>Ga0208546_1000002_pt1 | contig 227835 bp, 220 predicted proteins | sample DEB19_08_DNA_4_FD_184528 | JGI IMG/M metagenome (GOLD analysis project Ga0208546, IMG submission 184528) | Aqueous microbial communities from the Delaware River and Bay under freshwater to marine salinity gradient to study organic matter... | ecosystem: Environmental > Aquatic > Marine >...
CATGGCACACAATATCAGTTGGGCGTTGAGTTATCAAATTGGTTGGATGTACCTGAGATATTTTGGATGGAATTTTATTGGTAAGCAAAATGACCTCCAGGGCTTTGGAAATATTCGCGATGGAAATACCATTACCGGCATCAACACTATCGACAATGCTGCATTGAAAGATCAAAGCAAGCTGCCATCAAGCATCCAGCATAATAAAGCAAATAATAAGCTCTACGCATTGCCGTTTATTTTGGGATTATTAGGCGCATTGTACCAATACAAAAAAGATAAAAAAGGATCATTTGTATCATTCCTTTTATTCTTCTTCACTGGCCTCGCGATTGTATTTTACCTAAACCAACCGGGCAACCAGCCTCGTGAGCGTGATTACGCATACGTTGGATCATTCTATGCATTTGCCATATGGATTGGCTTGGGTGTAATGCAAATCAAAGATTGGTTGGCAAAGTTCACCGGACAATCAGTCGCGAATACATCTGCTGCATTGGTTTGTCTCCTTGCTGTTCCTGTTATCATGGCTGCAGAAGAATGGGACGATCATGACAGAAGCAAAAAACAAACTGCGAGAGACCTCGCTAAAAACTATTTAGAAAGCTGTCCGCCTAACGCTATTCTCTTTTCATTCGGCGACAATGATACTTATCCTCTTTGGTATGCACAGGAAGTTGAAGGCATCAGAAAAGATATTCGTGTCATCAACTATTCATTGTTAGGTATTGACTGGTACATCAATGAGTTGCGTTACAAAGTAAACAACAGTGCCCCTATCGACGTGATCTGGACTGCAGAACAAATTGAAGGTGGAAAAAGAGACTATGTGCGTTATTTTGATCGTGCAGGAGTTTCGGATCAAAACAGGTATGTTGACCTATATAGTTTGATGCATGATTTCATTGGTTCAGACAACCCAGCAAATCAGCTCCAAATGCAGGATGGCAGCATGATGAACTACTTGCCAGTTAAAAAAGTAAGTGTGCCTGTTGACGTTGCAGCAGTTAAGAAAAATGGATCAGTTGAAGCTGGAGACAGTGTGCTATCTGAGATCAGATTTGATATTCCGAAAGACATTCTTTTGAAAAATGACTTAGCGGTTTTAAACATCATTGCAGCGAATAAATGGAGCAGGCCCATCTGCTTTACTTCTCCATTTGGAGAACTTGGTTTTGGCACGAATCTTCGTGTAACAGGCCAAGTATACCAACTGGTACCATTATCCGGACAGAATTTACTGAATTCAAAAGCTTCATACGAAGTACTGAAAAACAAATTCGCATTTGGAAATTCACATATCAAAGGCGTTTACTTTGATGAAGAAAACAGAAGACACCTAATTGGTATTCGTCAAGCTTTTGCGGAAACAGCGAATCAATTGGTTCAGGAAGGTCAAAAAGATAAGGCAATCGAATTGTTGAATATATGCGACAAAAATATGTTGCAAGAGAACTTCCCATATGCGATGGTAAGTAGGCAGAATATCCATAATACAGCCAGCACCCAATTCTTGGAAGCAGCCATCCGCGCTGGTGATAAAAAGCTCGCAGATAAAGTTGGTTTCGCCCTGAAAAAAGACTTGAATGAGCAGATGGCTTACTATGCATATCTTGGCAACATGAGTGTTGCTGAGCTGCAACAAGCAGTTCAAGATCTATTGGCCAACAAAGCAGACAACCTATCCAACAATCAACGTCAGATGTTCCAGGAAATCAGGCAAGCGGTGCTGTTGTTGGAGTATATAAGAAGTCTTGAGGCAATGAAAAACTAGTTGTAAGTTGTAGGTTGTAAGTTATAAGTTAAATACAAAAAACTTACAACCTATAACTTACAACTTACAACTCTTCATTCGAAAACATCGCTCCCATCAGGTCTCTGAATTCAATCTTTTCAGAAAGTATTTTCTTACTGATCAATGAATATGCGCTGAGTCCATATAGCACAAACTCCATCAATAAAGCTTTGTGTTTTGAAGCCGCTTTTGGATAGTATTTCAATACCAAATCAGACAATCCATCTACACCATTTAATAATTTTAAGCGATCAGCGTCTTTAAGATGGAATAGCATGTTGATGCTGTTCCCCTGATCGAACCATTGGGTGACTTTTTTATAAGGACTCTCAACTGGATTTTCCTGTTTTCTTTTCTTTTTGAATTCTTCTGGATCCGGGAAATACTGTGTGAAAATTGTTCTGATAGACTTCTCTAATAAATTTACACTTACCTGATAAGGACCTTCCTGCTCACCTTCATATACCAATTCAATTTTACCAGTAATTGCCGGAATGATTCCCTGCAAATCACTCATCCAAATTTGCGTGCTCTTTTCCTTATTGATCAAGGCTCTCCTTTCAGCGGCACTATATGCATTTTCCATTGCTGCGATTGATAATCTAGCTGATACCCCACTTTTCTGATCAACATACTCACTTGATCTTGCTTCAAAAGCAATCTGCTCAATGATTCGAGCAACCAAATCACTTTTTTCAATGAGATTATTCTGGGTGGGATGCACTTTTGCTTCCTGTTCTGTTATACTCAATGCTGCATCAATTGTTTTTGGATAGTGCGTCAGAATTTGACTTTCAATTCTATCTTTCAAAGGTGTCACAATTGATCCGCGGTTTGTATAATCTTCAGGATTGGCAGTGAATACAAAAACAATATCCAGTAGCAAACGCAACTTAAATCCTCGGATTTGGATATCTCCTTCCTGTAAAATATTAAACAATGCAACTTGAATACGTGCCTGCAAATCGGGTAATTCATTGATTACAAAAATGCAACGATTGCTTCTTGGTATAATTCCATAATGCAAAACGCGTTCGTCTGAAAAATTCAATTTGAGATTAGCCGCTTTTACTGGATCAATATCACCAATCAAATCCGCCACTGAAACATCAGGTGTAGCAAGCTTTTCACCATATCGCTCAGATCGATGCAACCATGCAATAGGCGTTTCATCTCCTTTCTCTTTCAATATAGATTTTCCATACGAAGAAATCGGATTGAATGGATCATCGTAAATGTCGCTTCCGTCGATGTAAGGAATACACTCATCCAACAATTCGATCATTTGCCTCGCCATTCTTGTCTTTGCTTGTCCGCGTAACCCCAAAAACAACATATTATGTCTAGACAAAATTGCTCTCTCTGTATCCGGAATTACAGTATCCTCATATCCTACAATTCCCGGAAATCTTTCTTCACCGTTTTGCATTTTACGGATCAGGTTATCCCGCAATTCTTCTTTGATGCTTTTGGTTTGATAACCGGAGGCTTTGAGGTCTTTTAGTGTTCGAATATTTTTCATTTATATGTTGTAGTTGTTATAATTGTTGTAATAGTTGTAATTGTTAAAACACTCTGCGTTTTTTACCTTTTTCAAAATCATCAAACACAAAACTTCCCAATTGATCGAGTGATGCATAGAACGCTCTTCCGTTGTTGCTTTCGGTAAAAGCACGAACGAAGCTTTGCAAATATGGGTCACTGGTGATCATGAAAGTGGTGATGAGGATTTTTAGCTTTTTGCATTGTGCAGCCAGGTTCAGGCATTTGTTGGTGATTTTCCTGTCGAGTCCAAATGCATTTTTATAATATTTTTTTCCTTCTTTCAGACAAGTTGGCTTTCCATCTGTGATCATGAATATCTGCTTATTAGGATTTTTTCTTCTTCTTAAAATATCCATTGCCAATTCCAACCCAGCGACCGTGTTTGTATGATACGGCCCTACTTGCAAATAAGGTAGATCCTTGATTTCGATTGTCCAGGCATCGTTACCAAACACCACTATATCCAATGTGTCTTTTGGATATTTTGTTTTGATCAATTCACTCAAAGCCATGGCAACTTTCTTGGCAGGTGTAATCCTGTCTTCCCCATATAAAATCATAGAGTGAGAGATATCAATCATCAACACTGTAGAGGTCTGTGTTTTGAAATCAGTTTCACGAATTTCCAGATCATCTTCCCTTAGACTAAACTGTTCAATTCCTGTATTGATTTGTGCATTTCGGATGGAACTCACAAAATCTATTTGTTCCAGCACATCTCCGAATTGAAAAGGACGAGTTTCTGGATTCACTTCATCTCCTTGTCCACTTTTAAAAGTGGTATGATTGCCTTTTTTCCCTTTTTTTAGCTTTCCAAAGATTTCATCCAAAGAACGTTTGCGAATTCCTTGTTCTGTTTTTGGTGTAATATTGATTTGTCCGCTGCGGTTGTCTTCATCAATATATCCTTTTTGTTTAAGTTCATCGATGAAATCTCCTATACCATATTGAGGAGTAGAAAATTGGTATTCTTTATCCAGCTCAGACATCCATCTCAGTGCTTCTTCCGCATCCCCATTGGTATAGCTGAGCAATTGCATGAAGATTTCCAGCAGTCGATCAAAATCAGACTTTCCCCCTTCAGAAGGGACAAATTTTGAGAAATGGAAACCTTTCATTTACCGGAAGTTATTTTAGATAAAATAATAACAAAGAATGGTAAAGTTAGGTTGAAAAAGGGAGAGAATTTGAAGCTATTTGATAAAATAAAACTAAGACTAAATCAGATTTACTTCCATCTCTAAATCCACTCCAAATTTTTGTTTAATGGAGTCTTGGATATTCTGTGCTAGGGTTAAAATTTCTGTACCACTGGCATCCCCATAGTTTACAAGAACAAGTGCTTGTTTTTCGTGGCAGCCTACATTGTTCTCGCGATACCCCTTCCACCCGGCTTGTTCAATCAACCAGCCTGCTGCAAGTTTAAATTGTTCTCCAAATGGATAGGAAACAATAGAAGGATAAGCTGACTTTAACTCAGATAATTTGATTTGACTTACAACAGGATTTTTAAAAAAACTGCCGGCGTTTCCGATAATAGCAGGATCAGGTAGTTTAGAACGACGGATATTGATTACTGCATTTGAAACATCCTTTGTGGTTGGATGTCCAATATTCTCCTTGTTAAGTTCATCCTTAATCGCACCATATTCAGTGTGCAATTCAGGATGTTTCCGCAATCGGAAAACAACATCTGTAATGAGAAATTTGTTTTTAAGCGTTGTCTTGAATATGCTGGATCTGTATTCAAAATGACAGTCTGCTGCTTTTATTGTATTTACTTTTTTTGTTGAGATGTCAACACCCATTACTTCTTCAATTACATCTTTTACTTCGACTCCATATGCCCCAATATTTTGTATCGGTGAAGCACCAACTGTGCCTAGAATGAGTGAAAGATTTTCCAATCCACTCCAACCTTTATCAATAGTATGTAAAACAAAATCATGCCAAACAACTCCAGCACCCGTTTTGACCCAAACATATTGATCATCTTCATTGATCAGCTCAATTCCATTGATTTCATTTTTAATGATCAGTCCATCGAAATCTTTTGTAAAAAGAATATTACTCCCACCTCCAAGCATCAAAAACTTTTCTTTGGTGAGATCGCGTTGAGAAATTAGATCGAGTAAATCTTGGTGGGTTTTGATTACAACAAATTCCTTGGCATAAACTTCGATACCAAATGTATTCAAATGCTTAAGTGAAATATTGTTCTCTATGATCATCTTGTCTTCCTGTTAACCGTTAACTGTTAACAGTTAACCCGAAACCCATAACTCAAAATTCAAAACTTTTACTTCTTTACCATCCCATCCTCTCCCTCAACTGAGTGATCTGCGTTGCATGATGTTTACCATGCCATGCATAGATCAACAAGAAATTCCACAATGGAATATCACGTTCTTGTTCTGGATGATAAACAGTTCTCTTGAAATCAGCTTCTGTAAGGGTTTTCAGCAATTCATACCAGCGGTGGTGCAATGAGTGCAAGAGGGTTATTGAAATATTCACCGCAGTATTTTTTACATCTACTGTTTCTGCCCATTTGTTTTGATCGTATGGCTTGATGGTGGGATGATCTTCTGTGAGTCCTAATTTAAATCGAATAAATGCATTCATATGAGAATCTGCTAGGTGATGAATGATCTGATTGGACGACCATCCACCTTCTCTATAAGGTGTATGCAATTGATCTTCATTTAAATTAAGCACAGCATATTCTAGCATGCGTGGCAGGAAAAGAATATCTGCCATGCTATCGTCCTTTACTTTTTCACTGTATGCTACGATTTCTACTCTTCCGATGGGGTATTTGATATCTGTCATGAGGGTTGTAATTGTTGTAAGTTATAAGTTGCAAGTTATAAATTTTAAGTTGTAGGTAATCTGTATTTAACTTACAACCTACAACTTAGAACTTATAACCAGTTACATCTATTTTACGATATCAAGAAGCTCTACTTCAAAAATCAACACCGATCCGCCGGGGATGGCTTCGCCTGATCCCATTTCACCATACCCCAATTGATAAGGGATGTAAAACTTATACTTTGAGCCAACACTCATCAATTGCACTCCTTCTGTCCAGCCGCGAATCACTTGATTCAATGGAAATTCAGCGGGTTGTCCACGATCTTTAGAGCTATCAAATTTTTTACCATTCAATAAGTATCCCTCATAATGTACTTTCACCGTATTGGTGTCTTTGGGTTTTGCGCCAGTTCCTTCCTGAAGTACTTCGTATTGCAACCCACTTGCAGTTGTTTTTACACCAGCCTTATTTGCATTGGCCAATAAGAATTTTTCTCCTTCGAGTATAGTTGGTTTAATTTTCTCTTGAGCTTGTTTTTGCATTTCTTTTCTTACGCATTGATCAGCTTGCTCAGGAGTCATCAACGGGGTTCCTCCAAGTGCATCATTAAACCCTTTGGCCAAAACAGATGGATTCACATTTTTAATGCCCTGAGATTTGAAAAAATTTCCATCCAACAATCCGATGGCATAGCTCATGGAATCAAGTGAGTTTTTCAAAACCGGAGCAGTTTTAGCTGCTGCCACTGGCGGATTTGTGGTAGGCTTACCAACAGGCTTTGCTGCTGGTTTATTTTGTGCGTTTGTCAATAAAACATTGGCCAAAACAAGTGCTAAAAATGTAATTTTTTTCATAGAGTAAAGATAAAGTTTTAGCTCCAAAAACTCCCCTCCTGGATAGTTTTTCAACCTCTCCGCACAAATAACAATTCCCCTCCTGGATCAGGAGGGGTGGCCGATCCGCCTTGGCGGAGAGGCCGGGGTGGTAGAAATAAACATTTATAACTGTGCAAATAAACATTAGCCAACTACCTTTTTTAAATAAAATGCATCATGCATTTTCATAACAAAAAATATTTTGAAGAGAGAAGGAAGAGATTGAGAACATTTGGCACTTCTGCTGAAGCAACTTTATGGAAAAGTTTATGTAATAAAAAAGTTGCAGGATTAAAATTCAGGAGACAACACAGTGTTGGCAATTTTATACTTGACTTTTATTGCCCAGCTATTAAGCTTTGCATAGAGCTAGACGGTCAAGATCATTATTGGGAGCAAGGAATGAAAAGAGATGAAAGAAAAACTGCTTATTTAAAATCAAAAAATATTCAAGTTCTGAGATTTGAAAATAGATTGGTTTTTGAGGATTTGAATTATATAATTGAAATGATTTTAAAATTTTATTACTCTACCACCCCGTCTCCAGACAATCCCGACTCTGTCGGGATGTCTGGATCCACCCCTCCTGATCCAGGAGGGGAGTTTTGAAGAGTGCTAGTTATTTTAAATCAATTCAAAATAATCATAATATATAAGCTTTTTCAATTAATCAAACCAAGTTTCCTCTCCTGCCATGAGCCGAAGGCGAATGGATAGGAGAGGTGGATGTGAACTGCCAAAGGCAGTGAGCAGACGGAGAGGTTGAAAAAATATATCAAGAAGAGATGTATTAATTAATTCGATACTGCTAACGCCAGATAGGGAGACAGATAAGTTTAAAAAACCAACAAGGATGGGGGCATTTGATGTAAAAAACTTCAGTTGAATTTGACAGTTGACGGTTAACAGTTAACAGCCAACTGTCAACCGTTAACTGCTGTTATTCCCCTCTGAGTCCATGCCCGGTGAGGTTGATGAATACATCCTCCAAGTTTGCACCTTTGGTTTCTTTTTGTTTTTCAAATCCAGTTGCAAGGAGTTCGTCGATCAATTTATCAGGTTTATCAAGCGCGATGATTCGACCTTCATCCATGATTGCAACTCTGTCACATAAATACTCTGCTTCATCCATGTAATGAGTAGTAATTATGACGGTAGTGCCTTGCGATCGAATATTTTTTATCAAATCCCATAAATTTCTTCTGGCCTGTGGATCCAACCCAGTTGTAGGCTCATCCAAAAAAATAATCTTTGGATCGTTAATTAAAGTTGTTGCAATGGAGAAGCGCTGTTTTTGTCCTCCACTTAATGATTTATACAAAGACTTTGCTTTGTCCTCTAGGTTTACTTTTTTCAATAATTCAAGTGGATCAACTTTTTTGTTGTACAATCCATTGAACAATTCAATCAACTCTACTAATTTCAATCCAGGATAAAAGCCGGATGTCTGCAACTGCACTCCGATGATCTTCTTAATTTCATTGGGCTCTTTATCCAAATTAAATCCACCTATCGTAATCTCTCCAGAAGTCTTTTCCCGCAGTGTTTCCATGATTTCGAGTGTAGTCGACTTGCCCGCACCATTTGGGCCAAGCAATCCAAAGATCTCTCCTTCATGTACATGAAAGCTGATGCCTTTGACTGCTTGGAAGGAGTTGTAACTTTTTTTGAGGTCGGAGACTTTAATCATTAGAAGTTGTAAGTTATAAGTTGTAAGTTATAAGTTAATAGAAAGTATACTCGCCGTTGGGTAGAACTGCAACGACTGGAAGCTTTTTATTGTGATTAAAGAAATCGTATACTTTTTTCAGCTTATGTTCAAATTCTTTGAAAGATTCATCCTTTTCAAGCAATGGTTCTAAATATTCAATGCTTTTTTTATCATCATACTTTACAGAAAATATATGTACTGGAATAAAATGTTGTCCAGCTGCTTTAGCAAATGTGGAGAGCACATACAACTCTTCAATCATCGGATCTGTTAACGGAATGCACCCTACTGTTACACAGCTTCCATGAATATAAATTTCACCTCCCGGACGCATCGCATCTGATAATAATTTATCTGATGGATTGGGATAATTCAATCCCAATGATAAATGATAGGTACTGTTTGCATTAAATTCATTGATATAATAAAAACCTTCCGGAACCTGATAATCTCCCTCCATCCTTTTTGGTCCCATGGTTCCTGCTAACGCACAAATTTTATAGCTTTTGAAATGACTAAATGTATCTGAATTGCTATTCTTCACCCAAACCTGCAATTCACTGTTGTACTTAAACGACCTGATATACAGCTGTTTTACAGGCCATTCCAATCCTTTTTCTGTAAACTGATTTTTTAAGTGATCCTCACAATTATTAAACGCCTTGGCTACTCTGCTGAAGGACTTTTGATAATCAACAAAGGAGTTTTGTGCATGGGCAAGATCAGTGATGATCATCCATGAAAATAACAACAGAACCGATTTAATTTGAGCTGACATATCCAAAACCTATGATTTCGTAAAATTAATGGATTTGAGGCGGGGTTTGGTTAATTTTGTCAACAGTTGACGGTTGACAGTTAACGGTTAACAGTCAACCGTCAACTGTCAACTTGAATAAACGTATTAGGCAACATGAAAAGAGTAGGCATATTAGGAGGCGGTCAGTTGGGCAGGATGCTTTTGCAGGAGGCGGCTGATTATCCCGCGGAAGTAAGTGTGATGGAAAATGACCCTAATTGTCCTGCTGCTCATCTTTGCAATCATTTTATCAAGGGTGATATAACTAATTATGATGACGTGATCAATTTTGGGAAGCATCTGGATGTCATCACTATTGAAATAGAAAATGTAAACATTGAAGCACTTGAATCATTGGAGCGCCAAGGTGTACATGTGATTCCTCGTCCACATGCATTGAAAATTATCAAGAATAAAATCCACCAAAAATCCTTTTATCAGCAGCATGAAATTCCAAGTGCAGATTTTGCAGTGCTGAATACAAAAAACGAAATCCATGATCATCATCATTTGATTCCAGCGGCTCAAAAACTTGCTACTGGAGGATATGATGGAAAGGGCGTTCAATTGATTCATACCAAAGAAGATATTTCAAAAGGATTTGATGCACCGAGCGTACTTGAAAAAATGATTGACATTGAAAAAGAAATTGCCATCATTGTTGCAGTTGGACAAGATCAATCGACTGCCCTTTATCCAGCTGTTGAAATGGTTTTTGATCCAATTTTGAATTTACTCGACTATCAAATTTGTCCCGCTGATCTAAAACAACAAACTCTTTGGAAAGCAGAAGCCATGGCAATTTCAGTGGCTAAAAATCTACAGTCACCCGGAATTTTTGCAGTTGAAATGTTCATCGACAAGGAAGAAAATGTATGGGTGAATGAAACTGCTCCAAGGGTTCACAATTCTGGTCACCATACGATCGAAGCCCACTATTCATCACAGTTCGATATGCTTTGGAGGGTATTGCTTAACTATCCATTGGGAAATACCAATAAAATTCAATCATCTATCATGGTGAATTTATTGGGAGCTGATGGATATCAAGGAGAAACTCATTATGAAGGATTGGAAGAAGTATTGAAAATCCCCAATGCTTTTGTACATCTGTATGGAAAGAGCACAACGAAGCCTGGAAGGAAAATGGGACATGCAACCATCATGAGTGATGAGAAACAGGAATTGTTATTGCAAGCCAAGAAAATAAAACGAACACTTTTCATCAAAGGGAAAGACAAACTATAAACAATGCCAGTAAAAAAAACAGCTACCAAACGCAAAGCAATTGTAAGCATCATCATGGGAAGCGATAGTGATTTACCAGTAATGAATGCAGCCGCGGAACAATTAAAAGAGTTTGGAATTCCATTTGAGCTAACAGTTGTTTCCGCACACAGAACACCAGACCGTTTGATGAAATTCGCCAGTTCAGCTTCTAAACGTGGCATTAAAATTATTATCGCAGGTGCAGGTGGGGCAGCACATTTACCTGGCATGGTTGCATCCGTTACAACACTTCCAGTTATTGGTGTTCCCATCAAATCATCCAATTCAATTGATGGATGGGATTCTGTGCTATCCATCCTTCAAATGCCCAATGGTATTCCCGTTGCTACCGTAGCGTTGAATGGTTCAAAGAATGCAGGCATCCTCGCAGCATCGATCTTATCCACCAAAAATAAATCCCTCGAGAAAAAACTCATCGCCTTCAAAGACAAAATGAAGAAAGAAGTGGTAGGCAAGGCAAAGGGGTTGAAGAAGAAGGGGTTTGATAATGAGTTTGATCAATAAGTTGTAAGTTTTAAGTTATAGGTTATAAGTATTACTTGGTTGTATTAAAACACTTATCAGATAAGACCCAGAACATTGGCTGTTATCTTATAACTTATAACCTACAACTTACAACTTTGAATATTTAAAAATGAAACCTCTCAACAAATACATCGACCACTCACTTCTCCACCCTACCATGACTGACAAGGATTTGGAGGAAGGATTGCAGGTGGCGATTCAATATCAGACTGCTACAGTTTGCATCAAGCCTTATGCCATAAAACGTGCAGCTGAAGTACTGAAAAGCACTGGTGTAGACGTTTGTACAGTGATTGGATTTCCTCAAGGCAGCAATACCACTTCGATCAAGGTTGCAGAAACATTGGAATGTATTCAACTGGGTGCAACTGAAATAGACATGGTGGTGAATGTTGGTAAAGTATTGGGCGGTGACTGGGAGTATGTTACAGCTGATATCAAAGCAGTGTTGGATGTTTGTCATGCTAACGGCACCATACTAAAAGTAATTTTTGAAAACGATTATCTGGAAACTTCATATAAAATCAAACTTTGTGAAATATGTTCAGAATTGAATGTTGATTTCGTAAAGACTTCCACTGGTTATGGGTATGTAAAACTAACTGATGGGACATTTCAAACCAAAGGAGCAACGATTGATGATATAATATTGATGCGTAAACATTCTGCTCCTCATGTTCAAATAAAAGCTGCAGGGGGCATTCGTAATCTTAAAGACATGCTTGCGGCTATTGATGCAGGAGCAACCAGGATAGGTGCAACAGCGACGGCTGCTATTCTAGAGGGAGGAGGCCTGCCTGCCGGTCAGGCAGGGACAAGGGACGAGGGACAAGGGGCTTATTGATTATGAAACCAAGAATAAATAGTCTAGATGGATTAAGAGGATTGCTCTGTATTCTTGTTGTTTTACATCATTACGATGCAAAGTACATTCCAACTTATTTCTTTGAAAACTTTATTATTAGACAAGCTGATCTGCTTGTAGATTTCTTTTTTATTATATCGGGCTTTGTAATTGCTTACAATTATAAGCATATAAGAAATCTTGCAGTAGCAAAAGCATTTCTGAAAAAAAGGTTCTTCAGACTCTACCCTCTTCTGTTCTATACAACTACGCTGTATTTTTTATTTGAAATAATTTCAAGAAATGGTTTTAGTAATTACATAAATAAAGAGATAAACAATATATCAATCATTACAAGCTATATAGATACATTGCTTCTAAACAATTCAACTCCTCTCTTGGGCACTTCATGGGGTATCAATCGACCTACTTGGTCGATATCTGCAGAATTTTATTCATATTTTTTATTTTCTACATGTCTTTTGATTGCAAACAAAACATTTAGAAATGCAATTATGTGGATTGCGCTTCTTGCATCAGCATTGATACTTGTTAAAGTGTCGACAATTGGCCATTACAACAATGCAGCATATGGTTTTCTGAGGTGTATATATTTGTTTTTGATTGGTGTCGTCATAGAAAATCTTCATTCGAGATCAATCAAAATTTATTACTATACAGATTTGATACTGGCAACAACATCTATTGCTTTACTGTACCTCAATAAATATTACATAAAAACAGCTTTTATTCACTCAGCAATTGAACTTGGTGTAATGCCAATCCTTTTTTCAGGCTTGGTATTCCTTTTGGCAAATGGGAATGGATATACATCAACATTGTTAACTAAAAAGCCCCTCCAATGGCTGGGCAAATATTCTTATTCCATTTATTTAAACCATGCACTGATATTGCTAGTGATGCCCAAATTTATTTTTCAGGTTATCGAGTTGGATAAAAACACAGCAACAGAATTCACTGTTTTTATATTGTGTATTGCCATAGCGTTTCTCTATTCAATTTTTACTCGAAAATTCGTAGAGGAAAAATTTTATTCTATGCAGAATCAATGATTCAATTGAATATCAAGACTAGGAACAAATTTAGATGAGTAAAGATCCCGTTCACCACTCTGCAAAAAAGGCGGGGGATGGTCACCAACCACTACAACTCTTTGAATATTATGTGCATCTGTTAATTTACAGATATCTTCAAGCTGGGTCATAAGTAAATAAAATTGATCAAAAGATTCGATAGTGGGGAACTCTTTGAGCAATTGTTTGCTGGTTTGCCTATATGACTGGCGTTTTTTTTCAGAAACTGGCAATTCAAAAGGCAGGTGCGTATTGATAGTCAATACATAACCAAAAATCTTATTGGATTTCTTAAACTGTTGCATAGCATCCTCAATTACTCGTCGATCATCAACCGCCTTGTAATGATTGAAGTATACTTCGGGGAAACGAAGTGAATCTCGGTAATAGGAATATTCTTTGACGTCTTCAAAACCAATCAACTTTCTAAACTTAAAGCCATTGCTGTGAAACCCACTGAATCCCTGTCTAGAAAAAACTTTGTACCCTTGAATCTTTTTTGCATGAACCAGGCCTTGGTCAAGCATTTTTTCGTACTGCACAACCGAATAATATGCCTCTCCTGATTTGTTCAAGAGCTCTCTTGCCTCTGCTTGCGATGTGCCTCCAATAGAAAGAGTTGAATCAAATTTTGCAGTATACTTTTTTGTAAGCATCGATTCAACTTTTTGCTGAAAAGATGATCTTATAGCCTTGCTTTTTGGTAACCCCCAACTTTCTAATATGATTACCAGTTGCCTTGAAGTAGTGGAATCTTGTATAATACTGTATGAGGGTGGCAACTTTTTCGATCTTTCTGAAAAATTGACAATACTTTCGACTGGAGCATAATTCTTATAATATATACGTGCATCTTTATACAACTCCCTTACTAAGGATTTACCAATGTTGTAATGGTTGTTTGCAGCAGGACGAAAATTAATAAAAGAACTTCCATTGTATACATCTAATAGATATGTCAAAAGAAAACACAATCCTGAAAACAATAAAAAACTTCTTCTGCTCAATGGTCTTTCTGGAGGCGTATCGCCAGTAAACATTTTTCGAATTAAATAGACCAATGAAACGAAAACTATAAACCCTATTAATCCAACTATGATCTGAGTGAGAGTGAAAGCTGAAATGAAAAGAGATGGAGCTTTTACCAAGTAATTAAAGCTATCAAAAAAATAAAAATGAGAGAATGACAGCAATAAGTCTATTAGTACGAAAAGTACAATTAAAATATATTGTACTGCTCTATTTAGAAAAACTGAAAGCAAAAAGGGTAAAAAAAGATATTCATAATAAACAAAAGGCCTATCTACATACACCAGATAAAACCCACTTAGGACCAGGTTCAAAAAGAAAAGCGTTAGTAAGAATCGAAGTTGAATTTTCAGCGACATGTATGCATAAAGATAGCCATCTTTATTTCATAACAAGCACCCCAAACTCCTGTTCGAGTGAGAGCGAATGCTCGAGAATTGACTGAATAAATGCTGGTCCGTGTTGCACATAGTACGGCATGAAATTTTCAGAGCGTTCTTGTAAAATATTGTTCGGAAATAAAGATGATTTTAATTTCCAGATTCTTTGCAACTGTGTGGATTGCTTGTTTCGCTCGGCTTTCAGCATCTTCTTTTCCAATGCTGCAAGCTTTTTAAAATGCTCTGTTTCCAATGCATGAACATGCTGGATGAGGGTTTTATCTATTGAAGAAACCGCTGACTTTAATTGCTGAAACAATTTTTTGCTTTCTTCTTCTTCAACTCTTAAGTTGATCTCCTTCCCAGCAAGCTGCTGAACATATTCATTCGATAACTGAATTTCCTCTTTGAACAAATCAGCTGGATACAACTCAAGCTCTTTTAACTTGTGTTCTTGGATGGAATCCATCAACATAAAACTATTCCTCAATACAAGCACCGGGAATGGCACTTTATAATGATGGAATAAATCCTTCAACTGCATCCAATAAGCAACTTCTGATCCACCTCCTACAAATAAAATATTCGGAAGGATGGTTTCCTGGTAAATGCCTCTTAGGATTACATTGGGACTAAATCGATCAGGATATTCCTCTAACTCTTGAATGATTTCCTGTTCAGAAAATTTAATGATGGTGTCATCAACGGTGTAAACATTTCCTCGCTTATCAATTCGATTGCGAATGCCATCCCTCAAATAAAAAAGGTTAACAGGACGTGGATTGACTTGGAGCTTATAATGTTCTCCAATTAATTCATTGGTTCGAGTAACTATTTTCTCTGCTGACTGATGCAGCAAATCATCTCTCATGATTTGTACAATGCTCTTCTTCAATGCAGGATTATCAGGCTGTAGAACTAATAAACCCTCTGCTGAGAACAAATCATTGAGCAACGAAAAAGTTGCGCCAGCTATATCCTGTCCCTTTGCATACGCCTTGCGAAGCATCTCCATCAAAGCAGGACCAAATGGAAGATGAACCACCTCTTTATTTACTTCTTCAAGCAAATTCAACAAATTTTTATCCACCTTCATTCTACCTACAGCACCTTTCTGATCTGAGTTCCATTGAAAGGACTTGCCATTCAACTTGAACTTTGACAACTCATCGAAATCATTGTCCTCACTGCCTATATAGAAAATTGGAACAAAATTATACTTTGGCATTTCTGCCTTTAGTTTTTTGGCAATGGCTATAACATGGGCTGTCTTGTAAATGAAATACAAGTAACCAGTGAAAATATTGGGTTGATGAGCTGTGCAAATTGTAAAGGTGTTTTCATCCTTCAAAAATTTAATATTTGTTGATTGAAGATCGGTTAGTTGAGTATTTTGATAAGCCTCAGTAAATACATCATGGATCAAACTTCGATTGGTTGAAAAGTTCTTTCTGGCTGCAATCGCTGATTTTACTCCTACAATGGTTGGTGCGTGTTCGTAAAATTTCTTGAGAGATTCTTTATTATCCAAATAGTCGTATATCAGACCCGAGAAGGAGTTTGTGGATTGATAGGAGATGTATTTACAGTGGGAGGTCATTTTGTATTATGTAAAATTAGAGCCTTTTTATAAGTTCTAAGTTGTAAGTTTTAGGTTGTAGGTTAACAGCCAATTTATTTCAAAAAATCAAACATTAAATTCCAACTTTCCTCATGTCTTATAACTTACAACCTATAACTTACAACTCAACTACCTCTCCTTCCAAATCATAATCATACGCCTTTGTAATATTCACCATCACAAAATCGCCGGGTTTGAGTGCTTTTTTTGAATGAACAATCACTTCGTTATCGACTTCCACACTATCAAATTCTGTTCTTCCAATATATCTTCCAGCCTCTTTCTTGTCAATAAGTACCTTCAATGTTTGTCCAATTTTCTGTTGATTTTTTTCAAAGCTGATGTCCTGCTGAAAAGCAATGATATCCTGAGCTCTTGCTTCTTTCTCTTCTTGTGTCAACTCATCCTTAAAATCATATGCAGAAGTATCTTCTTCATGAGAATAGGTGAATACTCCTACTCTATCAAACTGCATTTCTTCAAGGAACTTCTTCAACTCTTCAACATCCTCTTCCGTTTCTCCGGGAAAACCAGCAATCAATGTTGTTCTCAGGCAAATGCCTGGAATGCGGGAACGGATCTCTGCAATAAGATCTTTCAATTCCTGTTGGGAAATCTGACGCTTCATTGCTTTAAGCATTCTATCGCTCGCATGCTGAAGCGGCATGTCTAAGTAGTTGCAAATTTTCGGCTCTTTCTTCATCACATCGATGATTTCGAGTGGAAATTTTGAGGGATAGGCATAATGCAACCGAATCCATTCAATTCCCTCAACTTTTGCAAGTGATTTCAGCAGCTCGGGAAGCATTCTCTTTTTATAAAGATCCAACCCGTAGTAAGTAAGTTCCTGTGCAATCAGCATGATCTCTTTCACTCCCATTTTCACCAGGCGCTCTGCTTCACTGATCAATTCTTCCATCGATTTGCTGCGATGTTCGCCACGCATGAGTGGAATAGCGCAAAAAGAACATGTTCTATTACACCCCTCACTGATTTTCATGTAAGCATAATGAGAAGGCGTACTCAGCAGCCTCTCTCCGACCAATTCAGCTTTATAATCTGCGTTCAAAGTTGAAAGTAATCTTGGGAGCTCCATGGTGCCGAAAAATGCATCTACTTCTGGAATTTCTTCTTCAAGATTATTTTTATACCGCTCACTTAAGCAACCTGTAACGTATACTTTATCAAGTTTACCTTTTTTCTTGAGATCAACTTGATCTAAAATGGTATTGATGCTCTCTTCTTTTGCCTTATCGATGAATCCACATGTATTTACAATCACAATATTGTGATCAAGCTTTGCATTTTCATGCACCACATCAAAGTCATTCGCCGCGAGTTGACCGCTCATGACTTCACTATCGACCATGTTTTTACTACAGCCGAGGGTGATGATATTAACCTTATTTTGCTTTTTAGAACGCATGCTTTATAAGTTGTAAGTTATAAGTTGTAAGTTGTTGGTGAAGCTGATTTTCAAAATAACTTACAACCTACAACCTAGAACTTAGAACTAGAATTTTAACAACGAATCCACAAACTCCTTACGATCAAATACCATCAAATCTTCCGCTTTTTCGCCGACGCCGATGAATTTGACTGGGATATTGAATTGATTGGATATCGCAAGAACAATACCGCCTTTAGCAGTACCATCCAGTTTTGTAATGGCCAATGCAGAAACATCTGTTGCTGCTGAGAAATGTTTTGCCTGCTCAATAGCATTTTGTCCGGTTGTTCCATCCAACACCAACAAGGTTTCATGTGGAGCATCAGGAATCACTTTTTGAATCACACGTTTGATTTTGCTCAGCTCTTCCATGAGGTGAGCTTTATTATGCAAACGTCCAGCTGTATCAATCAACACAATATCCGCTCCTTTTGCAACAGCACTATTAACCGTATCAAAAGCAACAGATGCAGGATCTGAACCCATTTCTTTTTTTACAATAGGCACACCAGCGCGTTCACTCCAGATGGTCAGCTGATCGACAGCTGCAGCACGAAACGTATCTGCAGCGCCCAACAAAACAGATTTACCAGCATTTTTGAAATTCATGGCAAGCTTACCAATGGTTGTTGTTTTTCCAACACCATTCACGCCTACAACAAGAATGACAAATGGTTTTTTATTTTCAGGAAGTTCGAATTTCTTGAGTGTGTCCTTTTCATCTTCTACCAGGATGTTACGAATCTCATCTTTGAGCATTTGATGAAGCTCGTCGGTGCTCATGTATTTATCTCTTGCAACACGTGCTTCGATTTTTTCGATGATTTGAACGGTTGTATCAACACCTACATCTGCTGTAATCAATGCTTCTTCCAGTTGATCCAGCACTTCTTCATCTACCTGTGATTTTCCTGCAATAGCCTTGGTGATTTTTGAAAAAAATCCCTCGCGGGTTTTCTCCAAACCCTTTTCAAGTTGTTCTTTTTCTTTTTTCCCAAATAGCTTATCAAAAAATCCCATAGATATTGCTATTAAAACAAAAGCTGTCCCGAAAAGTTATACGGAACAGCTTTTGACATTGAATTCAAATGCATTTATTGAGCCAAGAACTCTTTTACCTTGTCCTTGTGAACGATGGTTTCTTTAAACGTGTAGGCGCCAGTCTTTGGACTTCTTACTGCCTTGACCACTTTTGTCCAGTTCTTTGCTTCAGCAGAAGCCTTTGCGTCTTTAATCTTCGCGTTCTTTGATGCTGCCTTTGCCATGGTTATTTAATTTCTTTGTGAACAGTATATTTCTTCAGAATGGGGTTGTATTTCTTCAACTCCAAACGCTCTGGTGTGTTTTTCTTGTTCTTAGTAGTAATATAACGGCTGGTACCAGCTTGACCAGTAGTTTTGTGCTCTGTGCACTCGAGAATTACCTGAACCCTGTTTCCTTTCTTAGCCATTTCTTATGATTGATAAGATTAAATAGTCGCTCCTTGAGCCCTCATTTCTTTTACAACACTGTAGAGTCCGTTTTTGTTGATGGTACGGATCGCTTCTGAAGAAAGCTTCAACGTAATCCATCTGTCTTCCTCAGCGAGGAAAAAACGCTTTGTCTGGAGGTTTGGAAGGAAGCGACGCTTGGTCTTGATATTCGAATGTGATACCTTATTTCCAGTAATCGGACGCTTTCCAGTAACCTGACATACTCGTGCCATAATCTCAAATTTTGGGAGGGCGAAATTAGTGAATTGTTTGGTTTAGGCCAAATTTTATTGTTCGTAGTTGTAAGTTTTAGGTTATAGGTTGTAAGTAAGCAGCCATATGCATAACTTATGACTTAAAACTTACAACTTATAACCTACAACTCGCTAGATATCAATCGCTTCGCCATAGGCTGCGGCTACCGCCTCTTTCACCGCTTCACTCATGGTTGGGTGTGGGTGGATGGCGTTGAGAATCTCATGGTTCGTGGTCTCCAATTTTCGGGCTACCACTACCTCAGCGATCATTTCGGTTACCCCGGCACCGATCATGTGAGCACCCAGGAATTCACCGTATTTAGCGTCGAAAATCACCTTTACAAATCCGTCAGTACTTCCAGCAGCGCTTGCCTTACCGGAAGCCATAAATGGAAATTTACCCACTTTCACCTCATAGCCAGCCTCTTTAGCCGCTTTCTCAGTATATCCCACAGAAGCGATTTCTGGAGAGCAATAGGTACATCCTGGGATGTTGTTATAATCGATCGCATCAGGCTTATGGTGATATTTCTTTTCAAGAAAACCAATTGCTTCAGCTGCATTGATTCCCTCTTTTCCTGCTACGTGCGCCAAGGCTTGTCCGGGTGAACAATCACCGATTGCATAGATACCAGGAACAGTAGTCTGTTGCGTCTTATCTACAACGATTTTACCCTTCTCTGTTTTGATACCATTCTCTTCCAATCCAATGTTTTCAATATTTGGAGCAATGCCAACTGCACTCAAAACAATATCCGCTTCTAATACCGATTCACCAGATGCGTTTTTCACAGAAGCTTTCACACCAGCACCTGCAGTATCCACTTTAGTTACTTCACTTGAAGTGAGAATATTGATTCCCTTCTTTTTCAATTGTTTTTCCAATTCCTTGCTAATATCCTCATCTTCCACTGGAATAATTCTTGGCATGAATTCAACGATGGTAACTTTTGTCCCCATTGAATTGTAGAAATCAGCAAACTCAACGCCGATTGCTCCACTTCCCACTACAATCATTGATTTAGGCTGTTGTGGCAATACCATTGCTTCGCGGTATCCAATGATTTTCTTACCATCTTGAGGAAGGTTGGGAAGCTGGCGACTTCTTGCACCTGTTGCGATGATGATATACTTTCCTTCAACGACTTGCTTTTTCCCATCAGGAGAGGTGACTTCAATCTTTCCTTTTCCAGCAATTTTACCATACCCCATGATCACATCAATCTTATTCTTCTTCATCAAGAATTGAACACCTTTGCTCATTTTATCTGCAACACCACGGCTGCGTTTTACAACTCCACCAAAATCATGCTCAACATTGCTGGCCTTGATACCATAGTCAGCACTGTGTTTCAAGTAATCGTATACCTGAGCACTTTTCAAAAGGGCCTTGGTTGGAATACATCCCCAGTTCAGACAAACACCACCCAAACTCTCTTTTTCAATGATTGCAACTTTGAAACCGAGTTGTGATGCTCTGATGGCAGCAGGATAGCCGCCAGGACCACTTCCTAATACTAGTACGTCGTATGCCATGGTAGTTGTTTTATATTGAGGTGCAAAATTACTCCTAAAGGGTGAAATGACAAAAAGGCCTAGGCAGGCGGTTTTCAAAAAAAGTTTATCTTAGAAACGTGGTTCAAAAGAAGAAAATAAACTTTGATTTATTCAATAACAAGGCGCATTCTGGAGTTGCTTCTAAAAATGCTTCCCTCAAAAAGTCGATCATCAAAAGAATCGACAGAAGGTCGCATTGTACAATCACCGAACTAAGCAAGGAACTCAATATCAGCGTTCCAAAAACAACTACCCTTATCACATCTCTTGTCGATGATGGATTTATCCAAGATGAAGGTAAGCTGGATTCAACGGGTGGGAGAAAAGCAAGTGTGTTCGGACTTTCTCCTGATGCTTGTCATTTTGTTGGAGTTGCCATCAGCAGGTTTCACATCGATTTTGGTGTGATGAATTTTAAAAAAAACATCAACATTCCTTTCAAACAAGTTGCTTATAAATTTGAGAATACTGAAGATTCTCTGAAAGACTTGAAGAATGAAATCAAAAAGTTTCTAACAAGCATCGAAGATGAAAAACTGAATATCAGAGGACTGGGTATTTCAATGCCAGGAAGAATCAATACGAAAACCGGAAATACGATCAGCTATTTCAATTTTATTGATGAACCACTGAAAGACTTGCTGGAAAAGGAATTGGGCATCCCCGTTTTTATTGAAAACGATTCCCGAGCAATGGTCTTTGCAGAAATGAATGCAGGTGATTCGATCAATGAAAAGAACCTGGTATTCATCAATATTGATTATGGAATTGGCATTGGAATCATCATCGACGGAAAAACCTATTACGGCAAATCTGGATACAGCGGAGAACTTGGGCATATCCCGCTTTTCGATAATGAGATCATTTGTATCTGTGGAAAGAAAGGATGTTTTGAAACGGAGGCATCCGGATTTGCATTGAAAAGAAAGTTCAAAGAAAAATTAAAAAGCGGATCAAGCTCTTCTGTTTTGAAGAATAAAAAAATTGACGATATACAATTGCCTGACATCATTTATGCAGCAAAGCATGAGGATATGCTAGCCATTGAATTGCTTGCTGAGGTTGGAGAAAAACTTGGTAAGGGATTGGCTGTTTTGATTAACATCTTCAACCCTGAAACATTGATCATTGGTGGCGCACTCGCAGAAACGGGAGATTATATTCGCCTTCCGGCCAGAAGTGTTTTAAATAAATTCTCCTCAGCACTGGTAAACAATGATACAACCTTGCGATTATCTAAACTTGGAGAACATGCAGGTGTGATTGGCGCATGCCTGATAGCAAGAAGCCGCGTTGTTTTTTAATAAGCTTGTGCGAAAAGAACTCTTTGCTTGCTTGGCTTTCCAGAAAAAACACAAACCCCTGATTCAATTTTGTTGTTTAGTGGAATACAACGAATGGTTGCTTTGGTTTCTTCTTTGATCTTATCCTCCGTTTCGCCTGTTCCATCCCAATGTGCAGAAACAAATCCACCTTTTTCGGCAATTACTTTCTTGAATTCATCCCATGAATTCACTTCAGTTATACTAGCCTCTCTGAATGCGAGCGCACGGTTGTAAAGGTTTTGCTGGATTTCATCCAACAATGCTTTGATATAATCTACAACACCTTCCGATGGAACTGATTTTTTCTCCTTGGTGTCTCTTCGTGCAATTTCCACTACACCATTTTCAATATCCTTCGGACCAATTGCAATTCTTACAGGAACACCCTTCATCTCGTATTCAGCAAATTTCCATCCAGGTCTAACATTGTCTGAATCATCATACTTCACGGAAATGCCAGAAGATTTAAGAGATGCAACAATTGCATTGACTTTTTCATCAACCAATGCCTTTTGTTCTGGGCCTTTATAAATAGGAACGATTACAACCTGCAATGGAGCAATTTTTGGAGGAAGTACCAATCCCTCATCATCACTATGCGCCATTACCAATGCACCAATCAATCTGGTTGAAACACCCCATGAAGTAGCCCACACAAATTCTTGCTTATTCTCCTTCGTCAAATATTTCACATCAAATGCTTTCGCAAAATTTTGTCCAAGAAAGTGTGAAGTACCTGCCTGCAAAGCTTTTCCATCTTGCATCAGTGCTTCAATACAATATGTTTCCAATGCACCTGCAAATCTTTCATTAGGCGTTTTCACTCCTTTGATAACAGGAAGTGCCATATAATTTTCAACAAAATCAGCATAGACATGGAGCATTTTCTCAGCCTCTGCAATGGCTTCTTCGGATGTGGCATGTGCAGTGTGTCCTTCTTGCCAGAGAAACTCAGCTGTCCTTAAAAACAATCTTGTCCTCATCTCCCATCTCACTACGTTTGCCCATTGGTTGATCAGCAAAGGAAGATCGCGGTATGATTGAATCCAATCTTTATAAGCATTCCAAATGATGGCCTCGCTGGTTGGACGAACAATCAATTCTTCTTCCAGTTTTGCATCCGGATCCACCATCAATTTTCCTTTATGGTTGGGATCAGCTTTCAAACGATAATGGGTAACAACAGCACATTCCTTTGCAAATCCTTCAGCATGTCCCTCCTCTTTTTCCAAAAATGATTTGGGCACGAACAGAGGAAAATAAGCATTCACATGTCCAGTTTCTTTGAACATCTTGTCAAGCTGATCTTTCATATTTTCCCAGAGCGTGTACCCATAGGGTTTGATGACCATGCAACCACGTACTGCAGAATAATCGGCCAATCCTCCTTTGAGGATAAGGTCGTTGTACCATTGTGCATAATCTACCGATCTGGAGGTCAACTCATTGCCCATGTTGGAAATTTTTTGGGTGGATAGCAACTTTAACGAGACTTAAACGTCTAATCATTAAAGCGCGTTTGCGCAAATGTAGTAACTTAGTGGTAATCTTTAAATCCGTTGTTATGAGAAAGATCATGGCAGTTTTATCCTTCGCTTCTTTGTTGATGGGATGCAGTGTGGCATATAGATCCGGACAAACACCAGATGATGTGTATTTTTCTCCGGCAAGAAACAATTCAAGCTATGTTATAACGGATGATGAAGATGGATATGGCGGAGGCCGCTACAATGCTGCAGCAGTTCCAATGGAGGACCGCTATTTGAGGATGAAATCTTTTAGTCGCTCAAGATGGGGATTGTTTGACGATGATTATGCATATTGGAACAATCCTTATTGGAACAACAGATCTTATTTTGATTTGTATTCATACAGTGGAAATATTGGATTCAATAATTTCTCATTGGGAAATCCATTCATGTTCAATCCAATCAACTATTACTACAGTCCGTTTTCACCTATGTATTATGGACAACCACTTGTAGTGTTGAACACCTTCAAAACAACTGTTGCTCCCAAGAATTCTGGCCCCAGGGTTTACAATATGAGCAATTACAATCCGCCTCGTGCATCATACAATGCTTCAAAGTTTGGCAATTCAAGTATTGGCGGATCATATAACAACAGCAACAATAACTATTACAGAGAGAGCAATTACAACACTGGCGGTTCCAGTAGAAATTTCAGCAACAATTCTTCTGGAGGAACCTATGCTCCTTCCAGCAATTCATCCTCTGGATCCAGCGGAACTGCTCCAGTAAGATCTTTCCCGAGAGGGGGGAACTAACCAAACAGCCGTTATAATTGTTGTAGTAGTTGTAAGTTGTTAGTTATAAGTTGTCTAATGACAATTACAACAACCGAAAACAACTAGAACAATTACAACGACCTACAACCTATAACTTACAACCTTACATGAAACGTCTCCTATATATCTGCTTATTGATTTCTTCATCTGCCTTTGCCCAAGAATCTGCAGATGCAATCAGGTATTCCATGACGGATCATGGAGGAACAGCAAGATCCAGGGCGATTGGTGGTGCTGTAACAGCTTTGGGAGGAGATCTTTCGGCGGCATATGTAAATCCTGCTGGAATCGGACTGTATAAAACTGGGGAACTGACTTTTTCTCCTTCGCTTTTTTTGAACAGATCAAAAACGGATTACCTCAACACCAGCAATAAAGAAAAAAAGAACGGATACGACTACAATAATTTTGGAGTTGTGCTTCCCAAAGACGGTTCTTACAATGGAAGATGGAGCAATTTTACATTTTCCATCGGAATGGTGAGTCCGGTAAATTTTTCCAACAAAGTATTTTTATCAGGCAACAATAACCAAAGTTCTTTTTCAGAGAAATATCTTGAAGAGCTGGTGAAAAACAACGTTACGGATCCTAATAAAGCTGCAACAGGTTTTCCATACGGATCGAGTCTTGCTTTCAATACATATTTAATTGATACTTTATTAAATCCGAATTACACGATCAAAGGCTACAGAAGCCTTGCCCCTATTTCATCCGGGCTAATTCAACAAAATACTGTAACCACCAATGGAGGCATCCGTGATTTCTTCATGAGTGCGAGCGCCAATTACAGCGACAAAGTTTATTTTGGAGGAACAGTGGTGTTTAGCAAATTAACTTTCGAAAGAAACAGTGTTTTCAGAGAATCGGATATCACCAAGAAGCTCAATAATTTTAATTACTTCGAATCAGAAGATTATCTCTACACATCAGGTGTTGGAGTAGGCATTAAAGCAGGTATAATTGCCAGACCCACCAAAGATTTTAGGATCGGCGTCTCCTATCACAGTCCTTTGGTATATAGTATGATTGATGACTACTCTGCAAAAATCACAACAGATTTGGAAGGATACATGGGCAATGGAGTACTCAAGCAGAGTTCGCTTGATCTGAACAATGGGAGCATGGGGCAATACCAGTACAATTTTACAAGGCCTTCAAAACTTCTATTTGGAATTTGTTATACACTCAGCTCAGATGAGAATGTAAAAAATCAAAAAGGTTTTGTTAGTGCTGATGTTGAGTATGACAATTACAAGAATGCAAAATTCACTCCAACGATCAATTCTGCTTATAATAATGGAGGGGATTATTTAAATGAAGTAAACACAAATCTGAAAACACAATACAAATCAGGTCTGAATATTCGTCTGGGTGGTGAATTAAAATTCAACGTTCTCATGGCGAGAATGGGATTCAATTATATGACCAATACATTCACTACTTCAGGAATATCGAATAAAAGAATGAATCTAAGCACAGGACTGGGATACAGAAACAAAGGGTATTTTGTTGACCTCACCTACATATATCAAATATGGAATGATGCATATTATCCTTATCGATTGGAGCAGGCATATTTTGCCCCGTCTTATTTAAAAAACGGAAGCAGCAACGTTGTATTAACAGTGGGCTTCAAATTCTAATCGCTTCCTTAAATTCATTAACTTGCCGCATGGCCATTTTAAAATTCAGGGTATATCTGGAGGAAGATGACACCGTCTACAGAGATGTTGCCATCAAGCATACTCAATCTTTTTATGAGCTTCATCAAAGCATTTTAAAGGGATATGAATTTGATAGTATTCATGAAGCAAGTTTTTACAGAAGCAATGACCTTTGGCAACGAGGAAGGGCTATCAGTTTGGAAAAATATGATGGCATAGAATACAAGGTTGAGCCATTGGACATGATTAGCACATCCATCGGATCAGAAATCAAGGACACAGAGCAGAAGTTCATATATGTATATGACCTCAATAAAAATTGGACTTTCCATATTCAATTGATCAATGTATCAAAGGAAGAAAATACAAAGATCACCTACCCAACCATCACCCGAAAAGAAGGAATTGGTCCGAGTCAGTATGGCATCAAAAGCATATTGGGAGATAAGTTTGCTGACATTGAAGAGAAATATGATTTGAGTGCAATTGGGGAAGGTTTTTCTGATGAAGGTGAAGACGAGGGTGAACAGGATGATGAATTTGGAGGAGAGGAATCAGGAGGAGAAGAGGAAAATAATTTTTAAATAGCAATCGGTTGCAGTTCTCCATAAGCTGCCAATCGCATGACACAAAAAGAATGCATCATTGTTGCAGGCCCAACAGCTGTTGGAAAAACTGCTGAAGCCATTCGGCTGGCAAAGGAATATAATACATCCATCATTTCTGCAGATTCAAGGCAATGTTACAAGGAATTAAATATTGGAGTAGCGCGACCTTCAGAAGAAGAGATTCATGAAGTCAAGCATTACTTTATTGCAAATCATTCCATCACAGAAAATATTTCAGCAGCAACATTTGCAAAAGAAGCAAGAGGATATTTAGATGAAATTTTTCAAAACTCAGACAAAGCAATTGTATGCGGTGGAACAGGTTTATATATAAAAGCACTGGTAGAAGGACTCGACAATATCCCTACTATTCCTAATGAAATCAGAGAGCGAGTGATTCAGATATACAAGGAAAAAGGAATTGATGTGTTGAGACATGAGCTCATCAACCTCGATCCAACTTTTCCTGATCACGGCGATATCAACAATCCACAACGCATGATGCGGGCGCTGGAAGTGGTGATGTTTACTGGTTCTTCAATTTATGAATATCATAATAGAGAGAGAGACAAGGGACGAGGAACAAGGGACGAGGAACAAGGGACGAGGAACAAGGGTGAATACATTGACAACAACTACAACCATTACAACAATTACAACGATTCAACGATTACTTTCACCTACAAAATACTAGACCTCCCCCGAGAAGAACTCTATGAAAGAATCAACAAAAGAGTTGATAAGATGATAGAGGATGGATTGGAAGATGAAGTACGATCGTTGTTTTCGTACAAAGATTTACCTGCATTGCAAACTGTGGGATACAAAGAATTCTTCGATTATTTTGATGGGAAATGCACGCGAGAAGAAGCGATTGAAAAGATCAAACAACATACCAGAAATTATGCGAAGAGGCAGATTACGTGGTTTAAGAGGGTTTGGAGATAGCAGTTGACGGTTGACAGTTAACTGTTAACAGTCAACTGTCAACTGGTTTCATACCTAATTTTTTCGCTTCTGCTAACATAAGTTGATAAGCGGCTTGATAACTGTTCTCAATTACACCATCCAGAATAGCTTCTCTGATGGCGGTTTTTATAATGCCTACTTCTCTGCATGGTTGCAAATTGAATTTTTGCATGATGAGTTCACCAGTGATGGGTGGCTGCCAGTTTCGAATTTTATCTTTCTCTTCAACTTCCTTTAATCGCTGACGCACCAATTCGAAGTTGGATCGAAAGCGTTTAACCTTTGCTTCATTTTTTGATGTGATGTCTGCCTCACAAAGTGTCATCAGATCTTCCAGATCGTCTGAAGCATCAAATAGCAATCGCCTAATCGCGGAGTCGGTTATGTTTTCTTTTGTCAAACTTATTGGACGAAGATGCAGTTCAACAAGCTTACGCACATAGCGCATATTTTCCTGGGTAGGCAGCTTTAATTTTGAAAAAATCTTGGGGACCATTCTTCCTCCTACCACTTCGTGTCCATGAAAGGTCCATCCCACCTCATTTTCAAAGCGCTTGGTAGCTGGCTTTGCAATATCATGTAATAGAGCCGCCCATCTCAGCCAAAGGTTGTTGGTATGAGGACAAATGTTATCCAACACTTGTAGTGTATGATAGAAATTGTCTTTATGCCCTTTCCCATCGATATATTCTGCTCCAGACAAATCAACCAAAGCAGGAAAAATTAATTTTAATAAACCTGTTTTATACAATAAGTCAAGTCCTATTGAGGGTTTCTCCGACATCAAGATCTTATTCAATTCATCTGTTATTCTCTCTTGAGATATGATATCAATTCTATGCGCAGTATCTGCAATCCCAGATAATGTATTTACATCAATGGTAAAGTTGAGCTGAGATGCAAATCGAATGGCACGCATCATGCGAAGAGGATCATCAGAAAAAGTTTTTTCAGGTGACAGCGGTGTTTTGATGATTCCCTTTTGAAGATCTTCGATGCCGTTGAAGGGGTCAATTAAATTGACGGCTGACAGTTGACTGTTAACTGTTAACCGTAAACTGTCAACAGAAAAAGCCAATGCATTGATGGTAAAGTCTCTTCGCTCCTGATCATCTTGAAGCGTTCCTAATTCTACGATAGGATTCCGGGAATGCTGTAGATAGCTTTCTTTTCTCGCGCCTACGAATTCAACATCGTAATCACCAATTCTTACATGCGCTGTTCCATAGTTTTTAAACCATGAAACCTTCGGACCAAATGAATATTGACTTGCAAGTCCCTCTGCCAAACTATTTGCATCACCCAGACAAACAATATCGATATCCTTACAATTCCTAAGTAAGATTTTATCACGAACAAAACCTCCTACAACAAAGGCTTCCATCTTCAATGAAGATGATGCTTTTGCGACATTGGAAATGATTTCTATTTCCTCTTGTGTAAGAGAGATATTCATTGTGCAAAGATACGCAGTTGACTGTTGACTGTTAACAGTTAACATTCAACAGTCAACCGGTTAAACTGACACATTGAAATCTCTCAATGCATCATTTAAACTAGTTTTAAGATCGGTGCTGGGTTTGCGTTGTCCGATGATGAGTGCACATCCTACTTGATAATTTCCAGAAGGAAATTCTTTGGTATAAGACCCCGGAATTACAACAGATCTGGCAGGGACTCTTCCTCTGTATTCCTTAGGTTCTGGTCCGCTTACATCAATTATTTTAGTTGACTTTGTCAATACAACATTCGCACCTAATACTGCCTCTTTCTCAACCACAACTCCTTCCACCACTATACAACGACTACCAACAAAACAGCCATCCTCGATGATCACTGGTGTTGCTTGCAAAGGCTCTAATACACCTCCGACTCCCACACCTCCACTCAGGTGAACACCTTTACCGATTTGAGCACAGCTACCTACGGTTGCCCATGTATCCACCATGGTTCCTTCATCAACATATGCTCCGATATTTACATAAGATGGCATCAACACCACATTCTTTGCAAGGTATGCGCCATAACGTGCAACCGCATGGGGTACTGCACGAACACCTAAAGATTTATAATCTTTCTTCAACAACATTTTATCGTAGAATTCAAATGGTGCCAGATCCCATGTTTGCATCTGCTGAATTCCGAAATACATCAATATGGCTTGCTTTACCCATTCATTCACTTGCCAATCATCGCCTGTTTTCTCAGCAACACGCAAACGCCCTTTGTCTACTTCTTCAATGACAGCTCTTACTGCATCTGCATAAGTAGCATCCTTTAATAGTTCCCGGTTGTCCCAAGCAGCCAATATTTGATCTTTGAGTTGCATGTTTGAAAATTTTTGCGAAGATAATGAAATACATAGTTGTAAGTTGTAGGTTGTAAGTAGTAATGGTTGTCGGGTTGTCATTGTTGTAATTGTTATAGTTGTTGTAGTTGTTATAATTGTTAAATTGTAACTATAATACGCTGAAAAAAACCGACAACGAACCGACAAAGAACTGACAACAGGCTGACATCAATGACAACCCGATAACCATTACAACCATTACAACAATTACAACTTAGAACTTATAACCTACAACTTAGAACTTTTTAAAATGATCTCAACAGCAGTTATCAGCTACGGCGTTTCATCCAAAACATTCCATATCCCATTTATCACCACGCATGGAGAATATTCGTTGGATATGATATTGGAAAGAAATGGGGAGACTTGTAAAGAAAAATTTCCTTCAGTAAAAGTTGCCAAAACGATTGAAGAAGTGCTGCAAGACACTTCTATCGAATTGGTGGTCATTACCAGTCCTAACACCACTCATTTCCCCTATGCCAAAGCCGCACTGGAAGCGGGAAAACACGTAGTTGTTGAAAAGCCCTTTACCAATACATCTACAGAGGCTTATGAACTAATTGAGCTATCTAAGAAAACAAGAAAAATCTGTTCTGTGTTTCACAACAGAAGATATGTGGCAGATTTTTTGACCATGAAAAAAATCATTGCTGATGGTTTGCTTGGAGAACCAAGAGAATTCTTTGCACATTATGATCGATATAGACCAGATCCCCGGACCTATGGATTATGGAGAGAGCATGAATTGCCTGGCAGTGGTGTCTTTTATGATTTGGGCCCACATTTAATTGACCAGGCTTTGGTGTTGTTTGGTAAACCAACATATATCACAGCAGATATTCGAAAGATGAAATCATATTCCAAAGTAGACGACTTCTTTGATGTCAAACTCGAATATGATGGCCTGATAGTAACCTTGCATTCAAGCATGCTGGTGAGAGAAATGGGGCCCCGATATATGATCCATGGCACCAAAGGATCATTTATAAAACATGGCGAGGACCCACAAGAAGATTTATTAAAAGCAGGTGTTGTTCCAACAGGACCAGATTGGGGCAAGGAAGAATCTACATATTTTGGATTGATTCATACAGAAATAGATGGTAAAATCATTAGAGAGATTTACCCATCTTTAAAAGGGAGCTTTGGATATTACTATGAAAATCTTTTTCAATCGATAACTAATAATCAACCTTTGAAAGAAACACCAATGGATGGTTACAATGTCATTAAACTAATAGAGCTTGCTTTTGAGAGTTCAGAAAAGAAAAAAACTCTTCAAGTAAGCGGACTTCTCTAAAACATAATAGAAACAAAAAAGGCTCTGCAAATGCAGAGCCTTTTTTTATTTGGAGTGTTTTACTCATTAATCAATATCCCAGAAGATACGAGTAGCCAAAGGATCGATTGTTCCTTGTGCTTTCACGTTGTCTCCATTAGAACCAAGTTCAGTTCCAGGATAATACAATCTCAGAGGTCTAATGCTTGCACCACCCACATAGTTGATGGATTGTGGAGTTGCAGGAATACCGCTTTTACGATATTCAGACCATGCTTCCAAACCATTGAAATTGATGAAGCAAAGCCATTTTTGGTAAGCGATTGCGTTCAACTTGTTGGTAGAAGCATCGAAATCAACATTATCAACACCGCTGGTAGTAAGTCTTGATACATCTGCTGAAGATGCACCGAGAATGCGATAAGATTGTTTGATTCCTTCATCATAATATGATTTAGCTGTACCAGTCAAGTTTACCGAAGCCCCATATCTCTGTTTTGCTTCAGCTAGGTTGAATTGGATTTCAGCAGCAGTCATGATGATGTAAGGTTTACTGAATTGCCCCTTTGTAAGCACTGATGGACCAGGTGCTGAAGAGTTACCAGGAAGGTAACCAGAGTTTGCGCCGAATTTAACTCCAACATAATTGGTATTAACTTCCGCCTTCAAGCTCACTCCAGGATTTGCTCCATCCTCATTTCCAATTGCATATGCAATTCTCTTCATTCTCACGGTATCACCTGTAGCTTTCAATGTAGAAATTACAAAATCAGTGATTCTAGGCCAGTTGTTATTAGCGCGGCGAGCACCAGTTTCACTGTAACCATAGCTATCATAGAATGGATTGATCTGGCCTGCAGCAGCAGTATAACCAGGGTTTGCGCCTACATCAACACCCGTGATGAAACCAGATCCTTCGGAAATGATTTTATTCAATTCAGTAGTGATATAGCTGTCTCTGCCCGATACACGTGATTGACGCATAAGAATGCGCAATTTCAATGAATTGGCAAATTTTACCCAGTTGGTACCATTCCCTTTGAAGATGATGTCTGATGCAGAAAATGCACTTGGAATAGCATTTGCCTTTACATCTTTTATACCATCATCCAACAAAGTAATCAAGCTTTCATATACAGCTTTTTGATCATCGAACTTGGGAGCCAATTTACTTACTCCCTTCAATGCCTCACTGTAAGGAATGTTACCATAGAGGTCAACCAACTTTTGGAAGTTGAACGCCTGCATGATTTTAGCAGGACCTCTTGCAAAATCCTGACCAGCGTCTTTTGCATTGTCGATGATATATTGGTAGTCGTACAGATTGTCATACGTACCATCCCAATAGTTAAAGTCATTGTTTGTAAAATTATACTGGAAAATAGTTGTAGCCAGGATATAGCCATTGGACTGCGTCCACTGACCACCCCAAAAACTACCCAGTTCATTCGGTCCAACCATACTAGCAGCTGATACGTTCAAGGCATTTGCCAACACGTAACCAGGAGTAGCTGAGGGAAGTGAATTCGGGTTGGTATTCACATTCAAGAATTCCTTTTTACACCCTGTTGTTCCCACAAGGACCGAAAACATCGCGATATATATATGTTTCATTTTCATATCTTATGTTTTTAAGTGTTTTGGTTATTGAAGAACAAAATTGAGGTTGATTCCATACTGACGAACAGGAGGAGTTTGACCAGTATTGCTGATACCTATTCCATTACCTGAAGTGTAACTGAATTCAGGGTCAGTATAGAAGTTAGCCTTGTCTACGATGGTGAACAAGTTTCTACCAAACGCTGCAATGGAAACATTGCTGAAGAATTTAGTCTTCTTAATGATAGAAGCTGGTAAATCGTAGCTAAGGTTTACATCTCTCAATTTGATGAACCAATTTGGACAAACGAAGTTCTCAGAAATCAAACGGTAGTTGTTTACCCACAAAGCATACTCAGGTTCACGCACCTGTACGGTTGTGTTTGGAACTTCTTTGCCGCTTGCATCCAAATAATATGAATTAGGGAAAATCTGAGGATCTCTGTTTTCTGTCCACTTACCAGAACCAGTAAAGGTCATCTGACGTCCAAGATCAGCATACATCACACCACCACCACGGTATTCGAAGTTGAAAGTGAAACGCAAATCTTTATATGTAAGTGATGATCCAAATCCTGCCATGTGACGAGCAAGGGTGCTACCACGTGGAGTTAAAGTTGGATTCTGAACTGGATAACCAGTTGTTGCATTTACACGTCTCATGCCAGAGCCATCAGTTGCATAGTAGTAACCGTTGGTCTTTAATTGAGGGAAACGCTGTCCTAAAATTACGTTGGTGTTTGCATAAGAGTATCCACCGTATTGGAATTCAGTAATTCCAGGATACAAGTTGATTACTTTATTGTCGTTGTAAGAATACCTCATGTTCACATCAAATTTGAAATTCTTGCTGCGAACAGCTTGAATTTTCAAATCACCTTCATAACCCCAGTTACTTACTTCACCAACGTTGATCAACAAGTTAGAGAAACCTGTTGTATTTGGAATTTTAACGGTTAATACCTGACCTATTGAATTTTGTTTGTACCAAGAAAGATCAAGGTTGATACGGTTATCCAAGAAAGCAAATTCACCACCTGCTTCAATTGCTGTTACAAACTCTGGTTTCAGGTTTGCATCAGGCAATGTATTTCCTACAGTCAAACCAACGTTTGAACCATAAGGGAAGTTCGCACCGTTTGCATATGAAAGATCCAAACCATACAAAGGAATGTTATCGTTACCATTCTTGTTATAAGAAGCACGGAGTTTTGCATAGCTCAATACATTGCTCTTCAATTGTGGAATAGCATCAGTCAAGATTGCTGACAATGCTGCTCCATAGTAGAGGTAGGAGTATTGGTTGGTGGCGCGTGTAGGCTTATAGAATCTTGAAGTCGCATCATAACGACCAGTCAAGTTCAAACTCAACCAATCCATATTCTTAAGGCTCACGTTATAGTCTCCATATATACCATACTTTCTTTCAGTAGTGTTAGACTCTGAACCAGAGAGAATACCTTGTCTGTTTGAAATATTATATACATCAGGCACAACGATAGAGCTTGATGCAACAGATATAGACTTGGTATATCGCTGGTAAACGCTGTAACCCAACGTCAATTTATTTTGAACAACACCGAGATCTTTGTTGATTCTAGCCTGGAATTCATTGTTCAACACATTCTCTGTTGAACTGAAGTCGTTTACAGATCCAAGTACGTTTGAAATAGCGCGGTAGATACCAGGATAGTCATCATAAGATGTCCAAGGATCTGGAATATAAGCGCTGTTCTTAGCCCAGTCAGAATACGTGAACTTCTCAGTTGTATTTTTACCAGTTCTGGAGTTGTTCATGATACCTAAGCGGTTGTACAAGCTCATCCAAGGAGTGAGTTTGTATTCAAGATCAAAATTACCTTGAAGGTTTGCATCCTTATAACGTGAACGACTGATGTCTTTATTAAAGAATGGGTTGTTATAATAGTCATTATAATATCCATTCGGATTTGCAAATGGATCTGTTCTCCAATTCCTCATATTTTTCAAATCAACCCAAGATGCAGTATTGATAACGTCATTCTGGAAATCAGCTGATGTTCTGTCGTATGCAATTTGGTTGTAAGAAACATTGTAGCCAGTTGAAAGCTTACCAAATTTCTTTGTTGCATTAGCACGAACACCTGTTCTATCACTCCAGTCGCCAGGAACGATACCATTGATTTTCTGATTTTCAACAGAGAGATAATAAGTGCCATTGTCATCACCACCAGAGAAACTTACCTGGTTGTTGCTTGAAATACCTCTATCATATGTATCTCTACGTACGTTTGGAACGTCAGCATATGGAATAACCAACTTGCTTCCATCTTCCAATACACGACCTGCGATCCTGAGACTTCCATCATATGGATCACCATACTGTTGGTTCTCATAAGAACGCCAGTTTGCCTTCATACGAACTTTGTAGTCGTTGCTATAAAGAGGATCTCCATAGTTGTATTCATAGTACTGAGATCCAGAACCATATTTGTTTTGAAATTTAGGCATGAAGTTGATTTCTTCATAGTTGGTAGCATGAGAATAGGTTGTTTTGATCTTACCCTTGGCACCTTGCTTTGTAGTAATAACCAATGCACCGTTTACACCAGCGGAACCATACAATGTAGCAGCCTGACCACCTTTCAAGATGGTTACGGTTTCAACATCATTTGGATTAATAGTAGCAAGAACTGTAGATGTTGTTTGCATACCATCGATAACCACCAATGCTTCGTTGTTACCAGTAAGTGAACGATAACCGCGAAGAATTACTTTAACTGCAGGATCCACACTGTTGTTTACAGTATAGATAGCCAAACCAGAAACCTTACCAGCAAGGGCTTGTGTCAATCTTGGTGCACGTCCTACCATCAATTCCTCAGTAGAAACTTTTGCATAAGAATAACCAATTTCTTTTGACTTCTTGCGGATGCCCTGAGCAGTTACAACGATATTATCAATTTCTTCAATTTGTTGTTTGAGAGAAATTGACAAACTGGTTGAACTTGCAACTACTTCTATTGGCGCAAAGCCAGTAGCAGTAATCTGCAGCGTTGCATTTGCAGCAGCACTGATTTTGAAGTTTCCGTTGTCATCTGCCAATACAGATGTTTGCGAACCTTTGATCTTGATTGTTGCAAGAGGAACTGCAGCACCCTTTTCATCTTTCACTGAACCAGTTACTTGACGAACCTGAGCGTCTACAATTGCAGCACACAAAACAGCCAAGATGAGGGAAAATAGAATTTTCTTCATTTGCGTTTGTTTTATCAATAATAAATTTTACCCCGTGAAGTTAAACAAAAAAAGGCATATGTTAAAACATGGTTAACGCAGAAAATCAATGCTTTATGGGATAAAAATAAAATTAATCCTCAAATAATTGAAAATCAATTACTTAAGGATTAAAATAAGTAATACTAAGATGTGAAATTAAATGTACTGATTGATGATGTTTTCCAGCCATTCTTGCTTTCCGCTGATTGGTATGGGCGCTCCGTTTTTGAATGCAATTTCTCTGAGTTCTTCCAAACTCAATTTTCCATCTTCGAACTTCCTTCCATCTCCACTATCAAATGAAGCGTATCGGTTTTTTCTGAATCCCTTGTAAGGAGACTGTTTCATGATATTATCAGCAACGATCAATGCACGAGCGAAACTGTCCATACCCCCAATATGTGCGAGAAACAAATCATCGGCATCCGTTGAATTGCGTCTAATTTTTGCATCAAAATTTACACCGCCACCTGCAAATCCACCTGCTTCCAAAATCACCAACATGGATTCCACCAAATCATTCAGGTTCATCGGGAATTGATCGGTGTCCCATCCGTTTTGAGCATCCCCCCTGTTGGCATCAATACTTCCGAGCATTCCAGCATCTGCTGCCACTTGCAATTCATGTTGAAATGTATGTCCGGCAAGCGTTGCATGATTCACTTCAACATTCAATTTAAAATCTTTATCCAATCCATGTTGACGTAAAAATCCAATCACTGTTGCTGCGTCATAATCATATTGGTGTTTGGTTGGTTCACATGGTTTAGGTTCTATGAAGAATGTTCCCTTGAATCCATTATTTCTTGCATAATCTTTTGCTGTATGTAAGAACCTTGCCAAATGTTCTTGCTCTCTTTTCATATTTGTGTTCAGCAAAGTCATATACCCTTCTCGTCCACCCCAGAACACATAATTCTCACCACCCAATTTGATGGTAGCATCTAAGGCATTTTTTACTTGGGTAGCTGCATGCGTTAACACCAAAAAATCTGGATTGGTGCTTGCTCCATTCATGTATTTAGGATTGGAAAAAACATTTGCAGTACCCCATAATAGCTTGACACCACTTGCCTTTTGTTTCATGCTTGCATAATCTACGATTGCAGCAAGATTGCTTTCGTACTCGGATAAATTAGCACCCTCATCAACCAAATCAACATCGTGAAAACAATAATAGGGTATACCCAACTTTGTAATGAATTCAAACGCAGCATCCATTTTATCTTTTGCTCTTTCAATGGCATTGCCAGCAACATCCCAAGGAAATTTATGTGTACCCGGACCAAATGGATCTGCTCCAACGTTGCAGAAGCTATGCCAATAGGCAACGGCAAACTTCAAGTATTCCTTCATGGTTTTACCACCAATTACATGATCCTCGTTGTACCATTTGTATGCAAGCGGATTGTCTGATTTTGGACCTTCGTATTTTATTTTTCCGATGCCTGAGAAAAATTCTTTGTTACCGAGAGTGATTGACATGTGTGTTGTGCGTTTTGGGTTTTGAGTTTTGGGTTGACTGTTAACTGTTAACCGTCAACAGTCAACTGCATTTGTAAATATAAATAAATAGTTAAAAACTAAGATTCGATTTCCAGTTTTGATATGCGTCCGCATATTGTTTCTGCAATAATTTCTGCGGTTCAATTTTTTGCAAAATTTTCAATCCAGCAAAGGCTTCTTTTTCATTCTTAAAAATTCCAGCGCCAATTCCAGCAGCTCTTGCTGCACCTTGCGCTCCATCGGTGTTGAAGAGTTCAACTGTTGCACCTGTGGTATTTGAAAAAGCCTCCGCAAACAAATTGCTTAAAAACATGTTGGCTTTCCCTGCTCGCACTGTATTCAATGAGAGTCCCATTTGCATCATGATTTCCATTCCGTAATACAGTGAAAAAACAATTCCTTCTTGTGCAGCTCTTGCTAAATGAGCATTTTTATGCTGATTGAACTGAAGATTTTTAAACTGTGCACCTGGATTTTTATTTTCCAAAACACGTTCAGAACCATTCCCAAATGGATAACAAAGCAATCCGTCTGATCCAATGGAAATAGAAGAGGCCAATGCATTGATCTCTTGATAAGAGAGATGATTGAGCATATTTTTTTGTAACCAACTGTTGAGAATACCCGTTCCATTCACACATAACAAAACACCGTATCGTTTTTGTGTTATGTTGTGATTGACATGCACAAACGTATTCACGCGGGATGCAGGATCATATGAAGGTTTATCGATCACACCATAAACAACTCCAGATGTACCTGCTGTTGCAGCGACTTCACCAGGATTGAGCACATTCAATGAAAATGCATTGTTGGGCTGATCGCCCGCACGATAGCAAACAGGAATCGATGGAGACAATCCCAAATCACTTGCAGCTTTTTCGGTTAAATACCCTTGCTCACCAAATTGATCAACCGTTTTGCAAATCAATCTTTCATCAATATCATAAAACTTCAGCAGATCAGATGCCATTGATTCATTCAGCGCATCCCACATGACCCCTTCAGACAATCCAGAGATGGTTGTACGCATTTCTCCAGTGAGTCTGTATGCGATATAATCTCCTGGTAACATGATTTTATGAATACGGCCATATATTTCAGGCTGATGTTCCTTGACCCATTTTAATTTAGATGCAGTAAGGTTTCCTGGAGAATTCAAATAATGTTCAAGACAATGTTTTTGTCCCATTTGTTGAAATGCGTTGGCTCCAATTTCTACTGCACGGCTGTCACACCAAATGATAGAAGGCCTGAGCGAACGACCTTCTTTATCAACCATCACCAATCCATGCATTTGATAAGAGATGCCGATGGTGGCAATATCATTTTTTTTAAAATCACATTCATCTGCAAGTATGGCCATTGCATTTCGTAGCTCCTTCCACCAGGTTTCAGGATCCTGTTCAGCAAATCCTTTTTCAGGCGCATGTATTTGCATTTCAGATGATGGTGAATAGGCTGATGCAACACATTCACCAGAATCAATCGAAATCAACGCACACTTAACAGATGAAGAACCAACATCAATTCCCAATAAAAATTTCATGCATTTATTTTATTGTACTGAATTTGTAAGTAGTCTGACTCTTCCAGGTTTCACCAGGCTTAAGGACAGTTGACGGAAAATTGGGTTGATTGGGGGCATCAGGAAATTGTTGTGTTTCCAAACAAAAACCTGTTCTTAACTGATATGAAACCCCACGCCCCTTCTCTGTTCCGTTTAAAAAATTTCCTGTGTAAAACTGCACTCCAGGTTGGGTGGTGAATACCTCCATTTTTCTTCCAGATTTATTTTCAATCACTTCTACAACAGGAGACTTGCCATCATTTGTATTTAAAACAAAATTGTGATCATATCCTTTTCCGTAAATCAATTGCTGATCTTGTTGATTTATTTCTTTTCCAATTTTTTTGAATAGCGTAAAATCGAATGGAGTACCGGCAACTTTTTTTAATTCGCCCGTTGGAATCAATGTGCTGTCGACCGGAGTAAAAGCATCTGCATTGATCTTGATTTCATGATCCAATATGGTGTTAGATGGATCACCCGTCAGATTAAAATATGCGTGATTGCTGATATTGAGGACAGTCGGTTGATCAGTTGTTGCAGCATAATCTATTACCAAACTATTATCCGCCCTTAGTGAATAAACGACTGTAAGTTTAACATTTCCGGGATATCCATTGTCGCCATCTTTTATGACAGTGGTGAATCGAATCGCATCATTCATAATTCGGGCATCCCATACTTGCTTGTCAATGCTGTTAATCCCGCCATGCAAGGAATTTAATCCATCATTTTGTGGCACATGGTATTCCTTTCCATCTAACTTGAATGTTGCTTTTGCTATTCGGTTTGCAAATCGTCCTACAACGCATCCAAAATATGATTTACCATTATAATATCCATTGACATCGTCATAGCCCAACAGCACATTTCCATCATTTCCATCTTTATCAGGAACATGAATAGAAACCAGCGTTGCACCATAATTGCTGATTTCAACAGCCATACCGTTTTTATTTCTAAGGGTATATAGCTTGACTTTTTTTCCATTATGCGTATCCGCAAAAGCATTTACTCTATCCTTATCAAGCGCAGCATGCTCTCTGGATGAAGGAGGAACAACACATGCTGTAAATCCTGCAAGAAAAACCTGGGCAAAGGCAAACAATTTTTTCATATGATGCATTAAAATTCACAGGCACCATCACCTGTACTTGCAATATAATATTTTGGACTGACACCGAATTGTTTGTGGTATGCAGCAGTAATGTTCGATTTGATTTCTTCTATTTTTTCTGTTTCGACCAAATTGATGGTGCATCCACCAAATCCGCCTCCCATCAACCTTCCGCCCCAAACGCCATTTAATGATTTTACAGTTTCAACCAGAAAATCCAACTCAGGGCAACTTACTTCATAGTCATGCTTTAATCCGTAATGCGATGCATACAAGAAAGCTCCTGCAGCCGACATATTGCTTTTGCTAATGGCATCGACAAATTGATGAAGTCGATTGTTTTCTTCAACTACATACTTTGCTCGTTTGAATTCATCATCCGACATTTTAAATTTCATTTCATACACCTGTTCAATGGAAGCACCTCTCAATGAATGAAGCTTTATACCATTTTGTTTCATTTTTGAAACGGCAGATTCACATTCGAGGCGGCGCTGATTGTATTCCGAAGAAGCCAACTCATGTTTCACACATGTATCTATCAACAAAATCTTATTGGATGCAAGATTCATTGGTACATATTCAAATTCAAGACTCCTGCAATCCAATTTGATCGCATGATTTTTTTTGGCATGAACACTTGCGAACATATCCATGATACCGCATTGCAATCCAACGAAATTATTTTCAGCTTCTTTTGCAATCCATGTCAGATCAATATCTGTGAGTCCACACTGAAACAATACATTGAAAGCTTTTGCAAAAACAACTTCCAACGCAGCCGAAGAGGAAAGTCCAGCGCCAACAGGAATATCTGATTGAATAACTGCATTAAATGCAGGAATGGTAAATCCTCTTTTCTTAAATGCATGGATCACCCCCCAGATGTAGTTAACCCAATGAGATGAAACAGGTTGATCTGTAATATTTTCAAAAGAAATTTCATCATTCAGGTCAGATGCAACGATTTGGAATGATTTTTTTGGCGATGGAGCAATTGCAATTCCACAAAACTTATCAATACCTGCTGGCAACACGAACCCGTCGTTGTAATCGGTATGTTCACCAATCAAATTGATTCTTCCGGGTGCTTTAAAAAAATGTGATGGTGTATTAAATTTCGACTTGAAAATCTGCTCCAATCCTTGCTTGGTCATTGGTTAAACCGGTTTGAATTCGCTCTAAAACTGACACAAACTAGACAAAATGAACCAATCCCCAGCTTTTGTGTTACGATATTGGGAAAAATGATTGAAAATCAGGTTTTAAGCTCTTGTATCATTTCCCTGAAAACTTGAAAATCGTGAATTTTGCAGACCATTAAAAAGAGAGACCCCATGCCAGAGCAACAGGACGATATTTTAGAAGAAATTACCAGCTCGGAATACAAATATGGTTTTGTAACGAACATTGAAGCGGATGAAGCTCCAAAGGGTTTATCGGAAGATACTATACGCTTTATTTCTGCAAAGAAAAATGAGCCTGTATGGATGTTGGAGTACAGATTAAAAGCATTTCAACATTGGCAAAAAATGGAGGAACCCAACTGGGCGAATGTCATCTATCCAACCATCAATTTTCAAGACATCATTTACTATTCAGCACCCAAGCAAAAAGTTTCTCCCAAAAGCTTGGATGAGATAGACCCTGAGTTGAGAAATACTTTTGAAAAACTTGGGATTTCCTTGAATGAACAAAAACGATTGACAGGAGTTGCAGTTGATGCAGTGATGGACAGTATTTCAGTTGCAACAACTTTTAAAGAAGAGTTGTCAAAAGTTGGAGTAATATTTTGTTCAATGAGCGAAGCGATCCAGGAACATGGAGAGCTCGTAAAGAAATATTTAGGATCAGTTGTACCTGCCACCGACAACTATTTCACGGCATTGAACGCTGCAGTATTCAGTGACGGATCATTTTGTTATATCCCAAAGGGTGTAAGATGCCCCATGGAACTTTCCACTTATTTCAGGATCAATGCTAAGAACACTGGTCAATTTGAAAGAACGTTGATCGTTGCTGAAGAAGAAAGTTATGTGAGCTATTTGGAAGGATGTACTGCTCCTATGCGTGATGAAAATCAATTGCATGCTGCAGTGGTTGAATTGATCGCCAAAGAAAAAGCAGAAATCAAATACTCTACTGTTCAAAACTGGTATCCTGGCGACAAGGAAGGGAAAGGCGGTATTTATAATTTCGTTACTAAACGAGGGATCTGTGCTGGAGACCATGCAAAAATTTCATGGACCCAGGTGGAGACTGGCTCAAGTGTAACCTGGAAATATCCTAGTGTTATACTGAAAGGCGATAACAGCATTGGTGAATTTTATTCTGTTGCTGTAACCAATAATTTTCAACAGGCAGATACCGGAACCAAGATGATACACTTGGGTAAAAACACAAGAAGTAGAATTGTTTCCAAAGGAATCTCCGCAGGAAAGAGCAACAACTCATACAGAGGACTTGTGAATGTTGCGAAGAATGCAACCAATGCAAGAAACTTTTCTCAATGTGATTCATTGTTGTTAGGAGATAAATGCGGTGCCCATACTTTTCCTTACATCGAAGTAAAAAACAATACTGCTGTTGTTGAGCATGAAGCAACTACTTCTAAAATTGGTGAAGATCAAATCTTCTACTGTAACCAAAGAGGAATGGACACTGAAACAGCTGTAGCATTGATCATCAATGGTTTTGCAAAAGAAGTTATGAATCAGTTGCCGATGGAATTCGCAGTGGAAGCACAGAAGCTGCTTGCCATCAGTTTAGAAGGAAGTGTAGGATAATTTTAAAATATCAATTCATATATATGCTGAAGATTGAAAATCTGCAAGCCCGCATCGAAGAGAAAGAAATCCTTAGAGGTATCAACCTTGATATCAAACCAGGAGAGGTACATGCGATCATGGGTCCGAATGGATCCGGAAAGAGTACCCTTGCATCGGTGCTTGCTGGAAGAGAAGATTATGAAGTAACTGGAGGATCTGTTGATTTCTTAGGAAAAGATTTGCTTGAACTATCTCCGGAAGACAGAGCAAAAGAAGGATTGTTTCTCGCATTCCAGTACCCTGTTGAAATTCCAGGTGTAAGCACCACCAATTTCATGAAAACAGCATTGAATGAAAAAAGAAAATACCATGGATTGGATCCATTGGATGCAGCACAGTTTTTGAAATTAATGAAAGAAAAAATGAAACTCGTTCAAATTGACCAAGCATTGTTGTCAAGATCATTGAATGAAGGATTTTCTGGTGGCGAGAAAAAAAGAAATGAAATATTTCAGATGGCCATGCTGGAGCCAAAGCTTGCTATTTTGGATGAAACAGACTCCGGACTTGATATTGATGCATTGCGTATTGTTGCGAATGGAGTAAATCAACTAAGATCCAAAGACAATTCGTTTCTGGTTGTAACACACTATCAGAGATTGCTTGAATACATCGTTCCAGATTATGTGCATGTTCTTTACAAAGGAAGAATTGTGAAATCAGGCACCAAGGATTTGGCATTGGAATTAGAGGAGAGAGGATATGATTTTATCAAAGAAGAAGTTGATCAGGCAATTGCATAAAATACTGGATAGATGGATGTGAAAAGCAATTTGAAAACAGCATATTCGCAGCAAGAAGGTAATTCAACCCATCTTGCTTCTTTCCAAACGGAAAATTGGAAAACTTTTTCCGGCATGGGAATACCTGCGTTGAAACATGAAGAATGGAAATATATTCCTGTCAAGAATATATTTAAGGATGAAATGAATATAGCAATTGAGTCATCCAATCTTGAAGATACGATCATCAAAAAATCAATCTTACCTGGTACCGAAGAGGCTAATACCATTGTTTTTTTCAATGGACGATTTCAAGCCGATCATTCTATCATCCATGAAAAAGATGCATTGGTTGTAAAATCGCTTGAGACTGCAGCTGGAGATGAAGATGCACTTTTTGTTGAAGAACATTTAGGACATAGCCAGGCTTATCATCCTGATGGTGTGAATGCCCTAAACGGAGCATTTGCCTCCGGAGGTGCCTTCATAAAATTAAAAAAAGGTAAAAGCCTATTACAACCCTTGATCATCTATCATTTTTCTGACAGCAGCAATGGATTCAGGTTTTCTCAACCAAGAATACTTGCTTCCATTGAAGCAAATGCTCAGATAACAATTGTAGAGACTTATATCAACATTGGAGGTGGCGAAAGTTTTACAAATGAAGTAATTGAAATATGTACAGGAAGAGATTCTATCACCAGATACATTAAACTTCAAAACGAGGGAAAGCATTCCAATCATACTGGAACAACCCATGTTCGTCAGCTTGAAAGATCAAATACACATGCGGTAACGATAACTTTGGATGGCGCCATTGTTAGAAACAATTTAAACATGGTAATGGAGGATGAACATGCAGAAAGCCATATGTATGGATTGTATCTTCTCAACGGAAATACCATAGCCGACAACCACACAATTGTTGACAACAGGATGCCGCATTGCGAAAGCAATGAATTGTATAAAGGCATCATGGATGATCAATCGACCGGGGTATTCAATGGAAAAATATTTGTTCGCAAGGATTCACAAAAAACAAATGCATATCAATCCAACAAAAACATCCTAATTGGAGACCAGGCATCTGCTAATACAAAACCACAGTTAGAAATTTTTGCAGATGATGTGAAATGCTCACATGGATGCACCATTGGAAAGCTGGATGAAGATGCACTCTTCTATTTGAGAGCAAGAGGCATTTCTGAAAAAAATGCAAAGGCATTGTTGCTTCAAGCATTTGCAAGTGATATTCTAGGACAAATTGAGCATGAAGCCATCAAAAATTACATTGAGCAACTTATTTCAGAACGTTTATCTTTTCAAGCATAAATATGTCGTCTACTCTACCATACGACATACAATCAATTAGGTCTGAGTTTCCCATACTTGAAAGAAAAGTCAAGGGAAAAACACTGGTATATTTCGACAATGCTGCAACTTCTCAAAAACCAAAACAGGTGATTGATGCAATTGCGCATTACTACTCTTACTATAACGCAAATATTCATCGCGGACTTCATACGCTAGCCGATGAGGCCACTGCAGATTTTGAAGCATCTCGTGCTGTCGTACAATCATTTATTCAGGCAAAGCATCACGAAGAAATTATTTTCACAAAAGGCACTACAGAAAGCATCAATCTGGTTGCTAACTCTTGGGGCAATGCATTTTTGAATGAGGGAGATGAAATTATCATCAGCTCACTTGAACACCATGCCAATATTGTTCCCTGGCAAATGATAGCAGAAAAAAAAGGTGCATCCATTAAAGTCATTCCAATTGATGGAAATGGAAAATTAGATATGAATGCATTTGAGAAAATGCTATCCAAAAAAACAAAATTTGTTTCCATTGTACATGCCTCCAATGCATTGGGTGTTATCAATCCTGTTGAAGAAATTATTGCACTCGCCCATCAGCAAGGAGCTTTGGTAATGGTTGATGGCGCGCAATCTTCAGTGCACCTGGATATTGATGTACAGAAAATGGATTGCGACTTCTTTGCATTTTCAGGACATAAAATTTATGGTCCTACAGGAATTGGAATCCTGTATGGGAAAAAACATCTTTTAGAGTCCATGCCCCCATATCAAGGTGGTGGAGAGATGATTAAAGAAGTAACATTTGAAAAGACAACTTACAATGAGTTGCCCTTCAAGTTTGAAGCAGGCACCCCCAATATTGCAGATGCCATTGTGTTGAAATCTGCCATTGAATTTATCAACCGAGTTGGAAAATCCAATATCAGAAAACACGAAGATCTTTTATTAGAACATGCTACTTCAAAATTAAAAGATATACCAGGACTGCATATAATTGGAGACATCCAACCTAAAGTAAGCGTAATATCATTTACAATAGATGGTGTGCATCCGCAAGATCTTGCCATTTTGCTGGACAATCAGGGGATTGCTGTAAGAACAGGTCATCATTGCGCGCAACCATTGATGCAATGTCTGGGAATTGTAGGCACCACCCGGGCTTCATTCGCAGCATATAACACAATTGAAGAAGTGGATATATTCATCGAAGCATTGAACAAAGCTATCAAGATGTTGAAATAATGGAATCACATCCAACCATATCATCTGTTGAGCGCTCCATTATCGAAGACTTTTCTTTGTTTGATACATGGGAACAGAAATATGAATACATCATTGATATCGGGAAAAAACTTCCTGAACTCAATGATCAATATAAAACAGAAGAGTTCAAGATTAAAGGTTGCCAATCCAGTGTATGGATTCATTCCTTTGAAAAAGAAGGCAGGGTCTATTTTGAGGGAGACAGTGATGCAGTTATAGTAAAAGGCCTGGTGAGTTTGATGATTCAGGTTCTAAGTGGACATACGCCGCAGGAAATTATCGATGCACCATTGGAGTTTATAGATAAAGTTGGATTGAGTTCACATCTTGCACAAACAAGATCGAATGGTCTCAGAGCTATGATCAAGCAAATGAAGATGGATGCGGGGGTGTACTTGATAAAGGGACGAGGGATAAGGGACGAGGGACGAGATAATACAGTTAACGGTTAACAGCCAACCGTCAACAGATAACAGATTCAAATGAAAACAGAAGAACAAATAAAACAAGAAGTAATTGAAAAGATCAAAACTGTTTTTGATCCGGAACTTCCTGTGAATATTTGGGAACTGGGCTTGATTTATGAAGTGAATGTTGTTCCTATTAATAATGTGCAAGTCATCATGACACTCACTGCACCTAGTTGTCCTGCTGCACAAACACTACCTCATGAAGTTGACCAAAAAATCAGGGAGGTTGAAGGGGTGAATGATGTTTTTGTTGAGATTACCTGGACACCAGCGTGGACCAAGGATATGATGAGCGAGGAAGCTAAGTTAGAATTGGGCTTTCTATAATTTTCTAATAAGCATCTAATTGTGGAGAATAGCGGGTTCGAACCCCTGCCTGCCGGCAGGCAGGGCTGACGTTCTTGATGCGTAACAGAGAACTTAAATTTCTAGTGGAGAATAGCGGGTTCGAACCCCTGCCTGCCGGCAGGCAGGGCTGACGTTCTTGATGCGTAACAGAGAACTTAAATTTCTAGTGGAGAATAGCGGGTTCGAACCGCTGACCTCTTGCATGCCATGCAAGCGCTCTACCAACTGAGCTAATTCCCCAGAGGGTGCAAATTTACTCAATCTATCGATTGATTACAACCTCAAATTTGAAGCAATATTATCCGTAAATTCAACACACAAATAATTGCTATATGAACAACGACAATCCATCCCCTAATTTGAATATTAAATCGATCAAGACAAATAGCTTCGATACCATTGTGATTGGATCTGGCATGAGTGGAGGATGGGCAGCCAAAGAATTATGTGAAAAAGGATTGAAAACATTGGTTATTGAAAGAGGAAAAGATGTTGTTCACTTAAAAGATTATCCAACAGCAACCAAACATCCATGGGAGTTTCCTCATCATCTGAAAATGCCTCGAAATGTGTTGGATGAAAATCCGGTTGTATCAAGATGTTACGCATTCAACGAAGCCACAGAACACTTTTTTGTAAAGGATACAGATCATCCATACATACAAGAAAAGCCATACGATTGGATCAGAGGTTATCAAGTGGGTGGAAAATCTCTGCTATGGGCAAGACAAACCCAACGATGGAGTAAATATGATTTTGAAGGACCAGCAAGAGATGGATTTGCAATAGATTGGCCGATTCGTTACGATGACTTGGCACCATGGTATTCTTATGTAGAAAAATTTGCAGGAATCAGTGGAAACCATGATGGATTAGACACATTACCTGATGGCGAATTTCTTCCGGCATGGGAAATGACCTGCGTTGAATCTGACATCCAAAAAAAGATCAACAGTCATTATAAAGATCGCAGGGTTGTACAAGGAAGATGTGCGCATCTCACCAAACCCAATCCCATCCACCTGGAACAAGGAAGAGGACAATGTCAGGCAAGAAGTCTATGTGAACGAGGTTGTCCTTTCGGAGGATACTACAGCTCCAATTCATCCACCATACCATGGGCAGCCAAAACCGGAAATTTAAGTCTCAGGACAGATGCAGTTGTTCACTCCATTATCTATGATGAAAAACTTGGCAAAGCAAAGGGAGTTCAAATTATAGATGCCATCACTGGAAAAACAGAAGAATATTTTGCCAAAATCATTTTTGTGAATGCGGCATGTTTAAATACAAATCTGATTTTATTGAATTCTACTTCCAACAGATTTCCAAACGGATTGGGAAATGACAGCGGCTTACTAGGAAAATATATCGCCTTTCATAATTATAGAGGAACTGTGAGTGCCTCTTATGATGGCCCGGATGATAAATATTATTATGGAAGGAGACCCACACAACCGATGATGCCCAACTTTAGAAATGTTCACAAGCAAGAGATGGATTTTCTGAGAGGGTATATGGTATTTTATGGTGCAAGCAGAGGGAAGGGCTGGAGTGATAATATAGGTGAAGAATTGAAAAATGCATACACAGAGCCGGGAGGTTGGCATGTGAGCATGATGATGCAGGGCGAAACCATTCCGAAAGAAAGCAATCATGTGAGATTGAGCAAGGATCTAAAAGACAAATGGGGAATTCCTCAATTGATTACATCCATTGACTATGATGAGAACGATGTGAAACTTAAGGATGATTTTTTACAAGTTGCATCTGAAATGCTGGAGATTGCTGGATGTACCAACATTAAGCAGCGTGACAGCAAACAAGCCCCTGGATTGGATATCCATGAAATGGGTGGAGTCAGAATGGGCAATGACCCAAAGACATCTTTATTGGATAAATGGAATGCCATGCATCACTGCAAGAATGTATTTGTTACTGATGGAGCAGCCATGGTTTCAACAAGTACACAGAATCCATCATTGACTTTCATGGCCATGACTGCTAGAGCAGCAAATCATGCAGTAGAGGAATTGAAAAAAGGGAATGTTTAGAAATTTCTTGATCCGCGGTTATTTTGAAAACCGCCGGGGCGTCTGTTGAAGTTTGATTGACCTGTACCAGGCTGTCTCTCTTCTGCAGCTTTTACAACCAATGGCTTCTTGCCAAGAGATATATCGTTGAGATTTTCAATCGCATCTTTTGCCTCTTCATCATTGGGCATTTCTACAAATCCGAATCCCCTGCTTCTTCCCGTCAGTTTATCCATTGCCACTTTTGCAGAATCTATTTTTCCAAACTTTTCAAATATTTCTTCCAATTCTGCATCATCAAGGTCATAGGGCAAACCGGCAACGAAAATTTTCATAACGGAATTTTTTCAAAGGTAATAAGAATTGAAGACCGGAATTGTAATCTTATTGTAAAATGCCAAATAATAAATACCTAACTTAGAAGAATAGGTCATATATGATTCACTACATCATCAAAGACAAACCAACCAGGCTCTTCCTGATACTAGGAGGATTTTTCATCGCAAATACAATTTTAGCGGAGGTAATTGGGGTGAAGTTGTTTTCTCTTGAGAAAACATTACACATGCAATCAGCAAACCTCACATTGTTTGGCGAATCAGGACTGGGATTTACGCTTACGGTTGGTGTACTAATTTGGCCAGTCGTTTTCATCATGACTGATCTGATCAACGAATACTATGGCGTAAAGGGTGTACGATTTCTGTCAATTCTTACCAGCATCATCATCATGTTTGCATTTTTGGTTTTCTATGGTGCCATTCATTTGGCTCCAGATGATTTTTGGATCAATTCACAAAAAGAAAAGGGAGTACCAAATATGCAATCAGCTTTTTCTCAAGTACTGGGTCAAGGAATGAATATCATTTTTGCATCTTTGACAGCATTTTTAATAGGACAATTAGCAGATGCAACCGTATTCAAGCAGATTAAAAAGATAACCGGTGAGAAGGGCATTTGGATGAGAGCAACGGTATCAACGTTGATCTCTCAATTGATTGATACCATCTGCGTTTCATATATTTATCTATATTTTTCTTTAGGATTTTCATTTCCAAGAGTAACTGCCATTGCACTGACAGGATATATTTACAAATTTTCTGTGGCGATCATTTGTACACCAATCATTTATTTGATTCACCATCTGATAGAAGAATATTTAGGCAAGAGCAAGGCTGCTGAAATGAAAAGATCAGCAATGCAGAATTAGGCTGAATTCCTTCCTGCATTGATGATTCCAAAAGAACATCGCATCACCAACTTCTCGTAACTTTTACGCAATTCAGAAGGAACATTTTTTTCATCCATTTCCCTGACCTTGGTAATTGCATACTGCTGAATCGTGGCAATAGGCAAAACTATTCTCTCTCGGGTTTGAATTGAGATCTGTTCGATTGGATAATCAGACATCAAATCAGTTTTATCAGACAAAAGCAGAATGTATTTTTTTGTAAGCTCAAATTCCTCTTCAATATCTCTCCACAATTCTCCATACTTTGGATGATCTGATAAAAATGCTGTGAGAGGGAAAAAACATTTTTTCATCGCCATCTCGCAATTGTCAATAAGGGTTTTGAAAAACGACGAGCGCTTATATAAATTTTTTAAGTCCTGGAACAATCCTTTTTCCTCCATCATTTTCAATGCTGTTCCAACACCATAATAACCTGTTACATTCTGTTTCATTTGACTCCATGCACCTACAAACGGGATCGCTCTTAAATCCTGTAAGCTTAGGTTTGAAGTAGCGCCTCTTTTTGCAGGCCTGCTGCCAATATTCGTTTCAGCATAGAATCTCAGTGGACTCGCATGATATAGATAATCCAGGAAATATGGATGAGATTTTAAAGTTGCATAGGACTTATATGATTCTTCTGAAAGTTGCTGAATCAGTTCCTGTTCTTGTTGGCTGAATGTACTCAACCCATCAGAGAAAATTTCATTTCCCAATCCCGCATGTATCAATTGCTCAATATTGAACTGTGCTGCCTCAACTGTACCGAAATTTGAGCTGACTGTTTGTCCTTGTACCGTCAACTCAATTTCCTTGTTTGCAATATCACTGCCCATGGATGCATAGAATTTATGGGTCTTCCCTCCGCCTCGTGCAGGAGGTCCTCCCCTTCCATCAAAGAATACAACATCAACATCAAACTTTGCTGATATAGAGGTCAACTCTTTTTTTGATTTAAAAATGCTGTAATTGGCCATGAGATAACCTCCATCTTTGGTGCCATCACTAAAGCCTAACATTACTGTTTGCTTGTTGCCTCTTCTTTTCAGATGTTCTCTATATAATGGAAATGAATATAGAGACAGCATTACGGAAGAAGCATTTGCTAAATCGCCAATGGTTTCAAAAAGTGGAATGATATCTACCGAAATAGATTCTCGTTTCCATCCACCCAATACAAATAGCGCAAATACCTCGAGGATATCTACTGCACTATTGCATTGACTAATAATGTAACGTTCACAACCTGGCCTACCATTTTCAGTTTGAATTTTCTTAATGGTTTTTACAGCTTCAAGTGTATCCTTAACGATTGGCGAAGCAGCTTCTGGAAGCTCAATACCGGCATTGATTGAAGACAACCATTCAATTTTGGCTTCATCATTCATAGATTCGTAATCACCGGCATGCAACAATGAACAAATTTCACTGATCACTTTTGCATGTACAGAACTATCCTGACGAATATCAAGAGATGCAAAATACAATCCAAAAAGATGAACACGATTGATCAATCCATCAACCAAATTCAAGAAAAGTCCGTTGTGGTTGTACAGTATTATTTCTCGGATGGCATGCAGCGTCTCTAGGATTTCTTCTTTTGACAAATCTGATGAATGACCTGGAATGAAAATATTGTTATATAACTTATTCTCGAGCTCCAATAATTTAGCATCAACTCCTTCAAAAGTCAATCTTCTTTTGAGTTTTCTAATATCCAGATAATAGCACTTGATAATACTGCCTCTTAATGCCTTGGCTACTTTTGCTGTGATATCACTCGTGACAAAAGGATTTCCATCGCGGTCGCCTCCAGGCCAAAATCCCATTCGTATGACTTTGTTTTCAGGATCATACAAATCGGAATATTGTGAACCCAATGTATTTGCAATTCTACCGCTGGCCTGATAAAAAACATTCTCCAAATACCAAATCAAGCTGACTGCTTCATCATAAGGAGTTGGCTTTTGTTTTTTAAAGAAGGCAGTTTTTCCAAGTTGCTGCAAGTAGATATTGATCTGATTCAAATTATTTTCAGCAATTGCTTTGGATAAATCGTTGATGATGCCCAGCACTGAATCAGGATAAAACTGAGTTGGATGAGCAGTGAGTACTAGGCGAACACAAAAATCCTTCAACTTTTTTTGTAATTGAGCCTGACGTTTTGTTTGAATAACTTCTGTTTCAAGATGCTTCAACGTACCGATGCCCTGCATGTCATTGAGCTTTGAAAATGCAGCATCCTCTAATGCATCAAACAATACAACTTGTCGTTCAACATACTGAACAAAGCGGAACATTAAATCAAGTTGTTGCTGTTCGCTGTTATAAATTGTATGTCGGCTGAAGAAATCCTGCAAAATCTGAGAAGGGTTCATTCTCTTTTTGAATCCCTCTTCACAGTTCGACTGCAACAATGAAAGCAAGATCCCAGTTTTCTCAATTCGATGAAATGGCAATGAAGTAAAAAGGCTGTTATACAATTGATATCGAATGCCTACTTCTTTGGTAAATTTGGCCAATTCATTAGATGAAAAGCTGGTCATGTGCGTATTTTATTAGGAAAAAAGAAGCGATCGGATAATAAAATTAAATAAAATCGACTGAAATAGGTCTTATTTTTACATTCAACGTCTTTAATATTCAAACAAATCCGCAAATGATCCTTATTAGAAATATCAATAAATCGGATAACCCTTTAATCGCAGCAATCATTCGCAAATGCCTCGAAGAATTCAATGCAAATAAATGTGGTACAGTTTATTTTGATGACTCGACTGATCATCTTTATGAATTATTTCGAACTCCTAACTCGGTTTATTTTATTGCAGAGGAAGATGGAAAGATTTTAGGAGGTGGGGGGATTTTCCCCAGCAAGGGACTCCCAGCCGATACGTGTGAATTGGTGAAGATGTACTTAGTACCAGAAGCAAGGGGAACCGGACTAGGCGCAAACATCATCAATAAATCAATTGATTTCGCAAAACAGCAAGGCTTCAAAAGAATATATCTTGAATCAATGCCGGAACTCAAAAAAGCTATCAGCGTTTATGAAAAATTTGGCTTTGAATATATTTATGAACCAATCGGGGAAACAGGACATCATGGCTGTGACGTATGGATGACTAAAAATATATAGCTATCCCAATTTAATAACTTCATAGATGGGGCTAAATAAGTAAACCCTTCCAGTATCAATTTCAACTGCCCTTATCCGCTTTCGGATTTTTTCTTCTCTGCGGTAAATTTTTCCATTTTTAGTTTGAAAACATGCCCCCTGTTGAATTTCTTCAACCAAAAAATGATCGTCTTTTATTTGATCATATTTCCTTAAAACCCTCATCAATGCATCATCTGCACAGGAACTAGCAGCAGGACTTTTCAAGGATGCAGTCAATTGTTGTCTGATGTCATTTGGAAAAACTTCCGTCTGTAAGAAATGTTTCAGTAATTCCGAGAACTGCATCTTCCATTCTTTTCCATGAGATGCCACTCTATGACCGAATCTCTCGAAAGTGATTAAATGTGCCAGCTCGTGCAACAGTGTTATTAAGAACGCATACTTATTCAGATTTCCATTTACAGAAATACGATGTGCTTTACCTGCAAACGCATTTCTATAATCACCTAATACAGTACTTCGTGATCTGGTGACAGTAAGGTGAACCTTGTAGTGAACCAAAAAAGGCTCAACCAATTGATAAGTGTTGGCAGGAATAAAATCTGACAGGGATGATATGGCCACTTCTTTTTTCGACATCCTACTCTTTTCGAAAAAGCGACATAAGTCCTTTTACTTCCAAAAACATGTAAGCCAAGTATAAAAATAAGCATCCAATGATTCCATTGGTGTTCATTTTATTACCTGCCCATTTTGAATATACTATCACAATCAACACAGAGAGCATCAATTTCATCAAAAATGAACCATACACTGCTGATGTAAAACGAACAGTAGATTTAGCTCTTGATCCAGTTGACATAAACCAATAAGAAACAACGGTGATAATACATAGAAACGCATTGCCGATCAGAAAAACATTGGGATCGGTATCAATTTTTTTAAAGCCACTGTAAAAAACTACAGTAAATATGTTCACTGCTATAAACAGCCAAAGAATGCTGCGCAAGGGTTTAGGAATCATCTGTTTTTTTATTGGTTTCAATGATTAATTTAATAAGAATAAAAACAATAATTAAAAGAGGTAATACCCAAATCAATAATGCTGTCTTAAAACCAAGCCATTGATCGAGTTTCCAACCCAAAGCAAGCATTAAGGCAATGGAAGCAAATAACTGTCCACCCAAGGACATGTATTTAAACCATGAGTTATTGGAACTGTCTCTCATCTTCAATTGCTGAATTTTTATTCGGGAGTCTGCTCTAAATTTGGAATAGCGATTACCGCCGTATCCAGAGTTGTTTCTGCTTTACCAGAAATGATGTTTCGAACATTTTCCCAGTACGCTTCTCTGTTTTTGATATATGTCTCAAGAGAATCTGTCTTGATTTTCAAATTGGTCAATTCTTTTCTCTCTGCTTGAGAACCATATCCAGGAATATAAAACTTAAGGGGAGTGAAGCTAATTAGTGCAGTGGTGAGCCCAACAAGCAATACAAAAACAAAACATGAAAGTACGTATACACTCAAGCGCGTAAGCTTGAATGTGACCAATTCTTCATAGGTATGATCATTCATGATAATCAACCTGTAGCGATTGGTCAGGCGCTTGAACGTGCTTTGTTTTACTTCATTTTCTGCCATTCATCAATTTTAACTCAAATTGAGTCATAAAGTTACTGTTAATTCCTCAATAGGTGACTTTTCTATTAAACCCAGAAATCTTAGTTTTACTCACCGGATGTTGAAACTGAAAATTAGATGGACCCCATGGCCTAAAACAATTCTATTGGTTTTTGGCGTATTTGCAATTCAACCCCTTTTCGCGCAAGTCAACATAACTTTTGATTTAAAAAAACCAAAAATTTACGAAGACAGAAAACTTCCATCAGAGCTTACACCTGATAAAAAAATTGGCCCAATAAAACGTTTAAAAGAAAACATTTTTTCTCATTATAATTTTTATTTTAATTCCAACCAAAAAATTGAAAAAATTGTACTGGCAGCGAAACAATCACACAAAGACACTTTCAATACCCTCCTTTCCTTTTACAACTACAGTTTAAATACAACTGCTCAGCAACAACAAGAACTGGATTCAGTTATCATAAAAGTGAACAACGGAGTTCTGCTGCACGACTTAAGAAACGACTGGGTGGATGATTTATACTATCTAATGGGGAAATCATATTTCTTTCAAAAGAAATTTGATTCAGCCTATGATGTATTCCAATACATCAATTATAATTTCCAGCCCAAGGATAGATCTGAGCGAGGCTACGAAAAGACAATTGGCTCTAATTTAAATAGCAAAGGAAATGTTTATACCATTTCATCAAAAGAGTCAGGAGGCATAGGTCATAAGCCCATTCGAAATGAAACAATCCTTTGGATTATTAGAACATTGATTGAGCAAAACAACGATGATGATGCCAGAAGCATGATGGAAACGTTGGTGAGGGATGTAGATTTTCCAAAAAGACTCCGACCTCATCTAAACGAATTGAAATCCTATTGGTTTTATAAAATTCAGCAATATGATTCTTCGGCCAGATTTCTGGAAGAAGCCTTACCGGTTTGCATCAACAAGCAGGAAAAAGCAAGAATGTTTTACCTGATAGCACAGCTTTATGCTAAATCCAATAACAAAGAAGCGGCAAATGAGGCATTTGAAAAATCAATTGGACTCACAACAGATCCCGTGATGGCAGCATATGCAAAGATTTATCAAATCAGCCTTGCATCCAACAACAAAGACAGAAATATAAAAATAGAGGAAGATGTAAAGGCATTAATAAAATTAGCCAATAGAGAAAAATACATCTCTTACAGACCCATCATTTATGCGGCGGCAGGTGAAATGGAATTATCTAGAGACAGTGTCATGAGAGCGATTGAGTTACTGGAACAAAGCAACAAATTCAATTCAGTTGATCCTGATTTAAAGTTAAAAAACAATTTAACAATTGCCACTTTGGCTTTTGCAAACAAAAAATATACGCTTGCAAAAAAATATTTTGACAGTACTTCTAATACACAACCAGGGTTTACCAAAGAGCTTGAAATAAAAAAATCAATTGTAACGGATCTCGCCAATGCACTATCGATTGTTGAAACAGAAGACAGCCTTCAGATGGTTGCAGCAATGAATGAAAAACAGAGAGACGTATACATCAAAGAATATCTCAAAAAACTCAAAAGGGAAGAAGGTCTCAAAATTGATTTAAACAGCACAGGATTAGAGGCAAAAAAGAACAACTTGCTGGAAGACAGAAACAATGATCTGTTCCAAACCCAGGGGAAATCAGGTGAGTGGTACTTTAACAACCCGACGCTTAAATCGCAGGGAAGTATAACTTTCAAAAACAAATGGGGAAACAGGCCAAACGAGGACAATTGGAGAAGAAGCAATGCGAATTCGGGTGTTCTCAAAATGAATGCAAAAGTAAATGAACAGGGTGCTGCTGATGCTTCAAAAGAAAATAAAAATAATTTAACAGGAATCAGTTTTGACAACCTTCTTGATAATCTGCCAACAACTCCTGAAAAACTTCTTCAATCGAATAAAAAGAAATCAGAGGGTATTAAAATGCTAGCAACTCTTTATAAAGACAAACTGGGTGATTGCAAAGAATCTATTTACTGGAACAATCAACTTCTTAATATTCAACCTGATTCTACATCCATCAGTCAGATATATTTTGATCTTGCATTTTGTTACAAACAATTGGACAGTTCAGATCAGGCAAAGCATTTTACTGATTTACTGATTAAACAATCGCCGAATGGAAATTTGACCAAACTCCTGCTGAATCCAAAAGCGTCAGAGAAACAGGATAAAATCAAAGAAACAACAATTGAAAAAAAATACACTGAAATTTATAACCAATTTATAAGTGGGGATTTCAACAAAGCACTCGCAAATAAAAAAATAGCTGATTCAATTTATGGAGACATCTATTGGACTCCCCAACTACTTTATATAGAATCTGTATACTACTTGAAAGAAAGAAAAGATAGCTTGGCCATTGCTACACTAACAAAAATCGAAACCATCGCCCCATCTTCCCCTCTTGCAACCAAATCAAAAATCCTCAAAGAAGTGTTAAAGAACAGAGATTCGATTGAAACAAATTTGAAAGCAATGAAAGTAACTCGCATGAAAGACGACGAAGTTGAAGTGGTTGTAGAAAGACCTAAGATAGTACCCAAGCGAATGATCCGTGATGACAACAATTTGCTTAAGAGAGACTCCACCAAATTGATTGCTGAGTCAGAGAAAAAAATCATCACCCCCTCTTCATTTCAATTTGACCCAAAGGAAGCATATGGAGTGATTATGATAATGAACGGCGTGGACGTTGTTTATATTAATGAGGCAAAAAGGGCATTATCAAGATACCATGCTGAGAAGTTTTACCAAAAGAATTTTACAATAAGAAATGATAAAATTGGCGAAACACCCTATATTTTGATTAGCTTATTTACGGATGCAGCAGATGCACTTGCATATGTTGAAAAGACCAAACCGGTTGCGGCCAAAGAAATTTTTCCATGGCTTCCCGCAGATAAATACAGCTTCTATATTGTATCTCCGGGCAACTTGAAAAAAATGTTGGAGGACAAAGAAACAGCGAAATACATAGAGTTTCTAAAGACACAGTTTCCAGGAAAATTTTAGGCAATCCTTTAAAAATATCTTTCAGCTTTTGATTAGCTTTACTGCATGGCAGTGAATGAGAAAAAGTCTTTTCAACCCACCAAAGCAGTTAAAGTTTTCTGGAAAATATTTCTATACGCTTGGGGGTCTTTTTTTCTATTGATTTTTTTGATCTACGTAGGTCTGTTTGGAAAACTTCCTTCTATTGAAGAGCTAGAGAACCCCTCCATGATGTCATCCTCTGAAATTTATGCAGACGATGGGACATTGATGGGTAAGTTTTATTTGAAAGATCGAATCAATGTAAAATACCAAGATATTTCTCCTTTTGTAATTCGTGCTTTGATTGCAACGGAAGATGAAAGATTTTACGAACATTCAGGCATTGATATCAAAAGTCTCATCAGGGCAATTATATTTCTTGGTCGTGAAGGTGGAGCAAGCACCATCACTCAACAAACTGCAAAAGCATTGCTTGGACAGCAAAGTAGAAAAAGTGTAACAAGGGTAATTGAGAAACTAAAAGAATGGATTGTTGCCATCAGGTTAGAAAAGAATTTTACGAAGGAAGAAATCATTACTCTCTATCTAAATATGGTCAATTATGGAGAGGAAACATATGGAATAAGAAATGCTGCTAAAACATATTTTCAAAAAGAACCTGGACAGTTGGCTGTAGAAGAAGCTGCAGTATTGGTGGGCGTTTTAAAAGGTTCAACAAGGTATAACCCAAGAAGAAATCCAAAGGCAGCCATGTCTCGTCGAAACACTGTACTTGACCAAATGGTGAGGAATGATTTTCTAACCAAAGAAGAGGCAAAGTCATTAAAGATGGCTCCCATTCAGTTAAAGTATTTGAAGATGGATGAGAATTCCGGCATTGCTCCTTATTTCCGGGAAATGCTGCGAGAAGATTTAAAAGAGTGGTGCAAGCAAAATGAAAATCCTACAACAGGTGAACCATATGATTTATATAGGGATGGATTAAAAATATTTACAACCATCAATCCAAAAATGCAAGAGTATGGAGAGATAGCAGTTTACAGACATATGCAGAATCTTCAAAAAGTATTCAACAACCAATACAACATCAAAGATGGTTCAGTATGGAAAACCAAAGAAGGAAAAGCAGTGCTGGAAGCGGCCATGAAGCAAACGGATAGATGGAAAAATATGAAGGAGGAAGGAATAGATGAGGAAGAGATTAGAAAAGCTTTTCTTGAGCCAGTAAACATGAAAGTATTTGCATGGAATGAAAAGAGGGAAAAAGATACCATACTCTCCCCCATTGACTCTATTCGCTACCATAAACAAATCATGCAAATTGGCCTCTTGTCTATAGACCCACTGACCGGTGAAGTCAAGGCATGGGTTGGAGGAAGCAATTTCAAGCGATTCAAATTTGACCACGTTAATATTAATACCAAAAGACAAGTTGGATCAACTTTTAAGCCATTGCTTTATACACTAGCGGTAAAAAATGGATTCAGGCCTGAAACAGAATTACCGAATGGACCAATCGACATGGGTGGAAAAATGATTGATGGAACAGGTGGACCAATGGCAGTATGTTTGGCATTTTCAAAAAATCCAGGAGCAGTTTATTTAATCAATCAATTGAGCGTGAAAAGAACTGTTGATTTTGCCAAAGAGTGCGGAATTGTAAACACCATACCTCCTTACCCATCTATTGCATTGGGTTCTGCAGATTTATCATTGATTGAAATGGTACAAGCATTTAGTATGTTTCCTGGAAGAGGATTCAATGTGAAACCATATTACATTAGTAGAATTGAAGACAGAAATGGAAATGTGTTGGCTTCGTTCAGAACACAAACCAAAGAAGTAATCACTGAAGGCGAAGCGTATATAATGACTAAAATGCTTCAGGGAGTTGTTGATTTTGGAACTGGAAGCTCATTAAGATGGGCTTATGGAGTGAACAACGAAGTTGCTGGAAAAACCGGAACCACCAATGACAATGCGGATGGATGGTTTATTGGTTTTAGTCCACAGCTCCTCTCTGGTGTTTGGGTTGGATGCGACGATCCATTTTTAAGAATGTTGTATACGGCAGGTGGATCACAAATGGCCATGCCTGCTTGGGCATATTATTACCAGCAAGTTTTTAATGACAGAAGTTTAAATATAGATCCGAACGCAAGGTTCAGCCCACCGGCTAACATGCAAAATGAAATGCTCTTCAATATGGATTCATTAAAAACTTCTGGTGAAGTCTTGCCTGTGGAAGGAGAAGATGGTTATAAGCCAGAAGAACTTGTTGAAATTCCAATCAGTACAGGCAAGGAAAAAGTCGTGTCTGAATCACAAAAATTTGAAGACCCTAATCTTCCTACAGGAACTCCAAAACCAACACCTGCGCTTCCAAACGAACAACAGAAGCCTGTTAATTTGGTAGATACTTCTAAAAACAAAAAAACGACACCAAAAAGAATTTTTGGTAAAAACTAATCTGTTTTTGCTGGTCTGATTTCAGGTGGCTTTACGACAACGACACTTACATTGATAATACCACTTCCGGTATAACCAAGTTTCTTTGCTGCACCTGTTGGCAAATCAATGATGCGTGGATTTCTGTGATGAAGTCGATCGTTCACACGAACAATAATTGATTTTCCGTTTTTCAAGTTTGTTACTTTTACTTTGGTGCCAAGAGGAAGCGTATTATGAGCACAGGTCATTTTATCTTGACTAAAAATCTCGCCACTTGCAGTTTTTCTGCCAACAAATTTATCTGCATAGTAACTCGCAACGCCTACTGCAGAATCCACCACTGGCACAAGACGGTAATTCGGTTTGGTTTGAGAAAATGCTATCTGAAGCATGCAAAAGAACAGGCCAGTGAATATTGTCTTTAAATTTTTGACTGGCATAATAAATGTTTAACTTCATACAAAGCTAAATTTTTAGTTTTAAGCATGGTGTTAAAATGGCAAAATGCTATCAATCAATGACTTAAGATCTGAAAAGCAAGTTGAATAAATATTTTTTGATACCAATTCTGTTGTTCATTTCTAACAACGCATTTAACCAGGTGGATCATTTGGTCGAATTAAAATCCCGTGTACCAAACATTCGATATGCGTTGATGTATGCAACAGATGAAAATTTCACAGGAAAAAGAATTTATCCCAAAAACACAAATCAGACCTACCTCGTGAAAGATGCAGCAGACGCGTTGAAAAAAGTTGCTGTAGAACTTGAGAAAACCGGAATAGGGATTCTGGTTTGGGATGCATATCGTCCACATGCAGCAACTGTAAAATTTTGGAAATTGATTCACGACGAAAGATATGTTGCCAATCCAGCAAAAGGAAGCGGGCATAATCGAGGCATTGCCATAGATATGACACTGTACAAATTAAGTTCAGGTGATATGATTGAAATGCCCACTGGTTTTGATAATTTCAGTGACACTGCCCATCATGATTTCATGCAATTGAACAAAGAAAAAATCAACAACAGGTCAATCTTGAAAACCATCATGGAAAAAAATGGATTTCAATCTTTCCAAACAGAATGGTGGCATTATTCATGGCCTAACAACAAAGAGTATATGGTTCTAAATATTCCATTTAAAAAAATAAAAAAACAATAAACATGCTGCTGAAAGACAAAAATATCATCATCGCTGGAGGTACCAGTGGCATTGGATTGGCAGCAGTTAACTATTTTATAGAGCAAGGAGCAAATGTCGTTTCAATAGGAAAATCAGGAGATGAAAACTTACCTCATGCAAATACACAATTGCAATGGTTGTTTGGAGATCTAAGAAAAGAGGAGACTATTCAGCAGGCTATCAAAATTTGTATTGATCATTATAAAACAATCGACGGACTATTACATGTTGCTGGCGGAAGTGGCAGAACTTTTGGAGATGGTCCCTTGCATGAGCTCACAGAAGAAGGATGGGAAAAAACATTCCAGTTGAATGCTACATCTAATATGCTGACTAATAAGGCAATTATTAATGTGATGATGCATCAACATCATGCAGGTTCTATAGTAAATATTTCATCCGTGTTGGCATCACGTCCATCTCCACATTATTTCACTACACATGCCTATGCTGCAGCAAAAGCAGCCATCATTGGACTTTCAAAAAGTACAGCTGCCTATTATGCTGATAAAAATATCCGAATCAATGTTATTTCACCCGGATTGGTTGATACACAGATGTCATCCAGAGCAAAATCAAATAATGCGATCATGCAATTCATACAAACAAAACAACCATTGGATGGAGGCAGAATCAGTCATCCCAATGATATTGTAGGAATGGCCGCATTTTTACTCTCTGATCAAGCTAGGTTTATCACAGGACAAGAAATTCTGATTGATGGAGGATGGTCGATCAGCGATGGGCAGTTTTAATTAATGTTATATGCAAGCAATCGGAATAGATTTAGGAGGAACAAGAATCAAAGCAGTGCTGATCAATGATCAAGGTGAAATTCAAGATGAGATCATCACTGAAACCAAAGAAGAAAATCAGCAATGGAAAGAAGATGTAAAATATACTGTTGAGCAACTTTCCTCAAAAAGCACAAATTCGGTTGTAATTGGATTAAGTGCGCCTGGTATACCAAACAATGAAAACAAAGCGATTGAATTTTTGCCTGACCGCTTACAAGGAATTGAGGGGTTTGTGTGGCAAACACATCTTTCAAGGCCAACATTTGTAATCAATGATGCAATCGCAGCGCTATCAGCAGAAGCATCATTTGGCTCAGCCCGTGACTGCGAACATGCAGTTCTCATTACAATTGGAACAGGTGTTGGCGGGGCAATAATGATCAATAAAAAAATTTACCAGGGGGCGTATCAAAAAGCAGGACATATTGGACACATGTCTGTTAACATGGATGGAGATCCAGATATATGTGGCATGCCCGGAAGCCTAGAAGAGGCCATAGGAAATTATTCTATTTCGAAAAGAAGTAATGGAAAATTTCATGATACCTTAGAATTATTGGAGTCGTTAAAGAATAATAATTCAGAAGCAAAAGAAATTTGGGAAAAGTCAGTCAAATCCCTGGCAGTGAGTATTGCATCCATCAGTAATATATTATCACCAGAAAAGGTGATACTAGCTGGAGGAATTACAAAAGCAGGGGATGTATTAATGCATCCATTGCGTACATTCATGGATCAGTACGAATGGAGAGCAGGCGGAAAACAGCTCAACATAGAAATCGCAACATTTAGTGACAAAGCTGGTGCAATTGGGGCAGCAGCTTTTGCATTGTCAAATATAAAATAGCAGCAATGAGTGAGATAAAGCAATACATAGAAAAAAGCAGGGAAATTATTGAAAAAATAGCCGCACAGGAAGATAAAATTGAACAGGCAGCAAATCTTTTTTCATCAACCATCCTTTCAGGTAGAATGGTGCATGTATTTGGCTCTGGACATAGTAGGATCATGGTTGAGGAAATGTGGCCCAGGTATGGCTCATTCCCTGGATTCAATCCGATTGTTGAGCTATCACTCACCTTCCACAATTTAGTGGTAGGAGCAAATGGACAGAGACAGGCTATGTTTCTGGAGAATGTAAGCGGTTTTGCAGAAAGAATATTGAGAAATTTCAAATTATCAGAACTGGATAGTGCCTTGGTTATCTCCTCAAGTGGCACCAACATAGTTCCTGTAGAAATAGCAGAAATTTTTCAACAAAATAAAATCAAGGTTGTAAGCATTATCACGAAAGCACATTCTGATAAAAGCAAAAGCAAGAGAAAAGACGGTAAAAAACTTTCAGATTTTTCAGACATCATATTAGATACTGGCGCTCCCGTTGGAGATGCAATGATAGAAATTGAAAACCTTAAAACACCTGTATCACCTGGATCTACACTAGGAGGCGTCATATTGATCAATTCAATCAAAGCCAGGGTAGCATCTTTACTCACAAAAGCCGGTCATCCTCCAACAGTGTTATCTGCAGCAAACAAAGTGGGCGAGCAAAAAGCAGTTGAGCTGTTTGAGAATGCATACGACGAGCATGCAAAAAGATTATCCAAACTTTATCAATTTTAAAAAATTATGTAATGCAACCCATACCCATTCGAACAACAGTTGTTGGAAGCTACCCATTCCCAGGCTGGCTAGAATTTTCAACCCAACATCTTTCTGCATTCGGTGCAGCAGATATTGAAGAAATGGCAAACGACGCGGTTGTTGCTGCCATTCATGATCAAATGCAAGCAGGCTTAGATGTGATTACAGATGGTGAACAAACAAGGTTTGATTTTAACCTTTCATTCTACGGATTTATTAAAGGCATAGAGCCAAATCATACAGAAACCAGAAAATTTGGCCCACCTGCTCATGACCAAAGAGGAAAACATAGTATCGTAGATAAACTCACAGCCCCAAATGGATTAGGAGCTGTAAAAGAATTTGAAAGGTTAAAAAAACTCGCTCCAAATGGACCAACACTGAAATGCAGTTTGCCAGGACCTTATACTTTGAGCGGAAGATTGCTGCCAAATAAAGAATATAAAGACAGATGGGCAATCACTTATGCCCTGATGCCAATCATTCAAAATGAACTAAAAGCACTCATTAAAGCTGGATGTACAGAAATTACATTAGATGAGCCCTCGATGAGCTGTTATGCATACAAAGAGGATACCAAAAATTTTGTAAAGATTTTTAATGAAACGGTTGCAGGACTTAAAGGAAAATGCAGACTATCCACTCATCTTTGTTTTGGTAACTTCAAAGGAAGACCGGTTGGGTTTAGAAGTCTTAAACCCATGCTTCCGGATTTTTTGGATATGGAAGTAGATGAAATTCACATTGAAATGGCCAACAGGGAATTTGCTGAAATTGAATTACTGGCTGCATTTGCTGAAAAGATGGACGTTTCGGTGGGAATCATTGATGTAAAAAATTATTATATAGAAACCATAGAGGATATTAAGCAAAGAATTCAAAAATGTCTTTTGTTTGTTCCAAAAGAAAAATTATCAGTTGCTCCAGACTGTGGATTGAGTCAAACTGCAAGATGGGCGGCAAAACAAAAGTTGATTAACATGGTTGAAGGAGCAAAACAAATGCGTTGAAAATGATTAAGGCATTTAAAAAAGACAATGAACTGCTTAAAGACATCGCAGATGTTGATCCAAAAGATAAATATGTGCTTTTGTGGTGGTTGGGACAATCGGGGTATTTGATTCAATACAAGGGGAAAAGAATTTTAGTAGACCCCTATCTATCAGACTCACTCACAGAAAAATACAAGGATACTGACAAGCCGCATGTTAGAATCAGCGAAAAAGTGATTGATCCGTCTAAATTGCCAACAATCGACTTTATTACATCCAGTCATAATCATACAGATCACCTGGATGCATTCACCATCAATCCTATTTTGAAAAATTCTCTTCATTGCAAGATGATTATTCCTGAAGCGAATAGAGCATTTGTAGCTCAGAGACTAGGTATAGATCCTTCAATACCCATTGGACTTAATGCAGGAGAGCACTTCAGCATAGAGGATATTGAATTTCATGCAATACCTGCAGCACATAATACACTTGAAAAAAACACCAAAGGAGAATATCATTACCTTGGTTATATTATTCGCTTAGGAAATTTCGTGATTTATCACTCTGGAGATACACTATATTACGAGGGAATGGAAGAGTGGATCAACCAGTTTAATCCAACTATTGCATTGCTCCCTATCAACGGAAATGATCCAGCCAGGAAAGTTGCAGGAAATTTAAATGCTGAAGAAGCTGTGAAATTATCTAAACAGTGCAATTTTCAAATTGTAATTCCTTGCCACTATGATCTTTTTGAATTCAATACCGCAGATGTCAATGAATTTATTCAGGCAGCAAAAAAAATAGAACAACGATTCTGTATACTTGAATTGGGAGGAAAATTTTCTTCTTGTGAAGTTTAAAATACCCGCTTAACCAACTGCTCTCTCAACATTAAATCTACCAATACCATTGCGGTAACTGCCTCCAATACTGGTGGAACACGGAGGGCGATACACAAATCATGACGACCTCTTACTGCAAAAGACTCGACTTGATTTGTATCCCAGTTAAGTGTTTGTTGTTCTTGTGGCGTTGAAGATGTTGGTTTGATTGCAACTCTAAATACCAAATCATTGCTGTTTGTTATGCCGCCAACAATACCACCAGCATGGTTTGTAGAAGTTTTACCATTGATATCGACGATGGCGTCATTGTGAATAGACCCAAACATACTTGATGCGGCAAAGCCAGTTCCAAATTCAATTCCACGCACTGCAGGTATCGCAAAAACTGCATGAGAAAGCAATGATTCTACTGAATCAAAGAATGGCTCACCCAATCCAATTGGAAGTTCATTCACCTTACACTCAACAATTCCGCCAACTGAATCTTTTGCATCAATCCCCTTTTGTAATCCCTTTTCCAAATCCGCTTCTCCTGCAATTGAAATGACATCAGCAGATACAGTAATATTTTTTAAAATCTTTTTAGCAACTACACCTACTGCAACCAGGCAAAGTGTCAATCGTCCACTGAAATGTCCACCACCTCTAAAATCTTCAAATCCTCCATATTTTTTATGTGCTACAAAATCAGCATGTCCGGGTCTCGGCACTGATCGCTGTTTTTCGTAGTCACCAGATCTGGTATTTTTATTTTCAAACAAGATGGTCAGAGGGGCACCAGTTGTTTTGCCATTGAATAAACCACTTTTGAATATAGGTAAATCATCCTCCTGTCGTGGAGTAGTTCCTTTTTGGGTTCCGCCTTTTCTGCGTTCAGTATCTTTTATGAAATCGTCTACTACAAGTGGCATGCCTGCTGGACATCCATCAATCACCACACCTACGCTTTCACCATGTGATTCTCCAAAAATGCTGACTGAAAAAAGCTTTCCAAAATGATTCATATGTTAAAATTAATGCTCTATCACAATATGAGCTCCCAAGGTTTGTAAATCGTTATAAAATGCCGGATATGACTTATTAATGGCCTCAGCATTTTCGATCTTTACAGGTCCATCGGCCTTCAAAGCAGCAACAGCAGCAGCCATTGCAATTCTATGATCGTGATGCGAATGAACATGAGCGGCTTTCAAGCTGCTTCCGCCACGAACAATCATCCAATCATCATCCAAATCAATGTTTACACCCAAACTTCCAAAAGTGTCTTGCAGTGTCAATGCTCGATTGCTTTCTTTGTGTGTGAGTCGTTTAGCACCTTTTATGCGGGTAATGCCTTTGCAATATGCCGCAAGTGAAACCAGAGGAGGGAATAAGTCCGGACACTCAGTTGCATCAAATTCAAAAGCATGTAATTCTGAGGGCGTAATGATATAAGTTCCATGCTGATATTTTATGATTGCCCCTGCATCGTCGATAGCCTCTAAAATTTTTTTATCTGCCTGAACGGAATCATTTCTCATTCCGGTAATGCTGATTTCATTTGCAATCGCTCCAGAAACAAACAAAAATGCTGCTCCACTCCAATCTCCCTCAATGGTGTAAACTACATCACGCTTATTTTGATCAGAACTGTTATTGTCAAAATAAAAATTTTCATAATTGTTATTAATGGGCGATTTCATGCCAAAGGCTTCAATCACTTTTAAGGTCATATCAATGTATGGCTTGCTCTTAAGATCCTTTACAATTATCGTTACGTGCTGAGGATTAGAAGCCGAATAGGCCATGAGAAGCCCTGTCAAGAATTGTGAACTCAAACTTCCGTCTACCGTTATATTTGACGGCTTGAGTAGACCCTGTATTTGAAGAGGAAGTTTCCCATTATTTGATGAAATACCAATACCCAACTGAGGAAATATCTCATCGAAAAAATTCATTGGCCGATTTACCAAAGAACCAATGCCTGAGATCGTTAATGTTCTTGAACTCAATGCAGCAATGGGGGTAAACATGCGAATGCCTAATCCACTTTCACCGCAATTGATCTCATCGTATTTTGGGTTTACGCCATTGCTTAGAATAGTGAGTTCATCTTTCTGGTCATTGACTGTAGCGCCCAACTTTGATATTACGCCTAGTGCAGCTGCATCGTCATTGCTCCTACCCGGATCTTTGATCGTGGTTGTTCCTTGATGCAAAAGCGCAGCAGCACAAGCACGCTGCATATCACTTTTGGAGCGCGGTGCTTTTACACTACCTGCAATACTGGATGGATGAACAACTGCAATCATTTACCTACCTTATTTAGATTTGAATATGTTGACACATATTTTTCAAGTTTATCCAGTTTTATCGGGTGTATAACTCCTTTGCCAATTTTTTCCAATAGCACAAAATTCATTTTATCGCTCACCCTCTTTTTGTCCATCGTTAATATATTAAAAACACGTTCAGCATCAAACGATGCAATGGTGGGCAATTTATACTGAGATAGAACTTGGATTATTTCTACAGACTTTTTTAGTCCAAGCATTTGTTCTGATAACCATGCAGCAAATACCATACCCAAAGCAACTGCTTGTCCATGGGTAAGCTCGTATTGTGTTTCTAATGCATGCCCCAGTGTATGGCCGAAGTTTAATAACTTTCGATCACCTTTCTCAAACTCATCTTTTTTTACAACAGATGATTTCAACAACACATTTTTTTCAATGATGGAAGTGAGCAGTTTTTTGTCTTTCTTGATAGATTGAAGGCTGTTATTTAACAACAACTTGAAAGAAGAATGATCTAAAATACAAGCATGTTTAATGATTTCAGCGAAACCATTAGACCATTCGATATCTGGCAACGTTTTCAAAAAACTGTAATCATACAACAAAAAAGATGGCTGACGTATACTTCCAACCAAATTCTTATACGCACCAACGTCAACTCCATTCTTTCCACCAATGGATGCATCAACCATAGCAAGCAGAGATGTTGGCACAAATCCAAATCGAATACCTCTCATGTATATGGAAGCAACGTATCCTGTTAGATCAGTCACCACACCTCCCCCAACACCAATCAAGGTTGTAGAGCGATCGGCTTCAAAACCAATCAACTGTTCAATGATTGCATCAGCAGTGAGTTGTATTTTAAATGCTTCGCCAGGCTTTAATGTGATTACATTCCAATTGCGAAATTTTGATCTATGGAGAGAAAAAATATTTTCATCAGTGATGATAACTGCATTTTTCTTATCAACCAATTTGGAAAGATGGTTGAAAGTGCCATCTAAATAAACATCTACCGATGTATTTGAAAATTGTTGTTTGATTTTTCTCATTGAATCAATCATTCATGATTTTATTCTGCCTATTGATGCTTTCCATATGAATGGCATCCATATATTTCACAACAAATTCATCACTCAACCCAAGCTTGGATCCTTTTTTAGTTGCTTTTTCAAGTATTTCATTCCAACGTGAGGTTTGAAGAATCGTCACATTGTTGTTCTTTTTGTATTCACCAATTTTTTCGGCAATATTCATTCTCTGGCCAATCAATTGCATCAGCTCGTCATCGATATGATTGATTTGTTCACGCAGTTTATCGAGTGCAGCATGAAAAGAAGGTGAAGGCACATCTTCTTTTCTCCAAATAATATTATCCAACATTTCAGCCAATACTTCTGGCGTAATCTGTTGTTTTGCATCACTCCATGCATTGTCAGGATCAATATGACTTTCAATCATCAACCCATCAAACTCAAGATCAATGGCTTTTTGAGCAGTAGACTGAAGAATATCTCTTCTTCCACAAATATGTGATGGATCATTGATGATAGGGAGCTCGGGTAAACGGCGTTTCATTTCAATTGCCAAATGCCACATCGGAGCATTTCTGAATTCTGTATTTCCATATGCAGAGAATCCGCGGTGAATCAATCCTACTTGTTTGATGCCAGCTCTTGATATTCTTTCTACTGCACCTTGCCACAATTCAAGATCGGGATTGATAGGATTTTTAATCAACACAGGAACATTCACTCCTCTCAGTGCGTCTGCTACTTCCTGCACACTGAACGGATTCACAGTGGTTCTTGCACCAACCCAAAGCACATCAACATCGAATGTCAAAGCATCTTCAACCTGTTTACCGGTAGCCACTTCCACCGTTGTTGGAAGTCCGGTTATTTTTTTTGCCTGTTGTAACCACGGAAGGCCCTTCGCTCCAATCCCCTCAAACATTCCAGGCTTTGTTCTTGGTTTCCAAATACCAGCACGAAGCATATCAACTTTACCTGTATTTGCCAAACGCTGTGCAGTTGCCAAGACTTGCTCTTCGGTTTCTGCACTGCATGGACCTGAAATGATTAGTGGGCGCTTGTTCCAAGCTGCCTGAACGATTGACTGATGTGTTTGCTGACTCGTTTCCATTGTATAAAATTAATAATTTAAAAGTGGTTTATATTTTATTGTATGATCCTACGAATTTGATTTGCATGTGAAATCAACTCCCTCAAGTATTCCCAATTATCTTTTTCTAAACAGGATTTAAACTTTCGCAGTTGACTGATATGTTCATTCAGCACATCAAGAACGTTCTCCTTGTTTTGCATCAATATTGGCGTCCACATATCCGGGTTGCTTTTAGCTAAACGAACAGTGCTTTCAAAACCTGCGCTCGCCATTTCAAAAATGGCATTGTCCTCCCGCTCTTTTTCTAATACAGTATTTGCAAGAGCGAATGATGTGATGTGAGAAATATGGCTCACATAAGCTGCATGCAGGTCGTGATCAACTGCATTCATTTCAAGGATGCGCATATTCAATATGTCATACATTTTTTTTACAAACGCCAAAACATCAGGATCAGATTTTTCAGTATCGCAGAGAATAACTGCCTTGTTTTCAAATGCCCCTTCAACTGCTGCAGAGGGACCGCTGTATTCAGTACCCCACATAGGATGGGTTGCGATAAATCGACCTCGATGTGGATGGTTATCAACTGCATCAGACAATGTGCTCTTGGTAGAACCCATATCCATAACTATCTGGTCTTTCACCTTATCCAATATTCCTGGCAATAAACCAACCAGTATATTCATAGGAACCGTCAGCACAATCATATCTGCAGTTTCTACAGCCTCGTCAAGACTCAAAATTTCATCAACCAAATGAAGTGATATAGCCTGTTCAGCATGGCTGACATTGCTTTCTACTCCAATGATTTTTTCTGCAATCCCTTTTCGGCGGCATTGTAAGGCAAGGGATCCCCCTATCAAACCAACTCCTACTATTGCAATTTTATTTATCATTTTACATTACTTGTTAAAGAGGTCTGTTTAATTCTTTCAATTGCTTCTTGCAACACTTCCTTTTTACTGCACAAACTAACTCGAATAAATTTTTCACCTGCAGATCCGAATATCCCTCCAGGAGTGATGAAAACTTTGGCTTTACCTAAAATATCATCACTTATTTCAAATCCATTTGAGTATGTTGATGGAATTTTCGCCCATACAAACATTCCTACCTGTTCTTTTGAATATTGGCATCCCAATAAATCAAGCAATTGATGTGCTTCGTTTTTTCTTGCTGCATATATTGCATTGACTTCATCATGCCATTGCTCATCGAGAGAGAGTGCTTTCGCAGCAGCAAGCTGAACAGGCAAAAACATACCAGAATCCATATTGCTTTTGAATCGCATGATATTGTTGATATGCTGTTGTGATGCAACAATCATTCCCACGCGCCAACCCGCCATATTATGGGACTTACTCAGAGAATTTAATTCAATGACAACTTCTTTTTGTTGATCCAAAACAAATAAACTGCTAGGGTTATCATTTAAAATAAAACTGTATGGATTGTCATGTACGATGAGAATATCATTTGCTTTTGCAAATTCTATTACTTCTTTTAATAAAGTATTATCAGGCAACTGCCCAGTTGGCATATGGGGATAATTCAGGAAAAGCAATTTCACCTTCCCGCCATTCTGCTGATGGGAGGCTACAATATTTTTAAGCTGGTTTACTTCCGGATGCCAATTGTTAGATTCCAGTAATTCATATGAAAGCACTTCACCACCTGAAAGTTTGACGGCAGAACTATATGTTGGATAACCGGGATTTGGCACCAAGGCTGCATCTCCTTTATCAAGATAGGTCATACAAATATGCATGATTCCCTCCTTGCTTCCAATCAAAGGGAGAACTTCAGTTTCTGGATCTACAGTTATTTTGTACCAACTCTTGTACCAATCAGAGACTGCAGAACGCAAAATTGGAGATCCTTTGTATGATTGATAAGCGTGTGTATTTACTTTGCTCGCTTCCTGATGCAATACTTCTACAACAGATGGGTGTGGAGGAAGATCAGGACTTCCAATTCCAAGATTAATCACTTTGTGACCAGCTTTGTTCAATGCATCAATTTCTCTAAGCTTTGTAGCAAAGTAGTATTCACCTATACCATTTAAGCGACTAGAAACTTCCACCATTTTTATGAATTATATTTTCCTTTTTTATAAACCCCCAATACACGGATATATTTTGTTGCACTTGCAATTTTTTTCTTCACTTGCTGAAAGTGATGAATATCATCAAATTCAAGATCTGCATGAAAACCATAATTGAACTTGCTTCCGGCAATAGGAAAAGACTGAAGCTTGCTCAGATTGATCCCTTCCTTGGCGATGATCGTCAACACTTTTGCAAGACTTCCTTGTGAATGGTCTGTATGAAAATTAATCGATGCTTTATTGGCATTTGCCACTTCTACTTCATGCTGAGCGAGCACTAAAAACCTTGTATAGTTGTCTTTAACATCATGAATCCTTGGAGCAATCATATTTAAGTCAAATAATTCAGCAGCCAATTCACTTGCAATGGCAGCAATATGCTTGCTGTTTCGTTGATGTATATGTTTTGCACTGAGTGCAGTATCCTCTGTTTCAATCAGCTTCCATGAATATTTGTTTAGGAATCCTAGGCATTGCTGTAAAGCCATGGGATGAGAATGAACTTCTTTTATATCCTCCAACCTTACACCAGGATTAACCAATAAATTCTGATTGATTTGAAGATATACTTCACCCGCTACAAATAAATCTGATTTTTGAAGCAGGTTGTAGTTTGGCATGATACTTCCAGCGATGGAATTTTCAATTGCCATCACACCACCTTGTGTATTTTTTTTATTGGATGCCTCTTTTATCAAATCGACAAAAGTGGCACAAGGAAGAATTTCAACTTCGTTGCCATGAAATATCCTGGCTGCAACCTGATGGAAGCTACCCTCATAACCCTGTATCGCAACTGGCTTTACCACTCGCCCCTTGTTACTCGTCTCTGGTCCCTTTGTATTGATCCTTTTCATTTACACACATTAAAAAAAAAGATCCCGGTTGTTTACCGGGATCTTTATGTTGAGTTATTTTTTCTTTTTTGGTATCAACAATGAGCTCCCGGTCTACTTGTAAAGTAGAAATAAAAATAAAAAGAGTACCAGTTGCTTCTTGTTGACATGTGACAAATATAAGATAATTGGAAAATTAAACAAAAATCTTAAAATCTTTTTCTAGGACCGCCGCTGTCAGCGTCGTTCATACGAATTTTTCTGCCTTTGAACTTCTTCCCGTCGATGGATCGCATCATTTGATTGGCTGCACTGCTTTCGATTTCCACCCAACTGTTCATTTCTTTCATATCAATTTTTCCAAGTACATCCTTGTTAAGATCACTCATATCTAAAATAAACTGAAGGAAACTTGCCTTGTAGAAGCCGTCTTTTGTACCAAGATTGATAAAAAGTTTCTTATAACCACTGTTTGATATAGGTCTACTACTAGGGGATCCAGATAATTTTTCTCTCTTCTGAACGCTTCGATCAGATTTTCTGTCATCTCTGACATTGAGATCAGCTGCATTCTCATAATACTGAAGGAACCTGTCGAATTCCAATGCAGCAACTCGTTGAAGAATTTCTTCTTTTTCCATATGAGCAAACTTCTCTCTAAGAAGAGGAACATAGGTTTCATATTCTCCATGACTGATATCTGCCATGAACATTTTATCAATAAAATGAAAAAATTGTTTTCTGCAAACATCTTTGCCAGATGGGATATCCAGCTTATGAAATTTATTATTTATCAACCTCTCGATTTGACGAAGGCGATATACTTCTCTTTGTGTAACCAATGAAATACAAACGCCGCTGTTTCCTGCCCTTCCGGTTCTGCCGCTTCGATGCGTGTAAACTTCAGGATCATCCGGTAATTCATAATTAATGACATGGGTGATGCCCTGTACATCTATTCCACGTGCCGCAACATCTGTTGCAATCAACAACTGTAGGCTCTTTTCTCTGAATCTCGCCATTACCTTGTCGCGTTGTTGTTGTGTAAGATCTCCATGCAATGCTTCGATATCATAACCTTCTCTGATGAGTGATTCAGTTATATGTTGAGCATCTGCCTTGGTTCTTGTAAACACAATTCCATACATACCGGGATTAAAATCAATGATTCTCTTTAATGTGTGATATCTGTTAACACCTGATGTAACATAAAATTGATGATCAATATTTACGTTGGCAGCATTCACTTTGCCAATGGTAATTTCTGCAGGCTGCTGCATGAAACGTTTGCTTACCTGGCGAACCTCATTGGGCATGGTTGCGCTGAACAACCAAATACTATTTCTATTGGGTGTATTTCCCAGTATAAATTCAATATCTTCTCGGAATCCCATGTTCAGCATTTCGTCTGCCTCATCCAAAACGATGTAAGAAATGTTTTGCAGATTAATTGCCTTTCGCTCGATTAAGTCAATCAACCGACCGGGTGTAGCCACCACTATTTGAATACCTTGTTTGAGTTCACGAATTTGCTGGCCAATGGAGGCACCGCCATATACGGCAACCGACTTAATTGACCTTTTATTTACCGAGAAATTGGTGATGTCTTTGGTGATTTGTACGCAAAGCTCACGTGTAGGGCAAACGACGAGGGCCTGGGGGGATCTGACGTTTCCATCTACTAATTGTAACAGTGGCAGACCAAATGCGGCTGTTTTTCCAGTACCCGTCTGGGCGAGTCCGACAAAATCTTTTGTTCCACTAAGGAGTATGGGAATTGCTTTTTCCTGTATTGGGGTAGGGTTAACGAACCCAAGTGACTGAATGCCTGATAGTAACGACGCTTCAATACCTAACGCTTCAAAACTCATGATTATTTTTTTGCAAAGGTAGTCTTATTGAGATAGAAGACCTTTTTAGCTATATAAAGAACTGATAATCAATTAAATAAAAAAAGTCATCCCGTGGAAACGGGACGACTTCAACGATTGCTTGCCATATGAAAAAATCTTAGTGCTTCGCTGAATCAGCAGGAGCAGCAGCAGCAGCTGAATCTACTGTAGCAGCAGAATCAACAACAGCAGCAGTGTCAGCAGCAACAGCAGTTGTGTCAGCAGCTGGAGTCTCTTGAGAACCACCGCAAGATGCGAGGGCAACGATAGCTAGGATTGCAAATACCTTTTTCATTCTTTTGGGTTTTTGAAAGTTAAAAAGTTTAAAATTTAAAATTAATACGCAAAGTAAAAGAAAGTAACCCGCTTTTAAAAAGTTTTTTTTGTTCTTTTGTGGGTTACAACCCTGCTTATAAGGGTATTAATATCAGCAAAGTGGCAATTACTGAACAGGAAAAAGAGGTTTTCAGGTCCATTGGCAACAACGAAAAAGGGGCAATTGAGGCTGTTTACAAGGAAAATTACAGCCTGATCCAACATTTCGTGATCAGCAACAACGGAACAGAAGATGACGCGAGGGATATTTTTCAGGAAGCCATGATGGTGCTCTATGAAAAGTCGAGGTCTCCAGAATTTGAACTAACCTGTCAAATCCGCACTTACCTCTACTCTGTTTGCAGAAGATTGTGGCTCAAGAAGTTACAATATTCGAGGAGGATGGAGAGTCAGGTTGAAAACTACGATAAGATCGTGGCTGTAGAAGAGGATCTGGAACAACACGACAAGCTTACCCAACAGTACCTGACCATGAGAACGGCGATGGGAAAAATTGGGGAGCCCTGTAAAAGTCTTATTGAGGCTTTTTACGTACACCGAAAAAATATGCATGAGATTGCCAGTTTTTTTGGATACACCAATGCAGACAACGCGAAAAACCAAAAATATAAATGCCTGGTAAGGTTAAAAAAATTGTTTTTCGCACAGTATAAAAACAACTGACACAACAAAAACATATGGAGCAACTCCAAATAGCAGAATTGGTAGAGAAGTATCTAAAGGGTGATTTGAATCCTGAAGAGAAAGAACAATTTGAGACACTGCGCAAAACAAATCCTGAAGTAGATCAGACTGTTGTAGAATATCATTTCTTTCTTGAAGAAATGGAGAGATACGGACAAGTAAGAAGGTTCAAATCCAACCTGTATGATACACACCATACATTACAAGAAAATGGTGATATAAAGGACCTCCATTTAAAAGCTGGTGCTAAGATCATCAACTTGTGGGGCAAATACCGCAGAGTTGTTGCAGTCGCAGCTTCCATCGCAGGCATCACAGCATTGTTTATAAGCGGCATGATTTCGATATTCTCACCCAATGCTCCCATCCGCGATCTTGAAGAATTGAGAAGAAAAGTGAGTAATCTGGAAAAACAATCAACCCGTCAAATTTCTGAATTCAATAAAATCAAAACCAAAATAGAACCTGGCGCTGATGTAAAATTCGGTGGAACAAGTTTTATCTTAGATATCAATGGGTATTTGGTAACGAGTGCACACGTTTTGAAAGGCGCTAAAAAAGTATACGTACAAAGTGTTGATGGAAAAGATTTTCTCACTGAAATTATCCACGAAGACCTTGAAGCAGACATTGCCTTGCTAAAAATCAATGATGCTGATTTCACTCCAGGTACTGCTCTACCCTATGGTTTCAGCAAAAAGAGAACAGACCTTTCTGAACCCGTTTACACACTCGGCTTCCCTAAAGATGAAATTGTTTACAACGAAGGATATCTAAGTGCTCAAACTGGATTAGAGGGAGACACCATGTCTTGCCAAATTACCATCAATGCAAACCCCGGTAACAGCGGTGGTCCTGTATTCAATAAAAACGGAGAGGTAATTGGTATATTAAATGCACGTCAGGCTTCTGCCAATGGCGTTGTATTTGCCACCAAATCAAAAAACATTTTCCGTTTTATTGAAACACTCAAAGAAGCTGACAAAGATTTAAACATCAGAATGAAGTCCAGCTCCTCTTTAAAAGGTGCAAACAGGTCTTCCCAAGTGAAGAAGGTTCAAGACCATATTTACATGGTTAAAGTTGTATTGGGCTAAGAAACCATTAGCCTCTCCAGAGTCCTGCTGGGTAAGCTCCCTGTTCTAGAAGTAGATTAATGGCTTTTCGCACTGCTGGTGCGTCCTCTTTGTAAGTTACACCAAACCAGATAGCAGTGGTTGGAATAATTTCAATTTTCCCACCGCCTTCATGCATAAACTTATCTGCTACGATCGGGATGAAAAATTCAGATTTGGGTTCTTGACCTCTTTCAGTTAAAAAATTCTCAAATAATTTTTCTGTGTAGGAGAAAATAGATGGATGAAAGCACCAGAAATTCATCGAAACAATCGTGTTAACATCAAGGGTTCCAGGTATTAAGCCATCATCACATTTTACAACTCCATTGTTGTATGAAATATTCAATCTTTCAACAACAGATTCAAGATGACCTTCTGCATCAACTCCGCAAACACCTCTATTCACTGTGCCATAATCTGACAAAGTCTGTTTCAACTGATATCCAACAATTGCAAAATGCTTTTCGCTGCATTCGTTCTTTAAAAATGTAACAGATTTTTCAAAAGAATCTCTCCCATAGAAATCATCTGCATTGATAACTGCAAATGGCTCTTGAATGACATCCTTAGCACAAAGAACAGCATGTGCAGTTCCCCATGGCTTTGTTCTATCTGATGGCCGGATATATCCATTTAAATATGCATCCAAATCCTGATAGACATATGCAGTTTCTACACGGCCTTTGAGTTTGGGTTCAAAAATCTGCTTGAATTTATCTGCAAATTCCTCACGAATAATAAAGACAATTTTACCGTAACCCGCCCTGATGGCATCATAAATCGAATAATCCATGATGGTCTCATTATCTGGACCAAATACCTCGATCTGCTTCATTCCTCCATATCGGGAGGCCATTCCAGCAGCAAGAATCAACAAGGTGGGCTTCATTCGGTTATTTTTGCGCAAAATTATGGTTAATTATTCTAGCTTCAAAAGGAAATAAAATAAATGGAAGTTGCTGGATTTATAGAATGGATTAGCGATGCTCTTATTGAGCAAAATGAATGTAACGTTGGTATGCTGCGTCTCGATAAGATTCACCCAATAATATCCGGAAACAAATATTTTAAATTAAAATATTACCTCGAAGAAGCAAAGAAAGCTAATCGTGATACCATCATTACATTTGGTGGATATTATTCCAACCATTTGCACGCAACTGCATTTGCCTGCAATAAATACGGATTCAAATCAGTTGGTTATGTGAGGGGTGAAGAACCGTCATCGATGAACGACACATTAAAAGATTGTATCAAGTTTGGAATGGAACTCAAATTCATTCCACAAGGTGAATTTAAAAAGATTCAAGACCAGTTTAATGTTAGCCATTCTAGAAATGTGCAAATCATTCCAATGGGAGGTCATGGTATTTTAGGTATGAAAGGGGCAAGTGAAATACTGAATAATGAGATTGCAAAAGAATTCGACTATATCATAGCATCTGCAGGGACTGGAACGATGGGTGGAGGACTGCTCGATATATTAGAAAAACACCAACAATTGGTATTGATTTCTGCAGTAAAAAATAATTTTTCACTCAAAGAAGAAATTTTTGAATTAGATCCTTCTCTTGTTGCGAAAGAAAAACAACTTTTCATTCAACATCAATTTCATTGTGGTGGATTTGGAAAATCCAACCAACTTTTATTTGAAAAAATGAATTGGTTTTACAATCAACATCAGATCCCTACAGATTTTGTTTACACAGGAAAAATGATACTGGGATTTTATGAATTGTTAAGAAACAATTCAATTCAAAAGAATAGCAAAATACTGTTGGTACATAGTGGTGGGCTACAGGGAAATAGAAGCCTAGGAGCAGGAAGTCTTAATTTTTAATAATTTTATTCTAATAAAATTTTAACCCTGAGATACAACATAAATATCCTCTTCCTCTTATTGATTTATTCAGCAACAACTGCAGGACAAACACTTCCCTCATTCAATGCAACCGATAAGGGCGGATCAACTGTAATCAGTTGGAATGTTTCAGAAGAAAAATTAACCCTCCTTGTCATTCAAAAGTCAAGTGATTCACTCAATGGATTTAAATCAATTGCATCAATGCCTGATCCCAATACACCGAGCAATGGATATGTTGACAAAAACAATAAAGACCTGAATTTTTATTATAGAATTTTCTACGCAGGAGTTAATGGCAAATATTTTTTCACAGCATCAAAAAAAGCTCGAATAGAGATCATCAAACCTGTTGTCAAAATTGAACCCAAAAAAGACAGTACAAAAGAGATTAAAGGGATATCACCTCCAATTAATGAATTTGTTGTCAATACAGCAGCAGAGAAAATAATTGATAGCATTGAAATATTACCAAAGAAAGATCTTATTGAAAGTGTTTTACCAATAAAAGACAATAACACCACTACAAATTTCAGCATCAATTTATTTACTGAAAAAGTAGTTCAGGAAAGTAAATTAACAACGAATCCTTATCTCTATGTGAGTAAGGATAACAATCTTATGTTGATCATTCCTGAAACCCATAAAAGAAAATTTCAATTACAGGTTTGGAGGGAAGATGGAACTCACATTTTCTCCATGAAAAATATCAAAGATGCACAACTGCTGATTGATAAGTCTAATTTTATTTACAGCGGATGGTTCAAATATGAAATTTCAGAGGGAGAGCAACCGAAAGAAAAAGGAAAATTTTTAATACAGCCAGATTAAACCATTTCACATTCGAACACCTGTTCGAATTTAGAAATCAGCATTTTTTTAACTTCTTCGATGTCGACTTGTTTTCCAAGTTCCTTTTCCAACGAAGTAACTTGCTTTCCTACGATACCACAAGGCACAATCATGGTAAAATATTCGAGGTTTGTATTCACATTTAAAGCAAATCCATGCATGGTAATCCACCTGCTGCATCTCACGCCCATGGCACAAATTTTTCGCGCCTTCATTTTATTTTCAGGATCAATCCATACACCTGTTTCACCCTTGCTTCTTTCACCTTTTATGCCATATTCAGCAAGCGTAAGAATGATCACTTCTTCCAATGATCTGAGGTATCTGCCAATATCCCGATAATATTTTTCAAGATCAAGAATTGGATATCCTACTATTTGTCCAGGTCCATGAAATGTAATGTCTCCCCCACGATTGGTTTCATAATACGCAATATTTCTTCTTGCCAATTCTTCTTTGCTAACCAATACATGTTCCTCTTTTCCACTTTTACCCAGAGTATAGACAGGAGGATGTTCACAAAAAAGCAAATGATGAGATGTGTTTTCATTTGTTTGATCATTCACCAATTTCTTTTTGATATCAGCATTTTCAAATAGAAGCGACTCCTGATATTTCCAAGCTTCCCCATATTCGATAGAGCCTAAATCTTTGTAATGTACCTTTTGAAGCATGCTAATTTAAATCGGTTTGAAAGACGTTAACTTTGCAAAAATACAGATTCACCACCGTGAAAAAAGAATTTGATCAAATAGAGGATCTCAGGGAGTTTGGAAATGAAGAGCTCTATGAAAGGCTGACCATATCAGTAGATAAGGGACAGGAGCCTCTTCGTATTGACAAATTCATTTTGAATCGGGTTGTAAACACATCCAGAAATAAAATCCAACAAGCTATTGACAATGGAATGGTTTTAGTGAACAACCAACAGATTAAATCCAATTATAAGGTAAAACCTTTCGATCAAATCATTTTTTATTCTGATACAGAACCTGAAACATATGAAATTGTTCCTGAAAACATTCCACTGAATATCGTTTACGAAGATGATCATGTTCTTGTAATCAACAAGCCTGCAGGCATGGTAGTGCATCCGGGTTCAGGAAATTTCAACGGCACCTTGATCAATGGAGTCGCCTGGCATTTAAAGCAGCAAAATCCTGATCTTGATGAAAGCAAACTTCCCCGTTTTGGAATGGTACATAGGATCGATAAAAACACAAGTGGTTTGATCGTATTGGCAAAATCAGAAATTGCAGCAGTTAAACTGGCAAAACAGTTTTTTGATCATACCGTTCAGAGAAAATACATCGCTTTGGTTTGGGGAAATTTTGAAGAAAAGGAAGGAACAATTACAGGGAACATTGCACGACATCAAAGATTTAGAAAATTAATGGACGTATATCCAGAGGGTGATCACGGAAAAGAAGCTGTTACGCATTTTACTGTCCTAGAAGATCTGAAATATGTTAGTATAGTTGAATGCAGATTAGAAACAGGACGAACACATCAGATAAGAGTTCACATGCAACACATCGGACATCCACTTTTCAATGATGACACTTATGGAGGGGACTCGATTGTAAAAGGAACAGTATTTAGCAAATACAAACAATTTGTTGAAAATTGTTTTTCGATTTGCAGTAGGCAGGCGTTACATGCAAAAACATTGGGATTTATTCACCCGCATACAGAAAAGGAAATGTTATTTGACAGTGAAATTGCTGCTGATATGCAAGCAGTCATCGAAAAATGGAGAAACTATACCCATAACATTCAATTGGCAGAAAGGTCATAGACCGTTGCTGTAAAGACTCCCCTCTCACTTCCTTTCACCATAACCCCCCAACTTCCATTATACCTTATAACAGAGGGATAAAGGAGTTTGCCAAATTTTGAAATTTCAACATCCATAGCAACATTGAACTTATATACACCGGCATTATAACTCATCTTATAATTTCTTGATAGAACTTCGAAGCTGTCATAATCAAACCAGGTAGTCATTTCATCTATGACTACATTGTCTTTTTTAAAGAAAGAAAGATCGTCTTTAATTTTTAGTGAAAATACATATGCGGATTTACCCTTGTAATCTTGGATATCAACTGAAAAATCATACAGATCAGCATGGGATTGATCAAATACTTTCACTTTATCTCCCATCAAAGGTATACCCGGTATGTCTTTACCTGGATTAAAAAACAACATCTTTAATTGCTCTTTATGTTTTTCCATTCCTTTTTTGCCTTTGATGGAGCGATTCATGTCTTTGATAAGATTAGACTGCCCGCAGATGGTGTCTTTTGAAAAAAACAATGAAGCATATAATTCTGCTGTATAATAATTATAATCCCCATCTGATTTATAAAAGTCACCAGTAGTTTTTTCTTCCAATACATTGGTAAACCTGCATCCCCTGGAAGCCCATTGTCTGGTTTTGCTGTACAAACTGGCATCCACACTGCCTTTTTTATCCAACATCCTGATATCATTGATGGAAGAAAAATTCAGTACACGTAGATTTTTAAATGCCTTGTAAAAGGTTGTATCATCTTCTACTTTTCGAATAAACCCTGGAACATTGGTACCACTCCTGATCACTATTGGTGAAAGAGTAACCTGCCTGCCTTCCCAAATGATAGAGGTATCTTTGATCTGTGCGGAAGAACAGAGACTAAATCCGAAGAAGATTATAAATAAAGCAATAGTGCTCTTAAACATGTATGCAAGGTACAACCAAAAAAAGATCATTGGAATAGAGACGGCAAATTTAGATTGCAGTATAACTTTCCTATTTTTACCAACGCTGTTCTTTTATTAAAAATGCTTATGATGAATCAAGAAAAAATTATTTTTCTCGGAGATTCCTATACAATTGGCGAGGGGGTAGATTTCAATGAAAATTTCCCAAATAAACTCATCAAGAAATTGAGCCGATTGACCAAGGCAACTTTTACAGCCAAAATAATTGCAAAAACCGGTTGGACAACCGGTGAGCTTTTAGCTGCACTTCTAAATACACCAACAGCGGACGATTTCAAAATAGCCACACTACTTATTGGTGTAAATAATCAATACAGGGGATTGGACATTGAAATTTACAAGAAAGAGTTTGAAGTACTTTTAAAAAGGGCCATTTCATTTGTCACCAACCCTAACTCAGTTATTGTAATAAGCATCCCTGATTGGGGGCAAACTCCGTTTGCAAAAGATCGAGACAAGAGTAAAATTTCATGGGAGATAGATCAGTATAATTCAATCAATCGCTCTATAGCCGCCAAATATCAGTCGCATTATCTTGACATCACAAGTGGATATAGACTGAGAAGCAATGCTGCGGAATTTATTGCTGGAGATGGCTTGCATCCTTCATCTGCAGAGTATGAATTTTGGACAAGTCAACTCCTTGAACTTATCAGAGATAAAAAGCTATACCAATAATTTTTATAGAAATTTGCTCATTTGCCTTGCATAATCTTTGGCTTTTTCACCTGCTCTTTTATCATAATCATTTTCTTTTGAGCAATAAATAATATCTCTGCTCACATTAATCAAGAGTCCAATTTCATTGTTCATTGCTTTTTTTGAAATCTCTTCAAGGTTTCCACCTTGTGCACCAACACCTGGAACCAGTAAAAAATGATGCGGTATAATTTTTCTGATGTGAAGAAACTCGTCACTTCTTGTTGCACCTACAACAAACATTATATTATTATCACTACCCCATGAAGCGACGGTGGATAAAACATGTTCATAAAGCGGCTTGCCATCTTCCATGTTTTGCAACTCAAAATCTGATGCCCCGGGATTGGATGTCAAGCCCAAAACGATGGCCCACTTTCCATCATACTGCAAAAATGGCTTAACGCTATCTGCACCCATGTATGGAGCAATGGTGATTGAATCGAAAGGAAGATTTTGAAGAAAAGCTTTGGCATACTGCGCTGAAGTATTTCCGATATCACCTCGCTTTGCATCTGCAATCTTGAAATGAGTGGATGGTATATAATTCACTGTTTTCTCTAGGGCTTTCCATCCTTCTATTCCCTGAGATTCATAAAATGCAGTATTGATTTTATAGGCCACACAATAGTCCAGTGTAGCGTCTATAATAGCTTTGTTGAATGTAAAAATCGGATCGGCTTCACCTAGCAAATGAGGAGGGATCAAAGCCGGATCAGTATCTAAGCCAACACATAGATACGATTTCTTCTTTCTGATTTGCTCAACCAAATATTGTCTGTTCATCTCATTTCAATGTTCCAAAGATAATTCATTGATGATTTCTTTCAAGGCTTGAACAAATTGCCAAATTTCTGAGAAGTTATTATACATTGGCACTGGTGCAAATCTAATGACATCAGGCTCTCGCCAATCAATCATAAAACCTCCTTCAAACAACTTTCGATAGATTTCTTTACCATTTTGCTTGAACTGTAAGGAAATCTGACACCCTCTTTGTGCAGGAGTAATTCGATCAAATATATCTTGATCAAAAGAATTTAAAAGAAAGTCTGTCCATGCAATCATTTTTTGTTGCTTTTGAAGCAGTTGATCCCAACCTGCTTGTTCAAATATTTCCAAAGAGGCATTCAATGAGGCTAACAACAACATTGGAGAAGTTCCCAATTGCCATGACCTTGCATCTGGAGATGGGATAAATTCTTTTTTCATTAGAAACCGCTGTTCTTCCTTCACACCCCACCAACCTTCGAGCCTATTCAAATTTTCATGATGGTGTTTTTCATGAACAAAAACCGCACCTATTGCACCTGGCCCGGCATTTAAATACTTATATGAACACCAACATGCAAAGTCAACATTCCACTCATGCAATGACAATGGAACATTACCTGCAGCATGTGCAAGATCGTATCCGACCACTGCCTTAATTTGATTGGCAGCCTCAGCAATAGATTTTAAATCAAAGAGCTGACCAGTGTAATAGTTTACACCACTGAGAAAAATCAAAGCCAACTCATCTTTATGTTTTTCTATAACCTTCAACACCTCATCATTTGTAGGGGGAAGTCCCTCTTTGTCAGGATTGATCTCAATGATCACTTCGTCTGGATTGAGACCGAGGTGCCGAACATACGAATACAAAGCATACTGATCACTCGGAAATGCTTTTGATTCAACTAAGATTTTGTTTTTTTTACCAACAGGACGATAAAAGCTCACCAACATTAAATGAATGTTCACGGTAAGTTGATTCATGACAGAAATCTCCTGAGGCAATGCTCCAACAATTTTCGAAAGCGGCCCTACCAATTTATCATGATATTTCAACCAAGGATCTTCTTCACTAAAAAAAGACTCCACTCCCTCTAACTCCCATTGGTTCAAAATTTTTTGAATTGCATGTTTTGTGGACTTTGGTTGCAATCCCAATGAATTGCCAAGAAAGTAAATTCGATCTTTGCTATCTTTTTTTGGAAATAGAAATTCATTCCTGAAAGAAAAAAGTGGATCTTCTTTGTCCAGCTGCTGAGCACAATCGAAAGAATATTGAAAAGTTTCCATGAGTCAAATCGTTCCAGTTCTACCTCCATCCACAGGTAAGCTTATTCCATTTACATAAGATGCTGCAGGTGATGCTAAAAAAGCTGCTACCGCTGCAATTTCAGATGGCAAACCAAATCTTTTTGCAGGCACAGAATTTTTCATTCGATCTTCCATTTCAGCTTTGGTAACCTTAGCCCTTTCAGCAAAACTTGCTGCCACTGCGTCTAGTCGACCTGTAGCAATAAACCCAGGCAACAAACTATTGACCGTAATACCGTGTACTGCCAATTCATTCGACATGGTCTTGGACCATGAAGCAACTGCAGCACGAATGGTATTGGAGACACCAAGATTATCTAGAGGAATCCGAACAGAGGTCGAAATAATATTAATAATTCTTCCCCAGCTCTTTTGTTTCATTCCTGGAACAACAGTTTGGGTTAAGATTTGGTTACAAACAACATGTTGTCTAAAAGCGGTTTCAAATTTGTCGGGGACTTCTTCAAAAATTAAACCAGCCGTTGGCCCACCTGAATTATTAATGAGTATATCAATAGAAGTGCTTTTCAATATTTTTTCGACCAACAACTTGAGTGATGCTGGGTCATTAAAATCAATTACAAAATATTGATGATGCTGTCCATGAGAAGCATCCAGCTCTTTAATTGCATCAACAAGTGAATGTTCATTGCGAGCTAGCAAGATACAAGCTGCGCCAAGTTTAGACAATTCTATTGCAATTGCTTTCCCAATGCCCTGGGAGCCACCGCTAATCAATGCAACTTTGCCGTGTAGTGATAATTCCATTACTCATCCTCCATTTCGTCTCTGATTTCATCAGAAACCTTGACCAATATTTTATCAATTCGATGACCGTCCATGTCAACAATTTCAAACGTAAATCCCTTCCATTCAAAGTGTTCTCCTGTGACTGGAATATGTTCTAATGAATGAAGAATGAATCCTGCCAATGTATCAAATTCATGCTCACCTTCATTCATCCATTCAGCCTTTTCGAATCGGGATAAAAATTCATAAAAAGGTATTTGAGCATCAACCAAAAAGCTACCATCTTCTCTTTGCACCACTTCGTAATCCTGCTCATCCTGCTGGGGAATATCGCCAACAATGGCTTCCAAAATATCATTCAGTGTTACCAGTCCCAATAAAGTACCATACTCATCCACCACAAAAGATGTATGCATTTTGGTTTCCTTGAATTTTTCGAGCAACTGATAAGGCGTGATGTTTTCAGGAACAAACAAAGGTGTTTTCATGATTTCCCTAAACGAAACATCATCAGGATTGGTATACATATCTTTTATGGATACTATCCCTTTAATATGATCAATAGTTTTATCACAAACCGGATAAACGGAGTGTGGTTCAGATAAAATTTTTTCTCTGATGCTTTTCTCATTATCATTCAATTCAAACCAAATTACATCGCTTCTGTGTGTCATAAGTGAAGTAAGGTTTCTATCTCCCAAATGCATAACACGTTCGATGATCTCTTGCTCTGTTTCTTCAATTGCACCATGTTCAGTTCCTTCACTGATGATTGCTTTGATTTCTTCTTCAGTTACCAATGATTCATCGGAGGAAATTCTAAATACACGCAATATGAAGCTGGTCGTTTTTGTTAGCAACCAAACAAATGGATGTGCCAATCGCGACATAAACATCATGGGTGATGCAACTGTTTTGGCGATCGACTCAGGATTTGCCAATCCAAGTCGTTTTGGCAATAATTCACCAAAGACCAAGGAAAAGAAGGTAATGATGATGACTACGATGGCAGTTGCAATTCCATTGCTGTAGGCAGAGAGTGCAGGAATTGTTACAAGAAATGAAGCAACATCGTCTATGATTTTTTCACCTGAATATATACCTGTTAGAATTCCGATGGTTGTAATTCCAATTTGAACGGTTGACAAAAATCTATCAGGATGCTGAGCCAGATTCAAGGCCTTTTTGGCTTTCAGATCACCTTTGCCGGCCTGACCTTCTAGACGGGCCTTCCTGGAGGAGACCAGTGCAATTTCTGCCATGGAAAAAAATCCGTTAAGCAGGATCAGTAAAAAAAGAATCAGCAGTTCCGTCATGTTCTAGGTTCATGTAAAGATAATGCCTGATTGGTTACCCTAAATCCAATCCATCCAAGAAGAATCCCCAAAAACGCACCCACAATAACATCACTTGGATAATGTACACCCACGTAAATCTGAGAATATGCGATGATGGCAGCCCATAAATAAAGCAGATTGAACCATTTAGAAATTTGCTTAAATGATTGAACCACATAGGCTGCAAAGGCAAAATGATTAAGTGCATGTGAAGATGTAAAACTGGGATTTGTTCCGCAATATTTTGCCAAAAACCTGATATGTACTGACATAAAGGGATCCCTGCAGGGCCTCAGTCTATTGAAAGTATATTTAATCACCTGACTGCTCAGCAAATCAGTAAACGCAATAAGTGCAAAGGCGCCAAGTATCCACCAAAAAGCTTTTTTACCAAAAACTTGGTATGAAATAAAAAATAAAAACACATAAAGTGGAATATGAAATATAGATTCCCTCATGAACAGGGCAACATGGTCTAAAACGGGATGAGTCCATGCTCTATTCACCAGCAACATGAGTGTGTTATCTAATTGTTGGGAATAAGAAATAAAAGATTGGTAAATATTCAAGGAAACAAACATTATGCAAATTTACAATGTAATCCACTTGGATATAAGCCATTGAAAATTAACAATTCATAAAATATATTGAATTAATTCGTCAGATGTTTGACAGATTGGATAAGGAGCCTTTTTTTTGTAATTTTGCAACCTTAAAATCGAGTTGTGGCACTAATCAAAAGCATATCAGGAATCAGAGGAACCATTGGTGGAACACCCGGTGATTCTTTGTCTCCCATCGATGTAGTTAAATACACTGCAGCATTTGGACAATGGGCCATCTCTAAAGGCAATAAAAAAATTGTGATTGGCAGGGATGGAAGGATCAGTGGACCCAATATAGCAGATTTGGTTTCTCAGACCTTGGTTTCACTGGGAGCAGAGGTAATAGATTTGGGACTTTCTACCACCCCAACTGTCGAAATGGAGGTGGTTCATGAAAAAGCCGCTGGAGGCATCATCATCACTGCAAGCCACAATCCAAAAGAATGGAACGCATTAAAACTCCTGAACGACAAGGGAGAATTTATCAGCGCAGAAACGGGAACAGAGATTTTAAACAATGCTGAAAACAACCAAATTGAATTTGCATCAGTTGAAAAGTTGGGCCGAATTGAATACAAATATGATCATTTGAGCCATCATTTGGATAGCATCATTGATTACCACTTGGTCAATAAAAAATTAATTGAAAAAAGGAAATTCAAAATTGTCGTTGATGCCATCAATAGTTCCGGAGCAATCTTTGTACCTGCACTTTTAAGAAAACTTGGCTTGCAAGACGATCAGATAATTGTGTTGAATGGTGAAGTAAATGGAAAGTTCGCACACAATCCTGAACCATTGCCACAACACCTAAATCAGCTCGCTGCAGAGGTCGTCAATCAGAAGGCAGATCTAGGTATATCTGTTGATCCCGATGTTGACAGATTGGTGTTGGTCTCTGAAGACGGATCCATGTTTGGAGAAGAATATACTCTTGTTGCAGTTGCTGACTATGTACTTGGAAAAAAGAAGGGAGATACCGTTAGCAACCTTTCTTCATCACGGGCACTCAGAGATGTTACTGAAAAACATGGGGGCAAATACCATCCGGCTGCAGTTGGTGAAGTAAATGTTGTTGCAAAAATGAAAGAGGTTAATGCAGTTATTGGTGGGGAAGGAAACGGAGGCATCATTGTACCAGATTTTCATTATGGCAGAGACGCATTGATTGGAATTGCACTCATTCTAACACATCTGGCAGAATCTAAAAAAACAGCAAAGCAACTGAGAAACAGTTTCCCCGATTATTTTATCAGTAAGAACAAGATTGAGCTTGAAAACGGGATTGATTTACCAGGAATATTTTCAAAAATCAAACAAAAGTATAAATCCAATCCGCTGACCACAATAGATGGACTTAGAATTGAATTTGACAATGATTGGGTTCATTTAAGAGCAAGTAATACTGAGCCAATCATCCGCATTATCGCTGAGAGCAATTTTGAAACAACAGCGAATAATATTGCGACAAAACTGATCAAAGATATCCAAGAGTGTATTTAAACTGCTTTAGGTATATTTGATTTTCTGATTAGCAAGCATGACACAAAGAATATATTTCGACAACGCAGCCACCACTCCTATTGAACCATTGGTATTGCAGGAGATGATGCCATTTTTATCTACCAATTTTGGCAATCCATCTTCAATTTATTCTTACGGTAGAGAAAACAGACTCGCCATTGAAAAAGCTAGAAAATCTGTCGCATCAATTTTAAAAGCTCAACCCGCTGAAATTTTTTTCACAAGCGGTGGAACCGAAAGCAGCAACACAGCCATTTTTAATGCAGTAAGGGCATTGGGCTGCAAAAGAATTATCACATCCCCCATTGAACATCACGCAACACTTCATACAGTAGAATTTCTATCAAAGAATGGAGAGGCTTCATTAGAATTTGTAGATCTACTTCCGAATGGCCATATTGAAATGAAGGATCTAGAAAAAAAACTAGCAGCTTCATCAACCAAAACTTTGGTCACACTGATGCATGCCAATAACGAAATTGGCAACCTTACCGATATCAATGCTGTAGGCGAATTATGCAAGAAATATCAGGCCATCTTCCATGCTGACACAGTTCAAACGGTTGGCCACTTTCCAATTGACCTTTCAACAACGCATGTAGATTTTATTACAGGAGCTGGGCATAAATTTCACGGACCAAAGGGAATAGGGATTCTCTATATCAGTCAGCGAAACAAAATCAATCCATTTATACATGGCGGCGGACAGGAAAGAAACATGCGGGCAGGAACTGAAAATATTTATGGCATTATTGGATTTAGCAAGGCTCTTGAACTTGCAAATCGACATCATGATGATGACAAAACATATATTCTGTCTTTAAAAAAATATATGAAGCAACGCCTCCATGAAACAATTCCTGGTGTGGTTTTCAATGGAGATCCAGATGGAGAAAGCCTTTATACTGTTTTGAGCGTAGGCATTCCTCATACCGAAAAATCTGAAATGCTCCTTTTTAATCTAGACATCAACCATATTTGTGTATCTGGTGGAAGTGCATGCAGCAGCGGTGCGAATCAAGGTTCGCATGTTATCAATGCGTTGACAAAAGAAAAACAATCTACTGTACGATTTTCTTTCAGCAAATTCAATACAAAAGAAGAGATTGACAAAGTGATCAACTCACTGCAATCATTGCTTTAAATGAGTTAACCAATTTTCTTTTTGATATCGTTCAGGATCACCAATGCTTCAACAGGAGTTAGCGCATTGATATCAACCTTTCCAAGTACTTTTCGTATTTCATCAAAAACAAGACTTTGCGCATCAAAAATAGAGAGTTGCATTTCAGGATTTTCTTGCTTGAATGCTAAGCCAATTTCTCTTTGTTCTCTCTTTTCCAATTCAGCAAGTATTTCATTGGCGCGTTTCAACAATGCGGGAGGCATCCCTGCCATGCGTGCAACATGAATACCGAAACTATGTGTGCTGCCTCCAGGAGCTAATTTCCTTAGAAATAAAATTTTATTGTCAACCTCACGATGGGTAATATGAAAATTCTTAACCCTCGGCAATTTCCCTTCGAGCTCATTCATTTCATGGTAATGTGTAGCAAATAAAGTCTTTGAACGTTGAGGCGCATTGTGTAAATACTCAGCAATACTTGAAGCAATTGAAATGCCGTCATATGTAGAAGTTCCCCTACCAATTTCATCAAGGATAACAAGACTTTTGGAGGAGATATTATTAATGATGCTGGCTGTTTCATTCATCTCTACCATAAAGGTTGATTCTCCACCACTCAGATTATCAGAAGCACCAACCCTGGTGAAAATTTTATCAGTGAGTGGAATTTCAGCTTTTGCTGCAGGCACATAACTACCCATATGTGCCATCAAAACATTAATAGCTGTTTGACGCAATAGAGCACTTTTACCACTCATATTCGGACCTGTCAATATAATGATTTGTGTGTCGTCTTGATTAAGCTCCAGATCATTACTTATGTATGTCTCACCAGGAATGAGCATGGTTTCAATTACTGGATGCCTTGCTGCAACCAATTTAATTGCATCGCCGTTATGCAGTGTAGGTTTACAATATCCTCGATCCATTGCCGTTTTTGCAAATGAACACAAGCAATCAATGATAGCGATGATTTGTGCATTTTGCTGCATAGGCAATATGTACTCTTGTAATGAACTCAACAGTTGATCATAAATAGCAGACTCTATTTGTGATATTTTATCTTCTGCCCCTATGATTTTCTCCTCATATTCTTTCAATTCATCCGTTATGTAGCGCTCACCATTGGTTAGCGTTTGTTTTCTGATCCAATTTGGAGGGACTTTGGATTTATGGGTATTGCTTACCTCGAGATAATACCCAAACACATTGTTGAACCCAACTTTTAAAGATGAAATGCCCGTTTGCAATATTTCTTTTTGTTGTATTTCGAGCAGAAATTTCTTTCCACCTGTGGCAAGCTCTCTGTAATGATCCAAATCATTATTTACTCCTGCCCTTATATATCCCCCCTTCTGTATTTGATTGGGTGCATCTTCTGCAATTTCAAGATTGATTTTCTCTTCAATCATTGAACAAGGGTTGAGACTATCCAACAATCGATCAAGATATTCACTTTGTATTTGACCGTGGAGAGATTTCAAAAATGCAACTTCTTCTAAACCCTTGGCCAGTTGAAGCATTTCACGTGGACCGAGTTTTTTAGAAGGTATCTTGCTCACCAAACGTTCAATATCCCCGCATGATTTAAAGGATTGAATAATTTTTTCATGCCATGCTTGATTCGCAATGATTTTCTCAACCAAATCCAATCTCTCATTTATTTTCTTCTGATCAGAAAGAGGCATCAGAATCCAACGTTTGAGAAGCCTTGCACCCATTGGGGAAATGGTAGAATCGATGGTCTTCAATAAGGTAGCGCCATTATCGAAAGATGAAGAAACCAGTTCAAGATTTCGAATGGTGAACTGATCCATCCAAAGAAACTCTTCTCTGTTGATTCTATGGATGCTTGCAACATGATGACTGTTAGGATGCGCAGTATCTGTTAGATAATGAAGGATAGCACCTGCTGCAACAATAGCATCTGACATATCTTCTACACCAAATCCTTTCAAGGAATGAGTTCCAAAATGCCTCGTCAATCCTTCCAAAGCATACCGATGATCAAAAATCCAACTATCAAGACAATAGATATAAAATTTCTTTCCAAAAGTGGTCTGAAAAAAATCTTGTTTTCCTTTTTGAAAAATCACTTCAGCCGGCTGAAATGTTTGAAGCAACTTATCGATATAATCCTGGTTTCCTTCAGCAACAAAAAATTCACCTGTGGAAATATCTAAAAAAGAAATTCCAATGCTTTGTTCTCCGAAATGTATTCCAGCAAGGAAATTATTGCTGCTGTGTTCGAGCAATTTATCATGGGTTGCCAAACCAGGAGTAACCATTTCAGTGACACCCCTCTTAACAATTCCCTTTGCTGCTTTTGGATCTTCCAACTGATCACAAATAGCAACCCTGAATCCGGCTTTTACCAGTTTATGTAAATATGTATCGAGACTATGATGAGGAAATCCTGCCAGCTCAAGAGATGAAGCAGCACCATTGTTTCTCTTGGTAAGTGTGATACCCAATATGGATGAGGCCTTGATGGCATCGTCACCAAACGTTTCATAAAAATCTCCCACGCGAAATAGCAAAATAGCATCAGGGTATTTCTGCTTGATCGCCCTGTGCTGTTGCATAAGTGGAGTATCGCTTACACTGCGAGCCATTTTCCTCTTTTGTAGATGAACTCCGAAAATACGAAAGCGTATGGAAATATATTTAAATTCAGTTGTGTTTAAACATCAACATAAATTGTGGAAAAATTCGTTGTTTGAGACATGTCCTCAGCCAAAAAAATAAAATCTGCTTACAGCTTCAGAAACAAGGCAACACTCATTAGGGGTGGACAGGAATATTTTGAAACCCTGAAAGAACTGATCAAAAATGCCAAATCCTTCATTCAGATGCAGGTATACATTTTTGAAGATGACCATACCGGCAATGAAATTGGCAATTATCTAATTGAAGCATCCAAAAGAAATATTAAAATCCAGCTTTTATTGGATGGATACGCATCCCGAAATCTTTCAAAAGAATTCATACAAACTCTCCGGGATGCAGGAATTCACCTAAGATTTTTTGCACCGGTTTTTAAAAGCAAACACTATTATTTTGGAAGAAGACTTCATCACAAAGTCACTGTAATTGATGGCATTAAGGCACTGGTTGGGGGAATCAATATATCAGACAGGTATAACGATATGCCAAATGATCCATCGTGGTTAGATTATGCAGTATTGCTTGAAGGTGATACCGCTTTTGAACTACACAAACTCTGCTTACAATTGTATTTTAAAAAGAGAAAAATCGAAACATGGTTAGAAAAAAATCAAAGTCAATATTTGCTTGACGAAAACTTACATACTGCAGTTAGAATCCGAAGAAATGATTGGGTTATGAACAAAAATCAAATTTCTGGAACGTATATGGAAATGTTCAAAAATGCCCAGCGAGAAATCATCATGATGTCGAGCTACTTTATTCCCAACACATTTTTCAGAAAACAAATGTCAGCGGCTTTGAAGAGAGGAGTCCAGATAAAACTGATACTTGCTGGCAAATCAGATGTCCATTTGGCAAAAAATGCTGAACGTTATTTCTATAGATGGGCTCTTAGAAATAAGATTCAAATTTTTGAGTACCTACCTACTGTATTACACAGTAAAGTTGCTATCTGTGATGATAGAATTGTTACTATTGGCTCTTACAACGTCAACGACATCAGTGCTTTTGCCAGCATTGAGTTAAATGTTGACATCGAAGAGAAAGAATTTGCGCAATCTGTAAAAAAAGAAATTGAAAAAATCATTGGTTTGGAAACTATTGAAATTAAAAATGATCACCTCAAGAATAAATTTGGCATAGTGGATCAATTAACGCAATGGACCTCTTATATACTATTCAGATTTATATTTAAAATATTTACATTCTATTTTTCGAAAAGAACATCCAATTGATTTTTGTTTATACAACAATGATATTGATCAGCTAAATCGTTCTTAAGCTTTGCTATTTTGTCACAAAGTCAAGGCCATGAAAGGTGAATTAAACAAGGAACAGATCAATAATTTGCTTTCAAGTCAAATGATAGGCAGAATTGCTTGTTGCGATTTACACAAACCTTATATTGTACCGATTGCATATGCATTTGACGGAAACGATATTTATTGCCAGACCACAGAAGGTAAAAAAGTACAATACATGAGGCAAAACCCCAACATTTGCTTTCAAGTTGATTTTTCGCATCACTTTTCCCACTGGCAAAGCGTTGTTGTATACGGAAAATTTGAAGAGCTCACTGGAAAGGCAATTGACAAAGCCAGAGAACTATTGACCAATAAAATCATGCCCCTAATGACAGACTCAAAGATTCATCCACATGAACATTGGGAAGGACACGATGATTTTCTTGATAATAGTCAACGCATCAAGCCAATTATCTTCAAAGTGAAAATCGAAGAAATCAGTGGTAAATACAATAGGCTTTAATTATCAATTCGCTTTTGTAAAAATTCCTTACTGAGGAACGTAGATGATAAATTTGTCTTTAAAAAATTCTTCTTTGAAAATCTGCTCAATTGATTTCGCAAAAGGCTTCAAGCCTGATTCAGCAATTTCTTGTGCCAAATCTCCACCCTTTAAGCATATCAATCCATTTTTAAATCCGGACATCCTGTTCTCTTTCTTCAACAATGGCCTACTCCAACTCCATAACTCTTTTAGTGGAGCAACAGCCCTTGAAACCGCAAAATCAAACTTTCGATTTTTGATTTGCTCTGCTCTTATATGTTGAGTTGTAACATTTTTTATCCCCAGTTCAGAACATATAGCATCGACTACTTTTAATTTTTTTCCAATAGAGTCAACCAGATGAAAATGAACTTCAGGGAAAAATATTGCTAGTGGGACACCAGGAAAACCGCCACCAGTACCAATATCAACAATTTCGAAGCCAGGCAAAAATTCAAATTCAGCTGCAATACTCAAAGAATGTAGTACATGACGTTCATACAGCTCAGAAATATCTTTTCGCGAGATTACATTGATCTTTTCGTTCCATTCACTGTAGAGTGAACCTAATTTTTCAAATTGATTCAATTGGGTAGTAGAGAAATCAGAAAAATATGTAGAAATCAGCTCCACTGGGTTTTAGGTTTTTTCCATAGCGATGACATGAAATACAAATAGTAAAGTATCATCCAGAGATCCCACAAAATAAAATAGGGAAATAAATCTTTTTCATTCAGCTTCGACATTGCTTTATAAAAAACTACCGCCTGTATAATCAATTTAAAAGCCAAGGCTGGCAAAACCCAGGTCCATGGCAGAAAGAAGAATGCAAGAATCGTGGCAGGGTAGAACAATAAATGGGTAACTACATATATTCCCAACTTAAATCTATCCTTGGCATGATAGAATCTCCCGGTTGTTTGATGGCGTTCCTTTTGAGCAATCCACTCAGTCCACTTTTTTTTAGGTGTTGAATATGTAAATGCTTCTTTATCTACGACAACTGCTGTATTACCGCGGTTCGCAACAGCATTAATGAACAAATCATCGTCTCCACCAGGCAGGTGATGATGAGAGGCGAAACCTTTCAGCCTAAAAAACACCTGTCTTTTATATGCCAGGTTTCTTCCAACACCCATATATGGTTGACCCGCAAGTGCAAAAGACAAGTATTGAAGTGCGGTATGAAAGGTATCAAATCGGATTACTTTATTGAGCAACCCTTTTGCCTTTTTGTAAGCACCATATCCAAGTACGATTTCGATTCCATCACTAAACCCATTCTGCATCTTCTTAATCCAGTTTTCGGAACTTGGTATACAGTCTGCATCAGTTAGCAACAACAGCTCATGCTTTGCACTTTTTATGCCAACAGATAACGGAAATTTCTTACCGGGAATATGAACAGCTTCTTGTTTTAGTTCAATAATGTGAAGTTGCTTGAAGTCTTTGTACAATCCATCCAATAGATACTTCGTATCATCTTGAGAATTATCATTCACCATTACGATTTCATGAGTACTCTTGTAAGACTGTGCAAGTATACCAGGTAAGTTTGCTTCTATTTCATCTGCTTCATCTCTTGCACATATGATAACACTCACAGGGTGTTCGCGACCGACTTCGTCTTCAGTTGACTTATAAAAAGCCAACAGCCTGAAATATCGTAAGTAATAGAATAATTGAGTGAGCAATATCAATCCGTATCCCCCCAATACAATCCAAGGCAAAAAAATCATGGAGACAAAGTTAAATTGTCCACAAAAAAATATCTGATTTCCAGCTAGAAGTTTTCCCATGTTTTTAAACAATCTCCGCCCATATCTTTGCGTTGTGGATTACCAAGGTTGCCTGACATATTTATACAGCAAATTACCCATGTTTAGCAGAACAGGGCCCGCTGCAATTAAACCAGACCTCACCAATACGCTTGCACTGTGCAATTATCTTGGAAACCCACAAAACAAATTCAAATCTATACATATTGCCGGTACAAATGGGAAAGGGTCAGTAAGTCATATGCTTGCGTCCATTTTCCAGGAACAAGGCTATAAAACAGGCTTATATACATCCCCTCATTTAAAAGACTTTAGAGAAAGAATTAAGATAAATGGAGAAATGATCAGCCAACAAGCCGTGGTTGATTTTACAGATTCCATCAAAACATTCATTGAAGAGATTGAGCCTTCGTTTTTCGAAGTAACAGTTGGTATGGCATTCCAATACTTCGCAGAAAAAAATGTTGATATTGCCATTATTGAAACAGGATTGGGAGGAAGACTGGATAGCACCAATGTAATAGATCCTGAAATATCTGTCATCACCAACATTGGTTTTGACCACATGAGTCTGCTGGGAAATACATTGGAAGCCATTTCTACTGAAAAAGCTGGTATCATAAAAAAAGATAAACCTGTTGTTATAGGAAAAACACAAAAAGAAACAACAAAGGTTTTCAGAGAGAAAGCAATCCTAATGAATGCTCCAATTTTTTTTGCAGTTGAAGAGTACAGCGTAAGCGATGTCAATCAGGAAAAAGATCTTCTGACATTTAATATAACTAACAAGAATAATTATTCGAGAAAAATCACCAGCAACTTGAACAGCTTGTACCAGCTGGAAAACATAAGAACTGTTGTTGCAACAATTGAACATGTAGATAAAACAACTTTTAAAATTGAAGAAAGAAGTCTCGTGGATGGGATTAGAAAAACAACCAGCAACACAGGACTTAGGGGCAGGTGGGAAAAAATTGGAGAACACCCTTCGATTATTATTGATGTTGGGCACAACCCAGACGGAATGAAAGAAATAATTAGACAGCTTTCAAATTCCACCTATAAAAAATTACATATCATTATTGGGCTTTCAAAAGATAAAGACTATTTGGAAATACTTTCCATGTTGCCAAAAGATGCTGAATACGGCTTCACACAGGCAAATATTCCAAGAGCACTCGAAGCGAATACCCTCATGAGAGAAGCATTGAGCTTTGGATTGCATGGACAGGCATTTAATAATGTGAACCTTGCTCTTGACCATATAAAATCCAAGGCAAATACTGACGACCTCATATTAATCTGCGGAAGCCTTTTTGTAATTGGGGAATTGGAATTCTAATTTAGATTTTAATATGCCCTAATCTGGCCAACGCATAAAATAAAGCAGTTGCGTGCATGCTTTGCAAGATTTGATTGGACATTAAGAGCTCTTTAACTTCATGCAAATCCAATAAGTGGACTTCAATCTCTTCGTTTTCATCTAATTGTTGATCTGCAATTTTTCTTCCCCCTTTAGCCAAAAAAAAGTGCATCAGGTTGCAATTGGTTGATGGGTTTGCAGAAGTTTTACCCAAGTATTCAAATGAAGAAAACACATAGCCAGTCTCTTCTTTAAGTTCTCTTGCAATGGCTGCCTCTAGGTCTTTGTCCTCTTTGTCAACACAACCGCCCGGTATCTCCATCAATGTCTCGCCCAATGCATGTCTGTATTGACGTTCGAAAATAAATTTCCCATCTTCAGTGATTGCAACTGCCGTAACCCATTCAGGAAATTCATACACATAGTATGGATTTACAATGGTTCCATCTTGTTTTTGGCAAGTATCTTTCCGAACGGTAAACCATAAGTCTTTAAAAAGATATTCGGAACTCAGTATTTTCCAATTCATACATTACTTATTCCAAGTTAAATTGAGCGTAGTGCTTAGGTCTTTCAAGCCCAATGCATTTAGAGTAGCGTTGCTCAAACGCATCAACAATCCTTCATTTTCTTTAGCAGCTGCCAATGCACCCAATACTTTTGCATAGACAATTTTATCTGTAAGTGTGGATTGAACTTTTACAATGGTGCCTGGTAAAATGTCATTTACGAGCAAATAATATTTTCCATCTTTCCATCCAGCATTGCTTTTGAAAACTCCATAGTTAGGGCACTCCATAGATTGTGACTTCCCCTCAGAAACCTGCTGCTTGAAAGTTGATTTAAAATAACCTCCATCATTTGAAACATCCTGTCCAACAGTAATTTCAACTGAACCAAAAACAAAAAAACAAACAAGTAGATATCGAATCATTTGTAAGTTAAATTAATCATTTTATTATTATTCATCACGCATCAAAATTCTCCAGTTCATAGGATAGTTGTTCTTGAACCTATTGTTAATGATCTTAGCCCAACCCAAGGGACTTTGCTGGTATGCTATCAGATAAGTGCCGTCAACATAGTTATCAACCACAATATCGTCCTTCCGTAAATATTTGATTGCATCAGCTTTGGAAAGTACAATTTGAGGAACCTTTTTCGAAACACATTCACTCATTGCCAATTCATGATCAGGGACAAACCCCTTTTTCATCAATGTACCCAGCTTTATACCTGATTTTCTTAATCGTAAGTGATTCTTCAAATGACTTCTTAATGACAGATGGTCGTTTTTCACTGCAAGCAATTCTCCGTTTTCATCTAGGTATGTTAGCCCACTTGAGTCGACCCATGCATCGAGATCAATTTCTTTACTTGCAATCTTCGATTGCATACTATATCCATTTGGGTAGGAATTCGAGGATGAATTATTTTTTTGAAAAACACCACAAAAGAATCCTTCCCCCAAAACTTTATCAGGATAAAAACGATATCCATTTGCAGAGAATTTATCTGACATTGAAAGAATGACATTCCAGTTTTCAGGAACATTTAATTGAACAGAATCAAGTCCACCATGATCCATAATATAATCCAGAATACTTTCATTTTCCTCTACGGAATAAGAACAAGTGCTATAAATGAGAAAACCACCTGGCTTCAATACTTCGAGCGCATCCTTAACAATTCTTTGTTGACGAAGCGAACAAAAGTTCACCAACTCATTATTCCACTCAGCCAAGGCATCGGGATCTTTTCGAAACAGTCCGCTTCCACTACACGGGGCATCTACCAATACAACATTAAATAATTCTCCTAAAGAATTGAAATCTTTTGGATCATTGTTTGAAATATAGGTTTTGGATGATCCCCACTTAACAAGATTCTCATATAATACTGGCACTCTTGAGCTGATGATTTCATTGGCCAAGACAAAATCAAACTGTTTCATAGAAGCAAGCAATGAGGTTTTACCACCTGGCGCAGCACAGAGATCTAACAACTTCAAACCGCTTGCATTTGGAAGAATACTTTCAACTACATGATAAAGGAACATACTTGAAGCTTCTTGAACATAATATGCTCCTGCGTGCAAAAATGGATCTAGGGTAAATTTTGGACGTGACTTCAAATAAATACCATGCCCACACCAAGGCACATCAGATAATTTGATTGCTTCATATGAGGAACCCGCAAGATTTGATCTCAACGGATTAAACCTGATAGATGTAGCAGCAGGTTGTTGATGCGCTTCAAGAAATGCAGGCTCATCAAAACCTGAACAACTTGAAATTGACTCAAGGAAATATTGAGGCAAAATCATTTTTGTAAAATAGATAGGCCTTCTTGTAATACACTATCAAATTTTAATAATGTTTTTGAGAGTACTTCAATTCTTTCCTTGGTTTCTGTCCAATTATTTTCTTCAATCCCTTCTCTCAATCCGGGGAGCGTTTTTACGCCATATCCTGTATAATACCCAGGAGCATAAATTTGATGTCTGTACCAGGGCCTTCTGGGCAAACCCTTTTCATCAAGAAGTTTTTGCTCTGCCTGATATAAAATTTGATTGAGACTGCTTAATGTTTCAGCATCTAGTTTATCCGCTTTTGAAACCGCATTTTTCAAAGCATCAGTTGTTTTCCTTAATTGAGCTAGTGCATTTTCAACAGAGCTGAAATCTAAAAATGGAACGGTGGGCTTGGCTACAGGTAGTTTCATTTTTTCTTTTGGATCAGCAGCCAATTCAAAAACTTTGTCAGCGATTAGTTTATTCTGCATCTCAACGCTGGATCTTGAATTTTCAATCAATGATTTGATCTCAGAAAAATATCCATTGATGGTATTGGTTAAAATTGAATAATCAAATGGCAATACATCTGCATTTGCCATTCTCAACATCATTCTTCCGGCTGTTTTTGCCAAGGCAACTCCATATTGGAGGCCTGGATCTTTGAAGCGTATAAAGTGATCGTAAGAATCGTAAATGGAATGATATTCTCCTCCGCTTCCTTCCCCACCAAATCCAACATTTCCTGAAGGAATACCCAGGTGTTGAAAAAATGGAGAGTAATCGGAACCTGCTCCAAGTGCACTAATTTTCATGTACCTGTTACCATAAAGTCTGGAAATGGAGGATGCATCTGCACTTGCAAGTGCTCTGGCATATCTTCTTTCTGAAACAGATACTCCTGTTTGAGGATCGATAACATCATTAGCAACTTCATTCACATATTTCTCCAAAGCATGAGAACCGCCAAATCCTATAAATCCTCTGCTATTGCCATCAGAGTTCAAATACATAACAGCCTTCTTCTTCAATTCCTCTGCATGGTCTTCAACCCATTCAGTAGATCCCAACAAAGATGGCTCTTCTCCATCCCAAGCACAGAAAACCACTGTACGTTTTGGGACCATTCCTTTTTTTGCCAACTCACCAATGGCTCTTGCTTCATCCATTTCAGCAACCATACCACTAAGAGGATCAGAGGCTCCATTCACCCATCCATCATGATGGTTTCCTCTGATCACCCATTGATCAGGAAATTCTGAGCCCTTTAACTTGGCGATGACATTGTATATGGGCTTGAAATCCCAATTGAATTCAAGCTTTAGATGAACTTTCGTTTCACTCGGGCCAGCATGGTAAGTAATAGGAAGGCTGCCTCTCCATGCTTCAGGAACTACAGGACCTTTCAATGATTTTAAAAGAGGTAATGCATCCTCATATGAAATGGGGAGCACTGGTATTTTCATAATTGTAGTAATCTCTTCTCTTTTCAGTCTCTTGGCATCTGGAGTTGAACCAACAAAAGGAGTCGTTGGGTCACCTGGATAAACAGGCATGTCCATTACCGATCCTCGTTGAACAGACTGTTCCGGACGATAAGAACCAACAGGATAAACATCTCCCTGAAAATATCCATCTTCATGAGGATCTGAGTAAATCAAACAGCCAATTGCTCCATGCTCTGCTGCAACCTTTGGTTTGATCCCTCTCCATGATCCACCATATTTTGCAATTACAATTTTCCCTTTGACGCTGATTCCCATTTTATCCAATACCTCATAGTCGGCAGGAACTCCCCAATTAACAAAGACCAGCTCTGCTGTAACATCTCCATCAGCTGAAAATGCATTATAAGTTGGTAGCTGCTCAGATAATTGTCCTGATGTTCTGTCTTCTTTTAAAGCAGTTTCCTGAAGTTTTGCTTTATATGGATTGGGGCCGAGCAATTCAAGCTGGCGGAACTTAGGCGTTGGAAACAAAACATTGTATGTTGCCAATTCAGTTTCATACCCCCATTGACGAAAAAGATTGGCCATATATTCTGCATTGGCTTTCCCTTGAGCAGAGCCAACATGATGTGGACGAGCAGAGAGAAATTTCAGCCATGTATCCTGGTCTTTGGCATTCAAATAACCATCGAATTGTTTTTCTGCTTCCAATTGTTTGGAAACATTGGGAGTAAAAAATCCAGAAATTTTCTGTTGAGAAAAAGATGCTGAAAATAAAAATGCAAATAGAATCGAGAAAGTGAATCGCATGAAAAAAGTTTAGATGAACTAAAAATTAAGCAATCTAAACTTCGTTTGGAAAGGAAAGGATCAGAGATTTCTGACTTCAGCAAGTAAATCTTGCAAGGCCTTCTTAGCGTCTCCAAATAGCATAGAAGTTTTTGGCTGGAAGAAAAGCTGGTTTTCAATTCCAGCGTATCCAGGCTTCATGCTTCTTTTATTTACAATTACATGCTTGGCTTCTTCTACTTCAAGAATTGGCATGCCATATATTGGTGAGGAAGGATCTGATTTTGCAGCAGGATTAACCACATCATTCGCACCCAAAATAAGTACTACATCAGTGTTTTTGAATTCTTCATTAGCCTGTTCCATTTCAAGTAGCTTTTCATAGCTCACATCTGCCTCCGCAAGCAATACGTTCATATGTCCTGGCATTCTACCTGCAACAGGATGTATTGCATATTTTACTTCAACACCCTTTGCTTCAAGTGTTTTCTCCAGTTCATGGCAAACGTGCTGGGCCTGTGCAACTGCGAGTCCATATCCAGGAACAATCATTACTTTATTTGCGTAGCTCATCACCACAGCCGCATCACTCAAAGTCACTTCTTTATATGTTCCTCCAGTCTGGGTGCTTCCACCCGATGAAGATGTGCCACCTCCAAATGAACCAATCAAAACGTTCTGAAGAGAACGATTCATAGCTTTACACATCAATATTGTGAGTAATGTTCCCGCTGCTCCAACAAGGATACCACCCGTCAACATTACTTTATTGTTATACAAGAAACCACCACATGCTGCAGCTACTCCTGTAAATGAATTCAGCAAAGAAATGACCACCGGCATGTCAGCACCTCCAATGGGAAGTACAAAAAAGATCCCGTATACCAATGCAAGTACAACTACTCCATAAAAGAAAAGCTCCATTTGAGCAGGCCTGTTGATTATATTATTTGCTGCAAGCAAGAGAGTCAATAGCAGTAAAATAATATTGATGATGTGCTGACCCTTGAAAGCAAAGTCTTTTATACTTCCATTTAATTTACCCCATGCAATCATGCTGCCAGCAAATGAAACAGAACCAATGATAAGTCCGAGCATAATGATCAGCAAACTTGTTTGATCAGCTGTAGCAAGATCTGTACTATGTGCTAAATGCCTGAATTCAATAATAGAAATCAATGCGGCGCATGCACCACCCATACCATTGAAAAGGCTCACCATTTCGGGCATGGCAGTCATTTGCACTCTCTTTGCCATCAGGGTTCCTGCAACTGAGCCGATCAGCAATGCAGCAAATATCCATGAATAGTTACCAAGTTTTTGTCCATTGTCTTCATAAAGAAAAATGGTTCCAATGATAGCAATGAACATACCCACTGCTGCAACCAAATTTCCGTTTCTAGCAGATGCTGGATTGGAAAGCATTTTAAGTCCAACAATAAAAGTTACAGAGCCAATCAAATAACAAAGCACGAGAAGATTCAGTTCCATCAGATCCAGCTTTTGAATGATTTATTTTTTCTTCTTGAACATTTCTAACATTCTGTCCGTCACAACAAATCCCCCTACAACATTGAGTGTGCCCAATAAAACTGCCAGAAATCCCAATATCAATGCGAGTACATTTCCTTCTTCTGCTTTTCCCATTACAATAATTGCACCGATGATCACTACTCCATGAATAGCATTGGCACCACTCATAAGCGGAGTATGCAACACGCTTGGAACGCGACCAATCACTTCAATACCAACAAAGATCATGAGTACAACAATGTATATCATCTCCTGATGTGTAGCAATCCATTGAAAAATTTGATTCATAGCATTTGTTTTAAGTATCAAGCCTGTGCACGTGATCCTTTCACCAATTCATCATCGGTTTCCAATACCAACTGACCCTCTTTGTTGATGATGAGTTGCAAGAAGTTTAATATGTTTTTTCCATATAGTTTGCTGGCATCGGAAGGCATTGTAGCGGGCAAATTACTGTCACCTATAACTTTCACACCTTCAAATTCAACTGTTTCCCTGTTTTTAGTAACGGGAGTGTTACCACCGGTTGATGCTGCAAGGTCAACAATCACGCTTCCTCTCCTCATTGATTTGATCATTTCTTCAGTAATAAGTATAGGCGCCTTTTTACCAGGAATCTGTGCTGTTGTAATAATGATATCAGCTTTTGCTGCTGACTCAGCAATTTTCAATGCCTGATTTTTCTTGTATTCATCAGACTGTTCTACAGCGTAACCTCCTGCAGCAGATGCATCAGCAGCACCTGGAATTTCAATGAATTTTGCACCTAAGCTTTGTACTTCTTCTTTAACAGCAGGACGTGTATCAAATACCTCTACCACAGCACCTAATCTTTTTGCAGTTGCAATAGCCTGCAAACCAGCAACACCCGCTCCTAATATCAATACTTTTGCAGGAGCAATACTGCCTGCTGCCGTCATAAACATGGGAAAATATCTTCCATATGCATTCGCTGCAGTCAATACTGCTTTATACCCTGCAATGTTGGCCTGGCTGGAAAGAATGTCCATGCTTTGCGCCCTGGTTGTTCTTGGCAACAATTCCATGCTGAAAACAACAGCGCCCTGTTGATTCCAATTTCTTATTCGATCTGTTTCAAATCTTGCTTGATACATCCCAATCAAAACAACACCATTTCGGATGGAAATAGCAGGAGCATGAATGGAGAGGATAACATCGGCTTTATCAGCAATTTCCTGAGAAGATTTTATCTCGGCACCGGCAACACGATAATCATCATCTGAGCAATAGGCATTCAACCCTGCACCACTTTCTACCCAAACTGTAATTTGCTTTTTAGTTAACTGCGCGACACCTTCCGCGATTAGTGAAACCCTTGTTTCAGGGGAGACTTCTTTTAAAACACCAATGACCATGGAGTTCAATTAAGGATCAAAAATAATCAAAAAATAGATCAAGTTTTTGGTGAATTTTTAGAACCTAATCAGAAAATCGAGCTTTTCTTTGAAATCTTTTTTAAAAAAAAGGATTCCAATAAAAAACAAATCGATAGAGCAGGTAACTTTTTCATTTTTTTTGATTTCTACCCATGTTTTTTCAGCATTTTCTGATTCCCGAATTCCTGTAAAAATGTGAATATTTTTTTCAGAAATATTGTCAAAGATTTTTCCTGAATTCGAAAACTGTTGGTCGTTAATAAGATGCAAACTGCTCAGACGAATATCATGATCGGCATAATAGGAATGAATCCTTCCAATGAGTTTTTGATATTTCAATAAATGCTTTTTCTCAAAGGAAGGAAAATCTGTGTTAGATATAACTGTTTCATTTTTATACGTGCACAAAACATGTATTACAAAATCAAATACAAAAGGTGAATGAATTCCATGTCCTTTTCCGCTGGAAGCAAACACCCAATAATTGATGAACTTGAGGAAAAGCTTACCCTTGCCGTACATCGAAGGAAAATTATTTTATTCTTTGCCAGCTTTCAAAACTATAAGCAACTGCATGTTTTTCATCTGTAGGCATTTTTTCAGATGAAATCAACTCAAATTTATTTGTATCAAGTTGATCAATAAATGTATCAGCTGCTGGAAAAGTTGAATGGACCCTCGTTAAATAAATTTTATCAGCAAGTGCGAAGGTCTGATGATACAATTCACTACCACCAATAACAAACAATTCCTTATACCCTTGAGCCTCTGCAAGTTGAATGGCTTGATTGAAATCATTTACAGATACAACTCCATTCACTCCATCATAACGTTTTGGTTGACGTGTTAAGACAATATTCAATCTGCCAGGCAAAGCTTTGCTGCCGATAGATTCAAAAGTTTTTCTACCCATTACAACAGGCATTCCCCAAGTGAGATTTTTAAAAAACTTCATATCATTTGGGAGCTTCCACAACAATTGATTGTCCTTGCCTATGGCATTGTCTTCGGAAGCTGCAACTACGATAGATATGATCATCATATATTTTATACTGCTACAGGAGCTTTGATAGCAGGATGTGATTGATAATTTACCAACTCAAAATCTTCAAATTTAAATCCGAAGATATCTTTCACCTCAGGATTGATTTTCATGGTTGGCAACGGAAATGGCATGCGCGTTAACTGCAATTTTGCTTGTTCAAAATGGTTGTTGTACAAATGAACATCCCCAAAGCTATGCACAAAATCACCCAATTTTAAATCACATGCTTGCGCAACCATCATGGTAAACAAAGCATAAGAGGCTATGTTGAACGGTACTCCAAGAAAAACATCGGCTGAACGCTGATACAACTGACAAGAAAGTTTACCATCTGCAACATAGAATTGAAACAATGTATGACAGGGCATGAGGGCCATTTTTGAAAGCTCCCCCACATTCCAGGCACTTACAATCAAACGTCTGCTGTCAGGATTTTTTTTAATCTGTTCAATTAAATCAGTAATCTGATCATATGTTTTACCATCAGCACTTTGCCATGAACGCCATTGTTTTCCATAGACTGGACCCAACTCACCATCCTGATCCGCCCATTCATCCCAAATACTCACACCATTTTCTTTGAGATATTTAATATTGGTTTCCCCTTTCAAGAACCAAAGCAATTCATGAATGATGCTTCGCAAATGAAGTTTCTTAGTGGTAACCATCGGAAATCCTTCTTCTAAATTAAACCGCATCTGATATCCAAAAACACTGCGTGTTCCTGTACCAGTTCGGTCGCTTTTATCAGTACCGTTTTCCAGAATATGTTTCAATAAATCCAAATACTGCTGCATCAATTTCTATTTTAAAACTTCATGAATAACAGTTCCAACATTTCCACTGGGCATTTGAATTTTAAGCATGGCAGCTATTGTGCCTGCAATATCACTCATGTATACTTTTCGATTGGTCTTACCCTGATTTACTCCCCAGCCCATCCATAGCAATGGAATGTGTGAATCATAGGGATACATGCTGCCATGTGTTGTTCCTGTTGCACCACCATTGAAATAGTTTGGTTTGTATATCACCTGCACATCACCTGCTAACTTTTGATTAAACCCTTTCTGAAACATCTCTTTGAACTCCATCGGAAGATTAGCTGCATTGATATCAGCATTGTCAAATGCGGTCAATACATCTTCCTCTTTGTTCAACTCATTGGTGAAGTATGATTTCACTGTTTTAAAATCGACTCCCAATGAATCCAAATAATGTCTGTCCAAATAATATTGATAATTCGCCTGTGATTCAATCAACCTGGAAAGTCCAAATTTTTTCATGGTCTCCAGCTCAGCTTTTTTACTTGCCTTCATTGATTTTCCTGGCAATTTGTTCTCGTTCATGAAAGATGGAACATGTGCTACTGCGTGATCTGCAGTGAGGAAAAACAAATAATTTCCTTTGCCGATTTTCTTATCAAGAAAATCAAAAAAGTTTGCCAAATCTTTATCAAGCTTGATGTAATTATCTTCCACTTCTACTGAATTTGGTCCAAATGTATGTCCGATGTAATCAGGAGAAGATAGACTGATCGCCAGAAAATCTGTTATGCTGTCTGCGCCCATTTGCTCTGCATTCACAGCATTTTTTGAAAACTCCAAGGTGAGGGTATTTCCCCAAGGGGTTGATGCAATTGCACCATAATTCTTTCCAATATTTGCTTCAAGTGTTCTTGGGAATGGGGACTTCACATACGCAGGATCGTTGATATTGCTTTGCACATATGTGTTCCATGGGAAACTCAGTTTCCAGTTTTGGGCATAAAATGAATCCACTATTTTTCTTTCATTGAATGCAGTTGCCCATGAACTCAATTCTTTCATATACCATGTGCTCGAAACGAAATTTCCAGATCCTGGCTCATACCAATATGCAGCATCGCCTGCATGGCCAGCTGGAAGAATACTTCCTCTGTCTTTTATTGCTATGCCTATTACTTTTGATCTGAAGTTGGTGGCAAGTTCCAATTCATCAGTTATGGTAGTTGAAATAAGATTTTTAGGAGACATGGGCTCTTTGTTTCCTACACCGCCTACAATTTTTACACTTCCATCTTCAACACAATAAACCATCTTTTTCAAACTTCTGTCATACCAGTCATTTCCCATGATTCCATTGATAGCAGGAACAGATCCGGTATACACGGAGGCATGACCCGCAGCTGTAACTGTTTGAGCATAGGATATATAGGTGTTCTCACAGCTGAACCCATCCCTTAAAATCCTTTTGAAACCATTTTCACCAAAACGATGTTGATACCTGTATAAATAATCCCACCTCATTTGATCCACCATCACACCTACAACCAATTTGGGTGAGGAAGCTGGTTTGGATGATTTCTGGGCATGGGTAAATTGCAATGAACTGGTGAGGCAGATAAGAAGTAGAATCTTTTTCATTCAATTGATTTTGAGCATTCGACAAAGTTAGGGTAATGAAACCCTTTGAAAGATTAGATTTTATGAACATTTCAGCTTACAGGTTAATTCGAAAAATTTTATCTTTGCATAATTAAACCCAATCCCGTCATCATGGCAGATATTTTCGAAAGACTCATCAAAAACTACGGCCCCATCGGCCAGCACCGTGAAAGAGCCCATGGATATTTTGCATTTCCAAAATTGGAGGGTGAAATCGGATCCAGAATGAACTTCAGAGGAAAAGAGAAGATTGTTTGGAGCTTGAATAATTACCTCGGACTTGCCAACCATCCAGAAGTGAGAAAAGCGGATGCAGATGCTGGAGCTAAGTACGGTTTGGCTTTGCCCATGGGAGCAAGAATGATGAGTGGCAACTCGAATTTTCATGAGCAACTTGAAAAGGAATTGGCAGCTTTTGAAATGAAAGAAGATGCCATCCTCCTCAACTTTGGATATCAGGGGATGGTGAGCCTGATCGACGTGCTTTGCTCAAGACATGATGTGATCGTTTATGATGCAGAAAGCCATGCATGTATCATTGATGGATTGAGATTGCATACCGGACATCGCTTTGTATTCAAACACAATGATATTGCTGACTGTGAAAAACAACTGCAACGTGCACAGGCCTTGATCGACAAACAAAATGCAGGAGGAATTCTTCTCATCACCGAAGGTGTGTTTGGAATGGCTGGTGATCAAGGAAAACTCAAAGAAATAGTCGCCCTTAAATCAAAACATAATTTCAGGTTGTTGGTAGATGATGCACATGGATTTGGAACCTTGGGTAAAACTGGTGCCGGCGCCGGAGAAGAGCAGGGTGTACAAGAAGAAATCGACTTGTACTTTTCAACATTTGCAAAATCCATGGCTTCAATTGGTGCATTCATTGCAGGACCAAAGCAAATCATTGATTATATCAGATACAACATCAGAAGTCAGATTTTTGCAAAGTCGCTCCCTATGCCGCTTGTAATTGGAAACCTGAAAAGATTGGAGTTGTTGAAAACACAGCCCGCACTCAAAGACAAACTTTGGGAGAATGCACTCAAACTTCAAAATGGACTTAAGCAAAAAGGGTTTGATATTGGCAAAACCGACTCTGTAGTAACGCCTGTTTATATGAAAGGCGGGGTTGAAGAAGCAACTTCAATGGTTACCGACCTGAGAGAAAATTATAATATCTTCTGTTCAATTGTTGTATACCCTGTCATTCCAAAAGGTCATATCATATTCAGACTCATCCCAACTGCTGTTCATACAGACGAGGATATCCAATTAACACTAAAAGCGTTTGAGGAGACCAAGATGAAGTTGGACCAGGGTGCATACAAGAGTGAAGTAATTCCTCAAATGGCTGAAGCATAACAATGTCTGAAAAAAAGATTGTAATCGCCATCACTGGCGCAAGTGGCTCTATTTATGCAAATCTTCTTATTAAGAAGTTAGGCATGATTAAAGAACAATGGAATGAAGTCGCCATCGTATTTTCTGACAATGCCAAAACTGTTTGGAAAACTGAGTTGGGAAATGAAGATTACAATCAATTGCCTTATCCCATATTCGAGAAAGCAGATTTCAATGCCCCATTTGCGTCTGGCTCAGGCAGATTTGATACGATGATCATCATTCCTTGCAGTGTAGGAACACTTGGGAGAATTGCTCAGGGTATTTCAAATGATTTAATTACAAGAGCGGCCGATGTCATCTTAAAAGAAAGGAGAAAGCTCATTTGTGTTTTGAGAGAAACACCATACAACCTTATCCACATAAAGAATATGGAGACCATTACCATGGCAGGAGGCATCATTTGCCCTGCGACTCCATCATATTATTCAAATCCAAAAACAATTGAGGAGGCTGCATCCACTGTGGTAGACAGAGTATTAGACCTTGCAGGATTGAATATCAAAACCTACCGATGGGGAAATAAACCATCATCTTAAATCAATCACTTCAACCCCTGGATACTTTTTGGGATTGAAGCTGAACGTGTCATCGGTGATATTTGCAGTGGTATTGATGCTGTTGATCGCATACAGATACCTGTTTCCATTTTTCTCAAAAACCCTTGTGGCCATAATTATATTGGTGGTTTTGTCCACATCAAGTACAACTTTAAAAAATGGTTTTGTTTTATCAATTGGAGTCAGCTCCACTACTTTATAAGTCTTACCAGCTTTTTTGATATCCTGTCCCAACACAAACAGAAAATCTTTGTCATAGAAATTGGTAAACAATTTCTGAGGGGTAATTGAGCCAGAACCATTATCAAGTGATGAAACCTGTACTTCTTTGGCAGAAACATCGTATGTCCATACTGTTGTTCCGTCACAAAAAATTTCTTGGCCGGTAATGGATACGCGATATTTCATGCCCTTCATCATTACATTGCCTGATTTCACACCTTGAACTTTACCAGCAGCATTTTCAATTTTCAATGCAAAAGAGGCTTTAATCGCTTTGAAGGTTTTGAATTTTGCACTAACGGCATCCAATACTTTCTTTGCTTCAGGATCACTTTTGCCCATTCCTTTTGGAGCCTGTGCGTTCGATTGATATGAGGATATTAGAAGAACTACTAAAAAGAAAAGCCGTCTGGTTAAAAGCATGATGATAAACTTAAGTTTTGCAAAGAAAAGACTATTCCATTGATTTTAAAAACTGGTCGAGTTCATATTCAGTTTTGAAGAGCACTTCACGCACTTTGCTTCCTTTGCTAGGACCAACTATTCCAGCAGCCTCAAGCTGATCCATCAATCGTCCTGCACGATTGTAACCCAACTTTAATCTCCTTTGTATCAATGATGTAGAACCCATTTGGCTCTGAACGATCAATGTTGCTGCTTCGTTAAAAAGTGGATCTTTACTTAATAAATCCAAATCACGGTCTTCGCTATCTTTTTCATCCACCACTTCAGGCAACTCAAATGCTGAAGGATATCCCTTTTGATCACCAATGAATTCAACAACTTTTTCTACTTCAGGCGTATCCACAAATACACATTGCACCCTCGTCACTTCTCCTTGATAAGAAACCAGCATATCTCCCCTTCCTATCAACTGTTCTGCACCGCCTACATCCAGAATGGTTCTGCTATCAACTTTGGATGAAACTTTAAATGCAATACGTGCTGGAAAATTTGCCTTGATTGTTCCGGTGATAATATTTACAGATGGGCGTTGTGTGGCAACAATGAGATGAATACCAATGGCCCTTGCCAATTGTGCCAAACGGGCTATGGGAGTTTCAATCTCCTTTCCTGCAGTCATTATAAGATCTGCAAACTCGTCGATTACCAAAACAATAAACGGCAAAAACTTATGACCTTTTTCAGGATTTAATTTTCTTCCTATGAATTTTTCATTGTATTCACGGATATTTCTGCATCCGGCGTCTTTCAACAAATCATACCGCTCATCCATTTCAATACAAAGCGCATTTAGCGTGTTTACTACTTTTCTTGTATCAGTTATGATTGCGTCTTCTTCACCCGGAAGTTTTGCTAGAAAATGTTTTTCTATGATGCGGTATAAACTTAGTTCAACCTTCTTAGGATCAACCAAAACAAACTTCAATTGAGAAGGATGCTTTTTATACAAAAGAGATACCAGAATTGCATTTAAACCAACAGATTTTCCTTGTCCAGTTGCACCCGCCATCAGCAAGTGTGGCATGGTAGCCAAATCGACAATAAAATTTTCATTATCGATTTTCTTTCCCAATGCAATGGGTAAGGCAAAATCATTTTTTTGAAATTTCTCCGAACCCAACAATGACCTCATTCCAACTACACTCTTTTTTACATTGGGAACTTCTATACCAATGGTGCCTTTTCCAGGAATTGGTGCAATGATGCGAATTCCAAGGGCAGACAAACTCAATGCAATATCATCTTCCAAGTTTTTTATTCGGGAGATTCTCACACCAGCAGCAGGAATAATTTCGTACAATGTAACCGTTGGTCCTACTGTAGCAAATATTTTTTGAATCTCTATGTCATAATCCTGAAGGGTCTTCATGATCTGACTTTTATTGGCTTCCAGCTCCTGTTGGTCCATTACAATTTTTTCACCTGAATGCTGTGCAAGCAATTCAAGAGAGGGATATTTATACCCTTTCAAATCAGCAATAGGATCATAATTGGGAGATGCCAACACCGTTGCAGCTGTTTTTACAACTGGTTCTTCGACAGGCGTCGCCTTAATTTCTAGAGGAAGATCATCACTGCTTGTTTCGGATGATGAATCAGCAGGCTGAATAACTTCCTCCTTTACAATTGAATCATGCAACTCTACTATATCAGATACTGGTTCTGTGATCACATTCAACGGACCCAGCAAGGGGTCTGCAAGGGGCTTTAGCTGAAAATGATGTGAAGACTCGTCTAATCGATTTCCCTCTGTTAAATCAAGTCGTGGCTGAACTTCCTCTGGAACCGCATTTACTTCTCCTGCTGTTCCAGACAAAGGAATGTCTTGTAAATCAGATGATGATTTTGCTGAAAATACAGGCCATTTGAAAATTGGATTAAACCTCCAAATGACATAAGAGAATATTGACAAAGAAATCAGTGCAAATGTTCCGGCCCATCCAATGACCGCTTTTAACCAACCTGAAACAAATTTCCCAAAGGCACCCCCCCAGTTAAATGCAGATGCAGGTGTAAAAAAAGACGCACTTACACTTAACACAAGCAACCCCAACATCAGGTAACGTATGTTTCTGACCAAAGAAAATACTGATTTATCGAAAAGAAGGTTTACGCCTGTCACAAAAAACAAAGAACAAAACAAAAATGATGCAATTCCAAACCCGTATTCAAAAAATACAAACGCAACATATGCACCAAAGCTTCCGAGCAGATTATTGATCTCTAAATCGTTGGGACGAAGAATCTTCGAACCCATGTCGCGAATTTTATCCTGATCTTCCGTCCAGGTAAACAAATAAGAAGTAAAGGATACAAATAAAAAGAAACATATAAAAAGCAGTGCCGAACCGATAATTTTATGGGTTCTCTCATCTCGAACAAGTGATTTGACTTCGATCACTTCTTCCTTGTCATCAACCAAATTTTCAGCTTCTGTTTCCGCCTTGGTTGATTTTAATCGATTGGCCATTAATAGGTGTCGGTTTTGGATATGTAATTATGGATAAAAATACATCAATTTATTTCCTCAGGAAAGTCCATGCCAAACTAATCCATCCTAAAATCATTAACAGTCCACCCAACGGTGTGATCAGCGCAATAGCAGGAGGAAAATCAATTTTCATCAATTTCAAATAAGTCAACAGGTAGAGAGAACCTGAAAAACAAATTATTCCAGCGGAAAAGAACCTCCAGACATTTAATAACATTCCCTTCTGATGTTGTGTGTATATGAGTCCAACGATTAAGATTGCCAATCCATGAGTCAACTGGTAATGCACAGCAGTTTGAAATGACTGTAAAGATTCTGGTGATAGCAAAGCTTTCAAAGCATGTGCGCCAAATGCACCTAGTATAACTGCAACTCCGCAATAAAAGGAGCCAATGATAAAAATTCTTTTATTCATTTTTCAATTTTTTTTCAATCAAATCAATAAAGCATTCACTGTTGTTAATATGCAGCGTTGCTTTACTATAAAATGATACTCTCTCTGCCAGTTTGGATGTGATGAATTTTTCCAATTCATCTTCAGACATCCCGGCAATGAGCGGCCTATGATCTTGCCCTTTTTTTAATCGATCTACCAACATTTCAATAGCAGGATTCATCCAAACTGTAAAACCGTGTTGATTCATGAAATCCATATTGTCATGGTAACAAGGCGTTCCGCCACCGCAAGAGACTACAGCATTAACACTACTAATATCAATCGAATATTTTTTCACAAATGCCCGCAGTGCACTTGCTTCCATTTTTCTGAATTCAACCTCTCCTTCTTCTGCAAACAAGTTTGAAATTGATTTTTTCTCTGCTTTTTCTATTTCTTCATCCAGATCAATAAATGGCACACCCAAATGAACGGCAATTTTTTTACCGCAGTACGACTTTCCAGATCCCATGAAACCCAACAGAAAAATTAGCATTGTAACAAGTATGACACAAATTTACTGAACTTCAAACCAAACTGGTTTGGAGTCATTGTATGAACCATTATAATTGATGAACAATTCTTCTCCATGTTTGATGTCCGTGACAGTTTTAATTGTCATCATTTCGTTTTCAAAATCCATTTCGTATTCACAATTTGCCAAATAGGCATGGTTATAGATAGAAATATAACCCAAGCCAACACAACACTGCAACAACTCACCGCCCCACTCAAAAATATAATCATGTAATCTGGTTTGATCTAGATGCCCTCTGTCTTTTTGTTCCATCACAATAACAGGTGAAATTTCAATGGTAGTTCCTGCAGGTATATCTGCTGTTGCGAAAACACCCCTTCCCCTGCTATCAGTGGGCAAAATCATCAAATACGGTTGTACCATAACTTAATATTGTAGGCTAGAAAACTATGATTAATTTTGCAATAATCAGCCATACAGATGATTCAATTCGATCAGGATATGACCCTTCAGGAACAGTTTGAATTCTTCCAAAAAGAAGAAAACAGGATTGATTTGCCTGAATTTCTCAATGAATTGAACATCAGCGATGTTGCACAGCTGATAGAAGAACATTGGGAACAGGCCACTGAAATCATTGGTCATTTATCCATGCATAGAGCAGCAAGTACTTTCAAGATTCTTGAACTAAGCATACAGAAAGATATTATCAAGGATCTTCAACCCCTCAAAACTGCAGCGCTTTTGAATGAATTGCCTGCAGACGACCGTACAGCCTTTTTGGAGGAACTCCCTACAAAAGTTGTTAGAGAACTGATCAAATTACTAAACCCTGAAGAGCGAAAAATTACCCTCTCATTGCTTGGTTATCCTGAAGACAGCGTTGGAAGATTGATGACGCCAGATTACATAGCCGTTCAATCTGATTGGACCATTGCAGAGGTGTTAGATCATATCAGGGAAGTTGGAAAAGATTCAGAAACAATTGATGTTATATATGTAGTCAACGATCAAGGTGAATTGGTGGATGACGTCAGAATCAGAGAATTTTTACTCTCACCTCAAGATCGTCTTGTCAGTGAATTAACTGATGGTCGATATATAGAATTGAACGTATATGATGATCAGGAAATGGCGAACCAGGTTTTCAAAATGAATAACCGTGTGGCTTTGCCAGTAGTGGATAACAACAATATATTGGTGGGAATTGTAACCATTGACGATATCCTTTGGGTAGCCAATGAGGAATTCAGTGAAGACATGCAGAAAATGGGGGGTACTGAAGCGTTGGATGAGCCCTATCTTGAAATTTCCATCTTCAAACTTTTCAAAAAAAGGATTGGATGGCTGATTGTTTTGTTCATCGGAGAGATGCTCACCGCCACTGCCATGGCAACATATGAAATGGCTTTAGATAAGGCATTGGTTTTATCCATCTTTATTCCGCTTATTATTTCAAGCGGAGGAAATACAGGCTCTCAAGCTTCTTCCTTGATCATTCAAGCATTGACTGTAGGCGAAGTAACCATCAAAGATTGGTGGAACGTGATGCGCAGAGAAATTATTTCCGGAATTCTTTTGGGAGCTGTACTTGGTTTGATCGGATTTTTCAGGGTCATTCTATGGTCACAAATTTTTCCAGCAGTTTATGGTCCTCACTATATACTTGTTGCGGTAGTAGTGGGCATATCCCTTATTGGAGTTGTTCTGTTTGGAACCATCACGGGTTCTATGCTACCCATTGCATTAAAGAAATTAGGAGCTGACCCTGCCGTATCTTCTGCCCCATTCGTTGCAACACTCGTAGACGTAACAGGAGTTGTGATTTATTTCAACTGTGCATATTTCTTCTTGAAGGGGACAATGCTTTAATCAAAAAACAACTATTTCAATGAAAAGGCCCTGGAATAGGACTGATTTACCTGTATACAGCATCAGTTCTAAAAATAAGAGTGAATTCAATTTGAATATCTGCACGTATGTATCTGGCGCAAGTATGTCGCCAAAAAGAATGACAGTTGCGATTTACAAAGGCACCAAGACGTTGGAACTTGCACAAAAAGAAAAATCGATTGTACTACAATTGCTTTCAAACAAACAAATCAACCTCGTCAAAACCCTTGGATTCAAGACAGGCTATGAATATGATAAAATTGCATACCTCGAGAAGAAAGGAATGATTAAAGAGTGGATGAATTTTAAAATTCTGAAAGATGCACTCGCCTACATTCATCTCCATCAAATAGAAGAATTGGATGCTGGAGACCACATATTGTTTCTTTGTGATGTAGTCGGATTCTATAATAACCTTGATGCGAAAGAATTAACTTTGAATCAACTCAGGATGAAAAAAATCATTCGAGGTTAACAGACCATGAAAATTTCTTCCATATTCATTGCAAGACTCACCATTCCAATGGAACCTTTTGTGATTGCAACTGAGACCTGTTACGAGGCGCAAAATATTTATATTAAAATTCAGACTGACAAAGGAATATATGGAGTGGGAGAATGTAGCGCATTCCCCATGCTGGTTGGGGAAACCCAGGACTCATGTTTTTATGTTGGGCAAGATCTGGCAAAAATCATCAAAGGTAAAAATCCACTTGAGATAGAAAATAGACTCAAAGAGTTTGATGAATACATTGCATTTAATTCAACTATAAAAAGTGCATTTGACATGGCACTTTATGATATCGCCGCAAAAGAAAAAAATCTTCCTCTATACAAATATCTCGGTGGTGATAAAAAAGTTATTCAAACAGATTTGACAATTGGCATTGATACACCTCAACAAATGGCTGAAAAAGCAAAACGCTTTATTGCCGATAGTGTAACCATTATAAAGATAAAACTGGGTAAGAATGGAGAAGAAGATGTCGAACGAGTAAGATTAATCAGAGAAGCGGTTGGATCTAACATCAGATTAAGAGTAGATGCAAATCAGGGATGGGACTTTCCGACAGCCGTAAAAACCCTTAAAGCAATAGAACAGTATGACATTGATTTCTGTGAGCAACCAATGCACCATCGGTTGGATGAATTGCTTCCTACACTTAGGAAAGAAGTAAAAATTCCCATCATGGCAGATGAGAGTGTTTTTGATCACTACGATGCTGAGCGACTCATCAAATCTAACAGTTGTGACTATATCAACATTAAACTAGCAAAATCTGGTGGCATTACAGAAGCAATCAGAATTGCAGATACTGCCAAAAAGTATAATATGCCATGCATGCTGGGAGGGATGGTAGAAAGCAGGTTGGCATTGACAGCCAAGGTACATCTTGCCATGGCACATGAGAATATTAAATTTTATGATCTAGATACATGTTTGTTGGGACATTTAGAAGATCCTGTTACAAGCGGCGCCAGATATAACAATTATTTCCTGGAACTTCCGGATGTACCAGGAATTGGAGCAGATATTTCAGAAAATTTTCTTCAACGTATGGAATCAATAACCCTTTAACTTTGCAACATGCAACATAAAAAAGCTTCAGAGTCAAAGGTTGAAATGACAGAACTGGTATTGCCTAATGATACAAATTATTATGGCAACCTCATGGGTGGAAGATTGATGTATTGGATGGATGTGGCTGCAGCCATGGCTGCCTGGAAACACTGCAATGCACCTTGTGTAACAGCATCGGTAGACAATATTTCTTTTGTCTCCCCTATCAAATTAGGTAACGTAGTGCACATCGAAGCGAAGGTTTCTAGAGCATTTAACACTTCTATGGAAATTCACATCAAAGTATGGGGTGAGGATTATACCCAACAATATAAATACCAGAGCAATGAAGCCTATTTCACATTTGTTGCCTTGGACCCCAATGGAAAACCTAGAAAAGTTCCTGAACTCATTCCTGAATCAGAAGATGAAAAGAAAATTTTTGATGGAGCATTGAGAAGAAGACAACTCAGGTTGATACTTGCTAAAAAAATGAAACCTGCAGAAGCCACAGAGCTGAAAGCCTTGTTTGAAAACCAATCATGATGGCACAAGATGGTGATGGCGTCCTCTCATTTTAAATGAAGTACTTTGCTCGATCGCATCCATCACTAGATCTAGAATTTCATCTACACTTTTAGAATAATCAATCTCCAAAGCTGGTTTGAACTGCACTGAAAGATTTGTTCCTTTTTTCTTAAAGATGAGTCCCTTTCTATTAAATGCTCGCCAAAATCCATTGATAACAACAGGAATAACGATGGGCTTCATCTCTTTGATGATAAATGCCGTTCCTTTTCTTCCTGGTGCAAAGGGTTTGGTAGTTCCCTGAGGGAAAGTCAAAACCCATCTTTTTTTTAATGCATCATAAATGCTTTCAAAATCTTTTGGGTCAACATCTCTTTTAATATCCACACCCTTGCTTCTCCATGTCCGTTTAATGGTAATAGCGCCAGCAAGTGTAAAAATCCTTGTGAGCAAATTATCCTTCATGGTTTCTTCAGCCGCAACAAAATTTAGCCCCACAAAAGGATTTAGTAAATAATATGGTAAGCCCAATCGATTTTTTTTACCCCACTTGACAGCACACAAAATATGTGAGATTGCTATCACATCTGCAAAATAAGTTTGATGATTGCTTACAAACAATACATTGCTCTTAGGAAGTCCTTTCAAATGCTCTGTTCCACGGATCGATAATTTGTTGATGATTGCAATACCAGGATAAGTAAATATTCCCACAACAGCAAACACCAATTTTCGAATCAGCTTGAATCGCTTGAGTTTCTTCATATGACGAGATCAAGATAATGAATTTAAATTAAATGACATTCCATTAGCTTTGCGGTTCAAGTATGATTTTAAACACGGTTATTTTTGATATGGATGGACTGCTGATTGATTCAGAACCATTGTGGTATGAAGCAGCACAAGAATCACTAAAACAGTTTAACGTTCATATAGAAGAAGAGGCATATAATACAACAACCGGTCTCAGAACACCAGAATTTTTACAGCATTGGTTCAACGTTTTTGATATAGATATAATGCATTTATCAGCCACCGAAGTAGATATTTTGAACAGAGTAACTCAAAAAATCACTTCGAAAGGCAGCATGATGGATGGGGTTGAAAATGCCATCAAAATATTTGCTGATGCAGGTTTTAAAATCGGACTGGCAAGCTCTTCTCCATACAGTGTGATCGATGCGGTGTTGGAAAAAATACAATTGAAAAATAGTTTTACAGTAGTTTCATCTGCAGAACATCTGGCATATGGGAAACCGCATCCACAGGTATTTCTTGATTGTGCAGCAGCATTAAATAGTGAGCCTACAAGTTGTATTTGTGTTGAAGATTCATTCAATGGATTAATTGCAGCAAAGGCAGCAAAAATGAAATGTATAATTGTCCCTCACCCCTCACAATATGAAATGGACAGGTGGAATATTGCGGATTTAAAATTGAAGTCACTTAGAGATTTAGAGCATGGTTTTCTCAATAAAATACTAAAATAAAAAAGGCCTCGTGTAAACACGAGGCCTTTGGATTATATCAAGAGCAATTTATTTTGCTTCATCTCCACCTTCCATCTTCTTCTTGAGTTCAGCCAATACACCCAAATCACCCAGTGTTGATTTCTCAACCTTGCTTTGAATGTCTTTTACAGCTTTTTTAGTTTTAGCTGCATCAGCTTTTTTCTCTTTAACAACTGCTTCTTTTTCATCAGCTGCTACCTGCTCCCAAATACGTGCGTGACTCAACACAATTCTCTTTTCATTGCGATCGAATTCGATTACCATGAATTGAGCTGTTTCGTCTGCACCGATTACCTTGCCATCTTGTTTTGCAAGGTGACGAGATGGAGCAAATCCTTCCAATCCATAAGGAAGTTGAACCAAGGCGCCTTTATCGTCTTTCTTGGTAACAGTTCCATCATGGAGTGAACCGATAGCAAATGTTTCTTGCAATGCATTCCAAGGATCTTCTTCCAACTGCTTGTGGCCAAGCTGTAGTTTTCTATTTTCCTTGTCAATGTTCAAGATGATGGTATCAATAGAATTTCCAGATTTGGTGAACTCTGAAGGATGATTGAAACGCTTCAACCAGCTGAGATCGCTGATATGAATCATTCCACCAATGCCTGGTTGCAATTCAACAAATACTCCATACGGAGTAATGTTTTTAACCAATCCGCTGTGCTTGCTTCCTACTGGGAATTTCTCTTCGATTTCATTCCAAGGATCAGAGCTGAGTTGCTTGATAGACAAGCTCATCTTTCTACTGTCTTTATCGAGTGTTACAACCTTTGCTTCATACTCATCACCCAATTTGAAGAATTCTTTGGCATTTACCGGTGTATTTGCCCAAGTGATTTCACTTACGTGAACCAATCCCTCTACACCTGGAGTGATTTCCAAGAAAGCACCGTAGTCCTCAATATTTACAACTTTACCTTTTACAGTTGCTCCTTCAACGATGTCGGTTGACAAAGTATCCCATGGATGAGGAGTCAATTGTTTCAAGCCGAGGCTGATACGCTTTTTCTCATCATCAAAATCCAATACAACTACGTTTACTTTCTGGTCGAGTTTCAACACCTCTGAAGGGTGGTTGATTCTTCCCCAGCTGATATCAGTGATGTACAGTAATCCATCAACTCCACCGAGATCAAGGAATGCTCCGAAATCAGTGATGTTTTTAATGGTTCCTTCCAATACCTGACCTTTTTCCAATTTACCCATGATCTCAGCACGTTGTGCTTCGATATCACTTTCAATGAGAGCTTTATGAGATACAACCGCATTCTTGATGGCTTCATTGATTTTCACCACCTTGAATTCCATGGTCTTACCTACGAACTGATCGTAATCTGTAACTGGCTTCACATCAATTTGAGATCCTGGCAAGAATGTTTCCATTCCAAGGATGTCAACAATGAGTCCACCTTTTGTTTTACTGGTAACAAAGCCTGTAACAACTTCGCCAGTTTTGTGCATTTCAACAATGCGTTCCCAAGCACGGCTGATGCGCGCTTGTTTGCGACTGAGGTGAAGATGTCCTTCCCTGTCTTCTTTTTCAACTACCATTACCTCTACCACATCGCCAGTTTTCAAACCATGCATGTCCCTGAATTCATTCAATGAAACAAGTCCATCACTTTTGAAACCAATGTTGATCACCACATCGGTCTTGGTCATACCTACTACGGTACCTTGAACCATTTCACCATCGGTGATCGTCTTAAATGTGCCCTCGTAAACGGCATCATACTTTTGTTGCTCGTCGTTGTTGTAACGGGCAACATTGCGCTTGTCAATGCTCCAGTCAAAATCATCGTGTGCTGTAGCTACTGACGGATTTGTTAGTGTGTTGTTTTCTTCCACTATTAATGTCCTCCTTTTGTTTAAATTTCAAGCTGTTTTGTCAGCCTGATTTGGGGACGGCAAAGTTAGTCCAAATGCCCAAAAGAGCAGCAAAAAACAGTGTGAATTTGGTTGAAAAATGAAGGATTTTAGAGGGAAAAAGGGGATTTTAGGCCATTTATCCTGCAATTTTCTTCATAGCCCCTACCAGTTTGTCAAGTTCCTTGATGGAGGTGTACACGTTGGGGGTAACCCGGACGCCATGAATATTCTCCCAATTGATAGCAACTGCATGAATTTTATACTTGGAAAAAAGCTCTGATGAAACCTCTTCCGGTTTTTTGCCTGCTACTGCAACACTGGCAATTGCACAAGAGAGATGTTTTGAATGAGGCTGATTGAATGAAATCTTCGGATGATTTTTCAACTGATCAACCCAGTAGTTTTTCAAATAACGCAACCTTTCTTCTTTGCGTTGACTTCCCATTACATCATGAAAATCAATCGCTGCACCAATAGCCATTTCAGAAGCGAATGACCTTGTTCCCAATGATTCAAATTTTCTAATATCGGTTCCATCTGGCTCATTGTTGGAAAGCAATGCCCAAACATTTTTTATTTTATCCTTCTTGATATATAATACTCCACTTCCAAATGGAGCACTCATCCATTTATGAAGAGATGATGCAAAATAATCACAACCAAGTTCCGGTACTTTAAATGAAAAGTGACCCAACGTATGTGCACCATCAGCTATTACTTCGATACCGCGCTGATGTGCTGCGTCTGCAATTTTTCTAACAGGCATGATCTGTCCACACCAATTGATGAGGTGTGTAACCATCACAACTTTTGTTTTTGAGGTGAAAGCTTTTATATAGTATGAAGCAATCTCATCTTCATTTTCCAAGGGCAATGGAATATCGATCCATACCAGTTTGATACCATCTCGTTTTTCACGTTGTTTCCAAGCATTGATCATGTTTGGGTAATCCTGCTTCGTCAGCACCACTTCATCACCGGCTTTTAAATTCAATCCAAAAATTACTGTATTCAATCCTTCGGTAGCATTTCGGTTGATCGCAATTTCCTCTGTATCACATCCGCATAGATTTGCCAATCGTTCTCTCAATGGCTCTCTACCTTGGTCGAGAATTTGCCACATATAATAAGAAGGGGCTTCATTGCAATATTGATAATACCTAATATGTGCATCCTGTACTACTTTGGGTTGTGGTGCAACGCCACCATTATTAAGGTTGATGATATTAGGGCTTACCGTATATGCTTCTCTTACCCAAGACCACAATTCTTCCTCTGATGTAAAATTTCCAGGAAGTGAATTTTCAAAAAGCGATTTAACATGGGTTGCCTCAGACGCAAATGCCGGATTTACTGCTCCTAAAAAAGGCAATGCAGTGGTGGCAGTTGCAAGCTGGTTGATGAATTTACGGCGGGTATTTAGCTTCATGTTAGAAAGTTGTAGTGGTTGTAATAGTTATGATTGTTGTTTTTGTTGTCACATAATCAAGATAAAATGAAAACAACGTACGTTAAATTATGGAAAAAATGTAGAATCAACAACAAGAAATGATCAACTTAAAACTTACAACCTATAACCATTACAATTATGTCAACGATTACAACAGTTGTTGCCTTCCAATCGCTCTTGCCGCAATCATCCCACTGCTCCATGCATGTTGAAAATTATATCCACCAGTGATCCCATCAATATTGATCAGCTCACCTGCAAAAAATAAATTTTTATGCTGTTTGCTTTGCATTGACAAAGGATCGATTTCTGATATATCTACACCACCCGCTGTTACAAACTCTTCTTTAAAAGTTGTTTTACCTTTTACATGATATGCATCTCCACATAGTACTTTCGACAATTGGACCAATTTCTTCTGAGGAATATCATTCCAATATGAGTGAAATTGAATATCAGATTTGTTCAATAAATATTCCCAAAGTCTGTTGCTTAATCCAAATTGGTTTTTGACTTGAATAAATCCTCTTTGTATAACTTTTTCATTTTTCAATTTTTCTAACATACTGCTTTCATTGTAATCTGGACACCAGTTTACAAGAACTTCAACATCGTAATTTAATTGATGAAGTTCGATGGCTGCATAAGAAGAAAGTTTCAAAACCGCCGGTCCACTTAACCCCCAATGCGTAATGAGCAAGGGACCTTCCTGTTCCATTTTTAATCGTGGGATCTTCACACTAGCCAACTCAACAGATACCCCCATTAGTTGATGGAGCATTTTGTCATCAATATTGAATGTAAACAATGAAGGCACGGGTGGAACAATATTCATTCCAAGGTTAGATATAAATTCAAAGGATTCAATTTTAGAAAATCCACCTGCAGCCAAACACAGGTAATCTGCATGTATTAACGTGGGTTTATTTTTTTGCAACATTACCTCAAATCCGTTCTCCAATTTAGAAATAGTTGTTACCGTTGTTTGCAACTGTATATCAACATTGTACTTAGCTGCTTCTTTTAAAAAACAATCTATAATGGTTTGAGAGTTGTTTGTAGTTGGGAAGAGTCGGCCGTCTGATTCAGTTTTAAGCACAACTCCTCTCTGTGCAAACCAATCAATTGTATCTTTTGGTGAAAACTGATGCAAGGTTTTGCGCATGAAATTTTTTCCCCGTGGATATGCGCCCAGCAAATCACCCACTTCATTCGAAGCATGGGTAACATTGCATCTCCCACCACCACTTACTTTCACCTTTGAAAGCAGCTTATTTGTTTTTTCAACAATTATTACTTTCAGAGAAGGCGACATCCTCGCTGCATTTATTGCACAAAAAAATCCAGCTGCACCTCCACCAACAACCAGCAATGTTTTCTGATTTATCATTTTCCGATCGTCATGATGGATGTAAAAATTTCAAGTGCATCCCAAAGATTTCCAATTCGAATGTTCTCGTTTTCAGCATGCTGATTATTGTCATGATTGGCGATCGGTATAGTTATGGGTTGTGCATGAAGCTTCTCTTCAAAAATAAACAATGGTAGGCTTCCTCCCAAGGTTGGCAACTGAACAGCTTCATAGCCAATTGCAAGATTAACAGCATTCACTACCCTTTTTGCAAATGCATGTTCCATTGGAGTTTTCTGAGCATTGTAACCGCTTGATAAATGCACCATACAAATTTTATCGTGTTGCATTCTCTCTTCATCCGTAGGCTCACTGTATACAACGTGATATCCTTTTGACTGAATATGCGCAACTACTTTTTGCTGTTGTTTTTTCCAATCATTTCCTACCACAAGCCGCAAATCAATAGATGCAACAGCCTTGGTGGGTATGACGTTTGCTGAAAGACTCCCCACAGCAGCACTCTGAATTCCATTGATATTGAGTGAAGGCAAGTTCAACGATTCATTTAAGGTTGAATTTCTTTCAGGCTTCTTTACTCCCAACTCTTTTTTCATTTGTTCTTCTACTGGCGGAACTTTTGCGAGTGCATTTTTTTCAGCAGCAGTCAAAGGCACTACATCATCATAAAAACCCTTTACAAGCACATTCCCCTCATCATCTTTCATGCTTGCGAGTAATTTCGCTAAATCCATTGCGGGATTGGGAATCCAATTGCCATAATGCCCTGAATGCAACGGACGTTTTGGGCCATACACTGTTAGTTCCATATGAGTATCTCCTCTCACACCAAAGACTACTTGCTTTCTTCCTGATTGATGAACAGGCCCATCACAAATCACCCACATATCACCTTTTAAAAGTTGCTGATACTTTTCAAATATCTCATGCAAATGTGGAGAACCCGCCTCTTCTTCACCCTCAAAGAAAAACTTAATATTAACTGTAGGCTTAACACCCAACTGCTTTAAAATTCCATATGCATTGATGATGGAAAAAACACCTGCTTTATCATCTGAAGCCCCTCGACCATAAATTCTCCAATTGGGATCAATGGTTTCACCTAAATTTTTCCAATCAACAATCGTTGCTTGATTGATCAATGAACCATTGGCCAGTTGTGGCTTAAATGGATGAAGCCCTTTCATCCATTTGGAAGAATCAACAGGCTGACCATCATAGTGAGCGTAGAGTATGATGGTTTCATTTGCACCAGGTGTCATCACCTCTCCATACACTGCAGGAGGCATTCCATTTATGATTGGATTTAACAGCTGAACATTGCTGATACCCTTTTCCTTCATCAACGCAGCAATCCAATCAGCATTTTTCTTGATGCCAGTTTGATCACTTGCTATATTCGGAATTTCCAAAAAAGATTTATATGTGAGGAGAAGATCTCTCTCATGACCAACTCTGTAAGCCCTTACCCGAGTTGTAAGCTGGGCATGTGTTGCCAATAATAAAATGGAGAGCAAAAGGAATGAAATAAACTTCTTCATAATTAAACCTTGAATTGAATGAAGAAGGTACGAAAGATCAATACTCGCTGAACAAAGCAGCGTTGTTTTTTTCTTGGGAGATAATATCTGTAAAGCTGGATAGAATATCAGCCTTGTTCTTTTTTACACAAATAGTATGCTCATAGTGAGCAGAAAATTTTCCGTCTCTTGTTCTTACTGTCCATCCATCATCATCATACACCACATCCTTGGTTCCAACATTGATCATGGGTTCAATGGCAATAACCATATTTTCTCTAAGCTTTGGACCAGATCCTTTTTTCCCATAGTTCGGAACCTGGGGGTCTTCATGCAAATGTTTTCCAAGACCATGACCCACCAATTCTCTAACAACTCCAAAGTGGTATTTCTTTTCAGTGTGCTCCTGTATGGCCTGAGATATATCCCCTACACGATTCCCATTGACTGCTTTCTCAATACCAAGCAGCAACGATTCACGTGTAACCTTCATGAGCAATTGATGTTCTTCCAAAACAGGTGACAATCCAAATGTATAAGCGCTGTCACCATGAAATCCATTTTTATAAACACCTACATCGATTGAAACAAGGTCACCTTCTTTAAGTTCTTTGTTATTAGGAAAACCATGCACTACGGCATCATTCACAGAGATACAGGTTGCAAATGGATACCCTCTATAATTTTTAAAGGATGGAATAGCCTGATGAGAATGAATAAACTCTTCTGCACGTTTATCCAACTGAGCAGTGGTGATTCCGGGCTTTAATATGGATGCGAGTTCTGCTAGGGTGCGACTAACGAGGAGTGCACTTTCGCGGATCAACTCAACTTCTTCGTTGGTCTTGATCCGGATCATTTTAGATAGAGCTTGTTGTTACAGGCTGTCTCCCTTGAATTCTTCCACCAGCAACCAATCCATCATATTGCCTCATCAACAAATGTGTTTCAATCTGTTGTAGTGTATCGAGGATTACACCAACCATGATCAACAAAGATGTTCCTCCAAAAAAAGAAGAGAAAGATTGTGTTACACCAAGTTGTTGTGCAATACCAGGAAGGATACCAATGGCAGCAAGAAAGATTGCACCTGGTAATGTAATTCTATCCATCACCTGACCAATATAGTCAGCAGTAGGTTGTCCAGGCTTAACACCCGGTATAAAACCATTGCTCTGCTTCAAACTATCAGCCATTTGTTTAGGATTGAATATAAGTGCGGTATATAAGAATGTGAACGCAATTACCATGATTACATAAATGGTCATGTACCAGATATTGCTTGGGTCATTAAAAATTCTTGCAACACCTTTTCCTGATTCGAGGTTGGTGAATGAAAACAATGTTGGAAGGAACATGATTGCCTGCGCGAAGATGATGGGCATTACGCCTGATGCATTTACTTTCAATGGAAGAAACTGTCTTGCACCAGCAAGAGACTTGTTTCCGACCAATTGCTTAGCATAGCTCACTGGAACTTTACGTACTCCTTGCACCAACAATATCAATCCCAATACAATTACAATCAAAAATGCAATTTCAATCAAGAACAACAACAAACCACCGCCACCGCGGGTTTGCTTTGCACCCAATTCACCAATGAATGATTGCGGGAGTCGTGCAAGGATACCAACCATGATAATGATAGATGTTCCATTGCCCAATCCTTTGTCTTGAATTTTTTCACCCAACCACATCACAAATAGTGTTCCAGCGGTTAGTACAATGACAGTTGAAATCCAGAAATAGGGTTGATATGCTTCAATCAAAGCATCTCTGCTCACATTTTTCAAGTATGCAACATATGCTGCTGCCTGAAACATGGTAACCAATGCAGTTATGTAACGGGTCCATTGATTGATTTTCTTTCTTCCGCTGTCGCCTTCTTTCTGGATCTTCTGCATTTGTGGCACGAAGATGGTCAACAGCTGCATGAAGATTGAAGCAGAAATGTATGGCATGATACCCAATGCAAAAATGGATGCATTCGTAAATGATCCTCCTGCAAACGTATCAAAAATACCGAGCAGGCCTTTCTTTGCACTTGTAAGATCAAGTTTATTTGGATCGATACCTGGAAGGGAGACATGTGCTCCGAAACGATATACCAAGATGAGCAAGAGTGTGATGGTGATCTTTGACCTCAACTCATCGATGCTCCAAATATTCTTGAGTGTTTGGATGAATTTTTTCACTGAGAAGATTATTTAATGATTTCAACAGATCCACCAGCAGCTTCAATTATAGCTTTGGCTTTTTCACTAACAGCATTTACTTTAAAATCAACTTTCTTGCTGATCGCTCCGTTGCCAAGAATTTTAACCTTGTCCGTACGATTGATAAGTCCATTGATATAAAGATGCTCCATGCTGAATGCAGCAAGTTCATACTTTTCCACCAGTGATTCAACTTGACCGAGATTGAATACTTTATATTCTACTCTGCTGATATTTTTAAATCCAACTTTTGGAATACGGCGCTGAATTGGCATCTGGCCACCTTCGTGACCTTTCTTAGATTTGTAACCTGCGCGGCTTTGTCCGCCTTTGTTACCTTTTGTTGAAGTTCCACCGTGTCCGGAAGCTTCACCGCGACCTAATCTTTTTTCTCTTTTCGTAGCGCCTTCAGCAGGCTTTAAAGTGTGTAGTTTCATTTTTATTGTTTTACTCAACGCAGTCCCCTGAGACCACTCGTATTTCTAAATCAAAGACAAACAGGGATTGTCTTAAAGTTCTTCTACTTTAACAAGGTGTGTCACCTTCTTCACCATTCCTAAAATTTGTGGAGTGGCTTCCAATTCAACAGAAGCATGCAACTTGCGAAGTCCAAGTGCTTCCATGGTGCGCTTTTGACGTTCTGGACGATCAATCACACTTTTTACTTTGGTTATCTTAAGCTTTTTCATATTGAAACCCGAGGGCTGTTTTTACTGGTGATTTATTCAATTAACCATTGAAGACTTTCTTCAATCCGATGGTTCTGGTTTTTGAAACATGAATAGGTTCACGAAGCAATGCCAATGCTTTGAAAGTTGCTTTCACCACATTGTGTGGATTTGCTGAACCAAGTGATTTTGCCAATACGTCGGTAACACCTACGCTTTCCAATACTGCACGCATACTTCCTCCTGCGATCACACCTGTACCATGTGCAGCTGGCTTGATCAATACTTTTGCAGCACCTTCTTTAGCAAGTTGATCGTGTGGAATGGTACCCTTCATTACAGGAACTTTGATCAAATTTTTCTTTGCATCTTCAATTCCTTTGGTGATGGCTTCCTGAACTTCTTTGGCTTTGCCAAGTCCATGTCCAACTACACCTTGCTCATTTCCAACAACTACGAGTGCAGAGAAACTGAATGCACGACCGCCTTTGGTTGTTTTCACAACACGATTGATCGCAACTACTTTTTCCTTCAACTCTAGGTCGCCGGCTTTAACTCTGCTGAAATTTACTTTTGACATCTAAATATTGATTTGAATGAATTAAAATTTAAGTCCGCCCTCACGTGCACCTTCTGCAACAGCTTTTACTCTTCCATGGTAAAGGAAGCCTCCGCGATCAAACACACAAGATGATAGTCCAAGTGCAGTTGCTTTCTTGGCAATTGCCTGTCCAACCAACTTGCTTTTCTCAGTCTTGGTTCCTTTCTGTGCAACGATCTCCTTGTCTTTAGAAGACGCAGCTGCCAAAGTTGCTCCATTGATATCATCAATCAACTGTGCATATATATCAGTATTGCTTCTGAAAACAGCAAGCCTTGGTGATTGAGCAGAACCTGATACCTTCTTGCGAATGGTATATTTGATTCTTTGTTTCCTTAATGATTTTACGTTCATCTTTTTATAGTTTTTCCTGATGCTGCCAGGATGTTTAATGATTATTTACCAGCTGCTTTACCTGCCTTACGACGGATGTATTCATCCTTGTACTTCACACCTTTTCCTTTGTATGGTTCAGGTTTTCTCAAGCCCCTGATTTTAGCTGCTACTTGTCCGAGCAATTGCTTATCAATTCCCTCGAGGAAAATTCTTGGATTGTCTCCCTTTTCCTGGGTTGTTGAAACTTTCAATTCTTTTGGTACTTCAAAGATGATGTTGTGAGAATAACCCAAAGACAGATCAAGAATATTTCCCTGGTTGGCTGCTTTGAAACCCACACCCACCAATTCCAATTCTTTCTTGAAACCGTTGGTTACACCACTCACGAGGTTGTTCACCAATGCTCTGTACAATCCATGCAACGCACGGTGCCTGATTTGATCAGTTGGTCTTTTAAAATCAACAACATTATCATTGATCGTAACTGTGATATCACGATCAATCTGTTGTTTCAATTCTCCTTTGGGACCTTTTACGGTTACAACATTATCACTCCCCACTGTAAGGGTTACACCTTTTGGAAGTTCAATGATTTTTTTACCTATACGAGACATAGTAGTTTTTTTTAATAAACGTGACAAAGTACTTCTCCACCAACATTTTGAGCTTTTGCATCCTTATCAGTCATCACACCTTTTGATGTTGAAAGGATTGCAATACCCAAGCCATTTTTAACCCTCTTGAATTCAAGTGGTTTAGCATATTGTCTCAAACCCGGACGAGATACTCTTTCCATGGTTTTGATCGCAGGCTCTTTGGTATTTGGATCATACTTCAAAGCTATTTTGATAACACCTTGTTTGCTGTCGTCTTCAAACTTGTATTTCAAGATGTATCCCTGGTTGTACAGAATTTCAGTGATGCGCTTCTTCAAATTAGAAGCTGGAATCTCGACGATTCTGTGTCCCGCCATTTGTGCATTTCTAATCCTCGTTAGAAAATCTGCAATTGGATCTGTTGTCATATTTTGTCCCTCCTTAGTCCCTGTTGATCGGGAGTATTTCGGTTTAAGTTTTAAGTTTAATTCTGTTGATTACCAGCTTGCTTTTTTAACACCTGGAATCTTTCCTGCCAGCGCCATGTCGCGGAAAGTTACCCTAGAGAGTCCGAAGAATCTCATATAACCTTTAGGACGACCAGTCAATTGACATCTGTTTTTCAACCTAACTTTTGATGAGTTTTTAGGAAGCTGGTCCAATGCCGACCAATCACCTGCTGCTTTCAATGCTGCACGCTTTTCAGCAAACTTGGCAACCATTTGTTCCCTTTTTCTCTGTCTGGCTTTTACTGATTCTTTTGCCATATGTTACGTTTAGTCTTTTTTACTGTTTTTGAATGGCATACCCAACTCTTTCAAAAGCTCGTATGCTTCTTCGTTTGTTTGTGCGGTTGTTACGAAAGTGATATCCATTCCGGTAATTTTCGTAATCTTATCGATGTCCATTTCTGGAAAGATAATTTGTTCTGTTACACCCAATGTATAGTTTCCTCTTCCATCAAATGCCTTCTCACTTACTCCTTTGAAATCACGTACACGTGGAAGTGATGCAGAAATCAAACGATCAAGGAATTCAAACATCTTCACACCACGGAGCGTTACACGAGCGCCGATGGGCATGTTTTTTCTCAACTTAAAGTTGGAGATATCTTTCTTTGATCTTGTTGAAACTGCTTTCTGTCCAGAAATCATTGTCAATTCGTCCAATGCGATGTCGATGAGCTTTTTATCAGCCACAGCGCCATTCACGCCTCTGTTCAAACAGATCTTATTCAATTTTGGAACTTGCATTACAGTGCTGTAACCAAATTTCTTCATCAAAGCGGGTACCACATCTTTTTGGTACTTGGCTTGCAGTCTGGGTGTATATGTTGCAGTACTCATTATTTAATTACCTCCCCTGATTTTTTAGATACTCTTACCAATTTTCCGTTCTCTCTGGTTCTCTTCACTTTTGTACCAGCTTCTTTCTTAGCATCCCACAACATTACGTTGCTGATATGAATGGAAGCTTCTTTTTTGATCAAACCACCTTGTGTGTTTTGTGCAGAAGGCTTGGTATGACGTGTTACAATGTTGGCGCCTTCAATCAATACACGAGATTTTTCTGGATACACCTCAAGCACCTTGCGTGGCTTCTTGAGATCCTTGTCATCTCCTGAGATGATCACTACGGTGTCACCTTTTTTAATGTTGAATTTTGGCTTAAATCTGTTGCTCATTGTCTTTATTTTATGCGTGTTACGCAGTTTTTTTAATTAGAGTACTTCCGGTGCGAGTGAAATAATCTTCATGTAACCCTTGTCTCTCAACTCACGGGCAACTGGACCGAAAATACGGGTGCCTCTTGGTTCATCAGCTTGGTTGAGCAATACAACAGCATTGTCATCAAAACGGATATATGAACCATCTTTTCTACGGAGCTTGTTTTTCGTTCTCACGATAACTGCTTTTGCAACTGTTCCTTTTTTAATACCACCGGCAGGGATGGCATCTTTCACAGTTACTACAATCTTATCGCCAATCTTAGCGTAATCTTGACCGCTGTTACCCAACACGCGGATACACAATACTTCTTTGGCACCGCTGTTGTCTGCTACATTCAATCTGGATTCTTGCTGAATCATTTTGTTTTATTTTAAACGGCTTTCACCGTTGAGTTGAACGATTTATAGTTTATTACTTTGCTTTTTCAATGATCTCGACAAGTCTCCAACGCTTTGTTTTGCTCAGAGGTCTTGTTTCTTCAATTTTTACCACGTCGCCAGGTTTTGCCTCATTCTTTTCATCATGTGCATGGAACTTGGTAGTCTTCTTTACGAATTTTCCATAAATAGGGTGCTTCACTTTTCTTTCCACTGCAACTGTGATGGTTTTGTTCATCTTGTCGCTGCTTACAGTCCCTGTTTTGGTTTTGCGTAGTTTTCTTTCAACCATTTCTTTTCTTTTTATCTTTCGGTGTTACCGAAATTCGTTTTTAATGTATCTCTTGATTTAAGCGAGTGTTCTTTTTTTCAATTCTGATTTAAGTCTCGCGATATCCTTTCTCAATGAACGAATGCTCATAGGATTCTCAAGAGGAGTGATCGCATGTGCGAACTTCAATTTCTTCAAACGAGATTCATCTTCTGAAATCTTTGATTTGATATCTGATTCACTGAGTGATGCGATGCTTTTTAAAAAATCAATCTTTTTTGACATGACCTGATAATTTACTTGTTATGCTTACGCTGCGAAATCTCTGCGCACAATAAATTTAGTTTTAATAGGAAGCTTTGCAGCAGCGAGGTCCAACGCCTCTTGAGCAACTTGCAAGCTCACACCTTCCAATTCGAAGATGATTCTTCCTGGTTCTACTACGGCTGCCCAGAATTCAGGGTTACCTTTACCCTTACCCATCCTCACTTCCTGTGGCTTGCGGGTAATAGGCTTATCTGGGAAAACACGAATCCAAACGTTACCTTCTCTTTTCATCGCTCTTGTAAGTGCCTGACGAGCAGCTTCAATTTGTCTATTTGTCATCCACACAGGCTCAAGTGCCTTGAGTCCAAATGAACCAAAAGCCAATGTTGTTCCACGCTTGGCCACCTCACGGATTCTGCCTTTCTGCGCCTTTCTGTGTTTCGTTCTTTTTGGTTGTAACATGCTAGAGTATTTTTAATGAATACTTTTAAAATTTGATTATCCTCTGCGGTCTCTTCCACCACCTCTTCTGTCATCTCTGCCTCCACCTCTTCTATCATCCCTTCCACCGCCACGCGCATCTCTTCTTTCAGCTGCTTCTGATTTTCCGCCAACAAAATTTGGATTCAAATCACGCTTTGCCAACACCTCACCTTTACAAATCCATACTTTGATACCAATCTTACCATATACAGTTTGTGCAAATACTGAAGCATAATCAATGTCCATTCTGAAAGTGTGCAATGGAACCCTTCCTTGTTTGATCTCTTCAGAACGTGCAATTTCAGCACCACCAATACGGCCACCAACTTTGATTTTGATTCCTTCAGCGCCTAATCTCATGGTAGATGCGATTGCCATTTTGATCGCACGCTTATAGCTAATACGGTTTTCAATTTGTTTTGCGATGGTCTCACCAACAATATTCGCATCCAATTCTGGTCTGCGGATTTCAAGAATGTTGATTTGAACATCTTCTTTACCAGTGAGCTTCTTCAACTCTTCCTTCACCCTGTCAACTTCTCCACCACCTTTACCGATGATGATACCAGGTTTTGAAGTGTGGATGGTAACAATCAGTTTATTAAGTGTGCGCTCAATCACAATCTTGGCAATGCCACCTTTGTTGATACGGGCGTTTAAGTAGTTGCGAATCTTATTGTCTTCAATAAGTTTGTTCGCATAATCTTTTTTATTGCCATACCAGTTGCTTTCCCATCCGCGGATGATGCCTAACCTGTTGCCAATTGGATTCGTTTTTTGACCCATTATAATTCAGTTTGATTGTTCTTAATTTTTTGCATCAACAATTACAGTTACATGATTGCTGCGTTTGCGCATGCGGTAAGCACGACCTTGTGGCGCAGGCAACATTCTTTTGATTGAACGTGCACCGTCTACAAAAATGGTTTTCACCACCAATGCTTCAACGTTGCCACCTTCGTTCTTTTGCTTCCAGTTGCTCACTGCAGACATCACCAACTTGCGGAGGGGAGTTGCACTGTGCTGAGGATGATGCTCAAGAATCGCTACTGCTTCCTCAACTTTCATTCCACGGATATGATCCGCCAACAGGCGCATCTTGCGTGGTGAAGTGGGATAGTTTCTCAATTTAGCTACTGCTTCCATAATTTTATTTTTCATGTGTCGGATACAAATCCAACAACTATTCAACTACTTTTTTACTTGAGTGTCCTTTGAAATTGCGTGTTGGCGCAAACTCACCTAATTTATGTCCAACCATAAACTCGGTTACATACACCGGAATAAATTTGTTTCCATTGTGCACAGCAAATGTGTGTCCTACGAAATCAGGTGAGATGGTGCTTCTGCGGCTCCATGTTTTCACCACTGCTTTCTTTGATTTGCCATCATTCATGGCAACCACTTTCTTCTCCAACTTTGCCGCGATATACGGACCTTTTCTTATTGAACGAGCCATAATTATTTCTTGTTATGTGTTCTGATTATTTAGTGAGTTTACTTCCGTTCTTTCTTTGGATGATCAACTTGTCACTTCCTTTTCCAAGTGTTCTTGTCTTTTCACCCTTTGCATATTTACCGGTGCGGCTGCGTGGATGTCCACCTGATGCCTTTCCTTCACCACCACCCATTGGGTGATCTACTGGGTTCATGGCAACACCACGGTTACGTGGACGAATACCTTTCCAGCGGTTTCTACCAGCTTTACCCATGCTCTCCAAGCTATGATCTGAGTTTGAAAGCACACCAACTGTCGCAAAACAGTTGATCAATACTTTTCTCAATTCACCTGAAGGCATTTTCAATACTGCATATTTTTCTTCCTTGTTGGTCAATTGGGCAGATGCGCCGGCAGAGCGGGCAATCTTTCCACCTTGTCCAGGTTGCATTTCAATGTTGTGCACATTTGTACCCAGTGGCATGTTCTTCATCATCAATGCATTTCCTATTTCAGGAGCCACTGATGGTCCACTGACAACAGTCATTCCAACTTCCAAACCCTGTGGAGCAAGAATGTATCTTTTTTCTCCATCAGCATAGTTCAACAATGCGATGAATGCCGTACGGTTTGGATCGTATTCAATAGAGGCAACGGTTGCAGGGATATCAAACTTGTTACGCTTGAAATCGATTACACGGTACATTTTCTTGTTACCGCCACCGATATAGCGCATCGCACGACGACCCTGTGCGTTTCTACCACCGGTTGATTTTACTTTCTCAAGAAGTGATTTCTCAGGAGTGGAAGTGGTGATTTCTGCATACGCATTACCAATTCTCCATCTTGTTCCTGCCGTTACTGGTTTGTACTTCTTTAATGCCATTTCTTTATTTTTTTACCCGAAGGAATTTTTAAATAGTTGAATACAAATCGATGGAATCTCCCTCACCTACCGTTACAAAAGCTTTCTTATAAGAAGGCTTTCTTCCGCTGATCACACCAGCCTTTGTCATACGGCTTTTAGATTTTGCAGGAGCGACAGCTGTGCGAACATCTTCTACGGTAACACCATAAAAATCTTCTACAGCTTTTTTAATTTCCAATTTGTTCGCAAAACGTGCAACTTTAAAAGAGTACACGCGGCTTTTTTCTGAAAGCTGATTGGCCTTCTCTGAAAGAATCGGCTTCACTAGTACATCAGCAATTTTCATATCAATTTTTTAATTCGTTTTTTAATCAATTAAGCTTCAACACCTTCTTCTAAATCTGCAAACAACTTGGCAGCAGATTCAGTCAACACCAATACGTCTGCATTCATTACATCATATGTATTTACATCAGACAATACAGTGGCAAGTACTGAAGGAATATTCCTTGCACTCACAAATACATTCTCTTCAATAGAAGACATGAGATACAATGCTTTCTTATCGTTTACTTTTAAATCCTTCAGCATGGTTGCAAAAACACTTGTCTTTGGTGCTTCCAATTTGAGGTCTTCAACCACCAATACAGCGTTTTCTTTTCCTTTATGGCTGAGTGCACTGATCTTAGCGAGGTCTTTGACACGACGGTTCAATTTGATGTCGTAGCTGTGAGGCTTTGGACCGAAAATAGTACCACCACCTTTGTACAATGGGTTACGGATGTTTCCCTTACGAGATCCACCAGTACCTTTTTGACGATGCAGCTTTCTGCTCGCACCTTTTACTTCAGCACGTGTTTTTACTTTATGTGTACCCTGACGTTGGGCAGCAAGAAACTGCTTAACAGCGAGGTAGATTACGTGATTGTTAGGTTCTGCACCAAAAATCTCTTCAGGCAAATCTACTTTTCTGCCTGTCTTGCTTCCTTTTATTGATAATACTTCTAGTTGCATGTTGATGCGTTGAATTATTTCTGAATATATACGATCGAACCGTTGTGTCCTGGTACAGATCCGCTTACAAGAATGAAATTTTTCTCAGGGAAAATTTTCACCACTTTGAGTCCCTTTAATTTAACACGGTCATTGCCCATGCGACCCGCCATGCGCATTCCTTTGAATACCCTTGACGCATCAGATGAGTTACCGATAGAACCGGGAGCACGCTGACGATCGTGTTGTCCGTGTGATTGCTCACCAACACCACTAAAACCATGGCGCTTTACAACACCCTGAAAACCTTTACCCTTGGTGGTTCCAACTACATCAACTTTCTCGCCTTCAGCGAAAATGTCGCATGTGATTGCTTCACCAAGATTTTTTTCAAGACTAAAATCTCTGAATTCTTTTACAAAACTTTTTGGAGTAGTAGAGGACTTAGCAAAATGTCCTTTTTCTGATGCGTTGGCTCTCTTTTCAACTTTTTCACCAAACGCCAATTGAAGGGCTGTGTAACCATCGCTGTCCTTTGTTTTCACTTGCGTTACAACACATGGACCTGCTTCGATGACGGTGCATGGAGTCTGCTTTCCGTCGGGACCGAAGATACTGGTCATCCCAATTTTCTTACCGATAATTCCTTTCATTGTTTTTAATTTTTGCCCCTTTTCGGTTAAATGGACAGTGAGGTATGACCTCGCTTCAATCCCAGTTTGCTATCGACCTTTTCCCGCTTACCTTCTACTGGTGGGAAGTACCGACAGTAAACAAACCTCGAAGGGCTTGTTTATATTTCAACTCTCTTTAGAGAGATAAAATTTTTTCAGCGCTCCTTTTTCTCATGCCAACGGCAATTAATTGGGAGATGAATGTAAAGAACTATGTTCCGAACGAATCCGGAACCGACCCTCATCAGGCCTTGATTTCAACATCGACACCACTTGGAAGATCCAACTTGCTCAGTGCATCAACTGTACGTGATGAAGAAGTATAAATATCAAGCAAACGCTTGTGCGTACTCAATTGGAACTGCTCACGCGCTTTCTTGTTCACATGCGGAGACTTCAACACAGTGAAGATTCTCTTTTGCGTAGGCAAAGGAATTGGACCAGTAATAACGGCACCCGTGCTGCGCACAGTTTTAACAATCTTCTCCGCCGATTTGTCAACCAAATTATGGTCGTATGACTGCAATTTTATCCTTATACGCTGTGACATATGATTTTAGCCCATTTTTTAATGGGGATGCAAAGGTAAGAATTCAAACCATTCCACACAAAAGATTTGCAATAAATTTTAAATGGAATTTTGAGAAAGGAGGATAAAAAAAGTCCCGGTGGTTACCGGGACTTAACTATTTGACATTCAATTGAATGGATGATGCTAACTATTTCCCTTTCACCCTCGCAATTACTTCCTCAGCAATATTGTTTGGTGCTGGGTTGTAATGTGAGAACTCCATGGTTGAAGATGCACGTCCAGATGACAATGAACGAAGTTGTGTTACATATCCGAACATTTCACTCAATGGAACTTTGGCTTTGATTACCTGAGCACCAGCTCTGCTGTCCATTCCCTCCAACATACCTCTTCTTCTGTTCAAGTCGCCAGTAACATCACCCATGTATTGCTCTGGAGTGATTACTTCCACTTTCATGATTGGCTCCAACAACACTGGCTTTGCTTTACGAGCTGCCTCACGGAAACCAGATTTCGCACACAATTCAAATGACATTGAATCAGAGTCAACCTGGTGGAAGCTTCCATCAAATATTCTGATTTTCATGTGCTCAACTGGATAGTTTGCCAACACACCGGTTGACATAGATTGTTCGAAACCTTTCTGGATGGCTGGAATGAATTCACGTGGAATAGATCCTCCAAAAATATCATTCACAAATTGCATTTGCTTGCCAGGATTTTCTTTCAACCACTCTGCATCTGCTGGTCCCATTTCAAATACAATATCCGCAAACTTACCACGACCACCTGATTGCTTTTTCAAGGTCTCACGATGTTCAATGGTTGCCTGGAATGCTTCTTTGTATGCAACCTGTGGTGCACCTTGGTTTACTTCAACCTTAAACTCTCTGCGCATACGATCAACAATGATCTCGAGGTGCAATTCACCCATTCCACTTAAAATGGTTTGTCCTGTTTCTTCATCAGTCTTTACACGCAAGGTTGGATCTTCTTCCACCAACTTAGAAATAGCCAATCCCATTTTATCAACGTCTGCCTGTGCTTTTGGCTCAACAGCAATTGAAATCACCGGTTCTGGAATAAACATATTTTCCAACACGATTGGATGATTCTCATCGCAAAGGGTATCTCCTGTTTTGATTTCTTTGAAACCAACAGCTGCTCCAATATCACCTGCTTCAATGAAGTCAATTGGATTTTGTTTGTTGGCAAACATTTTCATGATACGGCTGATACGCTCCTTCTTTCCGCTTCTTACGTTCAATACATAAGAACCTGCATCCAAATGACCAGAATATACGCGGAAGAAAGCCAAACGACCCACGAATGGATCTGTCATTATCTTGAAAGCAAGTGCTGCAAATGGTTCTGAAGCTTCAGGCTTACGGATGATGGTTTCACCATTGTCAGGGTTTGTTCCTTCTACTGCATCAATATCTACTGGTGAAGGAAGGTATCTGCACACTGCATCCAACGCTGTTTGTACACCTTTGTTCTTGAATGAAGAACCACACATCATTGGAACGATGCTCAAATCGATGGTTGCTTTGCGAATTGCTTCATGTACTTCTTCTTCTGTGATAGAATTTGGATCTTCAAAGAATTTCTCCAACAATTTATCATCGTATTCAGCAACTGCTTCAATAAGATTTTGTCTCCAGTGATTTACATCTTCTACCATGTCAGCAGGAACAGGAATTTCATCGAATGTCATTCCTTCAGTTTCCATGTGCCAAATGATTCCTTTCATTTTAATGAGGTCAACAACTCCTTTGAAGTTGTCTTCTGCGCCGATCGGCAATTGAAGCGGAACTGCTTTTGCACCCAACATTTCTTTTACCTGGTTTACCACCATCAAGAAATCTGCACCACTGCGGTCCATCTTGTTTACAAATCCGATACGTGGAACTTTATAACGGTTTGCCTGACGCCATACTGTTTCAGATTGAGGTTCTACACCATCAACTGCTGAGAACAACGCGATCAAACCATCCAAAACACGCATAGAACGTTCTACCTCTACAGTAAAATCCACGTGACCTGGAGTATCAATGATATTGAAATAATATTTTTTTGTGTCAGGAGTCGCCTTACCCAATACAGTAGGGAAATTCCACTGGCAGCTTACTGCAGCAGATGTAATGGTGATACCACGCTCTTTCTCCTGCTCCATCCAGTCAGTCGTAGCTGCACCATCGTGCACCTCACCGATCTTGTGAATCATTCCAGTATAACGCAAGATGCGCTCTGTTGTGGTGGTTTTACCAGCATCGATGTGTGCGGCAATTCCGAAGTTGCGTTGAAATTTTAAGTCTGCCATGACTAATTGTATTGTTTAATTTATTTTTCGTTCGAGCCTTTCTCAAGGCTGTTTTTGCGGGTGCAAAGTTAGTACAAGCCGGGGAGATATGGAAATAAAAAAGGACCGTTTCGTCGGTCCTTTTGTTAAGATTTTATTCAGTTGTAATTACACCCTGAAGTGTGCGAATGCCTTATTGGCTTCAGCCATACGATGTGTATCTTCTTTCTTTTTGAATGCACCACCTTCCCCTTTGCTTGCTGCTACGATTTCGTTGGCGAGCTTATCAGCCATGCTGCGACCGTTGCGCTCTCTTGCATAACGCACCAACCACTTGATGCTCAAAGAAATTTTTCTATCTGGACGAACTTCAGATGGAATCTGGAAAGTTGCACCACCGATACGACGGCTTCTCACTTCAACAGCTGGAGTAACATTTGACAATGCTTTCTTCCAAATTTCATATCCATCTTCACCAGTCATTTTTGCTACTTTCTCCAAAGAATCGTAGAAAATGGTGAGTGATGCGCCTTTCTTTCCCTGCCACATTACGTTGTTCACGAAACGAGTTACCAATGTGTCATTGAACTTTGGATCTGGCGCGAGTGGTAATTTTTTTGCTCTGGTCTTCCTCATCTATATTAAGGTTTCGATGTTATTTGTTTATTTTTTAGCTTTTTCACGCTTAGTACCATACTTAGAACGGCTCTTCTTTCTATCCTTCACACCAGCAGTATCCAAACTACCTCTTACAATATGGTAACGTACACCTGGTAAATCCTTCACACGACCACCTCTGATCAATACAATCGAGTGCTCCTGAAGATTATGACCTTCACCTGGGATGTAGGCAATTACTTCCACTTTATTTGTCAAACGCACCTTCGCTACTTTTCTCAAAGCTGAATTCGGCTTTTTAGGTGTAGTTGTATAAACCCTGGTGCAAACACCACGACGCTGTGGACACGCATCAAGGGCCCTTGATTTACTTTTGGCCTTGATGATCTCTCTTCCTTTTCTAACTAATTGTTGAATTGTAGGCATGCTACCCCTTTTTTTAACGGGAGGGCAAAGGTAGGAGCTTTTTTCTAAAAAGCAAAGCCGTGATTTAAAATTTTATAGAGGAAAATCAGGCGTTTGCCTTTACCATCCAACCAAAGGAATCAGGGGCAGATCCATCCCTCAAGGCTGCCATAGATTGCTTGATTTCATCTGCTATTGGCATTTTGGATGCATCCAGGCTGATATGGGTGTCTTTATATTGAAGTCCAGAGATTTTGGAAACAGTAACGGCAGTTCCGGCGCCAAAGGCTTCAGTGAGTGTACCGTTTTTATACCCAGCAACAAGTTCATCAATGGAAATCTCTCTTTCCTCAACCACTTTCCCCAATGAACGCGCCAGATCAACAATGCTCTTGCGGGTGATTCCATCGAGTATGGTGCCAGCTTCAAGAGATGGCGTAATGACTTTTCCATCCAATACAAAAAACACATTCATCGCACCACACTCTTGAACATACTTGTGCTCAAATGCATCCATCCATAAAATCTGATCAAAGCCTTTTTCTTTGGCAAGTTTTGCGGGATAAAGAGATGCTGCATAATTGCCAGCTGTTTTTGCATATCCCACACCGCCTGGTGCTGCACGTACATACTGCTCTTCAACGTATATGTTAAGTGGCTTGGAAAAATATGGACCAACCGGACTCAAAATGATCATGAAATAGTATTTGGAAGATGGGGCAACACCTATCACTTCATCCGTTGCAAACATAAACGGACGAATATACATTGCATGATCTTCTGCAGTAGGAATCCATTTATCTTCCAATTTCAACAATTGCTTCATGCCTTCTATGAAATGAAATTCAGGAACATCGGGCATTGCCATACGATGAGCAGATTTATTGAAACGTTTTAAGTTTTCGTATGGCCTGAAAATTGCTGCACTGCCATCTTTCATCCTAAAAGCCTTGATGCCTTCAAAGATCGACTGACCATAATGCAAGGTTGCCAAGGAAGGATCAAAACTGAGGGGTGCATACGGAACAATTTCTGGATCACACCATGCTCCATCTTTGTATTCTGCCAACAACATGTGATCTGTAAACAATCTACCAAAAGGAAGATTATTGAAATCTGTAGTTGACAATTTAGATGTTGCCGCTTTTGTTATCTTTATTGTTCCCTGATGCATAAAAAATATTTTTGCAAAGAAACAAAATCAACGGCCAACTGCAAAGTAAACTCAGCACATGAATCAGATAGAAAAAGTTAAAATACCGCTAACTATACTGTCAGATCTTTACAAAGATGTGTTGATTAGTGAACCAGGTCAAATTGAACCAACCAATAAAAAAAAGCTAAATGCTGTAGTGCTGGTTTTCACAGATAATTACACTTCCGCTGAAAGAGACGAACTGCTCTCAGGGATTTTAACTGCATGTAAACTAAATGAGTCTAATTCAATTGTACTAAAATCAACAAACCCTAAGAACGAAAATCTTCTTTCAATCAAAGAAAACTACGATACCAAAAATATTATACTCTTTGGCATTGATCCGGTCGAATTCGGACTACCCATTGCCTTCCCTCATTTTCAAATACAAACATCAGATGGAATCAAATATGTTTCATCTCCAGGACTAGAGGAAATGCTGAAAGACAAATCATTAAAAGTGAAATTGTGGAACAGCCTCAAGCAAATTTTTCTTTGATGAAACAATTAATATTTGCATCCAACAACATTCATAAAGCAGATGAAATTCGTGCACTGCTAAACAATGGTTTTGAAATCATCACTTTAAAAGAAGCAGGAATTGATATAGACATTCCAGAGCCACATGAAACACTTGAAAAAAATGCAAGTGAGAAATCAACTACTATTTTCAAAATCACACAAAAAGATTGTTTTTCAGAAGATAGTGGACTGGAAGTAGCAGCGCTTCATGGTGCACCGGGTGTCAGGTCTGCAAGATATGCGGGCGATACATCCAACGCAACTGATAATAATATGCTGCTCTTAAAAAATATGCGTGACATTTCAAATAGAGAAGCCCAATTTAAAACAGTGATTTCATTGATACTGAATGGAGAAGAAATATTTTTTGAAGGTACCTGTAAAGGATCGATTGCGTATGAACCCAGTGGCGTAGATGGATTTGGATACGATCCGATTTTTATCCCCGAAGGACACAACCAAACATTCGCAGAACTTGGCTTATCCGTAAAATCAAAGATCAGTCATCGTAAAAATGCCATTGCAAAAATGAATGACTTTCTACAATCTATCAAGTAATAAACCAAATGAGAAAAAACAACATTGAAATACCCACTGCTCCTTGCTTTACTACCAAAATTGATATACAAATATCAGACATCAATTATGGTGGGCATGTTGGAAATGAACGTTACCTGCTGTTTGCACAAGAAACAAGATTAAGATTTTTATCAGAACTTGGTTTTTCTGAAATAAAATTTGGTGAACACGGACTGGTACTGGCCGAGGCAACTGTAGAATATTTTCATGAGCTTTTTTACGGAGACCAAATTACTGTCGAGCTCTCCATTGGAGAAATTGGAAGAGCAAGTTTTGAATGTTTTTATGCAATTGAAGTCATCAGAGCTGAAAAGAAAATGATGGCTGCAAAAGTTGAAACCAAGATGGCTTGCTTCGATTACAGCGAAAGAAAAATAAAATCAATTCCAGACCATTTGAAAAAGATATTGGAGCACTGTGCGCTCGGGAATCCTCTATCAGGAATTCCAAATCTCCCATGACGCATCCGCCTGAATTCGCAGCATGTCTTTCCCATTCTCTATTATTGCCCCCATTGCTTCACCATTTTGTAAAAAGATTGTTTTATCTGGATTGTATACCAGATCAAACAAATAGTGTGAAGGCGTTAAGTGTTGGTATGGAATCGAAGGAGCCGATTCTGTATTTGGGTACATCCCAAGTGGGGTAGTATTGATGATGAGTGTATGTGAATCAAGCAATGACTTATCAATATTTTCATATGAAATTACATTTGTAGAACTTGGACTTCTGCTCACCTTTAAAAATGAAATATTTCTTTGCTTGAGTGCATAGTAAACTGCTTTTGCTGCGCCGCCTGTGCCCAATACCAAAGCACGTTGATGTGAAGCGTTCAGTTTTACATCAAGTGATTTCCCAAATCCAATAACATCTGTGTTGAATCCAATTTTTTTTCCTTGATGGATTTTAATGCAATTGCACGCTCCTGTTTCTTTCACAATTTCATTTGCTTCATCTAAATATGGAATTACTTTCTCTTTGTATGGGATGGTTACATTCAATCCGGCAAGTGTTGGATGTAGCTGAAAAACATCTTTGATCCCTTCAATATTTTCGATAGGAAAATTTTCATAGATGCAATCGGTCAGACCTTCATCCATGAACTTATTAGTAAAATATTTTTTTGAGAAAGAATGCGTGAGTGGATATCCGATTAAACCAAAGGTTTTCATCAATCCTTATTACTTGTTCAAGAATAAACTGAAAGTATCACCGCGCAATCCTATACGCATTGCTTCCAATGCAATTATTTCTGAAGGAGCAATATTACCAAGGTTTACATTGGCACCTAGCAACTCAATGAAATACAGTTGTTGTGCTTTTTGGGGTGCTTCCCAAAGGATTCTTTCACCAGGAATCTTTGTTAAAATTTCCTGTACCAATCCTTCACGCACTTCACCACTGCCCCTATATATACCAACATTTCCAGCTTCGCGTGCTTCGGCGATTACATATGTTGCTCCTGCACTCAATTCTGCACTCATCAACTCAATCCATTTATATGGAGGAATGATATGTGCGGCATCCTTGCTTCCAACTTCACTCAACACTGTACCGATGGCACTAAGCTTTTCAATGTATCCGCATTTTTCTGTGTGTGGGATGGTAATAGAGCCATCGCTTACTTCCATGTATTGAATACCAAATTCTTTACAAAGAGATATATAATCATTGAATTGATTACGAATTAGAAATGCCTCCATCAAGGTTCCACCAAAATAAACAGGGATTCCATTGGACTGATATAGATCAATTTTTTCACGCAGCTTGGGAGTTACATAAGCCGTTCCAAAACCAAGTTTGATCACATCAACATGTGGAACTGCATTCTCTACAAATTGTTTCGCTTCTTCTAACGACAATCCTTTGTCCATTACCATGGTGATGCCTTCCTTCCTAGGCTTGGCATACCGCTCCGGCATTTGAGATAAACTAAAGTTCATGGGCTTTAAACTATGCCGCAAAGTTACAAAACTGCAGATGAATTGCCATATCGAATTAAGAGGGCCCTAGATTCTTTTTCTACGCTTGTATTTAAGTAAGAGATCAACCACTTGCGGGAACTTAACTGCAGAAGGAAACAATTTTAAAAATTGTTTTAACTGCTTGGGATGGGTTTCTATAGAATCCTCCAGGACTGTTATTCCTTCTTTTATATGCCCTTGTGAGAGAAGGACAGCGCTTTCGTAAAAATTAAAAATTGATTTATCGCCTGCTTTGGCTCTTGCAAATTCAATTTGCTTTTCAGCTTCAGCAAATTGTTGGTTATCAAACAATGTTCTGATGAGGGCTTCCCATCCTTTGATATTTTTTGGCTTTGCCTGAACCACAGCCAGAAAATAATGCACTGCATCCTTAAAATTTTCTTGCTTCAAATAACACTCCCCCATTAAAAAATTGAAATCCGGATCGAGGCGCTTGATCTTCAAGGCCATCTCTAAGTATTTAATTGCCTGTTGATACTTAGATTCCTTGATGTAGGTATTGGCAATCTTTTCATATAATTTGGGTTCATCCGGATTCAGATGTGATGCCTTTCTGAAATAAAACCTGGCCTGTGCATAATTCTTGACTTTCTCATAGCAGTATCCGATGGCCTGGTAAATGAGATCCTCTGGACGAGAGAGTTCAATCACTTTTTCAAGACTTTCAATCGCTTCTTTGTAGCGATGCAATCGCATCAACGCATCAGCCATGTTTCGGTATGCATAATCAAATTTTTCGTTGATGGCAATTGCATATTGATATGCGTCTATGGCTTTTTCAAACAAACGTAAACCCTGGTAAGCTGCTGCCAAATTGAACCATGCCAAATCATTATAAGGATGTTCTTCAATGATTTTCATATGCAGCTTGATGCTCTCCTCATTTCTACCTGTAAAGTCTGTCCAGAAACAAATCTTATACAATGCCTCCTCATTGTTTGGCTCGTACTCCAATATCAGCTTCAAGCAATCGAAGATTTTTTCAAATACTTCATAATCGTCATATACATCTGCCAATTCAAACAACAAATCAATTCTGTCTTCTCCTTCAAATCTTTGAATGGCAGCCTCTAGCAATTCAACAGCTTTTTCCTGGTGATCCAATGCCAGATAAGCATCTGTTCTTAATATATAAATGTCGATGTCGTTGCTGTCCAAAATCTCTGCTTTGTCCAAAAGTGCTAAAGCCTTTTTATAGTGCCTGGACGCTATGAGCAAATCAGCTTTTTTGATCAAAAGAGATGATGAGTATGGAAATTGGGAAATTCCATGGTCAGCTGCTTCCATGGCTTTTTGAAGTGCATCCTGGTCGTCAAAATGATCGATGATCCTCTCAAAAGATTCTTCACTCAAAAATCCACCCCCCTTGCCCGTCTTAAGCTTTTCGTAGAGGTTGAGCAATTCACGGATGTCTTCCTGCTCAGGTAAATGGGATCCGCCGGTCATGTTTGACATTTACCTAATTTACTGAAAATGATCGGATTCTGCCCTCTGGAGGCTAATAACTTTTTATCAACATTGCTTTTTCGCAATTCATATTTCTTGTCTGAACCAAAATCAATAAAAAATGTTAATTTTGTGTTACATGACAAGGTTTAATTCCATATCAATTGGTAAAATATTCAAAACAATTGCCGTGATGAGCATAGGCCTCACACTGTCTGTTTGCGTATTTGCCATTGATGGAATTGTGATGAAATCCAAATCTGGGAAATCCTCCTTCTCAAATATGAAGAAGAATCTATCCCTTTCACTTAGAGAAGGATTCTCTTACAAAGACAACAAATCATTTGGATTCAAAAGAAATGGTCATACCGTGATGTTCAACAACGTTATCACCTATCAAAAGGGAAACATCACGTACATTCTTCCTTACAGAAACAAAGTTGTTTTGAATAAATTCAAGACACCGCAAAAGCCTCAATAGGTTTTATCTTTTCTTCTGACTTTCGTCGTAGTTCAACAACCTGTAACCCGAAGTGGGTAAATCAAAATTTTGTATAGGCACTGGTTCAAAGTTGATAGATGTTGCTGTATAAGTTACAGTGCGTTCTCCCAACTTGGAAGTAAACTCCAAAGCAAGTCCTGGCAATTTCCCAAATTGAAAACCTATATCAGTATTATCTGTCAACAGTTCCTTCGAAAAGAATACTTCCAATTGCGTTCCGTCTGCAAGTGTTGCAATTGCCTTGGTGCAATTATACTGCAGGATGTTTTTTGTTTCGGCCAGGTATTCAAAAACAACATGATCAAACTTAGAATTGCGTGACTGAATGTTCTCTTTGGTAACTGGGACCATTATTTTTTGTGCTCCATATTCTTGCAATATGGCGCCTTCACCTTCTCTCGAATTGAAAATAGTGGTTGTTTTACCTACACTGCTGACCAGATCAACTTTGGTATGAGAACCTTTGATTTGCTGAAACGATTTTACATCACTTTGCAGAGGTTGCCCATGAACAGAAGTTGAAACCTGATACACAATGGTTCCTTCAGAAAAAATTTTTTGTCCGTAGCCAAATACTGAAATCAACAATCCAAATGGCAACAGAAAACTTTTCATCGTTTTATTTTTTTGAAGACTTTTCCTTCATGGCATTCACTTTCTTTTGTGTTTCTTGCATTTGCTCAAAGCGTTCTTGCCATTTTGATTTTTCTTTTGGCTTCTTTTTATTGGTTTCTATTTCAGCCAAAATTTTATTATGATCGATGATATAACGTTGTATAACAAACTGCATTACGAGGGTTATCACGTTTGAAACAGTATAATACCAGGTAAGCGCAGAAGGCAATCCATTGAATATACCCAACAACATGATTGGGAAGATATATGGCATGTATTTCAATGCAGGATTTCCTGAATCAGGAGTAGAATTCATGCTATATAATGCGATCAGCAAATTCGTTACGACAGCCAGGATGGTAAAGAGAGACAAATGACTTCCCAATCCAGGTATATTAAAACCCCATTTGAAGATTGCATCAAATGATGAAAGATCTTTTGACCACCAGAATGAAACGCCTCTTAAGTCAATATTGGCATTGAAATATGCATACAATGCAAAGAAGATGGGGATCTGTAAAAGGCCCGGAATGCAACCTCCAAGCGGGTTAACACCTGCAGAACGATACAATTTCATTTGTTCCATACTGAACGCTTGTTGATCACCCTCAAATTTTGCTTTGATGGCATCAAGCTCAGGACGTAAAGCTTTCATTTTGGCGCCACTTACATAAGAAGAATAAATCAAAGGTGATGTTAGCAGGCGAATAAATATGGTTAACAATGCAATGGCTAGTCCATAATTCAATGCATACTTTTGAATGAAATCAAAAACAGGCATCACAATCCATCGGTTGATGTATTTCACAAATGCATAAACACCTTGTCCGAGGTTTACGATGTTCTCCAGTTCAATTTTTTGCGACTTCAATATCTGATAATCATTCGGACCAACAAAGAAGGAGAATTTTAGATTGGCAGCAGATGTAGCTGGCAGGTTAACTTGCATATTTGCAACCGACTGTGAAACTATTTTCAATGAATCCGCTGGCATTTTGCAATTGATATCGACATGACTAAACCCTTGATCGGCAATCAATGTTGTATTGAAGAATTTTTGTTTGACAGATAACCATTTCAAACCTGATTCCCAACTTTTATTCAAACCATCGCGCATGGTGAAATAGTCGTATCCATTTCCATCCAATAACCCGAGCTGCGTCTCTCTTTTTTCAGTTTGGATATCAAGTTCCTGTTGATCAGCCTGTACTTGCCAAACCAGGTTGATGTGATTCTGTGTAAAGAGTTTATCTGCTCCTTTCGTCTGAAGTTCCCAATCCACCAAGTAAGCATCAGGCTTTAAAGAAAATTGGTGAACAATTGATTTTCCAGATGAGTCGCGCAAAGTGAATGCGAGGGAGCTCGATCCATCTGCTTCTTTTTTTACATCCCCTGCTTCAAAATACAGCTCATCGGTTGATGCAGTTTCATTGTTTCCAATATTGATCAAGTAAGCAATCTTGTTAAAATTGGATGCCATTAGTTTTACATCTGAACTATCGGCAGATTTATATTGCTTCAATTCAACAGAAGCAGGTCTTGCGCCTTTGTTGGTAAAGTTTATTTTAACCAAATCATTTTCCAGTGTACGAATGGTCTCTGTGGAAGATCCATTTTGAATCATGGAACCAACAACTGCAACATTTGATTTGGCTGTATCTATGAATGTAGGTGTAGTTGAATCAATATTACTCTTTAAGACAGGCTGCAACGCAGCGAGTGAATCTGCTATATGTTTTTGTTTGGCTTCTAATTCAAGTTGACCCTGACGTGTAAAATAGAAATAACCGATAAAAAGAAAGGCCAGCAACGTAATGCCAATCACCGAATTCTTATCAAATTTCATGTGCTGTAAAATTGAAGGGCAAAGCTAAGCTTTTATGTTGGTTGTAGGGATGATCAGATCAGTTGACCTCCAGCATTCCATTTTTGTCTTTCTTCTGTGCAAACTCTTTTGCGGCCTTGATGAAATGGACAAAAATTGGATGCGGGTTCTCTACGGTACTCTTCAGCTCAGGGTGGTATTGCACACCAATAAAAAATGGATGAGAAGGAATTTCCACAATTTCAACAAGATTATTTGCAGGGTTGATGCCACTGGCTTTCAATCCGGCTGCTTGCAATTGATCAAAATATTTATTGTTGAATTCCCAACGATGACGATGACGTTCTGAAATCATTTCTGATCCATAGATCCTAAATGCCAATGTTCCTTTTTCTATTTTACATGGATAAGAACCTAAACGCATGGTACCTCCCTTGTTGGTAATGGATTTCTGCTCTTCCATTAAATCTATTACTGGATTGGATGTATTTGGATCCATTTCAGTTGAATGCGCGTTGTTGATGCCTGCCACATTTCTTGCAAACTCAATCACCGACATCTGCATACCCAAACAAATACCAAAGAATGGTAAATTGTTTTCACGTGCATATTGAACAGCAAGAATTTTTCCATCAATGCCTCGATGTCCAAATCCGGGTGCAACAAGCAATCCATCCAAACCCTGCAACTTAGATGCAACATTTTCTTTATTGATGTGCTCACTGTGGATGTCTTGAACCACTACTTTCACTTCATTGATAGCACCTGCATGTATGAATGCCTCCAGGATGGATTTGTATGCATCCTGCAATTCAATGTATTTTCCTATGAGCCCAATGTTTACAGTTGCTTTCGGGTTTCTAAGTTTTGTAATAAATCCTTTCCATGCAGTGAGATCAGGCTCAGGGAACCAGGTGATATTGAGTTTCTTCAAACAAATCTCATCCAAATGTTGCTCCTGCATGAGCAATGGAACTTCATAGATACTGCTTGCATCAGCGGCTTCAATAACTGAATCGGCTTTAACATTGCAGAAGAGTGCAATTTTGGATTTCAATTCTTTTGAAAGGGGTTGTTCAGTTCTGCACACTATGATATCTGGATGAACACCATTCTCGCTCATCATTTTTACACTGTGCTGAGTAGGTTTTGTCTTTAACTCTTTTGCTGCTTTCAAATATGGGACCAATGTTAGATGAACAACCAAGCAATCCCCTTCAGGCAATTCCCATTGCAACTGACGAACCGCTTCAATAAAAGGAAGACTCTCGATATCACCCACCGTACCTCCAATTTCAGTAATGATGATATCATAACCAGATTCAGCCAGGAGCTGCATTCTGCGTTTGATTTCATCTGTTATGTGAGGAATAACTTGAACTGTTTTTCCAAGATAAGCCCCTTCGCGTTCTTTGTTGATGACAGATTGATAAATCCTTCCAGTTGTGACATTGTTCGCCTGGGTAGTAAAAATATTTAGAAACCTTTCGTAGTGTCCTAAATCGAGGTCTGTTTCAGCCCCATCTTCTGTTACATAACATTCGCCATGTTCGTATGGGTTCAATGTGCCTGGATCTACGTTGATATATGGATCAAATTTTTGAATCGTTACCTTAAATCCTCTTGCCTGCAAAAGCTTTGCCAATGATGCAGCAATAATACCTTTTCCTAAAGATGATGTAACGCCTCCGGTAACAAATATGTATTTGGTCATAAAAATTGACCGTCAGAAAGGGATAGTGGGGAACTTTCGGAGGTCATACGAAGTTATCACTATTTTAAGGCTTTAAAAAAATTAGATATATGATGTGGATAAGTCGAAAAACCCTGTGTTTAATTCATCAAAGATGATATTTTCTCATCGTAGGTTTTTCTCCATCCAGACAGAAAGCCCCAGTTTTCACCGCTGATGCTTACTTCTTTTCCGACAACTTTTCCAAGATGTTGAACGGGTACTTTAGTAGCCTTCATCACTGATTCAAATTTTTCTTGTTGATCTGCAGCCGCCGTTACCACTACCCTGCTTTGAGATTCACCAAACCAGAAAGCATCCTTTCTGATTTCATTATTAGACTGATGTACATCAAAACCAAGGTCATTGACAAATCCAGATTCCAACAATGTGATGAACAATCCGCCTTCGCTAACATCATGTGCGGATTGGATCAATTTTGATTTAATCAACTTTAGCAAAGTCTGCTGCATTTGGAATTCTTCTTCCAACTCAAAATATGGTGCAGGAGAATATTCAATGTTCAGGATTTTATGAAGATATTCTGAGGAATTTATATCATTGGTTGGTTTTCCAATCAAAAAAATCAAGTCACCTTCTTTTTTAAAGCCCAACGTCATCTTCTCATCAAGACTGTCCAACAATCCAACCATTCCAATGGTTGGTGTTGGATAAACGGCTCCATCAGGATTCTGATTATAAAAGCTTACGTTGCCTCCTGTAACTGGTGTATCAAATTTTTTACATGCATCTCCCATTCCTTTGATGGCATGTACAAACTGATAGTATACTTGAGGATCGTATGGATTACCAAAGTTTAGACAATTGGTTACACCTAGTGGGGTCCCACCGCTGCAAACAATGTTTCTGGCAGCTTCACTGACTGCAATCATAGCACCTTTGTATGGATCAGCATGCACATATCTGCTGTTGCAATCTGTAGTAACTGCGAGTGCTTTACCTGTTTCCTTCACCAACACAACAGATGCATCACTTGGCTCATTGGTTGAAGTATTACCGGTTCCCACCATGCTATCATATTGATTGTAGATCCATTTTTTATTAACGATGTTTGGAATTTCAATCAGTTGTTCTGCAATCTTTTTAAGATCCGCTGGTACAGCAATTGTTGATGGATTAAATGCATTGATTTTTTCAAAATAATTTGGAACGGAAAATGTTCTCTCATACACAGGAGCACCTCCGCCAAGCACCAAACTTTCTGCAGGAAGTTCTGCCTCCAATGTTCCATTCATATAAAACTTGAGGAAACCATCTTTTGTTACATGTCCTATTTCAGAACATGGCAGATCCCATTTTTCAAATACTTCCAACACTTCTTTTTCTCTTCCCTTCTTCACGATCATCAACATTCGCTCCTGGCTTTCACTCAAAAGCAGCTCCCATGCTTTCATATTTTGTTGGCGCATTGGAACTTTATCTAAATGAATAATCATGCCCACCCCACCTTTGGCGCTTGTTTCAGCTGTTGAACAAATGATACCTGCAGCACCCATGTCTTGCATACCAACCAACGCACCTGTTGGAATCAATTCCAAACAAGCTTCCAACAACTTCTTTTCCTGAAATGGATCACCTACTTGAACAGCAGGAAGATCTTGTGCACTGTCTGCTGTAATGTCTGCAGATGCAAATGATGCTCCACCAATTCCATCTTTACCTGTTGCTGAACCACAAATAAAAACAGGATTACCTTCTCCTTCAGCAGTTGCACTTACGGTTTGTCCTACTTTCACAATACCAACACTCATTGCATTTACGAGCGGATTGGTATGATAGCAATTCTCAAAATATATTTCACCACCAACGGTTGGAACTCCAAAGCAATTTCCATAATGACCAATTCCTTCCACAACACCTTTCAGTAAATGACTTGTTTTAGGATCATTGATATTTCCAAAACGAAGTGAATTCAATGCAGCAATTGGTCGCGCACCCATGGTAAAGATATCGCGGTGAATCCCACCAACACCAGTAGCTGCACCCTGGAAAGGCTCGATGGCTGAAGGATGATTATGTGATTCAATTTTAAAAACAACGCCATAACCATCGCCAATATCTGCAAGTCCAGCATTTTCTTCACCTGCTTTCACCAACAGCTTGCTTCCTTCTCTTGGAAGCGTCTTCAACCATTTGATTGAATTTTTATAACTGCAGTGCTCACTCCACATCACAGAATAAGCTGCCAATTCATTGAAATTGGGTGTACGATTTAAAATTTTCTTGATGCTTTCAAATTCCTCTGGAAGTAGCCCCAGTTGCTTGGCAGTTTCTACAGTTGTTTCCATGATGTTGTAAGAGACGCAAATTTACCTAATGCACCCGAAGATATAATCTACAAAGCATACACATTAAAATATTTTATATATATTATATTGTTCGCAATATCAGCGATTTATATGCTTGATCTTTGTTATCCAAGTAACTTTATTCACAATTTTTAGTTGTTTTTTGGGGATTTTGATATTTTTTTTGCGAGTGAGGGTGATTTTGGCGAATTTCGTGCCTTCAAATTATTCAATATGCAATCACTACGTTTTAAAGCAATTGACAACCTTACTTTCTTAAATGATGAGGTTGTGGTACAGAGTCCATCAAAAGTCACTCCAATCTTTGGGGAGAACGTATTTACCTTGAAAGTTGCCAGGGAATATGTAAATGATGAGGCATACAAAAGTTTAGTAAGCTCTATTAAATCTGGACAAAAAATCGACAGGACAGTTGCAAATCAGATTGCAGCGGGAATGAGACAGTGGGCACAAAGCAAAGGTGTAACTCACTACACACACTGGTTTCAACCACTTACCGGAACATCTGCTGAAAAACATGATTCATTCTTTACTTTAAAATCTGATGGATCTGCTATTGAAGAATTTGATGGAAACGCATTAACGCAACAAGAGCCTGATGCATCTTCATTTCCAAGCGGTGGATTGCGTGCAACTTTCGAAGCACGTGGATATACTGCATGGGACCCAACCTCTCCTGCATTTATTATGAATATAGGACAAGGTCTTACACTTTGCATACCTACCATTTTTGTTTCTTACACAGGTGAATGCCTTGACTACAAAGCACCGTTGTTAAAATCAATTGAAGCATTGAACAATGCTGCAGTAGATGTATGTCATTATTTTGATAAATCAGTTGGAAAGGTTACAGCAACTTTGGGATGGGAACAAGAATATTTCTTGGTGGATGAAGGATTGGCGAATGCACGTCCGGATTTGATCATGACTGGTCGTACTGTATTTGGACACACGCCAGCAAAAGGACAACAATTGGAAGATCATTACTTCGGAGCAATTCCAGAAAGAGTATATGCATTCATGAGAGATTTCGAAAATGAATCATATCGCTTGGGAATTCCGTTGCGTACTCGTCACAATGAAGTAGCCCCTTCACAATTTGAGTGTGCTCCGATATTTGAAGAATTGAACTTGGCTGTTGATCATAATACATTGTTGATGGATGTAATGGTAAAAGTTGCCAAGAGACATAAGCTTCGTGTATTGTTGCATGAAAAACCATTTGCAGGAATTAATGGAAGTGGTAAACACAACAACTGGAGCATGGCTACAGATACTGGAATCAACTTGTTGGCACCTGGTAAAACTCCAAAGACCAACTTGATGTTCCTTGCGTTCTTTGTGAACACCATCAAAGCCGTTCACGATCATGCAGATCTTCTTCGCGCTGCCATTGCATCCGCAGGCAACGATCACCGCTTGGGTGCGAATGAAGCTCCACCAGCTATCATCTCTGCCTACATTGGTCAATTCCTTACCAAGGTTTTGAACGAAGTTGAAACCAGAGTGGGTGATAAATTTGATGAGCAAGATGAAGTGATGTTGAAACTCGATATTCATAAGAATATTCCAGAATTGTTGCTTGACAACACAGACAGAAACAGAACCTCACCATTTGCTTTCACTGGAAACAAATTTGAATTCCGTGCTGTTGGTTCATCTGCGAACTGTGGTTACAACATGACGGTATTGAACACCATCATGGCTGAAACACTTTCTTCGTTTAAGAAGGAAGTTGATGCAATGATTGAAAAAGGTGATAAGAAGGAAGTTGCAATCATGCATGTAATCAAGAATTACATCAAAGCTTCAAAGAAAGTATTGTTTGAAGGCGACGGTTACAGTGAAGAGTGGCAGAAAGAAGCAGCAAAGCGTGGATTGCCCAATTTGAAAACTACTCCACTTGCATTGGATTCATTGACAACCAAAAAAGCAAAAGAACTTTTCGAAAAGCATAAGGTATTGTCGCATGTTGAGTTGGAAGCCCGTCATGAAATCGAATTGGAGAAATACATTAAATATGTACAGATTGAAGGTCGTGTGATTGGCGACTTAACAGGAAATCATATCCTTCCAGCTGCCATCCGTTATCAAAACGTTTTGATCGAAAACATCAAAGGTTTGAAAGAAGTCGGATTGAAGCCAGAAGCATACAAAGCACAATTGAATGTACTGAATGAAATTTCAGAGCATATCAACAAAGCCCAATTGCTAACTGAAGAAATGACTGAAGCTAGAAAAGCAGCAAATGCGTTGTCAAGCTCTAGAGAAAAGGCAATTGCTTACTGCGACAAAGTAAAACCATACTTTGATGATATTCGTTATCATGTAGACAAATTGGAATTATTGGTTGACGACTCTGAGTGGGAACTTCCAAAATACAGAGAGTTGTTGTTCTTGAGATAAACTACCACCAGTTTCGATACGCAATCATGAAAAAGCCTCCCAATGGGAGGCTTTTATTTTTAGAAGTTAGTTTTGGAATGGGATTTATTTCATCTTGAATGTTTCCAAAAACTTGGTAGTAAAGTTCCCTTTGATGAAATCTTCGTTGCGCATCAACTGCTGATGAAAAGGAATGGTTGTCTTCACTCCTTCAATCACATATTCACTCAATGCCCTGCTCATGGTATCAATTGCTTCTTTTCGTGTTCTTGCGACTGCAATGATCTTTGCAATCATAGAATCGTAAAATGGAGGAATAACGTAGCCAGCATATACGTGAGAGTCGATACGAATTCCATGACCGCCCGGCTGGTGCAATACGGTAATTTTACCTGGACTTGGTCTGAAATCGTTGTAAGGATCTTCAGCATTGATCCTGCATTCTATGGCATGCATATCAGGATAATAATTTTTACCTGAAATAGGTTCGCCGGCTGCAATTTTGATTTGCTCTTTGATCAAATCAAAGTTGGTTACTTCTTCTGTTACACAATGTTCCACCTGAATACGTGTATTCATCTCCATGAAATAAAAATTTCTGTGTTTATCAACCAGAAACTCTATCGTACCAACACTTTCGTATCCGATGGCTTGTGCGGCTTTTACAGCTGCTTCACCCATCTTCTGACGGAGATCATCCGTCATGAATGGAGATGGAGATTCTTCAACCAATTTTTGGTGACGGCGTTGAATAGAACAATCTCTTTCACTCATATGGCAGACCTTACCATAACGATCGCCTGCTACCTGTATTTCGATGTGGCGAGGCTCTTCAACGAATTTTTCCATGTAGACACCATCGTTTTTGAATGATGCCAATGCTTCAGCTTTTGCAGTATTATATGCCTTTTCAATTTCAGCATCTTCCCAAACAACACGCATTCCTTTTCCACCCCCACCTGCAGTTGCTTTCAATATGACTGGATATCCGATTTCTTTTGCAATTCCTTTTGCCTCTTCTACACTTTCCAACAATCCTCCACTTCCAGGCACTACCGGAACACCCGCTTTTATCATGGTTTCTTTTGCCGTTATTTTATCCCCCATGCACCTGATTTGATCGGGTGTTGGACCGATAAACTTTACACCATGTTCACCACAAATCTCTGCGAATTTTGCATTCTCTGCCAAGAATCCATAACCAGGATGGACAGCATCAGCATTGGTAATTTCCATCGCTGCCATGAGATGAGGGATGTTCAAATATGATTCTGAACTGGATGGTCTTCCAATACAAACTGCTTCATCAGCGAACTTGACATGCAAACTGTCTTTATCTGCAGTTGAATAAACTGCAACTGTTTTGATACCCATCTCACGACAAGTTCTAATGACCCTGAGTGCTATCTCTCCACGGTTTGCAATCAATATTTTTTTGAACGACTTCTTTGAATCTTTGGTCATGCCACAGATTTAAATGAATAATTAAAGCATGTAAACATGCAATTGACTAGATGGGTTCTACCAAGAAAAGCGGTTGATCGTATTCAACAGGTGTTGAATCTTCAACAAGAATCTTTACAATCCTTCCACTCACTTCGCTTTCGATTTCGTTGAAAAGCTTCATGGCTTCAATGATGCAGACTACTTTACCATTTTTAACCTCATCACCTTCTTCAACAAAATTCGACTTGTCGGGTGATGGTCTTCTGTAGAAGGTACCAATCATCGGACTCTTTATGGTCAAAAGGTTATCGGCAGTGGCAGGGGCGGCAGCCTTCGGAGCAGCGGGTGCTGAAGGTGCAGGAGCAGCAGCCACTGGAGCAGCCTGAACAGCTTGTACCTGTTGAACAGGAACACCAGTTACATATTTGTCCTCTTTCTGTTTGATGGTAATCTTAATATCCTTTTCCTCAATGGAAAGCTCACTGATATTAGATTTGTTGACCATTTTAACGAGATCCTGAATCTGTTTTAAGTCCATTTGTAAGATTTTTAGGTCACTAACGGGCGGTAAAGGTGGGGCAAAATTAAAAACCAGCCAAATTAAATTATACCCGTTTTTTAATAAAAAAGCCCTTTTTTGTTTAAAAAAGGGGCGAAAATGCCTAAAAATGATGAAAAAACAGTAAAAACTACTCTTTTACTCTTTCTATATATTCACCGGTTTTTGTATTAATTCTAATTACATCGCCTTCATTTACAAACAATGGAACCATGACAGTGGCACCAGTTGCAACAGTTGCAGGCTTCAAGGTACGGGTTGCAGTATCACCTCTGAGTCCGGGCTCTGAGTAGGTAACCTTAGATACTACTTTATCAGGCAGTTCAACGCTCATTGGTAGCTCAGTTTCAGTATTGATCAACACAGAAACTTCCTGTCCTTCCGTTAAAAACTGAGGTGCATCCACCAGATTTTCAGCAACGGCAATCTGTTCGAAAGTTTCGTTGTCCATGAAATTGAAACCGGTATCATCCTTATAAAGGAACTGGTAACTTTTTCTTTCAACCCTTACCGGATAGATGGTATCCCCACTGTTCCAGGTTTTTTCAATTGATCGGTTGTTGTCAACGCCTTTCAATTTTGCCCAAACTTTGGCTGCAGCCCTTGCAGTTTTATTTTCCCCGAATTCAACGACCGTATAGAGGCTTCCTTCGAGCTTTAAAATCATGCCTCTTGAGATATCAGAAGTATTTGCCATAATTGCATTTTAAGGCGGCAAAGGTAATCCAATTTGTGAAATAACATCCTACCTTTGCGGCGCAAATCATCACTCACTATAATAAATCATTCATCATGAAAGTTACAGTAATTGGAGCCGGAGCCGTTGGAGCTACTTGCGCAGACAATATTGCCAGAGCGGGCGTATGTTCAGACCTGGTTTTGTTGGACATCAAAGAAGGTTTGGCTGAAGGTAAAGCACAGGATATGCAGCAAACTGCAGCATTGTTGGGATTTGACACCATCATAACTGGTTCTACCAACGACTATTCAAAAACTGCCAACAGTGATGTGGTTGTGATCACTTCTGGAATTCCAAGAAAACCTGGGATGACAAGAGAGGAACTGATTGGAACCAATGCAGGCATTGTTAAAACTGTTTGTGAGAATGTTTTGAAATATTCACCCAATACCATCATCATTGTAATTAGCAATCCGATGGATACCATGACTTACCTGGCATTGAAATCAACAGGTTTGCCAAAGCACAGAATCATTGGAATGGGTGGAACATTGGACAGCAGCAGATTCAAATACCAGTTGAGTCAGCATTTGGGATGCAGTGCGAGTGATTTGAATGCGATCGTAATAGGGGGACATGGAGATACCACCATGATTCCTTTGATCAGCAAAGCAACATGGAACAGCATTCCTGTTACAAACTTCCTGAATGAAGAACAACAGCAGAAAATTGTTGCTGACACCATGGTTGGTGGTGCAACCCTCACCAAGTTGATTGGAACTTCTGCATGGTATGCACCTGGTGCAGCTGGAGCTGCTTTGGTGAAAAGCATCTTGAGAGATGAGAAAAAATTATTTACCTGCTGCGTTTCGCTGGATGGCGAATACGGACAAAAAGATATTTGCCTTGGATTACCTGTAACCATTGGAAAAAATGGTTGGGAGAAAATTCTTCCACTTGAATTAACTGCTGCAGAAAAAGATGCATTTGAAAAAAGTGCAGCTGCTGTTAGGTCGATGAATGAAGTGTTAGGATAAACAGCAAGGGACGAGGGACAAGGGACAAGGGAGGAGAGGGAAGGGTGAAGTAAATGCAGAATTTGAAATAAAAAAGCCAGTTGATACAACATTGTCAACTGGCTTTTCAATTTATAATAAATAACTAATTAGCTTGCCGTCAACCCTTGTCCCTCGTCCCTCGTCCCTTCTCCCTCTGTATTTCACTCCTCCACAAAATTCAAATCCTTGTGAAATGTCTCTTCAGTAAAGATCAATGCAACCACTGCTATTGACATCACGATAAATCCTGTGATAATTCCGCTTTGCAAAAGTGGATAGTGCAATGTTCCTTGAAAATAATCTTTGAATAATAAATTCATTAGTGGCAATGCCCCGCGAACCATATTGGGAATGGTTGTTGCTGCAGTTGCGCGCAAGTTCGTGCCAAAATGCTCTGCGCCCATTGTTACAAATATTGCCCAGAAACCTGTAGAAAAACCAAGATAGAAAGACACAGCATACATGCTGGTATCGCTGTTGTTCAGCGGACTGTAAAAATATAAGCCCCCGAGAAAGGTCATGAAATAAAAAATCGTCAATGCTTTTTTTCTGCTTTTAAAATATTGACTTACCAATCCAACGACGATATCACCGAGTGCGATGCCAATATACCCAAACATAATACAGGCTCCAGAATCAATTTTATTCTCCCCATATAATTCTTTGGCAAACCTATTCCCAAGGTTCAGCAAAATCCCGATAACATACCATGTTGGGAGTCCAATTAAAATGGCAAGTAAATATTTCTTGAACCGTTTGCCATTGTTAAAAAACATAAATATGTTGCCCTTGGCAACTTCGGTTTTAGACATCCCCTGAAAAATAGAACTTTCAGATACTTTGATGCGGAGAAACAAAAGCACGATGCCCAGTACTCCGCCAATCTTGTAACACAATCTCCAATCTCCAGTAGTTTTATAAATAATGTATGCAAACACTGCCCCGAACAAACCTATTCCAGCAACGAAGGAAGTCATCACGCCTCTGTTTTTCTGTGGCATCAATTCACTGACGAGTGTTATTCCAGCACCCAATTCACCTGCGAGTCCAATTCCTGCTATGAATCTCAACCATGCATATTGTTCTACCGTTTGAACATACCCGGTTATAAAATTGGCAATAGAATACAGCAATATAGAACCAAACAACACACTCAATCTTCCTTTTTTATCACCCATAACACCCCAGACAATTCCGCCAATCAGCAATCCCATCATTTGCCAATTAATGATCTTGGTGCTTACTGTAAGCATATCGGTATCTGCAACATGAATTCCCAACAAACTTGGTTCTCTTACAATAGTAAACAGCAAGAGATCATATATATCTACAAAATATCCAAGTGCAGCTACAATGACCGCCAAACTAAAAAATTGATTTTTGAGAGATTGTTCCTGCATGATTAAAGTTGGTTTATTTTTTTTCTTTTCTAATCAATCGAAGTATCACAGGTACCGTTGTAACGAAGATGATCCCGAAAACAATCAATTCCAACTTAGATTTTAAATCGAATCCAAATTGATTCAAAAAGAATTGATACAGGTAATGTCCGGCAAACAACATGGTGATTGCCCATGCGATGCATCCAATTACATTATACAAAGCAAATTTTCCTCTCTCCATTTTTACTATCCCGGCAACAATAGGTGCAAAGGTTCTGATGATGGGAAGAAACCTTGCGAATACGATTGCACCACCTCCATGCTTATCATAAAATTCTCTTGCTGCATTCAGGTGTTTTAGTTTGAAGAAAAAAGAATCTTTTCTATTGAATAAATAGGGTCCACTAGCAGCACCGAACCAATATCCAACAATATTTCCAAGTACGCCTGCACAAACAACTAAACTTGCAATGAGAAGAAGATTGAAAAAATCATAATGAAGATCAAAGAATTCAGCAGCAAGTTCATTGCAATAAATCCCTGCAACAAATAGCAAAGAATCACCAGGCAAAAAGAATCCGGCGAATAAACCAGTTTCGGCAAACACAATAAACAAGAAAAGCCAAAGTCCCCCGTGCTGGATATAGAACTCAGGATTTACGAGATCTTTCAATTGTATCGCCAATTCAATCATCATGAATTCATTTACATGTTTTCAGAAGAGGTAGCAGGATTCAATTCACCTTCCCATTTGCTTACAGCTGTTGTAGCCAATGCATTTCCCACAACATTGGTCATGGTTCTGAACATATCACAAAAATGGTCAATAGGCAAGATCAGTGCAATTCCTTCGGGAGGAATATTAAACATGGCGCAGGTTGCAGTAACCACAACAAGGGATGCTCTGGGCACACCTGCAATTCCTTTGCTGGTTAACATCAATACCAACAACATTGTAAGCTGTGTACCAACATCCAAATGTATGCCATATGCTTGCGCAATGGCCAAGCTTGCGAAGGTCATGTACATCATGCTCCCATCCAGGTTAAAACTATAACCCAATGGAAGGATGAAAGAAACAATTTTGTCTTTGCATCCAAATCTTTCCAATTCACTTGTGAGTTTTGGAAAAACTGCTTCACTGCTGGTGGTACTAAATGCAACCAGCAATGGTTGTGATATGAACCTGAACAATTCAAAGAGTCTTTTTCCAAGAATAAAATAACCTACAGTCAGCAATACAACCCAGAGGGATGCAATGCCCATTAAAAAATAAAGCAAGTATTTCCCGTAAAAAATAAATACATCCAATCCTTTCACAGCAATGACTGCAGCAATTGCACCGAAAACTCCAAGCGGTGCAAAGTTCATGACATAACCCACCATCTTCAATATAATATGTGCAGCTGCATCCAAAGCCTTTACAATTGATTTTCCTTTTTCACCCAGTGCGGTAGTGCCCACCCCAAAGAAAATACTGAATACCACCAATTGAAGGATTTCATTATTGGCCATAGATTCAATGAAACTCTTTGGAAAAACATGCTCGATAAATTTCTGAATAGAAAACTCTTGGGTTTTCCCAATCAAGTCTTTTGCACCTTCTACATCTGCAGTATCTAAATTGATGGCAGCACCTGGCTGGAAAAAATTTACCAACACCATCCCAAGCAAGAGACTCACCAAAGATGCTGAAACAAACCAGAGCAATGCCTTACCTCCAACTCTTCCTACCGACGATAAATCCCCCAATTTGGCGATGCCCACCACAAGTGTTGTAAAAACCAATGGTGCAATAACCATCTGTACCAATCGCAAAAAAATAGTAGTAAGCAATTTGATGTTGGAAGAGAAGGTCTTGATGGTTTCTGGGGAAGACTGAACATGCACCAGATAGCCTGTTAAAATTCCCAACGCCATTGCAATCAAGATATAGGTCGTAAGCTTGGAAGAAACTCCTTTCATGGCCTGGCTTTCGTTTAAAAATTAGTTCGTAAAATAAAGGATTTCAATGGATTTTAGAATTTTATTTGAATGCCAAAAAAATCATTCGAATGGAATAATTAGCTATTTTTAGAAGTCTACAACAACTGTTAACTAAACTATTTCTATGAGTTTATTTAGAAAAAAATCACTTTCTGCACTTCTCTCTCAAGCAGATGATTCAGAAAAGGGCTTGAAAAGAACATTGGGAGCAGGAAATTTGATTGCATTGGGAATTGGCGCGATTATTGGCGCAGGTCTTTTTGTTAGAACAGCAGCGGCGGCTGGACAAGCAGCTGGGCCCGGCGTTACACTTTCATTTATTGTAGCTGCAGTAGGTTGTGCGTTCGCAGGACTCTGCTATGCTGAATTTGCATCAATGATTCCGGTTGCGGGAAGTGCCTATGCATATTCTTATGTTACCATGGGAGAACTGATAGCCTGGATTATTGGATGGGCTTTGATCATGGAGTACGCACTTGGTGCTGCTACGGTTTCAATCGCATGGAGTGAATATTTAAACAAATTGCTCGGAGGTGCAATCCCATATGAGTGGTCGCATTCTCCTTTTGAAAGTTTTACAGATTCAATGGGTGTGCTGCACCAGGGTATGATCAATGCACCTGCATTGGTTATTCTATTGATGCTTACCCTTTTATTGATCAAAGGAACACAGGAATCTGCTTTTGTAAATGCCATCATTGTATTTATCAAAGTTGCAATCGTATTGATCTTCATCGTAATTGGATGGAAATTTATTCGTCCTGAAAATCATACCCCATATTTAATCCCTGCAGATACAGCGCCCGTTACTGATCAGGCTGGAAAAGTGATCGCAGATTACAGCGGATGGAACAAGCATGGCTGGGGCGGTGTGTTAGGTGGGGCTGCTATTGTATTTTTTGCTTTCATTGGATTCGATGCAGTATCAACAGCAGCGCAGGAAGCAAAAAATCCGAAGCGCGACATGCCGATCGGAATTCTTGGGTCACTTGTAATATGTACCATTCTTTATATTTTGTTTGGCCATGTATTAACGGGAGTTGCCAACTGGAAAGATTTCGTTGATCCTGAAAAAGGAAGAGAAGCATCCGTTGCATATGCAATTTCAACGTACATGTCTGGATATGGGTGGCTTGCATCTGCTGTTACAGTCGCTATTTTGGCAGGTTTTTCATCTGTAATACTTGTGATGTTGATGGGACAGAGCCGTGTATTTTATACCATGAGCAATGACGGTTTGATTCCAAAAACTTTTGGAGAATTACATCCGAAATTCAAAACACCTTATAAATCAAACTGGATACTTTTTGTTTTTGTTGGTGCTTTTGCAGCTTTTGTGCCAGGACACGTAGCGGGCGACCTTACCAGTTTTGGGACTTTGTTCGCATTTGTTTTAGTGAGCTTGGGTGTTTGGATTTTGAGGGTGAAAGAACCTTCCATTGAAAGACCTTTCAAAACACCAATGGCTCCGGTGGTTGCTGTGCTTGGTGCAGTTATTTGTACTGCGATGATCGTTGGATTGGATAAACAGACTTTGACAGTTGCCTTTGCATGGATGGCATTGGGATTGGTTGTCTATTTCCTTTATAGCAGAAAACACAGCAAATTGCAATAAACAATTAGTCAATAGATTTTCATCCCGGCCATGTTCCATGGCCGGGATTTTTTTTACATATCACAGAACCCTTAATTTTGCTGACTTTCAACAAAAGTCAGTTACACTATGGGAAGGATATTTGAAGTAAGGAAATCAACCATGTTTGCCAGATGGGACAGAATGGCAAAACAATTCACCAGAATAGGAAAAGAAATTGCCATTGCAGTTAAGGCAGGTGGACCAGATCCAAATACCAACCCAGCATTGCGCAGGTGTTTCCAAAATGCGAAGAGTGTGAACATGCCCAAAGACAGGGTTGAAGCAGCGATCAAAAGATCTATGGGTAAGGAGATGGACAACTTCGAAGAAATTCTTTACGAAGGATATGGCCCACATGGTATTGCTATTCTGGTTGAAACCGCAACAGACAATCATGTAAGAACAGTGGCAAACATCAAATCGCATTTCAATAAAGGAAATGGCGCCATGGGTACGAGTGGCAGTGTGAGTTTTCAATTCAAAAAAATGGGCGTTTTCAAATTAAAAAATGAAGGAGTGAATGCCGAAGACCTTGAATTGGAATTGATTGATCATGGACTCGAAGAACTGGGTGAAAGCACCAATGATGCAGGTGAAGAAATTCTTGTGATTAGATGTGCCTTCAGTGATTTCGGTAATATGCAAAAAGCATTAGAAGAAAAAAATATTGCGACGACCAGTGCAGAAGTTGAATGGATTCCGAGCAATGTAATTGAGTTGGGAGAAGAGCAGGCCCAAGAAGTATTGAAACTCGTAGATAAATTAGAGCAAGATGATGATGTGCAAAAGGTATTTCACAATTTGAAATAATCTTTCACTATTCACTCATCATTTCGAGTACTGTTTGCACAATCTGATCAAAGTTGGGTTTTGAAAAATAATCACCATCACTTCCATAAGCTGGACGGTGAGATTGAGCACAAAGAATTTTGGGAGATACATCCAACCATTTATATCCTCCTTGTTTATCAATCACCTCAGCAAACATAAAGGAAGAAGCACCACCTGGAACATCTTCATCCACAAATAAAATTCGATTGGTTTTTTTCAGTGATTCTACAATATGATGATGAGTATCGAATGGCAACAATGTTTGTACATCTATTACTTCAACATGTATATTTTGCTTTTGTAAAAATTCTGCAGCTTCTTCCACAATACGTAATGTGGATCCATAGGACACAACTGTAATGTCGCTTCCCTCTCGAACTACTTCAGGTATACCCAATGGCAAATGATATTCTAAAAGACTTGAAGGCAATTTTTCCTTCAGTCTATATCCATTCAGACATTCAACAATGATTCCAGGATTTTTACCATTTAATAATGTGTTATAAAAACCAACTGCCTGCACCATATTTCTTGGCACACAAATATGGAAACCCTTCAATGTTGTAATCATCATCCCCATTTGTGAGCCGCTATGCCAGATGCCCTCTAAACGATGACCACGGGTTCTGACAATCAACGGGGCAATTTGTTTACCCGCAGAACGATAATGCAAGGTGGCTGCATCATCACTCAATACTTGCAAACCAAATAAGAGATAATCCAGATATTGTATCTCAGCAATAGGTTTCAGTCCGCGCATCGCCATTCCTATTCCCTGTCCCATGATGGTGAGCTCTCTGATACCCGTATCAAATATCCTATCAGCACCATGTTTTTGTTGAAGACCAGCAAAACCCTGATTTACATCACCAATCATACCAAGGTCTTCTCCAAACGCGAATACTCTTTTATTAGATGAAAACAATTCATCAAAATATCGGTTGAGAATTTCATACCCATTCAAAATAGGTGCCTCGTCCTGATACTGTATGGTAGGAAGTTGTTGTGAAGTTGAACTTCCTTTTTCACAATACAGATCAGTATTATAGAAATGCTTGTTTTCAATTTTTAATTGTTGTAAATACGCTTCAATATCCTGAACAAAAGACTTGTTTTGGGCAAAAATGATTGTTTTGTTCAAAGCACTGATGATATCTCTCCTGAAGGGGGCAGGATTATTATTTAACTCATCTAGTATTTCAGCGACCTGATCATTATGTTCAAAGGAAATAAATAAAGTCAACAAGTCAACCGCAGTTTGTTTTTGTATTTGAATGGGAGCATCATACAGTTTCCATGTATTGATCCTGCATTCATTTACAAATTGTATGGCCTTTTCTTCCATTGCTTCAATGGTTGATAAGTTTGCCAAACCATTATCAACAATCCATGAACGCATTTGAGTGAGACAGTCCCATCTTCTCTCCCATTGCAATCGTTCAGAGGATTTATATCGTTCATGACTGCCTGAAGTGGAGTGTCCTTGAGGCTGAGTTAATTCTTCTACATGAAATAATACTGGAACGTGTTGGTTTCTTGCTAATGCTATTCCTTCTTCAAATAATTCACACATTTGGGCATAATCCCATCCTTTCACTTTATAAATTAGCATCCCATTGCTATCTTTTGTTTTTTCAAAACCAGACAATGCATCTGAGATGGAAGATTTTACAGTTTGGATTTGTTTAGGAACAGAAATTCCATAGCCATCATCCCAAACAAAAACAACCAATGGAATTTGTGCAACTGCAGCTGCATTCATGGTTTCCCAAAAATGGCCTTCACTGGTTGATGCGTCTCCAATGGTACATACAACTATTTCATTTCCATTGTTGGAGATTTGTTGATCCTCTTTCAAACGATCAACCTTTCTAAACAATTTTGATGCATATGCGAGTCCAAATGCTTTAGGCAGATGGCCTGCAGTTGGAGCCATTCCTGCTGCCAAGTTTTTCCTGTTTGCCAAATCAAGAAAATTACCTTCATCATCCACCCATGCAGTAGAAAAATGAGAATTCATGTTTCGCCCTGCACTGTGAGGATCGTTCTTTACATCTGGATCAGCATAAAGCTGTGAAAAAAATTCATTGATTGTGGCAGTACCAGTTGCGAATGCAAATGTTTGGTCTCTGTAATAACCAGCATAAAAATCCCCAGGCTTGAAAAATTTTGCCATGGCCACCTGCGGCACTTCTTTTCCATCCCCAAAAATGCCAAACTTGGCTTTTCCTGTCAACACCTCCTTTCTACCCAAAAGGCTTGCCTGGCGGCTTTCATAGGCAATGCGGTAATCTTCTAACACCGCAGCCTTGAATGCATCGAATGACAATTCACTCACTTGACGCTCAGCCATTAGATTGGGGTCCATGCGACAAAACTACCCCCTTTTTTCAATAAAAAAACAGAGATAAAAAACAGTGAATAAGTTCTAGAAAAACCTAGTTTTTCACCTGTTTTGCGTACTCTTCAGCAGAAAGTACTTCACCGGAAATTTTCAATTCCAATGGAGCATCCACACCCTTTACTTTTACGAAAACTGTCTTCTCAAAAGGACCAGGAGCTGCAGCATTGAAGCCAGCTTTCACCTTATCTGTTTGAGATTTCATGATAGGTTGCTGTGGCCAAGTTGGAGTTGTACATCCACAAGAAGCCGTTGCATTTTCAATCACCAAGGGTTGAGTAGAAATATTGGTGAATGAAAAATCATATGTAACAGGAACGCCCTGTTTGATTTTTCCGAAGTTGTGTTTGGTCTCAGCAAACTTGATCACTTTCTCAGCTGTTTGAGAAAATCCAACTGAAACAATAGTCATCACCAACAAGCTTAACAATATCTTTTTCATAATCTTCATGTTTTAAATTCAGTTATCAAATGTAATCTTTTTCAAATGTACAAATCCTTTTACATGTATGCTTTTTAACTAATTTTACGTTATGTTAAAACCATCCCAGCGCGGGGAAAAAATGCCCGCCTCTCCCATCAGGAAACTGGTTCCATTTGCAGAAGCAGCAGAAAAAAAAGGAATTAAGGTATTGTACCTCAACATAGGACAGCCAGATATTGAGACTCCCCCATCCATCATGGAGGCAGTCAAAAATGCTCAAATTCCTATTCTGGCTTATAGTCATAGTGCAGGAAATATATCATATCGCAAAAAACTTTCAGGTTATTATAAAAAACTGGGAATTGAGCTTACAAGCGATCAGATGATTGTAACATCTGGAGGAAGCGAGGCTATTGTATTTGCAATGATGTCTTGTATGGATTTGGGTGATGAAATCATCATACCAGAACCATTCTATGCAAACTACAATGGATTCGCAGTGATGGCAGGCGTAAAAATTGTAACAGTAACCTCTGCAATTGAAGATGGATTTGCACTTCCTCCGATTGAAGCTATTGAAAAAGCAATCACTCCAAAAACAAAAGCGATTCTTATTTGCAATCCAAATAATCCAACTGGATATTTATACAGCAAAGAAGAAATGCAACAGTTGGAAGAAATTTGTTTCAAACATCAACTGTTTTTGATTTCAGATGAAGCATATCGTGAATTCACCTACAATGGAAGCGCAACCAGTGCGTTGAAATTGAATAAAATTTCTGAGCAGGTAATTGTTGTAGACACCATTTCAAAAAGATACTCAGCATGCGGTGCAAGAATTGGAGCATTCATTACAAAAAATAAAGAAGTATATGCAGCTGCAATGAAATTCGCACAGGCAAGATTGAGTCCGCCCGGACTCGCGCAGATCTTGGCAGAAGCTGCAGTTGATTTACCTGATAATTACTTTGATGCACCAAAAGCTGCATATCAATCCAGAAGAGATTTGTTGGTAAAAAGATTGAACGCAATGCCAGGAGTTTTTTGTCCAAACCCCGGTGGAGCATTCTACGTTGTTGCTAGACTCCCAATTGATGATGGTGATAAATTTTGTCAATGGATGTTGGAATCATTTTCTTTCAATGGAAAAACAGTGATGATGGCACCTGCAAGCGGGTTTTACAATACCCCTGGATTAGGGAAAAACGAAGTGAGGATGGCCTATGTTATCAACAATGAAAATATTGATGCAGCCATGGATTGCCTGGAAGAAGCGTTAAAAGTTTATCCAGGAAGAGTTGTTTAGAATCGATTGATGATAAATACTCCACCAATAACGAGTACGGATCCTATCAAAGCATAGGTTTCGATACGCTCCCCCAAAATCAATACAGAAAGCATCATGGCAAAAATTGGGATGAGGTTATTGAACACGGAAGTTTTAACTGCACCAATTTTACTAATCCCTTCATAATACCATACGAATCCCAATACCGTTCCACATATCCCAAGATATGCGATCGCAACCCAAACCATGGGATTGACTTGTGTTGGAAAATTTTCAAATGGAGCACAAATTGCCAACAGACAAAAGCCCAAGAGTGTTGCCCATGTAGAAGCTTGTAATGGTGTTGTAGTTTTCAATGCATCTCCTGCATAAAATGTGTACATCGCCCAACAGATTGGACATCCCAACATAAAAGCATCACCCCATGTAAATCCGGAAAGTAAATCATTCAAGTTACCTCTGGATATTACAATCATCAATCCAAAAATGGATAAAATCATTCCAATGATTTTAATGGTATCAATTTTCTTTTTGTCTTTGATAGAGGTCATGATCATCACAAGCACTGGATTTAAAGAAACAATCAAAGCGCCGTGACTTGCTTCCACCAGTCTCAATCCATTGAAGAAAAAATAACTATAACCAAAAATACCAGTGAGTCCAAGTATGAGCAATTGAAAAAACTGTTTGCGATTAATCTTAAATGGATTTTTTTCTTTCAATAAAACCATCGGTATCAAAAAAACCAATGCAAATACATATCGAAAGGTAGCACCTGTGAATGATCCAAAAACCTGGGCAGCCATACGGGTTGCGATGAATGTTCCTCCCCACATCAATGCAACCAAAATAAGTTTAATGTAAATCACGCCGCGAAGTTAACATATCTGTTCTTGAACTCAGCAAGAGATCATTGCCTTGATCAAGCTGTCTTTCTCAGCATATAATGTTGGAAATTTTTCCACCAATTGGTCAAATTCGAACCTATGCGTGATCATTTCTTCGGGGTTGATTTTATTACCGAGCATTGATTCTTTTACAAATTCGAAGTCCGCATGCGTCGCATTCCTGCTGCTCATGAGCATTGCTTCTCGTTTGTGAAATTCAGGGTGGTTGACCTGGATATTACCTTGCTGCAATCCAACCAACACATACCTGCCGGCATGTGAAAGATAAGAAAGCGATTGATGAATGGATGTCAGATTTCCTGTTGCATCAAAAACAACTGAGGGCATATTCCCATTGGTTAGATCCTTTAATGCTGTGGGTGTATCATCAACCGCAGGATTAATACATTGTACAGCAGGAAAAGTTGAGCGACAAAATTTTAGTCGAAACAAATTTGTTTCTGCTACTATCACCTTGCATTCTATTAAAGAAAGGAAATACAAAAGTCCTATTCCAATCGGGCCAGCACCAATCACCAATACAAATTCATGAGGATTAATTTTTGCACGAGTAACAGCATGTGCACCAATAGCCAAAGGCTCAATGAGCGCAGTTTGATCCAATGACAATCCTTTTGCATGAACCAGCAATTCATCAGGCACTGAAATAAATTCACTCATTCCTCCATCTTCATGAACACCTAATACACTCAGAGTTGAGCAACAATTTCTTTTACCTTGTTTACATGCAAAACATGTACCACAGCTTTTATATGGAAGTATGGTTAAAAGATCTCCGCTTGAAAACCCCTCCGCTCCTCCTTCAACATATTCAGCTGCTAATTCATGTCCCAACACTCTAGGATAGGTAAAAAAAGGCTGTATCCCATTGTAGGCATGCAGGTCTGTTCCACAAACTCCAATTTGTCTTACACGAACAATGGAACACCCTGCTGTTGAAGCAGGATAATTCTTTTCTTCATATAATAACCGGCCAGGTTGGGAACAGACAAATGTTTTCATGATTATGAAGATAAATCTATTAAAAACAATTCTATGTCTGTTGAAAGGTTTAAATTAGATATTACAGTCATTGATAGTATAAAGTAATTAACCAAAACCTTTAAATTAATTCTTTAAGTATGTCAACAAAAATAGAACCAGAATTACTTGAAAAAAGGCTTGCATCACTTGATTTCATGCGAGGATTCATCATGGTTCTATTGGCATTGGAGTCGACCGGACTCTACAATGTGTTATTTGAAAATACGGCAGGCACCTCATTGGGAATGTTCTTCATTCAATTTCATCATCATCCCTGGAATGGACTGAGGTTCTGGGATCTCATCCAACCTGGGTTCATGTTTATAGCTGGCACTGCTATGGCATATTCTGTAACAAGAATGAAGGAAAATGGTATTTCAAAAAATAACAGAACACGAAAGATTTTAAAACGATGTGGATGGCTTTTCTTCTGGGGTGTATTGAATTATGCAGTAAGAAAAAATGGACTTTCATTTGAGCTGTGGAATGTGCTAACACAATTATCCTTTACCATACTAATTGCCTACCTGATTTTTGAATGGAAGACAAGGAGTCAAATTATCTTCTCGCTGTTGTTGTTATTACTTACTGAAGTGCTGTATCGATACACAAATATTTCTGGATTTGATCAACCATTTACCGATCAAGAGAATTTTGGAAATTATGTCGATTTGATCTTGATGAATAAAATCAATGGTGGAGGATGGGTAGCCATTAATTGCATACCCACTGCTGTTCATACCATTGCAGGGGCATTGGCTGGAAAATTGTTGATGAGCAATTCAGCAAGTAAAACAAAAACACTTATCTACTGGGGCATTGGCACCCTAGTGGCTGGATACTTAATGGATATCACGTACATCACTCCTATTATTAAAAGAATAGCAACAAGTTCATTTACGTTGACTTCGCTTGGCTGGTGCTTGTTGTTTCTATCTGCAGATTACTATATCATCGATGTGAAAGACCGCAAGAAATATCTTTTCTTCTTTAAAGTAGTAGGTATGAACTCCATTTTTATCTACTTATTTTTTGAAATCGTAGGCGACAGATGGTTCAATGGATATATTGGCAATATCACAAACGGTTTGATGAACATGGCACATATTACTGGAATGATTCAGTCCGTGATCACCTGCATCTGTATTTTCATGCTTGAATGGGGGATCTGTCTTTTCCTATACCGAAAGAAGATTTTTTTTAAGCTGTAAGCCGACCTAGAACTTTATCTATTTTGCTGATCAATTGTTTTCGTTCAGCTGACTTTTCTTTGATAAATGAATTTTCACTCAATTTTCCTAATACCTTTTCTTGTTCAAGATCGTTTTCATAAATCATTTTCCGAAAAGAATTATTCATATCTTTTTTCCTGGTTTGAACAATCCCATCATTTACCCTTTCATTGATTTCTTTAAATCTGTTCAGCAGTTCTACCAATTTATTTTCCGTAAAAGAGCGCTTTTTAATCCCTTCTAACTCCATGATGGAAGCAACAGCATGCGACAATACCTGTTCAGAATAATTTGAAGCAACATCTGAATAAAATGAATGCAAGTTTTCCCAAGATTTAATTTTGCCGAAATGGATTTTATGAAGCATTATCTTCATCTCACTTTCAGGCAATAGTTGACCGCCAAGATTTATCCAATTTTCTCTTTTTGAAAATACAGAAAAAGCATTGACCGATTCCACATTTGAAAAATCGTCGGAGGAAATCATTTTTTCCAAAACATGTCCCATCACATAATAAACTATCATGTCTTTGAATGCGACATATGCTTTGCGTACTTTCAAAATAACAACATCGCGTTTACTGTTTTCAAATCCATCTGCAATAATTTTCAATTGATCAATCTGAGGATCATTTTTTTCAAGCAATTTTCTTCCAGTTTTTCTGCAAACTTCATCGTCGGGAATTTTCTGATCTTTTGAATGATAATAAGCTTTCCCAGTAAACAACGCTAACAAATTCAGCGCATCAAAAATTTCATTCACGCTATCAGGAGCCAAACTTTTATATTCGAATTTCAATTCCCGATCAATTCTTGCGTCTCTGTCTTTGTATTTCCACTCATTTCTCTGAAGTGCATAATAATTGTACTGAAACCAATATGCAGGAATAATCCTCAATTCATTTTCACTTGTATCATTTATCACCAAAGAAAAAGGAATTGGTATATTCAATTCAAATGGAAAGTCCCCTTTTGCCAGTAATGTAAAACTTGCAAATTTCGAATTATGCTTTAAGCTTACACATAATCCTGGCCAGAAACCCCTCCCAGCGATCAACTCCCCATCAGCACCTCTCGAATTATGATTCGATCCAATTGTTGCACCAGCAGCCATGTTTGTTTGACCCATTAACAATGAAGCACAAAGAAATGAATTGTTATGATGTTGCTCATGAAAAGGATAAATCAACGAGTTCAATACCTCGCAACACGAAATTGTTGCATTGTTTCCCAAATATGAATTAATCAACCTTGCACCATATTTTAATTGTGAATGTGATGCCATAAAAAACCTTACTGCTTTGACACCATAAAATATCCTGCAACCAACTCCAATAATACCGTTGACCAATTCACAACCTTCTCCAATTTGTGTAGATGCATCAGCATTGCTGTTAACAGTAACATTTTTAATTTTGTTTGCACCCTTGATGTATGCATCAGATCCAATTCTCACATCTTTGATCATTTTACAGTTTTTAATTACTGTTCTATCACCAATGATTCCGTAGTGTCCCCTCTGTTGATCAAATTTTTTTTCTGTGAATGATTGAAAAGCTTCCATCAGCACCTCATCTTCTCTGAATTTTGACCATAGATAAGCATCGGCAGTTAACATGCCATCAAAAGGCATGACCTTTCTTCCACCATTTTCATTACAGATTTCCATCCAAATTCTCGAACTTTCGGGTTCTCCCTGTTTTAAAATCCCATTCCCGAATTTCGCAGTTGGCGTTGTTGCCAATTCATTCACATTTGCAATGATCACTTCATTCCCAATGATATAATGTGCGAGATAATTTACATTGTGAATACTCACGTTATCTCCCAGGTCGCAGCTAATAATTGTTGAACTGAACAAACCAACAGATAGACTGAGGTTTTTAAATTCAAGTGAGATCGGCTCCAATTTCCCAATCCTGACCAATCCAAAAAAACTACAATTTTTTACTAGTTGTGGATCAAACTGTTCTGAAACCAAGATATTATTCCAATTATCAGAAGTATTGTTATTTCGGACAAGAATTTCTAGTTCAGCCGCTGTGAGACTTCTACATGTTGTATTGTCATTTAACTCATTCCTTAAAAAGTATTCATTCTTCCCTTTTGGCAAATACCCTTCTTCAATAAAGTCGTATCCAATTCGTTGCAAGGGGCGTTTCGTGATCTTGTTCATAATAATTGATTAAAATTATTCTACAGTTACACTTTTAGCTAAATTTCTTGGACGATCAACATCAAGTCCGCGACTTACACCAATATAATATGACAGAAGTTGCAAAGGAATTACATTGAGTATTGGCGCAATAATTTCATCTGCAGCAGGAACTGCAATAATATCTTTGGTGAAGGCCGCTAAAGTTTTATCACCTTCGGTTACAACAGCGATCAGTTTTCCTTTTCTTGCATTTATCTCTTGCATGTTGCTAACTACCTTCTCATGATAAGCATCTCTTGTTGCAACAAATAGAACAGGAAGGCTTTCATCAACCAATGCAATGGGACCATGTTTCATTTCAGCTGCAGGATATCCTTCGGCATGTATATATGATATCTCTTTCAACTTTAATGCACCCTCCAAAGCAACTGGAAAGTTATATCCTCTTCCCAAGTAAAGAAAACTATTCGCGTTGGCAGTTTTTGCAGCAATTGACTGAATAGATGAAACATCAGAAAGTATCTTTTCGACTTTTTCTGGTAGTGCATTCAGTTCATGTAAGAGTTCTACAAATCTATCATGTGAAACAGATTGTTTTTCTTTTGCAATTTTCAAGGCAATCATAGTTAGTACAACCAATTGTGCAGTAAATGCTTTTGTACTAGCCACTCCGATCTCAGGGCCTGCATGAGTATATGCCCCAGCATGAGAAACACGAGCAATAGATGATCCCACTACATTCAGCACACCGAAGATCAAAGCACCTTGCTCCTTGGCTCTTTCGATTGCAACGAGGGTGTCTGCTGTTTCACCACTTTGGGAAATAGCAAAGATTACATCGCCCTTATTAACAATTGGATTTCTATACCTAAATTCTGAGGCATATTCAACTTCAACAGGGATACGGCACAACTCTTCTATAATATATTCAGCAGCAAGTCCTGCATGCCAACTTGTTCCGCAAGCAATAATAATGATGCGGTTCGCATGCTTCAGCTTATCAATTTGTGATTCAACACCACCCATGATAATATCTTCATGCGCTATATCCAATCTACCTCGCAAACAATCATAAATCGTTTTGGGTTGTTCATAAATTTCTTTCAACATAAAATGATCAAATCCGCCTTTTTCAATAGCAGACAATTCAAGATCCAATTGTTGAACAAAAGGAGTTATTTTTTCATTACCCAAATTTTTCAAAATCAGTTCATCACTCTTGATGATGGCAAGTTCATAGTCGTTGATATAAACTACTTCTTTGGTGTATTCAATGATGGGAGAAGCATCAGATGCAAGGAAGTGCTCTCCCTTTCCAATGCCTATGACAAGTGGGCTCCCTTTTCTTGCGGCGATAAGTGTATCTGGATTCTCTTCATCCAACAAAACAATCACGTAAGCTCCGACCACTCTTTTCAAAGCAACACGAACCGCTTCTTCGAGAGAGCAACTGTTGTGAATCAGAATATCATCAATAAAGTTTACAAGAATTTCAGTATCTGTGTCACTATTAAATTTGTATCCCTTGCTAAGCAAGTCCTGCTTGATCGATGCGTAATTTTCAATGATACCATTGTGAATCATTGCAATTCTTCCGCTGTTTGACATATGTGGATGAGCATTTCTGTCGCTCGGTTCTCCATGCGTTGCCCATCTGGTATGCCCAATACCAATGGTGGATTTCAGTTCCTTACCCATGAGAAACTCTTCTAACTCAGCAACCTTGCCTTTCTTTTTATAAACTTTAATGGAATCATGAATCATGGCAACACCTGAGCTGTCGTAGCCTCTGTACTCTAAACGTTTAAGTCCCTTTAAAATGACTGGATAGGCTTCCCTATGGCCAACATAAGCTAAAATACCGCACATACTTAAATTTTCCGCAAAACTATCAATTGATCATCGAAAAGCATCAATATTCATTGATAAAATGATTAATTTATCTTCATTTTAGAATAATTCATAATATAATTATTTAATTTTTTAATTAATGAATAGATATTAACTATTATTTTTAATTATTATCAAGACATTTAATTATACTTTTTATTAATAGTTCAAAGTGAATAAATAAAGAACAAGCAGACATCTAATAGTATATTTAGATATAAAAAGAGCATATGAGAAGAGTCTTTCTTTTACTACTAGGATTAAATCTTTTGATTATAAGCACAATTGCTCAGACTCCCATAGCTGAAACCCAATTCGGAAAAGTATCTGGAATGCTTACACCAGATGGAAAAATAAAAGTCTTCAAAGGAATTCCATTCGCTTCGCCTCCAGTTGGTGATTTGCGATGGAAAAGACCCATACCGCCAACACCATGGAAAGATGTCAAAGTATGTACCACATTCAGTGCGAGTCCGATGCAACCCAAACCTGCACCATTTTTTGTTTGGAGTGAGGAATATTTAATTCCAACCGAGCCCATCAGTGAAGATTGTTTGTATTTAAATGTTTGGACGAGCAATCAAGAAAATAAGAAAAAGAAGCCTGTTTTGGTATGGATTTATGGAGGAGGATTTTCAAGCGGCGGCAGTGCATGCCCTATTTATGACGGAGAGGCATTTGCAAGGGAGGATATAGTCTTTGTAAGCATCAACTACAGAGTAGGAATATTTGGATTTTATGCTCACCATGAGATTGATAAAAACAATGATGGATTGGGATCAGGAAATTTTGGAATTCTTGATCAAATTGAAGCATTGAAATGGGTAAAGAAAAACATTGCCAATTTTGGAGGTGACCCAGAAAATGTAACCATTGCAGGACAATCTGCAGGTTCAATGAGTGTAAACTGTTTGGTAGCAACACCATTGGCAAAAGGATTATTCAATAAAGCCATTGCAGAAAGCGGTGCAAATTTTACCCGAGGAAATACCAGCAAAGATCAGGCAGTAGAGGCAAGTGATAAATATGCACTACTGTTTGGAAAATCTACTTTAGAAGAAATGAGAAAAATTCCTGCAGAGGAGTTATTGAAAAAAACTGCAGGAATCAGAGGGATTTATGTTGATCGCATTGTTTTGCCTGAACATGTGTTAGATATTTTCCTGAATAAGAATGAGAACAAAGTAACGTTGTTAACCGGATGGAACCAAGATGAAGGTATCTCTATGGGCAAACCCAAAGATGCTGCATCGTTCACAAATGAAATGAAAGTTCAATACAAAGCAAATGCTGAGAAGTTGTTGAACTTTTATCCAGGCAGGAGCGACCAAGAGGCCGCCGCATCTCAAAAAAACCTAGCGAGAGATATGACATTTGGAATGCAAAATTTCGCATGGAGCAACATAGCAGTTAAAAATGGTTCAAAAGTTTTTGTGTACAGATTCAAGAAGTTGGTTCCGGAGGATAAAGTAGGAAGCAAGTACAGTGCCTTTCACACAGGTGAAGTTCCTTATGCATATAATAATTTAAAATTTGTAAACCGCCCATTTACCAATGCAGACCATGCTTTAGCAAAAACCATGTCGCAATACTGGATCAATTTCATCAAAACTGGTAACCCCAATGGCAATCAATTGCCCTCTTGGCCATTGTATACCAAGGAAGGTAAGAATATCATGATATTTGATGAAGTAACTAAATCGGGTAAATTAGAAGATGGTGATGCGTTGTTAAGTTTACAAACTGCAGTGACAAAAAATAAATAGAAGATGAACAAAATAAAATTCGTATTCAATCTCTTGTTGCTCTTATGTATCAGCAACGCAATATATTCACAAGCAACAAATGCTTTTCAAACTGACATCAATGCCTTCAAGAAGATAGATAGCCTTCAACCGCCTCCAAAAAATCCGATTTTATTTGTGGGCAGTTCATCCTTTACAAGATGGAAAAGCATCAACAATGATTTACCTGGATATCCAATTATTAACAGAGGTTTCGGCGGATCTTCATTACCTGATGTTATTCAATACGCTCAAGAGACCATCTTCAAATACCATCCCAAGCAAATCTATATTTATTGTGGCGAGAATGATTTGGCCATGAATGCAGCAATCACGCCTGAAAATGTATTGGAACGATATCAGACTTTACATTCCATGATTCGAAAAGAATTGGGAAAGAAGATTCCGATAGTTTTCATCTCACTCAAACCCTCCATTGCACGGTGGAAGTTGGAATCAAAATATATTGAGACCAATCAATTGATAAAAACCTTTCTGGCAAAAGACAAGCATGCGCGTTACTTAGATGTTCATGCCGCCATGCTAGATGAACACCAGGAAGTTTTAAAAGATATATTTGTTGAAGATAATTTACACATGAACGCAAAAGGCTATGCGATTTGGATAAAGGTCATAGCACCGACACTTTTAAAATAAGAACGGTCAAACCTAAGTTTGACCGTATCAATTTTATGTAGCCCGTAGGGGAATCGAACCCCTCATTCCTCCGTGAAAGGGAGGCGTCTTAACCGATTGACCAACGGGCCGTCATCAAAAGGAACGCAAAGGTAAGTTCTTGCAGAAATATGGCCAAAAAAACTGGAATAGTTCTTAACTTCGCACCACTTTTTTGACAATAAAGCAATCAATTATGAGTACAGTTAAAGTAGCCATCAATGGATTCGGAAGAATCGGTCGCCTTGCCTATCGCCAGATCTATAATATGAAGGGTATCGATGTAGTAGCCATCAACGACCTTACCAGTCCAAAGGTATTGGCTCATCTCTTAAAATATGATACTGCTCAAGGCCGTTTTGAACAGGAAGTAACTGCCACTGATAACTCGATCATCGTAAACGGACACGAAGTAAAAATTTATGCTCAAAAAGACCCTTCACAAATTCCATGGGGAGCCCATCAAGTTGATGTAGTACTTGAGTGTACTGGATTCTTCACAGACAAAGACAAAGCTGCTGCCCACTTGACTGCAGGTGCAAGAAAAGTGGTGATTTCTGCTCCAGCAACAGGAGATTTGAAAACCATCGTATTCAACACCAACCACGATATTTTGGATGGATCTGAAACCATCATCAGTTGCGCATCTTGTACCACCAATTGCCTTGCTCCAATGGCGAAGGTTTTGGAAGATAAATTCGGTATCGCAACAGGTTTGATGACAACTGTTCACGCTTACACAAACGATCAAAATACCCAAGACGCACCTCATCCAAAAGGTGATCTTCGCAGAGCACGTGCCGCAGCTCAAAACATCGTTCCGAACAGCACCGGTGCTGCAAAAGCAATTGGACTAGTACTTCCTTCATTGAAAGGGAAATTGGACGGTACCGCTCAGCGTGTTCCAACTTTGACTGGATCATTAACTGAACTGACTGTCATCCTCAACAAAAAAACTTCTGCTGAAGAAATCAATGCTGCCATGAAAGCTGCTGCCAACGAGAGCTATGGCTACACTGAAGACGAAATTGTTTCTGGTGATGTGATCGGAATCAGCTACGGATCATTGTTCGATGCTACACAAACCAAAGTACAAACTGTTGGAGACCATCAATTGGTGAGAACAGTTAGTTGGTACGACAATGAAATGAGCTATGTAAGTCAGCTCGTACGCACTGTGAAATATTTTGCACAGCTGATTTCTAAGTAACCTAATTCAACATACAAACCCGGCAAATCATTTGCCGGGTTTCTTTTTAAAATAAACTCTATGTATATATTCAGCAAGACAAATTTTGGAGGAAAGAAAGCGTTGGTGAGAGTGGACTTCAACGTACCGCTTGATGAACAATTCAATGTAACCGACGACACCAGAATGCGTGCTGCTTTGCCCACTATCCATAAAATTTTGAAAGATGGTGGAAGTGTGATTTTGATGAGTCATCTTGGTAGACCAAAAGATGGTCCAACAAATAAATATTCATTGAAACACTTGGTCAATCATCTACAGCAATTGGTTGGAAAAGAGTATCCAGTATCATTTGCAGATGATTGCATTGGATCAACTGCTGAAAAAGCAGCAAGTGATTTAAAAGCAGGCGAAGTACTCTTGCTTGAAAATCTTCGTTTTTATAAAGAAGAAGAAAAAGGTGATATGGGCTTTGCAGAAAAACTGCACAAGCTGGGCGATGTTTATGTGAACGATGCATTCGGAACTGCGCACCGCGCACATGCGTCTACCGCAATCATCGCTGACTTTTTCGATTCAGATAAAAAAATGTTCGGTCTCTTGATGGAAGGTGAAGTGAGCAGTGCAGAGAAAGTGCTTCTAAAATCAGACAAGCCCTTCACAGCCATCATTGGCGGGGCAAAGGTTTCAGACAAAATCCTCATCATCGAAAACTTATTAAACAAAGCAACCGATATCATCATTGGTGGCGGAATGGCATATACATTTTGGAAGGCACAAGGAAAACAAATAGGCAACTCATTGTGCGAAGAGGACCGCCTAATGCTTGCAGCTGAACTGCTCGAAAAAGCAAAAGCAAAAGGAGTAAATATTCATTTGCCCATGGACAGTACCATTGCTGATAAGTTTTCCAATGATGCTACTACCATCAATTGCGAAAGCTATGGAATCCCTTCAGGATGGATGGGACTCGATATTGGTGAAAAAGCAAGAGTAGATTTTAGAAAGGTAATCTTAAGCAGCAAAACCATTTTGTGGAACGGCCCAATGGGTGTTTTCGAAATGAATAAATTTCAAGCGGGCACCAAAGCCATTGCTGAAGCAGTTGCCGAGGCAACTGAAAAAGGAGCTTTCTCCCTTGTGGGGGGCGGCGACAGTGTGGCCGCTGTAAACCAATTTGGCTTTAATGAAAAAGTAAGCTACGTCTCTACTGGTGGTGGCGCCATGCTGGAATTTTTTGAAGGAAAAGTACTTCCAGGGATAGCTGCCATCAAAAATTAACCGTTCATCACATTGAAAAAAGGTTAACAAAAGCTTGATGGCTTTTGGCATATCTTTATGCCCTTAATTTAAACTACTATGAGCACACGTAACATTGTTCTGATTAGCATCGTTGCATTTATTCTTCTTTTGGGAGGATGCGGTTGCAGTGGTTATAACGGACTTGTACAAAAAGATCAAAATGTAAAATCAAAATGGGCGAATGTTGAAAGTGATTACCAGAGAAGGTCTGACCTTATCCCTAATTTGGTGAACACCGTAAAAGGCGCAGCCAATTTTGAACAAGAAACCATTACACAGGTGATTGAAGCAAGATCTAAAGCAACGCAAACAACTGTAAATGCAAATGATCTTTCACCAGATAAAATTGCTGCCTTTCAGAAAGCACAAGGCCAGTTGAGTGGAGCAATTGGAAGGCTATTGGTAAGCGTTGAAAGATATCCTGAGCTTAAAGCAACAGAAGCTTTCCGCGATCTTCAAGCACAACTGGAAGGAACAGAAAACAGAATCAAAGTATCCAGAAATGATTTTAATGCTGCTGTACAGGATTATAACACCAGCGTGAAAAAATTTCCAATGGTTTTGTTCAGCGGAATGTTTGGATTCACTGAAAAAGGATATTTCACAGCAGAAGCTGGTGCTGAGAAAGCCCCAACTGTTGATTTCAATAAATAAATTTTGAATATTCTATCCATTTTAACAGGAAAGAAAAAAACATTTTTCTCCAAAGAAGATGAAGAAAGGATGGTGCAAGCCATCCGTTTTGCTGAAATGCAAACCAGTGGGGAAATCAAGCTCTTTGTTGAGAGCCACTGCTCATTTCTAAATCCTATTGATAGGGCCAAGGAACTTTTTGCGGAATTGAACATGACTGCAACGAAAGACAGAAATGCAGTACTGCTTTATTTTGCTATGAAGGACCGACAAATGGCTATTTGGGGAGATGAAGGCATTCACCAAAAACTAGGACAAGCTTTTTGGAACAACAAGGTTGCAACCATACTAGAAGATTTTAAAAAAGAAAACTTCACAGAAGGAATTTGCAAAATGATTGCTGATGTAGGAGATGCATTGAAAACCAATTTCCCATACACATCTGAAGATAAAAATGAACTGGAAGATAACATTGTATTTGGAAAATGATCAAACAGCTTCTAACGATATTAGTATTTGTACTTGCAGCACCTTGTTTTTCGCAAATTGAAAAAGAGTTACCTGCTCGCCCGAATCCACCAAAATTGGTTGTCGATTATACCAATACATTGAGTCCTGATCAAATCAATGCACTCGAACAAAAACTTGTAATATTCGATGATTCAACATCTAGTCAGATTTCAATTGTTATCATTGAAACCACTGGAGATAGGGACATTTCAGATTTTGCATTTGCGTTGGGAAGAGCATGGGGAATTGGTAACAAAGAGTTCAACAATGGTATTCTTTTGCTTGTGGCAAAAAATGATAGAAAAGTATTTATTGCTACCGGATATGGACTTGAAGGAGCATTACCTGATGCGTTGGCGAAAGAAATTATCTCCAATGAGATCAAACCCAACTTCAAGGAAAACGATTTTTATCGTGGATTGGATGAAGGAACAGATGCAATCATGCAAGCCATTCAAGGTGAGTATAAAGCACCTGATGGATATCATAAAAGAGATGAAAAAGGTGTTCCTGGAATTATCATTGTCATCATCGTAATCATAATAATATCCATCATAAGAAGAGGTGGAGGCGGTGGTGGATATTATAACGGAGGCGGATATCGCCGAGGTAGCGGTATGTGGTTCTTCCCAGGGGCTGGAGGATTTGGAGGAGGCTTTGGTGGTGGAAGCAGCAGTGGAGGCGGCTTTGGCGGCTTTGGTGGTGGAAGCTTTGGCGGCGGTGGTGCTGGAGGAGATTGGTAAAATACATAGGGACGAGGAGGCCTCCATGCAGGGACAGGGGACGAGGGAAATACAGTTGACTGTTGACAGTTAACTGTCAACTCCTAACCGAGGCCCATTTCTTGGTGCATTTCAGGAATTTCTACATCGGTAAATCCTTTTCTCAATAATCTTTCTCTGAAATCAATTTGTACTGGGTATTCTCCATGTACCAAAAATACTTTTCTTACCGTTCTTGGATCCTGACAAGACAAAAACTGAGAAAGATCTTCATAATCACCATGTGCACTCATACTTCTGATGCTCCCAATCTCAGCATGGATTTCATGTTGCACTCCATAAATACTAACTTCTTTTTTTCCGCTTTGCAATCGTGCCCCGAGTGAATGAGGTTCGCAATATCCAACCATCAAGATTGTATTTCGTGAGTTTTCAATATTGTTGCTGATATGATGTTTTACTCTACCTGCATCAGCCATCCCACTGGCAGAAATGATGACACAAGGCTCATTTCTAAAATTGAGAAGCTTCGACTCATCAACTGTTTTCACATATTGCAACCCAGCAAACCTGAATGGATCTTCATCTTTTTCCAAGACTTTTCTGATGCGTGCATTAAAATATTGCGGATATTTTTTTACGATTTCAGTTGCTTCCACACTCAAAGGACTATCAACAAAATAATCCAGTTCAGGCAATCGTCGTTCCAGCTCCAATTGATTCAATGCATAGAGCAATTCCTGAGTTCTTCCTACACTGAATGCCGGAATGATAAGCTTGCCTTTTTTCTGTATGCAGGTTTTTTCAATCCATTGCAAAAGCTGATCAGGAGTGGGCTGATGTAAATCGTGCAATGAGTTTCCATAAGTTGACTCAATAATAATGATGTCAGATTGTGGGAATACCTCAGGTGATTTCAAAATCACATCACGGTATCTGCCAACATCACCACTAAACGTGAGCATATGTTGTTTTCCATTTTCATTGATTCGCAAATGAACTGCGGCACTTCCGATGATATGTCCAGCGTCTGTGTACAATAGATCAATGCCTTCTTCTATTGTAAACCAATCACCATATTCAACTACTTTAAAATGCTCTACTGCTGCTTCTGCTTCTTCGGTTGTATACAAGGGTTTCAACAGTGGGAGTCCTGCTGCCTTTCTTTTCTTATTATGATACTTAATATCGTCTTCTTGAATGCGTGCAGAGTCGACCAGCAAAACTGCAGTAAGCTCTCTTGTTGCAGGAGTACAAAATATTTTTCCTTTGAAACCTTCACTTACCAATTTAGGAATCAGTCCGCTGTGATCTATATGTGCATGAGATAAAACCAAGTAATCAATAGTTGTTGGATCAAATCCAAAATGCCGGTTCAATGCATCGGTTTCTTTCCCCATCCCCTGAAACATCCCACAATCAAGCAAAATATTTTTACCACTTTTTAATGTAACCAAATGTTTTGATCCTGTTACCGTTCTTGCCGCACCATGAAAAGCAATTTTCATTTCGAATTATTTTGAGGTTTCCTTGAAAGTCCATGTAATATTAAATTCCGCCACACATCTATCTTGCTCATCATACCCCTTTGATGTTGTTTCACAGATGATTCCTTCTTTGGTTGAAACAGCTTTTTCGATTGCATCAAAAATTTTGCCACCATCATGACATTCAAATCGAATTTTTCCTACCGCTTTTTTATGAAAGGATGCCTGCATATTGAGCACCAGCATTGAAATACGTGGACGCCTATGTTGGGTATGGGTCAATGCAAGAATACCCGAACTCATTTCAGCGGCCATTCCTAAACAAGCAAAATAAATTGATTTAAAAGGGTTTTTTGAAAACCAAGAATACTTGATCGTTACAACAGCAGAAGACGTTGAAAGAGATTGAACCCGAAGTCCAGAAAAAAAAGCGGCTGGCAACGAATTCATTAAATAAAGCCTAAACCAAAGGCTACTGCCTAGCTTTTTAATAAGTGCTGCTTGTTCCATATCCTAATCTACGATAGAATCAGAGGATATGTAAAGTAAATGACAAAAAGATTTTTGAATTATTGTACTTTGATCTTAAACATGGATTCATCACCCAGAAATCCTTCCAGTTCATCCCCAACCGAGCACTCTCCTACTCCTTTGGGAGTACCTGTGAAAATCACGTCACCGATATTAAGTGAGAAATAATTGGAAACATGTGCAATGATTTGATCAAAGCTGTGAATCATATCGCGGGTATTTCCGGATTGAACTATTTCACCATTTTTCTTCATGGAGAAGACAATATTTTTGCGATCTAAATCCGCAGAGATATTATTCCATTTTCCCAAAACAGCTGAATTGTCCCATGCCTTTGCCTTTTCCCATGGAAGCCCCTTTTTCTTCAATTCGCTTTGTACATCTCTTGCTGTAAAATCAATTCCAACAGAGATGGCATCATAATATTGTTGAGCAGTTGCTTCACTGATATATTTGCCGTTTTTTGAAATGTGCAGTACTACTTCACATTCATAATGCAATTCATTTGTAAAAGCAGGATAATAAAAAGGCATATTGGTTTGCAACAAGGCTGATTTTGGTTTCATGAAGATGACTGGTTCTTCAGGCACTTCATTTCCAAGTTCTTTGGCATGTTCAACATAGTTTCTTCCTATACAAATGAATTTCATGATATTAATTTATAGTTCAAATTTATTAACAGATTCCATTGTTTTATCGATTCCCAAAAAAACAAAATCCTCAATGGCTTGTGCCGACCTTTCAATTTTTTTCAAAACGATTTCTTCCTGTTCTTTGTGCCATCTACCCAGCACATATTCCACCTGCATTCCTTTTGGAAAATCATTTCCAATCCCAAATCTCAAACGTGGATATTGAATAGTTGCAAGTGATTCTTGAATACTCTTTAATCCATTGTGTCCGCCATCGCTGCCAGCAGGTTTCATTTTTATTTTATTGATAGGAACTGCAAGTTCATCAACCAAGACCAGCAAGTTGCTGATTTCAATTTTTTCTTTGTCGAGCCAATATTTCACAGCCCTGCCACTTAGGTTCATAAAGGTTGTTGGCTTGATGCAGATAATTTTTCTCCCTTTGATGGAAACAGTTGCAACTGAAGCCAGTCTGTCAGATGAAAAGCTCACTTTGTGTTTGCTCACAAAATAATCAAGGATGTCGAAACCAATATTATGACGCGTATGTGTGTATTCATCACCTATATTGCCCAATCCAACAACGAGAAATTTATTCATGAAAAAAGCCCCATGATTAACTCATGGGGCCATAAAGATAAAACCTTTGAATTTATTTCTTCGCAGCAGCAGCGGCTGGAGCGGCAGCGGCGGCAGGAGCAGCAGCAGCAGGTGTAGGTGCAGCGGCTTCCTCTTGTTTCAGCTGACGTGTCAATGTTACTGATGCGATAGGAATTCTTGGAGAATTCAGGATCTCATAGTTTTCAGTTGCGATGTCTTGAACACGAATATTGCCATTCAATTCAAGATTTGAAATATCAACTTCAATATTCTCTCTGAGGAATTTAGGAAGTGTTTTCACCTTAACTGACTTGAGTCTGATTTCAAGTTTACCACCGGCTTTTACGCCAGCAGCAGTACCGGTAAACTTAAGAGGGATGGTTGCATTTACTTTCTTGCCTTCAACCAATTCAAGCAAATCAACATGCGCCAGAATATCTGACACTTTATCAAGTTGAAGATCCTTCAAAATGCAAGTGTAAGATTTGCCTCCAACTTTAACTTCTATCAATTGGAAGTCTGGTGTGTAGATGAAAGGCTTCAGATCAAGAGCTTTTGCATAAAAGTTCACCTCTTGTGCACCCCCATAAATTACACCAGGTACCAAGCCTTGAGAGCGCAACTGGCGGGTGGCTGTTTTACCAGTTTCGGTCCTCAATTGTCCTTCGATTGTAATCGTTTTCATTGTATTGTGTTTAAAAATTGACTTCTTTTCGGTCTATTTATTCTTCAGTTGTGAGTGAATAAAAAGACTTGTAATGCTTTGGTTTTCGTAAGCATTTTTGATGGCAGATGCGAAAAGGTTGGCAACACTCAGTATTTTGATTTTTGAAGAAATGTTTTTTACGGGAATTGTATCCGTAACCACCAATTCTTCCAAAACACTGTTTTCGATGTTTTCGTAAGCGTTACCGCTCAACACCGGGTGTGTACAAAGTGCTCGAACACTTCTTGCGCCTTTTTCCTTCAAGAGTTTTGCGGCTTTGGTGAGGGTACCTGCAGTATCGCAGATATCATCAATCAATACCACATCTCTGTTTTCCACATCACCTATTACCACCATGCTTGCTATTTCATTGGCCCTTTTTCTGTGCTTGTCACAGATGACCATTTCGACGTTAAAATAACTTGCCATTTCACGGATCCTGTTCGCACTTCCCACGTCGGGGGCCGCAAAGGTAAGGTTTTCCAGCTGAAGATTGGTGATATAAGGGATAAAAATGGCAGAGCTATCCAGGTGGTCTACGGGGATGTCAAAATAGCCCTGGATCTGGGGTGCATGGAGATCCATGGTGATCACCCTGTCGGCTCCAGCAGCAGTCAGAAGGTTTGCAACCAGTTTGGAACCGATGGCAACCCTGGGCTTGTCTTTTCTATCCTGGCGGGCATATCCAAAATATGGCAAAACTGCTATGATCTTGTAGGCAGAGGCGCGTTTGGCAGCGTCGATCATCAACAACAATTCCAGTAGATTATCTCCCGGGGCAAACGTGCTTTGCACGAGGAAAACATAATCACCTCTGATACTTTCGAGGTAAACCGGTTGAATTTCGCCGTCACTAAACCGTTGAATATTGATTTTGCCTGGAGTGCCATTTACAGACTCGGCAATTTTTGCGGCAAGGTATTCAGAGCTTGTTCCGGAGAAAACTTTACAGGAGGGGCCAACGCGTTGCATAAAAATGAATTGAATGACGAAGATAACGAAACTAAGTACCCCTTGGGGGCATAAACTCACCTGAAAATCAAATGTGAAAAAATGAGGTTGAAAAAGTTGAAAGATTGGGCAATAGAAGACATGCCTAGGGAAAAAATGAGATTGAAGTCTGCCAATCATCTCACGGATGTTGAGCTTCTGGCTATCTTGATTCAGCAGGGAAACAGGGAATCTTCAGCGATCGATTTGGCGAATGAATTGATGACCAAGTGCAATCATAAATTATCAACCTTGGCAAGACTTTCCATCAAAGAGATGATGAAAACAAAAGGAATTGGCATTGCAAAAGCTACCATCCTGCAGGCTGCCATGGAAATCGGAAAAAGGAGAATGGGAACAGAGGTGATGACAACAGATGTGATCAAGGACAGCAAAATGGTTGCAACATTTTTACGCACCAAATTGATGGACCTTCCCCATGAAGTTTTTGCAGTCGTTTTTTTAAACCGTGCCAACAGAATCAAACATTTTGAAATCATCAGTTCAGGAGGGATGACAGGAACAGTTGCAGATCCGAGAATTATTTTGAAAAAGGCATTGGAAGAAGAAGCTGTCAGCATCATCCTGAGTCACAATCATCCTTCAGGAAATTTAAGACCATCAAAAGCAGATCAGGACCTGACAGAAAAAATCAAGCATGCAGCAAAATACTTCGACATACACGTGTTGGATCATATCATTGTTAGCAATGAAGGGTATTACAGTTTTGCGGATGAGGGAGTAATATGAGGGACGAGGGAGAAGGGGTGAGGGACAAGGTAAAAAGTTGTAAGTTGTAAGTTGTAAGTTTGTAAACGATTAGAGTTGAATCTACAACTTACAACCTATAACTTATAACTAAATTCACATGCATTCCGCAAATATCAATCCGCAAATATTCATCGACAACAGAAAAAGATTTGTTGCCCAGATGGAAAAAAACAGCATTGCGATATTTAACAGCAATGATGAAATTCCAAGCAATGGAGATGCCCTTTATCCTTTCAAACAGAATACAGACTTGTTTTGGTTAACTGGTATCCGTCAGGAAGACAGCATGCTGATTTTATTTCCAGACAATCCTGATAAAAAATACCGAGAGGTGCTGGTGTTGGTAAGACCCAATGAGTTGAAGGAAAAATGGGATGGGAAAAGACATCGTGCACATGAGGCAACTGCATTGTCCGGCATTTCAACCATCATCTGGTTGGATGTATTGGATGGTCTACTTCAACCAATGATCCATCTTGCAGATACCATCTATCTCAATACAAATGAAAATGACAGAAAAGCAAATCTCTTGGCGGTAAGAGATTACCGTTTTGCGCAAGAAATGCAAGCAAGATATCCACTGCATCAATATAAAAGATCTGCAAAGATCATGCGAGAGTTGCGTGCCATCAAATCGCCTCTTGAAGTGGCAGTGCTTCAAAAAGCAATGGACATCACAGATCACACTTTTCGCAGATTATTGAAATTTATGAAACCCGGCGTTTGGGAAAATCACATTGAAGCAGAGATCTACCATGACTTCATGATGCAGGGATCTGCGGGTCCGGCGTATTCCTCTATCATTGCAAGTGGCGACAGAGCAAGAACGCTGCATTACATCGCCAATAACCAAGAATGCAAAGATGGCGAGTTGGTATTGATGGACTTTGGTGCAGAGTATGGAGGTTATTGTGCAGATTTAACAAGAACTGTTCCTGTAAATGGTAAATTTACCAGAAGACAGAAAACAGTTTACAATGCATGTTTGCATTTACACAATTACGCCAAGAGCTTGCTGAAACCTGGTATCAATATCTTAAAATACCATGAGATGGTTGGTGATGAGGCAACCAAGATTTTTCAAAAAATTGGTTTGCTGAAAAAAACAGATATCAAAAATGAGTCACCCGACAACCGTGCATATAGAAAATACCTGTATCATGGCATTTCACATCATCTTGGAATTGATGTGCACGATTTGGGAACTAAGACAGAACCTTTGAAACCAGGGATGGTACTTACCGTTGAACCAGGTATTTATATCGAAGAAGAAAAAATGGGTGTTCGCATTGAAAACAATGTTTGGATAACCAAAAATGGAAACAAAGATTTAATGGCGAATATTCCCATTGAAGCAGATGATATTGAACGTCTCATGAAATCAAGTGCTGCAAAATGAAACAGCTAGCAAATTTCATCACCCTGCTCAATCTCGTATTTGGTTGTATTGCAGTTGTATTTACACTTCAAACAGGAGAAACCATTGTAAACCTGGAAAGCGGAGAATGGAAAATTTATTTTCCTGAAAAAATTACATGGGCAGCAATCTGTTTGTTTTTTGCTGCGGTAGTTGATTTTTTTGACGGGTTCGTTGCACGCCTGTTTAAAGCAGATTCTGAAATGGGGAAACAACTTGATTCACTTGCTGATGTTGTTTCGTTTGGTGTTGCCCCAGGTTCCATGATGTATCAGTTGCTCAGAATTGCAATCGCAGCAGAACCATCCGGCATGGAAAAATCAAGTTTGCTTTTTATACCTGCTTTGTTAATTCCTTTGGCAGCAGCATGGAGACTCGGTAGATTTAATATGGATACATCAAAAAGAAATCATTTTCTTGGATTACCGGCACCGGCAGCAGGACTCTTCATTGCTTGCTTACCAATGGTAGCGTTCTATAACATCATGGACATGCAGCAATTGTTGGTAAACAAATGGGTGCTTTACCTGATCAGTATTGTGATTTCATTTTTGATGGTATCAAAAATTCCATTGATCAATTTGAAATTTAAATCATACGGCTGGAAAGAGAACAAATCAAGATATCTTTTGATCATTGCTTCAATCACTTCAATGCTACTCCTGGGTTGGCTTTCAGGCTTCATCATTCTCTTCAGTTATATTCTAGTATCTTTGCTTTTTAAAAAAGAGCTATCATGAATTTTACAGTTGCCATCAATGTAATGCCTTTGAAAGATTTACTCGACCCACAGGGGAAGGCTGTATTAGGTGGATTGCAAAACCTCGGATTGAAATCTGTACAAGATGTAAGAATTGGTAAAAGAATCACGCTTCAAGTGGAGGCAGCCAATGAGCAAGAAGCAAAAAAAATAGCAGAAGAAGCAGCAACCAAGTTGTTGGCAAATCAGGTAATGGAACATTTCGAAATAAGTATACTTCAATAGTAGTTAGCAGTTTCACAACTACAGCAGATGTTATATATTGTACCAACCCCCATCGGCAATTTGGGCGACATGACCTTCAGGGCAGTTGCTGTTTTAAAGGAGGTTGATCTCATACTTGCAGAAGACACAAGAACTTCGGGTGTTTTATTAAAACACTATGAAATAAGCAAGCCACTTCAGTCTTATCATCAACACAATGAGCACCAAGTAACTGAAAGACTTGTTCAGCAAATGATTGGTGGCGCGAAGATGGCTTTACTCACGGATGCAGGTACGCCAGGGATTTCAGATCCAGCTTTTTTTATTATCCGTGCATCCATACAACACAATATCAGGGTTGAATGCCTGCCTGGAGCAACAGCATTGATTCCGGCATTGGTAAATAGCGGACTGCCCACCGACAGTTTTTGTTTTGAAGGTTTTCTGCCACTCAAAAAAGGCAGACATACCATGCTCACAACGTTGGCTGAAGAAAACAGAACCATCGTGCTTTATGAATCTCCTATGCGTTTACTGAAAACCTTGAAACAACTTATGGAATATTTTGGTGAGGAGAGACAATGCGCTGTTTCGAGAGAGCTCACCAAAAAGTTTGAAGAAAATGCAAGAGGTAGTTTAAAGGAAGTATACGATCATTTTGAAAAAAAAGGGGTGAAAGGTGAAATTGTAATCGTAATTGCTGGAAAAAATTACAAAGCTTGATCACTCGAAAATTTCCTCTGCCTTAATTAATGAGTCTGGCTTCCCAACGTCCAACACCAGATCACCAGAGTGATCATATGCGATGACCAACTCTTCTTTGGCAATCTTCAAATAAACATCAATCATTGAAAATATTCCATCAGCAGGCATGTATTTAAAGATATTGGGATGAATCACATGAATTCCAGAGAAAGAAAATGGTCTCACATCATCCACTACTCCATGAACCCATTTCACTTCCCCCGAATGATTGTTTTTCCATCCAACGAGTTTCATTTCATCATCAAACAACAATTGCCTAGAGCTCTCCCTATCGGTCATAGCCAATGTTGCAAGTGGTTTGATTTTTTGATGATACTCAAACATCCCAATAAGATCCAGGTTCGTCAGAATATCAACATTCATTACTATAAATGGAGGCCCATCTTGATTTAAGTATTTTGATGCATACGCCAGTCCGCCGCCCGTTTCAAACGGACCATCTGCTTCATAAGAAATTGCGATATCCCATTCAGGTCTTTGAATCTTTTTTAATTCAGCATCAATCTGATCTGCAAAATGATGCGTATTGATTACGAAATCTACAATACCAAATCCGTTTAAATATTCTAAATTTCTCTCCAATAAACTTTTACCATTTACTCGAGCAAGTGCTTTTGGATGATGATCTGTGAAAGGCTTGAGCCTGGTTCCTAACCCAGCGGCAAAGATCATTGCTTTACAATCTTTAATAGGGCTCATTGATCCAATTTTTTGATTCCTGTTCTATATGGCGAACAACGGTATTGACCTTATACTTATCCCTTAAATGCTCGGCCAACTTATCCGCGGCAAATACACTGCGGTGTTGACCGCCTGTACATCCAAAGCTGATGGTCAATCCCTCAAAACTTCTTTTGATATAATCTTCTATAGAGATATCAATCATGCCAAAAACATGTTGCAAAAACGAAGACATATTTGTTTTGTGCATCAAAAACTCTTGAACAGGCTTGTCTCTTCCAGTGAGTGTTTTGTATTCATCCAAACGTCCCGGATTCAAAATACCCCTGCAATCAAAAACATATCCTCCACCATTTCCAAATTGATCTTCAGGAATTCCTTTTCGGTAGGAAAAACTATTTATATGAACTGTAAGTTTACAATCAGGACCAGCAACAACTGTTGCAAATTTTTCCAAGACTTCATCAGCAACGATGGCATTCAGCACTTTCTGAAGAGCTGGTAATCTGATTGGTAAATGTTTGTTTTCCAAAAACCATTTAAGATTGTTCAATGCAAACGGAATACTTGCTATAAAATGTGGTTTTCGTTCGAACAATCCTCTGAAACCATAGGCACCCAGCGTTTGCAGCATTCTAATCAAAACAAATCCATCATAATTTGCCATAAAATCTTGCTTTCGCAATGTTCCCTCCAGCAATTCATTGGCATGATCAAAATAGTAGTTCACCAACTCATCTCTCCATTCATATGGCATTTGAGCTCTGGCCTGCCATAACAATGATGCAATATCATATTGCAGTGCACCTTGCATGCCCCCTTGGTAATCAATGAACCAAATTTTTTCATCTTTGATCATTACGTTTCTGCTCTGGCAATCTCGGTGCATGAAAAATTGGTTTTCCTCTTGCATGAGATAACTGCTGAGCATTTCAAAATCATTCAACAACAAATTTTTATCATATGGCAAATCCAATGCTCTTACGAAGTAGTATAAAAAATAAAGGAGATCAGAATAAATGGCCTGTTTGTCGAATGACCTGGTTGCTATACAATTGTTGTAGTCAATGTTTTTTCCTCCAACAATTTGCAATTGTGCGAGAGACCTACATGTTTTTTGAAAAAGAGATTTTACATTTTCAGAAAACCCTTCCTTTTGCATAATGTCAAAAAGGGATAGATCCCCCAGATCAGACTGCACATAAAATTGTTGTTGGGGATCTACGAATTCAATGCTAGGCACAGAAAGACCTTGATCAGTAAAATGTTTTGTAAATGAAACAAAGGCATTGTTTTCTGGAATATTGGCTGGATTGTACGTCAAAATATAAGATGCTGGCCCTTTGGTCAACCTGAAGTACTGGCGATTGCTTCCAGCCTGTTTCAGGGATTGAATTTCAACATTCCCCTTGCCATCCCATTTTTTTACAGCTTCTGTGATTTTGTCAAATGCGTTGTGCATATTGCAAAGTTATTCTTTATTCATAAAAGAATCGGAGGGTTGTATCTTTGACAAATGCAGAAGAAGGAAATGGACGAATTGGGCCGATTGAGCAAAACCGCGTATCAGCATGCGAGTAAAATGCCCATTGCATTGATCCTGGAAAATGTGAGAAGCATGCACAATGTGGGAAGTGTTTTTAGAACATCAGACGCATTTCTGGTTAATAAAATATACCTGTGTGGTTATACTCCAAGACCCCCTCACAGAGATATTCAAAAAACTGCACTTGGAGCCACTGATACAGTTGCTTGGGAAGGATTTGAAAATATTGAAAGATGTATTCAAGAATTAAAAAATGATGGATATAAAATATTTGCAGTAGAGCAGGTACATGGTAGTATTTCCCTGGACAATTTTATACTTGAATCAAAAGAACCCATTGCATTGATATTTGGGAATGAAGCCCAGGGAGTAGATGCAAATACCATAAAATTATGCGACGGCTCCATTGAAATTCCTCAATTTGGAAGCAAGCATTCCTTCAACATCAGTGTTTCTGCAGGAATTGTTTTGTGGGAAATTTATAAACAAATGAAGCAGCTTAGATGAAAAAAATTGCGCAATATCTTTCACTGGTTAAATTTTCACATACCATTTTTGCAATGCCTTTTGCCATTGTTGGTTTCTTTATTGGTGTAATGCAAGTGCAGAAAAGTGAAATAAATTTATCTGGCATAGAAAAAGTAATTGCATACTTCAGCAGTCAGTGGATGATTTTTCTTTACATCATCCTATGTATGATTTTTGCAAGAAGTGCAGCCATGGCATTTAATCGTTATCTCGATAGAGAATTTGATGCAAAAAATCCGCGCACAGCCATCCGTGAAATTCCAAAAGGTATTATTAGTCCTGCCAGCGCTCTTCGATTTACAATCATAAATTCTATTCTCTTCATGGGAAGTGCCTGGATGATCAATAAGATTTGCTTTTTACTCTCCCCGATCGCATTGCTTGTCATTTTAGGATACAGCTATACAAAAAGATTCACTGCACTTTGTCACATTATCCTCGGACTCGGACTCTCGTTGGCGCCAGTTGGGGCTTTTATTGCTGTGACAGAGCAGGTAAATATTTCAATAGTGCTGTTATCATCAGCGGTGATTGGATGGGTTAGCGGATTTGATATCATATACGCACTTCAAGATGATGCATTCGATGCTTCACAAGGCCTTTACTCCATTCCAAGTTTTCTTGGAAGGAGAAATGCACTGCTTTTTTCAAGAATATTGCACTCGATAACTGGACTTCTTTTGGCAGTATTGGCTTATACTTATGGATTTCATTGGATCTATGCAATTGGATATATTATTTATATTTCAATGCTTGTTTATCAACAAAGCATTGTAAAAGAAAATGATTTGAGTAGAGTCAACATTGCATTCATGACGGCAAATGGAATTGCAAGCATCTTTTTTGCAGTTTTTACTATTACTGATTTGATTTATTTTGGATAGATGGGAAGAATCTTAGCACTAGACTACGGAATGAAAAGAACTGGAATTGCAGTTACAGATCCATTGAAAATTATTGCAAATGGATTAATTACCATTGAAACAGAAAAGCTCTTTGATTTTTTAAAAGATTATTCAAACAAAGAATCAATTGAAAAAATTATAATTGGAAACCCGCTCAATTTAGATGGGAGCCCAACTGATGCTACACCTGCAGTTCATCATTGCATCCGCAGACTCAGAAATACTTTCCCAACCTTGCCTATCATTTCGGTTGACGAAAGATACAGTTCAAAAATGGCCTCGAATGCGATGTTGGAAATGGGTATGAAAAAAAAGGACAGAAGAGAAAAATCTAATATCGATTTGATTGCTGCTACTATGTTGTTACAAGATTACTTAGGGAACAACATTTTATAACCTGGCTTCACCCTTCCGGCGCTGATATCATCAAGTTTTTTCTTTAGCAATTTTCTTTTAATCAATGAGATTCGATCAATGAAAAGTTTTCCATCTATGTGATCATACTCATGTTGTATCACCCGTGCATTAAGCCCCCGGTAGGTTTCCGTTTTTTGAACAAAGTGTTCATCGCAGTACGACAAAGTGATGATGTTTTCTCTTGTAACTTCTTCTCTGAAGCCAGGCAAACTCAAACAACCTTCATCACAGCTCCACTCATGTCCGCTTCGTTCAGTGATATGCGCATTGATGAAAACTTTTTTCATTCCTTGCTCACCCTCAAATTGGTCTTTTTCATCCTCATCACTGTTGTTATATACTTGCTCTGTATCAATTACAAAAAGTCGAATGGACTTATTGATTTGTGGAGCAGCGAGTCCCATGCCATGAGAATTGTACATGGTTTCCCACATATCAGCAATCAATACATCAAGATTGGGATAATCCTGGGTGATATCATCGCATACCTGTCGTAGTACAGGATGTCCATATGCAACTACGGGAAGAATCATACTGCAAAGATACTGAAGATCTATCCGTTGTAGAGAAGGTCGTAGTATTCAGTTGCCATTCTGTTAGAATCGAATCTGAACCGCACATCCTTCATGCCATTCTGAACCACTTGGCGCCATGTATGAGGTGCGTCATAATAAAGCGGCAAAACTTCTTCCTGCAAAATTCTATATAGTTCATTCATGTCATAATCATCTTGATCATGTACATGCATGCTTTCGTAATCTTTTGGAGGAACTACAAATCCATTATTTCCGTGATTGATGAATTCGACGATCCATCCATCATTGGTAGAAACATTGACTGCTCCATTCATGGCAGCCGTCATACCACTTGTTCCGGATGCTTCTCTTGGAACGCGGGGATTGTTCAACCATACATCTGCAGCTTGTTTCAGACGTTTACTTAAGCCGAGTTCATATCCTGTGCATACAGCCATGTTCTTATGACTTTTGCTGAGATGCACAAGGTGATTGAATTCTGTGATGGCAGGATAATCCACAGGGTATGGTTTGCCAGCCCAAACAATTTGAACTGGATATTTTGAATTGGAAAGAAGTGCTTCAAATCTTTCTCTGTCGCGGGTCAGCAGGTCTGCGCGCTTATACCCTGCAAATCTTCTTGCCCAAACAATGGTAAATACATCAGGATCTAGCAATTTTCCAGTTTGATCTGCCACCAGATCGAAGGCTCTTTTTTTCAAGTATCTTTTTCTGTCAATAAACTTCTCGTCACTTTGCTCGTCCATTGCAAAATATAATTGCTTATCAGCCCAGTATCTCCAGTTTTGTGAATTAGTGATATGGATAATTGGACAAACATCATCATACTTGCCCCACATCTTTCTGCTCACATGACCGTGGAGTTCCGAAACAGCATTTGACAGTCTTGCAAATCTGAGTGCAGCGAGCGAGTGATTGAATTGATCGTCATCTGTTCCGGTGATCTCTCTCACCTTAGAAAGAGGCATTCCGCAGAAATAAGACATTTTTTCACAGAGGTATATATCGTGTTTTTCATTACCTGCTTCCTCAGGAGTATGTGTTGTAAATACCAATTGACGTTTCAATGCATCTAGGTCACCGCCATTTTTATTCAGCAGATAAAATGCGGATGAAATAGCATGTGCTTCATTTAAGTGGTACACATCAGGTTTATATCCAAGCTCATCAATCAATTTTGCACCACCTACACCCAACAAGATAAACTGGGCAACTTTTGTTGCAACATTTGCATCATATAAACGATGGGTGATGGTTTGAGAAACATAGTCATTCTCAGGAAGATCAGTGCTCAATAAGAACAGTGGAGCCGATTTGAAAGTTTCTGGATTCAAGTAAAAAGCCTTGACCCAAACAGGTGCATCATGGATCATAATTTGAAACTTGATGCCTGTATCTTCTAAAAAATTGTAAATCTTCTCATTCCATTGAACTTGCAACGTTTGATCTTGGTTGCGTGCTTGATCATAGTATCCGTATTTCCATAGTATTCCTACACCAATGAGATGCTGACGCAATTCGTATGCACTTCTCAAATGGGATCCAGATAAAAATCCCAATCCTCCACTATATATCTTCAAGGGCTGATGTACTGCAAACTCCATGGAGAAATATGCTACTCGCTTCGAAAACCTCGCGTCAATTGAATATGGCAGTGAGTAGTTTTTGAAAATGGACATGATCCTGTGTTTGATGAGGGCGCAATATAACCTCAAAAAGGCAATGCATGAAATTAATATGTATTTTTTACACAATGTGTGGAGAACTTTGCTTTCAGAAGGTTACCTCCATGTATTTGCGGAAAAAAACTACATTTGACCAACCCTTTAACATGAAAAAAATAATTGCCTTTTTGCTATTGCTGACAGCGATGATTTCTTGCAATAAAAAGGCCAAAGATATCAACCAAGATGAGGGTGTCGTGGTAAGTGACTTTATACAATCATTCAACGTAGTTGAATTACCTGTTCAATTCAAGGCAGAATATTTTGATAAAAAAGAATCAGACAGTAATTATATAAAGCCTGCTGTTGTTTCAAAGTTTGTACCTGACAGTATTTTTAAAAATGAATTAGGAAAATTAAAAGATGTAAAATTCTATCGCAAAGGAAGATTCACTGCAGAGGAAACAGAAGAAAAATATCTTTTCTTAACTGTACAAAAGAAAGAAAAGCGATTTGCATATATTCTATGTTTCGATAAAAATGAAATTTTCAAAACAGGAATGTTGCTGAGCGAGAAGAGCATGAATCCAACTATAACCTACGAGGGAACATTGGATAAGCGACTCACCATTGTAAAATTAAAGAACAGCAATATCGGAACTGGCAAAGCATATTACAACAAGAGTGTTTATGTTTATAATACCGAAGGAGTTTTCACGTTGATTTTAACTGAGAGCAATGAGCCAGTTGTTGAAACTGAAGTATACAATCCCATTGACACCCTACCAATGACAGGGCCCTGGAGTGGAAACTATGTGCAAGACAAGAAAAATTTTATTTCAGTCAGAGATGGTGGCAAACCAGGAAAGCTTTTATTTTTTATCAATGTTGATAAATATGGAAAATCTTGCACTGGCAGTCTCCGTGGAGATATGTCGCAAGTAAAACCAAAAGTTTTTCAGTACAATAAAGCAGACGACCACTGTGTATTGGAATTTACTTTCAGCAGCAGTGGATTAAAAGTAAAAGAATTGGAAGCATGCGGAAACCACAGATCAGTGCGATGCAGCTTTGACGGAAGTTTTTCCAAGCAAAAAAAGAAAAGTAAAAAATAAATCACAGGATCTGTCCTTGCAGTAAATCTTCCAATGTTTCTCTTCGGCGAATTAATTTCAGCTGACCTTTATTCACCAGTACTTCTGCTGGCCTTGCTCTTGAATTAAATCGACTGCTCATTTCAAATCCGTAAGCTCCAGCGTTGTTAAACAACAAAATATCGCCAGGATTCACTTCATGTAATTCTCTGTCCCATGCGAATGTATCGGTTTCACAAATATTTCCAACAACATTGTATGTTTTCACAGGACCTTTCGGATTGCTGATGTTGGTGATGATATGATAGGCATCATAAAACATAGGTCGGATTAAATGATTGAACCCGCTGTCGACTCCAACAAAATTTCTTGTTGGATTTTCTTTTATAACATTTGCTTTGGTGAGAAAATAACCTGCCTCACTTACTAAAAATTTTCCCGGCTCAAACCAAATTTGAAATGTCTTATTGGTCGAAGCTTTGAACGCATCAAGCATTTCAGCAAGCTTCGCGCCCAGTTCTTCAACATTGGAACCTTTTTCATCTGGCTTGTATGGAACCTTGAAGCCACCACCCAAGTCTATCACAGAAAGATCATCAAACTGTTTACTTAATTCAAGCATGAGTTGAAGTCCGTTGATAAATACCTCCAAGTCCTTTATCTCACTACCGGTGTGCAGGTGCAACCCCTTAATTACAACACCAGTTTGTTTTTTGATATCGAGTATTTGGCTGACTTGATTAATAGAAACACCAAATTTTGAATCAACATGCCCAGTGGAGATTTTTATATTCCCACCAGCCATGATATGAGGATTGATGCGAACTACAACGGGATATGAATTCCCATATATATTACCGAACTGTTGTAAAATGTCAAGATTATCAATATTGATGTTTACTTTCAGATCCACTGCTTCTTTGTAATCATCAATTGAAACACTGTTTGGGGTAAAAATAATTTTATTAGACTGAAATCCGGCTTTGAGTGCAAATTGCACTTCATTTAAACTCACACAATCGATTCCGGATCCAAGTTGCTGGAGTATTCTTAAGACATTGATGTTGCTGAGTGCCTTGCAAGCATAAAATATTTTTACATCAGATTTTCTGAATGCATGCGACAGCTTTGAGTATTGAAAATGAATACGTTCTTCATCGTATACATACAATGGAGTAGAAAATTCATTCGCGGCTTTAAGTAAAATTTCGTTTGAGAGTGTTGGAGCCATGTGTAGGTTTGAATTTAAAGCTATGCTCCTTCAATATTCTCTCCTTGTGCATTCTCATCTTCCTGTGACATTTCCCCAGTAGCTTGACCCTCTATCTCACCTTCCATTTCAAAATGTTCTGCATTGACCAATGTTGGTAAAACGATTTGATCTGCAAGCACTTCACTGATCTTCGGCAGTTCTTCTGCTGTATTGATTCCGAAATAGTCCATGAAGTGTCGAGATGTTGCGTAAATCAGGGGTTTGCCAACCATTTGCTCATTTCTTCCGGAGATGATGATCAATTCTTTTTCCAACAGCTTTTGGATAGAATAATCACAGTTTACGCCTCTGATCGCCTCAATTTCAGATTTGGTGATTGGTTGTTTGTATGCAATGATGGCAAGTGTTTCTAATGCAGCCGTAGACAATCTCTTTAAGAATTTATCACCATTCAGTTGTGCAATGGTAGTATGAAATTCTTTTTTTGTGAGGAATTGCCATCCGCCACCACTTTGCCTTAATTCAAAGGGATAGAATGAAGAGTTATATTTTTCATTGATTCCATCAATACATGTTTCTACCTGATCCAAGGTTACTTTATCATCCATGAATCCGAATGCATTGTTGATCAATTCGATGATTTCTACCGCAGTCAACGGTTTTTCACTCGCAAAAATCAGTGCCTCTACATGATTGATAAGATTGGCTATTTCCATTCGATATTAAAAGCTTTTTTAACCCTTTCAGGGTGGTAAATGTAAGGGAATATCACGAGATCTTAACCTTGTAAAGCAGCAGCACCACTCACGATTTCAGTGAGCTCCGTTGTGATGGCAGCCTGCCTTGCACGGTTGTAAGAAATCTTCAGGGTCTTGAGCAATTCATTTGCATTTTCTGATGCTTTGTCCATAGCTGTCATACGCGCACCATGCTCTGATGCATTTCCATCAAGTACTGCTTTATAAAGTTGTGTATTCAAAATTTTTGGCATCAACTCTGCAATCAGAATTTCCTTAGCGGGTTCAAAAATAAAATCTGCTTTCTGAGTCTTTTCGCCGTTTGCATTTTCCTGTTTAGGGATAGGGAGGAAAGGCTCAGAAACGAATCGCTGTGTTGCAGCATTTTTAAACTCACTGTACACAATTTCAACTGCATCAAATTCTTTGTTTGCGAACGCTTTGATGGCTTCCTGTGCACAAGCTTGAACACCATCAAATGAAAGCTGAAGGAAAATATCTCTAAAATGTGTATCAACCTTGTATCCTCTTTTCTGGAAAAACTCTGCGCCTTTTTTACCAATCGCCCAGATGGAGAGGTTTCCATTGCGATGCACTTCACTGTATCGCTCTTGTATAGTTGATAAGGCCGTCTTCTGAATATTCGCATTGTATGCACCGCACAAACCACGATCACTTGTGATAACGATCAACAAAACTTTTTTAACAGCTCTAACTTCCGCCAGCGCAATGTTTGCTGAGCTATCAACGTTGCTAACAATATTGCTGAGCATTTCCTGGAGCTTTTTTGCATAGGGACGCATTTGAATAATAGCGTCCTGTGCACGCCTAAGTTTGGCTGCACTTACCATTTTCATTGCCTTCGTAATCTGCTGTGTTGATTGGACAGATTTTATCCTGTTCCTAACTTCCTTCAATTGGCCTGCCATGGGGCTAAAAATTTGAGCGCAAAGTTAAGTAAATACGACCGAAATCAGTTCAGATCGAGGATAACATTTACCCACTCAGGGTCGAATTGTGCATTGTATTTTTTGTAAAACCGGATCGCAGGCTCATTCCATTCCAAAACCTGCCAGGTTATTCGTTTGAATCGCTTTTCCTTGGCCTCTTCTATCAGTTTGTCCATCAACATCTTACCAATCCCCTTGCCCCTATATTCAGCAGTGACGATGATGTCTTCCAGGTACATTACCTGACCCTTCCATGTGCTGTACCGAATATAATAAAGTGCAAAGCCCACCACTGGCTTTCCATCCAGCTTTTCGTCCTCTACAACAAAAGCCCACCAAACAGGAAAAGGACCGAATCCGGATGCCTCAAAATGTGCAGGATCAACTGTTACTTCCTGGGGAGCTTTTTCGTAATCTGCCAACTCTTGAATAAGTTTCAGCATGGCAGGTATATCTCTTTTTTCTGCTTTCCTTAAGATCATCGCAGGGCTTGTTCAAAGTCGTTCAAAATATCATCCCTATTTTCAATTCCAACACTAAGTCTGATCAATCCATCGGTTATTCCATATTCAAGTCTGTTTTCTTTTGGTATACTTGAATGCGACATGGATGCTGGGTGAGAGAGCAAGGTGTCACATGTGCCCAAGGAAACTGTTCTTGTACACATCTGTAACTTGTTCATGAATTTTACTCCTGCTTCAAATCCACCTTTTAGCTCAAAACTCATCATGGCACCAGGATGAGTCATTTGTTTTTGAGAAACAAGAAAATCCGGATGTGATGAGAGTCCGTTATAATTTACCTGTTGAATGGCAGGATGTGCCGCCAGAAAATTTGCAACGCTCATAGCATTCTCACAATGACTTTGCATCCTCAATTCCAATGTTTTCATTCCATTGATCAACAAAAATGCTTCAAAAGCATTGCTGTTTCCACCCAACAAGCGGTGTGTTTTGGTGGCCCTTGTTCTCATGAATTCAAGATCTGTTCCAATCAAAACTCCGCCAATGGCAGTACCATGACCATTTAGAAATTTTGTTGTGCTATGAAGCACGAAATCAATTCCGTGTTTGAATGGTTGTTGTAAATATGGAGTTGCAAATGTGTTGTCACAAGCAGTTATTTTTCCATATTTTTTCGCAAGCTCAGACAATGTTTGTAAATCAACACACTGAAGTGTAGGATTGGCGGGGGTTTCGAGATAAATCAACTTGATTGCATTATCTTCTTTTAGGTATTTTTCTGCCAATTGAATATCTCTGAGATCTACAATAATGGAGGACAACTCCAATGGCTCCAACAATGATTTCATGTAATCTTGTGTGCCACTGTAAAGAGAATAATGTGTAAGAATTTTATCCCCCTTTTTTAAAGTTGCCAACAAAAGAGAACTGATGGCTGCCATACCAGAGGCATGTAAGATTGCTTTTGCTTCAAGCGGACTGCCATTTTTTTGCAATCCAAAGGTTTCCATCGCAGCAATTTTTTCTTCTGCTTCATTCATTGTTGGATTACCCCATCTTGAGTAGATATATCCTTTTTCTTGTCCGGAAAATCTTCTGCTACCCTGTTCAGCTTCATCATATACATAAGTAGATGATGCATAAATGGGTGTAAGGTGCGCATACATGGGATCAGGATGTTGGCCAGCATGAATTGCGAGAGAGCTGAAACCTTTGTAAACTTTATTATTTCCAGACATGATGATTAATTAATAAACCATTTTACCCAAGTTGCTCCCCAAGTGAAACCACCTCCAAATGCAGCCAGTACAATGTTATCTCCTTTTTTCAATTTTGATTGAAAATCCCATAAACAAAGTGGAATGGTTGCAGCGGTTGTATTTCCATAGCGTTGGATGTTCAACATAACTTTTTCATCTGAGAGCCCCATCCTTCTGGCGGTTGCATCTATGATACGCTTATTTGCCTGATGAGGCACAAGCCAGGCAATGTCTTCAGACTTCAAATGATTTTTTTCCATGAGTTCATAGCTCACATCAGCCATTCCGGTGACGGCAAATTTGAACACCGGCTGACCATCCTGATAAATAAAATGTTCCTTTCTGGCAACCGTTTCTGCAGATGGAGGATTGAGTGAACCGCCTGCTTTCATATGCAAATATTTTCCTCCACTTCCATCGCTCTTCAAGATGCTGTCCAGAACACCAAACCCTTCGGTATTGGGTTCAAGCAAAACTGCTCCTGCCCCATCACCAAATAGAATGCAGGTGGTTCGATCAGTATAATCAACAATTGAGCTCATTTTATCGGCTCCAACAACTACCACTTTTTTATAACGGCCACTTTCAATCAAAGAAGCCCCTGTTGTAAGCGCATAAAGAAACCCAGAGCATGCAGCTAGAATATCAAAACCCCATGCATTTTTGATTCCCAGTTTATCACAACTCACATTGGCTGTATTAGGGAAAAGCATATCTGGAGTAACTGTTGCAACAATTAAACATTCAATCTCGTTGGGATCGATACCGCGCTTTGCACAAAGATCTCTTACCGCTGGAACCACAAGATCTGAAGTAGCCTTTCCCTCACCTCTCAAAATATGCCTTTCGACAATTCCCGTGCGGGTTCTGATCCATTCATCATTTGTTTCTACCATTTTTTCCAGATCTTCATTGGTAAGCAGGTCTTCTGGCACATATCCACCAACAGAAGTGATTGCAGCAGTGATTTTTTGCATATGATTCAATTGGACCACAAATGTAACTATTTTGACGGGTGTTCTTATCTTCGTTACGTATAATAAAACCTCATGATTGCCAGTTTGACAGGAACCTATATTTTAAAGACTCCATCCTATGTTCATATGGATGTGCATGGTGTTGGTTATGAGGTACAAATAAGCCTAAACACATTTGCAAAAATTCAGGATGCACAGCAAGGTACATTGATGACAATTTTGCAAATAAAAGAAGACAGCCATACACTTTTTGGTTTTGCAGATACCACTGAGAAAATACTATTTCAACAACTGATCAATGTTAATGGAGTTGGTGCATCAACAGCAAGGATGATGCTCTCCGCCATGCAGCCACATGAGCTGAGCAATGCCATTGCCTCAGGCAATACAGGAGCATTGGAAAAGATAAAAGGAATAGGAAGAAAATCAGCCGAGCGAATCATCTTGGAACTGCGTGATAAAATTGTAAAATCAGGTATGGCTCAACCATCTCAAGGTTTTGCTCAGCACGGCATCAAGGACGAAGCACTGCAAGCCTTGATCGCACTGGGAATTCCAAGAGCCGCTGCAGAATCAGCCATTAAAAAATCATCATTCAATTCCACTGAAGATACCCTTGAATCTCTCATCAAAAAATCCCTTCAACTTATTTGATTAGAACTCTACCCAACCAAAGCAGAAGGAAATATTGAAAAGGTTATCCCATAAGATAACATGTCTGGTGGTCCTCCTCATGTGTGTTGCCTTCGTGCGCGCAGATGGAAAAGGTTTGCACGCTCAAATTAAAACGCCTCGCGATTCTGTTCCATTTAATGACTCTTTGCTATACCCGCTACAAGACAGAAGAAGTGATAAGATTTCAATCTCGAAAAAAAATCCATTTGATTTAAAAGATCCTTCGAACATCAAAGACTCTTTGATATATGATTATAAAACGAAAGAGTATTACATCATTGAAAAAATTGGAAACCGTTATTTTAGAAAACCAACTTCGTTGACCTTCGATGAATATCTCAGAATCCAATCAAGAAAAGCTGAGAGAGATTATTTTCAAAAGAGATCAAACACCATCAGCCTCTTAAACAGAAAGCTTGTCAAGCCACGATTGAACATGGGTGAAGAATTGTTCAACCGACTTTTTGGAACAGGTGTAGTAGATATTCGTCCACAGGGCGAAGTAAACATCACGACAGGCTATCAGGGTCAGAACATTAAAAATCCCACACTACCTGAAAGAGCTAGAAGAAATGGAGGGTTGGATTTTGACATGGCGGCCAATTTAAATGTGTTGGGAAATATTGGAGACAAGATGAAATTTCCCATCAGCTACAATACCCTCTCTACATTTGATTTTGAAAATAAATTAAAACTCGATTATACCGGAGGCGCTGAAGATGTATTCAAAAAAGTAGAAGTTGGAAACACTTCTTTTGCAACCAAGGGAAGTTTGATTCCAGGTGCACAACAATTGTTTGGAATCAAAACACAAATGCAATTTGGAAAATTGTGGCTGACCACTGTATTTGCAAGTCAACGTTCACAACGCCAATCAACTGCTTTCAAAGGAGGGTCAACTTCCATGCCATTTGAAATCAAAGCAGATGAATACGAAGAGAACCGTCACTTTTTATTGGCGCAACATTTCAGAAGAGAGTTTAACAAAGGGATGAAGAATCTTCCTATTGTGAACTCACAAGTTCAATTGCTTCGTTTGGAGGTATGGGTAACCAACAGATATGGAACAACCACCAATGCGAGGGATGTAGTTGGACTGATGGACCTGGGAGAAGATAAACCTTATCAACAACCCCCGATCATCAATGCCCGTCCGGGTACAACCTACCCTTCAAATCAATCCAATGATCTTTACAGCAAAATCACCAGCAGTCCAAACAGCCGCAATCCTGCACAGGTAGTGAATTTCATGAACTCCATCGGATTACAGCCTATCAGAGATTTCGAAAAAACCTTTGCAAGAAAATTGGATTCATCTCAATATTACTTCAACAGACAGTTGGGATTTATTTCATTGAATGTCACATTACAACCTGATGAAGTATTGGGAGTAGCTTATCAATACACTGTCAATGGAAAAGTATTTCAGGTTGGTGAATTCGCACAGGATGTTCCAGTTGATTCAACCAGTGGTGTTTCAAAAATTCTTTTTCTAAAATTATTGAAAGCAACTTCACAAAGAACATCATTGCCGATTTGGGATTTGATGATGAAGAATGTTTATGCAGTAGGATCAGGACAACTAGAGCGACAGGATTTTCAATTTAATGTCTTATATCAAGAACCAGGCGGTGGAGAGAAAAGATATATTACTGAAGGAGATCAGGCAGGCGTGCCCTTGATCACACTGTTAAATCTGGATCGACTTAACAACCAGAATGATCCACAACCCGATGGTGTTTTTGATTATGTGGAAGGCTTTACTGTAAACTCCTATCAGAGCCGGGTAATGTTTCCAGTCTTGGAGCCATTCGGGCATGATTTGGACTTTGCGTTTACAGATAAAACGTTGAGAGAAAAATACCTGTTCTATCCTTTGTATGATACAATCAAAGCAATTGCGCAAACCTATGCAAACCTGAATAGGTTCATCATGAAAGGAAGCTCAAAATCGTCCGGTGGATCTTCTGGAGAAATTTCTTTGAATGCATTTAATATTCCACAAGGATCGGTTACGGTAACATCTGGTGGACAAAAACTTACTGAGAATGTTGACTATACTATTGATTATCTCTCAGGAACACTGCGCATCATAAACAGTTCCATCAAACAATCGGGTGTTCCAGTGAATGTTCAATTTGAAAACAATGCAACTTTCGGAGTACAGCAAAGAACATATACTGGATTGAGATGGGATTATCTTTTTAGCGATAAATTCTCCATTGGTGGCAATATGGTGAGATTGGGAGAACGTCCATTCTTTACCAAAATGGAATACGGGTCAGATCCAATCAAAAACAGTATGGCAGGTGTAGACATGTCATACAACAGCGAAGTTCCAAGGCTGAGCAAATGGCTGAGCAAGCTTCCATTTTACGAAGCATCTGGTACATCCAGCATCAATGCATCTGCAGAGGTGGCACAATTAAAACCAGGTCATGCTCCACAAATAGGAAAAGGCGGTAGCGGATTGGTTTACTTAGATGATTTTGAGGGAACAAAATCAAGTATTGATTTACGCTTTCCAATAATTGGATGGACATTGGCTTCAACACCTGCAGGTGCAAAAGACCGATTTGGCAATACCATGTTTCCGGAAGCTACTGCATTTGATAACATCGATTATGGAAAGAACAGAGCAAAGCTAGCCTGGTATAACATTGAACCTATCCTTCAAGAAAAAAGAAACCTTAGCAATCCGTTGAGAAGCGATGTTGAACAACTCTCAGATCCCAGGGTAAGAAGTGTTGGTCAGCAGGAAATTTTTCCTAGAAGAACTCCTGACTTCGGACAAAGCCAGTTGGTTACATTCGACATGGCATATTATCCCAAGGAAAGAGGGCCATATAATTATGATGCAGCCAACATTGAAAGCAATGGTGCACTTAAAAACCCCAACAAAAGATGGGGTGGAATTATGCGCAGTGTTGATCAAACAGATTTTGAAACCGCAAACATTGAGTTTATTGATTTTTGGGTACTTGATCCTTTCATAAAAAATACCAACCCTGCAGGAGGATCTATGTATATCAACCTGGGTAATATTTCTGAGGATATTTTAAAAGACTCCAGAAGATTTTATGAAAATGGATTACCAACACCCACCATACCATCAAGTGTTGCAACCTCCAATTGGGGAAAGGTTCCATTGAATCCAACACAAATCACCACAGGTTTCAGCAACGAACCCAATGATCGCCCATATCAAGATGTTGGACTTGATGGTTTGACAGATTCAGCAGAGCTTGTGAAAAGAAAAGAATATTTAAATGACTTAGCAACCCGTTTGGGCGTTGGATCCAATGCATACAAGCAGGCGTCATCAGATCCATCATCGGATAATTTCAAATATTACAGGGATGCAAGCTATGATCAAGAAGAAGCGGGAATTTTAAAGAGATACAAAAACTTCAACAACCCTCAAGGAAATTCGCCTGTTGCAAAAGCAGGTGATGCGTTTGCCTCTGCATTCACATTATATCCAGATGGAGAGGATTTAAACAGAGACAACACATTGAATGAAGCAGAAGAATATTTTCAATATAGAATTGACTTAAAGCCATCCGGTGATCCAGTCATGCAGGTTGGAAAAAATTTTATTGCAGATAAGAAAGTGGTAAATGTAACATTGTCTGATGGTACCAAACAAGACCAGGTTTGGTATCAATTCAGGGTTCCCATCAATGCATATACCAGCAAGGTTGGAGAAATTCCGGATTTTAAATCGATCCGTTTTATAAGAATGTTTCTAACCGATTTTTCCGATTCAGTTGTATTGCGATTTGCAAAGTTGGAATTGGTAAGAAATAACTGGAGAAGCTTTGCATATGAACTAGATACAACAGGAACATATATACCAATCAACAAATCAGGTGAGAATACTTTCTTCAATGTTACAGCGGTGAATATTGAAGAGAATGACAAGAGAGATCCTATTCCATACAGAACACCTCCAGGTATTGAACGGGTCCAAACGTTGAGCAATGGAGGAATCAACATCCTACAAAATGAACAAGCACTCAGCATGACCGTTTTGAATTTGGAAGAAGGCAGAAGCAGAGCGGTGTTCAAAGGATTTAATCACGACCTAAGACAATACAAGACCATCTCCATGTTTTATCATGCAGAAAGTTTAAAACAATATGCAAAAATCAATGATGGTGAATTGTATGCAGTTATACGACTTGGTACTGATTACATTAACCACTATTATGAAATTAAATACCCACTTAAAACAACTCCATTTGGAACATCAGACGAGAAGGTAATTTGGCCAAGTGAAAATGAATTAAACTTTGATTTACAAACGTTGGTAGATTTAAAAAATGAAAGAAACCTCAAAACAAACAATGCAACTGCTATTTACCGAAAGACCATCAACGGTAAAATTTTCTCCATTTTCGGAAATCCGAATCTTGCAGAGATAAAAGGAATCCTCGCAGGCGTTGAAAATCCTAAAAATATAAGTGGCGGAAGACCGTTGAATGCTGAAGTGTGGATCAACGAACTCAGGCTTTCCGGAATCAATGAAAACAGTGCATGGGCGGCTGTTGGGCAAATGAACATTCAGTTGGCGGATCTTGGATCAGTATCAGTTTCTGCCAACATGCATACAGTAGGATTTGGACAATTGGAGCAAAGAGTGAACGAGCGTTTTAGAAATGATTTAAAGCAATATGATTTATCGGCAAATCTTCAATTGGGAAAATTATTGCCGAAGCAATTGGGCTTGGAAATTCCTTTCTTTTTGAATCTTTCAGAAATAGTCAGCTCACCGCAATACGATCCATACGACAGAGATATTCTACTCAAAGACAAACTTTCTCTATACAGAAATAAAAGAGACTCCATTACTGCAGATGCAGTTGATTATACAGGTATAAAAACCATCAACTTTACCAATGTAAGGTTTGCACAGAGGCAAGACAAAAAAATACATCTGTGGAGCTTATCAAACTTTGATTTTAGTTATTCATTGACACAAACACAACAACACAATCCACTTACCGAAAACAATGAAGTAGCAAAGACACAGGGAGGCCTTGGATATAATTTTAATAAACAACCCAAATACATTGAGCCATTTAAAAAGCTTATACCCATTCAAAGCAAATGGGTTGACTTTATCAAAAATGTAAACTTCAATTTGATGCCTTCGTTGCTGGGTTTCAGAATTGATACCAGAAGACAATTTGGTGCCATCAGACCTCGCAATGTTGGAGGAGGTAAATATAAAATACCTGAAACCTATGATAAATATTTTGTAGTTGACAGAAATTATAATTTGAGGTGGGACCTCACAAAATCATTGAATTTCGATTTTCGCGCTACAAACAATTCACGAGTTGATGAACCATTTGGCAGAATCGATACCAAAGCAAAACAAGATTCAATCCTTAGAAATTTTTTAAAGGGGGGAAGGAACACACTATACAGTCACAATGCAGATTTAACATATAATGTTCCAACCAGCAGTTTTCCGTTACTGGATTGGACCACGCTTAATGTGGCATACCGCACTACGTATAATTGGGTCGGAGCTTCAAGGTTGGCAATCAATTTAGGAAATACATTACAGAACAGCAATCAAGCTGGAGCAACCGCAGAATTGAATTTCACACAACTCTACAACAAAGTAAGATTTTTAAGAGCCATAGATGGAAGTGGTGCAGCGCCTGCACCGAAACAGCCTAAAGCATCAAGCAAGAAAAAGAAAACCGAGAAAAAAGATAAAGACGGAAACATTATTGAAGAAAAAGAAAAGCAGGCAAAGGAACAAAAACAGAAAAAAGAAATCATACTAACGGGTGCAGAAAAAACAATTCTCAGAATCATAACAGCATTGAAAAGAATTGGTGCATCATATAATGAAGGGGGTACAACATTCCTTCCAGGATATAAGGACAGCACACAAGCATTAGGACAAAATTGGAAAAGTCTTTCTCCTGGAATTGATTTCATTGCAGGAAAACAACCCAATCAGGCATGGTTACAATCGGTTGCCAAGAAAGGACTGATAACCAGTGACCCTATGTTAAACAACTTATTCCTTCAAAACTATGACCAGAAGTTTAATCTAACAGCTCAATTAGAACCCTTCAAAGATTTTATGGTAGATGTGAACGTGGATAGAACGTTGAATAAAAATTATTCAACACTTTTCAAAGACACTGCGAACACAGGACAATTTTCTGCATTGAATCCATATTCAGGAGGTGGATTTAGCATAAGTTATATTTCATTCCAAACACTGTTTGGAAAATTTGATCCAAATGCCATCAGTCAAACATTTAAAACATTTGAAGAAAACAGGCTTGCATTATCCAAGAGATTGGGTGAAAAGAATCCATACAGTAAAGTGCAAGGAGCTGACGGATTTTACAAAGGATATGGCAGGTATGCGCAGGATGTACTTGTTCCTTCATTTATAGCAGCATATACAAAGCAAGATCCCAATAGCATTTCATTGCTCAATACAGGTGAATCCGGATCTGTAAAAACAAATCCATTCAAAGGATATATGCCAAAACCAAACTGGAGAGTGACTTACAATGGATTGAGCAAGATTCCTGGAATAGAAAATATTTTAAGCAACTTCACTTTAAGCCATGCGTATAATTCAACCTTGAGCATGAACAGCTTTAATTCAGCGTTGCTATTCCAGGATACATTGTTGTATGGATTTCCTTCATTTGTAGATACATTAACAGGCAACTTCATTCCATATTTTTTGGTTCCGAATCTATTGATCTCAGAACAATTTGCACCATTGATTGGAATTGATTTCAGCACACCTAGTCAGATTTCCGGAAGGTTTGAATATAAAAAATCGAGACAGCTCAGTTTAAGCCTGGCAGATTTTCAACTGAGCGAAGTGCATTCAACTGAGATCACATTTGGCATGCGGTGGAGAAAGAGAGGAGTTAATCTTCCATTTAACTTGAATTTTGGAAACAAAGAACAAACCCAGAAACAGGGAAGTACTCAAGCTGGAAGCGATATTACATTTGCGCTTGATTTCAGCATCCGAGATGATATGAATTCAAACTCAAGACTAGATCAACAGAATGCATACGCTACAGGTGGTCAAAAAGTAGTTAGCATTCGACCAACGATTGACTATGTTTTGAATAATCGCATCAACCTTCAATTGTACTTTGATCAAAGAAGGGTGAGTCCTTATATTTCTAACTCTGCGCCATCAGTAAATACAAGAGGCGGATTACAAATCAGGATCTCACTTGCGCAATAAGTAAAATGAATTCGCCTGCGAAGTGCAAGTCATGACCAGACTGTTTATGCATACATGTTCAGGAAGACTGGCACAGTAAAAAGCGGTATCGGCAACATCTTCAGCTTTTAATGGCTGATATCCATCGTATACAGTTTTGGCAGTCGCCTCATCCCCTTTGAAACGAACAATTGAAAATTCTGTTTCGGCAGCACCGGGATGTATCGCAGTTACTTTAATTTGATGACGCAACATATCGATCCTCATGGCCTGGCTGATGGCTTCCACAGAAGTTTTTGTTGCACAATAGACATTCCCTTTTTCATAAACTTCTTTACCGGCTGTAGATCCAATATTTATTATATGCCCTTTGCCATTTTTGATGAAATATGGGAGGACTGCTTTTGATACATATAACAGACCTTTCAAATTTGTATCAATCATGGTTTCCCAATCATCCAAGCTGGCTTCATCAAAATAATCTCTTCCCAATGCCAATCCTGCGTTATTCACCAGTATATCTAAATCATTTAAGTTCGGATCAGCAGATAGTACTGAAAAAACCTCATCACGGTTTTGAACATCAAAAACCTTTACAGATACATCCACCTTATAGCTTTTTGTTATCTCATCGGACAATTCTTTTAACCGATCTGCTCTTCTTCCGGTAATCACAAGATTCCATCCATCTTTTGCAAATCGATATGCCATCGCTTTACCGAAACCCGAACTTGCTCCTGTGATTAAAATTTTCTTGCTCATATAAAATTATTTTTTTGACAATATCCAATATCTATAAGACATCAACAGCATGAGTGGATACAATGCCATGTTGATCATACCTAGAAAAGACAATGATACAGCAATTAAAATCAGAATCATCAAACTCCAGATTTTAAAAAACTGCTGCATCCATTTTTTTACTGCATTTAGTCTGAAAGAGAAAAAAATGTTCAATGGGAAAGCCCATATAAGATTTATATTCTTGGAAAAACTTTCATGATCTGTTCCAAGCCACATGAATAGAAGAAATATTCCCAGTAAGCCTGTGCTGATGAATAGAATTCTATCTGCCAATGACCCAAGTGTAGTATTTTTTATAAATCCAAATGAAGGGATGAGAAGCAAAAAACTCAAGAGACTTATAATAAATAATGGGGTTACAAAAAATGATGATTGGAGTGGAATTGACTGCATATCCTTTACCTGAATAATTTTATCAGACTCTAATTTAACGTTGTCAACTGTAGCTGAGGATATCCCTTTCATCAAAAAATCAGGAAGAAACATAGATTCCATGTTGTCCATAGGCATGTCGGCACCAATTCCAAGTAGCAGGTCTATTCCTAGAGCTGTCCATTTCATCTCGGCCCTGTTCAAATAATAATGGAGGTGATCTCTGAATGTTTGTCCTGACTCTACAATCATGGGGACCTCAACAATTGAATTTTCTTCTTTCTGGAAAATAATATCTCTCAACCTGGTTGTACAGTTATCATATAAAAAATCGTACTTATAGTACCGATTTTCTTCGCGAATGTTTTCAAACAGGAAAGATTGTATTTTTTTCTTTTTTATAGGAGACAAATGAAGAACTTGTTCAACGACTCCCCTTTTAAAATACTGATATTCAAAAATGAAATCTGGGTAACTCACCTGACTAACAAAATACATCAGTTTACCACGAACGAATTTTGTATAAAAATCAGGATCATTGAAATCAAATGTTCCATAATTGTAAACAATATCGGTACCTGCTGCTGAATCAACAACCCTCAATGCACTGTGACCAAATACTGAATAGAGTTCTGCACCAGGTGTGCATGTAAGCAAGCTGATTCGAATTGCGCTGCTATCGGTTTCTGCTTTTGTAAAACCAAGCTGTAATAAAAAGTAAACTGTGAAACAAGCTGCAAAAAGCTTTTTCATGTACGTCAATTATCGGCTGTAATTAGGCGCCTCTTTGGTGATAGCAACATCATGTGCATGACTTTCTTTGATACCGGCATTGGTTATCCTGATGAACTGTGCAGCTTGCAAAGCCTTGATATCTTTTGCTCCACAATAACCCATTCCAGCTCGGAGTCCGCCTACAAACTGTGTTACCACTTCACTTAAGTTCCCCTTAAACGGAACCCTTCCTTCAATTCCTTCAGGAACCAATTTTTTAATGCCATCTTCCACATCTTGGAAATACCTGTCACTGCTACCCAGTTGCATAGCGCCGATAGACCCCATACCGCGGTATTGCTTAAATTTTCTTCCTTCATAAATAATGGTTTCCCCAGGACTCTCTTCTACTCCAGCAAATATGCTGCCCATCATCACGGTTGATGCACCCGCAGCCAATGCTTTCACCATATCGCCTGTATATCTTATTCCACCATCTGCAATTACCGGAATGTTTAATTTTTTCAGGGCAGAGGACGCCTCCATTATTGCAGTGATTTGAGGAACGCCTGCACCTGCAACAATTCTTGTTGTACAAATAGAACCAGGACCTATTCCGACTTTTACACCATCAGCACCTGCTTCAGCCAATGCTTTGGCGCCTGATGCTGTTGCCACATTTCCTGCAATAATTCTTATCCCCTTAAAGTTTTTTCTGATCAATTTCAAAGAATCAATGACACCTTTTGTATGACCATGTGCACTATCCAAACAAACAACATCAACACCAATGTGCTGCAATGCCGCTGTCCTGTCAAGCATATCTTTTGTAATTCCAAGTGCTGCACCAACACGTAATCTTCCCAACTCATCTTTGGCCGCATTTGGGAAACTGTGCAATTGAAGAATATCTCGATAAGTAATCAGCCCCATAAGCTGACCATTTTTCTTTACAACGGGTAGTTTTTCAATTTTATAATTCTGAAGAATTTTTTCGGCTTTTCTAAGGTCAGTACCCTCTGGAGCAGTAACCAGGTTTTCACTGGTCATGACTTCCTTTACTTTTCTTTTTCGATTTGTTTCAAACCTCAAATCACGGTTGGTTAGAATGCCCACCAATTTATTGGATTTGTCCACAATAGGAATCCCACCGATTTTATTCTCCCTCATCAATCTTAATGCGTCTTCAATAATTGCATCTTCATGCAACGTCACTGGATCGATGATCATACCACTTTCGCTTCTCTTTACTTTGCGAACCTGCTCTACTTGTTGCTCTACGGACATGTTTTTATGAAGGATGCCTATTCCACCTTCGCGAGCAAGGGCAATAGCAAGGTTGGCTTCCGTAACCGTATCCATGGCTGCTGAAAGCATAGGAATGTTCAAGACGATGTCTCTTGTTAATCGGGAGGATGTATTTACCTCTCTGGGTAATACTTCTGAATGTGCTGGAACCAGCAAAACATCATCGAAGGTCAGGCCTTCACCGAAAAATTTAGGGGATTGACTTCTTGTTGCCATATGCGAAGGTATGAAAAAATACAAATTCCAATTACCTGTACATGGAGGCATAAAATTTACCTGGCAAAGCCCTTACCAAGCCCTTCATTTCCAATGATAACAAATGGCAGGAAGCCTGACTAGGTTTTAACCCAGCGATTGAAGATATCTGATCAATTGAAAGTGAATCATTTTTAGACAATTGCTCGAGAATTAACTTCTCTTCAATATTCAACTCCGGGAAAATTACAGACTGAAATATGGTTGATTTTTTAGGCTTACTCTCCCAATTCATGAACCGTAAAAAATCCTTCCCGTTGTTGATCAATTGAGCCCGTTGGGTTTTTATCAGCTCATTACATCCTATACTCTGTGTATCGATCGATCTTCCCGAAAATGCAAATACATCTTTATTGTATGCATTGGCCATATTTGCAGTGATAAGACTACCTCCTTTTTCTCCACTTTCAATGACGATGATTGCATCTGCAATTCCTGAAACGATTCTATTTCTCAAGGGAAAATTTTGTTTATCGGGCTTTGTTTTACTCATAAACTCAGTGATAAGTCCTCCGTGTTGAAGCATTTCAACAGCAAGACCTCTGTTTGCCTGAGGATATATCTGATCCAACCCATGTCCAAGTACACCAATTGTTGCCAGATCTTTTTTCAATGCTTCTTTATGAACAATGGTGTCAATTCCATATGCGAGTCCACTTACCACCAATACATCCAATTGCTGAAGATCGTTGATCAATTCAACCACCGTTTCTTTTCCATAAGCAGTTGGAGATCTGGTTCCTATTACACTAACAATTTTTGAATGGTTGACATCAACAGATCCTTTATAGTAAAGTACATGTGGTGCATCTTGAAAATGTTGCATTTTCTGAGGATACTCATCAGAGCCTTTCACTAAAACCTTGATACCATTTTTTTGGATGAAGTTTAATTCTTTTTCAACTCTTACTTGTTGATCACAACTCTTAATGGCATTTGCTCTGATAGAACCAATGCCATTCAAAGACTCGAGCTCTCGTCTTTTTGCTTTGAAAATTGTTTGGGGGTCTTGGAAATGTTCCAGTAAAATTGAAATATGAACGTCACCAACTTGAGGAACAAGACTTAACAATAAATGATGATAAAGCTGATTTTCGTCCATACAGAAATGAATCGAAAATAATTTTAGTCATATCATTTGAAATGGGTGAAACACAGCAAGGACAAAGTTTTAAATCTTATCAATTTGATAAAATCAACATTTCTGTTCTGCGATTTTTCGCCCTACCTTCCTCCGTCAAATTATCGCCTATGGGTTGAGTCGACCCAAAACCTTTGTAATCGAGTCGATTTTCAGCAATTCCATTTTGTTTAAAATAATCAACAACTGACTTTGCCCTCATGGTTGATAACTGCAGGTTTGCATCTTCTTTCCCAATATTATCCGTATGGCCATTGATTTGAATGCGAATGGAAGGATTTGATGTTAGAAAAGTTATAACCGCATTCAGGGATTCAAATGAAGATGGCTCTAAATTCCATTTGGCCGTTTTAAATAAGATATCTTTTAAGACGATGGCCTCGGTTTTTTTTATCGGAAAAGCCTGCACTTCAGTAGGTAAACTAAATTCATAGATATCCATTCCTCCTTCACCCCCAAAACGATCACTCGAAAAATACGCGATTTTTCCTGCTGCATTTACAACGAGCCCAGATTCGTTATCGATCGTATTTATAGGAAAGCCGAGATTTACTGGTGTATGAAAGTTATTTCCAATTTTTTTGGAAACATAAATATCGGATCCACCAATGGATTTCCAACCATTTGAAGTAAAATAAAGGGTTGTATTATCAAAGTGAATAAAAGGAAACATTTCATCTCCTGAAGTATTGATGGATGGACCAAGATTTTGAGGAGCCCCCCAATCTCCTTTATCATTTAAATATGCAACATAGATATCCATCCCTCCATATCCACCCGGACGATTTGAAGAAAAATAAATGGATGATTTATCGGGAGACAAGCATGGCGCGGATTCCCAGTATTCAGTATTTACTGGAGTTCCCATATTTTTTCGTTCACTCCATGTGCCATTTATATTTTCTGCAATATAAATGTCACAACTTCCAAATCCTTCAGGGTAATTACACCCTGTAAATACCATCCACTTGCCATCGGGTGATATTTTTTGCCCCCCTTCATTGAAAGCAGTGTTGATCTTTCCTTCTAAGGGCCTTGCTACCTGCCAATTGCTTTGAAATTTGATAGATCCAAAGAAATCTTCATTTTGCCCATTACCAATTCTTCTTGTAATGATCATCATGCTATCTGAAGATGAAATAGAAGGAAAATATTCGGATGCAGTTGAATTGATATTGGAACCAAGATTTTTAATACTTAAATTGTTGCTGATATTTTTTTGAGATGCCGCTTTGGCAAATTGAATGCCTGATTTGTAATACTCATAATTTTTGCTATCAATCTGACTTCTACGAAAAGATTTTTCTAATTGTTCAATGGCCTGATCAAAATGGCCACATCCAAGTTCTGCTTTGATGAGTGTAGTCAGTACTTGTTTAATGAGAGAAGAATCAACTTCGAGAATTTTTTTGATCCACATGGTGGCGGAAGCATAATCTTTTGATTGGAATTTCAAATCAGCCATTGTTCTTATAGCCTGGATATTAGAAGAGTTATACCTCAAAGATGCTACCAGCAGAGACTCAGCAGCAGCCACATCTCCACCTTCTTCTAATATTTTTAATCCTGAAGCAAATAGTTGATCAGATTTTTTTAAATTTTTCTTTGAAATTTTTTCTTGTGAATAGCCTATTAACCCAAATAGTAGCAACACTGCAACCATGAATGTTCTGCAGAAAATCATGGGATATTCAAAAATTTATGTGTTTGAAGAGATAAAATCCATTGTGGATGTTGCTTGATATACTCAATGATGAGTGGATTCATTTCTATTGACTTGCTCCATTCTGGTTGCAAATAGAGGAGGCAGTTTTCATTCACCTGATGAGCATATTTTTCAGCCCAATCAAAATCAGACTTGTTATAAATGATTACTTTAAGTTCATCGGCCATTTTCAGCGTTCCTTCTAATGGCGCTTTAAATTTTTTTGGAGAAAAGGTAACCCAATCCCATGAACCTGAAATATTATGAGCACCGGACGTTTCAACATGGGTACGAATCTTATGATCATGTAATATTTTGGTCAAATCAGTGAGGTCATGCATAAAAGGTTCACCACCAGTGATCACTGCGATTTTAGCACCAGAATCAAGTACATTTTTTAATAATATATCTATATCAAACAATGGATGTTTGCTCATGTCCCAACTTTCCTTCACATCGCACCAAACACATCCTACATCACATCCACCCAAGCGAATGAAGTAAGCTGCATGTCCGGTGAACCTTCCCTCACCTTGCAAGGTGAGAAACTGTTCCATCACTGGAAGTTGTATGTCAGTCTGGGTGATCATGCAAGGTCTTTGGCTAGACATGCCTTAAATGTATTCATCATCAACGCAGCGATTGTCATCGGACCTACGCCGCCAGGGACAGGAGTAATATAGCTACACTTGGGGGATACCGCTTGAAAATCAACATCACCTTTGATGGTAAATCCAGATTTTTTTGTTGAATCTTCTATCCGGGTGATACCAACATCAACAACTACTGAACCAGGCTTTACCATATCAGCCTTCAAAAACTCAGGTTTACCCAAAGCAGCAATAATGATATCAGCTTGTAAACAGATCTCTTTTAAATTAGGAGTGTGTGAATGACATACAGTAACTGTGCAATTACCTGGATATTCATTTTTACTCAACATGATGCTGATGGGTCTTCCAACGATATTGCTTCTTCCAATTACAACTGCATGCTTGCCTTTGGTTTCAATTTTATAGTGCTCCAGCAACAGCAGTATTCCATAGGGTGTTGCAGGATAAAAAGTTGGTAATCCCTGAACCATTCTACCAACACTTTCAGGATGAAAGCCATCCACATCTTTTGATGGAAAAATTGTTTCAATAATTTTCTCTTCGGATATATGTTTAGGAAGCGGCAACTGAACAAGAATTCCATCAACATCAAAATCTTCATTTAACTCATTCAATTTATTAAGCAGTTGCGACTCGGATATATCTTCGCTAAGACGAATCAAAGTGGATTTAAATCCAATTTCAGAACATGATTTTACTTTAGATGCAACATAGGTTTCACTTGCGCCATTATTTCCAATCAAGACTGCTGCTAAATGAGGAATTTTTTTTCCATTCTTAGCCCTTTGTTCAGTTTCTTTCTTGAGCTTTTCTTTGACTGCCTGAGCAACCAGTTTGCCATCTAATATTTCCATTGTGCAAAGGTACGCTGGTGAAAAATGACACCCAAATATGATGTTTTCTACAATTTATTATTTGGCATGATAATCACCTTTACAGCATGAAGATGTGGATTTTGTGGATGGTGTTTCCGATAAAAGCTTTTTGTCAATCTAATTGGGACCAAGTTTTACAACCCTCAAACATTTTACAATATAAACGCTCAAATTCAGACCCATTTTCAACTTCCCAATGTTATAGTAGCCTTGCATTTATTGACACAAGTGCAATTGGTATTTCAATTGAAAATAAATATTCAATCAAGGATCTTTCAAAATTGAACATCAGCAGCCAGTTTAACACCAAGAATGGAGGTTGGGGTATGCATTTCAATTTTATCGGCAACAATGTGTTTAATGGAGGATCTATTGCTACCGCATATGGCATACAAATATCGAAGACGTTTGGGCTAGGTTTTGGTGCAAGGTTTCAAAGAGAAAATATCAGAGGATTCTCTCCCTTGTATATAATGATGCCACAGTTAGGTATCATATATTTTTTTTCAAAAAAAATGAGTGTGGGATTTCAAGTCAAAAAATTCTTTCGCCCAACAAACAAATCCCAATCTTGGTATAAGGAGGTCGTTTCTATCAATACAGGAATAGGAATACAGATAGATGAGAATTTTTATATAGCAATGGAGGTATTAAATCAACTCAGAAATAGATCCAGCATGAATATGTATGCTGAATGGATGCCTACAGTATTGATTAAATCTTATTTACTGTACCAACAAACGAGTGGAGAATTGATCGGTGGAATGCAAATTAAAATCAATAAACTCAATGTAGGAATGGGAATATCTAGTCACAGTTACCTAGGAAGCTCAGGTTTTTTGACGATGTATCATGTTCTGTAAAATCAAATACTTTATTGCAATTGCAGTATGCATATTTTCAAGCCATGTGGTGTATTCACAGGAAATTGAAGAAACCAATCGAATGATTGAACAAGCTGATATTGTACAAGACGACCAAGATCTAACAAAGATGATTGGCATTGATCGTAGTGTAAAAGTGGATATCAATATAATTTCCAGGGAGGAGATGATGAAACATCAATTTCTGAATATAAAGCAAGTAGAATCATTTTTTGAATACAAAAAAACTTATGGAAAAATAATCTCAATGTTTGAATTACAGGCGATTCCGTTGTGGAATGCGGATATCATCAAAAAACTAATGAACATTTATTCAGTAAATACATATCCGGCAGGCGATAAAATAGTCTTAGAGCAAAGAGAGAGCGGATTTCAGCAAGTTGTAATGAGGATAGGAAGATCTGGAAGCAGCGGTGGTTCATTTGATGTATTTCAGAAAGGCTTGAAAGAAACTATGATTTATAGAAATGCGAAATACAACAATCTCTATGCTGGATACTCTGCTGAAAAAGATATTGGAGAAAAAAATATTTTTGATTTTAATAGTTTTTTTATCCAAAAAGAGAGGTTTTGGATTTTCAAGAAAATAATTCTTGGAGATTATTTGATAAGCATGGGACAGGGACTTGTTCATTGGAATGGATATGAATTTGGAAAAAATTCTCATGTATTAAGTATTCTCCGTCAAGCTCAACTTATAAAACCACATACGGGAACAGAAGAGAATAGATTTTTCAGAGGAGCTGCAATTGAACTAGAAAAAAAGCAACGATCTCTAATACTATTTATAAGCAGAAAAAAAATTGATGCAAATATTATTCTGGATAGTGCTTCTCAAAAAAAATGGGCATCATCACTCCTGCTATCAGGGTTACACAGAAATGAAAATGAATTAGCAGACAAGCATTCGCTGGTTCTCATGAGCAGTGGTGTGAGCCTAAAGCAAGATTTTAAAACCGGGCATGTATCATTAAACAGCATCACCCATTTTACAGACATTCCGATCCAAAAGCGAAATCTACCCTACAATACATATAGCCTGAATGGTAATCATTGGTTCAATTTGAGTAGTGATTTTATTTTTTCGGTTAAAAATGGAACCATTTTTGGGGAACTTGGCATTGATAAAAAGAAATCAACCGGGGCAATACTGGGTTATTTAAAAAGTCTCAACAGATATACTGATATCGGTATTCAATGGAGAAATATCTCATCATCTTACAATTCATTTTCATCAAACATTATTGGCCATCAGTCTTCGGCAAATAATGAAAAAGGCATTTACATGGGTATCAATATGAAAATTGACAGCAAATCAAGCATCGAAATGTTTGTTGACAAATACAAACACCCCTTTCCTGTATACACCACTGATGGACCACAAAGAGGCATCATATCTTCATTGACATTTACGTATAAACCATCTAAAAAAGTTGAATTATATGCAAGGATAACTGAAAAAAAAAGCAATCAAAATGAAAATAATGGAGATGTAAAAACTCATAATCTGTATATAAATACAACTTATCAAACAAGGCTTCATGGGAGTTTTCACGTTAATGAGGCTGTAGAACTTCGTATCAGAAATGAGACTTTTTCCAAAAGGGGTGAACAATATAAAAATCTTTTCGGGTGGCTAAACTATATAGAGTTCATTTTACATCCAGTATTACAACCTTATAGCATTAGCTTCAGATCCAGCTTTTACAACACCGATGGTTATGAGTCGTCCATATATGCAATGGAAAGAGATCTTCCACATTATTATTCAATGAATTCATTTTTTGGTCGGGGAACCTCAAGTTATATTTTGTTTCAATATTCCATCAATCAAAAAATCAGCTTTTCTGGAAAATGGATGATTGATAAAAAATGCTATGATTCAAACAGGCCTATTAGTGACTTTTTTATTACGGTTAATAGTTCCTGGCGAACACAATTGACTATAAAATTCTAATGTATATTTGTCTTTCAACTTTTCATTATGAGCGAACAACAGGCACCCAATCAGCTTAACATAGAAATTTCTGAGGAAATGGCGGAGGGAGAATATGCGAATCTTGCAATCATCACCCACAGCCATGCTGAATTTGTAGTTGATTTTGTAAATGTCATGCCAGGCACCCCTAAAAGTCGTGTGAAATCAAGAATCATACTTACTCCACAACACGCAAAGAGGTTGATGAATGCATTACAGGACAATGTAGACAAATTTGAATTAGCGCACGGAACGATTAAAGATTTCGAGGAAGTTCAAATACCATTCCAATACGGAGGTCCTGCAGCACAGGCATAATCAACTAAACGATTCTACCTGAACAGTTTTATTGATTTTACTGATGAGTCCTTGTAAAACTTTTCCTGGACCCACTTCGGTGAATTTTGTAGCACCATCTTTGATCATCGCTTCGATCGATTGAGTCCAACGAACAGGCCCTGTCAATTGCTCAATCAAGTTTTGTTTGATTTGATCCGGCTCAATAACAGCCTTTGCGACAACGTTTTGGTAAACCGGGCAAACAGGACGATGAAAAGTTGTCTTTTGAATTGCCGCCTCCAATTCTTCCTTTGCGGGCTCCATCAAAGGAGAATGAAAGGCACCACCAACAGGCAGTTTTAATGCTCTTTTGGCACCGGCGGCTTTCATGCGCTCACAAGCAATGTCTATTCCGGTATTGGTACCACTTATAACGAGCTGCCCAGGACAGTTGTAATTAGCAGGCACAACCAATTCTCCAGTTTCTTGAAGAATTGCATTACATATTTCTTCTGCCTTCTCCTCAGGCAAAGCGAGAATAGCAGCCATGGATGATGGATTCGCTTCACATGCTTTCTGCATGGCCATGGCGCGAATGCTAACAAGGTTCAATGCATCTTCGAAAGTAAGTGTGCCATTAACCACCAAAGAAGAGAACTCACCTAAAGAATGTCCGGCAACCATGTGAGGCGTTGCATTCTCCAACATTTTATAGGCAATAACAGAGTGTAAAAAAATGGCGGGTTGGGTGACTTTTGTTTGCTTCAAATCTTCTTCAGAACCATTGAACATCAGATCGGAAATCTTGAAACCGAGAATTTCATTTGCTTGTTCAAAAAACCTTCTTGCAAAAGCATTGGAATCGAAATGCTCCTTACCCATGCCTGGAAATTGGGAGCCTTGGCCAGGGAAAACGTATGCGTGTATCATTTATTGGATTAGGGACGCAAGTTACAAAAAAGGGGGTAGAGCATCAAAAGGATCAGAAAGTGCTGATTATCAATGCAACTTAGAACCAATCAATCTGATAAATTCACTTCTTGTTTCATTCTTTTGAAACTGTCCACAGAATGCAGAAGTAGTTGTTACTGAGTTTTGTTTTTGTACACCTCTCATCATCATACACAAATGA
>Ga0208546_1000003_pt1 | contig 204739 bp, 167 predicted proteins | sample DEB19_08_DNA_4_FD_184528 | JGI IMG/M metagenome (GOLD analysis project Ga0208546, IMG submission 184528) | Aqueous microbial communities from the Delaware River and Bay under freshwater to marine salinity gradient to study organic matter... | ecosystem: Environmental > Aquatic > Marine >...
TGCATTCTTGAATCGGTAAAAAGGTAGGCCTTTGTATCCAGTATTTTTAACTTGGAATGTGCCACCAGCCTGTGGTTCAAGTTTTAACTGTTCATCTGTGAGTCCTCTTCTTGCTGTGGTGATAAACATATCGCCAAAATCATCACCTCCAAAACATATGGAAGTAACCTGTGATACAGGTAATTTGATAGCAGTTAATTTCTCTCCCCTTGATGGATCCCACCTGGTTACTTGCCATCCACCCCAATGTGCGATCCATAACATTCCATCTGCATCAATCGTCATCCCATCTGGATAGCCATCTTTGGTAGCATCGATATGAATGATGGATTGTTTGTTTTGGATACTTCCATTTGAGTAATCATATCTTATTACCTGTAAAGTTGGAGTGTCAATGAAATAAAAATATTTTTTATCCAAACTCCAACAGAGTCCGTTTGAGATGGTCAATCCCTTTTCATGTTGAATAATTTGATGATTTCCATCTATGCTGTATAAATAACCTGAGGGATCGGTTTCATTGAGCGACATGCTGCCTGCCCAAAAACGTCCGTCAGGACTGCATTTCCCGTCGTTGAACCGATTGGTTGTAATTTTTTTTTCGGGCGTCGAAATTATTTTCTTGTCACCATTTGTTCTGTCGATGATTGCAAAGCCTTCCTGCAGTGCTGCAAGAAAATTTCCATCTTCCATGATGGCAAAGGATCCAATCATAGAACCGGTTGAAATTTTTCTTTCAGCGCCTGTTGTTACATCATATTCAATAATCGACGCATTGACAATGTCAATCCAATAGATGCATTTGTTTTTTTCATCCCATACCGGACCTTCACCTAATGTTGAAAGCGTTGTACCAACTTGTTTTATTTGAATCGTATGCATGAATGTTTAATATGGGGATGGACTCATCGATGACCAACCTCCGTCTATGACGAGTGATTGTCCTGTGATTTGTTTCGCCTGATCCGAAACCAAAAACAGTGCTGCATTTGCAACATCGTCTACTGTTCCAGGTCTTTTGGTTGGAGTAAGCTTGCTCCAGGTGGATGTATACTCGGGATCTTGCAAGGTTCTCTCCGTTAGTGTTGCGCCAGGGGCGATGCAATTGACATTGATACCGTGTTCAGAAATTTCCGAGACCAAATTTTTTGCCAACATTTCAATGCCGGCTTTAGTCATGCTGTAAGCCGCAAGATTTTTATGTGCTTGATGTCCTGTTACAGACGAAGTGAAAAGCAATGAACCTCCATTTCCTTGTTTGATCATTTGATTCGATGCGATCTGTGCGAGATAAAAAGTTCCTCTGAGGTTTACATCCATCACTCTTTCAAAATCTGCAACTGGATAATCTGAAAAATTCCCAAACAGGGTGATACCAGCATTTGCGATAGCAATATTCAACTGTCCGAATGTTTCTACTGCATTTTTTACCATCTTTTCAATGAAAGTTGGATCACTTGAGTCTCCATTCATTCCAATACAACGAGCACCCACTTTTGCTGCAGCTTCTTTACACAGCAATTCATCCACATCATTCAAAATAATATTTGCACCGGATGAATGCAGCATTTCTGCAACGCGCAGTCCGATTCCTTGTCCTGCTCCGGTGATGATCGCTGTTTTATTTGTTAGGTTTATTTCCATGGTTCAATTATGGCAGATAAAAGACCTCTTGAAGTGGTATGCTTACAGGTGAATGATCAGCATTTGTATCCATGATATCCTTCATGTATGTCCACCATTTTTTCATAATGGGATGTTGGGGCAGCTCATCCATTTTCATGGCATCGGCTACTTGTAGCACACCAAAAAGACTTCCATCTCTGCTGTCTAGGAAGATAGAATAGTTTGATATGCCTGTCTCTTTCAGCAATGCCGAAAGCTCAGGCCAGATGGCGTCATGCCGTTTTTGGTATTCTTCCTCCATTCCGGGGAAAACTTTCATTCGAAATGCAAGCCTTTTCATCGCTTATATGCACTGAATTTACGGATATTTGTTGTTCAATACAAGCGATAGATGGAGCTCCTTACAATTATATTATTGGTACTGATTTTGGCAGCGGTTGTTTTGTTGTTTTTAAAAAAATCACCTGACAGCCAGACAGGATATGAAGGGAAGATAACAGAATTGGAGAGATCGCTTTCCAGAATTGAACAATCGTTAAAAGAAGACTTCCGTATCAACCGTGAGGAGTCGAATCGACTTGCTAAAGAAAACAGAACCGAGCTTACCGATGCGTTGTTGAAGACAGGAAAAGATCAAGCAGAAAAATTGGAAGCGTTGATCAATAAGATAGAGGAGAAGAACAAAGAGATGAGGGATTTGATTGAAAAAGCATTCCGATACATCGCAGAAAATTTTGATAAGAACGTAAAATCTTTCAATGACTTGCAAAGAGAAAAGTTTGCGCAGTTGGAAGAGAAGCAAAATAAATTGGTTGAACAAACCGAAAAGAAATTGGAGCAAATGAGGGAAACGGTGGATGAGAAGTTGCAAAAAACGTTGAACGAACGGTTGGGACAATCATTTGAACTTGTAGGTAAACAATTGGAGAGTGTACAAAAAGGATTGGGTGAAATGCAAAACATTGCATCTGATGTAGGCGGATTGAAAAAGGTATTGAGTAATGTGAAATTGCGGGGTAATGTAGGGGAGGTTCAGTTGGCCATGATTCTTGAGCAAATCCTTGCCCCATCTCAGTATGAAGCAAACGTACGAACAAAGCAAGGTAGTTTGGAGCCCGTAGAATTTGCCATCAAATTACCCGGAAGATCTGATGATGAAAATGGTGTGGTATATCTTCCAATCGATGCAAAATTTCCAAAGGATACCTATGAGCAATTGTTGACGGCCTATGAAAATGCAATTCCAGACGAGATTGAAATATCAATCAAAAACTTGGAATCTACTATCAAAAAAATGGCGAGAGATATTCGCGATAAGTATATCGATCCACCCAATACAACTGATTTTGCCATTTTGTTTTTGCCCTTTGAAAGTATTTATGCAGAGGTAATCAGAAGAAGTGCATTGGTTGATCAGCTGAGGGATGAATTTAAAATTACTGTTGCTGGGCCCACAACATTGGTTGCTATATTGAACAGTTTGCAAATGGGATTCAGAACACTTGCGCTGCAAAAACGAAGCAGCGAAGTGTGGAAAGTACTTGGTGCAGTAAAAACAGAATTTGAAAAGTTCGGTGGACTATTGGAGAAAGCGCAAAAGAATCTTCATACTGCCAGCGATACTGTTGATGAGTTGTTGGGCAAGCGAAATCGTGCTATTGTAAGAAAACTCAATGATGTTGAATCTTTGCCATCAGCTGAATCACAGCAAATCTTACCAGATTTGGGAACGGAAGAGGATGAAGAAGGGGAATGATCATTATTTAATCATCCCACCCACATTGCTTGCAAAGATTTTTACGGCAATCGCCAGTAGCACAACTCCAAAAAATTTCCTGATTGCAGTGAGTCCGGCAGGACCTAATAGTTTTGAAATAAAATCAAGTGAATGCAGTACCGCCCAAACGATGAGCACATTCACAAGAATACCGATCAATACAATCCATTCATTATAGTTTGCACGAAGTGATATAATGGTGGTTAGTGTTCCTGATCCTGCAATCAATGGGAATGCAATCGGTACAACTGTTCCTGATTTTGGATCAGCATCTCCTTTGAAAAATTCTATGCCAAGCACCATTTCGAGTCCAAGTATAAAAATCACAATCGAACCACCCACTGCAAACGATCTTACATCTACTCCCAAAATGCTCAGAAATTTTTCTCCGACAAAAAGAAAGAATATCATTAGTCCTCCAGAAATTAAGCTGGCCCTGGTTTCGTGAATGCCACCCATTTTCTGTTTCAAAGACAACAACAATGGCACAGAGCCAATGATATCGATCACGGCAAAGAGGGTAAAGGAGACGGTGAGGATTTCGTCTAACGTCATTTAGTTGTAAGTTAATATAAAAAAGGGAGAAGGCCTGCCTGCCGGAAGGCAGGGACAGGGGACAAGGGAATACAGTTGACAGTTAACCGTTAACAGTTAACTGTCAACAGCTACAATATAACTCTTACACCTACTACATAATTCCTCCCTCTGGTTGCATACCCATATACCTCTTGGTATTTTTTATTGAAGATGTTTTTGAGTCCGACAGTGAAGGTGATATTTTTATTGAGAATATATTGCAGATGAACATCTGTGAGCTGAAATCCTGGCATTTCAATAGGGGCTGACATGTATTGGGGTTCAAATCGCTTGTCTACTATTTTTTGAAAAACAGCGAATTGAAATTGTTGATTGATTTGATAGCTGAAACTGATATTCAAGGTGTTTTTTGGAATACGTGTGAGGTATGCATAGGTTGTGTCTCCCTTTGCATCATATCCATAGCTTGATGCATTGTAAACAAAATTCTCTGCAGTTAGATTTCCATTGACGAAAGTATAGTTGACAGCAGTACTCCATTTTTTCTGGGTATAGTTTGCTTCCACTTCAACTCCCTTTTCTGTTTTGCTGTAGTAGTTGTAGTATTTGTAATGGATGTAATCGTAATCAATTCCGTTTTTGGTGTTTCTTTCAAATGCAACAATTCTGGTTACAAGATTTTTCGCGCCAAGATAACTTAGCGAAAACTCTTTGTTGGTCGATGTTTCAGGCTTTAGGTGAGGTTGACCTGAAAAGCCATCATATAATTGATAGAGCGTCGGTGCTTTGAAAGCAGATGAGATATTGAAAGCAAATTTCCATTTGTTTTTCAACACATAGGATGGATTGAATGTATAGGTTAGGTTGTTTCCATACATGTTGTGGGCATTGAATCTTCCGCCTAGTTCAATGTTCAATCCCTTATCACTGTTATATACCAATGAGCTGCTGATACTGCTGATGGTAATCTTGGCTGAATCAGATGAGAGTGTTGATTCATAATCTCCGTAGCTACTTGTTGAGAAATAATACTGATCGGTGTTTTGCCATTTATGGTCAATAGAGCTGAACAGCGTTAGATTTTTATGTAGCTTGAAATTTCCATACCATTCTGCAAATGAACTTCTTCCTTTATAGTCTGATTGCATGTAACTTGTAAAGCCGTTCAGAAAAAGGGAATCGTCTAAATAATTCCTGGATGTTTGGTTAATATTATAATTAAGGTGCATCTCACCCATTTTTATTGAGTGAGTGATACCTCCATTAAGACTGAGATGCTGGTTCTTGACTGTAAAATCTTTGGCATCTTCATAAGCCGTTTCATCCAAATCGTTTTTATACTTGCTCCAATTTCCCGCAAAATGCCACTTGAAATGTTGATTGATGGGAGCACCAAGCCAGAAGTTGGCTGCCTGTTGACGCATGCCATCTTTATCAAATGCATTTTTTCCTGTACTGTCAATCGCAGATGAAAATCCAGTTGATTTCATTTGCTGATATCCAAGCAGGTATTGAATATTTTTTATGCTGCCCATTGTATTTGCGTTGGCGGACAAGGTTCCAAAAGATGCATTCGAAAACTCTAAGTTGGTTTGTTGTTTTTTATTGGTCTGTTTTTTGGTGATGATGTTGATGACACCCGCCATTGCATCTGATCCATAAATAGTGGACTGTCCTCCTTTCAAAATTTCAATACGTTCAATCGTGGAAAGTGGAATGAAATTGATATCGAACGTTGATCTTATGGTAGAGGGATCAAAAATCGGATTACCGTTGAGCAGTATCAAGGCATTTCCGGTTGCAGCTCCGCGGACATAGATATCCATGTTGGTTCCAGGTGCATTGTTGGATCCAACAATGGAGAGTCCAACCTGCCGGTTAAGAATTTCAGCAAGTGACTGGTAGGGTGATTTCTCGATCTCACGCTGTGTTACAACTGTCATCACCTTTCCGGTATTGATTTGTTTCTGAGGAAAACGGTTTGCAGTGATGACCACTTCATCAATGGTTCTGACAGAATCTGTCTGTGCTGATGATCTCATTGTCATCAGCATAAAAAATGCAATAAAAAATTTGTTCATTTTACAATGTTTAATTGTGTACAATGAACCTTCGAATGAAAAAAAGAAATGATCAGCTTTTGGCTTTACATCTCCGGCTCTTCTCCCGAAAGCACGTGATTTAATTTGTATCAGGCAGGTCTTCTGGCTCGACTCCCTCTTGACCTTCCCGTGTGAACAGTGGTTTGTATTGAGAGGGTTTCTGAATAATCAGACAGTCTTTACAGCTACGGGGATAGCGCCGGAATGCAACCGGACTTCCCTTTTAATGAATGTTGTTGTTGCAACTTTCAACCTGTATACAAGTGCAAAGATCCCGAAGAGTTTCGACCAGCACAACTAATTTTTTTCACTAACTTTCCCACATGTCGACACAGAAAAAAACACTGCTCAGTCTCTTTGATATTACCATGATTGTGATTGGATTGGTAATCGGAATGGGCATTTTCAGAACTGCATCCGATTCAGCACGGGCTGCCATCACGCCCAACGTATTTTTCATCAGTTGGTTGGTAGGCGGACTCGTTGCGCTTTGTGGTGCACTTACTTATGCTGAAATTGGTTCCAGGTATCCCATTACAGGCGGGTATTATAAAATCTTTGCTACTTGCTATCATCCCAGCATTGCATTTGCAGTGAATTGCATCATCCTAATTTCAAATGCAGCTTCTTTGTCGGGTGTTGCATTGATTGGAAGTGAATATATCTCTCAAATCATTTTTTCACAAGCCCCCTCAGATTTTGTGAAAGCATTGATTGCCATGAGTGCCATTGCGCTTTTTTATGGAATCAATTTATTGGGATTGAGAATGAGTTCCACCACTCAAAATATTTTGATGTTGATCAAGATCTCAATGATTTTGATGATAGTATCTGCATTGTTTTTCCCATCACAACATACTGCGAGTGTAGTTGCAACTTCAACACATGAATTCTCCTGGATGGATTATGTGAAATCATTCGGTTTGGCATTGATTGCAGTATCCTTTACGTATGGAGGTTATCAGCAAACCATCAATTTTGGAGAAGAAGTAAAAAATCCTCAGAAAAATCTTCCACGTGGAATTTTTATTGGCATTCTTGTCATCATCCTATTGTATCTCTCCGTCAGCTATGCTTATTATAAAGTAATTGGTTTTGAAGAATTGAAAAATGCAAAGGGAATTGCAGCGATTGTTGCGCAAAGAATGTTTGGTGAAACTGGAAGCTTTGTCTTTTCCATATTGTTGTTCATTGCGGTACTTGCTTATGTAAATGTATTGTTGTTAAGCAATCCCCGCGTGATGTACGCAATGAGTGAAGATGGAATTCTTCCACAGGCATTCAAAAAGAAAGATCAGAAAAGAGATGTGTTGACAGTGAGTTTGACAGTATATGCCTTGATCAGTGTGGTGGTCTTGTTTTTCGCAGACACCTTTGATAAGATTTTAAGTTTTACCATTTTTCTCGATTCGATCGGGATGGCATTTTCTGCAGCAACGATTTTCATCATTCGGAAAAGAACCAAGCATTTAGATAAATCACAGATTTATTCAATGAAGTTATTTCCTGTGATGCCTATTATTTTTATTTCAGCTTATATATTTGTTGCAACCAGCATTGCAATTGATAAACCTCAAACTGCTATTACTGCATCTGCTGTGCTCGCAGCATTTCTGTTGATATTTTTTATTACCCGTAAGAAAACTACCCATGAAGTCCAATAACGAAGATCTTTCCTATATCATCAACCATCTGGGAGAAGACCACTCCACTTATTTCAATGCTGTTGCTCCTCCCATCATTCAAACAAGCAATTTCATGTTTGAAACAGTTGAGCACATGCGAACTGCTTTCAAAGATGAAATGTCGACTTATATCTACAGCCGGGGTGTCAATCCCACGGTTGATATTCTTCGAAAAAAATTAGCAGCACTGGACAGCGCAGAAGATGCATTGGTATTCAATTGCGGATCTGCCGCTGTTTTTGCTGGATTGTTAGCAAATGTGAAAGCAGGCGATCATGTGTTATCTGTTCACCATCCTTATAGTTGGACTACACATACTTTTGATCAGATATTATCAAGATTTGGTGTTACCATTACCTATGCGGATGGATCAGATACCGAATCATTTCTTACTCATGTGCAACCCAATACTTCATTGATTTTTCTCGAATCACCCAATTCATGGTTTTTGGATATTCAAGATTTGGGAGCCATTGCTCAGTTCGCCAAAAAGCGTGGAATTGTTACAATGATTGACAATACCTACTGCACACCATTGTATCAACGTCCTATTGAATATGGCATTGACCTGGTCATGCAAACTGCGACAAAATATATAGGTGGCCACAGCGATACTTTGGGTGGAGTGTTGACAGGATCGAAAAAGATGATGGAGAAAATTTTCAAGAGTGAATATCTTGCAATTGGAAGTGGCATTCAACCCATGAATGCATGGTTGTTGTTGCGCGGATTGAGGACACTTCCCGCAAGAGTAGATCGAATAGATCAATCCACAAAAAAAGTATTGGAATATTTGAAGCAGGAAGACAAAGTTGAGAGCATCATCTTCCCACATGACCCTGGTTTTCCTCAGTATGAATTGGCCAAGAAACAAATGAAAAAAGCTTTTGGATTGCTTTCGTTTTATATAAAAGCGCAAAAAGTAGAAGAAATTGAAAAATTCTGCAATAGCCTGAAATGTTTCCGCATGGCAGTGAGTTGGGGCGGACATGAATCTTTGGTTATCCCAAAATGTTCCGGAATTGACAGGTCGGCATTTGATCCCAAAGAGCCTACACATCGGCTGATCAGGCTGTACATAGGACTGGAAGATGCTGACTTTCTCATTCAGGATCTTCAGCAAGGCTTCAGCGGAATAGGTTCTTTGTAAACGGTCGTTTCAAAGGACGAGTGATTTTGAGAATCCCTCATTTAGTTCAATCTTTGCAAACCATATCGAAGTTTTTTCGTTATGAATCATTCAATTGATGAGTATGTTTGCGAGATTTTTCTTCATATTGCTTTCAGGATCAATGGTTTTAGGTCTTGAAGCACAGGACGAGAGGTGGGATTTGAGAAGATGTGTGGAATATGGGTTCAAGAACAACATAAATGTAAGACAGGCCGAAATCCAGGCGCAATCATCCGAAGTAAATTTTAACCAGTCTACTTTACAAAGAATTCCCAGTCTTTCATACGGTGTTACGCATGGTTTTTCATTCGGACGTACACTTGACAGAACAACGAATATTTATACAGATCGATCAGCAATGTTCGAGCAAATGTCTGTTTCATCCAATGTGTTGCTATTTAATTTCAACCGCTTGAAAAACACGCAAGCATCCAGTGGCTTTACTTACGAAGCTGATAAGTTGAATGTGGAGAGAATTAAAAATGACATTGGACTCAATATCGCACAATTGTATTTGAGGGCATTGTTGAGTTACGAGCAGATTGAAATTGCAAGGATTGTATTTGAGCAAACCAAGGCTCAATACAGAAACACCAGGAAGTTGGTTGATGCGGGAAGCTTACCTGAATTGAATGCTGCAGAGTTAGAGGCAACTGTTGCACGTGACAGTGCTACATATGTACAAGCAAAATCCCAGGCTGAACTTGATAAACTCTCTTTGAAATCTTTGTTGAATCTTCCGGCTGATCAAGCGTTTGAGCTTGTTATTCCAACGGTGGATAAGATTCCAGTTGAAAATATTTTAACCATCCGTCCGGATGATATTTATGAAATCGCTTTGAAAACGCAACCTCAAATCAAGGTAAACGATTTGCGTTTGCAAGCATCAGAAAAAACTTTTGAAGCAGCAAAAGCTCAGATGAAGCCTAGCCTTTCAATGTTTGGTCAGCTTGCATCGAATTTCAACCAGTTTTTGAAAATGTCTGCTGGTGTGCAAGTTACTGGCGAGCAAGCAACAGGCGCATATGCGAAAACCCCAACTGGTTTATTACCTGTGTATGCACCAACGTATGCATTCAATTTTTCTAAAAGAAATGTTGGACAGTATTTTGATGGATATGGAAAGCAGTTGAGAGATCAATTCGGACAAGGTGTTGGACTTTCAATGAATATACCATTGTTTAATGGAGGTTCAGCCAGGGCAAATGCAGATAGGGCAAAGCTCGATATCAAGAGAAGTGAATTGAACATTGATCGTGATAAGCTTCAGTTGAAGCAGGATGTTTATACTGCATTTTATTCTGCAACAGGTGCACATCAAACATATTTGGCCAGGGAAAAAGCTTTGGCAACTGCCATGCGATCTTTTGAATTGGCAACCAAGCGATTTGATGTTGGTGTGATGCAAACCATTGAATGGTTGACGAATCAAAACAATCTTACCAGAGCAAAAGTAGATAAAGTGGTTGCACAATATGAATACATCTTTCGTATGAAGGTGCTTGAATTTTATAAAGGACAAGGAATCAAATTATAAATAGCAATAAATAACCAAGATGAACAAGAAATTAATTTGGATCATTTCAGGAATCGTGGTAGTGGTTGTCGCACTGCTTATATTAAAGAAAACAGGCGTCATTGGCAAAGAAGAAGGAACCAAGGTCTCTATTGAAAAAGTTGTACAAAAAGATATCATTGAAGTGGTAACCGCCAGCGGAAAAGTATATCCTGAGATAGAAGTAAAAATTAGTCCAGATGTTTCCGGTGAGATTATGCAATTGAATGTGAAAGAAGGCGACAGTGTAACCAAAGGACAATTGTTGGCAACGGTGTATGCAGATATTTATGCAACGCAGCGTGATCAGGCAGCAGCAGGTGTGGCACAGCAAATGGCACAGGTGGAAAATGTAACAGCATCACTTGCATCTTTTAAAGCAAGAATGGATCAGGCTGAAAGGCAATACCAGCGCCAAAAGCAGCTATATGCTGAAAAAGTAATTTCAAAATTAGAATTTGAACAGGCTGAGAATACTTATTTAACTGCCAAAGCAGATTATTCAGCAGCAACACAATCCATTAGAAGTGTTCAAGCTTCGGTAGCAAGTGCAAAAGCGAGTTTACAAACTGCCAATAAAAATTTAGGAAGAACAAGTTTAGTAGCCCCGATGACTGGAATTGTTTCATTGTTGAATGTAAAAAAAGGAGAGCGGGTTGTAGGTAATTCAATGATGGCAGGTACAGAGATGATGAGAATTGCTGACATGCGTGTCATTGAGGTTAGGGTGGATGTGGGTGAAAATGATATACCGAAAGTTTCTATTGGTGATACAGCTTTGATTGAAGTAGATGCATACAACAACAGAAAGTTCAAAGGTGTTGTAACGCAAATTTCCAGCACCAGCAGAGGTACGGGTGGAACCACCATCACTTCTTCCAACGATGTAACCAACTATGAGGTACGCATCCGCTTGGATCCATCATCTTATGTAGATTTATTGAGCCCAAATAAACCCAACAGTTTTCCTTTCAGACCAGGAATGAGTGCCAATGCTGATATACAGACAAATCGTCACAGCAATGTATTATCAGTTCCTATCAACGCTGTTACTACTAGAGACCGTTCTGATACCTTGCCTGTAGGTAAAACTGTAAAGGCATCCAAGAAAGATGAAAAAGCTTCAGAGAACAATGCGGGTGGAAATGATGCTCCAGTGAAAAACCTGGATGATATGGATGAAGTTGTTTTTGTACTTCAAAAAGACAAGACAGTCAAAAGAGTCAAGGTTAAAACAGCGATACAGGATATTAATTACATTGAAATCACCGAAGGCTTGAAAGCTGGTGATGAGGTAGTAGTAGGTCCATACAGCATCGTAAGTAAAACATTGCGTGAGGGAATGAAAGTAACTGTTGTTCCTAAAGAACAATTGTTTGAAGTCAAGAAATAATCTCGCACCTTATTCCACTACCTTTGCACCATGAAATTTGGTGTCATTGGTAGTGGAAGTTGGGGTACGGCCCTTGTAAAAATTTTGACCGACAATGGTCATGATGTCAAATGGTGTGTAAGAAACGAAAAACTTGCACAGCATATCAGTTCAAGACATCACAATCCAAAATATCTCAGCTCTGTTTATTTTTCTGCAAATCAATTACAGCTAACAACTGTGCCTTCTGATGTTTTTCAAGAGGTGGATGCACTCCTATTGGCAGTTCCATCAGCCTATGTGATGAACTATCTCGAGCCAAATACTTCATTGATCAATCCAACACTTACAGTTGTATCTGCCGTTAAAGGTGTTTTGCCTGAAAACAACCTCTTATTAAATCATTGGATGGTGAAGCAGGGCATTAAATCTTCTCAGTTTGTTGCCATCATGGGTCCTTGTCATGCGGAAGAAGTTGCTGCTGAAAAATTATCTTATTTAACGTTTGCTGGTGAGGAAAAATCAGCGAGAGATCAAATCGCAACTACATTCAAAACGCCCTATATCAATACAGTGCTTAGTAATGATGTAGACGGGGTACAATATGCAGCGGTATTGAAAAATGTATATGCATTGGGAACGGGTATCGCAAATGGATTGGGTTACGGAGATAATTTTCAAAGTGTATTGATTGCAAATGCAGCTGGTGAGATGAAACGTTTCCTTCAATCTGTTGCAACACAAGACGGCATCAATTATGCAGCATCTGTTTATTTGGGCGACTTGTTGGTTACCTGTTATTCGCTGTTCAGCCGAAACAGGTCGTTTGGTAACATGATCGGTAAGGGCTATAGTGTTGATGCAGCCAAGCTTTCCATGCAGATGGTTGCCGAAGGATATCCTGCATCAAGAGCCATGTTTCAGATCAATGAAGGCATAGGTGTAAAAATGCCTATTGCTGCTGCAGTGTATGATATTTTATGGAATGGGAAAGATCCTGCACATACATTTGAGGATCTTGAGCAATTGTTGTACTAAACTTGGAACAATGCTGATGCAATTCCATCAGCAAAAAATTTTCCATGCTTTGTCAGTTTCCACCCCTCTTGGATTTTTTCAACTTTATCTTCCTGGATGAATCTGTTCATGAGTTTTGTGATTCGTGTCAATTGATCATCACCCCATTTCATCATGATAATATTCGAATTGATTCCTTCCTCTAGCCGAAGTTTGGTCATGATATACTCATTCAATTGATCAATATCTGATAAAATTTCTGATTCAAAAGGACGAGCATGTTTTTCGATTGACTGCATATAGGATATATTATTGGAAATATTCCAACTCCTCAAATTGTTTTGAAATGAATGTGCTGATGGGCCAACTCCCAGATAAGGAACTCCATTCCAATAGGCACTGTTGTGTTTGCTTTTCATTCCAGGTAAAGCAAAATTTGAAATTTCATAATGATCATAATCAGCGGCATTTGTAATATCAACGAGTAAATTGAATTGTTCCGCCTGCAGGTCACTGTTGACTTTTTCTTTTTTACCTCCTTCGATTAAATGAAAAAGAGGTGTTTGTTCCTCTACTGTTAATGCGTAGCAGGAGAGATGTGGAATGTTTAATGCAATGGCTTTTTCCAGATCACCTTTCCAATCATTTGTTGATTGTCCAGGTGTTCCGTAAATCAAATCAATGCTGAAATTTTCAAATCCTGTACTTCTGATGATGTCAATACAAGAAAGAGATTGTGATGCATTGTGAGCTCGGTTCATCCATTCGAGGTGGATGTTTGAGAAGGATTGGACGCCGATGCTGAACCTGTTGATGCCCATTGATTTCCAATCTGCAGCATACTCTTTTGTAATATCATCTGGATTGGCTTCCATCGTAATTTCAGGAGAAGTATCAATGGAGTAGTGCTTATCAATTGCATCCAACAGCAATTCAATTTGGGAGGGTTCAACGATGGAAGGGGTGCCTCCTCCAAAGTAAATGGTTTGAATGGGTTCGTTGATTTCATCTTTTCTCAACCTCAATTCTTCGGCAATGGCATGGACCATTCTTTCCCTATAATCTGAGCTTGTAGAAAAATGAAAATTGCAGTAATGACAAGCTTTTTTGCAGAAAGGGATATGAATGTATATGCCAGACATGATGCTTTATGATGAAGCGTGTAGATTTGCAGGGTTAATGATAAAACGGGTAACAATAATTTTTACACTCATCCTCTGTTGTGCAAACTTTTTGCATGCACAGGGAAAAATGAATTTGAAAATTGTTTGCACCGACAAAGGTAATGAAGCTTTCAAAGCGCTGGTAAATGAAGCAACTGATTTTTCCTCTGCAACTGATATCAAAGAGTATTTGCGCAATCAGTTCCTGCCAAAACTTTGGTCGAATGGCTACTTGTCAGCATCTGTTGATAGCATGCAAGTTCAACGTCAGCAATTGTTTGCTTATTTATTTTTAGGTGAACAATATTACTGGGGAGAAATCAAATGGGATAACTCTTTCAAGAATGTCATTGCAAAAAATCCAACAAAACTATTGCCGGCAACAGGCACTGTTCTTCAATCAAGTTCTGTTGCTGAATTGGTCAATTCTTTATTGAATCAGTTGGAAGAAAATGGATATCCATTTGCATCCATCAAATTAGACAGCAGTTATTGGCATGAAACAAAGTTGTGTGCACAACTGAAAGTTGATGCCGGCCCCCTTTACTATATCGACAGCATTCGCATTGACAGTCGAATGCACATCAATCCTAATTATTTACAACGTCACCTTGGCTTGCAATCTGGTCAAATATATAGCAGAAGCACTTTGCTGTCTGTTTCAAAACGTTTGGATGAACTCGGGTATTTGAAAGAACTGAAACCTTGGGATCTCAGTTTGTATGGATCCGGCGCTACATTGAATTTGTATCTGCAGTCAGAGAAAAACAATCGTTTTGATCTCTTACTTGGGCTCATGCCTTCAAATCCTTTGTTGAATGGACGAACCCAATTTACTGGTGATGGAACAATGGAATTGAACAATGCTTTTGGAAATGGGGAACATTTGTTTGTGAATTGGCAACAATTGCAAATACAATCCCCGCGCCTTCAATTAAACTTTGATCGTCCATATTTATTCAATTCAAACATGGGCATAGATATAAAGTTTAACCTGTTAAAAAAAGATTCCAGTTATATCAATCTTTTTTCCAGTGCAGGGATCCAATTTAAAGTAGATCAAAAGCAATTGTTGAAGTTCCATATTATACAAAACCTCAGCAATGTGCTCAATGTTGATACCCAGCTTATCAAACAGAACAAGTCGCTCCAATCGTTTTTAGATATCACCAATACACAAGTGGGGGTTGAGTGGATTTTGCGTAGTACGGACGATCGAAGAAATCCTTTGAAGGGAATGGATTTTAATTTTCAACTTGGTTCTGGCTTGAAGAAAATCAGAAAACAAGAGATGGTCTTGTCATTGAAAAAAGATGCAATTGGTAATCCATTTGATTTTAGCCGACTTTATAACGGATTACAATTATCAACTGTGCAGTCTAACGTGAAGATCCAAGCATACAGATACAATCAGTTCGGCAAAAACACCACTTTAAAACTCGGTGCGCAAGCTGCATGGATGTATGGCAAGCAAATTTTTTTGAATGAAATGTATCAAATTGGTGGTATCAAGACACTCAGGGGTTTTGATGAGGAGAGTATTTTCGCATCATCATTTGCAATTGGTACTGCAGAGTTTAGATATTTACTGGACAAATTTTCAAATGTTTTTGGCTTTCTTGACGGAGCAATCGTTCAAAAAAATCTGCAAGGAATCAAGCAGAACAGGAATTTTCTTGGAGTAGGAATGGGGTTAAATTTTATGACAAAATCGGGTATGTTTTCAATGGCGTGTGCAATGGGAAAAAGTGATCAACAGGTATTTGGTTTGAAAAATTCAAAGATTCATATAGGATTTTCCACATTGTTTTAGATGGAAGGATTATTGGTTTAATTTTACCAACAGAGCATGCGGACATTCTCATTTATATTATTCATTTTCATTTTTCAACTTGCTGTCAGGTCGCAAGACTCTACTCAACTGGCCATCGATTCTGCCAGAAATGCTTTCATTTTAAATCATAAGCCTCTGACTTTTCAAGAGCTGAATCATTTTATACTCGAGAAGCGATCCAGCAAAATATATGGCAGTTATACTCTACCATACATTGAGCAGCAGCATGCTTATCCAATCAATCGGCCTGCAATCGGTCCTGAAGTCAGTAAGAGGAGGGTGGTGCACTTGGAATGGATTTTTTACAGTTTCGCAGGGCTCTTTCTTTTATTGGCATTCATCCGGTATTTCTGGGGAGAATATTTTGACAGGGTATTTCTGGTTTATTTTAATCAGGGATTTATACTTCGACAGAAGAAAGATGCAATGATGTTGTGGAGCCTCCCATCTGCATTGTTGAATATTTTATTTGTATTGGCAGGAAGTTTCTTTCTCTTTTTTGGATTGGGTAGTAACTATGTGTTGATAGGAATGGACCGGTGGCAGGTCATGATCTTCATGTTTACAATCTTATCGGGTGTTTATTTTTTTAAATATTTTTTTCTTCAATTTTTGGGATGGATTTTTAAGCAGCACGATGCATTTGAGCAATACAGTTTCATTGTTTTTTTGAACAATAAAATTTTGGGCATTTTAATGTTGGTTGCAGCATTTATAATGGCATTTAGCGAAGAAGGATCATATAAGAATATTTTTACCGTTGTGATTTATTTGATTTCCATACTTTTCGGGCTCAGGTTGATCAATGCATTTCGGATTTTTATTGCACAGACAAAGGCAGGATTTTTTAATATTTTACTGGCTTTTATTTCGCTTGAATTGCTGCCTACTGCCATGTTACTCAAGTTCGCTTCTCAGTCCATATTTCTCTTGACTGATGTTGTTTTATAGTGAGACTGACCCGGGTTTTAGCTGGTGCGTTTAATTTTCTTAAATAACTTTTCCACAACCTCAAAAAATTTGGTTAAGACCTTTGCGAATTGAGTTCCCTCAATAATTTTTTAGTAATTTTGTGCATTATTTGATCGTGGGTATGACAAAAACAGGAAAGAAATCAGTAAGCGGCGGAAAAAAGCCCGTCAAAAAAATCCTTATTACCCAGCCCAAACCAGAATCTCCCAAATCACCTTATTTTGAACTTGCCATCAAGTATGATGTACAAATGGATTTTCTTCCATTTATTCAACTCGAAGGCATTCCATGCAAGGAATTCCGCAAGCAAAAAATTGAAATCGGTAACTACTCTGCAATCATTTTAACCAGTAGAAACGCCATTGATCATTTTTTCAGGATCTGTGAGGAGATGAAATTTACCGTTTCTCAAGACACCAAATATTTTTGCATCAGTGAATCGGTTGCACTGTATCTGCAGAAGTTCATTCTTTACAGAAAGAGAAAAGTTTTCTTCAGTGCAGATGGAACCAACAAAGGTCTTTTTGATGTGATCAACCGGCACAAGGAGAATGAAAAATTCATGTATCCATGTTCTGAGAATCAACAAGACAATGAGATTGTCAATTGGCTGAAAACACATGGTTGCGAATTTGTTACTCCTTTCATGTACCGTACAGTAAGCAGTGATGTAAAGTCAAGAATCTCCGTACACGATTTCGATTTGATCTGTTTCTTTACTCCAAGTGGTGTAAAAAGTTTATTAGAAAACTTCCCCAATTTTCATCAAAATGGAACACTTCTTGGGGCGTTTGGAAACAATACTTCTAAGTCTATAGAAGATGCAGGATTGAATCTTCAAGTCAAAGCACCTGAACCACAGGTGCCATCCATGGTTGCAGCCTTGGAGAAATTCCTCAAAGAGACACACTCATCTAAATAAACCATTTCCCGACCAATAGTCGGGTTTCTTTTTTCATGAAGCCTACAAATAGACTTGCCAACGAAAGCAGTCCTTATCTGCTTCAACATGCTCACAACCCTGTGAACTGGTATCCATGGTGTGCAGAGGCATTGGAAAAGGCAAAGCAGGAAGACAAATTAATTCTTGTCAGTATTGGCTATTCGGCCTGCCACTGGTGTCATGTTATGGAAAAGGAAAGTTTTGAAGATGTTTCTACTGCTTATTTAATGAACCAATATTTCGTTTGCATCAAAGTAGATAGAGAGGAAAGACCCGATTTGGATCATTTTTATATGGATGCATTGCAGGCAATTTCAGGACAAGGCGGTTGGCCACTCAATATGTTTCTGACACCTGATGGAAAACCTTTTTATGGAGGCACTTATTTTCCGCCGCAGGCGATGCATCAGAGAATTTCATGGAAAGAATTGCTGGTTCAATTGCATGATGCATTCATCAAACGAAGAAATGAGATCGAAGAACAGGCCAATCATTTGTTGGATTATTTGAAAAAATCCAATCAGGTCATTCCTAAGAAGGATGTATCATTTGATATCCCGACAGAAGAAAAGTTCACAAAACAACAACTTGAAAAGATTTTTCAACAATTAATGGCTTCTGCCGATACGCATGAAGGAGGTTTTGGGAATGCACCTAAGTTTCCACAAACCTATTCTATTCAATTTTTATTGAGGTATTATCATTTTTTTGGAGATCCAACTGCGTTGAATCATGCAATATTGAGTTTGAAGAAAATGATGAGAGGCGGTATCTATGATCATGTGGGGGGAGGGTTTTGCAGGTATTCAACGGATGCACAATGGAAGGTGCCTCATTTTGAGAAGATGGCATATGACAATGCACTCTTGTTGACGGTATTGACAGAAACGTTCCAGATAACAAAGGATGATGAAATCAAGCGTGTAATTTATGAAACGGTTGATTTTTTAATCAGAGAAATGTTGGGTGCAGAAGGTGGATTTTATGCAGCGCTGGATGCAGACAGTGAAGGAGTGGAAGGTAAATTTTATGTTTGGAGTAAAGAGGAATTTGAAGCAGTGGTAGGAGAATATTCAAAAACACTATGTGATTATTTTAATATCAAAGAAGATGGTAATTGGGAGCACGTGAATATTTTATTTACATCTCAATCTATCATTGAATGGGCAAATGAACAGGGTATTTCAGAAGCAAAAGCAATAGGAATTTTGTCAGGGGTTAAGAAAAAGTTACTCAACGCTCGAGAAAGCCGCATTCGGCCTGGGTTGGATGATAAAATTATTTTGGGATGGAATGCATTGCTCTCAAATGCACTGTTCCAAGCTGCGTTGGTTTTTAACGAATCTTCCTGGATGGAGGTTGCTGAAAAAAACACCCAATTTTTAATCAAAGAATTTTTTGATGAATTCAACCATCAATGGAAGCATACATATAAAAACAAGGTTGTAAAATTTCCTGCGTTTCTAGACGATCTTGCTTATTTCATACAACTGCTTTTAACCGCTCATCAGGCTACGGCATCATTAAGTTATCTTCATCAGGCAAAAGAAATCGCTGAATATGTGATTGAACATTTTAGTGATGATGAGAACACTTATTTCTATTTCACTCCGGATTTTCACCATGATATAATGGTTAGGAAAATTGATTTATATGATGGAGCAACACCAAGCGGAAATAGCATCATGGCATATAATTTAATGAGTCTTGGAATTATGTTTGATCAAAAAGCTTGGAAAGAAAGGGCTCATAAAATGCTGGAAGGACTGGAAACTACCCTCTTGCGCTATCCAACTTCTTTTGGAAAATGGGGTAATCTCTTTATTGAATTACACAAAGGAATCGGCGAGCTTGCCGTTTTGGGTATAGATGCGTTGGTTGTATCAAAGGGTATTTATGCTGATTTTTTACCCAATAAAGTGGTCGTAATCTCCGACAAATCCAATGATACTATTCCACTATTGATAGGGCGTTCTGCAGAAGAAAACACCAAATTTTTTGTATGTCGTGATTTCGCTTGCCTGGCTCCAGTCGGGGAAGCCCAGGAGGCTATTAGGCTTTTGTTAACAATATCTGACCAAGATTAAGGCAATATTGAGCTAAATCTATCGTTTTACCATGCAATTTCAAGCCTGTTTCGGGCTTGTTAAAATTTAGATTATTAACGGGTTACGTTAAAATTACATACTATAAATTGATATATATTTGTTGATATGCTTACTAAACCTGAAATCAAGATGAAAGGCAATTTGCTTCATTTTTCAGCATCCTTGATACTATTGGTATTCATCAGTAGTTGTGGCAGCTTTGGGAAATCAAAAAAAACAGCCGTTACAGACGGTCAAATGAAAGGATCTGAGGTTGGTGGAAAATACATTTTCCCCAGGCCATATGGAATGGTGTACATTCCTGCAGGAACTTTTCACATGGGGCCTTCTGATGAAGACATCAGCGCAGCATATACTGCCAGAAACAAGCAGGTTTCCATGAATGATTTCTGGATGGATGCAACTGAAATTACCAACAATGAATACCGTCAGTTTGTATACTGGGTAAGAGATTCTATTGCCGCTACAGTATTGAATTATACCAAGCAGACTCCAGATGGATCCAGCTACATTGATTGGGTAAAAGCAAAGACCATTAAATGGAACGATGCTAAAATGCAGGAGCAATTGAGCGCTTTGATCATCACACCAGATAACAGGATCAATGGCAGAAAGGAAATTGATGTTAAGAAATTACAATACAGACTCGAAACATTTGATTTGAAAGAGGCGGCCAAACGTGAAAATGCAAATATGCCCCGCGGAGCTTTCATCATAAGAGACAGCACTCCTGTTTATCCTGATACATTGGTTTGGATCCGTGATTTTAGTTATTCATACAACGAGCCATATGCAAGAAAATATTTTTCTCATCCATCCTATGGCAATTACCCCGTTGTTGGTGTTAATTGGAAACAGGCAAACGCATTTTGTGCATGGAGAACTCACTACCTGAATTCATTTTTAGAGTCAAAGGGACGTACACCTGAATCAGATTTCAGGTTGCCAACAGAGGCACAGTGGGAATATGCAGCAAGAGGTGGTCGTTCTCAGGTGCCATACCCATGGGGAGGTCCTTATCTTAGAAATAAAAAAGGATGCCTGCTTGCAAACTTCAAACCAGGAAGAGGCAACTATCCTGAAGATGGAGGATTGTATACTGTGAGGGCAGATGCCTATTGGCCAAATGATTTTGGCTTATACAATATGGCCGGTAATGTTGCTGAGTGGACATCATCATTGTATTATGAAGGGGCCTATAATTTTCAGCATGATCTGAATCCTGATATCCGATACAACGCAGTTGAATCAGATCCTCCGCGTATGAAGAGAAAAGTTATCAGAGGGGGCAGTTGGAAGGATATCGGTTATTTTCTTCAAAATAGCACGCGCACTTATGAATACCAAGACACAGCCAAATCATACATCGGATTTCGTTGTGTGATTGACCTTCCGCCAATGGCAAAGAAATAATTCAAAATTTTTAAAACCCTCTACATGTCTGAAAAATCTAAAAAAATCGAAAAAAGAGTAAATACCATAGTGAGCTTAGGAGCGGCTGTTGTAATATTCGGCGCCTGGGCAAAAATTTTGCACAAATCTTTCGCAGATTACATGCTTACTATTGGGTTGTTGACTGAGGCAGCAATCTTTTTGCTTTATGCATTCATTCCACCTTCAAATGAAATGGCTGAGGTTGCAGAGGTCTTGAAAAAAAATAGTGACAGCACACCATCAAATGACGAGCTAAAGAAATTGATTGAAAAAGAAATAAATCCTGATAGCCTTAAAAAGTTGAATGAAAGCTTCACAAAGTTAAACTCAACTATCCAGGGTATTGCAGCAGTTGGCGACATGGCTTCAGCATCAGCAAATTTCACCAACAAAACCAATGAGGCTGCAAGTGCACTCTCTACACTCAAGGATGCATACTCCAACACTGCACAATCCCTGCAGCAATTCAACGCTGCTGCCGACAGTTCTAAGATCTTCCATGAACAAATGGCAACTTTGAATAAAAACTTAGGCGCTTTAAATAAAATCTATGAATCTGAATTAGGTGATATGACTGATCATTTAAAGATGATGAATACATTCTATGAGAACCTTGCCAAAGCAAGTCAGTCAATGGTTGATGGAGTAGGTGATGCAAAGAAAACGCAGGAGCAAATCAGTTTACTTGCCAAAAATCTGAGCAGCTTGAATAGCATTTATGGAAATATGTTGACTGCGATGCAACCTCGCGGCTAATTCATTTAATTTTTACTAAACGAATAATCCTATATAAAGTATGGCAGCACTACCGAAGGAACCCCGGCAGAAAATGATCAACATCATGTATTTGGTGTTGACAGCTCTTCTTGCCCTGAACGTGTCTGCGGAAATCTTGAATGCATTCAAGGTAGTTGAATACAGCTTGAGCGGTTCCAATACTGTTTTAGGTGAATCTAACAAGGCGATTTATGATCAACTTGAAGCGATGTTAAAAGACCCCAAGACGTCTGACAAAGCTGCTATCTGGAAACCCAAAGCAGATCAGGTTCGTTCATTGGCTCAGGATGTGTTCAATAAACTCGAAACGTATAAGCAAGGGTTGAAAGAAGAATCAGATTTCAATAAAAAAACCGGAGAATTTAAAGAAGATGATATTGAAGCACCCACCAGATATTTCACAGCTGGAGGTCATGGTGCAGAATTGTATCAATCACTTGGTGAGTTCAAAATAAAATTATTGGCTATTGATAAAGATCTCTCTGATCAGTTGGGTGAAAAACTTCCATTGAATTTGGAAATTCCCAAATCAAATGCTGGGAATACCCTGTCTGGTGATAAAGTAACCGATTGGGTCAACAGTTATTTTCACATGACACCAACAGTTGCAGCGCTTACTATTTTGACAAAATTCCAAAACGATGTAAAAAATTCAGAAAATATCGCTGCAGCATTTTGTGCAAACCAAGTTGGTTCTGTGAAACTGGTGTTGGATAAATTTGAACCATTGGTTGGAACAAGCTCCAATTATTTAATGCCAGGTGAAGAAATGATTGTAACCGCTGGCTTAGGAGCATTTAATTCAAACGTTAAACCTCTTGTTACCATCGATGGAAGAACCATTTCAGTGAATGCAAGTGGAGTGGCTGAATCAAAATTCTCAGTGGGTGGAGCTGGTGCAAAGTCGATGAATGTTATAGTTAGTTTCATCGATCCAAATACTGGAGAAAAACGAAGCGTTGCAAAAAAAGTTAATTATACAGTGGGAGTTCCATCTGGGGTTGCTGCTTCAGCAGACAAGATGAACGTTTTGTATATTGGTGTAGATAATCCGCTTACCATCACCGCAGGCGCAGGAAGTGAAAAAGTTTCTGCTCAATTTTCTGGTGGTACCATATCAAAAGCTGGTGGTAGCAGCTATATCGTAAAACCAAATCCTGGTTCATACGGCGAACAAACTGTTACAGTGTTGGTAGATGGAAAATCAGTTGGAAAAGTTGGATTCAGGGTTAAGCAATTGCCAAATCCTACAGCATACGTGGGTAACCTGAGACCTGGAACTGTTCCTTCCGCTTCTTTCAAAGCAATGGGTGGACTCATAGCAAAGTTGGAGGATTCAGAATTTGATGCTCCATTTGAAGTGGTTAGTTACAAAGTAGGCGCTCTCAGTTCTGATGTTCCTGATTATGCTCCAATAGATAATAAGGGTCCGAGATGGAGTGGCTCTGCAGCTGCATTGATTAACAAACTTAAACCTGGTGCCTTGGTTGCAATTACAGACATTACTGTAAAAGGGCCTGACGGGCGTACCAGGGTGTTGCCTTCCGGACTATCATATAATTTGAAATAAAAGAAACTTGATAAACAAGCTATCATGAAAAAATTGCAGATTTCGTTGTTGATTTCACTGAGCTTCATTTTGCTCTCCAATGTAGCAGCGGCACAAGCGAAAAAGCCGGTTGCCAAGAAAACTACTTCAACAACCAAAAAGACTGTACCAGCAAAAACCAATGCTGCTCCTGTGTTAGTGGCAGATGCGGCTGTTTCTGCACCTCCTCCTGCAAAAGATACTTTAAAACCTGCAGCACCTGCAATACCTCTAAAAGATCCATTTGCATTTGACTCCATCAAAGTTTCTTTGAGAAATGATGCATCTGTTGATAGAAATCTTATCAAAGCAAGGACACCACTTGCATATGAAAATATCAGAGAAGATGATGCATGGTATCGTCAGAGGGTTTGGCGCGAAATTGATATCCGTGAAAAAATAAATCTCCCATTTAGATACAAGGCCGATGACGATAACGGAAATCAACGCTTCATCAATATACTTTTGCGTGCCGTAAAAAATGCTGATGTTACTGCATTTGATGCAAATGTTGACGATCGTTTCACTACGCCTTTGCCGGTTGCCAGAGTTGGAGAACTCATTTCCGGAAGATGTGATTCCGTTCAGGTAATTGATTGGTCTAAAGATCCCGATGGCACCAAAGGTGTGTTCAAAGATTCTCTGGTGTGCAGAGATTTCAACCCCGATGATATCATCAAATACCGTTTAAAAGAAGAATGGGTGTTTGACAAAGAATCCTCTAGGTTATATGTGAGAATCTTAGGACTCGCCCCAATGAAAACCTATTTGGATGAATCAGGAAACCTCCTGGGTGAATCACCTATGTTCTGGGTATATTATCCAGATCTGAGAACAGTTCTTGCAAAATATGATGTTCACAATACCAAGAATATTGGTGGAAGAATGAGCTGGGAAGAATTATTTGAAAGCAGAAACTTCGATAGCAAGATTGTGAAGTCTACAATAGATAATCCTTATGATCTTTTCATCAAGCAATATATCAAAGACAATATTCTTCAATTGCTTGAAAGTGACAATATCAAAAACAAGATATTTAATTTTGAACAGGACCTCTGGTCTTATTAAAATTTCCGATCAAAATATTGAGGGGGTCAGCTACGGCTGACCTTTTTTATTTGTTGAAGAAATCAAAAATCAATTGTGCTTTCTTTGTGCCAATTTTTTCAGTCAGCGCATCACGACTAGCATGTTTGATGTTGTTGATGGATTTGAAATGAATCAATAAATCCTCTGCTGTTTTGGGGCCAATCCCTTCGATATCCAATAATGCATTTTTAAAAGTACCCTTGCTTCTGGTTCTTCTATGCATGTTGATTCCATAATGATGGACTTCATCTCTGATGGATCTAATGAACAATAATACTTCACTGTTATATGGCAACTTCAGCGATTCTTTGTCGCCATAAAAAAATATCTCCTCAACGTTTTTTGCCAATCCAATCAAAGTCATTTTTCCTTCCAAGCCCAGTTCCTGAATAGCTTCTACTGCAGCATTAAGTTGGCCTTTTCCTCCATCTATGATGACCAATTGTGGCAGTGTAGCACCGTCACGGAGCAAACCATTGTACCTTTTGAGCACAGCTTCTTTCATGGTAGCAAAATCATTGATGCCTTTTACAGTTTTAACATGATAGAACCTAAAGTCTTTTCTGCTTGGCATACCATCTTTATAACACACCATTGCAGAAATCGGGTATTGTCCATGAAAATTTGAGTTATCAAAACATTCAATATGTGAAGGAGTTTCCTTGAGTGATAAAAGCGATTTGGTATTTTCTATTAATGCCAACTTATCTGTCTTTTCACCTGATAAATGAAGCATCTTTCTTTTTCTGATTTGAGAAGCTCTGTAAACTGCATTGGTCGTTGCCAGATCCAATAGCTTTTTCTTTTCACCAGATTTTGGAACAACCATCTGGTATGCTTCAAAACCAAAAGATATTGCGATTGGCAATACAAGCATGTTGGAACTGTTGTGATGGGTGTCTTGGTGGTGTAAAATGCTCTGTGAGAGAATATCCTCGATGGAATCATCTGCCTTGTTCTTATATGTTGTGGTTCCTGAATTGATGATGGTGCCATTTCTGACAGACAAAAAACTGATGATTACCATATCATCCTCGACCGCATATCCAAATACATCCATGTCGCCCATTGTTGGACTCACAACAGTGGATTTGGATTTATATTGCTGCAGGGCATGGATCTTGTGTTGAATCAATGCTGCTTTTTCAAAATTTAATTCCTCTATAAATAATTTTTGTGCAGATTTATAATCCTGAATGATGCTGTTTAAATTTCCTCTAAGCAAATGCTTTACCTGTTCAATGCCTTTGTTATAATCTTCCTCTGTTTGATTGGCTACACATGGGGCTTTGCAATTGCCAAGATGATATTCGAGGCATACCTTATATTTCTTTTTTTCGATGGCATTTGTTGATAGATTGAGATGACAGGTTCTCAACGGAATGGTTTGTTTGATCAGTTCAAGTAAATCACGTACAACATGAATCGAAGTGTATGGTCCAAAATATATCGAGCCATCGTTGATTCTCCTTCTTGTCAGGAAAACCCTTGGATAAGGTTCTTTTTTTATAACTATGAATGGATATGTTTTATCATCTTTTAATTCTATATTAAAACGTGGTTTGAATTGTTTGATCAATGCATTTTCCAACAACAATGCATCGTGTTCAGAAGGAGCAATTGTAAAATCAATTTTTTTGATTTGCTTTACCAGCTCCCTGGTTTTAAAAGTTTGATCTTTCCCCGTAAAATAAGAGCTGACCCTTTTTCTGATTTGCTTAGCTTTTCCAATGTAGATGAGCTTCCCATTCGAACCATAATATTTGTATATGCCAGGTTCGTTGGGGAGGCTTTGTTGAATGGTTATGAAGGTCTTTTTATCCAATGGAAAATGTTGGATGTAAAGTTAACACCCAAATACAAGGTTCGTTCAGTAAGCTAGAAAGTTTTCATGATTCCCATCCGAATCCCGAGATCATACAAGTTCTCTTTTATGGGATATTTGTCAGTAAAGCTGTGAAGCAATTGGTATCTGAATTGTGGACCAACACTCCACTTGTAGGAACCTTTCTGGAAATTGATGTTTGCTTCCATACCCGTATTGATGTTCCATCTTCTATTGAGGTTAGGCGCTTTTGCATAGTTTCTCAAATTGGTTGAGATAAGGTATGCTGAGCTGTTGAGGATATACGTCGGCTGAAGTGTCGATGCAATGGAGAAATTCAATTTTTGGTTGCCAATAATTTTATAGTCTAATCCAATGGGCATTGAAATCATAAATCTTTCATTCCGTAAAGTAATGCCAGCGGTATAGGTCTCTCCATTGCGATAATTTGATACAGCATTGATTGGATAAGACGTAAATCCTAAATTGTTCATGCCGTAATTGGCGATCTCTGGCAACCCTCTTGATGCCTGAATTTGATATTCATGATAATTTGCCTGAAGCCCTGCTTTGATCGAGATTCTTTTTGTAATGGGGTAATACATGGCAGCACCAACTTCAAACCCAACAGCAGGTCGATGATTGACAGCATCTTTTACGTTTGAGGCAAACATAGAAGTTGTGCTGTATGAGTAAGAGTTGTATTGATACCTTAAACTTGAGGAAGACCCCTGGAGTGTTCTATATCCAATATTTGGACTAAAATACAATTGCCATTTTGCCTCTTTTCCAATCTGTTTTGCTTTTTCAATGACATTGTTGATGCTTTCTAACAATCCAAGCTTTTTACTTTTTGGATGGAAGTTCTCTGAAAAAGTTAGGTCTTTTTCAACGTATTGAGTTGAAGGCAGCAATTCCTGCAATGGATGCTTTGTGTTGTTGAGATCTTCTGTATTTGAAGAGGGAATAACCTTATTGATACTGACTGGTTCGAATGATGAAACCATATCTTTTCTTGTTCCTTGAAATGCATTGACAGATACAGGGGGAAGTGTTTTCTCCCAGTTAGATTCACTCATTTGGAAAGCAAGCGCAGCACCTGTAGGGGTATATTTTGGTATTTTTTGTTCATTCAGAAAAACAGAAATTCCTGCAGCAAGAAAGAAAACCACAAAAGCGGATAAGATTGTCCAGGTTTGACTGGGCTGTATCTTCTTTTGAATGTTCTTCCAAATTGCATCAGAAGGGTACATCAAGTACTGATCACTTTTTTCCTTCAGCAATTCTTCAATTTCGTCTGTCTCGTATCTTCTCATTACCACATCTATTTATCTATCCGCAGAGATTATCCGCCAATAGGTGCTAGCCATTTCTTTTTTTCTTTTTTTTCTTGAAGGATATTCTTCTTGACAAGTATATCTTCCAAAATATTTTTTGCCCTGGTATATTGAGACCTGCTGGTACTCTCTTCTATGTCCAGGAGTTTGCCAATTTCTTTGTGCGAATACCCTTCAATGGCATATAGGTTCAACACAGTTCTGTATCCGATGGGCAATTGCCTGATACATTCTATGATTTGTTTTGCCTGAAGCATACCTGGCAGGTATTCTTCATTGCTCACCAAATTTCCTGCATGTATTAAATCTACATGGTCGTTGAATTTCTTGTATTTTTTCAAATGATTGATGCAGGTATGTACTACAGTACGCAGCATCCATCCTTCCAGGGAACCTCTATGTTCGAATTGATTGATCTGTGTAAAAATCTTTATGAAACCCTCCTGCAACATATCTTCTGCATCCTCTCTTGATTTTGCATAACGGTAGCAGACAGAGAGCATCTTAGGACTGTATCGTTGATACAATTCCTGTTGTGCCAGGGGGTCTTTTGATAAGCAGCCTCGCAGTAAAACTTCTTCTGTCATACAAGTCAAGATTCGTTACCTGAATGTAAGACTTTTTTTGAAGATATAATTACTGCGAAAGCTGCATAAATATTAATGTGTAAACATTTGATTTACAGTGCAGTTCTAAGGCTCAACAAAAGATTTCTGCCTGGTGCAGAGAATCCGGAAGCAAAATAACGGTAGTTTACATCGAATATGTTTTCAATGGCCGCCTGTATTTTAATGGCTTTAGATAGATCATAGCCAACTCTACAGTTAAACGTTTTCCATGATGGAGTCCCTTGTGATGTTGCATACTGGGCATTGTCTTCTCCATCTGGATTGTATTTATCTAATCGCTTCCATCCATTATACATCATAAACAATTCAGCAAATAATTTATTCTTTTCATAGTTCAAAGAAAACCTGCCATAATTGGGTGGAATATGGTCCAAAGGCTTTGAGTCAATAGTAGTTTTTACCAATGCATATGTATTGTTTGATTGTAGCTGATAAATCGAGGCAACTGTATTTGTTGGTAACTTGAAATTTCCTTTGATGCTGTTGAAGCTTCCATTGAATTTCAAGTACTTGTTAAAGTGAATATTTAAACTTATGCTTGCACCCCAAATGGATGCTTTGTTAACATTCTGGTTTGCCATTACCTGTGCTTTCACACCATTATACATAATGGAATCTTGACCATTCAACTGAAATGGCAATTTCACAATTGCATTGCTGAAGTAAGTATAAAATAATGTTCCTTCAAATTCAACGGCTGATGATATTTGTTGATTGATTGATAAATCTACATTGTCACTGTACTCCGGTTTGATATTTGTGTTTGGTATCACGACTTGCTTTGCTGCAGTACTTGACTCAAAAATCTTGGAGAGATCATCTACATTTGGCGCTCTGAATCCTCGGGCGTATCCCATTTTTATGGTGGATGAACTAGATGGATGATATGCTAGACCAAGATTTCCTGTCAAAGATGCATTTGATTGCTTTACAGAAGTTACAGGTAATGAAAAGAATGAATTGTCGTTAATATTTGAACGCAATAAAACATGTTGCAGTCGAATACCATCATTCAAAATCAATCTATTTTCTTTGAATTTATGAATATGCTGGGTGAATATTGCAGCGTAATTCATATTGTTTTTCCCATCCGGATAACGGGTATCTAACTTTATAATCTCATTAGTTAATAAATTTTTTCTGGTTGCAGTAGATGTTAAATTATTAAGTTGGAAATCCAGTCCAGTTGTTATCTCATCTTTCTTGAATTTTTTTATTGCATCCAGTATCAGTCCAGCAACTTTAACCCTTTCCAATCTTGTATCAAATCTATCATATCTCTTGTATTCTCTTGTAATTCTACTCTCTTCAATATCCTGATAGCTTGCTGTTGCCTTGTATTCATCGAATGGTCCTGCATTACTCTTTATGTTCAATTGGTATGAGATTAATTTTCTTTCTTGTGGACCATAATACCATGAAGCGTATCTCAACATTCCATTTTTGATATCCTGAAGACGGTCATAACGGGGAACATTGGATGAAGATGACAGCTGCACACTAAGAACATGTTGAACTTGTTCACTGGATTGATACAAAAACTTCTGTGTTAAGTCTAATTGGTTATAGCCGGAAAACTTTTGGATTCTGTTGTTTTGATTGGGCAGGATGGTGTCATAGGGGGTATTGGTAGCGTATGGTTGAATATAGTATGGCCTCGTGCCAAAATTTTCAAATCCCTTTTTATCATTTTTGCCGATTCTTACATCTCCAAAGTTGCTGTATGTAATACTGCTAAGGGATGCAAAATTCTTACTTCCAATATTGATATCTCCATGAATGGTTTTTTCACTATTCATAGACGAATATCTGGTAAAGGCGTTTGTTTGAACCAATGTTTTATTGTCTGTGCCCGATAAAACAGGTTTTTTAGAGATCATATGGATCGCCCCTCCGAGTGCATCACTTCCATAAAGTGTAGAAGCAGGGCCATTTAGTACTTCAACCCTTTCCAGCATATTTTGATCAACTGTAATTATATTCTGTAAATGTCCTGATCTGTATATCAGGTTATTCATTCTTACACCATCAACAATTAGTAGTACACGGCTTGCTTCAAAACCTCGTATTACTGGACTACTTCCGCCTTGTTGACTCTTTTGAACGAATAAATTTCCAGTGGAAGCTAGTAAATCTCCCATGTTTTGTGAATTGTTTCTTGCGATTGTCTTACCGTTGATGATATCAATTTTCTGAACGATGTTTTTTTTCTTCTCTGCAAACTTGCTCCCAGAAATAACCACTTCATCCAATTCCTTCGAAAGGATGGAGCTGTCTTTTGTGATTTGAGCGTTTACATAGTAACTGGTAAACAATGCTGCAATGAGCATTGCTGTATGCTTTAAAGTCATATACAATGTTTAAGTGGTTAATAGAAAATACTGATCAACTTAAACATGTGTCTGGCGGGGGAGTGGGAATTGTGAGAACTGGTGAAAGATGAAGGCAGTCTTGAAAATTGAAAAATAGCGTTTGAGTAGAAATTGATTTCAGCGAATAATCTTCTTTCTCATATATATATTTTAATAACTGAAAGAATCCACCGATTTGTGCCAGGTGTTTGCTTTCAGATTTTTTGCTGACAACCATTTCTGCGAGTACTGACATGTTGGATTCTTCTTTATCAAATATTCCTTGAAAAGTAGTTTGGTTGCCTGCTGTTGAATAATTTCTGACGTCAAAAAGTTCGCCATTGATAATAATCTCATGTCCCTTTTCGTACCATGTAACATCATTGTTGTTCAATGTAATGGTTTGGAGATTTTCATACTCCATTTTCTCTTTCATTTCATGTTTGATCCATTGGATATAGATTGTCGACATCATTGAAACCAATGTAGGAAGTGCCATCATGCACAAAAGAAAAAAGCTGATATGTCTTTTTTGTAAAAACATTTTAGATCAAAACATCTCCTGTCATCTCTGATGGAATCGGAATACCCATGAATGTTAAAATGGTAGGAGCTATGTCACCCAGTTTTCCAGACTTTATTTGTCCATTCCATTCTTTATCGATGATAAACAATGGAACAGGATTTAAGCTATGTGCAGTATTGGGACTCCCATCTTCATTTTTCATGAAGTCTGCATTTCCATGATCTGCTGTAAGGAATACAGTGTATTCGTTTTCCAATGCAGCTTCAACGACTCTTTTTACACACTGATCAACAGTTTCAACTGCTTTTACAACAGCCTGCCAAACTCCTGTATGTCCCACCATATCTGCATTGGCATAATTCAGGCAAATGAAGTCTGCAGTTTTATATTCAATTTCTGGTACAATCTTGTCTGTGAGTTCAATTGCACTCATTTCGGGCTGTAAGTCATAGGTTGCCACTTTTGGTGAGGCAGCCATGATGCGTTTTTCTCCTTCAAAAGGAACTTCTCTTCCTCCGCTAAAGAAAAATGTAACGTGCGGATATTTTTCTGTTTCTGCAATTCTGATTTGTGTTTTACCATGCTGCTCCAATACTTCTCCCAACGTATGCGTCAGGTTGTCGTTGTTGAAAATCACATGAACATGTTTGAATGTACTGTCGTATTCAGTCATGGTTGTATACTCAAGACTGAGTTTATGCATGTTGAATTCCTGAAAATCTTTTTGCGTAAGCACTTCTGTAATCTCTCTGCATCGATCGGTTCTGAAGTTGAAACATATTACTGCGTCTCCCTCCTCAATGGTCGCAAGCGGTTGATTGTCCTGGCCGGTTATGATGCAAGGCTTTATAAATTCATCCGTGGTTCCCTCAGCGTATGCATCTTGAATGGCATTAACTGCTGAAGATGTTTTTTTGCCAATTCCTTTCACCATTGCGTCATACGCTAACTGCACTCTTTCCCAGCGTTTATCCCTGTCCATTGCATAATACCTACCAGTGATAGTGGCAATTTTTGCAGTAGAGGAAGCAAGATGTGCTTCAAGATCTTTGATGAAACCCAATCCGCTTTTTGGATCAGTATCTCTTCCATCAGTGAAGGCGTGAATAAATACATTGCTGAGTCCTTCATTTTTACAAACATCTGTTATTGCTTGCAAATGTTTTGTATGTGAATGAACCCCACCATCACTCACCAGACCAAGGAGGTGTAATTTTTTACTGTTCTTTTTTGCATATCTGATGGCTGAGAGGAGTGTTTCATTTTTTTGAAATGTTCCGTTCTTGATGGCTACATTGATTCTTTGCAATTCCTGGTAAACAATTCTACCTGCACCTAAATTCAGGTGACCAACTTCACTGTTTCCCATCTGTCCCTCAGGAAGTCCAACAAGTTCTCCGCAAGTAGTAAGTGTTGTATGGGGATATTTATCGTAAAGTGATTGAACAAAGGGAACATTCGCATGTTGGATGGCATCGCTGGAGGCTACAGCACCTTTTCCCCATCCATCCATGATTACAAGAATACATTTTCTATTTTTCATTCAACAAATTTACTTTATTTACATGTATATTCATTTCATCAACACGTCAACAAATAGCACTGATGTCAAAGAAGAACAAGTCTGGATCAGCATTTGTATACAGCACGGATCCTAATTTTCAGTTAAATGAGGAAGGGGGGGAGTTGGTGACGCTTTCACCCGCAGAGCAGCGTTTGAAAGTTATGTTGGAAACAAAACACAGGGCTGGGAAAACAGTGACGGTGGTGTTGGGATTTATTGGAAAGAATGATGACTTGGAGGAACTTGGAAAGAAACTAAGAAATCACTGTGGAACCGGCGGGTCTGCAAAGGAGGGTGAAATTATACTTCAGGGAGATCAGCGTGAGAAGGCAGCTGCGTGGCTGAGGAAAAATAATTACGGTATAAAATAACAAAGGCAGGTATAATACCTGCCTTTGAATATAGCGTTAGAATGAACTACCAACCTTGTTTAGCTGTTCCTGCTTTGATAGCAGCGAGCGCTTTTGCTTCACCCAACAAAGAAGTGAGTTTGTTTCCCTTGCCATCATGGCCTTTTGCAATGTAACCACCTCTTTCGGTTTTGCTGATTACAGCATCTTGCATGGGTACATTTTTTTCCTTTGTTTTTACGTTGTAAGCGGTAATCGCATTTGGATTTGACATGGTTTTTACAATTTATGGTTAATTAAATATACGCTAAATATCCAATTTTGCATACTTGGCATGAGATTCGATAAATTCTCTTCTTGGTCCAACTTCATCACCCATTAACATACTGAACACCCTGTCTGCCTCTGCGGCACTTTCAATGCTCACTTGTTTGAGGGTTCTGCTTTCAGGATTCATGGTGGTATCCCAGAGTTGGCTTGCATTCATCTCACCCAATCCCTTGTATCTCTGAACATTCACACTCTCTTCACGTCCGGCCCCTAATTTTTCTACATACCCTCTTCTTTGCTCTTCATTCCATGCATAGAATTGTTCTTTTCCTTTTTTCACCAAGTAAAGTGGAGGTTGAGCAATGTAAACATATCCTTGTTCAACCATTTCTTTCATATATCTAAAGAGGAAGGTAAGGATCAATGTCGCAATATGACTACCATCTACGTCAGCATCCGTCATGATTATAAGCTTGTGGTATCTCAGTTTTGAAAGATCCAACGCTTTTGGATCTTCAGGAGTTCCAATTTTAACTCCCAATGCAGTGAACATGTTTCTGATCTCTTCGTTGTCGTAGATCTTATGCTCCATGGCTTTTTCCACGTTGAGGATCTTACCCCTAAGTGGGAGAATTGCCTGGAAATTTCTATCCCTTCCCTGTTTTGCAGTACCACCAGCTGAATCACCCTCAACAAGAAACAATTCGCATTTTTCAGGATCCCTTTCAGAACAATCTGATAATTTTCCTGGTAGTCCACCTCCAGATAAAACTGTTTTGCGTTGAACAAGCTCTCTTGCTTTTCTTGCAGCAGCCCTTGCCTGCGCAGCGAGGATTACTTTGCTGATGATGTTTTTTGCATCTCGCGGATTTTCTTCAAGGTATGCTTCCAATACGCGTGAAACTGTTACATCAACAATACCCATCACTTCAGAGTTGCCCAATTTGGTTTTGGTTTGTCCTTCGAACTGTGGCTCAGGAACTTTTACAGAGATGATGGCACTCAATCCTTCACGAAAATCATCTCCTTCAACTTCAACTTTGGATTTTTCAAACAATCCCTGCTTCTTTCCATATTGCTGAAACACACGTGTGATGGCTCTTCTGAAACCTGATACATGTGTTCCACCTTCAATAGTATTTATGTTGTTTACATACGAAAAGATATGTTCGTTGTAAGAATCGTTGTAGTTCATCGCAACTTCCACAGCAACATTCGATGCCTCATCATGACCTTCCATGTATACGATTGATGGAATGAGTGCATTTCTCTTTCCATTTTTATCCAACATCTCTACAAACTCAATGATGCCGCCTTCTGAATAGAACTCCTGTTGATAATGTTTTCCACTCTCATCTTTTTCTCTGAGATCATTCAGTGTAATTCTAATCTTTTTGTTGAGGTAAGCCAATTCACGTAACCTACCTTCCAGAATATCTTTGTTGTATACCTGTGCGGTGAAAATGGTTGTATCAGGCCAGAAGTGAACAAGCGTTCCGGTTTCTTCACTGTTGCCGACTTCTCTAACAGCATAGGATGGAACACCTCTCTGATATTCCTGTTCAAATATTTTTCCTTCCCTCTTAACAGTAACCTGCAATTTGGTACTCAATGCATTTACGCAACTCACACCAACACCATGCAATCCACCAGAAACCTTGTATGTGTTTTTATCGAATTTTCCTCCCGCGTGTAGTACGGTCATGACCACTTCCAACGCACTACGTTTTTCCTTGTGGTGCATACCAGTTGGAATTCCTCTACCATTGTCCTGAACTGAAATGGAATTGTCTGGATGGATGTTGACTACAATGTTATTACAATATCCCGCCAGGGCCTCGTCAATCGAGTTGTCAACTACTTCATATACAAGATGATGGAGACCTTTGACACCAATGTCTCCAATGTACATGGCCGGTCTTTTTCTGACCGCTTCCAAGCCTTCCAACACCTGAATACTGTCTGCCCCATAGCCATTCTGGTTGGGGTCCAATTGCGCTTCATTTTCTGTACTCATAATTGATTTTTTCCTCAGAATTTTAAGGTCTACAAATTTACTGAAAATAAGGGGGTTGAGGCTGATTTTCGGGGTCAAAAAACCACCTGTTTTTTAAGATGATTTCCACATATTTAACGCCTTTTTTTGATCCTTTTTCCTTCCGCTTTGTTAGATGGACATATCTTCGTGCCTGAATGTCTAAAAAAGCAGAAATTCCACAACTTTTAATGAGCGAAAAGTCGCGATTCGACGACTTACCCCTGCTTTTTTTCAAGAAAAAAGATATACCTGGTTCCTGGCACCTTGAAATCAATCGCCGCAAAGTGAGTGCCTCCATGTCGGTGAATGACCAGGGCACCCTCACTTATCATTACGACCCCAAAGAGGAAAACAGATTTTTGTCCTTGCAATTTTGTGTGGGTGGAAGAACTTTCTGTAGCGAATCGGTTGTGAATTGCGAGGAATGCAAACTGAATCCCAATGCACAATGTGTGGAACAAACCGGAACCATCGATGAGCTGCAGTTTCGTTTTGAACCTGTTCACCTGAACAACCTCATAAAAACAGAAAGCAAGAACAGCGAATTGCAGGCATTGCTGAAGTTCAAGTATGACCATAGTTTCAGCCGACCGGTTGTGATCAATGGAAGAATTCGGCATACGCTTGATTCAATCCTCAACCATCGATATGCAGATGCAGTTGAAAATATTTTCATCAATGCGCAAACACAAATTTTGCTGCTCTATACGTTAGAATCTATGAACACCATGCAAGAGGAAGAAGTTCCTGCTTGTAAATTTTTGGCTTATCATGAAGAGCGTGAAAAAATTATCAATGCAAGAGAAATCCTTCTCCAACATATTGGAGATCCTATTACCATCAAGGAACTCAGCCGAAAAGTAGCGATCAACGAATGCTATTTAAAAAAAGGGTTCAAAGTAATGTTCGGAACAACCATTTTTGATTTTTATCAGGATCAACGCATGGAACATGCTCGATATTTGTTATACGAAAAAGGGCTTACTGTATCTGAAGTTTCTGCCTTGCTTGGATATTCATCCATCTCACATTTCTCAACTGCATTCAAAAAACATACTGGCTTAAAGCCATGTGAGCTGCTGGTGAAATAATTCACTATTGTCATTCAATTGTAAAAAAAACATTGCTCCACTTTTTCTGACATTTTCATGATAATGCTTCTTTCAAGTTGCTAGAATTTCGTGCCCGATTTCAAAGGCATGTGGAGTAGATTTCTTATCATTTTTTTCATCCCTTTTCAACTTTTCTCTCAACAATCGAGGGACTCATTGAATCCAACCCAGTTGGATGAGGTAGTGGTTACTGCTACTCGAACACCCAGAACAATGGGAAATCTTGCTATTCCAGTTTCAATCGTTGGTTCCAAAACTCTTTATCAGAGCGGATCACTGAGACTCAATGATATTTTATCTGAGCAAACCGGACTAATGATCACAGATAATTTTGGAAAGGGAATTCAGATGCAGGGACTATCCTCTGAATACACGTTGATCCTTTTAGACGGTGAACCTCTTATTGGAAGAACGGGTGGTGTGTTGGATCTTTCACGTATTACCATTCGAAATATCCGCAAAATTGAAATCATCAAAGGCCCCTCTTCCAGTCTATATGGTTCAGAAGCGATGGGAGGAGTAATTAATATTATAACCGACAGAGCTGGTCAGAACAAACTAGATGGAAGTTTACGATATGCAAGATTTAGTACGGCTGATGGATCGATCAACTTTTCAAAAAAATTCAATCAGGCAGATCTTCAATTTTCATCAAACTACAATCGATCTGAAGGATATAGTTTAAAGCCGTTTGCGCTACAAAAAACAGTTGAACCTTTTTGGAAGTCAGTACAGCAATTGAGCTATAACCAGATTCTGTCTTCTCATTGGAAAGCCGGTGCTGGTATACGTTTCAACAATACGCATATTGACAATAGTATTTCAGTTCAAAATCTTGGGAATACCATTCTGTCAAAAGGTTTTGAAAAGAATGGTGAATTCAACCTCACTCCTTATGTTCAATATCAAGTTGATCAAAAAATAAAATCTGTATTAAGGGGCTATGTAACCGGTTTTAATGCAGTACAAAAGCTGGAAGTAAAAGATGCATATGGTTCTTACAATGATGCTTTCAAACAACTTTTTGCCCGACTCGAACAACAAACGGATATCCATCCATCCAAATTTTCTACACTAACACTTGGTGGCGGATTGATAAAAGAGGAAGTGAGTTCAAACCGATATGACAGTCTTTCAACTGTAAGAAAAAATCAAATTGCTTATATATTTGCACAACATGAACAGTTGATTTCAGATAAGCTAACAATCATTGGCGGAGCAAGATTTGATGCAAATAAAGCGTATGCATCAGTGATGAGTCCTAAGCTTTCACTTCAATACAAAATTGATTCATATTGGTCTTTCAATCTTTCATATGGAAGAGGATTTAAAGCGCCTGATTTCAGGCAATTGTATTTGAATTTTACCAACCTGGCAGCAGGTGCCTACTCTGTGTTTGGAACAGAAGTGGCAGTTCCTGAGATAAAACGAATGTCAACTGCTGGATTGCTGGAGCAGACGACCGACATGTATTCTAGGCTTTCTGCTTTAAAACCTGAAACTTCAGGAGGGTTAAACATCGGATTCAAATACCAGCACTCAAATCATATCAATGCAAACTTGAATCTTTTCAGAAATGACCTATCTAATATGATTGTAACTGACATCATCGCGTATAAAAAAAGTGGTGGACAGGTATATAGTTATTTCAATTTAAAAAGTGCATTGACGCAAGGTGCGGAGTTGAATGTGTCTAAACAACTTTCCAAAAAAATACATATCCAAAGCGGATATCAATATTTATTTACAGCTGATAAAGAAGTGTTGAATGCTATCAAAAATGGTATGGTTTATCAACGAAATCAAACTACCAATCTTGTAACCAGAATGAAAATAAGTGATTATGGCGGACTCTCTTTCAGGTCTAGACATAGTGCCAATCTCAAAGCATATTATGAGAATGCAAAAGGCTTTTTTGCAACATCAAGACTAATATATCGTGGCAGATGGGGAACAACTGATTTGGATGGAAATGGATTGATTAATCGTTCTGATGAATATGCAAAAGGCTATCTGCAATTGAATTGCAGTGCTGGAATCCAACTGAATAGTAATTGGAAGTTTATGACTGGCGTCGACAATATTTTCAATTACAAGGACATATACAATTTGCCCGGAAACCCAGGTAGGGTGGGCTATTTAGACATACAATTTAATTTCTAACATATAAAACCAAGTGAAAATGAAAAAGTCAAATGTTATTGCACTCGTGTTACTGTCTACTGTGTTTTTTTATGCTTGCACCAAAGATGAAAATACATCTGGTACAAATACTACACTTACTCAAAATGTGGTAAAAGATTTAATGGCTGATACCATTGTTGGATTGTCAAATGGTCAACCGGTAGGTGCTGGTAAGTTTACTTTCTACAGTCTTGAAAGCAATGCAATTGTTGCATCTACAGATTCAAATTCAACAAAGTGGGATCTGGCATTTAGAGGCACTACCATTTTAACCAATGCAGGAACAAGTGGACCTGGAGCGGGAGGTGCATTTATCTACAATGGAACTTTCGATGAATTGAAAACAGTACCCGTTGATTCAGTAATCAAAAAAGACAATTACCCTACTTCCTATGCGATTACAACAGGAAGCAACAAGGGCTGGTATGTATATGATGGTGTAAACAATTTGATCACTCCCATCCCTGGAAGGGTCTTGGTGATCAAAACAGCAAAAGGCAATTATGCGAAAGTTGAAATCATCAATTATTATAAAGGAGGTACAACTCCAGCACCGAGCGCAGCTGACGATATAAAATTGAAAACCCAGCGATTTTATACGTTCAGATATGTCCATCAGGCCAAGGGTACTGCCAGTTTTCAGTAAGGTGGAGTTTTTCTACCTTTGCAGCCTTCTATGACACAAGGCTCCTACAAAGAATTCGACCAACTCAACCTTCCTGCTTTCGAAAAAGAAATGCTGGAAAGTTGGAGTAGAGAAGATGCTTTTGGTGAAAGCATCCGCAACAGAGAGGGTTCCAAACCATTCGTTTTTTACGAGGGTCCCCCCAGTGCCAATGGTATGCCTGGCATCCACCATGTTATTTCAAGAACTTTGAAAGACATGGTTTGCCGATATAAAACCATGAAGGGATTTCAGGTAAAACGAAAAGGTGGATGGGATACACATGGGCTACCCGTTGAGCTTGGAGTGGAAAAAGAACTGGGAATCACGAAAGAAGATATCGGAAAGAAGATCAGTGTTGCTGAATACAACCAAAAGTGCCGCGAAGCAGTCTTAAGATATAAAGACAAGTGGGATGAAATCACTACCAAGATGGGTTATTGGGTTGATCTTAAACACCCTTATGTAACATTTGAAAACAATTATATTGAAACACTGTGGTGGTGTTTGAAAAGGCTTTATGAAAAAGGATATTTATATGAAAGTGTAAGTATTCAACCATATTCGCCAGCTGCAGGAACTGGATTGAGTTCACATGAATTAAATCAACCCGGTACATATAAAGATGTTAAAGATACCTCTGCAGTTGCCCTTTTCAAGTTGTCTCAACTAAAAAACAAAGCGCATAAAGTATTTCAAAAAATAAATACTGCCTCAGATCAAAGTGATGCTGTTTTTTTCATGGCATGGACAACAACTCCGTGGACGCTACCATCCAACCTTGGACTCACTGTAGGTTCGAATATTGAATATTCGTTGATAAAAACGTTTAATCCTTATACTGCTGATCATCAATATGTAATTCTTGCCAGCGCATTGGTTGGAAAATATTTTAAGGATGATTCAGCGGCGATTGATTTTGAAGCATTCAAAGCAGGCGATAAGCTAATTCCATGGAAGTTGATGCAAACCTTTACCGGAGAGGCTTTGGCAGGTTTGTACTATGATCAGCTTTTGCCATTTGTGGCGAATAGCATGGATTCTATACTTGATATAACACCTGATGCTGATCCTTTCAAAGTGGTCGTAGGAGATTTTGTTACAACTGAAGATGGTACAGGAATTGTACATACTGCACCTGCATTTGGAGCAGACGACTTTAAAGTAGGAAAGAAAAATAATTTAGGCATACTGACTTTGGTGGATAGGGAAGGCAAGTTCGTTGAAGGTGTCGGACCATACAGCAACAGGTTTGTAAAGAATTACAAAAATGATGAGCAGTATGTTGATGTGAATGTTGACATCTGTGTTCAACTGAAGAAAGAGGGAAAAGCCTTCAAGGTTGAAAAGTATGAACACAATTATCCGCATTGCTGGAGAACCGACAAGCCCATATTGTATTATCCATTGGATGCATGGTTTATCAAGACTACTGCATGCAAAGACAGGATGGTTGCTTTAAATAAAACCATTAATTGGAAACCTAAATCTACCGGTGATGGAAGATTTGGGAATTGGTTGGAAAACATGGTCGACTGGAATTTAAGTCGAAGCAGATATTGGGGAACACCTCTACCCATTTGGAGGACAGAGGATGGAGCTGAAGAAATCTGTATTGGTTCGATTGATGAATTGAAAGCACAAATTCAACAAGCACATGATGTGTTGGGTTCAGGTATCAATGAAAAGTTTATCAAAGAAGGATTGAATGATCTTCATAAACCATATGTAGATGAAATCATTTTAGTCAGTGCATCCGGAAAGCCCATGAAAAGAGTTCCTGATTTGGTGGATGTGTGGTTTGATAGCGGGGCAATGCCTTATGCTCAATGGCATTATCCATTTGAAAACAAATCATTGATTGAAAAAGGAGATGCTTTTCCTGCTGATTTCATAGCCGAGGGTGTTGATCAAACGCGTGGTTGGTTTTATACATTGCATGCATTAGGTGTGTTGTTATTCGATAAGGTTGCCTACAAAACAGTTGTTTCCAATGGATTGGTGTTGGATAAGAATGGCAACAAAATGAGTAAGCGCCTTGGCAATGTTGTTGATCCATTTCAAACCATCGATACATTTGGTGCAGACGCAACACGTTGGTATCTCATTACCAATGCATCCCCTTGGGATAATTTAAAATTTGATTTGGAGGGCATCAAAGAAGTACAGCGAAAATTCTTTGGCACATTATACAACACCTATCAGTTTTTTGCATTGTATGCAAATGTGGATGGTTTTGCATACAAGGAAGTCGATATACCATATCATGAGAGGCCAGAGTTGGATAGATGGATCCTTTCCAGTTTACAAAGTCTTATTAAAGATGTAAACAAGCATTTGGATGATTACGAGCCAACCATGGCTGGCAGAGCCATTGATGAGTTTGTTGATGAGTTGCTGAGCAACTGGTATGTGCGATTGTCGAGAAGACGGTTTTGGAAAGGAGATTACGGTACAGATAAGATAAGTGCTTATCAAACACTTTATCAGTGTATGATTACTATTGTGAAACTTGCGGCACCGATTTCACCATTTTTCACGGATTATTTATTCCGAAACCTGAATGAAGTCTCTCAAAAAGAAAAAGTTGCATCTGTGCATCATACCTATTTCCCATCTGCAAATGAATCATGGATTGATTTGAAGTTGGAGGAACGAATGCACATGGCAAAAGAATTTTCATCACTGGTGTTGTCAATCAGAAAAAAAGTAAACATCCGTGTTCGTCAGCCTCTGCAGAAAATTTTAATTCCTGTTTCTACTTCCTCCATGCAATCACAATTGCAGCAGATCGAAGAATTGATACTCGCGGAAGTGAATGTGAAGGAAGTACAGTATTTGCCTGCAGACAACGATTTTATCAAAAAGAAAATCAAACCCAATTTTGTCATTTTAGGTAAGAAGTTGGGTGGTAAAATGAAACTGGCTTCAAACGTCATTGCTTCCATGCAACAGGAGGCCATCAGAAAATTAGAGGTTGATGGAAATGTTGAAATTGATCTTGAAGGTGAAAAATATGTATTGCATAGAGATGAAGTAGATATTCAAAGCGAAGATGTTGAAGGTTGGATGGTAGCATCCAGAAATGCATTCACGGTTGCGTTGGATGTTCAGGTTACTCCATCCCTAGAGCAGGAAGGACATGCACGTGAGTTGATCAACCGGATTCAGAAAATTCGCAAGGACATCGACTTGCAACTAACGGATAGAATCCTGGTAACCGTTCAATCTCTTCCTGAATTCGATAATTCGTTTACTCGATTTAATGATTATATTTGCGCCGAAATTTTGGCTGACAAAATCGTGATGGAGGCTGACTTGAGAGATGGATTTGACACCGAAATCGATGGTAAATCATTGAAGATCAACGTTATAAAAAAGGACTAACAGTTATGGCAACAAAAAAACCAGCTCCCAAGAAAGCTGCAAAACCAGTAAAAAAAGCGAAGCCGGCTCCAAAAAAAGCTGCGCCTGCAAAAAAAGTTGCCGCTTCAAAATCAGCACCCAAGAAAGCAGCACCGGTAAAAAAAGCAGCGAAACCTGCCCCTAAAAAAGTTGCAAAACCAGCTCCTAAAAAGGCTGCACCTGCAAAAAAGGGAGCAAAAACTGTAGCTGCAAAGCCTGCTCCTAAAAAGGCTGTTCCAGCAAAAGTTGTAAAACCGGTTGCAAAAAAACAATTGCCAGCTGTAAAGCCTGCTTCAAAAAAGACTGCCGCTGCACCCTTGAAATCAGCACCAACCAAGCCGTTAGCAGCAAAAGGTGCTAAGCCAGCACCTGGAGCAAAGCCAATGCCAGCTGCTAAACCTGCTGGAAAGAAAGTTCCAACGATCTCACCCGAAACAAGGTTTGCTGGAACCAGTACCAAGGTTGCTACCCAAGCTGAAATACGCAAGGCATTGAGGGCAAAAGAGGCTAAGAAAAACCTCAAGCCTGTGCCAATGCCAAAAATTACTACCAAAACTGCACGTAAATACGAACCTGAATTCACCAAGTCTGTTCTAGACTCTAAACAACCGGTTGATCAAACCGGACCTACACAGCGTTATTCTGATGCTGACTTGGCGGAGTTTCGTGAATTGGTTCAAAATAAACTCAATGCCGCAAAACAAGAATTGGCCTATTTGAACGGTCTGATCACTCGAAAGGATTCAATGAGCGGAGAAGATTCAGATAACAGATACATGACCATGGAAGACGGAAGTCTCAGCATGGAGCGTGAGCAACTGAGTCAGATGGCTAGCCGTCAAATCGATTTTATTGAAAAGTTGGAAAAAGCTTTGATACGCATTGAAAACAAAACATATGGTATCTGCCGTGTTACTGGTCGCTTGATCGACAAAGCACGTTTGAAAGCTGTTCCTCATGCTACCTTGAGCATGGAAGCAAAGATGGGTATGTCGAAAAACAGTTTCAACAGTTCCAATCAGTAACTTTTTCTGAATTTTTATTGCATTTGCTGCATGGCAACTAGCTTGCAGTAAATTCCATTGAGTTTCATCAACTCATCATGCTTTCCCTTTTCTGCTATTTTACCTTCGTGAAGAACCACGATCTCATCTGCATGCTTGATCGTTGAGAGCCTGTGGGCAATGATGATGCTGGTTCTGTCTTTCATCAAATTAAAAATTGCATCCTGAACCCATTTTTCACTTTCAGTGTCCAATGACGAAGTTGCCTCATCTAGAATGAGGATAGGTGGATTTTTCAATACTGCTCTTGCAATTGTAACTCTTTGTCTTTCACCTCCGCTCAAACTTGAGCCTCGTTCTCCAACCATTGTGTAGATTCCCTTTTCTTTCTGGTCAATAAAATGATGTGCATTTGCTATGGATACCGCCTTTTCAATTTGCTGATCTGTCGCATCTTCTTTACCCAATGAAATATTTGCTTTGATGGTATCATTGAAAAGAATAGGCTCTTGTGTAACAATGCCCATCAGATTTCTAAGTGATTTTATTTTATATTTTTTGATATCAACACCATCAATCAAGACTTCTCCATTTGTGCAATCATGAAATCTTGGAATCAAATCAGCCAGGGTTGATTTCCCAGCACCGGATGATCCAACGAGTGCAATGGTTTGTCCTTTTTTGATATTCAGGTTGATGTTATGCAGAATTAATTTGTTGTCGTATGAAAAGGATACATTTTTAAATTCAATCGAATCTTGAAATTGATCAATTGAAATTGATTGAGGATCTTCTTTGATCGACTCTTCCTTATCAATAAGTTGCTTGATACGCTCAATACTGGCTGCTCCTTTTTGTATGTTGTAAGAAGCAGTGCTAAAGGCTTTCAAGGGGTTAATGACCTGTGTAAAAATTACTATGAAAGTGAGAAAGTCTTGACCAGATAACCCAACTTCTGTTTTGAGTACCAGCCTGCCACCATAATACAATACACAACAAACAGAGAAGATACCAAGGGTTTCAGATACCGGTGAAGCCAGATCCCTTCTTCTGATACTGCTGTTTTTTATTTTTAACAATTCTTCATTCTGGTTTTTGAATCTTTCATGTTGTTGATGTTCTGCATTGAATGCTTTTATGATGCGCATTCCACCAAGTGTTTCCTCAATTGTGCTTAAGATTTCTCCAAGTTTGATTTGAACTACACTGGAAACTTTTTTAAGTGATCTGCCAATTCTTCCTATGATCAATCCGGACAAAGGCAAAAAAAACAAGAGAAAAATAGATAGCTCCGGACTCAAATGTACCATCGCAAACAAATAGCAGATGATGAGGACGGGCTCTCTAAAAAAACTTTCCAGAAAACTGATGGTAGAAAATTCTACATCCTGTAAGTCGTTTGTAAGTCGACTCATAATATCACCCTTCCTTTGTTCATTAAAGAATCCAATGGGCAATTGCAATATTTTTCCAAACATGTCATTGCGCATGTCGTTTATGATGCCATTTCTGATGGGGGTCAACAAATAAAGCGCAGCGTATAGAAAAATATTTTTTAGTATTATCGTTGCAACCATGATGATGCAAATCAGACCAAGTGCATGAATTCTGCCATCATCTGATTGCAATATTTCACCCAGGTATTGATAAAATGCACCTAATATATTTCCAAACTTGAACCTGGAGCCCAATGCATTTCCCTCATTTTCCAATCCAAAAATCAATGTTAAAAAAGGTGCCAGCATGGTGAGAGAGATTAATGAAAACAGGGCGGAGAAAAGGTTTAGCATAAAATAACCCATCACCATTTGTGGGTATTTTTTAATATAATTGAAAATGATTGCCAAACTTCGCATGCTCTTGCGTCCCTTTTTATAGAATTGGCATCAAAAGTAACTATTTTTACATCCATCAAAACTGATTGGAATGGAGGAAAGCAAAAGACAGAAACAAGTTGCTGGAGTAATCCAAGAAGCCATCAATGATATTTTTTTAAGATTGGGACTCAATATGGTAGATGGTGGAATGGTATCTATCTCACATGTAAAAATTACTCCTGATTTATTAGAGGCACGTATATATTTAAGTTTATTCAAGGTGAATAATCCAGATGCTTTGATCAATCGTTTGGAAGATCGAAAAGGGGAGATAAAAAAAGAATTGGGCTTGAGGGTAAAACAGCAATTGAGAAGAATGCCAGAATTGAAATTTTACAAAGACGATACCCTCGACCATGTTTTTAAAATGGAAGAGATCTTCAAAAAAATAAACGAAGAACGTAATACATGAAAGGGAATCTCCTTTTCAAATTTTCCTGGCGCTATTTTAAAGCGAAGAAGTCAACCCAAGCTGTCAACATTATTTCCTGGGTAAGTGTATTTGCCATGCTTTTTGGAAGTGCTTCTTTAATCATTATCCTCAGTGCTTTCAATGGTTTTGAGACTTTGGTAAAGTCGCTTTATGCCTCGTTTTATACAGATATAAGAATAAGTGCAGCAGAGGGAAAAATCATGCATATTTCAGCAGAACAACTTCAGAAATTAAAGGCAGTTGATGGAATTTCAGCGTTTACACAATCCATCGAAGAAAAGGCAGTGGTTCAGTATGAATCCTCCCAACAAGTTGTAATGATAAAAGGTGTTGATGATGCATATCCCCATACGAGTGGTGTGCCATCAAAATTGATCCGAGGTAAATTTTCTCTGGGAAATGAAACTTCTCCTTCACTCGTGATGGGAATAGGCGTGGAACAAGCCTTAGGCTTGATGGCAGACCGATCCATTTTTCCAGTCACTTTGTATCTTCCAAAAAAAACATCTGACAAAAATTTGATTCAGCCTATGGATGCACTGAGTGTTTCAAATGCATATCCAAGGGGGGTATTTTCTATTCAAAGTGATTTTGATAATAAATATGTTTTGACAAATATTTCTTTTTTAAAAACATTCATGAATTATCAAAGTGATGAAATCACATATTTGGAGATAAAGACAAATCCCAATGCGAACATATCTTCCATCAAAGAAAAATTGAAGACAATTTTTGATAAGAATTATAAGATTGAAGATCGATTTGAACAAAACAGAACACTCTTTACAACCATTCGATTGGAGAAGCTTGCCATCTATGGCATTTTTATCCTGATATTAATTGTTGCTGCATTCAATATGATAGGCTCTCTGAGTATGCTTGTATTGGAGAAACAACGAGATATCAATATTTTGAAAGCTATGGGAGCGACCGATATACTGATTCAGAAAATATTTCTATTGGAAGGAATATTGCTTTCTGCAATTGGCAGTGTTGGTGGAGTATTGCTTGCTATATTGATTTGTTTTCTGCAAACAACATTTAAATTAGTGCCTTTACAAGGAGCAAGCTTTCTAATTGATTATTATCCGGTCGAATGGAGAATGCTTGATATTGGAATAGTGGCATCCACTGTAATGGTGATCGGATTGATTGCATCCTGGATGCCAGCCAGAAAGGCTGCGCTTCAACAAATTTCATTAAGTTAATCAGTAATCCCCAAGCGTTTCGGGAAGCTGCGCCAATGCCTTTGCAAGTTGATCGTCGTTGGGAGCAATGCCATGCCACCCATGATCATTTTCCATGAAATCAACTCCTTTGCCCATAAGGGTATGCATCATGATGGCAATAGGTTTTCCTTTGCCAACCATTGCTTTCGCTTGGTTGAGTACTTTCACCACATCATCCATATCATTTCCCTGCATATCTAATGTCGCCCATCCAAAAGATTCAAATTTTTCTTTGATATTTCCGAGTGACATTACTTTATCTGTTGGTCCATCGATCTGTTGACCATTCCAATCGATTGTTGCAATTAGATTGTCCACTTTATGGTGTGCTCCAAACATGACTGCTTCCCAAATTTGGCCTTCTTGCAATTCGCCATCACCGTGTAGTGAATAAACAACATGTGTATCGTTGTTCAATTTTTTTGCAAGTGCAGTTCCAATGGCAACGCTTAATCCTTGTCCCAATGAACCTGAAGCAATTCTTACTCCCGGTAGGTGTTCATGTGTGGTTGGATGTCCTTGTAATCTAGAATTTAATTTTCTGAAGGTTCCAAGTTCTTTGACAGGGAAGTAACCTGCGCGTGCAAGGCATGCATAGAAAACTGGAGAAATATGTCCATTGGATAAAATGAATACATCTTCGTTTTTCGCATCCATTTGAAATGAAGGATTGTGTTCCATCACTTTAAAATAGAGGGCAGTTAGAAAATCGGTACAGCCAAGTGAACCGCCTGGGTGGCCACTTTGCACTCCATGTACCATTCGAACGATATCTCTTCTAATCTGTGTTGCTGTTTCCTGCAAGCTTGCCATGTAGATTCTTTGCTGCAAAACTAAGGTTTTTGTTAGCTTTGCCATCCAAATTGTTCATTATGTCTGCCGAACTACAATCACATATTACAACTGCAAATGATTTGATGACAAAGGCCATTGCGCACTTAGAAGCGGAACTCGTAAAAGTGAGGGCTGGAAGGGCAAATCCACAAATGTTTGATGGATTGGTAGTGGACTATTACGGTTCACCAACGCCCATTTCACAGGTTGGAAATATTACGGTTGCAGATGCCAGGACCCTGACCATTCAACCATGGGAAAAAAATATGCTTCAGCCAATTGAGCGGTCAATCATTGCCGCAAACCTTGGTGTTACTCCTCAAAACGATGGTACTATCATCCGTATTTTTCTTCCACCACTTACCGAAGAGCGTAGAAAAGAAATTGTGAAGAGGGTGCAATCGGAGGGAGAGCATTCCAAAGTGGCTATTAGAAACATCCGTCGAGACGCCATTGAAAATGTGAAGAAACTTCAGAAAGCAGGACTCAGTGAAGACCAGGCGGTTGATGCAGAGAAAGAAATTCAAGACTTAACCAATAAGTACATTTCGTTGGTTGACAAGCATCTTGCATCCAAGGAAAAAGAGATCATGAGCGTTTAATTCGCCAATCTCACCCCCAATAAGATAATCGCCATCCCTACCACTTGCATCAAGGTGATGGTTTCTCCGGTTGTGATTCCCCATGCAATGGCAACAAACGGAATTCCATATGTTACCATAGAGGCAAATACTGGACCAGCTTTTTTCATCAAGATATAGAAGGTTACTGATGCAACACCTGTTCCCATAATACCCAATACTGCAGCAGCAATGGTTCCACTGGTCCATTCACCGCTCATCAAACGCGGGTCGGTGAAATATCCTGTCAGAAATAATATCAGCAGCGTTGGTAGGATGAGGGATGTAAATGCGATCGTTGCAATGTGCATGGGCGCAACATTTTGAATATATTTTGATACCACATTTACATTCAAGCCATAGCACAACGTTGCTATCACAACAAAAAATGCATATCCTATGTATTGAAAACTGATTCCTTTGTTTCCGTTCAACAGCAATACCAACATACCCGCAAATCCCATGATCATTCCAGCCCATTTGATCCATCCCAGCTTCATATTAAAAAAAGCAGTTCCGATGGCGATTGTTGCTAATGGAGTAAGTGCATTTAGAATACCTGCAAGCGAGCTATCAATTTTTGTTTGTGCGATACAAAATAAGTAGGCAGGGAAAAATGTTCCGAGAAAACCGGATATGATGATGGGGCGAATGATTTCCTTGGGAACTTCTGTGTATGCCTTTTTAGCAAATGGGAGCATAAATACACCTGCAAAAATGATACGAATAGATGCCACCTGAAATGGGCTGAGGGCCTCCAGTCCTGTTTTCATCAATACAAATGAACTGCCCCAAATAAAACAAAGTATGATGAACAAGAGCCATTTCATGGTGACCAAATTTTGGCTGCAAATATCGGTAAAATAAGGCCTAATGATTATATTTGTCGTCTTACATTTTCTTTAAATCTATAGCGTGAATACGGCAAGTTATCAGATTAGTTTACCACAGTTTGAGGGTCCTTTTGATCTTCTGCTATTTTTTATTGAGAGAGACGAATTGGATATCTATAATATTCCCATCAAGAAGATCATTGATGATTTCCTGGTTTTTATCAAACAATCTGAGGAAGATAATATTGAGCTAAGCAGTGAGTTCATTTTGTTTATTTCAACCTTGATGAGGATCAAGGCAAAAATGTTGTTGCCGCGTAAAGAGTTGGATGAGCATGGAAATGAAATTGATCCGCGTCAGGAACTAATCGACAAAATTCTTGAATACAAGAAATTCAAAGAGGCGTCACAGAAGCTTGCAGATATGGAACAGCAACGCATGTTCATGGTGAAGCGTGGTAATTTGCAGCAGGACTTACATGCCGTTGGAGAAGAAGCATCTGAGGGTACTGAAATTCAATCCATATCTCTTTTCAAACTGATGAAAGTGTTTGAAAAGGTGATGCAAAGATTGCATGATCGTCAGAACAAACCACAACACGTTGTTTACAGGTATAATTATACCATGGAAGAAAGCAGGGAATATGTGTTGAAAGTGAGTGCTGAAGAAAAGACGATGTCTTTTGAAAAAATATTTGATGTTTGCCAAGATCGCTTGCATGCCATCTTCTTGTTTTTGACGCTACTTGAACTTGTTCAACAAAATTATCTTGCAATCATCATCGGTGAGGGCAGAAACAATTTTATCATTGAATACAATGACGAAAGGCCCGAAGATCCTGAGTTTGTAACAATTACTGAATAACCTTGATGTGCTCCTTCATCATGTCCCTGGCACAGTCTGCAATGGCTTGGGCATCATAATGACATTCTTTGTGTAGTTCTTTCAATGTGCCATGCTCAACAATTCTGTCGGGGATACCTAAAATCCTTACTTCCGATTTGTATTGATGGGTATTCATGAATTCCAGTACAGCAGAACCTATTCCTCCAACAACGGTACCATCTTCTACTGTAACGACTTTGTTGAACTGCTGGAAAACTTCATGGAGCATTGCCTCATCGAGCGGCTTTGCAAAACGAAGATCATAGTGTGCTGGATTGATTCCATCATTTTTCAAATCTCTTATAGCTGCCGCAGCAAAATTTCCTGGGTGACCAAAACTTAAAATGGCAATATCTTTCCCATCTCTTATTTTTCTTCCTTTGCCAATTTCAATTTCTTTCATTTCTGTTTGCCATTCAGGCATTACACCTTCACCCCTCGGGTATCTGATTACAAATGGAAGTTTGTTTGATTCCAATTGTGCTGTAAACATCAGATTGCGCAACTCAGCTTCATTCATGGGCGCTGATACGATCATATTAGGAATGCATCGCATATAGGCAATATCATATACTCCATGATGGGTTGGTCCGTCATCTCCAACCAATCCTGCTCTGTCTAAACAAAATATTACTGGAAGTTTTTGAATGGCAACATCATGTACTACCTGATCGTAAGCCCTTTGCATGAAAGACGAATAAATATTGCAAAATACCCTTAATCCTTGTGTGGCCATTCCTGCACTAACTGTTACAGCGTGTTGTTCGCAGATGCCAACATCGATGGCCCTGTCCGGCATTTCTTCCATCATGTATTTCAAGGAAGATCCGGAAGGCATGGCAGGAGTTACTCCAAAAATATTTTTATTATTTTTTGCCAGCTCAATGATGGTCTTTCCAAACACATCCTGGTATTTCGGTGGTTGTGGAGTGTCGTATGTCTTTTTAAATATCTCTCCAGTTACTTTATCAAAGAGTCCGGGTGCATGCCATTTTGTTTGATCTTTTTCTGCAAGCGCATATCCTTTTCCTTTCGTGGTGATGATATGAAGCAGCTTAGGACCACTGATGTCTTTCAGATCATTGAGGGTGTCAACCAGCTTTGATATGTTATGTCCGTCAATTGGACCAAAATAGCGGATGTTCATGGATTCAAACAGATTGCTTCTGCGGTTGATGAATCCTTTTATGCTGTGTTCAAGTTTACTGGCAACTTCTCTGGTAAAATTTGTTCCTACAGGAAGCTTTCCTAGAATTTTCCAGATATCAGTCTTCAGCTTATTATACGTGTGAGATGTGGCAATATCTGTGAGGTATTCTTTCAATGCACCTACATTTGGATCGATGCTCATGCAATTGTCATTCAAGATGATCAATACATCGCTGTCAGCAACTCCCGCATGATTCATTGCTTCAAATGCCATGCCAGCAGTCATGGAACCATCTCCAATGACGGCAACAGATTTGCGGTTATTTTCTCCCTTGTATTTTGCAGCTATCGCCATGCCCAGGGCCGCAGAAATGGAAGTGGAAGAATGTCCAACACCAAACGTATCAAATTCACTTTCAGATCTTTTTGGGAAACCGCTCAGACCGCCATATTTTCTATTGGTGATGAAATTATCTCTTCTGCCTGTGAGTATTTTATGTCCATATGCCTGATGGCCGACATCCCATACCAATTGGTCGTATGGGGTATTGTAGACGTAGTGAAGTGCCACGGTAAGTTCCACAACTCCAAGGCTGGCAGCAAAATGACCACCGTGAACGCTGACTACATCAATAATGTACTGGCGGAGTTCGTCGCAAACCTTGTATAAATCGTCTTTATTGATTTTTTTAAGGTCAGCCGGTGCGTTGATATTTTTTAACAAGGGTCCAGGTACAATCATCATTCAACTTTTCAGAGCTTAGCCGCTTATTCTACAAAAGTTAGGTGTTTTTGTTCAAATAAAACTGAAACAAAGCTATTTAAAATTGATCAGAATACCTATCCAGCTGCGTTAAAGTTAAGTAGGAGATGACTGCTTGATTAACCTTTCATCAAACGGGCAATTTGAGGTTGTTGATTAGAGAAATTTCTAATTGCAACAATGTAGAGTCCTTTTTGGAGTTGATTGGTCTGAAGACGAATATTGTTACTGCCGCTTGTAAGATCTATTGTTTGTGAATAAGCAAGTGCACCATTGGTTGCGTAAAAATTTACCACTGCTTTTTCGTTTTTATCAGATTGAACATTCAGGTTTAATATATCGCTGAAAGGATTTGGAGATGCAGTCATTTTGTTAGGCTGCTGTGCAGTCAGGTTTAAATGTACGATAGGAGAGTAAGTTGTTTTATTATTTACATCTGTCATAGCAATTCTGAAATAACTCTGTTGAGAAGGATTGCTGTTGAATTGGATATTTTGTAGGCCTGCGCGATTTTCAAAAGGAACATTTGCAACTTTTTCAAACTGACTTCCATTGATGCTTGCGTCAAGTCTTAATTCTTTCAAATCTGCATCTGTTTCAATTTCAATATTAAAATTGTTCACTTTTCCGTTGTTGTTTCCTGTAAACTTTTTCAAACGAACAGCCATGGTGATACATGGATCAATTTTGAAATCAAATACTTGTTGATTGCATCCATTGATTGGCTCCAACATGATTTTGTATGTTCCAGTTGAGTATAAATTATTGATCTCAACAACTGGCGCTGAACTGTCTTTTCCTTTTTCAAATCTGTCATTTGCTGTGAACTTGCCGTCGTTGTTTGCATCGAATCCAAGTACATAGCTTACTGAAAAATATTTCTCAGGATTTGCATTTTCAATGGTAAAATTTACTTTACCGCTGCTGCAATTGTTATTCATTGCAACCAATTTGCTGATTTGAACAGAGGAAACAGATCCGTTCCGTTGGTTGCTGATTCCCAACGTTGAAGTGCTGTCAATCATCCAAGTGCAATCGCCATCAGTTTTTCTTGCAAAGATTAAACCAGCACCTTTTGCATCTATCAATGATTCAATTTTTGAATTGTTTAGTTCGCTGCTTTTTCCGCTGATGGCATCTATCAAATTAGAGCTTGAATCAGTCAATGAAATGCTGATGTTTGATTTTTCTTTGGCAATCATTTTAGATGTATATACTACATAATATCCGCCTTCTGCCAAAATGGTATTCTTTGGAAAAGCAATGATTTCATTGTTGATGTTTAAAATATAGTTACTGATGTTCACGCTGCTGATACCTACATTCTTTAACTCGATAAAATCTTGTGTGTTTTTCACTGAAAGTCCGCTAGAGAATTCATTGATAACAACCCTGCCTTGTGCTTGAGCCATATTGAAAACTCCTGCAAACACACTTATTAAGAGGGTGATCAGGAGGCGGCTTAGATTTGAGTTTTTAACGATCATCGCAGGTTGCTTTGATCATTTAACGGGGAGAAATTGCGCGCTATTATAAACTTTCAGCAATTCCGGAAAAATGAAGTGAAACCCCTTAAATAGGCTGTTTGCATCACGAAAAAACCGCAGTATTTATACTTAGTATAGAGGGATTGCCCCTGTCTTTTTTTACGAACGGTATTCCACTGATCAAAAACTGATTTAATTTTAACGATGCTTCATTTTATCAGAAAATTGCCCAAATACACCCTGTTCCAGGCCTTGGGCTGGGGATTATTCTTGGCTGTAAATGTCTTTTTTGCCATATCCTATAAAATGGCGGATCAGGTTTTCTTTGTAAGATTGGTGATAACCATGTTCCTGGGACTGGTTTTTACAGATTTGATGAGAACTGTGATCAAGCGATGGAAGCTTTTAAAAAAGAAGATCAATGCCCAGCTCATTGGTTTTGTACTTCTCTCCCTGGTTTTTGCATTAACCGTAGGTATGGTTGAAACCCTGGTGGTGAAAACATTTGACTTGAATTTCAAGCAAGAAACTGGATTCAATTTCTTTCAGGATTATATCTCCAATGCCTTTTCATGGATTGTATTTCTGTTCATTTGGAACTGCATTTATTTTATTTATCATTTTGTTGATGAGAGTACCAGAAATCAATTGGATAAATTAAAATTGGAGGCACTGGTAAAATCACTCGAATTAAAAACCATCAAATCTCATATCAATCCTCATTTCATTTTCAATGCTTTGAATAGCATTCGTGCCTTGATAGATGAAAATCCATCTCATGCCAGAGAAGCGATTACTGCGTTGAGCAATATTCTCAGATCAAGCATGGTTTCTGAAACACAGGAAACCATCACGCTTGAACGAGAATTGAGTATTGTGAAAGATTATCTTGCTCTTGAATTAATCAGGTTTGAAGATCGCTTGTCTATCAAATATGAAATTCCGGTTGAAGTATTGCAATTTCAAATTCCTCCAATGATGCTGCAGACCTTGGTTGAAAATTCTATTAAGCACGGCATTAGTAAATCCCTGAAGCCTGGGGAGATCATGATACACGCTTCGAAAAATGATCGAACTTTACAATTGAGGGTGTTGAATACTGGGAAATTAATATTGACGGAAAATGCAGATGGGTTTGGCTTACAAAGTACCGAGAGTAGATTGAATCTGATTTTTGGTGAAAAGGCCGGGTTCAGCATTTCACAAAAAGATGCAGACCATGTAGAGGCCTGTGTAAAAATCCCTGTTTAATAAATTATTTATCCATGAAAAAGACCGCTATTATCATCGATGATGAAAGACTCGCAAGAGCTGAGTTGAAAAAAATGTTGCAGGAATATCCTGAAATAAATATACTGGCTGAAGCCTCAAATGCAAATGAAGCGATTGAATTGATCAACCAACATGATCCTCAAATTATTTTTCTGGATATTCAAATGCCTGAGAAAAATGGATTTGAATTGCTTCAGGAACTTGACAAACTCCCCATTGTAGTGTTTACAACCGCTCATGACGAGTTCGCCATAAAGGCATTTGAAGTAAGTGCAATAGATTATTTGCTAAAACCAATTGATCCTAACCGCTTGGTTGATACTATCCAGAAACTAAAAGGAGTTGATTTCAAAGAAGTGGATGATGGTATTTTTAAACAAGAAGCTAAACATATACTCACTGAAGCAGATCAGGTATTTGTAAAAGATGGAGAAAAATGCTGGTTTGTTACTCTATCTGAAATCAGGTTTTTTGAATCCGTCGGTAATTATGCACGCGTATTCTTTTCAAACAATAAACCACTTATTCTGAAATCCCTCAATTCCCTGGAGGAAAGACTAGATCCCAAGACTTTTTTTAGGGCCAACAGAAAGCACATCGTCAACCTCAAAATGATTGAAAAAGTGGAGCCATTCTTCAATGGGGGACTCCTCCTGGAAATTAAGGGTGGTGAAAAGATTGAAGTTTCAAGACGTCAAGCTGTACGCTTCAAAGAAATGATGAGTCTTTAGCCTCAACAATTTTAATTTCCACCCATAGGAAGTGTTATTTTTGTAAAAAATATCCCCTTGATTGTTATTGATAATGTTTTACTGAGTGATGAAATCGTTGAAGCAGAATTTGTTTGTAATCTGAGCAAATGCAAAGGAGGATGTTGTGAGGATGGAGATGCAGGAGCACCTCTTACAGATAAGGAATTGGATGAGGTGAAAAAATCATATGAGAAGGTAAAATCCTACATGACAAAAGATGGTGTTCGTGAAATAGAGAAGAACGGACTCTACCGATACGACAGGGAATTTGGTTGGGTTACCCCAACGGTTGATAATAAAATTTGTGCTTACGGTTTCAAAGACAAGCAAGGTGTTATAAAATGTGTTTTTGAGGAAGCATATAACAGAGGTGAAATCAAATGGAAAAAACCTATCTCCTGCCATTTGTATCCCATCAAAAAAACAAAAAGTAAATACACCGGGCATGAGATGTTAAATTATGAACCCAGAAAAGACATGTGTGCACCTGCATGTAAATTGGGCAAAGAACTTAAAGTACCGGTATATGTATTTTTAAAAGAGGCACTGACCAGAGAATATGGAAAGTCGTTTTATGAAGCGCTGTGCCAAATTGCAGAAGATTATTATAAAGTAAAACAATCCAAAAAAAAATAACGGATGTCTTCACGAGTACAATCATTTAAAGAGAAAAGTTTTACAAAGGCTGCTGATATCATCCACAGGAATACCATCAATTATAATATTGGAAAGTACAATGCTGTTGTACCTATTGGAAAAAAGCAATTTGATGATCTTGATTTTGCAAGAGAGAAGGCAAAAAATCTCAAATGGAAATCACTTGAATCGCTTGATAGGCAATTGGAGAAATTTGAATTCAATTTTTTAAAGCGCGGTGGAAAAGTCATTTGGGCAGAAAATGCTGATCAGGCTTGTGAAGCCATTCTGAAAATATGCAAAGAGAAGAACTGCAAAACCCTCGTAAAGAGCAAGAGCATGGTTACGGAGGAAATTCACCTGAACGATTTTCTCGAAAAAAATAATATTGAAAGTGTTGAAACAGATTTAGGAGAATATATCCAGCAATTGGATGGCGAACCTCCTTATCATATTGTTACTCCTGCCATGCACAAAAGCAAAGAGGATGTTGCAAAAGTTTTTCACGATCATCTGAATACACCTATAGATCTCACTCCTGAACAACTTACATTGGTCGCAAGAGACAAGCTAAGGCAAAAATATGCGGAGGCTGAAGTGGGTATTACGGGCGCTAACTTCATCATATCTGAAACCGGAAGCATTGCTGTTACAGAAAATGAAGGCAACGCAAGGCTTAGTGCTTCTTGGCCCAAAACACATATTGTTATAACCGGAATTGAAAAGGTAATTCCTAGCTTACAGGATCTCTCTCTCTTCTGGCCATTGCTTTCAACATTTGGAACTGGACAGCAGATTACAGTATACAATTCCATCATCAGTGGACCCCGTCAGTCACATGAAGAAAATGGTCCGGATGAAATGTATGTGATCTTATTGGACAATGGACGAACCTCCATCCTTCAAGATCCTGTTTCTAGAGAAAGCTTATACTGTATTCGTTGCGGTGCTTGTTTAAATGCTTGTCCTGTTTATAAAAATATAGGAGGACATAGTTATGAGACTACCTATAGTGGCCCTATTGGAAGTGTAATTACTCCGCATCTAAAAGATATGAGTGAGTGGAAGCACTTGAGCCATGCTTCTTCCTTGTGCGGCAATTGCACGGAGGTTTGTGCTGTGAAAATCAACTTGCATGAATTGCTTCTGGAAAATAGGCGAGAGGCGGTGAAGACGGGGAAGGGAGATGTGTTGGAAAAAGTTGCCTGGTCAATGTGGCAGCAGGCAATGTTGTTCAGGCCTGTAATGAATATGGGTAACAAGAAAATGAAAAATTGGATGGTGAATAAGTTGTTCAAAGGTTGGACTGCTCATCGAGCAGATATGGATTTTCCGGAGAAATCTTTCAATCAACTTTGGAAAGAAAAACAAAAAGCTAACTGACATTTTTCCTGAAACTATTGTTTACCAAGAAGACTCCCAACAGGGTTGCAAGTGTTCCCATGGCAATGTTGGCAGTTAGGCGTTCATCTAACATGACGCTTCCAATAATCAAAGCAACAATTGGATTGATATAAGCGTGAACAGTTACCAGTGCTGCAGGAAGTCGTTTCAATGCAAATACGTATGCTCCAAATGCAATGACTGATCCAACCAATACCAGGTATCCAACAGATAACCATGCTTCAAGTGGTAAGTGGTTGATGGTAACAAAATCTCCCAATGAATAGGAAATGAGATTCAACAGGATTCCGCTTATCAGCATCTGCCATCCCAAAGAAAAATAGGGATCTGTATCTTTCGCCTGTTTTGCAGTTAACAATGCTCCAATCGCCCAGGTAATGCTTGATATCAATCCAAAAAATATTCCCAATGCAAAGTTTCCTTCTCTGATTTCATTGAAGTAATCATAAAAGCAGATAACAACTCCTGCAAAGCCCAAAATAATTCCAATAATGGTTTGAGGTAAGAACGATGTTTTCTTTTGGAAGAGGTAACTGATGATCACAACCCAAATTGGGGCGATGGCTCCAACTACAGATGCAATACCACTGGGCATGTAAACGACAGACAACACACTTAATCCATTGCTTAACACAAACATGATTACGGCCATCATGAAAATTCTAAGAAATTGATCTTTTCTTAAAAACATTTTTCTGAATACTGCGAAATAGATTACATAAAGTCCGCCTCCGATGATATGGCGTAGTCCTGATAATTGAAGTGCTGGCAAATATTTAATGCCAATTTTGGATGCCATCCAGGTTGTACCCCATAGAATAGATACAATACCAACTGCTGTTAGTCCCTGTGTACGTTCTTTTGAAGGTTGATGACTGTTCATTAATGTCTGAAGTGACGTAAACCAGTTATAACCATTGCCAAACCATGTTGCTTGCAGTACTCAATTGAATCCTTGTCTCTTATAGAACCCCCTGGTTGGATAAATGCATTGATATTTTCAGCATGACTCATTTTTACACAGTCATCAAATGGGAAGAATGCATCACTTGCCAATACTGCACCTTTCAAATCAAAATCAAATTGTTTCGCTTTCTCGATGGATTGTCGCAATGAATCAATTCTGGAAGTTTGTCCACAGCCTTTTCCAATGAGCTGTTTGTTTTTTACCAAAGCGATGGCATTTGATTTAAGATGTTTGCATACTTTATTGGCAAATATCAAATCATCTTTTTCCTCAGGGCTAGAATTTCTTCCACCTACTTCTTCCCAGTTCGCAAAATTTCCAGCGTCATGTTCTTGTGTAAGTACCCCATTGAGAATGGATTTGAACTGGATACTTGTTTTTAATTGATTTTTTTGAGATAGAAGGATTCGGTTCTTTTTGCTTTTCAAAAGATCAAGTGCATCTTGATTGAACGAAGGTGCAATCAGTACTTCAAAAAATATTTCATTGATCAGAGTAGCCGTCTCCAGGTCTATTGAGTGATTGCATACCAACACACCTCCAAAGGCACTTTCTGGATCACCAGCAAGGGCTTGCTTCCAGGCTTCTGCTGTAGTACCTCTTGTTGATATGCCACACACATTTGTATGCTTGATGATAGCAAAAGTTACTTCCTTTTCATCCTGAAATTCATTGATGAGATGAATAGCAGCATCTACATCTACCAAATTATTATAGGATAATTCCTTTCCGTTGAGTTGTTGAAAGAGTTCATTTAAATTACCGTAGAAAACACCGTTTTGATGTGGATTTTCGCCGTATCGCATTATATGCGGATTTCTTGCTGCATATAAAAACTCCTGACCACTATTTTTGTTGAAATAGTTTGAAATGGCAAAGTCATAGTGCGCAACTATTTCAAATGCTTTTGCTGCAAATGATTTTCGCTGTTCAAGGGTTGTCTGGCAATCTTGAGCAGAAAGTATTTCAATTGCGTTTGAATAATCTGCTTTGGACGCAATGACAAACAGATCACTGAAATTTTTTGCAGCAGCTCTGATCATCGATGGACCCCCAATATCAATTTTTTCAATGATTAGTTTTTCTTCATCAGTTTGAGAAAGGGTTTCTTCAAATGGATATAGGTCAACAATGACCAGATCAATTTCAGGAATTTCGTATTCCTTCATCTCGTTGATATCTTGAGGAACAGCTCTTCTGCCAAGAATTCCACCAAATATTTTTGGATGAAGTGTTTTTACCCTTCCTCCTAGTATGGAAGGGTAGTCGGTTACAGATTCAACCGGTATGCAATCCAACCCCAATTTTTCTATAAATTGTTGGGTGCCTCCAGTTGAATAAATGGCTATGCCATTCTCGTGTAATAATTTGACAAGTGGCTCCAACCCATCTTTATAAAAGACTGAAATAAGAGCGGAACGAATTTTCTTTTGCATTGAAATCAATTTTTACGGGAGAATTCATGGAAGTCCTGACAATCAATGAAAATCGGGCCTGTTTCTGCCGTGTGTAGGAAACGCAAATGTAAGTTTTGTGCCTGTTTTCGCCATTCCCTAATTTTCCACAGTTTTGTGCTTCCATCCAGGATCCAATATGTATTTCTTTTGAATAGATCCTTATTTAATCGTATGTCCATTATGGATGTATTGATTAAAATGGCTCGACCCACCCTCTTTTGTTCGACAAACAAAGGTTGATCAGGCAGTTTACTAAAACTACTTTTTTCAACACCTAATTTTTTTAAAGCATTTTTTATGCTTTCTAATGAGGACTTGTTAATCATATTGGTATTTCCATATACATACAACTTGGCCTCGGTTCCATGTTGATGAATGATAGTTCCTCCATTTTTTAGATTGAGTAACACAATTTGATGTCTTTTTTTCAGTTCATACCTGAGAGAGAGGTTTAAAAATAATATAAACCAAATTGAAACAAGTGTTGTAATCAATGCACCATAACCATGATCATACTTTAAGTAAATCAGCAATGAAATCACGCATATTGACCATATCAATAATTCATACCATTCCAACGATGGGAAGCCGAGGATGGAAAATGGTACTTTGTTCATGGTGGATGCAAATGCATTCATCCATCCAATGATCAGGTTGATCAGAGGTGCAAGAATTTTTGAAGAAATGATTGAAACCGGGCATAGGCATAAGATAATTTCTAGCACCAGCACAGTGCTTGACAATGGAACAATGACAATATTGTTTAACAACGAATACGTAGAAAACTTTTGAAATTGAAAGATCGCAAGAGGTGTAGTTATTATTTGCGCCGCAATAGATAGTGCCACAAAATTCCATCCCATTTGCAGCAATTTGTTTTTGGTGTAAACTGTGTTTCTAATCGGTTGGTAGAATAGAATTATTGATAAAACAGCTGCAAAGCTCAATTGAAAGCCTAAGTCGTTTAAAATATCAGGCCAGATCACATTCATCATGAAACCTGCACCCAGAAGGGAATTAAGGGGATTGCTTTTTTTTGAAATTGCATCTCCAACAATAATAAAACTGTACATCATTGCACTTCTTACAACAGAGGCGCTTGATCCGGTAACCATTGAAAACAACCACAACAAAGGGAGTGTGATCATAATCGCAATGATGTGTAAAGATCTCTTTCGAAAAAAGTACGCAAAAAATTGATGAATGATCAGGTAGATGAGCCCTAGGTGCATTCCTGAAATCGCTATAACATGGCTGACGCCTGCATTGGAGTAGGTACTATTTAATAATGGAGTTAAATCTGATTTATATCCTATAAGCATTGCTTCTGCAATACCCAATCGATCACCTGATGTTATATATTTTCTTATGGTGCTAAGAATATTATTTCTAACTTGAAAGACAAGTTCTTCCAGCATTCCTCTAAATCTGCCCACGTAGAGGTACATGTCTTCATGAAAGATTGTCGTTGAGTAAAATATTCCATTCATTACACTGAATGAGTAATAATCGAACGCTCCCGGATTATGATTTTTTTTGATGATAGATGGGTGTTGTCTTGTAAGAATGACATCCCCTTTTTCAAGTAGAATTTTTGTTTTTATAAATAGATCGGTTTTACCTCTTTTTATAAATTCAGATTTGTCTTTTTCAAAGATGGTTGCAATATATCTGGCTCCATCAATCGACTCTTTTCTTGCCTCTTCGATTTTCAATAGCGTGCTGCCTTGTATCTCAACTATTTTTTGTCTGAAAAATGAATTTGAATGGTAGTTAATCCAAGCAGTGGTAATAATGTAAATTATGATCGTGAAAGAAATGTATGGTACTAGCTTCCATTTAGTACTAATATTTATAAATGAGGAAACAAGAATAAGGGTTGCCAATCCTACATGAACACAGATTAAAATTTGTGCATCTATAGGAAAATGTTTCCCCAAGATACTGCCCATAAAGTAGCACAGGACTAATTTTAAAAAAGGCAGGCTTTTTGCCACTCGGGTGTATTTTCCCACTTGGCTAACATAGCAAGGCCTATTGGGTTATTGAACAGTGATTAAACACTGTCGCAGGGTTTTTTTCTTTTCTGGCCGTAGAATAAAACTAAAAATCTAACCCCAGTGCGAAATACCAGTAAGGCTTTCCTTTGAAAATAGTACCCATTGGCCATCCTGCATCAACTCTGAGGAAATATCCCAATAATGTACTTCTGGCACCGAAACCATACCCACCCACAAATGGACCTAATCCACCTGTTTTGATGTTTACCTGAACATTGGTTCCTTCACCATATACATTGCTTGGCCTCTGAATTTTATCAAATTTTCCATTCCATGCTGTACCAAGATCTGTAAACTGTATCAACTGAAGGTTTCTGAGGAATGCATTGTTGATGGGGCGATTGAGTAACGTAGTAAAAATTGGAAACCGGAATTCTGAATTCAAAACAATATTATTGTTGCCATTAGCAATGTTCTGTTGATGTCCTCTAAGGTTTAATGCCAGTGTTTGAAAAGCATAGTCGACATCTGGATCGGGTCGAATATTTGGATTGAATTTCGGATTCAACCAACCCTCAACTCCACCCAAATAATAAATGAGTTTCTGTGTTCCCCACGAAAAATCTGCAGCTGCTCTTACTGCCCATGTAAAATTTCTGTAGATGGGATAATAGTAGCGGGCGTCTGTTCCAAGGTTGATCATGTACTTACCAGTTTGATCTGCACGTACCATTCTGGAATTGACATCTCCGTATATTTTATAGCGTAGTCCATTCCAAATGTTCAAAGTTGGATTTAATGTATTGTCATGAACATATTCTAATTTAAGGAGCGCATATTTTAAAACGGTATCTGACATGGTGAGAGAGGGGTAGTAGTTCCCATCAGAAAGAATGGTAACCCTATCGGTTCTATAACCTACCATTGCTCTTAGGCTTTTCACCTCATTCAATGGGTAGCTGATATTCAGTTGGTATAAATTAGAAGCCAGTTTATTGTTTAACTGAGACTTTATATCGTCTGGGGGATAAATGGGATAATACCTTTGGTTGCTCCTGTAATAGGTGAGTCCCCAATCATATCTCTTTTTTAAATTTTGATAAGAAGCCAGATAGTCGTTGTCTTTCAAATTGGTTGCCAATCTGAAGCCGCCGATAAACTTTTTATCTTCCATGATATCTGATATGCCCATTCTTAAAATTCCATTCAAATTATTTGAATTGGATAGATAAATCGGACCAGCCCCACCCGCATAAGGCTGAAAACGATTTACTAGAACTGAATTATTGAAACCTGATACCACATAATCTGATCCAAATTTTAGTTTGTAATCAAATTGTTTAGAATTTTTAAGATAATCGACTCTTGTCGCAGCAATCGCTGCATCATCAATTGGTTTTATACTATCCTTTGCTTCTTCTGCAAATTCAGTTTGAAAGAGGGCAACTTTTTTATTTCCTTCAGTTTTGTTGAGATCTGTCAATTGCGACTGGAAATGATTTGCTTCTGCCTTTTTCTCATCTTCCATCAATTTCTTGATATAGGCAGTTGGCCTAGCATTTATATTTCTTCTCAAAAGTGCAGCATCATTTACTCTTAGTTTATACAAAAATTTCATGTCACCTTCTTGCCTTACTTCACTCACTAAATTATTATCTCCGGCACCTCTGCTCTCCTGTAGTCCGCTCTCATAGTTGGTTATCGGAAATACATAAGTGCTATCATTTGAAATAGAAATAAAACCAATGGAATCTGGTTCCGTTTTTTGAAACGCCTTTAAGGTTGAATCCAATTCTTTAGGCATTGGATTTCTCAAATATTCATCACCAACTTTGTAAATCGTATCCAATCCATCTTTTTTCGTTGAAAAGAATCCGGCATAGCGGTTACCGATACCATTTGCATCACTCACGAAAGTGAAATGATTTACGTTGTATTGTAAAGGGAACCTGGCCTGTCCGTATTTCTGATTGGTCAGTTGAGTGATCTGTCTGAATTCACTTTTGGTCCAGTTGTCAACCAGGAAAATATTGAAATTGTTTCTTGATGGAATTGAGGTGTCTGCCCTGGAGGCTTTGGCTGTAGGGCGGTTGGATGAAAAAATGATTCCAGTCTTGTTGGGAAATGCAACAAAGGAAGCGTCTAAATCATCATATACGTCGTTGGTAATTTGTTCAGCTGTTTGCTCAGCAATTTTATATGCGAAAATATCAGATTGACCATTTTTTACTGCACTCAAGATCAAGGTGTTATTATCCAGCATAAATTTTGCATCCTGTATAATTTGAAATCCTTCCAAAATTTGCTTTGTTTGTTTAAACCTGGTTACAGCATCGTAAACAAACAATTTTATTTTTCCTTCCTCTGTATATATCACCAATAATCTTGAGCCTTTGGAATCCCATGCAAGCAGTGGGTAATGAGGATTTACTTCATCCTGATTGTTTAAGATGCCGGCTTTGAGTAAGATTTTTCTTTTTTCTGAAAGGTCTTCGAAAACAACTTTGTATATCCCTTTTTTATATTCTACCATTGCATAGGTATTGTTCCTAACAATTGGATTCGCCTGGAAACGATAGTAATCCTGTTTGGGCTTAACAGTTTCAATGGCAACTACATTGCCTCTGGGTTGATTTCTTCTTCCTTTGAGATCGGCCAGGTATTTGTCAGATTCGATTTGCATGAATTCCTTCAATACATCTCGGAATTTTTTCTTGGTTACTTTGAGACTGGCAGTATTGAGACTTTTGTATATCCTGGATAAATACAAAAAGTATGTAACACTTTCCTTTTTGTATTGATCTGCCATGAATTTCCAAAATGCATGTCCTGCAAATACAGGCTCTCTGAAAGCAAACTGGTAAAAGGTTTTGTATTTGCCGGATAGCAGTGCAGATTTGAGTTTATCATCCATTGCGGGACTCCATTCTTCTCCTACATATGATACATATCCATCAGTCAACCATTTTGGAAGATCCAGCAAAGCCTGGTTGCTTGCGAATTCTCCTAGATCGTCACCAAATAAAAGATTTTCAACAAGTACTTTCGCAATCCCCTGACGAATGCTTGTTCTCAGATGATTCAGGTTGCCATCGTAATAAAGAAGAATTTTATTATTGACTAATTTGGTAACTCCACCAGTATTTTGCCAATCAATTCCCAAACCAATATTGGATTGTTTGTAATCGGTGAAACTGTTGTAAATGACAATGTTTGCACGTCGTTGTAAGCCATATTCAATAAACTCTTCAATATTGCTCAATTCTTCTTCTGCAACCTGGGCAGTAAATTTTGCCAGTTGATTGCCTTCTTCATAGTAATACGTGTTGAAATTTCTGGTTTGATAGTAGGTCCATTTGAAATTTTTATATTGAACCCTGTTTCTTCCGTATTCGACAGTACTTACTTGCGCATTTGCAAAAAATACACAAATAAACAACAATGATATGATGAGCACAATTTGACGCATGGTATGTAAATTCAAATGATTGGGTACCTTTGCATGTGTCTACAAAATAACGTATTTAGACCAGAATTAAACCCAATGTTAAACGTTAAAATTTTTCAATTCAACCCCCTGCAGGAAAACACCTACTTGATCTTCAATGAAGAGCAATATTGTATCATCGTAGACCCTGGTTGTTATACTGATCAGGAACGTCAACAGCTGCTTCAATTTATAGCCAGTAAAGCGCTTCGCCCTGTTTTACTTGTAAATACACATTGTCATTTGGACCATGTTTTTGGGAATAAGTTTATTCATGAGCAATTTGGATTGGAATTGCATATTCACGAGTGTGAACAGAAGGTTTTGGACATGGCGCCAACCAGTGGATTGATGTGGAATCTGCCTTTTGATAATTATCAGGGGAAACTGCATTTTATTGATGAATCCTTGCCTCTTCAACTGGGAAATGATCGGTTGGAAATTTTATTTACTCCAGGACATTCGCCTGCAAGTATTAGTTTATACTCACATAAGGATGATCTTCTGATCGCAGGAGATGTTCTGTTCAGAGAAAGTGTTGGCAGGACGGATTTACCAGGAGGTAATCCAGATATTTTATCCCATAGTATCAGGACAAAACTTTATACTCTGCCGGATGAAACGATTGTCTATCCTGGTCATGGAATTCCAACAACCATTGGTCATGAAAAACATCACAACCCGTTCATCACTGTTTGATTAATTATTGAAATAAATTTTTTGCAGGTATGGTATCTTTTTAAATTCCTGCTTTTCTAAGACCAGAACGATTACAATAAATACCATGGATAGTGCTACTCCCATTAAATGAATCATAAATAAATCCGAGGATTGTGCTCTGTAAAAATGATGCGCAAGATAGAGTAGGTATGAAGAAACCATATAACCGAGACTCTTCATCCAATGATAAGGGATGGAATAATACTTGTTGCCTAGCCAGTAACTCATCAACATCATGATGCCGTAGCAGCTGATGTTTGCAATGGCGCATGCAAGATATCCCAATGATGGAATGAATAGATAATTAATCAAAATGGTTACCCCAGCTCCTATCATCGTTATAACAGCACCTATGGTATTTTTATTTGTCAGCTTATACCAGATGGAGAGGTTATAATATATTCCAAGAAAAATTTTGGAGACCATCAACACAGGAACGATATATAAACCTTCAGCATATGATGGATTATTTTTAACACCCATAAAATATTTCCAGACGTCTAAAAACAATACTACGCCCAAAAAGCAGCAACAACAAGCGATTACAAATAAATTCATAATCCTTGCATATGTAATTTTTGCATCTTCCTTCGCCGAAGTTTTAAAGAAAAATGGTTCAGCTCCCATCCGAAAGGTTTGGATGAAAATCACAATCAAGATAGCAAGCTTATTGTTGGCGCTATATATGCCATTGGCAGCTTTTGCTGCTTCGACAGAGCCATTGAAACGTTGAATAATCATAAAGCGATCAATTGTTTCATTGATCATGCCTCCAAAGCCTACAATGATAAGTGGACTTGAGTAAATAAAAATTTCTTTAAACAACTTTTTGTCAATATCAAAACGATATGATTTTAATTCATTGACAAGTAACAAAATCGTACATCCACTTGCAACCAATTGTGATATAAAAACATATCCAATTCCAATATTTGGATCATAAAATTGTTTCCACACAGTATCATCTCCACGCTCGTATGCTGGTTTACAAATTTGTAAAAAGAAAATTACAAGCAGTACATTGATCAGGATATTAGAAATTTTGATGAAGGCAAATTTTCTCGGTCTTCCTTCGTGTCTTAATTTGGAGAAGGGTAAAACAGACAGTGTATCCAATCCTACTATTCCAACTACATATAATATGTATTCATTGTGTCCATTCAGTGATAGGTAGGTTGCAATGTTGTTAGAAGGAACAATGAGCAATGTTGAAAAAAGCAATGTTGTTAGTAGTAGGCTTGAAAAGGCATTGTTGAATACTTTGTTTTCATCCTGTATTTGGTTGAACCTGAAATAGGATGTTTCCATCCCGTAGGTATAGATGATATTCAAAAATGCTGCTATAGCAAATAAAAGTGAAATATCTCCGAAGGCAGCAGGAGCATAAATACTTGTCAAAATTGGCGTCAACAAATAATTGATGAACCTGCCGATGATATTGCTTAGGCCATACCAGGCAGTTTGATTTGCAAGTTGTTTAATGCCAGACAAGTGAAGTAACTTTTGTCAAATGTAAGACAATGATTGATTTGTGATCTCATTGCTCAAATTATCAGGTCTCCATACAATTTGATAACTTCAATCACAAATTATAAACATGCGAGCAGTGATTCAAAGAGTAGCCCATGCTCAGGTTGATGTGGACGGAAAAACAGTTGGGGCCATAAGAAACGGACTCCTAGTCTTGGTTGGAGTTGAAGATGCAGATCAATTGGAAGATGTAGAATGGTTGGCTGGTAAAATTGCCAACATTAGAATATTTAATGACGAACAGGGTGTAATGAATGTTTCTGTCAAAGACATCAACGGGGAAGTACTTGTGGTGAGCCAGTTTACTTTACATGCATCAACAAAAAAAGGGAACCGACCATCCTATATCCGGGCATCCAAAGCTGACCATGCTGTGCCCATGTATGAATTGTTCAAGCAAAAACTTTCAATGGAAATTGGTAAAGAAGTTCAAGCGGGAATTTTTGGTGCAGATATGAAAGTTTCTTTGTTGAATGATGGTCCCGTGACAATTGTAATGGACACAAAAAATAAAGAGTAATGACAATACAAGAGGCACAAAAAAATGTTGATCATTGGATCAAGACCGTCGGTGTCAGGTACTTTAGTGAGCTAACCAATATGGCCATCCTGACTGAAGAAGTTGGCGAACTCGCTCGCATCATGGCAAGAAAATACGGCGACCAGTCTTTTAAAAAAGGGGAGTCGAGCGATAACCTGGCAGATGAAATGGCAGATGTACTTTGGGTATTGATTTGTCTTGCTAATCAAACAGGTGTCAACCTGGAGGATGCACTGCAAAAAAACTTCGACAAAAAATCCACTCGTGATGCGCAGCGACATCAGCAAAATGAAAAACTAAAAGGCTAATGCTTACCTTTGCGACCTATGATTATCAATGATCAGCATAAGTTCCAGGCAATTATTTCTCATGCCAAAGAATATGGTTTCGTATTCCAATCCAGTGAAATTTATGACGGACTCAGTGCAGTCTACGATTATGGACCTTGGGGCAGTGAGTTGAAAAAAAATATTCGTGAATCATGGTGGAATGCCATGACCCGCATGCACGACAACATTGTTGGAATTGATGCAGCCATTTTCATGCATCCAACAACATGGAAGGCATCAGGACATGTTGATAATTTCAGTGATCCGATGATTGACAACAAGGATTCCAAGAAAAGATACCGCGTTGATCATTTGTTGGAAGCTGCTGCAGATGAATTGGTAAAAGCAGGTAAGCAGGCAGATGCAGAGAAAATGCTTACTGATATGGATACACTGTTGGCAGCAAATGATTTTGCTGGACTGAAGCAATTGATTGAAACGAATAAGATCAAATGCAGTGTAAGCGGAACATGTCACTGGACAGATGTTCGCCAATTCAATTTGATGTTCTCTACCCAACTTGGCTCTGTTTCTGAAGAGGCAAGTGAAATATATCTCAGACCTGAAACTGCTCAGGGTATTTTTGTGAATTTTTTGAATGTACAGAAGACCGCAAGGATGAAAATTCCTTTTGGTATAGCACAAGTTGGAAAAGCATTCCGAAATGAAATTGTTGCAAGACAATTTATTTTTAGAATGAGGGAGTTCGAACAAATGGAAATGCAATTTTTCATTCGCCCTGGTACTCAAAAAGAGTGGTATGCTTATTGGAAAGAAGAACGAATGAAGTGGCATCAGTCATTTGGTATTCCTGCTGATAATTATCGTTTTCATGACCATGTGAAACTGGCACATTATGCAGATGCGGCGGTTGATATTGAATTTGCATTCCCAATTGGTTGGAAAGAAGTGGAGGGAATCCACAGCAGGACCGATTTCGATCTAAAAAATCATCAACAATTCAGCGGAAAAAAATTGCAGTATTTTGATACAGAGATCAATCAACATTATATCCCATATGTAATTGAAACCTCTATTGGTCTTGACAGAATGTTTCTTCTAACACTTTGTCACGCCTATCAAGAGGAAAAATGGCAAAAGGAAGATGGAACTGAAGACAGCAGGGTGGTATTGAAAATTCCTGCAAAAGTCGCACCAATCAAATTGGCAGTGTTGCCTTTACTCAAAAAAGAAGGTCTTCCAGAAATTGCCAGAGAAATCATGGCTTCTTGCAGAGATGAGTTTTACTGTTTCTATGAAGAAAAAGATACCATCGGAAAAAGATATAGACGCATGGATGCATTGGGAACACCATTCTGTGTTACAGTAGACCATCAAACAAAAGAAGATAGGACTGTTACCATCAGATATCGTGATACCATGCAGCAAGAACGTATTCCAATGGATGGATTGGCACAATTCATCAAGAAAAAAATGAGCTAAAAAAAGCCCGGTTAAAACCGGGCTTTTTTTTATTGTTTGATAATCTTTTTAACCGTTTGGTATTTCCGGTCAGAACTTGTTATAGTTAGTACATAAGCGCCGGCAGGTAGATTGCCAAGGTTCAGCCAACCATTTTCATATCCAGTCTCTTTCTTCATCACAACTGTACCTGATAAATTGGTAACTTGCAATGAGATTTTCTTTACACTCATCATGTTTCCAATTTTATAATTTACAGAATTGCTGGTAATAGTTGGATATACATTATTTATGAACGCCGCGCTGTTCATGATTGGGTTAAATACCGCTGTTGTAATCGAAGATGGAGAAATTGCATTTCCGAGGGTGGCTGCAAACATTCCATTCCCATGGGTTCCAACAACCATGGTATTGTCGGACCATCTGCTGGCAATGGAATTGACTACTGCATTGTTCATCATTTCTGAAGGTTTACCTGTAGCACCCACTTCTCTACTCCAAGAAGTGCTTGATCCATTGATTTTTGTGGTACTGAATAATCCCACTGAAGTACCAACATAGTATTCAACACCTGTTGTTTTAGCGATGATCTCGCATGCCCTGACTGATGGGATATCAATATTCCCCTCAATCATTTGCCAAGTTGGTGATGCCGATGTTGCATTCCCAGTCCAAAAAATGCTGTTTGCCCCATAATTGGAAACGACCGCCATGACGGTGTCTTGATTTCTTGGATTTACTGCAATATCTCTTACGAGTGGACAAACACTATTCGAGCAGGCAGACATAGAACTGGGCGTTATATCAATTGGAGTTACGGTAGTTGCCGCACCTTGAGGATCTTTGATCTTATAAATTTTTCCATCTCCAGTTCCTATAAACAAATGACTATTGGTTGAATAGGGTCCTCTGGTGGTTTCCATTGCATATATATCGCCAGTGAGTGTTGCAGCAACGCCAGTCATCAATGTCCAATTCGAGGATGATACAGTAGACGAATTACTGGTTCTGAAAATTGAATCATCTGTTGCGTAGTATAGGTAATTTGTATTATCTGGATCTAGATGAAAATAAGTAACAAAGATGCCTTCACCAGTATTGTCAGGTTTAATCTTAGTATAGATTGAACTCGAGTTGCTAAAGTCAAATAATTTCATTCGATAAATCTGTCCTTGCTGAGCAGCACAAATTAGATATTGTTGATTGGATACATTTTTCTTTGTGAGACCCACCTGGCATCCATCTCCACCTAATAAAATATAATGATCGTTGCTGTCTGGCAAATTTCCACCCAAGATGGAAGTCCTGTCTCTTAAAGTAGTTGAATTGTCTTGGGCTCCACCAATGAAAGTTCTGCTTTCGTTTGTGGGGTCAATTCCTACATGATAGTATTGCAGTGTTTGGTATTGACTTGCACTTAACGACCAAGACGGTTTAGTGAGGGATATATCATCGATTAGTCCAATGCCGCCATCCGATCCAATTAGTATTCTATTGGGGCTTCCAGGGTCAAATGCAAAACTGTGAAAGTCTGCATGACTTACTCCATCATCATCGATGTATGTATCGTCTGATGATAGTCCGCCAACAAAAGTTACATTCTCTTTTGTTTGAAATCCATCGGTTGATTTATAAAGATTGACACCTCCTGCAAGCACAAGATTTGGATTTGTAGGATGAACCGCTAATAGCATATCATACCCGCCTTGCAGTTCCATGTATTTATCTGTAGCTGAATTATTGTTACTTCTTTTGCCAACAAGGTTTGAGCCTAAATTTCCAGACCATTTATATGGTTTGCTCGACATGTCAACCTTAAACAAATCTGCTTCTGGTTTTGAGGCTGAAGCGGATTCCCCATTTTCCACCATGGTATACAAGAGGTTTTGGTTGGAAGGAGACAATGCCAATACAATTCTTCCCCATCCACCCGTGAAATCTCCAGATGAATTGGTGCTGTTATCGTATGCTCTCCAACCTGCCACTGAGTCTGCTGCATCTTTTTCACCACCAGCGATGCGAACAAAGCTTGTAGAGTCACCAGTAGTCGATTCCCATATTCCAACTAAATGTCTTGTGTTATTTCGACCAGTAATGGCAGCAAAAATTTTTGATCCGTCAGCTTTGATGACAAGATCTCCAACACCAGCACTACTGGTAGATGCACATGCGCCGCCACTTGCGAGTATATTAACGTTGCATGAGAGTACAGTTTCCCATGTTGATCCGCCGTCTTTTGAGCGCATGATTTTTCTATGAATTGCCGCATACACATAACTGTTGGTAGGGTGTACAACTATTTTGTGTATAATATCAAAAAATCCAAAGTTGTTTGGAATGTTATCTGCCGTAATTGCAAGGGTAGTCCATGTTTTACCATTGTCAGTGGATTTCAAAATTCCATTTCCATAGACAAATGCATTCGGATAAGCAGCAGATACTCCAATTGCCTCTCCAGTTCCTGCATACCAAGTATCAGGTTTGCTAGGGTCTTGCGCCAATGTTGAAACACTTCTCACTTCATTGACAGGATGAACGAACTTCCATGTGGTACCTCCATCTTCACTTCTAAAAATTCCCCCGGAGATGCCTCCTGCCATTACAACCTTGTTGTTTCTTTTATCGAAAACAATCGTTCTGGTTCTGCCTCCGTTTTGTGTCGGTCCTACTGCTTCATAACTGTTGGCTACGACCGATTGAAAAAGACCACTGTTGTTTACTGGTTGAGATTTTAACCACTCCAACTCTTTTGCATGTATTCCTTCTGGAATTTGCCCGGTTTTTAAATCCCTTGAAATGGTCCATTCATATTTAGCCCTTAAAAAAGAGTTTTCTGTTTCAAGCTCTTCGTTCTCATCATTGAGGATGACCATTTTCTTTTGAGGCCATGATGATTTTTTATCATCACGAGAAAGATAGACCATGCTGCCAATCAGCCCAAGTGCGAGTCCAGTTGCTACAATATATTTTTTATGCATAGAATTCAGGTATACAGCAAGTTAACCAAAAAATTCAGCTAAAATGTCAAATTATTGCTATAAAAAAAGCAACATGAAAGCAGCAAAATCTTTGGCGTATCTTTGCCCTCTTGTTGAGGCATGAACCTGGAGTTTCTTATTGAAAGTTATACACGATCCCCCCGCATTTTGGAGATTGCGGACAAGATTGTATTGCCCGGATCCAAGAAGATTTCATGTACAAAGCTTGCTGGTTCCTTTTCTTCATTTCTTTTTTCTTCCTTGTATCGAAATCCTCATTTACAGGCATTCAATCACATCATCGTCCTGGAAGATGCTGAAGAAGCTGCCTATTTTCACAATGACGTAGACCAACTCATTAATCCTGTTGATCTATTTTATTTTCCCTCTTCATTTAAGACCAATAAAAATATCCGTGAGCAAAGCAGCAGTCATGTAATGTTGCGCACCGAAGCACTTGCCAGATGGGCTAACCCAGGAAATAAAAAAATTATTGTCACATATCCCGAAGCGCTCACAGAAAAAGTAGTCAGCTCTTCAGTAATTAATCAACATACTATTTCAATCAAAGTAAACGATAGGCTTAATACGGAGCTGTTGATGGGAAAATTGATTGAATATGGATTTGAGAGATCTGATTTTGTATACGAGCCAGGTCAGTTTGCAATGCGGGGGGGCATTTTTGATATTTACTCTTTTGGTAATGAAAAGCCTTATCGAATAGAGTTATTTGGTGATGAAGTTGATTCAATTAGAATTTTTGATCCAGAAACACAATTGAGTGAGCGAAAACTGTTGCAGGTAAATCTGATACCAAAATTTGATCAACCAACAGAAGAACAACCAAGACAGGATATTTTATCATTTATTCCTTCGAATACCATTGTTTATTCGTCCAATTGGGGAATAATGACGGATAGATATGATGATTTTTATACCAGCGTTGATGATGAACGTAAGGATGAATTTACGTCATTTGAAAAGTTCTCTCAAAGTATCAAATCATTTAATTGCCTTGAATTATCATCTAACTGTTCAATTGATGAACCCGCTTTTAATTTTTCATTTGATGTAGTTGAACAACCTTCTTTCAATCGCCAATTCGATTTACTGATCAAAAATTTAAAGGAGCACGAATCAAGTAAACGTCCCATTTATATATTTTCTGAAAATCCTAAACAGTCTGAACGACTCTATTCAATTTTTTCTGACCTCAAAGCTGAAATATCATTCGTTCCAGTTCCTGCCGCACTACACCGCGGGTTTTACGACAGGTCCTCAGGTACTGTAGTATACACTGACCATCAGATTTTTCAGCGCTATCACAAATACAAAATCAAGCAGGCATATAACAAAAGCAAGGCCATTACCATTCGTGCATTAAAAGAATTACAGCCGGGAGATTTTGTAGTGCACATTGATCATGGTATCGGTGTCTTTAGTGGTTTGCAAAAAGTGAACAACAATGGTCAGGTTCAAGAAGCTATGAGAATCATCTATCGCGACAATGATATTTTATATGTGAACATCAATTCACTCCATAAAATTTCAAAATTCACCGGTAAAGAGGGCCATGTTCCCAAGATAAATAAATTGGGAAGCGATGCTTGGGTGAAGCTAAAAGAAAAAACAAAGGGAAAGGTAAAAGAAATTGCTTTTGACCTCATTAAACTTTATGCTGAAAGAAAAGCCCAGCAAGGCTTTGCTCATAGTCCAGATAATTACCTGCAAACAGAATTGGAGGCATCCTTCATGTATGAAGATACTCCTGATCAAAGCAAGGCAATCACAGATGTAAAAACCGACATGGAAAGTCAATCTCCCATGGACCGGTTGGTATGTGGAGATGTTGGATTTGGGAAAACAGAAGTTGCTATAAGAGCAGCTTTTAAAACCTGTGTAGATGGTCGACAAGCTGCTGTGTTGGTTCCTACAACCATCCTGGCTTATCAGCATTATAAAACTTTCAGTGAAAGATTGAAAGATTTTCCTGTTACGGTTGACTATGTTAACAGATTTAAATCCACCAAAGAAAAAAAGGAAACACTCAAAAAACTTCAGGAGGGAAAAATTGATATCATCGTTGGTACGCATTCACTGATCGCAAAAGATGTTCAGTTTAAAGACCTGGGTTTATTGGTAATAGACGAAGAGCAAAAATTTGGTGTAGCGCACAAAGAAAAAATCAAAACTTTAAAAACCAATGTTGATTGTTTGACGCTGACAGCAACACCCATACCTAGAACACTTCAGTTCAGTTTAATGGGTGCCAGGGATTTGAGTATCATCAATACTCCTCCTCCCAACAGACAACCCATCCAAACTGAAGTACTGGTGTTTAATGAAGATTTGATTCGAGATGCCATTTATTTTGAAATTGAGAGAGGCGGTCAGGTATTTTTCATTCACAACAGGGTGAACGGTCTGGCTGAAATGGCAGAGATCATCAAAAGGCTTTGTCCAGACATTGAAGTTGGGTTTGCTCATGGTCAATTGGAAGGTCATGAACTGGAAGAGAGAATTTTTGATTTTATTCACAAGAAATATGATGTGTTGGTGTGTACCAATATTGTAGAAAGCGGAGTTGATATTCCGAACGTAAACACCATCATTGTAAACAACGCACACCAATTTGGATTGAGTGATTTGCATCAATTGAGAGGAAGGGTTGGCAGAAGCAACCGTAAGGCATTTTGCTATTTGCTGGCGCCACCCATCAGTACTTTGCCTGCAGATTCCAGAAAGAGGCTTCAAACACTTGAGCAGCACTCTGAATTGGGAAGTGGTTTTCAGATTGCCATGCGTGATCTTGATATCCGTGGCGCCGGTAACATGTTGGGTGGAGAGCAGAGTGGTTTTATGCTTGAAATTGGATTTGAAATGTATCAGAAAATCCTTGATGAAGCCATCAGAGAATTAAAGCGAACTTCTTTCAAAGAAGTATTCAAAGAGGAGATCAGCAAGCAAGATGATTTTGTGCATGATTGCACCATCGATACAGATCTTGAAATACATATTCCCGATCATTATGTAGATCAGATTACTGAACGACTGGTTTTGTATACCAGATTAGACAATTGCAAAGACGAAGAAGAATTAAAAAAGTTTCATCATGAAATGGAAGATCGATTTGGTTCTGTGCCTGAATGTGTGGAAGATCTGTTTACAACAGTCAGGTGCAGAAAATTGGCAGTTGAATTAGGTTTTGAGAGAATGACGTTAAAGAATAAAACGCTCAGGTGTTATTTTGTGAACAATCCTGAGTCCCCATATTTTCACTCAGCCACTTTTCATTCGATTTTATTACATATCCAAACCAAGACAAACAAATCACATTTAAAGCAGGTTGGAAAAAATTTCATGCTTGTTACTGAAGATGTAAGAAGCATGAAATTATTACTTGAGTTTCTGCAGCACATGATTCAAACTGTCAATCAGAATGAATCAGCGATTAAAGAGGTCTGATCCAGATATTTCTATAACTTACTGGATCACCATGATCTTGCAGGCTGATGGGTTCTTTTGCGCCATGTGATTTGTAGTTTGCAATGCCTATATATTCAGTTCCACCCCAAATGGCAGCATTGTTCTGAACAAGAACTCCATTATGGATGACAGTAATTCTTGCTTGAGATTGAAGTATGCCGTTTTCTGAAAACCTTGGCGCAGTAAAAATGACATCATACGTTTGCCATTCACCAGGCCCACGGCTGGCGTTTACCAAAGGAACCAGTTGCTTATATATACTACCTGCTTGTCCATTTGAATAAGTTTTGTTGTTGTAACTGTCTAGTATTTGCAGCTCATATTTACCCATTAAAAATATTCCACTGTTTCCTCTTCCTTGACCATCGCCTTTTACTTCAGCAGGAGTTCTCCATTCGATGTGCAATTGGCAATCCCCAAAACTTTGTTTTGTGGTGATGAGTCCTGCGCCACGTTTAACAGTCATCGCACCATCTGCCAGTGTCCAATCGGCCGGAGCACCATTTCTCCCAATCCAATTTGAAAAATCTTTCCCATCAAATAAAATAATCGCGTCAGAAGGAGGTTCTGCATTTGTTTTACCAGGTGAAATAACCGCAGGTGCCGGGTCATAAATTTCAGACAGCTTGGGATCGCCTCCCATCCTTACTTGTGCCAACAGCAATTGGGAAGCAATGCTTCCGCAAATAAGCATCAATATTTTTTTCATAATGACAGTTTTAGAGCAATGAATTTACACAATAAAATCACAAAAACAATTCGACCAAAAAATTCCAACTTTCTTATATTTATCTTTGATAAAAGATCTGATGAATGATATCTAAAGTAACAGAAGGTGTGAAAATTTCAGTAGAGCAATTCTATCAGCCAGAATATTCAAATCCTGTTCAAAGTGAATTTATGTTCGCCTATAGGATTACGATTGAGAACAACAATGCTTTCCCCATTCAATTGCTCAAAAGGCATTGGTGGATAGTTGATAGCAATGCAGATCGGAGAGAAGTTGAAGGGGATGGTGTTATCGGGGTTCAACCCATCATTGCGCCTGGCGAAAAGTATCAATATATCTCTGGTTCCAATCTCAAGTCAGAATTTGGTATAATGACTGGAATATATCTCATGGAAAATATGGTTTCCAGAAAAAAATTTGAGGTGAATATTCCTTCATTTCAAATGGAGGCACCATTCAAAAGAAATTAATTTTTCTGGTGTTCAACAAGTAACTTCGTTCAATCTTTAAAATTCGTTAAGCAATGTCTGTATTAGGGTATAAAGTTAGTTTCAACAACAAGCAAAGAGATTTTTTCAATGCACTGAAATCAGAAGTAGATGCATATTTTGAAAAGAACGGACTGAAAAAGACCGGTAATTGGAAGTTATATGCTAAAACTTTGATTTTGATCCCATCGGCTTTGGGCATCTATATAACCCTCATGACGGTTCCTATGTTTTGGGCATTTTCTGCTGCACTTTGGGTTCTGTTTGGTTTGAACATGGCTGCTATCGGCTTCAATGTGATGCATGATGCATGTCATGGAAGTTTTTCAACAAGAAACTGGGTCAATGAATTGTTTGGGCTCACCAATAATTTTTTGGGAGGCAATGCATTTTTATGGAAACTGAAGCATAATATCATTCACCATACCTATACCAATGTTGATGGGGTGGATGACGATATTAATAATATGCCTTTCATGCGTCAATGTGAAACCCAGGCATGGAAGCCAATGCACCGGTTTCAGGGTGTCTATATGTTTATATTGTATGGCTTTACCTCGCTGTTTATGTTTTTCATGGATTATGTAAAATATTTTTCAAAGCGTGTCCATACAACTCCTTTGAAAAAAATGGATGCGAAAGAGCATATCATCTTCTGGGGCGGAAAATTATTCTTCATATTTTTCTATATAATTCTTCCAATTGTATTGATTGGATGGAAAGCGTGGTTGGTTGGGTTCTTGATCAGTCAGTTTACTCTCGGCCTTACACTAGCAGTTGTATTTCAGTTGGCACACGTTGTTGAGCATGCTGAATTTCAATCAGCAGGAGTGGATCCTGTAAAAATTGAAAACGAGTGGGCAATTCATCAAATTAAGACAACAGCCAATTTTGCATTCTCCAATAAAATAATCACTTGGTTTGTAGGAGGATTAAATTATCAGATTGAACACCACCTGTTTCCACGTATCAGTCACATACATTATCCTGCCATCAGTAAGATCGTACGTGAAACCTGTTCAAAATTTGATTTGAATTATATCTATTTTCCTACAACACGTGCCGCAGTTGTGTCCCATGTCAAGTTTATGAATCAGATGGGGAAACGCCCTGGTGCTATTTAGGTCTATACTTAGATATTGCCAGTATTGTTTTTGGATCCAACTTTAAGAGTTCTTCTATGGATGTCTCTGGCTTTTGCTCCATATAGGCCCGAATAATCTGTCTACCCATGAATAAGGAAATGAATCCTGGTGATCCTATTCCAAATTCAGATGTAAATGGGCCATCCGTCACAAATGATCTGAACCTGAGTATATCTGTTTGATACAACAAGTTATTTTCTGTGAAATAATTCCATATGTATCCTTCATTTTCTGAAGTGCCTTTTAACTGCGCAGTGGTATAACCCAATTTGATTTCATCTTTTTCAAATGGCATAAAAAGATCCAATAAGTACATTCTTTTTCCATGATCAATCAGGATATCCAGCATGGATCTGTTTGATGGCAATTCGGGATAGATGTCATCAATGATATTTTTCATGCAATTGCTTGGTATGTATTCAGTAGTAAACTTTCTTGAGATGTACTCCGGGTATAGCTGCTGAGCAATCTCAGATTTGTAAATCTCTGAATTGTTTCCTAAATGCAATTGAAGTCCAGCACCAATTGCATCATGGGTGATAATTTCTCCAGAACCGCCAATGGCGCCGTATGCAAAGGCATCAATCGGTCCAACGAAAGTTATAAATTGTATAGGAAGTTGATAATTGGGAAAATAATAATGCACATACTGAAAACTTTTTTTCAAGGTATTCAGTGTCTGATCCAGTTGTGCATCCATCATCTTTGTACTGTCAAATACTGATGTGTAATCATGGATAAATTTTTTTATCATCATGATGTACTTCGTGCTATCTAGATCTCTTAATACAAGGATATTGTTTTTGAAATCCTGAAAGAAAACAGGGTATTTGGTTTCAAGATTTTTTAAGCCACCCTCAATGTGATTGGTATCTATTTGGAAAAAGTCTTTTTCAAATCTCTTGGTAGTTAATTTAATCTCAATATTTTCTAGGTTAGGACGCTGATTGTTGTTGCAACCATAAAGAAGTGCAGCTCCCAGTACACAGATTATAATAATAAGCTTTTGCATCACATTTTCTTTCAAAAATATGTAATAATGATGCTTTTTTATTTGCAGATTGTTTTTAATGTTTATTCAAGGTATTTTCTCAACTTTGCACCATGAAAGTGTTGGTTTCTCAACAAAATTATCATATTGGGAATTTTGCGTCCAATGTAGAGAAGATTGGTGCTGTAATTACTGAGGCAAAAAAATCAAATGTCGACTTGGTGGTTTTCTCTGAGCTCTCTGTATGTGGCTATCCTCCACGAGATTTTTTGGAATTCAATGATTTTATCAAATTGGTTGATGAAGCAATAGAGCATATTGCCAAAATGACAAAAGGCATTGGGGTATTGATCGGATCGCCTACAAAGAATACATTTCAAAAAGGAAAACCACTTTTCAATTCAGCTGTATTGTTACATGAAGGCAAAATACAAGGAGTTGTTCATAAAACCTTGCTCCCTAATTATGATGTGTTTGATGAGTACAGATACTTTGAGCCATCATTCACTTGGAACGTAATTGAATTCAAAGGAAAGAAATTAGCTATTACAATTTGTGAAGACATCTGGAATCTTGGGAACAACTCCCTTTATAGGGTTTGCCCAATGGATGAATTGATGAAGTTCAATCCAGATCTGATGATCAATATTTCTGCTTCACCTTTTGATTATGATCATGATATTGATCGAAAAGAGGTAATACGTCAAAATGTAAGGAAGTATAACCTTCCTATGATATATTGTAATGCCGTTGGAGCTCAAACAGAAATTGTATTTGACGGAGGAAGTATGGTAGTTGATCAAAGTGGAAATATTCAACATGAACTCAACTATTTTACAGAAGACGCCCATGTTGTAGAAACAGATGTTTTGTACAATCAGCATCCTGTTGTTTCAACGGATGCCAATCTGGCCATGGATACTGAAATGAGAGTGGCCAAGGCAAATGATCCAGATCAAATTATCAAGTATCTGACCAATAGCAACAACATTGATCAAGTAAAACAGGCACTTATACTTGGAATCCAAGATTACTTCAGTAAAATGGGATTCAAAAAAGCAATCTTAGGAAGCAGTGGAGGAATTGATTCAGCAGTGGTTTTAGCATTGGCATGTGAAGCATTGGGAAAGGAAAATGTAACGGCGATTTTAATGCCTTCGGCATATTCTACTTCGCATTCTGTAGATGATGCACGCCTACTAAGTGATCGATTGGGCAATCCATATCATATCTTGCCAATAAAAGAAGTATATAAAAGTTTTATTGAAACATTGAATCCATTGTTTGCAGGCACACCCTTTGGCATTGCTGAAGAAAACATTCAAAGTAGATCAAGGGGGAATTTATTGATGGCAGTTGCAAATAAATTTGGTTATGTGCTGTTGAATACATCCAATAAAAGTGAGTTGGCAACAGGTTATGGCACACTGTATGGAGACATGGCTGGAGGATTGAGTGTTTTGGGAGATCTATACAAAACCCAGGTCTATGCTTTGGCCAGATACATCAACAAATCCAAAGAAATCATTCCAATCAACATCATTGAAAAAGAACCATCCGCAGAATTGAGGCCCAATCAAAAGGATAGCGACAGCCTTCCTGATTACGACACACTAGACAGAATATTGTATTTATACATCGAGCGTCGAAAAGGCCCATTTGAAATCATTGCCTGTGGATTCGATGAAGCATTGGTGAAAAAAACTTTGAGGATGGTAAATGCCAATGAATACAAGAGGAATCAGTTTTGTCCAATCATTCGTGTCAGTACAAAAGCATTTGGCGTTGGAAGAAGAGTGCCCATTGTTGCAAAATATTTAAGTTAATCTATACCAATTTGAAAGCAACAGTATATAAATCCACCGGAAGCTGGTATGTTCTAAAAGGTGAGGACGGACAATTTTACAATGCCAGACTGAAAGGAAAATTTAAAATGGATGAAATCACATCTACCAATCCAATTGCAGTTGGAGATCACGTCGCATTTGAATTAGAAACTGATCAGCAAGATGCTGTAATTATCACTGACTTATTTCCAAGAAGCAACTATGTAAATCGTATTTCACCCGCGAATCGACGGATGCATCACATCATTGCATCAAATATTGATCAATCTGTATTGATAGCCACCATCAAAGATCCAAAAACATCTACCGGATTTATAGACCGTTTTCTGGTGACATGTGAAGCTTTTCATATTTCAGCTATTATTTTATTTAACAAGGCTGATATATATAAAGACAAAGAGCGTAATCTTTTTGAAGAGCGCAAGGATGCCTATGAAAAGATTGGATACAAAGTATTGCTTAGTTCTGTCAATGATGATCGTGGAATGGATGATGTTAAAAATGTTCTTCAAGATCGAATTACCCTGATCAGTGGACATTCTGGCGTGGGTAAATCCAGTTTAATCAATAAAATACTTGGAGACAGCAATATTAAAACCAGTGAAGTGAGCAATTGGAGCGGAAAGGGAATGCATACAACTACTTTTGCTGAGATGTATGACCTACCATTTGGGGGACAGATCATTGATACACCTGGTATGCGTGAACTTGCCATTGCTGATATTCCTCGTCATGAACTTGCTCATTATTTTCCGGAAATGCGTGCGTTGATGAATGAATGTCAATATAATAATTGCATGCATATCAATGAACCTTCATGTGCTATAAAGGAGGCAGTCTCAGAAGGAATTATCAACGAAGAACGGTATATCAATTATTGTACGATACTTGATTCAATCAAAGAAAACGATTGGGAGTAGTTTATTTAAACCAACTGCTGTATTTCACATAATTGTTTGAAATGCGTTCTATTTCACCTTTGATTTTATCTGGAGTGATGTCTTTCACTTTTTTTGCCGGCACTCCCGCATAAATACAACCTTCAGGTATGATGGTTCCTTCCAACACAACGGCACCAGCAGCAACAATCGAATTGCTGCCAACTACAGCCTGATCCATTACTATAGCGCCCATCCCAATCAACACATTATCGTGGATGGTGCATCCATGAACAATCGCGCTATGTCCAATGCTGACGTTGTTACCAATAAGGGTTGCATTTTTTTCAAATGTTCCATGAATGACTGCATTGTCTTGAATATTTACTTTATTGCCCATTTTTATGGAGTTGACATCACCTCTTACTACTGCATTAAACCAAAAGCTGCATTCGTCGCCCGTTTCAACATTTCCTACAATGGTGGCATTGGGTGCTATGAAATTATTGCTGCCAAATTTGGGGTGTACATCATTTACAGGTAAAATAACTGGCATCTTTTTTTCTTAAAGTTATTTCATAATGCTGAACTTCGTGTCAATGAACCAGCGTGAACTCTTTTTAAGAAATGTTGCGCAGACATCCGATGCACCTCTTGCACTGGAAATTGTAAGAGCAAAGGATGTAACATTGTGGGATGTCCACGGAAAAGCATACTTAGATCTCATCAGCGGAATCAGTGTCAGTAATATCGGGCATTCCAATACGGAGGTGATCGAGGCAGTAAAAAAACAGGCAGAGCTTTACATGCATATAATGGTGTATGGTGAATTGATTGAATCGCCCCAAGTTCAATATGCAACTGAGTTGATCTCACATTTGCCTTCCACCCTCAACAGTGTCTACTTTACCAATTCTGGAACAGAAGCAACCGAAGGTGCTATGAAATTAGCAAAGAGGGTAACTGGCAGAACACAGATCCTGGCTTTCCATAATTCATATCATGGATCCACACAGGGCGCTCTTAGTGTGATGGGCAGTGAATATTGGAGGAATGCATTTCGTCCACTGCTGCCCGGGATCATTCATGCTGAATATAACAGTATTGAGTCAATTGATTTAATTGATGAAAACCTGGCATGCATCATTCTAGAACCCTTGCAGGCAGAGAAGGGGGTCAATGTTCCATCAATTGAATGGATGCAAGCGATTAGAAAAAAATGTGATGAAAAAGGTGTCTTGATGATTCTTGATGAAATTCAAACTGGATTTGGAAGAACTGGTACACTTTTTTCATTTCAACACAATGATATTATTCCGGATATACTCTTATTGGGTAAAGCATTGGGTGGTGGTATGCCGCTGGGTGCATTTATTGCAAGTCGTTCAATGATGGATGCATTTACCAACAATCCTGTGCTCGGTCATATCTCAACTTTCGGTGGTCATCCTGTAAGTTGTGCTGCTGGGCTCGCTGCCTTAAAATATCTTCTGAATAATCACTTGATCGATGGTGTAGAGGGAAAGAGAAAAATATTTAGAGATAAATTGATTCATCCACTGATCAAGGAATTTCGTTCATATGGCTTGCTTATGACCATTGAGTTTGAATCTTGGGATATCAATAAAAAAATAATTGACTTGTGTATTGAGGGGGGAGTTTTTACCGACTGGTTCCTATTCGCTCCAAATTGTATGAGGTTGGCGCCACCATTGATCATTTCTGATGAGGATATTTACAAGGCATGTGAAATAATTCTCTCAGCTTGTGATTCGTATGCTAAAAAGTAAATCTGAAGCTTCCGAAAATTCCAAATCGTTTATATAGTTCCGTGGGCAATGGCCTGGGCAGTACTCGCCAAGTAAAATCAATTCTAAAGAACCTGAAAATATTATCAACACCCGTTCCCACTTCCATAAAGGTTTTATTGTCCAAGGTTGTAAAATTGGAAAAATTTTTCAGATTGAGTTCTTTGTTCTCCTGGCTCAAACCGCCCCAGAGCATTTTTGCATTCCAAAATTGACGGAGTTTTAATTTCTTATTATGGGGGAAAAACCTGAACAGTCCGCTTCCTATTACATGTTCAACATTCAATCCTGCATATTTATCAAATAAGTATTCGAATCTGTTCATTGTATTGAATGCATACTTGTTATAATAATAGATTTCATTTCCAGGGGCCATTGAAAGCAGCATGTAAGGCAGCGTTCCAAATATTTTTCCGGCGTATGCATTGTAATAAAAATTACCTGCAGGAGGAATTTTTAAGTAGTCGCTGATGCTGAAACTAATTTTTGAGTAGGAATAATTGCTGCTTAAAACTCCTTTAAGTCCTTTTGTGTATTGCAACTCAGTTACTGGATAATCGCTTCCCAAACTTCTTCTGAAAAAATCATCCTGTAAAAATTTTTCCAAGTAGGCAAAACGAAGCTTGAGATTTATTTGAAAGTCATTGAAGTTCCCAGCCTGCAGATTTCCTACCATGTCCTTTGCAGTTGGTAGATTTTGAATGGGCGTATATTTTTTATTCCAAACATTTGCGGTAAAAGAAAGTCCACTTTTCCACTCTTTGAAATATTCAATTTTTGTTTGTTTGATCTTGATGAGTTTTAATGGTACCTGGGATTTTCGGAAGATCATGGCAAAAAGATTATCATAACCAATCTCATCATAATACGTTTGACCATAATCCATATCATTTTTAAAAATAAACCTGATACTGCTTCTTGGATTTTTGCCAATCATATACAATACTTCGGCTTTCCCTTTTATTTTCTGATCTTTTGTTCCATATGCGAGATAACTCCCTAAGTAAATTTTTTTATTGAAGTGGTAATTGGTTCCCAAGTCAAACCTCATTCTGAAGCCTTCATACTGATTAGAACTGATCCAATTCATCCAGGGACCTATTTCATAATTCCCAAGATATCTGTATCCAGTACCTATGAAGTACATCCATTCCCTGTAATTAACATATTCAGGCATTTTCAGGATACTGTCTGCCATCTTGTAGAAATTGGATTCATTCTTATTTAATGCCTGATGACGGTTTACCAACCAAAAACTATCCGATTTGAGTCCGGCTCCTTCTTTGATATCGATGATCTCACGTCTGTTGTCTTCCAGAATATCATCATTGAATGCTGATGGTATCGTATCGCTGTTTAAGACAACATTTTTATAATAGGTTGTTTTTTTGCCAATTAAACTGAGGTTCTTTTTGCTGGTTAAATTAATGTTTGCCACAAACTTGTCTTTGGACAAGAACCAGATGCTATCATTGATCAATTGATACTCTTGGACAAGACTCAGTTTGTCGACAAAATTGATATTGGAGCCAGGTGAAACAAGCAAATTCATTTTCTGAACAGCAAAGCTTGAGTCTGCGATCCAGGCATCACCCTGAAAAGTGTTTTCTCCTCCTCTTTTTGGAGAAAATACCAAATGAAAATATCTTTTTCCAGCGATGAATTGGGTATCTGGCACTTTGTAATGGTAGTAAGTATCTCCATCATCACTGATGGGGCTTACATACTGTTTTTCAAAGACGGGTATGAAATTCTTGTATACATTGATATTTTGATACATGCCACCAGTAAACCTAGAAAAACTTTCATTATTGAAGCCGATCGTTTTACTTGCTTTGATAATTTCTCTTGATTTATATGGATTTGTTTGTTTGTAGTAATCAGAGATGGTTTCAATCAAATAAATGGGTAAAATCGGATTTTCTTCTGAAGTAGAATCAACGCTGTTGAGAATGAACTTGAATGGTTTTGGTGGGAGAATACCTTTTTGCATTTTCTCAACATTCACATTGTTGAGATCAATTTCTAGTTTATTGTACAACTCATAACTGAAACTGGTGAACCTGCTTCGGTCATTAATTGGTTTGTTTTTAACGATTTTTCTCCATAGAATCAGTCCTCTACCAATCTTACTCTTTACCACCACTTCCTTCACAATTTTTTTTCTCTCCATTTTGATGACCAAGTCAATTTCAGAAAGGCTGGTATCGAGGTGTAAATAATTGTCTTCAAATCCTGCATAGCTGATCAATAAAGTATCTGAGGGCCATTTTTCAAGTATAAACCGAAAATTACCTGCAGAGTCACTCAACTTAGCAAAGTTGGTTCTATAAAATTGAACGGATGCGAAAGGAACCGGCTCTTCCGAGTGCATGTCAAAAATTTTGGCGCGCAAAATCTTGACCTGTGCAAAATCTTGTTTAAAGATGATGAAGGTTAGCAATAAAAGTAGGATGCGTTTGCTGGCAGTCCATTTCATATTACTTGCTGAGATGCATACTTCTTTCTTTGTACAAAGTTCTGAAATATGGGTCTTGTAAGTCCTTTACAAAGCGGATCGCTTCCCCTGTTGATTTCATTTCAGGTCCAAGCTCTTTGTTAACTCCTGGGAATTTTTCAAAACTGAATACTGGTTCTTTGATGGCAAATCCATTTAGTTTTTTCTCAAATTTGAAATCAGTCAGCTTATGTGTTCCCATCATTACTTTGGTGGCGATATTCAAATAAGGAATTTGATATGCTTTGGCAATGAAAGGTGTTGTTCTGGAGGCACGTGGATTCGCTTCAATTACATATACTTTTCCAGCTTTGATTGCAAATTGAATATTGATCAGTCCAAGAATATCCAATGCCCTTGCAATTCTTTCTGCGTATGACTCCATGGTACTTACTTCCATCGGACTCAAATTGAATGCAGGCAATACCGCATTGCTGTCTCCGCTGTGAATTCCAGCTGGCTCAATATGTTCCATTACTCCCATTACATGGAAGTTTTCTCCATCGAAGATGGCATCAATCTCAGCTTCCTGACACCTGTCAAGAAAATGATCAATAAGAATTTTATTTCCAGGAATATGTTTCAATAAACTTACTACGGCAGATTCAACCTCCTCATCATTGATGACAATTCTCATTCTTTGTCCACCTAATACATATGACGGCCTCACCAACACTGGGTAACCTACTTTATTTGCTACTTCCACTGCTTCATCTACTGTAAATGCAGTTCCATATTCAGGATAGGGAATTTCAAGGTTTTTCAACATGTCACTGAACCTTCCTCTGTCCTCCGCAATATCCATATTGTCATAAGAGGTACCAATGATTTTGATTCCCTTCTTGTGTAATTTTTCTGCAAGCTTCAACGCAGTTTGACCGCCCAATTGAACAATTACTCCTTCAGGTTTTTCATATTCAATTAACTCCCAAAGGTGTTCCCAAAATACAGGTTCGAAATACAATTTGTCTGCAATGTCGAAATCTGTTGAAACGGTTTCAGGATTGCAGTTCACCATAATGGCTTCATAACCACATTCCTTGATAGCCAACAAACCATGTACACAGCAATAATCAAATTCAATTCCCTGTCCAATTCTGTTTGGTCCAGATCCAAGCACAATAATTTTCTTTTTATCGCTGACCTTGCTTTCATTGGTTCCCTCGTTTTCAAAGCTGCTGTAGAAATAAGGTGTTTTTGCTTCAAATTCAGCAGAGCAAGTGTCTACCATTTTATATACTCTCTTGATACCTGCTGCCTTCCTCTTTTCATACAGATCTTCTTCTGTGCCATCCTGCATGATCTTGCAAATTTGTTCGTCGCTGAAACCATGATGCTTTGCTTTCTTTATCAATGCGATTGGCAATGAGTCGAATTTATATTTTGCAATTTCTTTTTCTACATCGACAATTTTTTGGATTTCATAAATAAACCATGGATCAATTCGTGTTGCCTGACAAATGGTTTTTACACTGATGCCCATCATCAGTGCATCCTTTATTCGAAATATTCTGTCCCATTTGGGTGTTTTCAAATATTCAATGATCTCGTCAGCATGCATCATGCTTTTACCGTAATAACCCAACCCAACTGCATTGTTTTCGAGACTCTGACATGCCTTCTGTATTGCTTCAGTGAAACTTCTACCAATCGACATCACTTCACCAACAGATTTCATTTGCAGACCCAATGTGTCATTCGCACCTTTGAATTTGTCAAAATTCCATCTTGGAACTTTTACAATTACATAATCGAGTGCAGGTTCAAAATATGCAGAGGTTGTTTTTGTGATTTGGTTTTTAAGTTCATCAAGTGTAAAGCCAAGCGCAAGTTTTGCAGCAATTTTTGCAATAGGATATCCAGTTGCTTTAGATGCAAGTGCTGAAGATCGGCTTACCCTGGGGTTGATTTCAATCGCGATGATTTCTTCTGTTTCTGGGTTTAATGCAAATTGAACGTTACATCCTCCAGCAAAATTGCCAAGATTGCGCATCATGCTGATGGCCGTATTTCTCATCAGCTGAAATGCGGTATCACTTAAAGTCATTGCAGGTGCAACCGTGATGGAATCACCTGTGTGCACACCCATTGGATCGAAATTCTCTACTGTACATATAATCGCCACATTGTCTTTTGAATCTCTCAGCAATTCCAATTCAAATTCCTTCCATCCCAGTACTGCTTTTTCAACCAATACTTCATGAATGGGGGATGCATTCAATCCTCTGTTCAATGCTTCATCTAAAAATTCTTTGCTGTGTACAAATCCACCTCCTGTACCTCCAAGTGTAAAAGAAGGTCTGATTACCAGTGGAAATCCAATTTCCTGTGCAAACTCTTTTCCTTCCAAAAATGAATTGGCGGTTTTTGCTGTTGCCACAGGAATATTCATTTCAATCATCCATTGACGGAACAACTCTCTGTCTTCCGCCTTATCAATTGCCTTGATGTCAACACCAATGAGCCTAACATTGTATTTCTCCCATATTCCTAATTCCTCTGCTTCTTTGGCCAAATTCAATGCAGTTTGTCCACCCATGGTTGGCAAGACTGCATCAATTTGATTCTCCTTTAGAATCTGTTCAATGCTTTCAACCGTGAGCGGTAAAAGATAAACCCTGTCCGCCATCATGGGGTCGGTCATAATGGTTGCAGGATTCGAATTGATCAAAATCACTTTCACACCTTCCTCTCGAATACTTCTTGCTGCTTGTGAACCCGAATAATCAAACTCACAGGCTTGTCCAATTACAATCGGACCAGAACCGATGATGAGCACTGAGCGGATGGAAGTATCTTTTGGCATGTTTTAGGATTGAAGGGACACAAAAAAACCGGGTATTACCCGGGGGGCAAAGGTACAATTTGACAGAGATTTCCGATGGGAAAAATTCTGAAATGAACAGCCAGTAACACTAATGTTGAAATGTGGTGGGTAATTAAGCTTGATTGTGAAAGGCGGCGATTTCATAATCTTCCATCAACCCATGCTGGGATTGATGCGGGAACATAATGGCATCATGTTCTGACCCTGAGTTCTTTTTCTTTTGAAATCCAACTCTGCCCAAGAGGGAGGAGAAAGCCATTGATATATGTGTAAATAAACGTCTCATCTACATACTATAGACAATCAATGGGTAAAAAAAGTTGTATGACACCCCATATTTATTTTTTTGGCACCCTTCATATGGTAGTTTTGCAACATGTTCAAATACCTTATAGCAGTATTTATCATGTGTTCTTGGCTACATTCCCAGGAACAGAACCGACCATTCGATTATCCACTTGCTGTTAAACCCTTGCTGAATGCAAATTTTGGAGAAATGAGACCAAATCATTTTCATATGGGGTTGGATTTGAATACCGGTGCCAGAGAAAATCTACCCATTTTTGCCCCCGCAGACGGATACCTCTCCAGAATAAAAATCGAATCAGGTGGATTTGGCCGGGCACTTTATTTCAACCATAGCAACGGTACAACCACCGTTTATGCTCATATGAACAGTTTTCTGCCAGCTGTAGAACAATTTTTAGAGCAGCAGCAATACGAACAGGAAACCTGGAAAATCGATTTACAGGTACCTGTCGGAAAATTCACGGTTAAAAAAGGGCAATTAATAGGGTACAGCGGAAATACTGGAGCATCTGAAGGTCCACATGTTCATTTTGAAGTGAGAAATATAAAAACTGAAAACAGTCTCAATCCTCTCCGAAATGGAATATCTATGGAAGACAACGTAGCGCCGGAAGTGTTAAAACTTGCTGTGTATGACTATGACAAAAGTATATATGAACAAACCCCTGTTATAATACCCTTAATCAAAAAAGGATTAAGTTATGTTGCTGTAAAAAAAATTGAAGTTCCATTTGAGAAAGTTGTCATAGGAATAATTGCCATTGATCGAATGAGTGGAAGTTCAAATCCCAATGGTATCTATAAAGCCATTCTTAAAAAAGACAAACTCCCAATTGCGGGATTTGAACTGGATAACATTTCATACGATTTTACCAGGAATCAAAATGGTCATATTGATTACCCATTGCGTTTCAAGGGTGGGCCATATGTTCAAATGCTTCATTGCCCTAAATTTTTTCAACTGAGCATTTATCCTGCATCATTTAATAAGCCATACATAGTTAACAGCAATAACTTTCAAGAATATCAGATAGATGTTTCCGATGCACATGATAACATATCAAAAGTTACATTTGATATTCGAAAGATTGGAACAACAGAACAAAGAAAATTTTCAGGCCAGGCAATGATGATCAATAAGAAAAATGTATTCGAATCATCTAATATTACATTTGAATTTTCACCTGATGCGTTTTATGATTCATTTCATATGGATGTTGTTTCTACTCCTTCAACACAAGTCTTTCAAAAGTCCAATCTTTATCAAGTTCAGCCATTCTCTGTTCCTGTAAACAGTTCTTTTCAGGTAGCCATCAAATCATCTGTGGGAAAAATCGATACCACAAGGATGGTCATAAAAAAATCTATCAAAGGGAAGGATGAAATTAAAAAAGCCATCTACGGGAAAAATGGGTTTACTGCATCTTTTAAAGAATTGGGATCATTTCAATTGTTGGAGGATCTTGAACCACCAAGTATCTCCATCAATATTTCCAATGGCGCTCAGGTAAAGGGTGGCGATCAGCTTGTTTGCAATGTTTCAGACAATTTTAAATCAATTCGATCTTTTGAAGCCAGGGTAGATGGCAAATGGCTCATGTTTAAGCCAAGAGGAAATTCATACAGTTACCGCATTGATGAACATTTTCCGCTAGGTGAACATTTTCTCACAGTAATTGTTTTTGATGAAGCAGGTAATCGAAACAATTTGAAAATTCAAGTAAAAAGAAACTAAACCATGGCATTGCAAGAAGGCAAAAAAGCTCCATCATTTACTGCAAAGGATCAGGATGGCGAAAGCATTAAGTTGTCAGACTTCAAAGGGAAAAAATTGGCACTTTATTTTTATCCAAAGGATGATACAAGTACATGTACTGTTCAGGCTTGTAACATTCGAGATGGATTCAAGATGCTTGCCAAAAAAGGCATTGAAGTAATTGGGGTGAGTCCTGATGATGAAAAATCACATACAAAATTCATTGCCAAACATAAATTACCATTTCGCATTATAGCGGATACTGGAAAAAAGTTGGTTGAAAAATATGGTGTTTGGGGTGAGAAGCAACTTTATGGAAACAAATATATGGGAGTGTTTCGCACTACTTTTTTAATTGATGAAAACGGAGTAATTGTCAAGATTATTTCCAAACCTAAAGTGAAAGAACATTCCAAAGAAATTGCTGCAGGTTTTGGATTATAGAAGCCATTCTATTTCTCCGTGTCTGATAGTTTCTGTTGTACTGTGTTGAATTTCAAGTTCCCCTTGCATATTGCTTTGCAAAACCGTTGCTTCAAAGACGATTTGATTTCTTCTGAATTTTACAACCTGACCTTTTTTAAATAAACGCTTGTTGAATTCAAAAACAGTATTTGGAGTGGAATTTTTTTCCATCTCCTTGAATCTGTTTTCCAAATGGCTGCAAAGTTCTTGGGCCAATGCTATTGAATCGAAATGTTTTCCGGTTATTTGTTTCAGGGATACAGCTTTATGATGGTATGCATCAAAAGTCACTTGGTTGATATTGATCCCAATTCCTATTACAGACCATTTCCATTTTCCTTTACCAATGATGTTTTCTATTAATATACCCCCTGCCTTTCTGTCACGCCAGTAGAGGTCATTCGGCCATTTGATGCATGTTTCTTCGCCTGCATATGCTGAAAAGAAATCATGACATCCCAAAATTACAGCTGCTGAAACAGGGAATTGATCCATTGGAGAGAACTGCTCAGCGTCCATTATAACTGTTAACATGATATTTTCTCCCTTGACACTTTCCCAAATTCGGCCTCTCTGTCCTTTTCCATTTGTTTGCTCCAGGGCAAAAATGGCCGTTCCTGATGTAGCCTTGCCATCCCGAATAAGCTGCATGGCATGATTATTGGTACTATCTATTGAAGACAATATGATGAAGGGTTTTCCTATCATTTTGTTGGCATCATAAGGAGTGAAATAATCCTTAATTTTGGCAAGTTACTCAACGAAAACTTAAAAAAACAACGTTTGGCATCAAGATCAGCAGAAACCGTATCTCCGAAGAAAATATCCAGGTTAACAAAGAACAGCAAAATTCTGAAAGTCATCACATCTGCCATACAGGATAGAAAAGGTGAACACATCGTGTTGTTGGATTTAAGAAAAATCTCCGAAGCGGTTTCAGACTTTTTCATTGTATGTGAGGCAAGTTCAACCGTTCAGGTGAGAGCGATTGCTGACTGGGTGGAAATGAAAGTAAAAAAAGAATTGGGTGAATTACCATATAGGCATGAAGGACAGCAAGCCAGTCAATGGATCTTGGTCGATTATGTAAACGTGGTGGTTCATGTTTTTTTAAGTGAAACGAGAAAATTTTATAAGCTAGAAGATATGTGGAATGATGGCGTAGAAATAGAATTAGAAGAGCCAACGCCCATGCCACAACCTCCTGCATTTAAATCAATCAAGAAAAAGAACAAGTAAGCATCATGAATAACGATTCTCGAAATAATGAAAAGAAAGGCGGTTCATTCAATCCATTTAAAAAGAAGGAAACAGGTGGCGAAGGCGGTTCTTCAAAAGGCCCGTCATTTAGTTTTTACTGGATATATGTAATCGCTGCGGTTGTATTGATCGGATATCAGGTAATGCGTGGAGTGAGCCCGGATGCCAGAAACATCACAGAACTTGAGTTCAAACAAAAAATGCTTAGCCAGAATGATGTTGCAAAACTTGAGCCTGTAAAAAACAAAGACATCGTTCGTGTATATATCACTCGTGATAGTTTGGATAAGAAAGTTTACAAAGACATGTTGGGTGATAAATTGGTGTACGCCAAATCATCAAAAGGCCCTCATTTCCAATTCGGATATTCCAAAATCGACGATTATCAGGAGAACCTGAACAAATATTTCACTGATCACCCCGAAGTGCGTGAAGTTCCAGTAGAACCCATCACTGATCCAGAATTTTTTGGCCCACTTGTAAATTTCTTGTTTCCGATTTTGATGTTCGGACTGTTAATGGTATTGATGATGCGTAAAATGGGTGGAGGAGCCGGTGGCGGCGGCGGAGGCGGAATTTTCAGCATAGGAAAATCAAAAGCTCAGCTATTCGACAAAGGAACCAAAGTAAATATCACTTTTAAAGATGTTGCAGGTTTGGATGAAGCAAAGCAGGAAGTGATGGAAATCGTGGACTTCTTAAAAAATCCAAAGAAATATACTGCACTTGGAGGTAAAATTCCAAAGGGTGCATTGTTGGTCGGCCCTCCAGGAACTGGAAAAACATTGCTTGCTAAGGCAATGGCAGGTGAAGCACAAGTGCCATTCTTCTCCATGTCTGGATCTGATTTTGTTGAGATGTTTGTTGGTGTTGGTGCAAGCAGGGTAAGAGATCTTTTCAAACAGGCTCGTGAAAAAGCACCTTGTATTATTTTCATTGATGAGATAGATGCCATCGGACGTGCAAGGGGAAAGAACGTGATGATGAGCAATGATGAACGTGAAAATACATTGAACCAATTGTTGGTTGAAATGGATGGATTCGGTGGCGATAGTGGCATCATTATACTTGCAGCAACCAATCGTCCAGATGTACTTGATAGCGCATTGTTACGTCCTGGTCGTTTTGATCGTCAGATAAGCATTGATAAACCTGATGTTAAAGGAAGAGAAGCTATTTTCCTGGTTCACTTGAAGCCAATCAAACGATCAGAAACGCTCGACATTCACAAACTTGCTGAACAAACCCCAGGATTTGCGGGAGCTGATATTGCCAATGTATGTAATGAAGCTGCATTGATTGCGGCTAGAAAAGGCAAAGATCAAGTTGAGATGGATGATTTCCAAGATGCAATTGATAGAGTTATTGGCGGATTGGAAAAGAAAAATAAAATCATTCTTCCCGAAGAGAAGAAAATCATTGCCTATCATGAAGCAGGGCATGCAGTTTGTGGTTGGTACCTTGAACACGCCTATCCACTTTTGAAAGTCACCATTGTTCCAAGAGGTGTTGCAGCATTGGGATATGCCCAGTATACTCCAAAAGAACAGTACTTATATAATACTGAACAACTCACTGATCAAATGTGCATGACATTGGGTGGCAGGGCTAGCGAAGAAATCTTTTTCAATAAAATTTCAACAGGAGCCCAAAATGATCTTCAACAGGTTACCAAGCTCTCTTATGCTATGGTTACGGTTTACGGTATGAATGACAGGGTTGGAAACATCAGCTTCTATGATCCTCAGCAAGATCAGTATTTCACCAAACCATATAGTGAAGAGACTGGAAAAATCATTGATGAAGAAGTAAGAAAACTGGTTGATCAAGCATACCAGCGAACCATTGAATTGCTCACAGAGAAAAAAGCTGAAGTAGAAAAAATTGCACTTGCCTTATTGGATCGTGAAGTGTTGCATCAACAGGATGTTGAAGATTTGATTGGGAAACGACCATTCAGTGAAAAGAAAATTCTTGCAGATGATGAACCATCTCAAGACAGCAATCCATCAGCTCAAACTGAATAAATTGTATGCGTCGATTAGATGAAAAAATAATCATGGAGTCGTCTTCTTCCAAAGAGAGGATCCTGACCAACATACGCAAGGCCTTAACACAGCCTACCGATCAACCATTTCCGGCGTTGGATAAAGTTGATTTCAATTTTGAACAAAAAGATGAAGACCTGGCTGTTCTTTTCGCAGAGAAATTCACCTCACTGATGGGAAAATTCTCGGTGTGTGAAAATGAAGAAGATCTGGTAAATCAGATCAATGGCCTAGCAATGGAAAGGAAGTGGAATGATATTTACTGTACAGATGAGAACATCCGTTCGGCATTCTCATCTTTTGGTTTCCAAAATTTTTCAAACAAATCACTTGCGGAAAGTGATTCAGCCATCACAAAATGCGAGTTGTTGGTAGCAAGAACCGGTTCGGTGGTATTAAGTAGTACTGTTTCCTCGGGCAGAACCACCAGTGTATACTCACCTGTTCATATATGCGTTGCAAAAACCAATCAGTTGGTTTTCGATGTGAAAGATGCTTTGAAATTTCTTCAAAAAAAATATGGCGAACAGCTGCCATCCATGATTTCTTTTGCAACAGGGCCAAGCAGAACAGCAGACATAGAAAAAACATTGGTTGTTGGAGTGCATGGTCCGAAAGAAGTGTACTGTTTTTTGTTGGATAGCTAGATCCTTTTTCGCCATATCAATTCTCGGTATATTTGAACATGCAAGTCCCGCAAGGCAAAAAAATTTATTTTCTATCAGACTTCCATCTAGGTGTTCCTGATGCATCTTCCAGTTTATTAAGAGAAAAAAAAGTTGTAGCCTTTCTTGAAAGCATCAAAGCAGATGCATATATGGTATTTGTATTGGGTGATCTTTTTGATTTTTGGTTCGAATACAGAAAAGTAATTCCGAAAGGGTATGTCAGGATCTTAGGAAAACTTGCCGAGCTTACTGATGCTGGAATCCCTGTTCACTTCTTTGTAGGAAATCATGATATGTGGATGTCGGGCTATTTTGAATCAGAGCTCAATGTTCCAGTTTATTTTGAACATAAAACCTACTTCTTTAATGAAAAGAAATTTGTGATAGGTCATGGAGATGGATTGGGCCCTGGAGACAACGGGTATAAATTCCTTAAGCAAATCTTTAGAAACCCTTTTTGTAAATTTTTATTCGGACTCATACCGCCTTTTTTCGGAATATCCTTGGCGGAGTATTTCAGTAAAAAAAGTCGTATCGCAACTGGTCATACCGATGACCATTTTTTAGGAGAAGAGAAAGAATGGCTCTTGCAATTCTGCAAATCTGAACTTGAAAAAGGTCATGTTGATTATTTTGTTTTTGGACATCGGCATCTACCGATTGATTACTCGTTGAATGATCACAGCAGGTATATAAATTTGGGTGATTGGATTAAATATAATTCCTATGCTGTTTTTGATGGAAGTCAACTTAAGCTAATTCAACAACCATGAACAGGTTTTCTTTCATTTTGCTTTTAAGTCTGCTTCATGGCCTGCATCTTCATTCGCAAGAAGTTAACTTGAGTTTGAAGTTGCAAAAAGAATTGCCAGGTAAATTCAATCAGTTCAGGGTAGATGAATTGGGCAGTGTATATGTGTTTACTTCAACAGGGCAAATAAAAAAATACAATGCCAACCTTGATTCACTGGCTGTTTTCAACGATGTGAAAAGATACGGGCAGCTCTATAGTATTCATGCTGAGAACCCCTTGCGCACTATCTTATTTTTTAAAAATTTCAATACAGTTGTATTGTTGGATAGAATGATGCAAATGGTTCAAAAAATTGATTTACGCAAATTCAACTTATTTCAAGTAAATGCAATCGCCCCCAGCTATGACAATCGACTGTGGGTCTTTGATCAGCAAAATTTTAAAATAAAAAAAATAAATTTTGACGGTTCCTTGGTGTTTGAGTCAACTGATTTACGCCTGGTATTTGATGAAGCCATTCATCCCTTTAAAATGATTGAGCACCAAGGATCATTGTATTTACTTGATTCACTCACCGGTGTATATCAATTTGATTATTATGGAGGGTTTAAAAAGAAATTTTCATATCCACATACTTTAGATATTGAATCTTGGGGTAATGCTTTGATAGGAATTGAAAAAGATCGTATATGGCTCAAAAGGGAAAATGAACTGGAAGCAAAATGGGCCGATGTTTCTCGGCAATTTTTTAATGTAAAGCAATTGTATTTTAGTAATCAGATTGCATATTCTCTAGACGACCAGAAAATCTCACTATATTCATTTAATTTCAACACACGAGAATGAAATCCTTGCTACAATATACTTTGTTCGACAACCATGTATCAGATTATCTCTTGATACTTGGAATCATTTTACTTGTATGGGTGCTGAAAAAGCGGGCAGGTAAAAACATAACCCGCCTGGTGTTTTATATATTCAAGAGAATGGACAGGGTGATCGATGAGAAGGAGTTTTTTAATTTGGTTTTGGCACCGCTGGAAAATTTTATACTTTTCCTGGCTGTTTATATTTCAATGAACAGCTTGAACTTTCCATCCATCCTGCATTTCAAACTGTTTAGGATTACCTCAGAGTTGTTGGTAGACCGCTTCTCAATTGGGTTGCTGATTTTCTTCTTTTTTCATACGCTCTTGCGTGTGATAGACTATCTGGCCATTATTCTTGAAAAAAGAGCAAGCACAACTGAAGACACAACAGACGATCAACTCATTATATTTTTCAGGGAATTTCTCAAAGTAATTTTGGTGATCATTTGTATCCTGGTAATGATTCGTTTTGTACTTGATGAAGATATTACCAAAATACTCGCTGGTCTAAGTCTTGCAGGTGCCGCGATTGCACTTGCTGCAAAAGAAAGTCTTGAAAATCTCATTGCATCATTTATTATATTTTTCGACAAACCGTTTCGAGTTGGCGATCTTTTGAAAGTGCAACAAATCAATGGAACCGTAGAAAAAATCGGATTGAGAAGCACAAGAATCAGAACAAACGACAAAACCTACGTTTCCATTCCAAACAAACAAATGGTAGATACCATTGTAGACAATTTTTCATTGCGAAATAAGCGAAGAGGAGAATTGAATCTCTATCTTGATTTAAAAACATCGTTGAGTCAGATCAATCAATTGTTGAATGGGTTAGAGAAGGAATTGACTATAGAAGGAGTTACAGAAAAAACAATTCTATTGAACGATTTAAAGATTGAAGCGTATCAAATTTCAATTGAATACCTCACCGATCCAATACCTATGTCTTCTTTCAATGCAACTAAACAATTAATACATTTGAAAGTATTGGCTCTCTTGGAAGATCTCAACATTGAAATTGCAGGAAAAAATAAAATGATCGGATAATCAGGATAGTCCTGCTTTTAGCTCCAGCAGCATTCCTTTTATGTTTTTTAAAAGTTCAATGGTTTCAAATTGTTCATTGACTTTTTTCCCTTTTTTAAGAAAGGTTTTGGCGCCTTCGATTGTATATCTTTTTTCTTTTAATAGAAAATAGATCAGTTTAAGATTTTTAACATCCTCTGGCCTAAATAAACGATCACCCTTTCTGTTTTTTCTGGGTTTTAATATATCGAATTCATTTTCCCAGAAACGGATGAGTGAAATGTTGACATTGAACATTTTCGCAACATCACCAATAGGGTAGTACAATTTGCTATACAGCTCATCGTCTTCAGGAATATTGATAAATGCAGCGTTGACTTCTATTGAAACAGTTGGCTCTTCAGCAATGGACCCCTGGTTAATTTCTTTTTTATGAACAGCCTCTTGATATGCCTCGGTAACTGGCATTGTTACAGGTTTCTCCTTTCTTTCCCGCACTGTCTTTTTTTCAGGATGTTGTGAAGGCTCTCCCCCAAATAGATCTAGCTGATGAAGCATAAACGAATTTAAAAACAAAAATAAACTCGTTATCAAGTAGTTATACACAATTCATCAATCAAATGACTGATTTCTGGATGCTGCAAGTTTCAAAATCAGCTGATATTGTTCTGGTGTTAGGTCGGTGTAAAAGAAATAGATCGGATCCAGGTGTTTGTTTCTTTTGATGACTTCATAGTGAAGATGAGGACCGGTTGATTTTCCAGTATTTCCAACATAACCAATTACTTCACCTCTTTTAACTTTTTGTCCTCTCTTAACTTTTATCTTATACAAGTGTCCATAAAGTGTATTGTAAGAATAACCATGATCAATCACGATGTGGTTTCCATATCCATTGCCCAGGTTCCCAGCTATTTCAATAACTCCATCTGCAGTTGCATACACAGGGGTTCCTTGCGGTGCTGTAAAATCCAATCCAGGATGGAATTTCACGGTTTTATACAAAGGATCGATTCTATATCCAAATCCAGAGCTTACACGATCCAGGTCTTTGTTGCTTAGTGGTTGAATGGCGGGAGTACTGGCCAGCAGTTTCTCTTTGTTTTTGACCATTTTCTCAATTTCATTGTACGATTTCTCCTGACTAATGAGTCTATTGTAAATACTGCTTAGTCTTTTTGCAATACCCTCAGTCAATTCTTCACTGTCCATTCCTGCCAAGATTTGCATCTCTTTTCTTCTTTCAAGTTGTCTCACCCTTAAACTATCGGGCAAGGGATTTGCTTCAAAAACTGTTCTGTAAACCTCATTGTCGCGCTTCTCCAGTTGTCTCAGTCGATCATCCAGATCCTTGTATTTACTGGCATAAACGTTGTTCAGATATTCAGCCCTTTCCAGCTGTATCTTCATGATTTTTTCCTTGGGAGAATCTACAAATCTGAAAGCGATGGTAACAATGATCAAACCCGTCACGATAGCAGTGGAAATAAAGGCAAATATTCTAAGCAACGTCACCCTTAACGGAGTAACCTGCTTCTCATACCTCAGGGTCTGCGTGTTATAGTAATATTTGATCTTCTTCATCAGCTGCCCATCTATGAAATGATGTATTTTTGCGACTTAGGGACCCCGCAAATATAACCTATTGTGCCTAGACCCTGATTTATAACCTGTTAAGCAATGACATCAGCAGAGATAAGAAAGAAGTTTTTAGATTTTTTTGCGAGCAAGGGCCATCAAATTGTGCCTTCCGCACCCATCGTTTTGAAAGATGATCCGACCTTGCTATTCACCAATTCAGGGATGAATCAGTTCAAAGATTATTTTCTGGGAAACAAAGTGGCGCCATTTAAACGTGTGGCAGACACCCAAAAATGTTTGCGTGTAAGTGGCAAACACAATGATCTTGAAGAAGTAGGGGTAGATACCTATCACCATACCATGTTTGAAATGCTTGGCAACTGGAGCTTCGGTGATTATTTTAAAAAAGAAGCCATCGAATGGAGCTGGGAACTGCTGACCGAAGTATTTAAAATGGATAAGTCGCGCTTATACGCAACTGTATTCGAGGGTGATAAATCTGAAAACCTGCCACCATCTTCTGTTGCATTAGGAGTTTGGAAAAAATTACTTCCCGAAGAGCATATTGTCTTTGGGAATAAAAAAGATAATTTCTGGGAAATGGGCGATACTGGTCCATGTGGCCCTTGCAGTGAAATTCATGTCGATTGCAGATCAGATGAAGAGCGGGCAAAGTTGCCTGGTCATCTGTTGGTGAACAAAGATCATCCCCAAGTAATTGAAATTTGGAACAATGTATTCATACAATATAATCGTATGAAGGATGGTTCGCTTCAGCCACTTGCCTCCACACATGTTGACACAGGTATGGGATTGGAGAGGTTGGTAAGGGTTTTGCAAGGCAAGCATTCCAATTATGAAACTGATATCTTTTCAGGTTCCATTCATGAGACTGAAAAAATTTCTGGTAAAAAATATACTGCAGGGGATAGCAAACAGGATGTTGCATTCAGGGTAATAGCAGACCATATCAGAGCAATTGCATTTACCATTGCTGATGGTCAACTTCCCTCCAATACAGGTGCAGGATATGTGATTAGGAGAATTTTGAGAAGAGCAGTAAGATATTATTACTCTTATCTGGATGTCAAAGAGCCTTTGTTGTATAAATTAATGCCTTTGCTCGCTGAACAGTTCAAAGATGTTTTTCCTGAATTAAATGCCCAGCTTGCATTTGTAAGTAAAGTTGTGAAAGAGGAAGAAGACACCTTTTTAAGAACCTTGGGCAAGGGACTCAAAAAGATGGATGATATCATTGAAGCAGCTGCATCCAATAATTTAATTGAAGGTGCTCCGGCATTTGAATTGTATGACACCTATGGATTCCCCTTTGATCTTACCAGGTTGATTGCACAGGAGAAAGGTATTTTGGTTGATGAAGCAGGCTTTGAAAAAGAAATGCAAGTACAAAAAAACCGAAGCAAGTCTGCCGCAACTGTAGATACCGGTGATTGGGTGGAAGTTAAAAAAACTGTTGGTGGTTTACCTGCTTTTGTAGGATATGAACATTTGTCGTATAAAACATCTTTGCTCAGATACAGAGCTATTCAGGCAAAGGGTCAATCTAGTTTTCAGGTTGTATTGGAGAGCAGTCCATTCTATGCAGAGAGTGGTGGACAAGTAGGCGATACGGGAATTATTCGAATGGGCAATTCCGTTTTAAAGGTTGTGAATACAAAAAAAGAAAATGATTTAATTGTTCATACAATAGAAAGTCTTCCAGAAGAAATCAATGCAGAAGTAATTGCTGAAGTGAATACCAATCGAAGAAAAGAAATTACCAAACATCATTCTCTTACACATTTGCTCCATGCTGCATTGAGAAATGTGTTAGGTAGCCACGTCGCTCAGAAAGGTTCATTGGTAAATGAGCAGGGAATGAGATTTGATTTTTCTCATTTTGCAAAAATGACTGATGAGGAGATCGCTGCTGTCTCAGCACTTGTTAATCAAAAGATCAGGGAAAACATTCCTGTTGTAATTCGTGAAATGCCAAAAGAAGAGGCTTTGAAACTTGGTGCCATTGCTTTGTTTGGAGAAAAATATGGTGATAGGGTGAGGGTGATAACCATTGATCCTGCATACTCAGTTGAACTTTGTGGCGGAACACATGTTTGCAGTACCGGCGAATTAGGACACTGCATCATCACCTCTGAGTCGAGCGTGGCTGCTGGCGTTAGGCGCATTGAAGCAATATGTTCAATCGCAACCGAAGAATATTTGTCGCAGCAACAAAATCTTATGAAGCAAGTAGCTGCTGCATTAAAAAATCCAAAAGATATTCTAAAGTCGATCGAGCATCAGGTAGAAGACCTTACCCAGTTAAAAAAACAACTTGAATCAGCCGAATCAAGGTTGCTGGGATTTTTGAAAGATGAATTGGTTCAGCAATTTGAAAAAATCAATCAAATTTCATTCTTAGGGGCAAAAGTAGAAGTCACTTCTGTTGATGCGCTCAAGAAATTATGTAACGATATTAGGCTTTCAAATAAAAATTCTGTTGTTGTGCTCGCTGCAATCATTGATGGCAAACCATCTGTTGCAATTGGCATTGAGGACGAATTGCAAAAATCATCTTCTCTGGATGCAAATGCGTTCATCAAAAACGAAGTAGCTAAAATCATTAAAGGCGGAGGCGGAGGTCAAAAATCATTGGCCGTAGCAGGCGGACAAGATGCGGGGGCATTGGCAACAGCCATTTCTGCAGTTAAAAATGCACTCCATGCATAAATATGAGGCAGTCATTGGTTTGGAAGTGCATGCTCAGTTAAAAACCCAGAGTAAGCTCTTAGCTTCAGATGGCACCAACTTTGACGCCCTACCAAATCAAAATGTTAGTCCCATTACATTAGGTCATCCAGGCACTTTACCTAAGATGAACAAGGAAGCAATTGCACTTGCCATTAAAATGGGACTGGTCTGTGCTTCTGAAATTTCTACCAACAATTATTTTGCGAGGAAAAATTATTTCTATGCTGATCTACCCAAGGGTTATCAGATCTCCCAACATACCACTCCAATTTGCATAGGAGGTAAAATTCATATTCATACCTCTGCTGGCGAGCGTGATATTAAATTGACAAGAATTCATTTGGAGGAAGATGCTGGTAAAAGTATTCATGATCAGGATGATGAGTTGACCTTTTTGGATTATAACCGGGCAGGAATGCCATTGATAGAAATCGTTTCCGAGCCAGACATGCATACTGCGGAGGAAGCTGCCGCATACTTGACTCAAATTAGAAAACTTGTGAGATGGATTGGAATTTGTGATGGAAATATGGAAGAGGGCAGTTTGAGATGTGATGCAAATATTTCTGTTCGTCTGAAGGGCTCGAGCAAGTTGGGCACGAGGGTTGAAGTGAAAAATTTAAATTCCATCAAGCATTTGAAACATGCTGTTGAAATAGAGATTGAAAGACTTTGCTCTCTTATTGATACGGGACATACCATCCTTCAGGAAACCAGAAGTTATGATGCTGATGCTGGTATAACATTTTCAATTAGAACAAAAGAAGATGCTGAAGATTACAGATATTTTCCTGAACCCGATCTTGCTCCTTTTAAATTCACTCAAACATATATACAGGAATTAAAAGATCAGTTACCTCTTTTGCCGGAAGAATGTTTCAAAAAATATGTTGAGGCATATGGATTAAGCACTTACGATGCAGAACAACTTACTGAAGATAAATCCTTGAGCGAGCTTTTTGAGAAAATTGCAATTATTACTACATACAAAAAGCAATGGGCAAATACTTTGCTTGGTCCTGTGCGGGCATTCTTGAATGCAGATGGTAGATCTTGGGAAAATATTCGAGTTTCAAACGACCATTGGGTATCTTTTTTATCCCTTGTGGGTGAAGGAAAAATTAGTTTTTCTCAAGCATCACAAAAACTGCTTCCTCTTATGCTATCTGATGCATCCTCAGATCCAATGGAACTAGTAAAAAAATTAGATCTCATACAAGATGCTGGTGAGGAGCAAATCCAGCAATGGGTGAATCAAGTGATTGCATCCATGCCGGATAAAGTAGCTGAATATAAAAAAGGGAAAAAGGGATTGATAGGATTATTTGTCGGGGAAGTAAAAAAAGTATCCAAAGGGAAAGCAGATCCAAAAGTATCTACACAATTATTGGAGTCTATATTAAACGAAAAATAATAAAATGAAAAAAATCATCATGCCATTATTGGCTGCTTTGATGTTTGCATTTTTCTCTTGTAAGCAAACATCAAATAATCTTACAGTTAGCATACACGTAACAAACAATCCGCAGACACAGTATGCATACCTAGATCTTGTTGAATTGGATGCCAATCCCATTACGATGGATTCTATAAAGATAAATGGGGCGGATGCGAATATCCATTTGAAAGGCGGAATCATGAATCCAGAGGCGCTCTACCGGGTTAGATTCGAAAAAGATCAATATTTTTTTATTTTGATTGGAGACCAAAGCGAGCTTAAAATTGATTTTGACTGGAAGAATCCTGGTAATTATTCAACAAACTCAGGTGGCTCCAATTCATTTAAAAATTTGCTTACAGGGTTTAACAATCATCTTCAAGAAATGGATGATTTGAAAAATCAGATTCAAATGAAAGGGGAGATTATGGATAGTTCAAGGGTTTTGATGGAGCAGGAATTCAGAAAAAAAACAACTGCAACCGGAGTTTATTTATTGACATATGCTGATACCACCAAAGCGGCAGCTGTGGCCATATATGCTCTTGGGATTTCAAAAAATTTGGTCACTGCTGAGCAATTGTTACCGGTTATAAAAAACATTTCTAAAAGATTTCCTGACTTGCAGAAAATTAAAAAAATTGCTGATGCTTTTCAGAAGCAGACGGACACGCCTGGTGTAGGTGATTTAATCGGGAAGCAGGCCCCTGACTTTTCTCTTGCATCACCAGAGGGCAAAATGATTTCAATGTCATCTTTCAAAGGAAAATATGTGTTGGTTGATTTTTGGGCCAGCTGGTGCAAGCCTTGTAGAATGGAAAACCCCAATGTTGTTGCAGCTTTCCAACAGTTCAAGGATAAAAATTTTACCATTTTAGGGGTCTCATTGGACAAAACAAAAGAAGAATGGGTGAAAGCAATTTCTGATGATCAATTGACATGGAGCCATGTCAGTGATTTAAAATTTTGGGATAGCCAGGTTGTGCCTCTCTATGGAATTGAGGGCATTCCATTTAATGTACTGGTGGATCCTTCTGGCAAAATTATTGCAACGGAATTAAGAGGTCCTGCGCTCTCTCAAAAACTCGCAGAAGTATTGCAATAAAAAAAGCCGCACAATGTGCGGCTTTTTTGTAGATCTATTTATGAGGATTAATATCCTGCTACCTGTGTAATTTGACCAGCACTGTTGATGATTTCTCTTTGAGGAGTTGGGTAGATTGCACGGAATGCATTCGCCCCAGAGAATCCAGTGAAAGTTGATGCAAGTCTGTTGGTTCTCTTGTAATCAAAGAAAGCATGGCCTTCGTGTGCGAATTCATAATATCTGTCTTCGTATACTTGTTTCAAGATATCAGCTGCAGTTGCTGCTGTTGAAGCTGCTAAACCTGCTCTTGCACGAATCACGTTCAAGTCAGACAATGCACCAGTCAAATCTGGAGCAGCTTTCTTTGCTCTTGCTTCTGCACGGTTTAAGTACAATTCAGCAAGGCGTATGATGATTACGTTATCTGTACCATTGATTCTTGAATACTTACCAGTCTTATTGCTCCCGCTTAGAACTTTCACATTGGTTGCCTTTCTCAAATCAGTCGCAGATTGAGCATTGAGTGTAGTACTAGATCCAATTTCGTTTCTTCCACCCAATCCAGTTGGGAAATAGTAGAAAGCAATGGAGTTGGTGTTATTGATATCATATTGCAACTCAAAAATGCTCTCGGGCTTGGTATTTTGAGTAGCCCAAAGTGCGCCGAAGTCAGATGCTAAACCAGTGCCAGTACCTTTAAGCGCATTGATTACTTCAGTTGATAAAGTTTCAGCTGTAGCCCAATCTTCCTTGTAAAGTGCAGCACGTGCCTTCAATGCTTTTGCGGCGTTCACTGTGGCTCTACCAGAAGTAGTAGCCGAAAGATTTGCAATGGCATAATCCAAATCTCCATCGATCAATTTCCAAACATCAGCCTCAGGAGTGAGTGCAATTGCACTAGCATCTTCTGGAGAAAGTGTAGGTGTAACCCTTACTGGGATACCACGTCCGTCTGCTTTATTGAAGCCAGTTGCAGATCCACCAAATGCTCGGAGCAAGTCGAAATGCATCAATGCTCTGAGGAACCTTGCTTCACCAACGGTTTGCATTTTGTTGAAGGCAGGGTCGTTCAATTTATCTGCAGAAGCGATAATGGTATTTACCCTGTTTATACCTCCGTAGATTGCATTCCACATATTTGTTACGTTGGTATTATCTGGAAGAAGTTGTTTGTTATTGAATTGAGCATAGGTAGGGAAAGTACCAGTATGTGTTATTACACCAGCATACATATCCGAAAGTGCCCAAAATTCTAGTCCGTAGTAGCTTGTACTCTGCAATGCATTATAGCATCCCAGCAAACCAGCTTCAATACCCTGACGGGTAGTGTATGCTGTTTCAGCACTCAATGAAGTTTGAGGTTGCTGATCGATGATTTTTTCGCAAGATGAAAAAACGATCAATGCTGTCAGCAGAGATAATTTTATGTTTAACATCTTTTTCATTTCTGTATTTATTTAATGTTAATTGTATTAGAAACCAGCATTGATACCAAATGTGATGATACGTGGCTGTGGGAATGTCAAGAAATCAGTTCCTTGTGATGTATTTGTTACAGTGAAGGTGCTGACTTCTGGATCAAATCCTTGGTATTTGGTCCAAGTGAATAAGTTTTGTGCTTGCAAGAAGAGTTTGAGAGAGTTGATCTTCATCTTCTTGACAGCATTTTGGCCAAAGTTGTAACCGATCAACAAATTTTTCAATCTGGTGAATGATCCATCTTCGATCCATCTGTCAGAAGCTCTTCTGTTGTTTGCTGGGTCTCCATATACTGCTCTCGGCATGGTAGTAGATGGATTTGTAGGAGTCCATCTGTTCAAGATTGTAGCATACTGTCCAAATACACTGTTCATTCCTTCTGCAAACGATCTGTTGTAGTTTAGAATTTTATTTCCACCAACAAACTGGAAGAAGGCAGTCATTTCGAAATTACCATATGAGAAAGTATTGGTAAAGCTTCCGAAGTATTTAGGAAGTGCAGTTCCCAAGATCTCCTGATCAAGTGAATTGATCACGCCATCACTGTTTACGTCTTTCCATTTGATGTCACCAGGCTTGGCTGATGTACCGTCACGTGCAGTTGATACGTCTGCAGCAGTTTGGAAAATTGCTTGCATTCTGTAACCTCTGAAAGAGCTCAAAGGATATCCTTGTTGCACCCAGCTCATGAAGCCAGTTCCAAATGGGTTACCACCATATATAGTATCAACATTGTTCTTTTGGAAAGTAAGTGTAAAGTTGGTATTCCAGTTGAAATTCTTTGTCTTTAAAACAGTTCCTTCCAAGCCCAACTCTATACCCTTATTGGTAATGGCACCAATGTTGTCATTCACAGAAAGGAATCCACTGTTTCCAACCAATTGACGGCTTGTAAGCAAGTCATTTGTTTTTCTGTGATAAACTTCAGCGATCAAGTTGATGCGGTTGAAAAGTCCAAGTTCAAGTGCCAAGTCAGTTTGGATGGAAGTCTCCCAACCTAGGTTAGGGTTACCCAATTGTGATGGAGCCAAACCTGCAGAAGTCAAATAGTTTGCACCTGGGCTGATCAATGGCAATGATGCGAACAATCCGCCAGAGTTGCTACCACTGTAACCACGAGAACCTCTTAATTTAAGATTGCTGATGAAATCAACTTTCTTCATCCACTCTTCATCAGAAATACGCCAAGCAGCTGAGATAGCTGGGAAGGTACCCCATTTGGTGCTGCTACCTAAGTTAGAAGAACCGTCCCTTCTTACGCTAAAGCCAAGAATGTATCTTCCATCATAAGAATAGTTGAGTCGACCAACGTATCCAATGATACCGAATGAACTACCGCTTGTGGTCGCTTCTTTTTTCACTGAACCTGCAGAAAGTCTGCGGATAGAGTTACCTGGGAAGTTTTCAGCCAAAGCATAAATAGATTCGAAATTTTGAGTTTGATATGATGCTACGGCAATTGCATTGATACCATGTTTACCATAATCTTTTTTGAAACTCAGGATGTTTTCATTGATCAAGTTCATGCTCTTGTTATAAGCTTCTGTAGCCTGACCTCTAACACCAGCACCTGCGTTTGAAATCGATGGATAGAAACGCGCTTCGTTCAAACTTACATAGTCAGCACCCAAATTAACTTTGAAGCTAAATGCCTTAGAAATTTGATAGTCACCACTCAAGTTTGCCAACACACGTCCGTTGTTCACCTGGTTAAAGTTTTCCTTCGCTGCCAAAACAGGATTTTCTGTAGAAGAGGTGGGATCTTTACCATATGTACCATCAGAATTGTAAACAGGAATATCAGAAGCCAACAAGATAGCAGTACTTAATACTCCATAGATGTTGTTATCATTCTGAATCCTGTTTTGGATACTGTTGCTGATGGAGATACCACTACTGATTTTGAATTTTTCAGAAACAGTATTGTCAAGATTTACTCTGAAATTATAGCGCTGGAATCTTGAACCAACAATGGTTCCTTGTTGATCAAAGTAGTTTCCACCGGCATAGAATTTTGTTTTATCGTTTCCTCCCTGAGCACTGATGTCATGGCTGTTGATCGGAGCTGTTCTGAAAATTTCATTCTGCCAATTGGTATTAACATAACCGTTGTCGTGTACGGTCGGTCCAAAGTAGAATGAAGGCTCTTGGTTTCCATAAACAGAGCCGTATCTGTTGAAAAGAGATTCCTGCAAAATATCCTGGAAGTCTCTTCCAGAAAGTGGTTCAATTTTCTTCCATACAGTTTGGTTACCGGAGTATCCACTGTAGTTCACACGTGTTTTCTGGTTTTTACCTCTTTTTGTTGTAATCAACACAACACCATTCGCACCTCTTGAACCATAGATGGCAGTAGCTGACGCATCTTTTAAAATGTCGATAGATTCTATATCATTTGGGTTTACGTCCGCCAAGCTGTTCAGCACCTGGTTACCAACACCCAATTGAGAGTAAGAGCCAGTAGCAATTGGAATTCCATCCAATACATAAAGTGGTTGTGAGTTTCCGCTAATGGTGCCAATACCACGCACGTTGATATTGACAGAAGAACCTGGTGTACCAGAGCTTGAAACTACGTTTACACCGGCTACTCTTCCCTGCAATGCTTGCTCAGGAGAAGTAAGTGAAAGGTTTTTGATTTGGTTTGCACTTACATTTGAAATAGAACCAGTGAGGTCTCTTTTTCTCTGTGTACCATAACCAACAACCACTACTTCACCAAGATTTGATTCACTGGTGGTCAATGTAACTGAAATGGTTGATTTACCATTTAAAGCAACTTCTTCATTGTTGAAGCCGATGGAGCTGAACAACAAAGTTGACTGCAGTGAATTCACATTCAACGTGAATTTTCCGTCTTTATCAGACGTAGTACCACCTCTTTGACCATTGATTTTAATGGTTACATTGGGGATACCTTTACCTTGACTGTCCTGAACAGTACCCTGAACTTTTGAAGTTTGAGCCAGGGAAAACTGAAGCATAGAAGCAAGGGCTAGTAAAAATGAAAACAAATTCTTCATAGCTCTTTTTGTTAATGATTTATTAAGAAGACGCAAATTTAGGTTAAGACAAACAAGGAGAGGGTTTTGTTTACCGATTTTTCGGATACCTGCGATTATTGTATTCGAAGATATTTATATATATACTTAAAATTTATATATATTCTAATAATGGATATGAAATATTAAAGAAATTAAATACTTCAACCCTTAAATTTTGAAAAACACTATTTAATACCTGATTTTCTTGATAAGTAGCAATATGACAGGCAATAGGATCAAATTGGTTAAAGTCGCTGCAAATAGGGTGAAGGATGTTAGCCACCCCAGCGCCTGGGTGCTTCCAAATCCGCTGAAGGCAAAAATGATGAATCCTGCCATCAAAACCAGAGAAGTATAAACAATACTGATCCCGGTATCCCGAATGGTCAAAACAACCGTTTTCTTGATGTCTCCTTGAGCAATGGGCAGCTCTTGTTTAAAGTTCACCAGAAATCGAATGGTGATGTCAATGGCAATACCCAAGGCAACGCTGAACACAAGCACGGTAGATGGTTTTATGTTAATGCCAACCCATCCCATAAGTCCTGCGGTCATAACCAACGGAATCAAATTCGGAATCAATGAGCAAACAAGAATTCTTAAGTTCTTGAAGAGATAAAGCATGCACAATGAAATAAATAAAAATGCCCACATGATGCTTTCCTTCAAACCCTTAATGATGAATATGCTTCCCTCTAAAAATGTGATGCTGGAGCCAGTAAAATGTACATTGTACTTACTTGAATCAAAATAGTTGTTCGCTTCTTTTTCCAAACTATCAATCAGCAGAGGCATTTTTTCACTTCCAATATCTGCCATGTTCAAACTAATTCTGGTGGTTTGTCGGTTGCTATCAACAAACGAAGACATGAGTTTTTGAAGTGAACTTTTCTGCTTATCATTTTCCTTGCTGGGTTTCATGTAGTCGGCAAGAAACGCTCCATCAAATGCATTGGGCATAGAGTAATTGTTGCTGTCTCCATCATAAAATCCCTGCTTTGCAAATTTTAAACCTTCTGCCAGCGAAAGAGGTTTTGCTATAGATCCATGAGTTGAAATCTGATCAGAGAAGGAAGCCACTTTTTCATAAACACCAAGTGCCCTGGAACCTGCAATTCCATTTTTCTTTTTCGTATCCACAATGATTTCCAGCGGGAGGATTCCTTTGAAATGATGTTCAAAAAAACGAAGATCTGCATAGATCTTATCTTCTTTGGGAAGATCGTCAACGATAAATGATTGTGTTTTTAGTTTAAAAATTCCTGCAATAGAAAATGCAATTAAGATGGCGGTGACCAAATAAATTGTTTTTTGATGCGCAAATACCCATTTTTCAATGTTCGTCAAAATTGTTAACAACCATTTGTTGTCTAAATATTTTACATGTTTAGACGTTGGTGCAGCGAGATAATAAAGTGAAATAGGTACCAGAATGATTGTGATAAAAAACAGCATCATGATATTGACCCCTGCAACGATGCCAAATTCTTTCAAAATCACACTTTTGGTCAATGCAAATACAGCAAAACCCAATGCAGCACTGATATTGCAAAAGAGGGTAACCACACCCATTTTGCTCACCATGTCAACAATGGCTTGATTTTTATCACCATTTTTTATGTAGGATGCGTGAAACTTATTTAAAAAATAAATGCAGTTTGGTATCCCAATCACTACGACCAATGGCGGGATCAATGCGGTTAGCAAAGTGATTTTATATCCAAGCATTTGAATAGTGGCCAAGCTGTAGATTACTCCAATGATTACCACCCCAAGCGATAACAGAACTGTACTGAATGATCGAAAAAATAAAAATAAAATCAACGCTGAGAGAGCAAGTGAACCCAACAAAAACCATTTCATCTCGTTTGCAATTTTCATCGCAACATTTGTTCTTATCAAAGGCAAACCACTCAAATGAAGATCAAATCCTGATTGTTCTGCAAATAATTTTGAAGCTGATTCAATCTCACCCACTGTTTTTTCTCTTGCCTTTGAACCCAATATTTCTTTGTTGATCCTGACACCAAATAGATATGCATGGTTTTCTGCATTGTAAATAAGCCCTCTGTAAAATGGCAATGATAAAAACACATTTTTAAGACTGTCTAATTGCGACTGCGATGTGATTTGATTTGGAAATATCCTTTGCGCATCTAATTTTGAAGTGCTTTCGTTTCTTTTTAACGTAACTGCCGATTGCACGCTGATGATGTCTTCTACACCATTGATCTTTTTCAAGGATTGCTGAAAGGCATAGGCGGCATTGAACTTATCAATCTGAAACATTGAATCTGTCTGAAAGCCAATGGTTAACAGGTTTCCATCCTCGCCAAAAGTTTTTTTGAAATCTAGATACTGAAGATATTTGGGATGGTCGGTCGGAATGGCACGCGAAAAATCATAACTCATCTTCACTTTGCTTGCCTCAAATGCCATAAAAGATGTGATCAAGGTAAGCAGGATTATGCATGCCCACCTGTATTTTAAAACACCCTTGGCAATCTTTAACCACATATAATAAATGTTTAATGCAAAGGAAAGAAAATTAATCGGCTTGCTTTTATCTTTTTAGTCACCTCCACCTCTTATTTGATTAATTTTATCATGTGAGATTTATTTCCTCCTGGATGTTATTTTTCTTGCTTTCTATTACAATGAAAGCACAAATCAAACCCATTGGAATATGGCGCGATCATCTTTCCATGCAGCGTGTTTTTTATGTAGATACTCTTCATCAAACAATCTTGGCTGCTTCATCCAATGGTTATTTCATATTTGATCCACAGAAAAATGAAATCTTCACCAGGTCTAAATCAACAGGGCTTTCAGATGTGCAAATCAGTGTTTTTTCAAAACAGCCCACCGGAAATAAAATCATTATCGGATATGAAAATGGGAATATGGATGTGCTTGGTTCAGATCAGGTGCGAAACCTGCCGGAAATCCTTTTGAGCAAAATCACCACAAGCAAAAAAATATTTTCTATTTTCTGGAAGGATCAGCTGGCCTATGTTGCAACAAATTTTGGAATTGTTGTATTGGATCCTTATAAATATGAAATCCTGGATACCTATTTTCCAAGCAGGGATGGAAAAATGATTGATGTATATCATGTTGCCATCACCGCTGATAAAATCTACGCATCCACTTCTCAAGGAATTAAATCAGCTTTGCTGAACTCCGGAAAACTAAATGACTTTCGAAGCTGGACTCAAGAAAATCCAACATCCAGCATTCCAAATTTTCATACGTTGTTGAAGTGGGGGGAGTCTTTGATTGCTTCAACGGACGATTCTCTCTTTATCAATGAAAACGGATCCTGGAAGTTTTTTTATAGAACATCTTCAGGCATCTCTAAAATAAATTCCAGCGGAAAAAATTTATATATACATGAAGCAAATGTCTTGACAAGTTTTTTTTCCTCATCAAGTGCTCCTCAAATCATCAAATCAACTTCCATTACCCAATCCAATTATTGTTTTTCTGATGGAAGCAACCTTTGGATAGGCGATGAAAACAATGGATTGATAAAACTCACTGGAACCAATTCGCAGATTATTTTTCCCAATGGTCCTGCTGGAATTGCCGAGGGACAATCTGATGTTAAAGAAGGCATGCTGGCTGCAGTTGCCGGAGATCAGTTTGCACTTTCCAGCACAACACTTCAAAACAAACTGTATGTTCAAAAAGACGATCGCTGGAAAAATTATACTGAATCATCCAATAAAACATTGGTTGGACTTGCAGATTTTTCATCTACTGCTATAGAATCTTCTACAGGAAAAATCTTTATCGGAACAAGTGGCACTGGACTTGTTTCTGTTGATAAAGATGACAAGGCTGAAAAGTTTGGAGCAACAGCAGGTGGGCTCCAACCAGATCGCGACCAATTTGCATTTGTAAATATTTCAGGACTCGCCATCGACCCTTCATCCAATCTGTGGATGACCAATCCAAATACCAATACACCCGTTGTGGTCAAGAAGAAAGACGGTACCTGGAAAAATTTTACAGTTCCATTTGCGGTTGATAAGAATCTCCTCAATAAAGTATTGGTTGACAAAGAAAATAGAAAATGGTTTACTACTTCAAATGCTGGCGGACTCATTTGTTTCAACGACAACAATACAATTGATGTTACATCTGATGATCAGTGGCGCTTGTTTTTACAGGGAACAGGGAGAGGGAATCTGCCATCATCCAATGTGCTTTCAGTTGCAGAAGATCAATCAGGGAATATCTGGGTTGGAACCGACAGAGGCATTGGTATCATTCAATGTGGCTCGGATATTTTTAAAAACTGTGATGCAACATTGCCCATTGTTCAGCAGGACAATTTTGCTGGATTGCTGCTTGCCAATGAAGTCATTCATGATATTAAAATAGATGGAGCAAATCGAAAGTGGGTTGCATCCAACAATGGAGTTTGGTTACTGAGTGCAGATGCACAAAAAGTAATTTTTCGTTTCACAGCATCAAACAGCAAACTGTTGAATGATAAAGTAAATCAAATCGCGATCAATGGTGTTACTGGTGAAGTGTTTTTCATGACTTCTATGGGTATTTCTTCTTTCCGAAGCACAGCAACAGATGCAATTGATCAAATCAAAAAGCCCATTGTCTTTCCAAATCCTGTTCCCGCCGGTTATTCAGGAACAATTGGAATCAAAGAGTTGCCTATCAATGCATGGGTTAAAATAACTGAGTTGGATGGCGGACTGGTTTATCAAACCAGGTCTTTGGGTGGACAAGCAATTTGGAATGGTAGCAATTATAAAGGAGAAAGAGTGAACTCTGGTGTTTATCTGATCGTGATATCCAATGAAGACAACTCTGAGCATGTTGCAGGAAAAATATTTTTTATAAAATAATCATGTCCTCACTTCATCAAACCAAAGGAGTTGTACTGCGGGCAGTAAAGTATGGTGAAACCTCTTTGGTTGTTTCCATTTTTACTGAACTTTTTGGTCTTCAACAATACATGGTCAATGGTGTGAGAACTTCCAAAAAGAATTTAAATATTTCTTCTTCACAATTGCAGCCAGGTAACCTGCTTGAATTGGTTGTTTATCAAAATGAAAAGCAAACATTGCAACGAATTAAAGAGTCTAAACTTGCTATTCAAATAAATGACGCATCTGCAAGCATCACCAAGAATACAGTGCTGTTGTACATGATGGAGCTGTTGCAAAACTGCTTAAAGCAACCAGATTCCAATCCACCGCTTTTTTATTTTTTGGAAGATGTATTGAGTGGATTAAGTCATGCCAATGAAACCGAGACTGCCAATCTTCCTTTGTTTTTCACATTGCACTTGTCTCACTTCTTTGGATTCAGGTTGATGGATAATTTTTCAAGTACGAGTGATTGTCTTGATCTTAGAGAGGGTCAGTTTGTTGATACTATACCAATGCATCAATTGATTGTTCAAATGCCATTGAGTGAAAAAATAGCTCAATTGCTTCGGGTAATGCAAATAACGGAGTTGGGTGAAATAAAATTGAACAAGTATCAGCGAAACCAAATCCTAGACGATTTGCTTAAATTTTATGGATTGCATATTCATCCTTTTGGAAGTATTCGATCACTCGCAGTGATCAGAGCAGTTTTCGAAAATTGATCAGATCAGTCTTTTTGAAATAAATGCATCATCAATCACAACTACACCAGGTGTTTTCCCTTTTGTAAAGCTGCCCAAATCATCCTCCAATGCCAATGCCTTGGCACCATTGGAAGTTGCCCATTTCAAAATAGTTGGCAAAGAAATTTGTGGGTGCTTTTCTTTGATGGTTTTTATCTCGCTTGCAATACTTAATTGCCAATTGCTGCTATAACTGTCAGTACCCAATACAATTTCAGCATTGTTTTTCATCAGCAGTTCTATTGGAGGCAATTTGTTTTCAATATAAAGATTTGCATTGATGCAAAGGCAGAAATGTATACCAGCGAGGTATTCATTGGCATATGTGTGAGCAAATGAAATATCATCCTGGGAGGTGAAGGTGTTGTGAACAAGGATCACCCGTTGCTTTTTATTAAAATGTGGTAAGCATGATTGTAAAGATGATTTTCCAGTGATGCGGAATGGAGATTCATTGAATCCAAATTTTTGTAAAAATTTCAGATAATCCCCAGAGCCTTTCATATACAATTCATCTTCTGCAGGATTCTCTTGATTGTGCATGCTGATGACTGCATGGGATGTTAGTTGATTGATTCTTTTGAATGTAATATCACTGATGGTATAAGGTGCATGCGGAACCAAATTTGAATTCCAGTGTTGAATCTCGAATTCTTTTTCAGCTTTTTTGAATGATTCCAGCACACCCGTGTATTGATGCATTCTTTGAACAGACATGCCATCGCTGAAGCAAAGTACTTCTACAAAATTGTTCCACTTTATTTTACTCTTTATTTTTGTTTCAATGGTATGTGCAGTATTTCCAATGTCGCCAACTGCTACAATGCCATCTCTTGCCATTTCGGCTTCCGCATCCTGAATTTTTTCTAGAATCAATTCAAGAGGAAATTCTCTCTTCCCAACTACATCCAGTAAAAATGGGATGAGTCCGGTGTGCGGAGGAATGACATCCTTCATGTGGCTAAGTTCCAAATGACAATGTGCATTGATAAAACCAGGTGTTAGGATACCGCTTGTTTTCAGAATATCATCACCTGCTTCACCAAAATGAACAATGTCAACAATTTTCCCGTTATCGTCTGTTATCAATACATGCTCTCGGTTCAACAATTCGTATCCATCAAAAATGTAATCTGCCTGAAACTTTCGGTAATTCATCTTAGAAAGAAGTAACTTTGCGCACTAAATTAAAGATTTATCATCTGTATAGATGAATTAATATGTTAGACAAGTTAGAAGCTATAAAAGCCAAATTTGACGACATCGGAGTTGCACTCACCAACCCTGAGGTTGTAAACAACAACAAACGTTTCAGTCAGCTTTCAAAAGAATACAGAAGCCTGGAAAAAATTGTGGTTGCTTATGAACAATACAAAAGAATTTTGTCTGACGTTGAATTCAACAAGGAAGCTTTGATGGGGGATGATGAAGAGCTTAGGGAATTGGCCAAGGCTGAAACAACAGATTTAGAAAACAGCAAGGAAGAATTGGAAAAGCAGATTCGAAACATGCTGATTCCGAAAGATCCCCAGGACGAGAAAAATGCAATTCTTGAAATCAGGGCAGGAACGGGAGGTGATGAAGCATCTTTGTTTGCAGGGGACCTGCTGAGAATGTACATCAGATATTGTGAAGGAAAAGGGTGGAAGACCGCATTGCTTTCAGAAAACGAAGGAACTGTGGGCGGATACAAAGAAGCACAATTGGAAGTGACAGGTGACGATGTATATGGCACGTTAAAATTTGAAAGTGGTGTACATCGCGTTCAACGTGTGCCCGATACAGAAGCCAGCGGACGTGTTCATACCAGTGCGGCAACCGTGGCAGTAATGCCTGAGGCAGAGGAAGTGGATGTCGAAATCAGGGAAAGTGATGTAAAAATGGAAACAGCCCGAAGCGGTGGTGCAGGAGGTCAAAACGTAAACAAAGTAGAGACCAAGGTAATGCTTACCCACCTTCCCACTGGAACGGTGGTGATTTGTCAGACGGAAAGGACCCAGCTTGGCAACAGAGAAAAGGCAATGCAAATGCTCAGAACCAGGCTTTATGAGGAACAGGTGAGGAAACAGGAGGATGAAATATCCCGTCACAGAAAGAGTTTGGTTAGTACAGGAGACCGTTCAGCAAAAATCAGGACATACAATTTTCCTCAGGGAAGGGTGACCGATCACCGTATTGGAATGACCCTCTATAACTTACACGACGTTTTAAACGGAAATATTGGCGAATTAATTGATGCACTTCAGTTTGCAGAGAACGCCAGTAAGCTGACTCAGTGATTAATATCACTTGCTATCATCAGAAAAATGCATCTATTTATGGAGTCTTTAACAAACTAATAAGCCGCTCACGCGTCTATATTAGTGTAACAGATGCGATTAAACCTATTAATAAATTTTTAACGAAGATGGTGACGGTAAGTGGAAAGGTTCAGCATCTAATTATATAGAAAAACAAAAGTTTTCTCATAAGCAGTTAGTTTTGGTTAACGGCCCCTATTTCAATAGGGGCTTTTTATTTGAGAAAACTTTTGAGGAATTATGCGCCAATCAAGGCTTTGTATGCTTGCACATCCATCAGGTTATTGAGCTGTGCAGCGTCTGTAATTTTCATTTTGATCATCCAGCCATCTCCATAAGGATCCTGGTTAACCAATTCAGGCTGACTTTCAAGCAATGGATTTTTTTCCAGGATGGTTCCAGATACAGGTAAGAACAAATCGCTCACCGTTTTCACTGCCTCAACAGTACCAAATACTTGGTCCGCGCCCATTTCTTTTCCAACAGTTTCTATATCTATAAAGATGATATCACCCAATTCGCCTTGCGCAAATGCAGTGATTCCGATCGTTGCAACATCTCCTTCAACTGAAATCCATTCGTGTTCTTTGGTGTATTTGATTTGCTCAGGAAAATTCATATTCTTTTTTTTGCAAGATTAAAGTTTTTATCGTCTCATTTAAACTTTAAGACGACTTTCTTTTCACCATTTTGGTTTTTAGAATTTTAATTGAACCAAGGGGCCTGTCACCGCCTGCCTTTCCAGAGGTGGGGGTGGACGCAATTTTATCCAACGCATCAAATCCGCTTACCAATTCTCCAAAAATGGTATAATTCTGATCTAGGTGCGGACTACCACCCAAGGTTTTGTAAACTGCTCTATGCATTTCGGGTAATTTTCTACCCTTCAGTCTGTATGTTTCAGTTGAATCCAGTGTAAAATCTGTGTGCACCCTTCCCTGAACAATATAAAACTGTACACCACTGCTGTTTCTTTTGGGGTTGATATCATCTCCCCACCTTGCTGCTGCGATGACACCCTTTTTGTGAAAAAGAGATGGCATGAATTCTGCCGGCAATGTATAGTCTCTCATAAACTTTGTGCTGTCGGCATTATCTCTGGATTTCTCATCTCCGGCCTGAATCATAAATCCACTGATCACCCTGTGAAATGCAATTCCTTTGTAAAATTTCGATTTAATCAGTTTGATAAAATTGTCTCGATGAATGGGGGTTGAATCGCTTAATCTTATGATAAATGTTCCTGCGTCAGTGACCATCTCAACGTCTTTCTTGAAATCTGACTTTTTAATTTTTGCAACGGGTTGCGCAAGATTGATTTTTGAAAAAAGCAATGCCAGCAACAGGAGAGAGGTTAAGTGTATTTTCATATGAAATTGTTCTGTGAGAAATAAAACAGTACATGGTCTTTCATGAAGTTTTCCTGTTCAACTAAAGCCATGGGAGGCAATTCTTTTAATTGTTTAAAATGCGGCCAACCATCCTCATCCCATCCCTCTTTTTCATAGTATCCACTTGCAGAAAGAATGGAACAAACCGCAACATGCATGAGATCCTGTTTTTGCTCTTTTGTAAATTCATGTCCGGCGCCTCCAACTTCCTGTACACCAATTAAAAACAAAATAGATTCCAAATCTGGTTTTTTACCAAATCTTTCAATGAGTTTTTCTTCTAGCTTCCACCACCTGATTTGTAAATCTTCTGAGACCATCATCCGACAAAACTAATCAACATTCTGATAAGGCGCATAAGGCAACTCCATGATTGCCTATCTTTGCAAAAATTTCAGCAAATGTTGCAACTGGGATTTATCAGATCAAACAGGGAAAAAGTATTGCAAGGCCTTCAAAAAAAGCATTTTCAAGATTTGCAGCTTGTGGATGAAATCATTACATTGGATGACCAGCGAAAAAAACTTCAAACCCAGTCGGATGATCTTTTGTCGCAACGAAATTCTGCTTCAAAATCTATTGGTGCCCTCATTGCACAAGGCAAAAAAGAAGAAGCAGAGGAGAGCAAATTAAAGGTTGCATCTTTAAAAGAGCAAATTGATACGCTGACAACTGAACTCTCAAAAGTTGAAGAGCAACTTAATCAGTGTCTTTTAAAATTGCCCAATCTGCCCAATGAACTTGTTCCAAATGGAAAAGCTGCAGAAGAAAATACCGTTGTAAAACAATCAACCAATCTTCCTGCATTATTTCAGGGAGCAAAACCCCATTGGGATTTGATTACTCAATATGATTTGGTCGATTTCCAAACCGGTGTAAAAATTACCGGAAGCGGATTTCCTCTTTACAAAGGAAAAGGTGCAAAACTGCAGAGAGCTTTGATTCAATATTTTCTCGATTACAATACTGCTGCCGGATATACAGAGTATATTCCACCCCATGTCGTAAATGCAAGCTCTGCTTATGGTACAGGGCAGTTGCCAGACAAAGAAGGTCAAATGTATTTTATACAGGAAGATGATTTGTACTTGATACCTACCGCAGAAGTGCCGGTAACAAATATTTACAGAGATGAAATTGTTTCATCTTCTTCTCTTCCTATAAAGATGACAGCATATACCCCATGTTTCAGGAGGGAAGCAGGAAGTTTTGGTAAAGATGTGCGTGGATTAAACAGGGTGCATCAATTTGATAAAGTTGAAATCGTTCAGCTAACGGAAGCAACAAAAAGTTATGCAGCCTTGGACGAAATGGTTTCGCATGTTGAAAAACTGATTCTTTCACTCGAGCTCCCATATAGAATTTTGCGATTGTGTGGCGGTGACATGAGTTTTGCTTCTGCGCTTACATACGATTTCGAAGTATATAGTGCAGCACAAGAACGTTGGCTTGAAGTAAGCTCTGTGTCTAACTTTGAGACTTTCCAAACCAATCGTTTGAAGATTAGAACAAAGGATGAGCAGGGTAAAACACAATTGCTGCATTCTTTGAATGGAAGCTCTCTTGCTCTGCCAAGAATTCTTGCAAGCATGCTTGAAAATTTTCAAACACCTGAAGAAATTATCATTCCAAAAGTGCTTCAGCCTTATTTCGGTGCAGAGAAGATTTCTTGATTAATCTTGAAATTTAGCCATTCTGCGGTGCATGATTTCAAACCAAAGAGGGGGAAACATGGCCAAAATAATCATGCCTGGGTATCCAGTTGGCATTTGTGGTGCATTTTCGTGATGTCTAAGCAATTGATATTTTCTGCTTGCCTGATAGTGGTGATCACTATGTCGGGATAATTCAAAAAGCAATAGCCTACCCAAAAAATGATTGCTGTTCCAGCTGTGCTCAGGCATAGCACGTTCATAACCCTGTTCTGTTTTTTTCCTTTCCAATCCATAATGTTCAATGTAGTTGACGGTCTCCAATAACAGAAAACCTATGGTTGCGGCAGCAAGAAAACAACATCCAGCAAAGATTCCGAACACACCAAATATGGCAGCAATAAATACCAATTGCAAGCACTGAAACTGAATCATTTGATTCGTAACGTTGAATATCGGCTTGCCTTTCTTTCTTTGTTCATCTGCTGCAATTTTCCAAGCTGAAATATATCCGTAAATAACAGTTCTTAGGTAAAAGCGGTAGAGGTTTTCCCCTTTTCTTGCACTGCTAGGATCTTCATGGGTAGATACATTTTTATGGTGTCCTTTGTTGTGTTCAATATAGAAATGCATATAGAGTGAAGTGAGCAACAATGCCTTTGCCATGTTTCTCTCGTAAAGATGTCGTCGGTGGCCAAGTTCGTGTCCAACATTGATGCCGAATGTTCCACAAAGCAGGCCCATGGCAGATATCTTACCTATCAGTTCCAATTGGTTGTTAATGGGATTACTGACAGTTTGTAAAAAATAATAAACTGCAATGTATTGTAGTGGTACAATTGCGTAGAGCCATATGTCATAGAGCCTATCTTCTTTTGCAATCTGTACCTCTGCGTCTGAAAGATTTTTCTCGTTCGATGGAATGAGCAGTTCCACAGATGGTACAATCAGAAATGCAAATAATACCGGTGCAAATACCATCCATCCTTTTTGAGTGAATGATAAATAAGCCAGCGCATATATGGCCAAAGGAAGACTGAATTTTAATGCCCTAATTTTCATTGTCATGCTTTTATAGAGATTCTTCTTTTCTCATGGCAACCCTGTACAAGACATATGCCATTATAAAGAAAATAAAGGTACCTAGAAGAAAATATCCTTGTTCACCTAAGAGATGATTAATAGATTCTTCCATATTCAACATGCTAAGTTTTTTGGCGATGGTATCATTAGCAGATAAAAATGCTACTGCTACTCCTGCAATGGCACCTCCTGCAACGAGTCCGGTTGCAAAAAGATTTCCCTGTCTCAAATCTTCTTCGTGCGAATTGTCGGAAGATTTTTTTCTTTGATCTACCCAACCTCTTATTGCGCCACCAATAAATATCGGAAGTGTAGTAGATAGAGGAAGGTATATACCAATGGCAAAACTCAATGCTTTTATACCACATAGTTCCATTACCATTGCGATTGCGACTCCAACCAAAACAAATTGCCAATCCAAATTAAATGAAAGGATTCCTTTGATCAACGTAGCCATCAATGTTGCTTGTGGTGCAGCATATCGGTCTGTTCCTATGGCATGGTAGATGTTGGATTGCAACATTTCCTGCGTGGGTGTATCCAGCACTTTGATCGTAAAGCCAATAGCTACCGATGAAACAATGGCTCCGATGAACAATGCAACTTGCTGTGCACGTGGCGTGGCGCCTAATATATATCCTGTTTTTAAGTCTTGTGATGTTGCACCTGCATTGGCAGCTGCAATACAAATAATTCCCCCAACAACCAATGCCATGGGTTCGAAAACTTTTCCGGTCCATCCCACTGCAATAAAAACCAAACAAGTTCCCATGATGGTAGCGATCGTCATGCCTGAAATAGGATTGTTAGATGATCCTATAAGGCCCACAATACGTGAAGAAACTGTTACAAAGAATGCACCAAAAACCACCACCAGTATGCCAATCAGTAATTTGCTTGTAAAACCATTGCCTGGCAAAATGGGTAGAATGGCCATCAGCAATATCAGCGCCAAACTCCCCCACAATACAATTTTAAGCGAAAGGTCTCGCTCTGTTCTCAAAGATTGATGTGTACCTGATTGATCTTTTCTTATTTTACCAATGCTTCCTTTGAAAGAAGATACTATGGTTGGAATGGTTTTGATCAGTGTGATGAATCCTCCAGCAGCAACAGCACCTGCTCCTATTTGTCTTACATAGGCTCTGTAAATAGCAGTTGCAAAATCTCCAAATTGATGTGTTGTTGGATCCCATCCGCCGGGTCCTCCTGCTGTATGCAGATCTTTTAAGTATCCAAGTTTGATCAATTGACTGGCAATTACATCAGCTGGAACAACTGTTGCAAGCAGGGGATTAAAGACAAACCAAGTAAGTACACTACCAGCAACAAGCACCCCTGCAATTTTTGGTCCGATGATGTAACCTACGCCCAGGTATTCGGGTGTAATTTCTCCACTTATTTTGGCAGAGGGCAAATATTTATTAGTTTGAGTAGTTATATACGAAGGAGTTTCAGCTATGAAGTGAAATACCTTTTGAAAAAAAGCATAGACAACTGCAAATCCCAATCCAGAAAAAGCTGTTTTTGCAAAATTGCCACCTCTTTCACCAGCTTTCAAAACAGATGCACATGCAGTTCCTTCAGGATAGGGAAGTGTTTCATGTTCTTTTACAATCAATGCGCTTCTCAACGGAATCATCATCAATGTACCAAGCATTCCACCAAAAATAGCGAGCACCAATATGGTTAAGTAATTAAAATAATCTGCGCTTGTGGTTTCACTGAGAAATAAAAATCCTGGTAACGTAAATACCACACCAGCAGCAATGCTTTCACCGGCAGAACCAGTTGTCTGAATGATGTTGTTCTCAAGAATTGTAGTCTTCAAAAAAAGTCTGCTAAGTGCAATCGACATCACTGCAATCGGTATAGAAGCAGAAACGGTCAAACCCGCTTTCAAAGCAAGGTAAACAGTTGCAGCTCCAAAGATGATGCCAAAGCAAGATCCAGTGATAACAGCTTTCCAAGTGAATTCTTTCATCATTTGATCAGGTGCTATGAAGGGAGTAAATTTTTTATCACTCATGAGTTGGATTGATTTTAAATGTTTACTTCATAAGGCTTTGTAGCTTTTTCGAAAGAATAAATAGAATCAATGAAGCTGTACCTGCCATGACAACAAACATGAGAAAGAAATCAAAATTGTTTTCAATAGCAAAGCCTAGTACCTGTTTTGATTTTCCTGCTTCAGGATAAAATTTACTCAATGCTCCCGCAAGATAGTTGGCGAATGCATTTGCAGTGAACCACACTGCCATCAACAACGATGAAAATTTGAGCGGTGCCAATTTATTTACCAATGAGAGTCCGATTGGAGATAAACAGAGCTCGCCAAGAGTATGCATTGCATACATGCCAAGCAGCCAGATCATACTCACTTTGATACCTGGTTGAACATCCTTGACTCCGAATGCAATCCACAAATATCCCATGGCAAGCAAAAACAAGCCCAGGGCCATTTTGGTGGGTGATGATGGATTGTGTTTACCCAATCTCACCCATAGCCAGGCAAGCAAAGGAGCAAATCCAACAACAAAAGATGAGTTCAATGATTGAAAGAAACTTGCTGGAACAATAAAAAATCCTAGATCGCGTTGCGTTTGTTCATCAGCAAAAAATGTTAAGGAAGCACCTGCCTGCTCAAATGCACTCCAAAAGAATATCACAAAAAAGGATACTGTGAAAATGACCAATACCTTGCTTTTTTCAATTCGGCTCAGCGTCTTATCTGTAAATACAATAATCGCAATGATCAATATCGATGCAACCAGTAAGAAAACCAAATTGGTAAACAATGCTGTTCCTATTTCAACGCCATTTATGGTAAATCCAAAATGTTTAATGGATGCTAGCCCAGAGTCCAAATAAAGCATGCCCGTTGAAACCATAACCAAGGCGATCATTCCTATAGTCATGACTATTGGATTCCTGGAAACAGGTTGACTGTTTTCTGGTTCCATGCCAAGTGTATTTCCATCAGGGTCTTTCACAAATTTCCTGTGATACATCATTTGAATAGCAACACTAATAAGCATTCCAATTCCACCTGCCAGAAATGCCCATTTAAAATCAGCTGGATTTCCAGTATCACCCACCAACCCACAAATAAAAGGGCCCAGCGCACCACCTACATTGATTCCCATGTAAAATATGGTATATGCTGAATCAATGCGGGTATCTCGTTTGGGATATAGTTGTCCTACCAACGCAGAAATATTGGGTTTAAAAAATCCATTGCCTGCAATCATAAATCCTAGGCCACTAAAAAATAAAAGCTGCGAGAGATCCGGATTATTGACATAGGTGTTTCCACAAAAGAATAATACAAATTCTCCCAATGCCATGATGAGTCCACCTGTAATAATAGATCTCTGATTCCCCCAAAACCGATCGGCAATGAATCCACCAATCAAGGGGGATAAATAAATCAAGCTGGTGTAACCACCATATAGATGAGAAGAAAAATCTTTAGAGAATAACAAAGCTTTGGTCATGAAAAGCACCAAGATGGCTCTCATCCCATAATAATTGTATCTCTCCCACATTTCTGTGGCAAACAGAACGTAAAGTCCTTTTGGGTGCGATGGGTTTTTGGTTTGAGACATGTGATAGTTTTAAGCAATACCTAAAATAAGCAATTTGTATCTTCGCCAATCATTATGAATATACTTCTATTGGGTTCTGGCGGCAGGGAACATGCCCTGGCATGGAAATTGAGCAAAAGCAAACATTGCAGCAAGCTTTTCATTGCCCCTGGAAATCCCGGAACTGCCCTTTGTGGTGATAATGTTTCGATCGATTTAAATGATTTTTCAGCGGTAGCAACATTTTGCAAGCAGAACAAGATTGAAATAGTAGTGGTTGGCCCTGAGGATCCTTTGGTGAAAGGTATTTATGATTTTTTACAGGCAGATCCAGCACTCCAAGACCTGATCGTAGTTGGTCCTTCTGCTCATGCAGCACAACTGGAAGGAAGCAAGGCGTTTGCTAAGGCTTTTATGCAGCGCAATAACATACCCACTGCAGCATACAGAGAATTTACCAAAGAGAATTTTGAGGAAGGTAAATCCTATATCCAGCAACACAGTTTACCCATCGTGATCAAAGCAGATGGATTGGCAGCTGGTAAAGGTGTTGTAATTGCAGCCTCTCATGAGGAAGCCATCAAGACCTTTGAAGAAATGATTTTGGATGCAAAGTTTGGTGAGGCCAGTTCAAAGGTGGTGATTGAGCAGTTTTTACAGGGTATTGAATTGAGTGTTTTTGCACTGACAGATGGGAACGAATTTGTTTTATTACCAGAGGCGAAAGACTACAAGCGAATCGGAGAGGGAGACAGGGGTCTGAATACAGGAGGAATGGGTGCAGTGAGTCCAGTGCCTTTTGCAGAGGGCGACTTCATGGTGAAAGTAGTTGAGAAAATTGTGAAACCCACGATAGTAGGACTTTCCAAGGAAAAACTTGTATATAATGGCTTTGTGTTTTTTGGATTGATCAACGTTGAAGGAGAGCCGTTTGTCATAGAATATAATTGCAGAATGGGTGATCCTGAAACTGAAGTGGTGATGCCCAGATTGGCATCCGACCTGGTTGAGCTTTTTATTTGCATGCACCAGCATACACTTGGTCAATACAAGATTCAAATTGACCAAAGAGCAGCCGCCACAGTGGTTTTGGTGAGTGGCGGATACCCAGAGAATTTTGAAAAAGGGAAAGTCATCTCAGGATTGAACAGTTCTTTTTCTGATGATACCATCGTGTTTCATGCTGGAATTAAATCATCCTCAGATCAACTACTCACAAATGGCGGAAGGGTTGCTGCTGTTAGTTCTTATGGTAAAAACATCACTGAGGCAGTACAAACATCTGTGCATGCGATCTCTCAAATTCAGTATGAAAAGATGTACTTCAGAACTGATATTGGTTACGAATTCAAATAGCACACAGACCTTCAGTTTCCTATTTTCATGATTTTAAAAAATCATGATTGCAAATTGGCTTTTTTAATACAACTTTGTAAGGCGTTTAAATACAGTATAAATGGGACTTTTTTCATGGTTTACACAGGATATTGCAATTGACTTAGGTACAGCAAACACACTGATCATTCATGATGATGAAATTGTGGTGAATGAACCTTCTATCGTTGCATTGGATCGCAACAATCCAAAGCAATTGATTGCAGTTGGTAAGAAAGCATTGCTGATGCATGAGAAAACCCATGAAAGCATCCGTACAGTACGACCACTGAAAGATGGAGTGATTGCTGATTTTAATGCAGCAGAGTTGATGATCAGAGAAATGATCAAACTTATTTATCCCAAAAAACCATTGTTTCCTCCAAGTTGGAGAATGATGATTTGTATTCCATCTAGCATAACAGAAGTAGAAAAGAGAGCAGTAAGAGACAGTGCGGAGCAGGCTGGTGCAAAAGAAGTTTATTTGATTCATGAACCAATGGCTGCAGCCCTTGGGATTGGCATTGATGTTACTGAGCCCATCGGTAACATGATCATTGATATCGGAGGTGGAACAACAGGTATCACTGTTATTGCATTGGCAGGTATCGTTTGTGATCAATCCATTCGTATTGCCGGTGATGAGTTCACTGCTGATATCATGGAAGCATTGAGGAGATATCACAGCTTGTTGATTGGTGAAAGAACAGCAGAACAAATCAAAATCAATATTGGCGCGGCTTTGAAGGATCTTGATAATCCTCCTGATGATATTCCTGTAAATGGACGTGATCTTGTTACCGGAATTCCAAAACAGATCATGGTTAGTTATCAGGAAATTGCAGAGGCATTGGATAAATCAATTTTTAAAATTGAAGAAGCGATATTGAAAGCATTGGAAACTACTCCACCTGAATTGGCTGCGGATATTTATAGAAGAGGACTTTATTTAACTGGAGGTGGTGCATTGCTAAGAGGACTCGACAAGCGTCTATCACAAAAAATTAAATTGCCTGTTCATGTTGCAGAAGATCCACTAAAGAGTGTTGTTCGCGGAACAGGATTGGCATTGAAAAGTTATCAGTCATTCCCATTCATCATGCGATAATCATGCATATCTCAACAGGAAATTTCAAACATGCGTAATGTTTTTCTTTTCATCAGACGGTATGCGGTTTTTATTTTATTTCTGATCCTTCAGGGCATTTCACTTTATTCTCTTTTCACATCCAATAGGTTTCATAATACTTATTATGGAATGATCTCAGGAGAGATTGCCGGCGACATCAATCGGCGAGTAAACAATGTTGAAGAATATTTTACACTCAGAAAAGAGAATCAAAGGTTACGTGAACAAAATGCATTCCTTCTTTCACAAATACCCTCCGGACAAGTACTTGCAGATACGGCAGTCAAATCAGTTACAGATACAGCCTATGTAGATTCTGTTAAACAAAATTTACAGTATCAGTATCTCTCGGCAAAAATTATTTCAAATTCAGTCTTCCTTCAACAAAACTATTTGACCTTACACCGCGGTACTGATCAAGGAGTGGTTCTGAATATGGCAGTCATGGGAACAGATGGTATCATTGGAACTGTAGTGGGCGTGAGCAAAAACATGAGCCTTGTCATGAGCCTGCTTCATAAACAATCCAAGGTGATTGCAGTCTTAAAAAAAGGAAGTGGACTTGGAGAAATAACTTGGGATGGCAAGGATCCTAGGTATCTGGTTCTTAGAAAAATCCCTAAAACTGTTGTTGCTAAGATTGGAGATGAAGTAGTATCAAGTCCATATTCTGATAAATTTCCACCCGGTTCTAGCATTGGAAGGATAGAAGAGGTAAGGCAGGATTCTGAAACCAATACTTATATTTTGAAAGTGAGAACTGCAGTTGATTTCTCCAATGTTCAGCATGCGTTCATTGTAAAAAATCTGTTGGGTGATGAGATGGAAGAAATAAAAAATAAACAAATTAAAGAATGAGTATTCTTCTAAAAAATATCATTCGTATTTCTATCATCTTATTTTTTCAGGTGTTTATCGTCACCAAAATTCCGCCATTGCATCAATTTATTGTCCCTTACTTTTATTTCGTACTGATTCTCTGGCTTCCATTCAAGATTACCAGGATCAATTTATTGTTGATGGCTTTTTTAATTGGCACACTGATGGATTGGTTTTTTAAAACACCTGGTTTGCATGCGGCAGCTTCCTTGTTGATGGCATACCTGCGCCCTTATTTGGTTAATCTGCTGCTTCCGAAAGAAGCAACAGAGTGGGGAAACGAAGAACCCAGCACCAAGACAATGGGTTCTGTTCCATATTCAATTTATATAGTTGTACTTACGTTGTTTCATCATTCCTATCTCATATTTCTTGAATGGCTACAATTCGGCTCTTTCTTATACTTTATTGGTAAGCTACTTGCCACCGGCATTGTCAGCTTGCTTATGATTCTTATCGTTGATTTGTTTTTTAATCGAAAATCAAAATCGCGTTAACAAGACAATTGACTAATTTTACAATCAAATTTTCAATTCAACATGTCGGTGTTCAACCAGTCGAGGCAAAATGTGATACGGGTATTGTTTCTGGTTGCTTTTATTATCCTTGTTATTCGCTTGCTTTTTTTACAAGTTTCTTCATCCAAATATGATTTATTGGCATTGGACAATGCCGTTAGTAAAACAGTTGTCTATCCAGATAGGGGCATTATTTTTGATCGCAAGGGACGTTCCATTTTAGAAAATACACTGACTTATGATTTGATGGTTCTTCCAAACGCCGTCAAAAACCTTGATACTGCTGGATTGTGTAAAATTTTAAACATCAGTGAAAAATCATTTCATGACAGGTTGATTGGATCCATCATAAAAAATGGAAAATTTCGTCCCTCTGTTTTTGAAGCGGCATTGAATACCGCAACTTTTGTTCAGCTGCAGGAAAATATTTTCAGGTTCGAACCAGGATTTTATTTGCAAGAACGACCTATACGTTCTTATCCGTACAAGGCTGCTGCCCATTTGCTTGGTTATGTAGGTGAAGTCGATTCAAATATTTTGAAGCGAACCAATTTCTATTATCAGATGGGTGATTATATGGGTTTGGCAGGACTCGAGCGGTATTATGAACCCATTCTCATGGGGAAACGTGGAATCCGCTATCAGGTAAAAGACAACAAAAACAGAATCGTTGGTTCTTATGAAAACGGTGCATATGATTCTGTTGCGGTGGCTGGAAGAAATTTGAACACATACCTGGATATAGAATTACAGGTGTTAGCGGAAAGATTGATGAAAAACAAGCTGGGGGCCATTGTTGCCATCGAACCAAAAACTGGAGGGATTCTGGCAATGGCAAGCGGACCAACCTATGATCCCAATCTTTTAACTGGTAGTTTCAGAAAGTCTAATTTCTCTTTCATGTTGAGGGATACTGCACGGCCCTTGTTTAATCGTGCAATCAAAGGCCAATATGCACCAGGATCTACCATCAAACCAATGGGTGCACTTATTGCGTTGGATGAAGGGGTTATAACTCCTTCATTCGGTTTTGCTTGTGCGGGGGCGTATCGTGGTTGCAATAGACCTATTGCATGCGAACACAAAAATGGCGGACATGCTGCCAACCTGCGGATGGCACTTGCCAATTCATGCAACAGTTATTTCTCGCATATTTATAGAATGGCTGTTGATAACAGAGAAGACCGTGATGTAAGATTGGGGTATGCTAGGTGGAAAAAATATATGAATTCATTTGGAATGGGTGTAAGGCTCGGACTTGATTTGCCAAGTGAAGACAAAGGCTTGATAACTGATACGAGCTTTTATGATAAGTTGTACAATAAAAGCTGGAACTCATGTACCAATGTTTTTTTGGGAATCGGACAAGGTGAAATGCAGGCCACTCCATTACAGATGGCCAACCTAATGTGTATCATTGCAAACAAGGGATACTATTATACACCGCATTTTGTTAGCACCATTGAAAACGAACAACCGGAAGATACGTTGTTGAGTAAATTCAAAATCAGACACGAGGTCACTAAAATTCCTGATACCATTTATAATATTGTTCAATTGGGGATGCAGGATGTTGTTGATCATGGAACAGCCATGGGAGCAAGAATTGAAGGTATTGGCATTGCAGGGAAAACTGGAACAGCAGAAAATTATGGCATCATCAATGGACGAAGAGAGAAGTTAAAAAATCATTCCTGGTTTGTTTGTTTTGCCCCAAGAGAAAATCCTAAAATAGCCATTGCAGTGATCGTTGAAAATGCAGGATTCGGTGCAACTTGGGCAACACCAATGGCATCCCTCATGTTAGAAAAATATTTGAGAGACACACTTTCTGCTCCAAGATGGAAAGAAGTTGAACGAATTGAGAATACAGAAATAATCCTTCCTGTTGTAAAAATGAAACGAAACAAGTTGGATTCAATGCGTAGAGAAAAATTAAAAACACAATCAAGTCGATTGAATGCAAAGTTGCTGCCAGCTCAAAGCAAAAATCCATTGCGTAAAACTGAACCCATAACATATTTACACATAGATGCAATTTTAAAAGATGAGGAACCATTCTGCTGAAATAACAAAAGGAATTGATTGGACCCTCGTGGTTGTATATGCTATATTGGTTACAACTGGCATCATGAGTATTTTTGCTGCTACCTACCGAGATGAATCAATCCTGAATGGTTTTCTTTCATTTAAAACCGACTACAGCAAACAGCTTTATTATTTTGCCATCTGTGCAGTTTTGGCAATTTTCATTTTACTAACCGACAGTAAATTTTTTACTGCTACTGCAAATATTTTTTATTTTTTAGGAATTGTATTATTGATACTGGTATTTCCTTTTCATACGGATGTGAAAGGAACAAAATCCATCATAAGGTTTTCTGGATTCCAATTGCAACCTGCTGAATTGTGTAAGGTATTCGTGAACCTAGCCTTGGCAAAATACTTGTCATCGCTCGACATGAATTTCAAAAAGACAAGGCCGCAGTTACTCGCATCAGCAGTCATCCTTGTTCCTGCTATCTTAACCATTTTGCAAAGTGAGACTGGGCTTGCATTGGTTTATTTTTCGTTCTTCTTGGTTTTATACAGAGAAGGATTGCCTGCGTATATTTTGGTCATAGGCTTTGCAGTGGCGCTGTTGGTGGTATTGACTTTATTGGTCGATCAAAATATATTAGCAATTATCCTGACATTCATTGCGTTGTTTTTTTTATATGTATCCCGAAAGGAGCTGAAACGAAATAGGGCATTGTTTTTACTGATTGTTGCCGTTTGGGCACTTTGTGTGGGGATACAAAGATTTGCTGTTCCTTATTTCTTTTCGAACGTTTTGAAACCATACCAGGTGCAAAGAATTTATGCGACCGTCGGAAAAGATTATCAGGTGGATGAATCAACATTATCTGAAGCAGATCTAAAGAAAATTGAAGAGAAGAAAAAAGCAGGAAATTATAATGTGAAGCAAAGTAAGATTGCTATTGGTTCTGGTGGTTTTTTCGGAAAAGGTTTGTTGAAGGGAACACAGACAAGGTATGATTTTGTGCCTGAGCAACGCACAGATTTCATTTTCTGTACCATCGGAGAGGGATTTGGATTTATGGGGAGTATTATTTTATTGGGGCTCTATCTCTTTATGTTATTTAGGATCATCAATATTGCAGAACGGCAACGAAGTACATTCAGCAGAGTTTACGCATATGGTGTTGCATCCGTTTTCTTTTTCCATGTTTTTATTAATATAGGAATGACTTTGGGTATAGTACCTGTAATTGGTATTCCTTTGCCCTTTATGAGTTATGGAGGAACTGCATTAATAACTTTTACTGTTTTGCTCTTTATACTTATCAGGTTGGATGCTGATCGCCAGATGATTTTGAGATAAGATTAATGATATTCAATGAAAATATTTCCATTGTCTGAGGGTTCTTTTACGATTGATCAAACAAAAGAGTTCATCCCATTTGATGTCCATTCAGACAATTTACAGGATAGACCACGTGGGAGTTTATTGGTAGAAATTCAGCCTTTTTTGGTTGTAACAGATAATGATATTATCCTTTTTGACAGTGGACTTGGTTATTCAAAAAATGGAGTTTTACAGATTATTGAAAATCTTGCGTCAGCAGGGTTCTCTTCATCAGATGTAACAAAAGTTTTGATGAGCCATTTGCATCGTGATCATGCGGGTGGTTTGATCATGCAGGATACCTTTTCGAAAAAACCATTTTTGACTTTCCCCAATGCATACCACTATATCAATCAATCAGAATTAGCATTCGCACAAAGTGGAAAATCATCTTCTTATGATCCCTCCTATTTTTCCTATTTGTCCAACAATGAAAAAGTAATTCAGACAGAGGGGGATGGCCACATCAATGATCAGATATCATTTAAAATGTCTTCCGGGCATTCTCCATTTCATCAGGTTTTTTGGATTGCCGATAAGGATCAGATCATCTTTTTTGGTGGAGATGAGGCCCCCCAGTTACAGCAAATGAGAACAAGATTTGTTGCAAAATATGATGCAAATGGGAAAAGGGCAATGGAACTAAGACAGCAATGGTGGTTGGAAGGAGGGGAGCAACATTGGACATTTTTATTCTATCATGATATCAAGTCCCCATATGTATCCCTCTAAAAAAAAGAGGCTAGCCCTAAACAGAGCCAGCCGTTGCTAACCTATGAAAAACACCGAGTTAAAAATACATTAGAAATTCAAATAATACAAAAAATTTTACCTGCGCCTGTCGAAATTCGCGCGCTCAGCCTCTCTTTTCTGGAATTCCCTACGAACAAGGTTTCTAAATTCTGTCTCAACGCCAAACACTTTATTGGCCCTCTCCTGGTCAACACACTTGGTAAAATCTTCGCGATATCTTTTTCTCACATCCAGCATTTTTTGCTGTCTTTCAAGCTGGTCATTTACTGATTGGTTTTTAGCAATGGATTTCAATTCATTTCTGTACTGATTAAATACTGGCCAAAATTTTTGGGCTTCATCCGGGGTAAGGTTCAACTCTTTTGTGATGAATGCCATTTCCATGGCCTGTAATTTTTTTACTTCCATTGAACGAAAATCACCCTCGGGTTTTTTTTGTGCATAGATGTTCAACATCAGTAAACTACTTCCTAAAAATGATAAAATCAGCTTCATAGTATGATGGTATAAAATTAATTGATCGTTGGGGTTTCATCAAAGCCATTCAGGTCCAAAAACCTTGAAATGTCCTTGTCGGGGATATCTTTTAACATTTCTGAAATATTCAAGGTAGAGACTTCCATCAATGTGTTGTTCTCCATGGCTACCAATTCACTGTCCCTGTCACCCAGTTCAAATGCCTCTACTTCTGTTAGGTAGGTTTCCATTGCCTCATGTGAAATGGTATTTGAAGCCAGTGAGGCAGGTGATTCTTTTTTGTTGTTGATGAAAAGAATGCCCAATATGAATCCAGCTAAACAAGCTGCAGCAGCAAAACTTGCCCACTTTCTAAAATTAATTGAAATAACTGCCGGTTGATTAGAAGGCAATTTCACGCTGAATTCATCAAAATAATTTTCAGGAACTTCAAAGGGATTTTTACTTTTTAAGCCTTCAAGTGCTGGAGACAACACAACTTCTTTTGATGTAAGTGTTTCGTTTTCAATTCTTTCCATTATCCTTTGGGGGAACCCTTCAAAATAAGATGATGGCAAAGAAAAAGGGGTGTCTCCGTTGAGGTTAGCAACGGTGGCGCTCAATTCTTTTAATTCGCTCTTTATGGTTGGATCCTCTGCCATCTGTACTAAGACAAATAATGATTAAAGGGGTTTAATGGTTCAGTATATAATCCTCTATTTTCTTTACTGCGTGGTGATAACTGGCCTTCAACGCACCCACAGAGGTATCCAACACCTCACTCATCTGTTCATAGGGCATTTCTTCAAAGTACCTCAAATTGAATACAACTCTTTGTTTTTCAGGGAGTTGTTGAATAGCTTTTTGAAGTTTCCACATGGCCTGTTTCTCATCAAATCCCTTTTCGCTTGTGAGCTTGTTCTCAAGTTGTTCCCCGACATCCTCCAATGAAATAGAGGATCGTTTTTTTTGTTGTTCTAAATAAGTGAGGGTCTCGTTTACAGCGATTCTGTAGAGCCAGGTATAGAGCTTTGCATCCTCTCTGAAGTTATCCAATCCATTCCATGCCTTGATGAATACGTGTTGCATGACATCATCCGCATCTTCGTGTCGGATGACCATTCTTCTGATTTGCCAATAAATTTTTTCCTGGTAACGTTTAACAATGGTGGTAAATGCTTTTTCCCTGTCTTTGTGTTGTTTGAAAAGACTTACCAATTCATTATCGTCGGCTTGATGTAACATGAAGCTTAAGCCTTCTTTCTTGCAATAACTTTTTCTGCTGCTGCAACAATGAACTCTGTATCGAGCCCATATTTTTTTAAAAGTTCAGTTGGAGTTCCGCTCTCTCCAAAAGTATCTTGGGTGCCGATCATTTCAATGGGTGTTGGGCAATTTCTTGCAGCAACCTGTGCAACGCTGTCTCCCATTCCTCCAATTACATTATGCTCCTCGGCAGTTACTGCACAACCTGTTTTTGTTAGAGATGCTATAATTGCTTTTTCATCCAAAGGTTTAATGGTGTGTAAATTGATTACATCTGCATGTATACCTTTTTCTTTTAGTACCCTTGCCGCTTCAACTGCCTTCCAAACCAAATGTCCGCATGCAAAAATGGAAACATCATTTCCGCTAGCAAGTTGTTGTGCTTTGCCGATTACAAATTTTTCGTCAGCAGGTGTAAATATTGGCCATACGGGTCTTCCAAATCTTAAATAGACGGGTCCATCATATTCTGCGATGGCAATGGTTGCTGCTTTGGTTTGATTGTAATCGCATGGAACAATCACTGTCATCCCAGGCAGCATTTTCATCAATCCAATGTCTTCAAGAATCTGATGTGTAGCGCCATCTTCACCAAGTGTGAGTCCAGCATGCGATGCACATATTTTTACATTCTTTCCGGAGTAAGCAACAGATTGTCTTATCTGATCGTATACTCTTCCTGTCGAAAAATTTGCAAAGGTTGTTGTAAATGGAATTTTACCACCGATGGTGAGTCCAGCTGCAATTCCAATCATATTGGCCTCCGCAATTCCACATTGAATAAATCTTTCAGGGTATGCTTTGATGAACGCATTCAATTTGAGTGATCCGGCCAAGTCTGCAGTGAGTGCAACAACATTTGGATTGGTTTTTCCCAATTCAAAAATCCCATCACCAAATCCACTTCTTGTATCTTTTTGTCCGGTTACCTGAATACTTTCCAGCATCTTTCTAAAATTTGGTGCAAAATAATACTAATTAAGGGTTTTGGCAGATTGCCAAGTTAAAAATTCCCTTAATTCAATCTTTTGTTTGGAAGATCCAGGTGTGTAGGAAGTTTCTCGATGTATTGCTCCCATTTCCAAGCACTGTGCATAATGTCTTTAATATCGTACTTTGGAATCCAGCCCAGTTCTTTTTTGGCTTTATCATTGTTTGCGTAGATCGCAATTACATCCCCCGGGCGTCTTGGTCCGATTACATAATTGAGTTTTTCACCGGTCGTTTCTTCGAATGCCTTGATGGATTCCAACACAGTAATTCCATCTCCTGATCCTATATTGAAAACTTCGCAATTGCTTTTGTTTTTTCCTTCGATTAAATAATTCAGTGCAAGGGTATGGGCATGTGCCAGATCACAAACATGAATCATATCTCTAATGCATGATCCATCACGTGTCGCGTAATCATTCCCAAATACTGTCAATTGTGAAATTTTTCCGATGGCAGTTTGTGTAATGACTGGAGTAAGGTTTTGTGGACGATCAATGGGAAGTTCTCCAATCAATGCGGATGCATGTGCACCAGCTGGATTGAAGTATCTCAACAGAATAGAATTTGTTTTATTGTTGGAAGCGGCAAATGATTCAATCATTTGCTCACCCATCTGTTTCGTAAGTCCGTATGGTGATTCTGCTTGTTTTCTGGGAGTCTCTTCAGTCACTGGAATCTTATCTGGATTTCCATATACTGTGCAGGAAGAGGAGAACACAAAATTCGGGATATTAAAATCCTGAATGCATTGCATCACATTGATCAGTGATTGCATATTGTTGTGGAAATACAACAGTGGCTTTTCAACAGATTCGCCTACTGCTTTATATGCAGCAAAATGAATGACGCCAATGATCGATGAATTTTCCTCAAAGATGGCCCTGGTTTCATCGATGTTGCATAAATCAACTTTGTAGTTTTTGATTTTTTTTCCGGTAATTTTTTCAACTCCTTCCAACATGCCAATGGTGGATCGGGAATTATTATCAACAGAAATAACGTCGTACCCGTTTTCAATGAGATCTACAAGAGTATGCGATCCGATGTATCCTGTGCCGCCTGTAACCAAAACTTTTTTAGACATTATTTAATTGATAAGGTCCATTAAATATTTTCCATAGCCACTTTTCAGCAATGGTTCAGCCAATTTTACCAGTTGATCGGTATTGATAAAACCCTTTCTCCATGCAATTTCCTCGATACATGCCACTTTAATTCCTTGTCTCTGTTCAATTACCTGAATGAACTGGGACGCCTGCATAAGAGAATCGAAAGTGCCGGTATCCAACCATGCAGTGCCCCTGTCTAAAACTGAAACACTTAGTTTTCCTCTTCTAAGGTATTCTAGGTTTACATCTGTTATTTCGTATTCACCTCTTTTGGATGGTTTGATATTTTTTGCAATTTCAACTACATCATTGTCATAGAAATAGAGTCCTGGCACGGCAAACTTACTTTTAGGCTGTTGAGGTTTTTCTTCAATCGAGATAGCTTTCATGTTTGCATCAAACTCTACTACTCCATATCTTTCGGGATCGCTTACTTGATAAGCATACACGATGCCACCATCCGGGTTTGCATTTTTTTCCAGCATCTTGCCCAATCCCATCCCATAAAATATATTGTCACCCAAAACCAGTGCACATGAATCGTTCCCAATAAATTTTTCACCGATTACAAATGCTTGTGCAAGTCCGTTGGGAAGGGGTTGCTCTGCATAGCTGAAGTTCACTCCAATTTGACTTCCATCTCCAAACAGCTTTTTGAATTGAGGGAGATCTTGTGGGGTGGAGATGATCAAGATATCTTTTATGCCGGATAGCATAAGTGTTGACAACGGATAGTATATCATTGGTTTGTCATAAACAGGCATGATCTGTTTACTGATTGCATAGGTGATAGGGTAGAGCCTGGTGCCGGAACCTCCGGCCAAAATGATGCCTTTCATGAGTTCAATTTGTGCAAAAATAAGGGATAATAATCAGCGATGCCCTTGAAAGGAGTATTCTCTATTATACAGACCATGTCTGCTATTTTGCAATGGGAGTTACATATTATTAAAAGAATGTTTTGTCAACATTAATTTAATGTTATTTCAAGTGTTAAATGTTCACAAAATACTCACCCAGACTGAATTTCCTGCAATTTAACTTTCTGGTAATATGCCAACTATACTTTCGCTGAAAATTCGATTGAAGATGAAATTAAGACTTGTTAAAATAAATAAATTACTGGTACTCGTTATTGCATTTTTTTCATTTTTTCACTCATTCAGTCAGGTCACTACTGCAACATTGTCTGGGAAGATTAGATCATCTAAAAATGAGAGAATTCCTCATCCAACGGTTGAGTTGATTTACCTCCCTACTTCAACCAAGTATACTGCTTCTGCAGATGCGAACGGGTTGTTTCATATTTACAATGCAAATGTGGGCGGTCCTTATTTGCTCAGGGCTTCTTCCATTGGTTATAAGTTGTATGAGAAGATGGATATCATGCTCAATTTGGGTGATAACAATGATATCAATATAATTTTAGAGGATGAAGTAACCCGTTTAAACGAAATTGTTGTAAGTGCAAAGAGCAAGAAGGCTGGTGTAGCAATGTTGTTAAATGAGAATCAAATCAATGCCACTCCAACACTTGCGAGAAGTATTCCTGATTTTACCAAGTTGGTTCCTCAACAATCAAATAATTCCTTTGCTGGTACAAATTTTCGTTACAATAATGTAACCATTGATGGAACAATTAATAATGATGCTATTGGATTTTCTCCATCATTGGGAGGACAGTCTGGTACATCTGGAATGCCAGGATCGTCGACAAGAACATCTCCTATTTCACTTGACGCCATCAAAGATATTCAAGTATATCTAGCACCTTTTGATGTGAAGATTGGGAATTTTTTAGGTGGATCCATCAATGCGGTTACACGAAGTGGCACCAACAAGGTTGAAGGATCGATTTATGGGTTTGGGAAAAATGCTGCATTGGCAGGATTTGATAATGCTTCAGGATTCAGAGATGGCCAAACTGGATACCGTATTGGTTTTCCTATTATCAAAGACAAAGTGTTTTTCTTCTCAAATGCAGAATTTACAGATCGCAAAGAACCGGTATTATATGGAAGTAATTCAAAGGGACTTATTTCCGATAGTTTAGCGAGTGCGATTGCCCTGTTTGTAAAAAGTAAATACAATTTTGATCCAGGAGTCTTTGATGATTATTCCATTTATTCCCATTCAAAAAAGTTTTTTAATAGAATTGATGTCAATATAAATGATCATCATCAATTAACAATAAGAAATAATTCAACTATTTCAGGGGCTACTAATTTAGAGAGGGATGCCGCTAATTTTCGTTTTTCCTCCATGGATTTCAAGCAAAACAATCGTCAATCTTCCTCTGTAATGGAGTTGAGGTCGCATGTTGGAGGTGCATCCAATTCTTTGATACTTGGCTATACTGATATACGTGATTATCGAACTCCTTTGAGTGGAAATGCTTCATTTCCGCAAACTGAGATCTCATACAATGGGGGTACTATTTTTTTAGGAAATGATAGAGAAGCAACTATTTTTAATTTAGCACAGAAAACAAAAGAGATTACCGACAATTTTAATTTTTCAATCAGAGGCCATAATATCCTTGTTGGAACGCACAATGAATTTTATGATATAGACTATGGTTTTGTCAATAGCTGGAATGGAAGAATATCATATAAATCTTTAAGTGATTTTCTGAATTCAAATGTGAACAGGGTGAGGGGTTTTTATGGTAGGCAGAATAATGAGAAAGATTATCTCTTTAATAACCCTTATGCTTCTTTTAAGGTAAATCTATTAAGTGCATACGTGCAGGATGAAATTAATCTAGGAAAATTAAAAATCACACCTGGCATCAGATATGATTATGCGCAATTGCCTCACAAGCCAGCATTGTCTTCACAGGTTCCAGCAGGATATACAAACGATTTTCTGAATAATGGAACAATTTCACCCAGGCTTGGATTTGTTTACAATATTAAAGGAGATAAAAGTTTTGTTATTCGTGGCGGAAGTGGTGTTTTTGTTGGAAGAATACCATTTGCATGGTTGGGATATGCTTACTACAATGATGGAGTAGGATTTGGATCTTTTGATGTGAACAACATTGCAGGAAAAAACAAGGGCGATGTGCTAACAACTTCTTCAAAGCAATTTGCGTTTAACAACGGACAATCAAATTTGGTGCAGACAGATCTTGTTGCTGATGGTTTTAGAATGCCTAAAGTATGGAGAACAAACCTGGCCATTGATAAAACCATTGAAGGGTATAAAATTACCTTAGAAGGATTGTATACTCAGGTAATTGCAGATTTGAAATTTCAACAAATTAATTTCAAAATGGAACCAGGCAGCTACGGCTATTTTAGCTATGATGCAAACAAGCAGATGCCAATTTATAATGGTGTAAAATTGAATTCGAATTTATCAAATGCATATGCCCTTTCTAATACCAACCAAGGCTATAGATATCAATATACTGTTTCAGTCAACAAGAAATATAGTTTTGGACTAGACTTATATGCTGCTTATACTTATGGAGTATCTAAAGACATCACAAACGGTATAAGAAATTCGATGGAATCAAATTGGCAATTGAATCAATCTCTCACACCAAATAATCCCACACTTGCTTATTCAAATTTTGATGTCAGACACAGAATAATTTCTCAAGTTTCTAAGAAATTTAAATCCACTGTTGTTTCTTTTGTATTGAACTCTCAGAGTGGAGTTCCATTTACATGGGGATTGATCAATGCTACACTCGCTGGAACCCCACAGTCTGCAGGACTGGTTTATATCTTTAAAGACTTGGCAGAGGCTACAAGATACATTCCTGGAAGTGGGCAAGCACAGCAATTCATGGATTTTATAAATAGTGATCGTTACTTAAGCTCCAGGAAAGGAAATTTTACTGAACGTAATGGAGGAAGGGCACCATGGAGCGCTACTGTAGATACTAGGATTATACAAAATATTAAATTCGGTAAGAAGTCGTTGCAGTTAACTGCTGACATCTTCAATTTGACTAATCTTCTTTATAGGAACTGGGGGAAGCAATATTTCGTTTCAAACACATTTAATTCAACTTCTTCAGTTGGATTGTCAAAAACTACGGGTGGATTTTCTTCATCAGGAGTATTAACAGATGCATTGTTTTCATTTACGAAGCCAACCCAGCAACCTTATACAATTGACCCTATTAATTCGAAGTGGCAGATACAGGTTGGATTACGGTATAATTTCTAGAAATTAACATCATGGCGAGTGTTTATATTTACTCGCCATGATTTTCTTTGAGATAAAGTTGAAGTATTAAGTGCTTTTTAGCGTGAATCCAAAAGTTGTACCGATTCCTGGTGTACTTCTTGCTTGAATAAATTGACTGTGCGCTTCGATGATATGTTTGCAAATGGCAAGTCCTAATCCTGTTCCACCAATATTTCTGCTCCTTCCATAATCAGTTCTGTAAAATCTCTCAAAAATTCTGGGCAAATGTTCCTCCGCGATGCCTATTCCATCATCTGTAATTTCTATCAGAACAGTTCTTTCATCTGTTTTATAAATACTGGCTTCTATTTTTCCATCCTCACTGCCATATTTAGCTGCATTGTCTACTAGGTTGATCAGTACTTGTCGAATTTTTTCTTTGTCTGCGTTTACCAATACTGGTTGCTCACATCCTTTTTTGATCTGATATCTTATATTTTTAGTTGACATCTTTAAACTTAAGGACTCAAACACATCATTGATGAGTTCTTGAATTACAAAATCTTGTAGATGTAATTGCTGTTTTCCGCTTTCGAGTCTTGTAATCTCATCTAAATCGGATATTAAATGAATAAGACGCTCTGTATTCTTGTGGGCATTTGATAAAAATTTTTTATTCACTTCTGCATTTTCTGATGCTCCTTCAATCAGTGTCTCTAAGTATCCTTGTATGGCAAAAGCAGGTGTTTTGAATTCGTGGGCTAAGTTTTGCAGGAACTCCTTTCTGAATGCCTCATTTTTTTCTAATATCTCCATTTCAGCCTTCCTGTGGTCAGCCCATTTGAGAACTTCTTCTCCAACTTCATCAAGACTTTGTTGTGGCAGAATGTTTTTTTGAAAAAATTCCTCTCTTTTGGAGGCTTTGGTTTGGTAAATAAATTTATAGAGAAGCTTAACTCGTCTGTAAATGAATTGTTCAATAAAATACTTGGAAGTCAGGAAGCAAGTTGAAAATACCAATAGCAATGAAAGCAATGCGAATAAAATGTTTTGTTTAGTGGTGAGTACAACAAGAAATGAAACAATGCCGGTAATGATCCCGATATAAATGGAGATTTGACTTGTAGTATAATTTTTTGAAGTCGGCATACTGCAATTTACTGATTTGAAACGTTGCCGGTATCTATAAAATGTTATATCTCAAACTTGTATCCAACACCCTTAACAGTTGTGATACAATCAATGCCTAATTTTTGCCTGATTTTTCTGATATGAACATCAATGGTTCGATCACCGACGATAACTTCATTTCCCCAGATCTTATTAAGTATTTCATTTCTTAGAAATACCCGGCCTGGTTTGGAAGCAAGATAGTTTAGCAGTTCAAATTCTTTCTTTGCAAGAGTTATGGGTTGCTCTTTGTAGTAAACAAGGTATTGTTCTGGGTCTATTCGCAAGTCGCCAACTTCTATTGCATTAGAGTGTTCGTGTTTGCCTATTCTTCGAAAAAATGAATTCACTTTTGAAACCATCACTTTCGGAGATATAGGCTTGGTAATAAAATCATCTGCACCAAATTCTAGTCCTTTTACATGTGATAGTTCATCATTCAGTGCAGTCAGAAAAACTATGATGGTTTGTTGGAATGCTGGTTGTGCTCTTAAAATTTTACATACTTCGATGCCATTTTTCTTGGGCATCATAATGTCTAAAATGATTAAATCAGGATTGATTTGATTTGCTAGCTGAATGGCCTTGTCTCCGTCTTTTGCTGTTGAGACATCGTAACCATTTAACTGCAAATTATAACTGACGATTTCCAAAATATCTGGTTCATCATCTGCAATCAATATTTTTTTTATTTCGGAGGCCATTAATAATGGGGCTGTTGACACAAAGGTAACTTGAAGCAGATTCAATCGGTATCCCTGCAAGATTAATAAATTGTTAAGCAAAAAGAGAATGCAGCGGCGTTTATTCAACTATTTTTGTGCACAATGCTTTTTCTAAGGAAATTATTACTCTTTTTAATTATTCCATTTGCAGGAATGTCTCAGGTGCTGCCTGATACTGCGCTGATTTCTAAAGATATCCGCAGGGTTCAATTGAATGAAGATATAGATCATCTGCAGTCTGTGCTACAACCAATATTGTCATTGAAGCTGGATTCTCTGCAACGTTGGGTTGAAACAAATGTCCAATTCGACCACCGATTGAAATACAAGTATCTGTCGGGCATCAAATCTTTGCTTGAAGATCTTCAGGCTGGAAAAGTACCCCCTGAAAAAGCAAAAAACCTGATAGAGGCATACAAACTGTTGATGGAATATGATATAATAGACAAATCCATCTCAGATCCTGTAAAAAAATTTGATTATGAAATCAACCGCTCTCTTTTGGGCGACAAAACAGTGTTTTATGAAAACGCTGGACTCACTGCTGCTAAAACCTACCTATACGGTCAGTATCTAAAAATTCATCCTGAACAAATTCTAACATCTATCTCTGCATATCTCAATGAAGAGTTTGTAGATGAAGCATTGACAAGGGCTGCCCGATTATATCCAAACGATTTTTATAATTATTCCTCTGCATTACAAACTCCGCTTTCAAAAAGAATGCGGTTGGTCAAGGATACATCAGTTCAACTTCTGTGCAGACTTTCAGCAGACAGTTCCGGTAGATTGCTTTTCCCTTTTTTACATGCATTTCTTTCAAAAGAACTTTCGTACGATACTGTAAAAATGATTTCTGTTGATGGGAAAAAGTTTTATCGCCTTCTTGTAAATACACAAATCCACTATCAAGATGAGTTTGAGCGAGGAAATCCTCCAATTGTATATCAGGAGATTTTCAAATTGCTGAAAAGAAAAGCTTCAGAGATCTATATCAACCAAATAAATGGAATGCATGATGAGCCCGATCTTGTACGTTTCAAAATTCTTGAAGGGTTATCTCCGGAAGAACTATATTATCTGATCATCAGTTCAGAAGACATCATATATACTTCATCCTATGTGGGAGTTTTTCAACGCATGATGAATGGGTTAGTCAAGCAAACTTCAGATCAACTCCTTAGCAATGTGCATTTTGATGGATTTAGAAAATTTATCAAAATGGCTGCCGACTATAATAAACTGGATGATTTTATCAAGGCCATGAAGCCGACACAGGCTGCCCTGATGATAAAAGATTTTGTTGCAGGATTGGAATATGACCGCAGTCTGGAAAATGCTGTTGATGTGGCCAATGGCTTTTCAAGCATCAACAATCCACAGCTCAAACAAATGATTGATGCAGAAGTAAATGCCAATCTACAGATGCTGAAAAGCAGATCCAATGAAAATGGTATCAGAATCTATGAAACCCTTCAATTGTTGCTGAAGGCTGAAAAAGACAGTGGGAAATCTTTTTCACAAAAGTATCAGCTCGATGTACCTTATTTTCTTGCCAAAGAGAAATTGAAAACAGGAGAAAGATTTATTGAGCAACTTTTTTTCTATGGTGATAAAGATGGCAAAACATCATTTCAGAATTTTATTTCATTTTTCAAATACAACAAACAATGGAAGGTGCTCAAGAATGAAAAGTGGTATGAAATAAAATCCATACAGGGTAAACCCATTTCGATCTTCGCCAATATCCCATTTGATAATTCCAATGGTGAAGATTTAGATGCAGACGCACAAGCCTCTTTATCTTCTTATCTAATTGAAAATGATCTCAGCCCCGCCATCGTTGTACATCGCGGCCACAGCTATCATCTTCCTTCAACCATTGCGCAATTGGCAACCAGTGCAAAACTTGTAATACTGGGATCATGTGGCAGCTACCAACATCTTCATTCGGTATTGGATATTTGTCCTTCAGCTCAAATTATCTCTTCCAGAGAAGTAGGAAGCCTTTCAGTGAATGACCCCATGTTGAGAGCAATCAATGAACAAATCAGGTTGGGAAAAGATATCGATTGGATTCGAACTTGGAAAAATCTTGAAACTCAGATGAAAGCATCTGGAACGAAGAATAGATTTGATAATTATGTGGCTCCACACAAGAATCTAGGATTGTTGTTGTTGCAAGCGCTTAACAACAACTAAATTCGTGCATTCAATGACCCAGCAAACCCAAAAAAAGATTTTTGATTTTATACTGCTCAAACGTGTTTTCGTATTTGCTAAACCTTATGCAGGAAGATTTTACGTTTCAATCGTTCTGGCCATTGTACTTGCTTTGTTTTCCCCTGTTCGTCCATTGCTCATCAATTATACCCTCAAAAAAGTAAATACACCTGTTGATGACGTTGGCAAATTGTTGCATTTCCTTTTTGTTATCACTGCCATTCAAATAGGATTTCTTGTTGTTGAAACGGCCACCAAATTTGTATTTGCATACAGCACTTCATGGCTCGGAAATAAAGTGGTGAAAGATATCCGGGTTAAAGTGTTTGAAAAAATATTGCATCTCAATCTTCGACAGTTTGACAAAACTCCCATCGGCACCCTCACTACACGTACTATCAATGATATAGAAGCTGTCAATGATATTTTTGCCGAAGGGTTTATTCCCATCATTGCAGATTTCTTGTCAGTGCTTGCAATTTTATGCGCGATGGTGTATACTGATTGGAGACTCACATTGATTTGTTTGATTCCATTTCCATTGCTTATTGTTGCAACATATCTTTTCAAAGAAAGCGTAAACAAATCTTTTATTGCTGTAAGAAATGCTATTGCATCTTTGAATGCTTTTGTTCAGGAGCATATCTCTGGGATTCAGATTATTCAAGCGTTTACAGCTGAAAAGCGTGAAATGAAAAAGTTTGTTCAAATCAACAAGCGACACCGTGATGCCAACATTGAGGCAATTTTTGCTTATTCAGTTTTTTTTCCGGTGGTGGAAATCATTTTGGCAATTTCAATGGGATTGCTGGTTTGGTTTGCTGCAAGGAATGCGCTGCATCTTTCATCCACTCAGGCAACTACCATAACGGGCAATATTGTTTCTTTCACATTGCTCCTGAATATGTTGTTCAGGCCACTTAGGGTTATTGCTGATAAATTCAATGTACTGCAAATGGGAATGGTAGCAGCAGAGAGAGTATTGTTGGTTTTGGATAATCAAGATGAATTGAAAGAAGATGCAAGTGCAAGAGAACAGATGATAAGCGGAAATATTTCATTTGACAAAGTGGTTTTCTCTTATGAAAAAGACAGGGCCGTCTTGAAAGAAATTAGTTTCTCCATACCCCAAGGGCAAACAATGGCCATCGTTGGGCATACCGGAAGTGGTAAGTCAACCATTATCAACCTGATCAATCGTTTATATCAACATCAGCAAGGAGTAATCAGTATAGATGGAATTCCTGTTGAGAAAATCAGTGTAAAAAGTTTACGATCACAGATTGCAGTTGTGCTTCAAGATGTTTTTTTGTTTTCTGGATCTATTATCGATAATGTTACACTAAGGGATCAATCCATCACAAAAGAGAAGGTGATTGAAGCGGCAAAAATGATTGGCATCCATGATTTCATCGAATCCCTTCCCGGGGGATATGAATATAATGTTCAGGAGCGGGGAGCAACACTTTCAACCGGACAAAGGCAACTATTATCATTTCTGAGGGCATTGCTATTCAACCCTGCCATTTTGATATTGGATGAAGCCACATCTTCAGTCGACTCCAACACGGAAAAATTGATCCAACATGCCATTGAAGTTCTTACCCAGGGACGCACTTCTATTGTGATTGCTCACAGGCTCTCTACCATACGTAAAGCTCAGAAAATCATTGTTCTAGATGATGGAAGGCTGATCGAACAGGGCACGCATGAGGAGCTAGTAAGAGGTCAGGGCCAATATGCCAAGATGATCGCTGCACAGCTCAAAAAAGATGGGGATTAGTTTTTTGATTTAAAGCATGGTATTTACACTCCAGATAGTATCTTTGCGAAAAATTTAGAGGCTTTTATGCAGGGAAATTGGCTTAAATCGTTGCTGGTGGCTGTTTTGGTGCTATTTTTTGTACCGTCTTTCGCCAATGACCATGAAGAGAAAACAAAGCTCGATCCAGCTAAGCTCATCATGGAACATATTCAAGATGCCCATGAATTTCATTTCTTCACTTTAGAAAAAAAAGACGGCTCTGAATTTCACGCGACTATTCCACTTCCTGTAATTATTTACTCGAATACAAAAGGCATCTCAATTTTTTCTTCATCCAATTTTCATCATGGACATGCTTCATTCAATGGGTATGCTTTGGAGGAAGGAAAAATACATGCAGAAGATCCCAAAGAAAAAATCATTGACCTTTCCATTACAAAAAATGTAGTTCAGATGTTACTGGCATTGACCCTCCTTGTTTCGCTCATGGTGGGAATAGCCAATAAATATAAAAAAGGACAAGGTGTTCAATCTGCTCCCAAAGGATGGCAAAATGCCATAGAGCCGGTAATTACTTTTGTAAGAGATGAGGTTGCAAAACCAAACCTTGCTGGCAAATACCAAAAATATTTACCTTATTTATTGACTGTCTTCTTTTTTATTCTGATCAACAATCTTTTTGGGTTGATTCCTGGTTCTGCAAACGTCACTGGTAACATTGCATTTACGATTGTATTGGGTGTTATATCTTTCTTTGTGATCTTATTTAGCACGAACAAACATTTTTGGGGTCACATTTTTTGGTACCCGGGTGTACCAATGATTGTGCGATTCCTCATCATGTTGCCCGTAGAATTATTGGGGGTGTTCACAAAACCTTTCGCGTTGATTGTCCGTCTCTTTGCCAACATGGTAGCAGGACACATCATCATCTTAAGTTTCGTTGCTTTGATTTTTATTTTCGGATCCATGAATGCTATTGCAGGTTGGGGATTTTCTCCCTTGTCTGTCTTGTTTGCGGTATTCATTTATCTGATTGAAATAATGGTTGCTTTTATACAGGCTTTCATCTTCACGAACCTGACAGCAGTTTTCATTGGTCAGGCTTTTGAGGGTGGGCACGAAGGAGAGCATCACTGATTTTTATTTTTCATTTTTAAAAACAAGAAACATGAGTTTCATTTCAACACTGCTAGAAGTTCAATTTGGTCTCTCTCACATGGGTGGAGCAATTGGAGCTGGTCTAGCTGCAATCGGCGCCGGTATCGGTATCGGTCAAATTGGTAAAGGTGCAGTAGAAGCTATTGCGCGTCAACCAGAAGCCTCCAATGACATTCGTGCAAACATGATCTTGACAGCGGCTTTCGTAGAGGGTGTTGCCCTTTTCGCGGTAATCGCTGGATTGTTGGCTGTATTGAAAGCCTAATGTTGCACAACAAAACAACTGTATCCAAAGCACAGGGCGGAGGATACAGTTACTTTTAAAAAAGTTAATATCAGAATATGGATCTTTTATTACCTGGCATAGGTTTATTGTTTTGGACGCTTCTTGCGTTTGGTATGGTATTTTTTCTCTTGAGAAAATATGCTTGGAAAATCATCATCGATTCACTTAGCGAGCGTGAGCAAGGAATTGCAGCTTCTTTGGACGCTGCCAAAAAAGTAAAAGCTGAGATGGCCCAATTGAAAAGTGAAAACGAGGCGCTCATGGCACAAGCAAGAGAAGAGCGCTCACAGATGTTGAAAGAAGCCAAGGAGACAAAAGACAAACTGATCAACGATGCCAAAGATCAAGCAAAAGCAGAAGCTGCAAAGATTTTAGCGGATGCAAATGCTGCTATTCATAGCCAGAAAATGGCTGTGTTGACGGAAATCAAAAACCAAATTGGAAACATGGTGATTGAAGTTTCTGAAAAAGTTATTCGCAAGCAGTTGGATAACAAAGCTGAACAAGAAAAATACATTCAGCAAATGGCTGGTGAATTAAATCAATTTGGAAAATAAACAATATGCGTCAAACAAAAGTAGCTCAACGTTACGCGAAAGCGATTTTTGATTTGGCAGTGGAAACTTCCAAATTAGAAGATGTGAAGAAAGATTTTGAATTGATTCAATCTGTTCAAAACAAGGAACTCCATTTGATGTTGATGTCACCTGTTGTAAAAAGTGAAAAGAAAATAGCCATTTTCGAAGCAGTCTTCTCTAAACATATTCAACCGCTCACCAATTCATTTTTTAAATTGATTTTCTCAAAAGGAAGATCAGTTGCGATCAATGAAATTATCCTTGCTTTTATTGAAAAATACAGAGATCAAAAAGGCATCAAGTTGTTAGAATTGACCACTGCGGTGGAAGTTTCTAAGGAAATTCAAGATAACATATCATCTCTTTTGAAAGAGAATCAACTCTTGAAAGGCAAGTCCATCGAATTGAAAACAAATGTGGATGCTTCCATTATTGGAGGCCTTGTTGTTCAGGTTGATGATCAACTTTTTGATGCCAGCATCCGCCATGATTTGCAGGTGATCAAAAAACAATTCATTGAAAACATGTACATCAGTAAAATATAATTAACAAAAGATCTATTTAAACTCAAAGCAATGATAGAGATTAAACCCGACGAAATATCAGCCATTCTCCGCCAGCAGTTAAGCAATTTCAATTCTTCTGCAGATTTGGAAGAAGTAGGCTCAGTGTTGCAAGTAGGTGATGGTATTGCACGTATCTACGGCTTGAACAATGTTCAATCAGGTGAATTGGTTGAATTTGAAAATGGTGTGAGAGCAATCGCCTTGAACCTTGAAGAAGACAATGTAGGTGTGGTTTTAATGGGTGAAGGAAAGGATATCAAGGAAGGATCTAAAGTAAAACGCACAGGTAAGATTGCATCCATCAAAGCTGGTATGGGATTGGTTGGTCGTGTAATCAACACCCTCGGGGAAGCGATCGATGGTAAAGGTCCGATTGCAGGCGACTTATACGAGATGCCTCTTGAGCGCAAGGCTCCTGGTGTTATCTTCCGTGAGCCGGTAAAAGAACCACTTCAAACTGGTATCAAAGCGATCGATGCCATGATTCCAATTGGACGTGGACAGAGGGAGTTGATCATTGGTGACCGTCAAACTGGAAAGACTGCGATTGCAATTGATACCATCATCAACCAAAAAGAATTTTACAAAGCAGGAAAACCTGTGTATTGTATCTATGTGGCGGTAGGACAAAAAGCTTCAACCATTGCTGCAGTAATGAAGACTTTGGAAGACAATGGTGCAATGGATTATACCATCATCGTTGCCGCCCCTGCTGCAGAGCCAGCACCTCTTCAGTTCTATGCGCCTTTTGCTGGTGCTGCCATTGGAGAATTTTTGCGTGATACCGGAAATGCAGCATTGATTGTTTATGATGATCTTTCAAAACAGGCAGTTGCATACCGCGAAGTATCATTGTTGCTTCGCCGCCCTCCTGGTCGTGAAGCATATCCTGGTGACGTATTCTATTTGCACAGCCGTTTGTTGGAAAGAGCTGCAAAGGTGATCAGCAAGGATGAAGTTGCAAAGAAGATGAATGATCTTCCAGATTCAATCAAACATTTGGTAAAAGGTGGTGGATCACTCACTGCGCTTCCAATCATTGAAACGCAAGCGGGTGACGTATCAGCATATATCCCAACAAACGTTATTTCCATTACCGATGGACAGATCTTCTTGGAGTCCAACCTCTTTAACGCAGGTATTCGTCCGGCGATCAACGTAGGTATCTCAGTAAGCCGTGTGGGTGGTAATGCACAGATCAAATCCATGAAAAAAGTAGCAGGTACATTGAAATTAGACCAGGCACTTTATCGTGAGATGGAAGCATTCTCAAAATTTGGTGGTGACTTGGATGCTGCGACCAAATCAGTATTGGATAAAGGTGCACGCAACGTTGAAATTCTTAAGCAAGGTCAATATCAGCCTGCTTCAGTTGAAAAACAGGTTGCAATCATCTACCTTGGTACCCAAGGTTTGTTGAGAGAAGTTCCAGTTAAATCTGTAAAAGATTTCGAAGAGCAATTCTTGATGGAAATGGAAACCAAGCATGCCGATATTCTTGCAGAATTCAAAAAAGGAAATCTTCCAGAAGATGGCATCAAAAAAATGACAGATTTGGCGAAGAATATCATGGCACAATACAAGTAGTTTTTACTTACTATATTTCAAAAGGTCTGGGTTCCCAGGCCTTTTTTATTTTGTATGCTACTCATAAATATTTACATTCAATGAGTAAAACTTGCATATGAAAAAAATTATTCTTCTATGGGTATCTGCAATCATCGTATTGCATTCAACTGCTGCCGTGAGACTTCCGTCCATTTTAGGATCACACATGGTATTACAACAGAAATCAACCGTGAAATTATGGGGATGGTCTGCGCCAGCAGAAAAAATTACTATTCAGGTTGGATGGGACACAACCAATTATACAGTCACTGCCTCCAGAGGTGCAAGGTGGCTTGCAGAAATTAAAACTCCTTCCGCAGGTGGTCCTTATACCATAAAAATCAAAGCAAGCAATGAAATTGTTTTGGAAGATGTTTTGATAGGGGAGGTTTGGGTATGCAGTGGACAAAGTAACATGGAATGGAGTGCAGATCAGGGCTTGCAGCAATCAAAAGATGAGTCACCCAATGCGAATAATAAAAGCATCCGTTTCTTTTATGTTCCTAAATCAACATCCAGCACTCCACAAGATGATGTGAGAGCTCAATGGGTAGTTTGCAATCCTGATGACATGCTTCATTTCAGTGCAATTGGATACTTTTTTGGAAAACACATCAATGCATCAACAGGATTTCCTGTTGGATTGATCAATAGCAACTGGGGAGGTACTCCTGCTGAAGTATGGACACCTGGCGAAATTATTCAGAATGATCCCGACTTGAGAAATGCATCTGAAAAACTTTCCCCTTCGCAGTGGTGGCCCCATATCAGAGGAGAGGCATACAATGCGATGATTTATCCTCTCACCAATTTTGAAATCGCTGGAACGATTTGGTATCAAGGAGAAAGCAATGTGGGAACGCATTATGCATATCAGCGTTTATTTACAAATATGATCGACAATTGGAGAAAGGCATGGAACAAAAATTTTCCATTTTATTTCGTTCAGATTGCACCTTATACGTATGGCGACAACCATATCAATGGAGCATTGTTGAGAGAAGCCCAAACCAACTCAACATCTTTTCCAAAAACCGGTATGGTTGTGGTGAGTGATTTGGTCAATAATGTAAAAGATATTCATCCAATATTGAAAAAAGAAGTTGCAGCACGGTTGGCAAATTATGCGCTCGCTGAAACATACAATGTAAAAGGATTGAACTATAAAAGTCCTGTTTACGCCTCACATTCAATCGAAAAAAATAAGATCAGGATACTATTTGAAAATGTTCCAACAGGATTGATGTCAAAAGGTGGTGAGCCCACAGATTTTTTTATAGCAGGTGTTGATGGTGTTTTCGTGCCAGCCAAAGCTGTGATTGAAGGTAAAACGGTTGTGGTGTCGAGTAAAAATGTAAAAGAACCTGTTGATGTAAGATTTGGATTTACGAATACTGCTATGCCAAACCTGTTCAGTGCAGAGGGCTTGCCGGTGAATTTGTTTAGGACGGATAAATAATACAAAGGGAGGAGGGACAAGGGACAAGGGATGAGGTGAAGCTGTAAATTTCATCTTACTCCAAAAATTAAACTCCCTTCACTTGAAGAAAAATAATTCTTTCTTGTGAAGGGAGTTTCAGTTGATAGATTATCTCTTGTCCCTCGTTCCTTGTCCCTCTCTTTTAATAAAACTTCGTCACCCCAGGAACTGCAATTTTATAATTACCATTTTCGTCTGGTAAAGATTTTGGCAATGTATCCCAGGTATATGCAGATGGCTGAAGATTGAGTCCACAGTTCAATGCCTTATCCCACTCAACAACTTGTCCGCTGTAAGTTGCCATTCTTCCAAGGATGGAAGTCATGGTACTTTTAGCGCCCCTTTCTGCATCTGCGAATTTATATTCACCTTTTGCGATGGCTGCGAACAGTTCAACATGTTCATTTTGATATGGTTCGTTCTCTTGCTTTTTGTCGAATTGATACAATATATTTCCCTTGTGGTCTCTGATATTTGCAGCACCACAAAAGATTTTTCCTTTTGTGCCGATCAACAGTTCATCGACTTTAGCAGATGTTTTAGGCATATGTCGGCATTGACTGTTCAGGATTGATCCATCTGCATAATGAAATTCAACAAAATGATGATCAAAAATTTCACCATGGTCCTTTCCGTTTCTAACTTGTCTTCCTCCGAAGCCTTGTGCTTTAACGGGATAAGCTTCTTTGAACCAGTTGATCACATCAATATTATGGATATGTTGCTCAGTAATATGATCACCACAGAGCCAGTTGAAATAATACCAATTGCGCATTTGATATTCCATTTCAGTTTGGCCTGGCTTTCTTGGATTCACCCAAACACCATCATTGTTCCACCATGCTTGAGCGGAGGTGATGTCACCTATTAAATCTTTTCTTTTGAAGAGCTCCCTGTAGGATGTCTGATAATGTCTTTGTAATCCAACAACAACATTTAATTTTTTAGATTTTGCAATGGCCGCAGCTGCCAGCACTTTTTTAACGCCTTCAGGGTCAGTGGCAACAGGCTTTTCCATGAAGATATGTTTCCCTTGATTCACTGCTTCTTCAAAATGAATGGGCCTGAATCCTGGAGGCGTTGCCAGAATGACAACATCTGCCAATGGGATGGCTTTTAGGTATGCATCGAATCCTACAAATTTTCTTTCTTCAGGAACATCCACCATGTCTTTTACAGAACCCTTGGTTCCTGCATCAGATAAATCTTCTGCAGTAATATTTTTATAGCAACTGTCAATCCTGTCTCGAAATGCATCTGCCATTGCTACCAGCTTTACATTCTGTTTGCTTTGCAATGCCTGTAACGCAGCACCAGTGCCTCTTCCACCACATCCAATCAAAGCAATCTTGATGGTGTCGTTTGCACCTGAAAAATAATTTGCATTTGTCATGAGTGGAGCTGCTAGTATCCCTGTTGAGATTAGTCCGCCTTGCTTTACAAATTCACGACGGCTGTTGTTGTTCTTTGGCAAGTTGTTTTGCATCGTTGTTGTTTTAATCGTTAGTTACCTAAGTACAATTTATATATTTTTTCGGCTTCTTCCTGTGTTGGTTGGTTTACAGGACAAACTATTCTGAATCCAACGAACATACCGTCTGTTAGCCACCACCTGCTTTTGGGCAGCTGAGGATCTCTTTTATTCCAACTGGTCTGAGAAAATTGTCTGGACGTGGAACTTAACAATTTGCTTTCATCCAAATAAGATCCTCCACGGATGGTTCGAGGGTATCGGGAGGTGGGGATGATTATTTTGTCTTTTTCTCCCTCTGTAGTTTTTTTTAAATAATCTGCATCATACTGATCCATGGTCCACTCTGCAACATTTCCCAGGATGTCGTATAAGCCCCATGGATTGGGCTTTTTCAATCCAACTTTTTGGTATTTATTGTTGCTGTTGGATTTAAACCAGGCGTATTGAGTAAGTCTTGATGCATCATTTCCAAAGAAATAATTTGTATTTGTTCCTGCTTTGCAGGCAAATTCCCATTCCGCTTCAGTTGGAAGGCGATAAAATTTTCCAGTTTTTTGGAAGAGCCATCTGCAAAACATCATAGCACCATCCACGCTCATACTGTTAACCGGGTATCCTCCCTCTTTCCCCATATTCCAACTGAGGTCGATATATTGAGGAGTCGGTCGGGTGATTGCATCAACCTTTGACCCTTGGGAAGTCTGTTCGTCTTTAAAAAAAATATCAAACTGATCATGGGTGATTTCAAAAGCACCAATCCAAAAGGGAGATACAGTTATTTTTTTGGCAGGCTTTTCGTTTGTATTGACTGAGCTGTTGTTGCCCATTGTAAAACTTCCACCAGCCAATTGTATCATTTTTATAGTGAGTTCAGAGCCTGGAATGGCTATGTTTTCGGTTGAAATTGGTTGGGCGTTTGAATGTATCAGGAAGATGCAGCTTAATAGGGTAATAACAATTTTATTCACTTAGAATGATTTGATGCAATTTTAAGTAAATTGTTACAAGTATTTAGTTGTTTACACAAAAATTGCTCATATGGAAAGAAGAGGTTTTATAAAAAGTTCATCACTTGCTGGAATCGGTTTGCTTCCAGGATTTACTTCAATTGCACAAGAAAAGACGCAAGCAGCGAAACCATTTAATTTGAGTTATGCCTTTCATGATGGAATGTTTTCTAATCATGGCGGTAAAGATTTTATCGACCAAATCAAATTTGCACATGACCAGGGCTTCAATGCAATTGAAGACAATGGAATGATGTCGAGAACTCCAGAAATGCAGTCAAAAATTGGTGATACCCTTGCAAAACTTGGAATGCGGATGGGAGTTTTTGTGATCACATCAGACAACTGGCACTGGAAAACAAGTCTTGCTACAGGTAAACAAGAATATAAAGATTTGATTGTAAAAGATTGTACAAAGGCGATTGAAGTAGCAAAGCGTTGCAATGCCAAATGGGCAACAGTTGTTCCAGGAAACTATGATAGAACACTTCCTCCTGATATTCAAATGGCCAATGTAATTGAGGGTTTGAGATTGGGTACTGCAATATTGGAAAAAGCAGGCCTGGTGATGGTTTTAGAACCGTTGAGTGATAATCCGGATTTATTTTTACGTCATTCTACACAGACCTATATGGTTTGTAAAGCAGTGAACAGTAGTTCATGTAAGATCCTCTTTGACATGTATCATATGCAAAGAAATGAAGGAAATATCATTGCCAACCTTGACAGGTGCTGGGATGAAATTGGATATATTCAAATTGGTGATAATCCAGGTAGAAACGAGCCAACAACAGGTGAGATGAATTACAAGAATATTTTCAAACACATTCATCAAAAAGGGTTTACTGGAATACTCGGAATGGAACATGGTAATTCCATAAAAGGAAAAGAGGGTGAGCTCGCACTCATTAAAGCATATAGAGATTCAGATGATTTTCTTTAGAGCTTAATTCCTAGTGATATACCCGCTCTGATTCCTGCCCATGGGCCTGTGAGGTTCAATTTGATATTGTTGGAACCTACCTCTGAACTTATGTTCACATTTGGGATGCTTACACTGTTTAAGCCGTCCCTGATGGATGTTTGTTCAGTTGAACTCAATGTAAACGAGCTGATGCCAGAGAGGGAGCCATTTCCTGTTCCGTAATGAGGTCCAAGGATCTGCCAATCCAGGCAAATATGTTTTCCAATTGACCATTGTGCACCTATTAATAATCCGTATGTGCTGGACTTCAAATCTCCTGAAAGGCTTATGTTATCTGTCCCTCCACCTGCTTTGTTAAAATCAATTTTTATTCCTTCGCCATGGAAACTACCGAATCTCATGAAGGGTGCTAAATAAAATCCTCTACCAAAGCCCTTTCTTCCAGGATACCATCTTAATTCTGGAGTGATAGCCGTATTTGAGATTAATAATTGGTCTAGTGTTTTCTGCATATTCGCATCTCCATTTGCAATGGAAACAATGTTATCTTTTAATGGAATATTTCCCAAAGGCATTGTTCTGTAACCCAAGGCAACAGACAAATGTTTATTAACCACTCTTTCAAACTGCAAGCCATAATTGGATATTGGCAGTGAAGTCAGGTTAATCTTGAAAAGATTTTTCTTCGGTATTGTTGAAGTCTGTTTTTCCTGTGCAGATGCGGATAGTAATATTATTGATAACATTCCAACAAGGAATGATCTGCTTAATCCAGTTTTCATAATGATCCTTTTGTTGAATTTAATGAAAAAAATGCTATTCCTCAATTTTTTCATCCACTGCATTCGCGACTACATGTGAAGCAATTTTTTTCAGAGGATTTCTTCTCATTTCCTGGTAGTTGTTGCGGGTGTCAAATATGTCTATTGCTGAAAAAATAGCTGCTCTAAAAGAGGATTCATCTGCAATGTTTTTTCCTGCTATATCAAAGGCAGTACCATGGTCTGGAGATGTTCTGATCGTGGGGATACCTGCTGTAAAATTGGTTCCTTCACCCAATGCGAGGGATTTAAAAGGAATCAATCCTTGGTCGTGGTACATGGCAAGCACAGCATCAAATTTTTCATGATTGCCTCTTGCAAAAAATGCATCAGCACTGTATGGGCCCATCACAATGCAATCATTTTTCTTAGATTCCAAAATGGCAGGTCGTATTATTTCTTTTTCTTCTTTGCCAACCAGGCCTTCATCTCCTGCATGGGGATTTAATCCCAAAACAGCAATCCGAGGTCGCTCAACTCCGAAATCTTTTATCAGGCTATTTTTTAGGAGTTGTATTTTTTTAATGATTTGTTCTTTGCTGATATTTTTTGCGACATCCATGATGGCAAGATGCTCTGTCAATAAAGCAACTTTCATGTTCTCAGAAATCATCAGCATAAGTACATCATCTGCTTGTAATGCCTCTTTCAAAAATGGGGTATGTCCAGTGAAATTAAATTCACTGCTCTGCATGGTAAACTTGTTAAGCGGGGCAGTTACCAAAGCATCAATGCTTTTTTCCTTCAATGCTTTTACTGCTGCTTGTAATGATTTGACACCATATTTACCACCCGTTTCTGTCATTTGTCCGGGTAGGATTTCTACCTCTTCCTCCCAAACCGTAAAAATGTTCAGTTGTTTTGGGTTGGCTTTCGAAATTTCTTTGATGTTGGAGTAATTCAGGGTGAGTTCCGGGATCGATTTTTTATAGAAATTGATCACTTTGTTTGATGCAAATACGACTGGTGTGCACAATTCAAGTATTCTGCTGTCAGAAAATGTTTTGATGATGATTTCTATGCCGATTCCATTTAAATCACCCACCGAAATGCCAACAACCGGTCTTTTTTGTTCACTCATATATCCACTTTAGCTTGAAGCGACAAAGGTAGGGATAATGGCTAATCTTTATTGTAATTTTGTCCTCTCATGTTGACGCTGAAGAAATCATTGGGGCAGCATTTTTTGAAGGACGAATCTGTTTGTATTCGTATTGTGGAAGCATTGCAGGAGCAGCCATTTCAGCAATTGTTGGAAGTGGGGCCTGGTGGAGGAGCCTTGACAAAATACTTGATAAAAATACCCTCTGTTGATTTTAAACTTGTTGAGATAGACCAGGAAAAAATTGATTATATATCGACTACTTATCCAACTTTAAAGAACAATGTCATTGCCGGAAGTATTTTGGACATTGAGTGTCCATTTAAATCAACATTCACTTTGATTGGAAACTTCCCTTACAATATTTCAACACAAATAGTTTTCAAAGTAATTGATTGGCGTGAGCAAATTCAAACAATGGTTGGAATGTTTCAAAAAGAAGTTGCAGTAAGAATTTGTGCCGGACCGGGATCAAAGGATTATGGAATCATAAGTGTAATTGCTCAGGCTTATTTTGATACAACCTATTTGTTTGATGTAGATGAATCCTCTTTTAATCCACCCCCAAAAGTGAAGAGCGGAGTGATCAGAATGTTTTACAAGGGTAATCCATATGAAATCTCTAATCATCATAAATTTAAAAACCTAGTAAAGACCGCATTTGCACAAAGACGAAAGCAATTGCGAAATCCTTTGAAACCATATTTTGAAAAAGATTTTTTGAGCCAAGAAATATTTACAAAACGTGCTGAGCAACTTTCTGTAGCTGATTTTGTTTATTTGTTAAATCACATGAAATGAAAAAAGTGTTGATTACTGCATACGCACATCCAGCATTGAAAGAGCAGCTTGCTGCCAAAGGATATTTGGTTGATGTGAATGAAAAGATCAATTATCAAGATTTAAAAAATATTGTTGGAGCATATGAAGGGCTCATTATTACAACCAGATTAAACATTGATCGTTCAATGATCGATGCTGCTCAACAATTGAAATGGATTGGAAGATTGGGGAGCGGAATGGAAATTGTTGATGTGGAATATGCCAAAACAAAAGGGATTGAATGTATTAGCAGTCCAGAAGGCAATCGAGATGCGGTTGGAGAACATGCACTGGGTATGTTGTTGTCACTCATGCACCACATAGATAGATCTCATCGAGAAGTGACGGAAGGGAAGTGGATTCGGGATGGAAACAGGGGTACGGAGTTGGGGGGGAAAACCGTTGGTATCATCGGGTATGGGAATACTGGATCTGCATTTGCAAAACTCTTGGATGCATTTGGTGTCATTGTATTGGCCTATGATAAATATAGAGTTGGCTTTTCAAATGGACATGTGAGGGAAGCATCTTTGGAGCAAATTCAATTGCATGCTGATGTAATAAGTTTACATCTTCCATTAAATGATGAAACGTTTCATTTTGCTGATTCAGGATTTTTTAGCCAATTGAAACGCACACCATTTTTTTTGAATACTTCCCGAGGTGCATTGGTAGATACAGGGGCCTTGATATCTGCATTGGACGCAAATCAGATTTCAGGAGCAGGCTTGGATGTACTTGAAAATGAAGATCTTGCATCTTATCATCCACATGAAAAAGAGATGTTGGGAAATATATTAAAAAGAAATAATACCATTGTTACACCGCATATTGCTGGTTACAGCCATGAGGCATTATTGAAAATGGCAACCACAGTTCTAGAAAAGCTGGAGCCTTTGCTTGGTCATTGATTTCTGGAATTTTTGTAACTTTGCATCACAGCAACGCCCCAGATTTCTCTGAGGCGTTGCTATTTTTTTCAAACCCAACTAAACGGATATTATGAGCGTAATGTATGTAACCAAGGAAACCCTCGAGCTAATGAAGGCTGAGCTTCACAAAATGAAGACAGTTGAAAGGCCTGCTGCTTCCAAGGCTATTGCTGAGGCCAGAGAGAAGGGCGATTTGAAAGAAAATGCAGAGTATGATGCAGCCAAAGAAGCACAAGGTTTGTTGGAGGCTAGAATTTCCAGAATGGAGTCCGAATTGGCCAATGCACGCATCTTGGATGCATCTGAAATTGACACTTCTAAAGTATCCATCCTTACGAAAGTGACCATCACCAACAAGGCAACAAAAAAATCTATGACATATCAAATCGTTTCTGAGAAAGAGGCAGATTTGAAATTGCAAAAGATTTCGGTTACTTCTCCTATCGGAAAAGGGTTGCTTGGCAAAAAAGTTGGAGATGAAGCAGAAATTCAAGCACCGAACGGGAAGATTGTTTTTACGATTGATCAAATCTCCATTTAAACATGGCAAGTATATTTTCTAAAATCATCCAGGGGGAAATTCCTTCATATAAAATTGCCGAAAACGAACAATTCTATGCATTCCTGGATGTATTTCCTCTTGTTCATGGTCATACACTTGTGGTACCCAAAATAGAGACAGATTATATTTTTGATTTAAGTGAACAAGAATTAAAAGAAATTCTTCTGTTTGCTCAGCCCATTGCAAAAGCCATTGAAAAAGCTTTTCCATGCAAACGTTGTGGGATGTCAGTTATTGGATTAGAAGTGCCGCATGCGCATATTCACTTGGTGCCAATCAATTCTGCAGATGACCTGAATTTTACCAGACCCAAACTTAAACCTACTCAGGAAGAGTTGAAGTCGGCACAAAATGCAATTCTGTCTATTCTTGCCTGATTATCTTTTTCCTACTCTTTCCGGATGTTGTTGAACAAAAGCTGCCCAGCTGGAAGTTGATTTCTTGGATGATTTTCTCTTTGGTGTTGGCTTGGGTATTGGAATGCCATGTCCATTGAAATGATGACATACAGCAACAGCAAGGGCATCAGAAGCATCAAAATATTTAATGGTATTTTTCAGCCGCATAATATTATTGAGCAATTTCCAAATTTGTTCTTTGGTTGCGTTTCCATTTCCAGTGATTGATTGTTTCACTTTTTTAGGTGAGTATTCTGCTACTTCAACACGATTCGACATCGCAACCGCAATTGCTACTCCTTGTGCTCTTCCAAGCTTTAGCATGCTCTGTACATTTTTCCCAAAAAACGGAGCTTCAATCGCCATCGCATCAGGTTGGTACTTGTCGATCAGCTGCTGAATTGTTTGGTTGATGATGCCCAGTCTTTCAAACATGTCTTTTTTACTGTTCAATTTGACTACATCCATCTCCAGCATTTCGATTTGACTGCCCTTGGTTTGAATAATACTGAATCCCATGATAACAGTTCCTGGGTCGATTCCTAAAATAATTCTACTTTTCAGGTTCAAGAGAAGTTTATTAAAAGTGAGATTAAACAAAAATATCAAATTAATTATCAATTATGGACTAGCCCCCTTGCTGCTTGTCTTGATCGGATATCATTTGACGAATGAATTATTTGCCAGGCCAACATTTGAAGAGGACGTTCTATCAATCAAAAACCATATTTACAAGAATGGAATTGGACTATTGGCAATTGCTGTTTTTCTTATGATGTTGCAGTGGTTGACAGAGGCATATAAATGGAAAATGTTGATGTCTTCATCTCTGAATCTAAATTGGAGGACATCTTTACAAATGATTTTCACCGGGTTATCTTTTTCTTTTATTACACCTTTTAAATCAGGTGAATTTATTGGAAGGGTCATGTATTTGCCAACACATAAAAGAGCAATTGGGACTACTTATACTTTTTATAGCAGCATCATTCAGTTTACTGTTTATAGTTTGCTTGGTGCATTGTCTTTATGGATGCTGGATTTAGATCACCTATTGTTGAAAATTCCAGCCTCATTTACAAGCGGGATCTTGTTTTTAAAATCCATCTCACTTTTTATTCCAATTGTATGTTTAATATTTTTTATCACAAAACGACTTTTCATTCATTTTTTTCTTTCCTTCAACTTGTTAAAAAAATTTACTCCTATTGCACAAGAGTTTTTATCAATTAAGCCAAGCCGCACAGCAATGGTATTCGGTCTAACTTTCTTGAAATGTTTCATTTTTATTCTAGAATATTGGCTGATATTTAAATGGCTAGGAGTTGAACTTTCTATTTCTCAGGTTTTTATGGGGGTGTCAATCATGGTATTTGCCCTTGCGGTAATGCCAACCATTTCATTTATAGAAATTGGACTTCGTTGGGAATTTTCATTTGTTATTTTCTCTGCTTTTACACAGAACCTTGTTGGGGTAACAATAGGTACAACCATCGTTTGGCTACTGAATATTGTTCTGCCAGCTATTATTGGTGCTTTCTGGCTTTTGTTTCGAAATCAGGTATATATATCTGATGTGGAGTAAAAAGTTAACCATGTGGTTGCTTGTTTGCTGAATAAGCATTCTATCTTTGTATGATGAAGCGCATCAGAAGATTTCTTCTTATCACCATACTTTTATTTACGGTTTGCTCTTTGACTGCCGACAATGATTTTTGCGCCATTGATAATGTATCCTTCACTGGAAATGAACAGGTTCAATTCAAGATATTTTATAATATCATCGGACTATATGTCGATGCAGGTACAGCATCTTTTACAACAAGCCTCGCAAAAATCAATAATAAACCAGTTTACCATATTGTAGGTTTGGGGACATCAAATCCTTCGTATGACTGGATTTTTAAAGTGCGAGATCGATATGAAACATATATTGATACAGCAACTTTGAAGCCATACAGATTTGTTCGTCATGTTGAAGAAGGCGGCTACAGAAAAGATGAACTGGTTAATTTCAACCACGAAGAAAAAAAAGCTATTTCTGCCAAGGGGAGTTTTGATGTTCCTGCTTGTATTCAAGATGTATTGAGTGCAATTTATTATGCCCGCAACATTGATTTTTCAAAAAGATCAATTGGTGAAAAAATTCCGTTTAGCATGTTTATAGACGATGAAGTCCACAATTTATACATTCGCTATTTAGGAAAGGAAGTAGTAAAAACCAAATACGGAATTTTTAATGCCATTAAGTTCAAGCCTATGCTGATTGGCGGTACAGTGTTTAAGGGGGGTGAGTTGATGACTGTTTGGGTTTCAGATGATGGCAATCATTTACCTCTCAGAATCGAAAGTCCAATCAGTGTGGGAAGTGTCAAGGTTGATATGATGAAGTTCAAAAACATCCGTTTTCCTTTCAGTTCGCTGATTTCGTGGAAATGATTATATTTTTTGGAGATCTACTATTTCGCCTTTTGTAAATCCTTTCTCAGTCTTTATAACCTTGCAGCATTCAATCATTGCATCATGTTCGAAGAACAGCAAATGCTTGTTGTGAACTGCCTCATTCAGGTATTTTTCTTTTTCTTCCAACGTTGTCATGGGAAACATATCATATCCCATAATATATGGAAGTGGGATATGCGCTGCAGTTGGAATGAGATCTGCCATGTAAGCTATGATATGATTATTAAATTTAACCAAAGGAAGCATCATGCTCTTTGTATGACCATTTACAAAGAGAATTTCTATATTTTCTGTAAATGAAGTTCTCGCCTGATTATTGGATTTTATAAATTTCAATACTCCATGTTCTTGAAGTGGCAATAAATTTTCTTTTAAAAAAGATGCTTTTTCTCTTGCATTTGGATGAATGGCCCACTCCCAGTGTTCTTTGGATGTCCAATAAGTTGCATTTGGAAAAGTAGGTTGTAAGTCACGGTTAACCGCTCCTCCACAATGATCGAAATGAAGGTGTGTAAGGATTACATCTGTGATGTCTTCGGGGGATATGTTTTTTTCTTTTAGTGATTCCAATAATTGCTTTCCGCTGGGGTAGTAATGGCCGAAAAATTTGTCAGACTGTTTGTCTCCCATTCCAGTATCGATCAATATCTTTTTTTCTCCGTCTATGATCAATAAACATCTCATGGAGAATGTGCATAGATTGTTTTCGTCTGCAGGAATTGCTTTTTGCCAAAGCACCTTTGGAACTACCCCAAACATAGCACCTCCATCCAATTTGAACAGTCCTGCATCAATTGAAAAGACTTGCATATTTTTCTTTTGTGATCACTTTTTTTGTGTAGAGCAATGCAAAGAAACTAACAATAAAAAAGAGCATAAGAATCAAAATGGAATTCCTGATGCTGCCGGTTAGCTCTTCATTTCTTGCAAATAAAAAGAGACCAATGGTCAATGCCACTTTTTCTGTTACGTCATAAAAACTGAAAAAGGATGTTGTATCATCTGTTGGCGGAATCAATTTTGAATAGGTGCTTCTGCCGATGGTTTGGATTCCACCCATTACGAGACCAACGCAAGCTGCAAGAATATAAAATTCAGTTTGAGACTTAATAAAATATCCCCACAAACAGATCCCTATCCAAATAAATACAGCCACTACCAATGTGTAAATATTTCCAATCCATTTTGACAATTTACTCATAACAATGGCGCCCACCAACGCAACAAGTTGAATCAAGATGATGGTCATGATCAACTTTGGTTCATCTTCAGGTTTTGGAAAAATTTCTTTTTTGCTGAAGCTGGCAGCAACCAGCATAACGGTTTGTACTCCAACACTAAATAAAAAAAATGAAAACAAATATCGTTTGAGGGCCGGAATTTGCTTTGCCTGGTTCCAGACCATTTTTAATTCATGAAATCCGTTGATCAGCAAATGTTTCTTCAATAGCTTGTTCTTTTCAGTATTCGAGGGTAAAGCTTTGAATGTGATTTGAGAAAATCCTAGCCACCAACATCCGACCAGCAGAAATGATATCCTTGGGCCGAGTGTTTTATCTGCTTCATCCAATCCGAATAAACTTGGTTTTAATATTACCACAAAACATATCAATTGCAGGAGTACACTGCCAATATATCCCATAGCAAATCCCCGGGCACTCAAGGCATCTCTTTCTTCTGGGTCTGCTATATCAGGGAGGTAGGAATTATAGAAAACCAAGCTGCTCCAGAATCCCAATGCTGCCAATGCAAAAAAAATAATTCCCCATTCAATTTTTTCGGGAGTGAAAAAAAACAACATTGAACACGATAATGATCCAATCAAAACAAAAAACTTCATGAAAGCTTTTTTGTTTCCACGGTAATCTGCAATGGAAGAAAGAATAGGAGAGCTGATTGCAACAATAAAAAACACCAATGCTAGCGCGTAATTTTGTAACGCAGTATTGATAAACTGGAATCCAAAGAAATTAACATATGACTGCTCATTGTTGTTGCTGCTTGTAACGGCTACGTAATATGCCGGGAAAATAGTGGAAGTGATGACCAGGTTGTAAACACTGTTTGCCCAGTCGTACATGGTCCAGGCCCGTTGAATTTTTTTTCTACTTTCCATATGAAACTGCTTACCAGTAAGATAAGCAAAAGAAATCAAATGCTAGTGTGAGAGTCCGTTCATAGACAACTTGCCCGAAAAGATCAAGGCAAACAATACGAGTCCTAGGATTATTCTATACCATCCAAATATTCTAAATCCATTCGCTTTTAAAAATTGAATAAAAAAGCGGATCGCGATAAGTGCAACAAAAAATGCTACGATACTTCCGGTGAGTAGGATGGATAAGCCATCGGTATTTAGCAGGGAGGGCTCATCCTTCCAGATATCATAAATACTTTTTACAGTTGCTGCACACATGGTAGGTACAGCCAGGAAAAAAGAAAATTCAGCAGCTGCACTTCTCGTGAGCTTTTGTTGCATGCCACCAATGATAGTTGCTGCACTTCTACTGAGTCCTGGCAGAAGAATTGCCAATACCTGATAGCAGCCAATCAAGAAGGATTTCTTGTAATTAATATTTTCTTCATTTTCGATCTGGGGTTGTTTGAACCAGTTGTCCACAAATAGCAATACAATTCCGCCAGAAAAAATTACTGTTGAAATAAAAAGTGGTCTTTCCAATACCTGATCAATATGTTTTTTAAAGATGGCTCCAAAAAACAATGCAGGAACTATGGCGATAAAAAGTTTTATATAAAAGTCGAAGCTTTTGAAGTTGATGAACTTTTTCCAATACAATACAACTACTGATAGGATTGCTCCAAATTGAATAACTATTTCAAACAATTTCGTAAACGGATCGCTGGCTGTTTCAAAGAATGCAGAAGCAATCGCCATATGTCCGGTAGAAGAAACAGGAAGGAATTCAGTGATGCCTTCAATAATGGCTAAAATAATTGCTTGAAAGTAGCTCATGATCTTGAATCAGAGGTTATTTGCTTTTTTTCATGATGGCAAATATCTCTACTACAAATCCAATGATGATTAAAATTGGAGCCAATGTAATTCTTCTGAAACTGTACACTTCATTTTCATTGAACACATTTGGATCGCTGCCTTTGCCACCAGCCATGAGCAGTGATCCTAATGCTATGATCACCAAACCTGCCAGCATCCAAACTAAATTTTCTTTTCCAAAAAGAGGGTTGTTCTTTGTTTCCATTTGAATAATATTAATAGAGGTCGTCTAATTTCATTTTTAAATACTTGGTTACACTTCTGTGTGTGCTGATAAAGGTAATGCTTATGCCTATAATTATAAGTGCCAGAAATAATAGAAGTAAGCTGCCATTGTCTTTCAGTGCTTTGATTTCGGGCAACCACCAGTTTTCAACGGCATAAATCAGCAATAATATTGCTGCAATCGCCAACAGTGCGCTGATTAAACCATTGATGATAGCTTTGGTATCAAATGGTTTTGAAATAAACCATCTTGTAGCACCAACCATTTGCATGGTCTTGATTAAAAAACGATTTGAAAACATGGCCAACTTGATGGTATTGTCAATGAGGATGATCACAATCAACGCGAGTATTCCTGCCAATGCCAACAGAAAATATCCAACCTTTTTTACTACATTGTTTAAGTTGGTTACAACTGCATCGGGATATTTCACCTCACTGATGATAAAGTTTTTCATGATCTCGGTGGTGATCACTTTTAAACTGTCTTTATTCACATATGAAGGATCAAGGTAGAAATCTATGCTTGCAGGAAGCGGATTATAATCAAGGACTTTGTTCCAGTCCTGGTTTCCATCGCCAATAAATGTTTGTCTTGCTTTTTCTTTGGTGATGTATTCAACATTTCTGGCATAGGGTTTTGACTTAATGACGTTCTTGGCAATGTCAATTTCTCGCTGAGGACTCCCTTCTCTAATGAAAGCATGTACTTGTACACTTCCTTTGAAATAAGTCTCGAGCTTGCTTGTATTGATCACCAGCCATCCCAGTATTCCGAGAATAAACAATACCAAAGCAACTCCTAAAATCGCCATGAAATATGAAGGTTTGCTTTTTTTCATGGATCCTTTTCCCTGCGCTGTCATCATTGAATCATATATTTTTAAAGTTCAACCCTTTACAAGTCCAAAAATAACAATTTTGAGGGGTTTGCGTACCTTTGCACATCGTTAAAATAAAGGAATTATTACATGGAATATGCATTCGGAGATATTGAAAAGAAATGGCAGTCAAAATGGAAGGAATCAAATGCATATCAGGTTTCCAATCAAACTGAAAAAGCTAAATATTATGTGCTGGATATGTTCCCTTATCCAAGTGGAGCCGGACTCCATGTGGGTCATCCATTGGGATACATTGCCAGTGATATCTACAGTAGATACAAGAGGCTAAAGGGATTTAATGTTTTGCATCCGATGGGATACGATTCTTTTGGTCTTCCGGCAGAACAATATGCTATTGAACATGGTATTCCTCCTGCAGTTTCAACAGATCAAAATATTGAAACCTTTAGATCTCAACTAGATAAAATTGGATTTTGTTACGATTGGAACAGAGAGGTCAGAACATCCACCAAAGAATATTACAAATGGACCCAATGGATATTTCTTCAACTCTTTGACAGTTGGTTTGACAGAAAACAACAAAAGGCAAGACGAATCAATGATTTAAAAGATATTTTCTCAAGAGAAGGAAATACAAACAATGTTTGTCCGGGTGATCGTTCCATCAATTTTACTGCTGCCGATTGGTTGAAGTGTAATGAAAAACAACAGTATGATATCTTGATGCATTATCGGTTGGCTTATTGTGGTGTGGGGGAAGTTAACTGGTGCGAGGCACTTGGAACTGTTCTTGCAAATGATGAAGTAGTAAATGGGGTAAGTGAAAGGGGAGGGCATCCCGTGTTGAAAAAGAAACTCCGTCAGTGGTATCTCCGTATAACTGAATATGCTGAGCGTTTGTTAACTGGATTGGAATCGGTTGATTTCAGTGACAGCATGAAAGAAATGCAATCTAACTGGATTGGTAAAAGTTATGGCGCTGAAATTGATTTCAAAATTATTTCCGACAATGCCGATGTTAGTGATGAGTGTTTGAGGGTTTACACTACCAGGCCAGATACCATTTTCGGTATTGATTTTATGGTGGTTGCTCCAGAACATGAACTCATCGGGAAAATCACAAGCGCAGTACAATCAAATGCTGTAAGCAATTACATCGATTACGTAAACAGCAGAAGTGAACGTGAGCGAATGGCAGAGAAGAAAATCTCGGGCGTATTCACTGGTGCTTATTGCAAACATCCATTCAACGACCGCCAAATTCCAATTTGGATCAGTGAATATGTATTGGCAGGATACGGAACCGGAGCCATCATGGCTGTTCCCTGTGGTGATGAACGTGATTTTAAATTTGCACAGCATTTTGAAATCCCTGTTACCAATATCATTGGAGATCATTATAATGGTACTGAAGCCAATCCAACCAAAGATGCATTGCTACAAAACAGCGGTTTTCTAAATGGATTAAAAATGTCTGATGCCATCAATATTTCAATTGATAAGTTGGAATCAATGGGTATTGGTAAAAGACAAACCAATTATAAAATGCGAGACGCTGCTTTTAGTCGTCAGCGCTACTGGGGTGAACCTTTTCCTATCATTTGGAAAGATGACATGGCTATTCCAATGAAGGAATCTGAACTGCCTATTGAACTTCCTCCTATGTCTGATCTGCGTCCTGGTCCGGATGCACAAGGCCCACTTGCAAATTTGCCTGATTGGATAAATTTCAATGGTGGTACCAGAGAAGTGAATACCATGCCAGGATATGCTGGCAGCAGTTGGTATTTTCTGCGTTATATGGATCCGCACAATCAAGATGAGTTCTGCAGCAAAGAAGCAAGTAGCTATTGGGGCCAGGTTGATCTTTATGTTGGTGGAACTGAACATGCTGTTGGACATCTTTTGTACTCAAGAATGTGGACCAAAGCATTGTTTGATCTAGGATATATACATTTTGATGAACCTTTCAAGCGGCTTCTGAACCAAGGGAAGATTGGTGGAGATTCTAGAATAGTGTATCGTATTCGAGGTTCCAAGCAATTTGTTTCATCAGGTTTGAGAGATCAATATGAAACAGACGAACTGCATGTTGATGTGTCTATGGTAGATGGTATGGAATTGGATATGGATGCATTCAAGAAATGGAAACCAGATCTTTCTGATGCTGTTTTTATCACGGAAGATGGAAAATATCTTTGTGGTTCTCGTCAGGAGAAAATGAGCAAGCGCTATTTTAATGTCGTAAACCCAGATGATATTGTTAAGAAATATGGCGCAGACACCTTCCGTATGTATGAAATGTTTTTAGGTCCTGTTGAACAGGATAAACCTTGGGATACAAAAGGCATTGAAGGTGTACACCGATTTATTAAAAAATTCTGGCGACTCTTTTATGATGCTGAAAAAGGTTTGTTGTTAAACCATGAAGCCCCAAGCAATGAGTCATGGAAGGCATTTTACAAGATGTTGAAGAAAGTTGAAGAGGATACTGAAAAATTTTCTTTCAATACAGCAGTGAGTACATTCATGATTGGAGTTAATGAGTTAACCGACTTGCAATGCAGATCCAAATTATTGTTGGAAAAATTTCTGATTGTATTGTCACCCTATGCACCACATATCTGTGAGGAGCTATGGACGGCCATTGGAGCTGAAGGTTCAGTGCTAAATGCTGCATACCCGCAAATAGAGGAACAATATCTTGTTGAAACATCAAAAGAGTATCCTGTTGCCATCAATGGCAAAACACGCACTACGATGATGATTGAATTAACAGCTACACAACAAGAGATTGAAAAACTTGTTTTAGAAGAGCCTGTTGTAAAGAAATGGCTAGATGGTAAACCACCAAAAAAGATCATCTATGTGAAAAATAAGATGATCAATGTGGTACTTTAATTCAAATAACTGTTTCTTTCTTTACAGTGGAATCATGTAATTTCATAAAATGATGAATCCAAATTTGGATCCAAAGACATCATCTGGCATTGCCGGTGATAAAGAGTTTGAAAACAGTATTCGTCCTGTTAGCCTGGAAGACTTTTCGGGTCAGCCTGGCATCATTGATAATTTAAAAGTATTTATCAAGGCTGCTCAAATGCGCGGTGAGTCGCTCGATCACGTTCTGTTTCATGGTCCACCCGGATTGGGCAAAACAACCCTCTCTAGGATTGTTGCAAGGGAAATGGGTGCGAATATCAAGGAAACATCTGGTCCAGTTATTGAGAAGCCTGCAGATCTTGCAGGATTGCTCACCAGCTTGGAGGCCAATGATGTTTTATTCATTGATGAAATACATCGGTTGAGCAATGTTGTGGAAGAGTATTTATATTCTGCCATGGAAGATTTTAAGATCGATATCATGATTGATGGTGGTCCCAGTGCCAAAACCATACAGATAAATTTGAATCCATTTACCTTGATTGGTGCAACCACGAGAAGTGGATTGTTGACCGCTCCCTTATTATCCCGATTTGCGATCAAGTCTCGTCTTGAATATTACAACAGTGAAGTGCTGGAAAGAATCATTTCTCGTTCTGCAGGAATTCTGCAAACAAAAATTACTTCTGATGCTTCAAAAGAAATAGCAAGGAGAAGCAGAGCCACTCCAAGAATTGCGAATGGACTTTTAAAACGTGTACGAGATTTTGCACAGGTGTTGGGCAATGGGGTGGTTGATCTTGGTATCACCAAGCATGCACTCAAAGCTTTGCAGGTAGATGAACATGGACTCGATGAAATGGACAATAGGATATTGGCAACCATCATTGATAAATTCAAAGGTGGCCCTGTGGGATTAGGAACGCTCGCAACTGCTGTTGGAGAAGAGTCAGGCACCATCGAAGATGTGTATGAACCCTTCCTTATTCAAGAGGGATTTCTTCAACGTACAATGAGAGGTAGAGAAGTTACCCAAAGGGCGTATGAGCACCTTGGACGTACACCTAAAGCGGGAAATGAAAATTTACTTTTCTAATTAAAGGCAGCTAAGATTTTACAATCAATCTAAATCCGTTTCCATGGATGTTGACAATTTCAACTTCTGGATCCTCTTTTAAATATTTACGGAGTTTTGCAATGTAAACATCCATGCTTCTGCCATTGAAATAGTTATCGTTGCCCCAAATTTTCTTGAGTGCCAATTCTCGCTGAAGCAAATCATTTTTATACTCACTCAACATTTTCAGCAATTCATTTTCTTTTGGTGAGAGCGTTACTTTATTGCCTTCAATGGATAGCTCCCTGAGTTTTGGAATAAAATGGTATTTACCCAAATCGTATTCTACATTTTCCTGTTCTTTGTGTTGCTCTTCATTTCTTTTGAGAATGGCCTTGATTTTAAAAAGCAATAGCTCAGAGTCGAACGGTTTGGTGATATAATCATCTGCACCCAGTTTGTATCCTTTGATTTGATCTTCTTTCATTGATTTGGCAGAAAGGAAGAATAGGGGGATATCTGGATTGATGTCTCTGATCTCTTCAGCCAGTGCAAACCCATCCATTTTAGGCATCATTACATCCAATAGGCAGATATCAAATTTCTCTCTCTGAAAGGCAGCTAAACCCAACCTTCCATCTCTTTCGAGAACCACATCAAATTCGTTTAATTCTAAAAAATTCTTAAGTACGAGTCCAAGGTTGGCATCGTCTTCGCAGAGTAGGATTTTATGTTTTGATTGAGCTGACATAATTGCTTGTTTTAGACAAAATAAATTTAAGTTGGGGATAAGTCAGGCTGAACTGCAATAAAATTTTGTTAAACAGGCATGTTTTTTGGAATTTGCTATCAAGAAATAAAATACTGACCTTATGCGTTTGACTTCAGACAACACATTTAAGAAATTAATTGTAATTGGAGACAGGGTTCTGATTAGACCGTCAAAACCAGATGAGAAAACAGCTAGTGGATTGTACCTGCCCCCAGGTGTACAGGAACGAGAAAAGGTGCAACAAGGGGTTGTAATCAAAACCGGACCAGGATTTGTAATTGCAATGCCAGTGGAAGAGGAGCCCTGGAAATCAGACGAGGAAAAGGTTAAGTATATTCCATTGCAGGCAAAAGAGGGCGATTTGGCAATATTTTTAGTCAGTGCAGCCACAGAAATCGTCTACGAGGGAAATAAATACTACATAATTCAACAAAGTGCAATTTTGATGCTTGAAAGGGAGGAGGAAATGTGATTATTTGCTAAAAAAATACATTTTATTAAAAAAAATCTAATAAATGTTGTTTTTCGGCATGTATTTAATTGAAAATAAGTCTATTATATATTTACTTTCTGATACTTTTTTAAAAATATTGGACTTTTTTCATGGCAAATATGCTTTGAGTATATACCTTCACTATGGTTTTTCATAGGATATTGGATTTTAAAACGGGGCTGGATGTCTATCCTGGCCCTTTTATTTTTCTCGAAATCTTCCATCTACTCCTGAAATTATTTGACCTTCTTTTTCTAAAATTTCGATCCCAGTTTTCAATATTTCTTCATCCTGGTTCAACGCAATCAGCAATTCATCAAAAGTCATTTCTCTTTTCTTTATTTCAATTATAATTTTTTTTAATAAGTCAGAAATGTATTGTTTCGATGGTGCTGTATTTGAGACTGATACACATCTGTCACATATCCCACAAGTCTTTTGTTGGGTATCACCAAAATAATCTGAAATGATTATTGATCTGCATTCTCTGCTTTGGATGAATTTGATCATATAATCTATTCTGTGGGAATACTCTTTTTTTCTTGCTAAATAATGTGGATAGTTGATCTGTAATTCATCTGCCTGGATGCGTTCCTGTTGAAATAAAATCTGTGCAGATTCTTTTGACGGGTGATATTCGGTAATGCCAAATTGATGCAGTTTTTTTAATGATTCTCTTACATTTGAAATATCCCATTTTAATAACCAGGCAATTTGACTTTCATTAATTCTTATTGGAATATCAAAGATTCCGCCATAAGTTCTCAGAAGAATCTTTATCAATGGTTCTAGATTTTTATGTTCTGCTTCGAAGATTTCTAAAGTTCTTCTTGCTGTGGTGAACATCAATGTAGATGGACTGAATACCTGGTCTTGATAAGTTAGAATTTCCTCTTGCTTTAAAATATCAAGACAATTAAGAACTTCAAACAAATTTAATTTGAAGGCAGTTGTAAATGCCTGTATATCAAAATCAAAAAATTTTCCATTGCCAGATCCAATGGGAAGTTGAAAATAATTGCAAACAGCTTTATATACTTTTCGTATGACATCGATTCCTGGGAATTTCTGATTCGGTAACTGTTTTAATTCTTCCAATTCCTGGTTTCTATATAATAATACTGCTGCGGCGTATTTACCATCACGCCCTGCTCTACCAGCTTCCTGGTAATAATTTTCAAGACAATCCGGAACGTCCATGTGTACCACCAACCTTACATCCGGCTTGTCAATTCCCATTCCAAATGCATTTGTACAAACAATACAATCAATCTTTCCCGAAATCCAGTCTTGCTGTTTTGTTGTTCTTTGTTCTTGGCTCAAACCAGCATGATAAAAGTCGGCCTTGAATTGAAATTGTTGAAGCAAATCTGAAAACTCCTTGGTGCGTTTTCTTGTCCTGCAATAAACAATACTAGACCCAGGATGCTGTATAAGCAACTTTTTGAGAAAATTTATTTTATCATCTGCTTGAACAACTTGATAAGAAAGGTTTTCTCTGGTAAATGATCCAAAAAAAAAGGAGGGATTTTTAAGATTTAATTTTTCAACAATATCATCCTTTACTTTCGGTGTCGCTGAAGCAGTCAGTGCTATTATAGGAACATTATTTAAATAAGTTTTTACAGATGCAATGTGTAAATAGGCTGGTCTAAAATCATATCCCCACTGTGAAATACAGTGTGCTTCATCTACTGCTAGCATTGAAATTGGTAAGTCTTCTAGTCTCTCTAAAAATTTGTTGCTGTTCAGCCTCTCTGGTGAAACGTATAAGAATTTTAAATCACCTTCTTCGCACAAATTGATTATGTCTTCAATTTCATCTGCACTTAATCCTGTATGTATGGCTTTTGCAGATATTCCGAGTTTATTCAATCTTTCCACCTGATCCAACATGAGTGCAATCAATGGAGAAATGACCAGGCAGGTTCCATCTTTGATCAATGCAGGCACCTGGAAGCAAATTGACTTTCCTCCACCTGTAGGTAGAATGGCCAAACTATCTTTACCATTCAATACTGCCTGAATGATATCCTCCTGTGTGGGTCTGAATTGATCAAAACCCCAATACTGTTGAAGGATTTCTTGAGGTGTTGGATGGTGCATTGAATCAGACAACTTTTTTTACGAATAATCTAACAGAATTAATGGCAAGTACAACATCGCTCAATCCCATTACCAATGCGCCAAGTGTTGGAGTGAGCAATCCAAATGCTGCCACCGGCAATGCAATGATATTATAAAAGAAGGCCCAGAATAAATTTTGCTTGATCGTGATGTAAGTATGCTTTCCGAGTCCAAGTGCAGTCGGCAGTTTTTTCAAACCTGCATTCATTAAGACAACCTGTGCACTTTGTATAGCCAATTGAGAAGCTTCACTCAGTGAAATACCAATGGTGGCCTTTGCAAGTGCTGGCGCATCATTGATTCCATCTCCGACCATTGCTGTAGGGACTTCTTTTGTAAGGGTTTCTATTTTATGGAGTTTTTCCTCCGGACTTTGTTCAGGAATGATTTCATCTAAGCCAAGTTCTTCTTGGATATGTTGACACTTCTCTCTTCTGTCTCCACTTAGCAGTATGGTTTTTATTCCAAGATTTTTTAAATACTGGATGATCTCTTTTGATTCTTGTCTTAATTCATCTTCAACATCCAACCACCCAATCCACTCATTATTTTTTGTAATGTATACATTGTGGTTATTTTCTTGTGTAAGGGTGTTGGCAATTTTATATGAACCAGCCCAATAAATATTGCCCTCTTTGTCAGTGCCTTTCATGCCAATTCCCTTTACCTCTTCAATGGTTTTCCATTTGATCTCTTCTTTGGTCTTAAAAACTGTTGCAATGGAAACTGCAATCGGGTGGGTAGAATATTTTTCTAATGAAAAAACAATTGATTTAAATGTTTGAGGATCTGTGTTCAATTCTTTAAACTTGGACAATTTGAATGAACCGGTTGTTAAGGTTCCTGTTTTATCAAAAACAATTTGTTTGATATTTCTGAAGTTTTCCAGGCTGGTTGCATTTCTAAACAGAATACCATTTCTTGCTGCTCTTCCCAAACCTACTGCTATTGCTGCGGGTGTTGCCAATCCCATCGCACAAGGACAGGCAATAACCAGTACAGCAATGCTGCGCATCAACGCAGGAGTGAAAGAATGCAAGTAGATAAAATTACCTGCGAATGTGATAACTGCTATAATGATAACAATTGGAACGAAAATGCCACTGATTTTATCTGCCAGGTGCTGAATTGGTGGTTTTTCTCCCTGCGCCTGCTTCACCAATTGTAATATTCCTGATAAAACAGTGTCATCACCTGTTGCAGTTACCTGTGCCTTTAAAGATCCTGAATCAACAATGCTACCGCCTATGATTTTATCCTTCACCTGTTTGTGCACTGGAATGCTTTCTCCAGTCAAAAGGGATTCATTCACATGTGCATCACCCCATAATATTTTAGCATCAATTGGAACTTGTTCTCCACTTCTTATTAATATCAAATCACCAACTTTCAATTGTGTATTTTCGATGGGCATGATCACTTCCTGATGATGTTCATCAAATGCAATCATATTTGCCATTACCTTTTGCGATTTCATCAACGACTTAAGTGCACGTTGAGTCGATTGCATGGATGCGTCTTCCAGATAGTTGCCAAAAAAGACCAAGGTGATGATTGTCGCTGCAGTTTCATAAAAGAGGTATTGTTCGCCTTGGCCCATCAATGTTCCTATTAGACTATATGAAAATGCAGCCAGGGCTCCCAACGCAACCAATACATTCATATTCGGAATTCCATTACGAATGCTTTTAATGGCACTTCTTCCAAAAAAATTCATGCCTACTATAAATACGGGAGTGCATAAGGCCAGTTGCAGCCATGGATTCATGAGCCAATGAATATGAATCACAAATTCAAGCATGTGCAACATCAATACCAACGTGAAGGGAAGACAAAATAGCAAACGCTGTATGGTGGTTGATAAAAAGGGTGCTCGTTTTTCATGGTTATCATTTTTAGCATCTACCACATGATAACCCAAATTGTCAATACCCTTTTTAAGAGTATCGGAGCTTGATCCCTCTACCATTTCAAATGATACATCACCATCAATTGGATTGACGCGGATGTTTTGCATGCCTTGTTTATCCAGAAACTTATTGATCGTGAGTGCACAATTTGCACAGGTCATTCCCTCTACCTTCCAGTTGACTTTTTCCATGGTGTAAAATTACAGATTAAATTACCTTCGTACTCTATGCAGTCTTTTAAAAGAAGTTTCAAGTTGAGGGAGATTGATTCAATTGCAGCGTGGATGCTGCAGTCTAATCCGACTTCACATATCATTTGTTTTGAAGGAGAACTGGGTGCTGGAAAGACAACTTTGATCAAGGCTGTTTGCAGAAAGTTGGGTGTGAAAGAAAATGTTAGCAGTCCTACGTATTCTTTGCTCAATGTTTATAATACCGAGGGAAGCAAGAACTTTCAAGAAGTTATTCATATTGATTTATACAGGCTCTCTGGTGAAGAGGAAGCCATGCGTGCAGGAATAGAAGAATATATTTTCAGCGGAAACTATTGTTTGATAGAATGGCCCCAAAAAGCTCCTGGAATTCTTCCAGAACATTATTTAAGGGTAAGGCTCACTGTTCTTGATAGTGATGAGCGTATGATCGAACTTAGCTCTGAATAAAATTGAGTATCTTCAAGAGTATTTTTTGAACAATGGCAAAAAAACCTTTCGTCAGTACAAGCATCAGTTATGAAACGCTGGAAGAAACATTGGATATTAAACCTTCCGCGTCCTCATTGTCAATAGCCATCCCAAAAGAAAGTGAATTTCAGGAAAACAGAATAGCATTGACCCCAGATGCAGTTGGTGTATTGGTGAACAATGGTCACAGGGTTGCAGTTGAACATAGAGCAGGGGAAGGTGCGCATTTTTCAGACAAAGATTATGCAGACGCTGGTGCCAAAATCATTCATAATAAAAAAGAAATCTTTCAAAGTGATTTGATTGTAAAGTCTGCCCCTGTTTCTGATGAGGAGTTGCCCTTGTTGTCGCTTGGACAAACCATAATTTCTCCCATTCATCTTCCAGTGATGAAGACACATATCCTTGAAAAAATGATGGAGAAAAAAGTGACTGCATTGTCATTTGAAAATCTAAAAGATGAATCCGGGCATAATCCTATTGTACGAAGTATGAGTGAAATTGCAGGAAGTGCTGTAATGCTTATTGCAGGTCAATATCTTAACAGTGCAAACCAAGGCAAGGGAGTGTTGCTGGGGGGTATTTCAGGAATTCCTCCTACCAAGGTAATTATCATTGGTGCAGGTATTGTTGGTGAATATGCAGCCAGAACTGCATTGGCCATGGGTGCAAGTGTAAAAGTCTTTGACAACAATATTTACAAATTAAAACGGCTGCAAAACAATATTGGTGTGAGGATGTGGACTTCAGTGCTTGAACCTAAAATTTTAGCCAAGCAATTAAAAACATGCGATGTTGCAGTTGGAGCACTAACCTCATCAGGTGGAAGAACACCTGTTGTTGTGAGTGAGGAAATGGTTTCAATGATGCGTCCGGGAAGTGTGATTGTCGATGTTAGCATTGACAGGGGAGGTTGCTTTGAAACATCTGAAGTTACTTCACATGAAAAGCCAATAGTCAGAAAATTTGAAGTGATTCATTATGGTGTTCCCAATATACCCTCGGGTTTTGCACGAACAGCTTCACAAGCCATCAGCAATGTATTGATGCCGTTGTTGATGAGAATTGGTGATGAAGGGGGACTTGAAAAACTGGTATGGCATAACTTGAACATCAGAAATGGTATTTATATGTTCAAAGGTTCTTTGACAAACTTCCATCTCTCTCAAAGATTCAAATTGAAATTTACAGATCTCAATCTATTGATTGCATCTCAGCGATGAGGAACCATTTCTTTAAATTTTCCCCACCATATCAGCAGGAATAACCCAAGCGTCAAACTCTGTTTCAGTTAAATATCCAAGTTTAACCGCCATCTCTTTAAGTGTTGTTCCCTCTTTATGTGCCTTTTGGGCAATCTCTGCTGCTTTGTAATAACCAATCTTGGTATTCAATGCAGTAACCAGCATCAATGAATTGTTCAAATGTTTATCAATGTTATCATACAATGGCTCAATTCCAATCGCGCATTTGTCATTGAAGCTCACACATCCATCTCCAATAAGTCTTGCACTGTGAAGGAAGTTGTAGATCATCATTGGTTTGAAAACATTCAATTCAAAATGTCCATTTGCTCCACCCACATTGATAGCAACATCATTTCCCAAAACTTGTGCAGCAATCATGGTCAAAGCCTCGCACTGAGTGGGGTTTACTTTACCAGGCATGATGGAGGAGCCAGGCTCATTGTCTGGGATAAAAATTTCTCCAATGCCACTGCGCGGACCTGATGACAGCATTCTAATGTCATTGGCTATTTTCATTAGACTGACTGCAACTGTTTTCAAAGCACCATGTGCCTCTACAATGGCATCATGCGCTGCCAATGCTTCAAATTTATTTTCTGCAGAAACAAAAGGAAGGTTGGTAAGTGCTGCAATATGTTTTGCAACATTAGTAGCATAATTTTCTGGAGTATTGATTCCTGTGCCAACAGCAGTTCCACCCAACGCCAATTCAGAGAGATGTGACAAAGTGTTTTTTATTGCTTTGATGCCATGATCCAATTGAGAAACATAACCGCTGAATTCCTGTCCGAGTGTAAGTGGGGTAGCATCCATGAAATGTGTCCTGCCAATTTTAACAACATGCATGAAAGTCTTGCTTTTTTCAGCAAGGGTATTGCGCAGTTTTTCTATACCTGGCAATGTTGTTTCCATGATCATCTTATAAGCAGCAATGTGCATGGCAGTAGGGAAGGTGTCGTTTGATGATTGTGATTTGTTCACATCGTCATTGGGGTGAAGAAACTTTTCTTTGTCACCCAATGATCCGCCTTTCAGTACATGACCTCTGTATGCCACAACTTCATTCACATTCATATTGCTTTGCGTACCACTACCGGTTTGCCATACCACAAGAGGAAAGTATTCATCTAATTTTCCTTCCAGGATTTCATCACAAACCTGACCAATGAGTTTAGATTTCTCTTCACTGAGTACTCCTGCTTCAAAATTGGTGATTGCAGCAGCTTTCTTTAGATAAGCGAATGCACGGATAATTTCTTTTGGCATCTTGTTGCTGTCTTGTGCTATTTTGAAATTATCAATGCTTCTTTGTGTTTGTGCGCCAAAATATGCAGTGGCAGGTACCTTTACCTCACCCATTGTGTCTTTTTCAATCCTGAATTCCATGTTGTATTATTGAATGTGCAAATTTACTTGAAATTGGGCTTTCTTTTTTCCAGAAACGCAGTTACACCTTCAATCATTTCATCAGATGCAAATGCTCTTGAAAATGCTTCTGCCTCTTTTTTAAATCCTTCAGTTGTATCATCATGCGCGGCATTGGTTGCCTCAATCAAGGCTGCTAAGGCCGGTTGAGGTTTTGATAGAATAACGCGCATGGTGTTTTCGGCTTCATCCATTAATTTCTCAGCAGACACTACTTTATTGACCAGCCCGATGCGATAGGCCTCTTGTGCATCGATCATGTCACCTTTCATCATCATTTCCATTGCTCGTCCCTTTCCAATCAACCTTGTTAATCGTTGTGTGCCGCCATATCCGGGTATGATGCCCAGATTGATTTCCGGTTGTCCGAATTTTGCGGTTGCTGATGCGTATCTAAAGTGGCAACTCATCGCCAGTTCACATCCACCTCCCAATGCAAATCCATACACTGCAGCCATGATCGGTTTTTGTGTTTTTTCAATCAATGAAAAAATATCCTGTCCATGTTTTGCGAGTTGCTCACCTTCATTTCTTCCTGCCTTTAAAAAACCACTGATGTCTGCACCAGCTACAAAAGATTTCTCACCTGCTCCTGTTATTAGGGCTCCTTTGAGGGTTGAATCCTTCCTTAAATCGAGGATGATTTCTTTGAGTTCAGCCAAGACTGTTTCACTCAATGCGTTGAGTTTATCCGGTCTGTTGATGATAATCTTCAACAAACCTTCATGCTGTTCTGTAATAATAGTCGAATACATGGAGTAGATTTAAAAAGAACGATGTTGTAAAGTCCAGCTTCTTATATAATCAGCAATTTCTTTTGAAACCGTGCCAGGAGGAAAAAGTTTCCCAACACCCAAGTTCTCCAATATTTTCATGTCTTCTTCCGGAATGATTCCTCCGCCTGTCAACAGCACATCATGCATGTTGTTTTTTTTCATCAATTCAATAATTTTTGGAAATACAGTCATGTGTGCACCAGAGAGAATGCTTATTCCAATGGCATCTACATCTTCCTGTAAAGCAGCTGCAACAACCATTTCAGGCGTTTGCCTTAATCCTGTATAAATTACTTCCATGCCTTCGTCTCTAAGCGATGTAGCAATCACCTTAGCACCTCTATCATGCCCATCCAAACCAACCTTTGCAATAAGCACTCTCAATGGTCTTTCTGTGTTAGCCATGGTTTTTATTTATTAAACAAGTCTATTCCTTGCTGAATCCTTCGAATGGTTGAATTTTTTCCAATGATGCTTGATATTTCAAATACAGCTGGTCCAAATTTGCCTCCAACAAGCATAATTCTAAAAGGCAGTTGAACATCCCCTGGTTTAAATTGAAGTTTAGTAGCCGTTTCTTTAAAACATTTTTCAACTTCTTCTGCTGTCCAATTTGGAATATTATTCATCTCTTGAATCAGTGTATGAAAGAATGACGACTTATTTTCATCCCATTTAGGTTTTACTGCATCAACATCGATTTCAGTAGGATCAATAAAGAAATATTTAAGTTGTGCAACAAAGTCATTCAATAAATGGCAGCGTTCTTTTGTAATGGGAATTACTTTGTTAAGAATCTTTGAATCAGCATCTATTCCATTGTTATGTAAAATATTTTTTATCAATGGCAGAAGTAATTCATTGTCGCTAGATTTAATCCATTCCTGGTTATACCATTTTGCTTTTTCAAAATCAAATTTGGCTCCTCCTTTGTGTATCCGTTCAATTGTAAATTGTTGGATAAGTTCTTCTTTCGTGAAAATTTCTTTACCTGTGCCATCGTTCCAGCCCAACAACGCTAGCATGTTGATGAATGCATTTGGAAGGAATCCCATTTCTTTAAAGCCCTTTGTCATTTCACCGGATTTGGGATCCAGCCAATCCATTGCAAATACAGGAAATCCAAGTCTATCGCCATCTCGCTTGCTCAATTTGCCTTGGCCATCAGGTTTTAAGATTAGGGGGAAATGCGCCCATTTTGGCATCTTTTCTTTCCATCCAAAATACTCCCACAATAAAACATGCACTGGAGCTGAAGGCAACCATTCTTCACCACGGAAAGCATGTGTGATTTCCATGGAATGATCATCGACAACGACAGCAAGGTGATAGGTAGGCATACCATCTGCTTTGAGCAATACTTTGTCATCAACTAAGTTTGCTTGAAAACTCACATCACCGCGAATCATATCATGCAAGTGAATTTCTCCATGCTCTGGCATTTTAATTCGAATTACAAAAGCTTGATTTGTTGAAAGCTTCTTTTCAACTTCCTCTTTGCTAAGAGAAAGAGAATTGCTCATCTTCAACCTTGTTTCATGGTTGTATTGTGGCGAAGGATTTTTTTCAGATTTGAATTGCTCACGCATTTTCTCCAATTCTTCAGGAGTGTCAAATGCATAATATGCATAACCCTTTTCTACAAGTTGCTCAGCATACGCTCTGTACATCTCTTTTCTTTCGCTCTGTCTGTAGGGACCGTAATTTCCAGGACGATGAGGGTCTTCATCAGGGGCGATGCCGCACCAATTTAAACAATCAATAATGTATTGCTCTGCTCCTGGAACAAATCTCGTTTGATCTGTATCCTCTATTCTTAAAACAAAACTGCCATGGTGTTTTTTTGCAAATAGGTAATTGAACAATGCAGTTCTAACACCTCCAAGGTGTAAGCCGCCTGTAGGACTAGGAGCAAAGCGTACTCTGACATTTTGAGAAGACATGTTACAAAGATAAGTACTAATGGAGGATGACTCTGATTAGTATTGTCCAGTTCCCAGCATCACCAAGGTGCATGCTTCAAGCGTTTCAATTCCATGCTTGCTTGCAGTTGCTGCAAATGCGGGATTTTCTGCACCTGGATTGAAAATGATTCTTTTTGGATGAAGGGATAGAATGTACCCTTCGTATTCTTTTTGTCTTTCCTGATTTAGGTACATCGTAATCGTATCAATGTCATTGAAAGACTCTTTTTGGTCTGTTACATGTACTCCATTTATTTCAAATACACTTCTACCAATCGCCTCAACGGAATGGCCTGCAGCTAATAGTTTTTGTACAGCCATATGGCTGTATTGATATGATTTTGGAGATGCACCAATGACAAGTGTCTTTTTCACTTGAAACAATTAAACCAGCATTACAACTGGATTTTCCATGTATTTTTTGAGTGTTTGAAGGAAGGCAGCGCCAACAGCACCGTCAACACTTCTGTGATCACAACTCAATGTTACTTTCATCATTTGAGTAGTTCCAAAACCATCACCTTTTTTCACTACTACCTCTTTGATTTTGCCAACAGCAAGAATACAGCTATCTGGAGGATTGATGATTGCGGTAAATTCATCAATATCCATCATTCCTAAATTTGAAATGGTGAAAGTATTTCCAGTAAAATCCTGTGGTTGAATTTTTTTGTTCCTCGCTTTGTCGTACAACTCTTTTGATTCAGCAGAAATTTGAGACAAAGATTTTTGATCTGCAAATCTTAATACAGGAACAATCAATCCTTCAGGCAATGCAATGGCAGATCCGATATGCACGTGATCATAGGTTCTGATAAAATCGCCCATCCAGCTGCTGTTTACAGCAGGGTGTTGTCTGAGTGCTAATGCACAAGCCTTGATCAGCATGTCTTGGAATGAAATCTTTGAAGGGCTAATTTCATTCATTTGGCCACGGGCCTTGATGGCATTGTCCATGCATATTTCCATGGTCAGATAGAAATGTGGCGCAGTGAACATGCTCTCACCCAATCTTCTAGCGATGGTTTTACGCATAGAAGTGAGTTGTGTATCTGTATATCCCTCCTGGCCTGCAACAACTGGGCGCGCATTGAACGATAGCGCTGATGCAGCAGCAGTTCCAGGTTTGAAATTATCGATATCGGCTTTGATAATTCTACCGCCATCTCCAGAGCCATTGATCTTGGATAAATCTATGCCTTTGTCCTTAGCCAACGCTTTCGCTAATGGCGATGCCTTAAGTCTTCCATCGGTTGAAGCAGTTTCTATGACTGGAGCAGGTGTGGAACTTGAAGGTGTAGGCGTTGCAACTGAAGCAGTTGATGCAGTATTGGCAGGAGCATTCAATGAACCAATCAACGCTGAAACATCCGTACCAGCCTTGCCAATGATCGCAATTACATCGTTTACTTTCGCCGACTCACCATTTTGAACACCAATGTGCAACAATGTTCCATCTGTATATCCAACTACCTCCATGGTAGCTTTATCTGTTTCAACATCAACCAGGTTGTCATCACTTTTTACTGCATCTCCCACTTTTTTGTTCCATTGAACAATTTTTCCTGCAGTCATCGTATCACTTAACAAAGGCATCCTGATAACTGTAACACCAAGTTGTTCAGGAGTGACAGATGAGGTAGCTGCAGGTGCAGGCGCTGAAGCAGATGCTGCTGTTGCAGGTGATGGGGCACTTGAAATTTCTGCAGAAATCAATCCATCAATATTTTCACCTGGTTTACCAACAATCGCTATGATTCCATTCACTTTTGCTGCTTCACCTTCCTTGACACCTACATATAGTAAAGTTCCTTCTGCGTAGCCTACTACTTCCATGGTTGCTTTGTCCGTTTCGACATCAGCAAGCACATCATCGCTTTTTACGGGATCTCCTACTTTTTTATTCCACTTCACAATTTTTCCTTCCGTCATGGTATCACTCAGGAGAGGCATTCTGATCACTTCCGCCATATCGCAGATAAGGTTTAGTTGAGTAATAAATTGGAAGGCCGAAATTACGTCAATTTGACTAAATGTGCCAGCCCTGTGAACAAAGAGTTGAAAGGCCTAGTAGTCGAGGTCTAAATTCAATTGATCCCTCATTTCTTTGACCAATGGATACATTGAGATCATCTTCAGGTACTGGTCACGTTGAGAAAGGGTCTGCTCACTTGAAACTGGTTCTTTTTCTGCCTCAGGATCCAGGCTTATTTTAAATTGAATTCGGGGGTTGTTGAAGAAATCCTGCATGTAGATCAGCAGGTTTGTTTTTTCCGACTCGATAAATTGTTGCTGGATTTTGGTGGTCACAAAAACATCGAATTGTACTTCGTTGGTTATGCTGATGCTGGCTGTTTTCAAATTATGGAGACTCGTTACCTGGTTGTTTTCCTGCAGTTTTTGGAGATATTCATTCCAGGCTTGCATTAAACCATCATCATTCAACGTGCGTGCAGTTTGTGGCTCAAGTTTTCTGGTGAGAATTTGTTCCCGTATCTTTTTTAATGCACCGGCTTCTCTTGGTTTTTCAATGGGTGTGATAGTTGGAGAAGTGCTAACTTTTTTTTCTTCTAAAATCTGACTATCGATTTTCAAACTCGCCTCATTGTTTTTTGAGGTAAGATGGGAGGCTGTTTGTTTTTTTTCAGTTTTATTTTTCTCTTCAATAAAGCCTATTTGCCTGAACGCAACCGGTTTTATTTCATTCAATCGTTTTTTTTTACCAGCTGCTTCATCATGGACAATGTTTACAGCTTGCTGCAGATATGTCAAGCGAATCAGATGAAACTCAACATGTAATTTCTTGTTTCTTGCTTGTTTGAATCCAAGTTCGGCCTCATTCAGTATATTCAATGCGCCAATCATGTATGCAGTTGTAAGTTCGCTGGCAACTGCTATCTATTTTTTTCTAAATGCTTCTACGACCTGAAGAAGTCCTATAGACCTTGTATCCTTGCTGATCAATAGATTTCTGAAAAAGGAAGAGAAGAGGTTCAATACAGTATCGCCTTCAAAACCTTTCTGATCAATTTCGTCATATAGACTCATTATACCAGGTAAATCCTCTTTTTGCAACAACTCTAGAAACTGAAAGAAATATTCTTCATCCAATACATTGAGATGCTCCAGTGTTGATGAGTAGGTGAGCTTGCCACTTGTGAAACTTACAATTTTATCAAGCATGCTCAGGGCGTCCCTCATGCATCCATCACTTTTTTGCGCAATGAGTTGCATGGCGGCATTTTCAGCAGTAATTTTTTCTTTGGATGCAATCTCTTCCAAGTATGCTACTATGTCTGAAGGTGTGATTCTTTTGAAGTCAAATATTTGACATCTTGATAAGATGGTTGGCAGTATCTTATGTTTCTCTGTTGTGGCCAAAATAAATATGGCATGCGCTGGAGGTTCTTCCAATGTTTTTAAAAATGCATTGAATGCAGATGCGCTCAGCATATGAACCTCGTCGATTATATAGATCTTATATTTTCCTGCCTGTGGTGCAAACCTCACTTGTTCTATCAGTTCGCGGATATCATCTACAGAGTTGTTGCTGGCAGCATCCAATTCGTGAATGTTAAACGAAGCGCCTTTGTTAAAAGATTGACATGAATTGCATTTATCGCAGGCTTCTCCATCCTTACCAAGTTTCTCACAGTTGATGGTTTTTGCAAGAATTCTGGCACAGGTTGTCTTGCCTACACCTCTTGGTCCGCAAAATAAAAATGCATGTGCAAGGTGGTTTTGAAGGATGGCATTTTTTAATGTAGTAGTGATATGAGACTGTCCAACAACAGTTGAAAAATGCTGTGGTCTGTATTTTCTGGCAGATACTACGAAGTTTTCCATCGGCTTGCAATTTAGTTGTAAATTGTATAACTCCTTAGATGGTTAAAATAAAAATCACATTTTACAGTCATGAAAAAATATATCCTTTCACTTGATCAGGGAACAACCAGTTCCAGGGCCATTGTTTTTGATCATGGTGGAAACATTTGTTCCGTTGCCCAAAAAGAATTCAAACAGATTTTTCCAAAACCGGGTTGGGTGGAGCATGACCCCATGGAAATTTGGGCCAGTCAGGGCAGTGTTGCCAAGGAAGCCCTGCTTAAATTATCATTGAAGCCGGGAGATATTGCAGCAATCGGCATCACCAATCAGCGTGAAACAACCGTAGTTTGGAACAGAAATACTGGCCTCCCCATTTATAATGCCATTGTATGGCAAGATAGACGAACTGCAGATTATTGTGATGAGTTGAAAAAAAATGGACACGCACCATTGATACAAGCCAAAACGGGATTGGTGGTTGATGCCTATTTTTCAGGAACAAAAATTAAATGGATCCTTGATCATGTTGATGGAGCAAGGGCGCTGGCTCAACAAGGTGAGCTGGCATTTGGAACAGTTGATAGTTGGTTGCTGTGGAAACTAACAGATGGGAAAGTTCATGCAACTGATGTAAGCAATGCTTCCAGAACCATGTTGTTCAATTTGCATACAATGGATTGGGACAATGAATTGTTGAACATTCTTGAGATACCTAATTCCCTTTTGCCTGATGTAAAAAGCAACAGCGAAGTTTTCGGGTACGCTCATGCAATTGGAATGGATGAAGTGCCTATTGCTGGTATGGCAGGAGATCAACAATCCGCATTGTTTGGTCAGATGTGTACAGGAGTTGGTATGGTGAAGAATACCTACGGAACTGGATGTTTCATGTTGATGAACACCGGTGAAAAAGCCGTTAAATCAAACAACAATTTACTTACAACCGTTGCCTGGAAAGTAAATGGAAAAGTAAACTATGCACTAGAGGGAAGTGTATTCATTGCCGGTGCAGCTGTGCAATGGTTAAGGGACGGGTTAAAAATTATTCGTTCATCTTCTGAGGTGCAACAACTCGCAGCATCCGTAAACGATACAGAAGGTGTGGTAGTAGTTCCAGCTTATGCAGGATTGGGTGCACCACATTGGAATCCACATGCGAGAGGTACCATTTTTGGTATCACAAGAGGTACGACTGATGCGCATATTGCAAGGGCAACACTGGAGAGTATTGCATTTCAAACCTATGATGTTTTGAAGGCAATGGAAGCAGACGCAGGGTTACCCATTGCAGAGTTGAGAGTTGATGGGGGTGCCACAGTCAATGATTTGATGATGCAGTTTCAGTCTGATATTCTCGGGGTACAAGTGTTAAGACCCGAAGTAATTGAAACAACTGCATTGGGTGCAGCTTATCTTGCCGGATTGTCTGTTGGATTTTGGAAATCAGTTCAAGAAATTTCTTCTCAATGGAAAGTTTCTGGAAGATTTAATCCAGACATCGATGAGCAAGTAAAAAAATCAAAATTGCAATTGTGGCAGCGAGCCATACATGCTGTGCTCGCATGGACAAAATCTTGAAATGTTGATGCATGCTAAGCAGGGAAAAATCATTTGAAAAAATTTCCAATACACCACAATGGGATGTTGTCGTAATAGGTGGTGGAGCCACCGGACTTGGCATTGCAGTTGATGCAGCACAAAGAGGCTTCAAAGTTTTATTGCTAGAAAAAAATGACTTTGCAAAAGGCACATCCAGCCGAAGCACAAAATTGGTTCATGGGGGTGTTCGATATCTTGCGCAGGGAAATGTAAAGTTGGTTATCGAGGCATTGAGAGAACGTGGTTTTATGCTTGCCAATGCACCACATCTTACACATATTCAAGAGTTCATCATTCCTGTTTATTCTTTTTTTGATAAGTGGTTTTATGCTGCCGGTCTTCTGATGTATGATCTACTTGCTGGTAAATTAAGTTTGAGTCGCACTAAAATTCTTGGAAGAAAATCGGTGATAAATAGAATTCCATCTATCCATCCAAAAAAATTAAAAGGTGGGATAGCATATGCAGATGGACAATTTGATGATGCCCGCCTGGCTATTACACTTGCACTAACTGCGAATGATTTGGGTGGCACAGTTGTCAACTATTCAAATGTTGTTGGATTAACAAAAAGCAAAGGAAAAATTACCGGTGTTTCATTTGTAGATGAAATCGAAAGCAAGCGTTATGATGTTTCTGCAAAGGCAGTCATCAATGCAACAGGTGTTTTCGTAGATGGTATTTTGGATTTGGATGATGAGGCGTCTCCTGCAGCTGTAATGCCATCTCAGGGAATACATCTAATCATTGACAGAAAGTTTTTCCCAACAAAGGATGCACTGATGATTCCCAAGACGAAAGATGGCAGGGTATTGTTCGCAGTTCCTTGGCATGATGCAATTGTTTTAGGAACCACAGATACACCGCTGAACATGATCAGTGAAGAACCTATTGCATTAGAGGAAGAAGTCAATTTTATTTTAGAACATTTCAATCTGTACAATGAATTAAAAATTACGCGTGGGGATATTAAATCTATCTATGCTGGATTGAGGCCATTGGTAAAAACATCTAACAATAAAAGCACTGCACTTGCATCCCGTGATCATACCATCATTGTTTCAAAATCAAATTTGATAACCATTACTGGTGGGAAATGGACTACTTATCGAAAAATGGCGAAAGATGCACTGAACAATGCTGTATTTGTTGCCAAGTTACCAGTAATAAAATGTGCAACCAGAAACTTACGTTTACATGGATATCAGCCCAGTGTTGAATATGGTCAACCTCTATCTCAATATGGATCTGATGCATCGCAGATATTAGAAATCATGAAAAATCAAACGTCCATGTCTGAACGCATTCATCCTGAATATCCTTTTGCAAAAGCAGAATTGGAATGGTGTGTAAAGAATGAAATGGCAATGCAAGTGGAAGATGTGTTGGCAAGAAGATCCAGGATGTTATTTGTAAATGCCCATGCTGCAATTGCATCTTCAGAGAAAACTGCACGATTGATGGCCTCAATATTAAAACGTGATGAACAATGGGTACAGCAACAGATCGTTGCTTTTGAGGAATTGGCCAAAGGATATCTTCCGTCATAAAAAATCATTATCTTAAACCTAAATATTTTCTATGTCGCCTTTTATCGCTGAACTCATCGGAACTGCAGTACTTATTACGCTAGGATTGAGTGTTGTTGCAAATATTGCTCTTGAAAAAACCAAAGGAAATAATGCAGGACTCATTGTGGTTGCATTTGGATGGGCCATTGCAGTTTTTGTTGGAGTCTTTATTTCTGCAGAGGCAAGTGGAGCGCATTTGAATCCTGCCGTAACAATTGCATTAGCAGTTGCAGGAAAATTTGATTGGTCGATGGTACCAACATATCTGTTGGCACAATTTCTTGGAGCGTTTATTGGATCCATATTCACATGGCTTGCATACAAAGATCATTTTGATTCTACACAGGATGCAGCATCCATTCTGGGAGTATTTTCTACTGGACCTGCCATCAGAAAACCACTACAAAATATTGTAACAGAAGCCATCGCCACTTTCATATTTATGTTGGCAATCTTTTTCATCCAAAAAGGAGACGTAAAGCTTGGATCAATTGATGCATTACCAGTTGCATTGTTGGTGTTGGGTATAGGGTTGAGCATGGGCGGACCAACAGGTTATGCGATCAATCCAGCCAGAGATTTAGGTCCTAGAATCATACATGCACTCCTTCCTATCCCAAACAAAGGTTCAAGTGACTGGAAATATGCTCTTGTTCCCGTGGTGGGGCCCCTCTTGGGAGCTGTTTTGGCTGCGATTCTTTACGGATTCCTCTAAAAACAGACCGATTGTTGAAAATTTTTGGTTGTTAATTTTTACAATCTCAGCACCTGGCTTACCTTTGCACCCTGAAAATATAATTTTATCCATTTCAAGCATATAACATGTCAAACAAAGGAAAAGTAAAACAGGTGATTGGAGCGGTAGTAGACGTTCATTTCGAAGGTCAGCTTCCAGAAATTTACAACGCGTTGGAACTCAAAAGAGAAAACGGTGACACCCTCGTAATGGAGGTCCAGCAACACCTTGGCGAAGACAGTGTTAGATGTGTTGCAATGGATGGTACTGAAGGATTGATCAGAGGTACTGAGGTAATTGACACAGGCAATGCAATTTCAATGCCAACTGGAGAAGCAATCAATGGACGTCTGTTTAATGTAACAGGAGACCCTATTGACGGATTGCCTTCAGTATCCAAAGCAAATGGTAGAGCAATTCACGCAAAGCCTCCAAAATTTGAAGAATTAAGTACAGCTTCTGAAGTACTCTTTACTGGAATCAAAGTAATTGATTTGATTGAACCATATGCAAAGGGCGGTAAGATTGGATTGTTTGGTGGTGCTGGTGTTGGAAAAACAGTATTGATTCAGGAATTGATTAACAATATTGCAAAAGGATATGGTGGATTGTCGGTATTCGCTGGTGTTGGTGAGCGTACCCGTGAAGGAAATGATTTGTTGAGAGAAATGATTGAAGCTGGCATCATGAAATATGGTGATGAATTCAAACATAGCATGGAAGAAGGTGGATGGGATTTGGAAAAGGTTGACATGAATGGTTTGAAAGATTCTAAAGCAACTTTTGTATTCGGACAAATGAACGAGCCTCCTGGAGCACGTGCGCGTGTTGCATTGAGTGGATTAACCATTGCAGAATATTTCAGAGATGGTGATGGGACTGGTAAGGGTAAAGACATTCTTTTCTTTGTAGATAACATCTTCCGTTTCACACAGGCGGGTTCAGAAGTATCAGCATTGTTGGGACGTATGCCATCTGCCGTGGGATATCAACCAACCCTTGCAACTGAAATGGGATTGATGCAAGAGAGAATTACATCAACTAAAAATGGTTCAATCACTTCTGTTCAAGCGGTGTATGTACCAGCGGATGACCTTACAGATCCAGCGCCAGCAACAACATTTGCGCACTTGGATGCGACAACAGTATTGAGCCGTAAGATTGCCGATTTGGGTATCTATCCTGCAGTTGATCCATTGGATTCTACTTCAAGAATTTTGACGCCAATGATCGTGGGTGAAGCACATTATGCTTGTGCTAACAGAGTTAAATTGATTCTACAGCGTTATAAAGAACTTCAGGATATCATTGCAATTCTTGGTATGGATGAATTGAGTGAAGAAGACAAACTCACTGTTTCACGTGCAAGAAAGGTTCAGCGTTTCCTTAGTCAGCCATTCCACGTAGCAGAACAGTTTACCGGTTTGAAGGGTGTATTTGTGAGCATTGAAGACACCATCAAAGGATTCAACATGATCATGGATGGTGAAGTTGATGAGTATCCAGAAGCGGCTTTCAACCTTGTTGGAACCATTGAAGATGCAATAGAGAAGGGTAAGAAGTTGATGGAAGCAGCAAAAGCATAATAACACTTAAGACTATTTGATGCAAATTGAAATATTGACACCAGAAAAAAAGATTTATGCAGGGGAAGTATACGGAATTCAACTCCCTGGTGTAAGCGGTTCATTTGAAGTGCTTGACCGACATGCACCGTTGGTCAGTGCATTGAAAACTGGCGTAATGAAAATCTTGTTGGATAACAAAGGCAAGTCTACTTCTTACAAAATTACTGGCGGATTTATTGAAGTGCTGAATAACAAAGCAACTGTCTTGTTGGAAAGTGCCACTGTTGCTGCATAACTAACTTCTTTACTGAAATACCCTGATATAATCTACCATCATGAATTGAGGGAAGTATGTAGTTGTATTCGGACTACCAGGCCAGTTGCCACCAACAGCTACATTAAATAGGAAGAAGAATTTTTCATTGAAGGGGTAGTTGCCTGAAACTTCAGCTGAAGAAAATTCTCCTATCACTTTATCATCCAGCATTGTTTTGATCTTGTCTGTTTCCCAAACAAGACTATACACATGGAATTCATCTGCAAGAGATGCTGTATTTACCAGGCTTTTTTCAATGTTCTTGCTGCCTGTACCCGATTTGTAATGAATGGTGGAGTATACCTTATTGGGTTGATGACCTAACATTTCCATGATGTCAATCTCGCCACATGCGGGCCAACCTGCTGTTGTGAAATTATCTCCCAACATCCATAATGCAGGCCAAATTCCTTGTCCGAATGGTAGTTTGGCTCTCATATCAACCCTTCCAAATTTGAAAGATTTTTTGTTCATTGTTGTTAGTCGAGTAGAGGTATAGCTTTTTCCATTTTTACTTTCTTTTCTCGCCTCAATGATCATCTTCCCATTTTGAAAATATAAATTGTCGCCAGCAGTATAGTATTCAAGTTCATTGTTTCCCCAGCCACAGTTTGGACATCCATCTCCAACATCATAATTCCAATCTGATGTATTGAGGGTGGATCCATTAAATTCATCAGACCACACGAGGCTCATGCCTGCATATGTGTTTGGGGTTGTATATCCTGTTTCTGAAACTTGAAATTTCATATCATCATTTATGATCATTCCGGCAGCTAGTCCTGTTGAAATACTTGCATTGCTGGGTTCAGAAAGTGTCAATGAAAAGTCATCATCTGCTTCTTTAAACTCATCGGCAACTACTGTTACCACTACTCTTGCAGAGGTTTCACCTGCTGCAATGGTGATGGTTTTGTCAATAGCTGCATAGTCTGCGGGTGCAACAGCAAATCCATCCTTACTCGTAACCCTTACTGTAATTGATTTGCTAGAAGCCTGGTTTAATTTTATGGTGAATGCAAAATCAGTAGATCCGTTGTTTCCTTCAGCCTGACTCACTCCATCTATTGATAAAGTGGGTAATGTCTCAACAGGGGGCATGCAACAAACGATGTTTTCTTTCTTGCATGAGAATAAAAATGAGATCAGGAAGATGAATAAAAAATTTTTCATTCGGATATTGTTGATGTAAAATTACATCATTGATGATTTCAAATTGTTTGAAATTTTTGCTCAGAAGGGTTACTTTTGCCCGTGCAGAAAAATTCGAGTCTTATCCGCCTTTCCATTTCACTTTACTTTTATTTTTTGGGATTTATTTTCTCAAGCTGGGCTTCAAGAATTCCACAGATTAAAGACAAGTTCAACTTAAATGAAGCTGAATTGGGTGGAGTATTGTTCATGCTGCCACTTGGGGCATTAGCTGCATTGCCTTTTTCTGGATGGCTGGTACACAAGCTTGGTAGTAGAACCATGTCGATTGCTTCCGCATTAACATATACAATATTGCTATATGCCATTGCAATGGCTGATTCTATCCTTGCACTCTCAATCATATTGTTTGGATTTGGATTGATTGGAAATTTTGGTAACATCTCAATGAATACCCAGGGAATTTCAATTCAACATAAAATTCAAAAACCAATATTATCAAGTCTTCATGCCATGTGGAGTATAGGAGCATTTAGTGCAGCTGCTATTACCGGATGGATGATAAAGGCAGGATACAGTACGAGTCAACATTTTATGATTGTATCAATTTTAACGATCCTGATTGTTTTGATTGGTGCTTTCTTTCTTATACCTGATGAAATTGTAGATGATGTATCCGCAAAAGTGTTTGTCTTGCCCAATAAAAAATTAATCTTGCTTGGAATGATTTGTTTCTGTGTTGCCATGTCTGAAGGGGCCATGACTGATTGGAGCTCTCTTTATTTTCGTCAGATTATTCATAAGCTGAATACAGTAAGCACAACAGGGTATACAGCATTTGCGATGTGCATGGCTTTGGGAAGATTGATGGGTGATAAACTAGTACAATCTTTTAAACACTCTACGGTGCTTAAAACAAATGGTTTTTTGATTCTAATTGGAATGATTATATCATTATCAATGACATATCCAGCAACTGTAATACTAGGATTTGCATTGGTGGGCTTTGGTACATCATCTGTCATTCCAATAGTATACATGCTTGCGGCAAAAACAAAAGAAATGGCTCCCTCAGCTGCGCTATCCGCTGTTAGTAGTGTTGGCTTTACTGGGTTTTTGATTGGCCCACCTTCAATCGGTTTTATTGCTCATGAAGTGGGATTGCGCAGTGCATTGATCATTGTTGCATTTTTGGGCTCAATGATCTATTTGCTTTCATCAAAAGTAAAAACAGCTGATTAATTGTATGATGGATCCAGTGGATAATTCATCACTGGATAAAATTCTTTTCCCATTTGCTTTATAGAATCTTTCCAAATTTGTGAAGGATTTTTGTGAAAGATGAGAGATGAATTCGCTTTTAACAAGAGCCAACTTTTTTCTTCCATTTCTCCATCAAGCTGTTTCTCTTCCCATCCGGCATACCCCAAATAAAACCTTATTTCATGTTGAGCGATTTCATTGTGCAGTACCAGTTTAAGTGCAGATTTGAAATCGCCACCCCAAAAAATTCCTTCAGCGATTTCCTTTCCACCTTCGATTAAATCTTCGCGGGTATGTATAAAATGCATATGATCTTTTCCAACGGGCCCACCATCAAAAACCGGATTTTTTAATTGTTCAAAATCTGGTAAATAATCACCCAACACATCTTTTGTCAGTCGGTTGATGGTAATGCCAAAACTTCCGTTGCTATTATGATCGCAGATCAAGACCACAGTGCGTTGAAAGTTTGGGTCTTTCATAAATGGTTCAGCAACCAGCAATATACCCTGAGAGATCTCCATCATAAACCTAAGTTAAATAAATTCTCTTTATTTAACTTTAGTGGATCAGGCACTTATTTTTGTTGAATGATGAAAAGAATTTTTGGATTGATAACAGTGTTAACAACTATTTCCTTGATTGGAATTATAGTGATCCAATATTCTTGGTTGAAAAACGTAATCACCATCAAAAATGAGCAGATTGCCAACAAAGTGGAAATGGTCGAATTTGAAGTGGTGGAATCTTTGGTAGAAGAAAAAATGAAGTTTGCTCCAAACATTCCACTCGATGTGCTTCCCAAAGGCGCACAAGATCATGTATTAGAATTTTTCGGTCCACAAACCATTGCTGAACATTTTTCGGTAAAAGATATACAGCAAAAAATTGCAAAGGCCTTTGAGGCGAACGGTTTGAAAGGTGCAAAATTTGAATTTGCGGTTTTATCCAATGCCAACAACATGGGACCAGAGTTGGCTTCTCCAGATTATTTAAAGTATTATGAGGAGGGCATGAAAGATTCTGTCAATTATTTATTGCATGTATGGCCTCTTATGACTCTGCCCGATGAAGAATCCAGGCCCTATATGCCGCAAGAAAAATTGGTATTGGTTATATATGATATACAAGGGTTTGTTTTGAAGTCTGTCAGTTGGATGATTCTTTTTGCGATATTGTTCACCCTGATCATTATCGCTGCCTTTTATTTAACAATCCGAACCATTCTCACCCAGAAAAAGTTGAGTGAGATGAAAACAGATTTCATCAACAACATGACCCATGAGTTGAGAACACCGCTGGCAACCATTTCCATTGCAGTGGACACCTTAAAAAATGAAAAAATTATTGGAAACAGAGAACAATTGCTAAGCATTGGGCAGATAATCAAAACAGAAAACAGCAGAATGAATACACAGGTTGAGCAAATTTTGCAAGCTGCTCAATTGGATGTAAACCAAGTGTTGAAAGACATGAAGGATTTGCAGGTGCACGAAGTACTCAAAAAAATCGAAATAAAATTTGCATTGCAGGCGGAAGAAAAAAATGCAACCATTAACTATGAGCTGGGGGCTCAAAAAGACGGAGTTTCAGGTCATCCTGTTCACTTTATCAATATGCTGAGTAATTTGGTTGACAATGCCCTGAAGTATTGCAAAGAAGAGGTACCTCCGGTTATTTCAGTTTCTACCTACAATGATAAAAATCAAATTGTTGTTGTTGTGAAAGACAATGGACTTGGCATGTCGAAAGATACCATGTCGAAAATATTTGATAAATTTTACAGAGCACATACTGGTGATGTGCATAATGTAAAGGGATTTGGATTGGGTCTTAATTATACCAAGAAGATGGTAGAGGCCCACCACGGTACAATAGAAGTAAATAGCAGTCTGGGTGTTGGAAGTACATTTACTGTGCGGCTTCCGCTGCGTTAATTAGTCTTGCATCTGAATCAGCATCCCATCTCCATAACTCAAGAATCTATATTGTTTATCAATGGCAGTTTGATAAATTGATTTCCATCGATTCCCTAACATGGCTGCGATGATAAAAAGAAGTGTTGATTGGGGTTGATGAAAATTGGTGATGAGTCCTTTTGCAACCTTGAACTCATAACCCGGTGTAATACAGATTCCAGTATGTCCATGAAGAATATTTATGGATAAAGACTCCATTTGCTCGATTAAAAAAGTAAAGATCGTTGGGTATTCGGGTTGTTTCATTTCCATCAATTCAACATGTTCCCATTGATCTAAGTTGTTCATTGCTTCCAATGTACATTTTCCATAAAACAGTTTGATTCCAATCCAATACAAACTCTCCAATGTTCTGAGAGAAGTGGTTCCAACAGGAATGATCCTTGATGAATTTTTTGATAAAGATTTGATCGTTTCAATATCTACTTCAAAAAATTCTTTATGCATGGCATGTTCAGCTATGGTTGAGCTTGTAACGGGTTTAAAAGTGCCAGCTCCTACATGCAGTGTGAGAAATGATCTGTTGATTTTATGTTTATCAAGGTCTTCTAATAATTCATTTGTAAAATGAAGACCTGCAGTAGGTGCGGCTACAGAGCCATCTTGTTTTGCATACACCGTTTGGTAGCGTGTAATATCATCAGCAGTAGCGTCTCTTTTAATGTAAGGAGGTAGAGGTGTATTGCCTGCAGCTTGAATAATTTCATAGAAGCTATATGATTCATCCCAGGTAAAAGAGACCATGAAATAATCTGTTGCTTTTTCAATCAGCGTTGCATGGATAATGATATCTTGACCGTCGGTATTTATTTCCTTTTTTAAAATCTCATTGTCTTTCCATTTTTTTGCACCACCTATTAAGCACTTCCAGGTAGCATTTTTCTTTTGGTGAAGTGCTGCATAATTACCATCCGAGGGCTCAAGTAAAAAAATCTCAATTCCCCCTTTGTTTTTATTCGTGAAAAGCATGCGGGCAGCAATGACCTTGGTATTGTTAAATACCAAATGAGTATTTGGAGGTAAAAATGAGCTGAGTTGACTATAAATACTATGCTCAACTGAATCATTTTTGACCACCATCAGCTTTGATCCATCTCTTTTATCCAATGGATGAAAAGCAATAGCCTCATTTGGAAGTTCGTAATCAAAGTCAGTTATTTTAAGCTCGGGAATAGGGGTCTTCATATGCCTGATTTCTGAGTAATCCACCTGTTATTCACACTCAAATGACTCATATGCACAGATTTTACCATGTTTTTCGATGAAACACAGCACCAGTAAGGGTTTTTGCTGTGGAAAAATATAGAAAGCTCAAATTGAGTATAAAAGTGGGAATTTGTGTTATTTTGTGTCAATAAATGGTTTTTTACATAACTAATTGTAAATGATAGGTTTCATAGGCGAATACGAGGCAACAATCGACAGCAAAGGTAGGTTTCTTCTGCCTGCAGGCATAAAAAAACAGCTGCCTGAGAGCGAAGTGCCTGTTTTTGTGATCAATCGTGGTTTTGAGAAATGCCTCTCTATGTATCCTATGAAAAGCTGGAATCCGCTTTATGAATCCATTAGTAACCTCAATGATTTTGATCCAAAAGTGAGGGAGTTCAGAAGATATTTTTTGAATGGGGCCATGCAGATAGAGTTAGACGGAGCGGGAAGATTGCTATTGCCAAAAAATTTGATGGAGCATGCAGGACTGACAAAAGACATTGTCTTGGTTTCTGCAGTCAACAAAATGGAAATATGGGATAAGAATAAGTATCAGCAGTTCTTTGAAAAATTTTCTCCAGAAACTTTCAGCAACCTAGCTGCTGAAGTGATGGCTAAGAAAGATCAACAATGAAAAAACCAAATTGATGTTGCCTAAAAAGCAGACAGGTGAACAGAATATGAATGGCGAACAACCAACGTATCATGTTCCGGTGCTGCTGACTGAGGCGGTAGATGCATTGAATATTCATCCCAATGGGATTTATGTTGACTGTACATTTGGTGGTGGAGGTCATTCAAAAGAGATCCTAAGCAAGCTTGGCGATCATGGAAGGCTGATCGTTTTTGATCAGGATGCAGATGCAAAAAAGAATTTACCTGCTGATACGCGCATCTTGTTTATTCCACACAATTTTCGACATCTTTCTAAGTTTTTGCGGTTGCACAATATCCACGCAGTGGATGGGATCCTTGCTGATTTAGGAGTTAGCAGTCATCAATTTGATGAACCAACACGCGGATTCTCCATTCGCTTTGATGCACCATTGGATATGCGGATGGATCAATCTGCTGATCTCACTGCATCAGCACTTATCAAAAAATCATCTGCTGAAGAATTGCAATTGATCTTTCAGGAATATGGTGAAGTTTCAAATGCAAAAACATTGTCGCAATTGCTTGCAAATTACTCTCAGCATGGAACCATCAAAACCATTGAGGAATTCAAGTCGATCATTGCTCCTGTGGTAAAAGGCAATCCAAAGAAGTACCTGGCGCAAGTGTTTCAGGCATTGCGAATTGCGGTGAATGATGAAATGGGTGCTTTGAAAGACTTGTTGCATCAGTCTGTTGATGTGATGAAGCCTGGTGCAAGAATCGCGGTTATCACTTTTCACAGCATTGAGGATAGAATCGTAAAACAATTCTTCAAGTTAGGGGATGTGTTTAATGAAGATATAGATCCAGTTTATGGTACAAAAAGATCAAGTCCATTGCATTTGATTTTCAAAAAACCCATAGAACCAGGAGAAGATGAAGTAAGAAGAAATCCTCGATCAAGAAGCGCAAGGTTGCGGGTGGCAGAAAAAAATATAAATGAAGGAAAGTAAGAACAATAGAGAAAACAAATGGTTTTTTGTCAACCAGGCATGGTTGGTAAAGAATGTGCGATTCTTTTTGTTTCTCGCTGCGCTTGCAATTCTCTATATATATAATGGTCACCATGCTGAAAAAGCGATCAAAGACATCAACAAAACTTCCAAAGAGATGAAGGATCTCCAATATGAATTTAAAATGATTCGTAAAGACTGGATGTTTATGACAAAGCAATCGGAAGTGGTAAAAGCGGTGGAACCATTTGGAATAAAAGAAATCAAAGAACCCCCAATGACATTGGAGGACACAATAATTAAACAAATAAAAACTTCCAAGTAATTGGAAACAAAAAAAGACATACTGTGGCGTAGTTACCTCATATACATCTTGATGTTGATGTTGGGGGTCTGCATTTTCGCAAAAGCATTTTATATACAAAATGCTGAAGGTGCATATTGGCGCTCATTGAGTGATAGTCTACATCTTGAGTATAGGGAGATGGATGCAGAACGAGGAACCATATATAGCGAGGATGGAAGAATGCTTAGCAGTTCAGTTCCTCTTTTTGATATCTACTTGGATTTTGGCGCTGACGGAATTCAGGAAAAAAATGGTGAAAGATTGAAGCAACAAATAGACAGCATCGCCTACAACCTTGCATTGATCATTGGTGAAAAGTCAACACTTGACTACAAACGTGAATTGATGGATGTTTTTAACAGGCAGGATAGGTACCACCTCTTGACAAGAAATATTGATTTTAATCAATACCAGTTATTGCGTGGCATTGCTTTTATCAAAAAAAATAAAAATAAAAACGGTTTCATTTTTATTGAGAAAGAAAAAAGAATGACACCATTTGGTTTGTTGGCAAACAGAACCATTGGGCTTTCTCGAGAGTATAAAGATTCAACTGGAATGATCGTTACAAAAAATGTAGGACTCGAAAAGACCTATGATAGTTTATTAAAAGGGGTAACTGGGAAAAGATTGGTTAGGAGAATTGCTGGAGGAGCATTTGTTCCTGTTGAAGGTTCTGAAATCGAGCCTGACAATGGAAAAGATGTTATCACAACGCTCGATATCAATATTCAGGATATTGCTGAACAGGCATTGTTGAAAGTGATGACAGAAAATGAATGTACCAATGGTACATGTATCGTAATGGAAGTGAAGACTGGGAAAATCAAAGCCATTGCAAATCTTGGTCGCCAATCTGATGGCAGTTATGCAGAAGATTTAAACTATGCGATAACCAGATCTGAACCAGGATCAACTTTCAAGTTGATAACAATGCTTTCTGCATTAAATGATCAGTATATCAGCCTTTCAAATCATGTCAACATTGAAGGTGGCAAGTGGGAGTATGCTGGCAGAACAGTATGGGACAGTGAAAGACATCATCATACAGATGTTACTTATCAACAAGCTTTTGAGCTGAGCTCCAATGTGGGGATGGCAAAACTTGCAGTGAATTATTACGGACGAAATCCATCAAAGTTTATCTCACACTTGGAAAAACTTCAGTTGAATAAACCAACTGGAATTGATTTAATTGGAGAATCTCAACCATCCATTCCTCGTCCTGGTAGTAAATATTGGAGCAACGTTTCATTGCCTTGGATGGGCTTTGGATACTCAATTGCAATTTCTCCATTGCAGACCCTGATGATTTATAATGCTGTAGCCAATAAAGGCAAAATGATGAAACCTTATTTGGTAAATGCAATTATGAAAGATGGACTTACCATAAAAGAGTTCAATCCAGTTGTAATGAATGATTCAATATGCAGTCAGAAGACATTGGATCAGTTGAAAGTTTGCTTGGAAGGTGTTGTGTTGTCGGGTACTGCAAAGAGTTTATTTGATCCAAACTTTCCAATTGCTGGAAAGACTGGCACTGCACAAGTTGCGAACGGCAATAAAGGATATACTGAACATATATATCAGTCATCTTTTGCTGGTTATTTTCCTTTGGATGAACCAAAGTACTCCTGCATTGTGGTCATAAAGAACAAACCATTTACTGCAAAATATTACGGAGCGCAGATTGCTGGTCCAGTCTTCAGAACGATCGCAAATAAATTATATACAATCGACAGGGATTTGTATAAATATTACAAACATCCTGCACTTGTCGATACCAATCAACGATCTACAAAAGGTAAACTTTCAGATCATAGACTGATTGCACAGCAATTGAATGTAAAAAGCAACGATCCATCCCTAGAATATTTGTCAAATAATATTTCTACTGGAATAATGCCAGACTTAAAGGGGTATGGATTGAAAGATGCGTTGGAAATTTTAGAAAATCAATCTGTCCAGGTGATTGCATACGGCAAAGGCAAAGTGAATGGTCAATCAATCCCTGCTGGAACATCGCTTCAAAAAGGACAAACTGTGTATTTAAATCTTGGACCAAAAACTGAAAATCCCTGATGCAATTGCTGCAAGACATATTATACAAAATTAACATCGTATCTGTTTCGGGTAAAACAGATATACCAGTATCGGATATTCAGATCGACTCTCGATTAATAAAACCAGGTGCATGTTTTGTAGCTGTGAAAGGTGTTGCACAAGACGGACATGACTTTATCAACAAAGCAATAGAATCAGGCGCCACTTCAATTGTGTGCGAAAACATTCCTCAGCAGATTTTATCTCATATCACATACGTTCAGACAACAGATGCTGCCAGGGCTGCAGGAATCATGGCGCATGCATATTTTGGACATCCTACACAACATCTTAAACTTATTGGTGTCACAGGCACCAATGGTAAAACAACTGTCGCAACTGTATTATATAATCTGTTTATGACAATGGGGGTTAAAGCAGGACTAATTTCTACAGTAAACAACAGAATCGGCGATCAAGTTTTGCCATCTACCCACACAACTCCAGATGTAATATCCTTGAATAACCTGTTATCAGACATGTTGAATTCAGGGTGTGAATATGTTTTCATGGAAGTGAGCAGTCATGCGATTCATCAACAGCGAATCAGCGGATTAAATTTTGCAGGAGGAATTTTTACCAATATAACCCATGATCATCTTGATTATCATAAAACATTTGATGAATACAGAAAAGTAAAAAAAGCATTTTTTGACCAACTGCCTTCAACTGCTTTTGCCATTACAAATGAGGATGATAAAAATGGATCTTATATGCTGCAAAATACAGTAGCAAAAAAATATTCTTACAGTTTGAAGACATCTGCAGACTTCAAAGGGAAAATTATAGACAATAGCATTACCGGATTGCATATGCTTATTAATGAGCAGGAGGTTATGTTCAGGTTGATTGGTGAATTCAATGCATACAATCTATTGGCGGTATACGGCACAGCAATCCAATTGGGTCTGGACAAACAGGAACTGCTCAGGGTAATGAGTAATCTCCATGGTGCAGAGGGAAGATTCGACTGGATGATTTCAAAACAGCAAGGTGTAATTGGTATTGTAGATTATGCACATACTCCAGATGCATTGTTGAATGTTTTGACTACGATCAAGAAGTTGCAAAAAGGTTATGAACAAGTAATCACAGTTGTTGGGTGCGGGGGTGATAGAGATAAAACCAAGAGAAAAGTGATGGGTGCCACTGCAGCTACATACAGCAGCAAGGCAATTTTCACTTCAGATAACCCACGCAGTGAAGTTCCAGGAGATATTTTGAATGATATGAAAGTGGATATGCCTTTTGACTTGTTGAGGAAAGTGGTAACGGTGGAGGATAGAAAAGAAGCAATTAGGATGGCAGTGATGCTTGCAAAAGAAGATGACATCATTTTGGTAGCGGGGAAGGGTCATGAAAAGTATCAGGAGATCAAAGGCATGAAACATGCGTTTGATGACAAACAGGTTTTGATAGAAGCGTTCACTGA